>OENZ01000012.1_pt1 | contig 194025 bp, 165 predicted proteins | sample 1539401 | NCBI WGS metagenome assembly OENZ01 (sample SAMN03777355, study PRJEB22549) | human gut metagenome | biome: gut; feature: infant; material: feces | host: Homo sapiens | collected 2013-11-23 | reverse complement strand
GCTGGGGATATTTATCTCCGCGGAGGGGATCGCCCTTGGACATGCCCTGAACCTCACCAGCCAGCAGATCTGGCTGCTCAGCGCATTATGCGCCGGTCTGCTGCTGGCGCTGGCGATCCGTTGGCTACTGACTCCGCCGGCTGCACTGGTGAGGGTTTCCCATGTTGAGACCTCCCTGCCTGCGTCCGGGAGCGATACCCGTCGCGCGGCGTGGCGACTCTTGATGGTTTACGGTCTGGCGGGCTTCGGCTATATCATCACCGCCACTTATCTGCCGTTGTTTCTGTCCGGTTCGCTGCAGAGCGTTGACCCGGTCCATCTGTGGGCGCTGTTTGGTCTGGCGGCCGCGCCGTCCTGCCTCATCTGGCATAAGCTGGTGCTAAAGTGGGGATACCGGCAAGCGCTGACCCGCAACCTGCTCGTCCAGGCGCTTGGCGTGATCCTTCCAGCCTGCAGCGCTTCATTGCTGTTTTGCGTGCTAAGCGCGCTTTTGGTGGGCTTTACCTTTATGGGCACCGTAACCATTGCGCTACCGAAGGCGAAAAGTCTCAGCCATCAGGTGAGCTTCAATATGATTGCCGCGATGACTGCACTGTACGGTGTGGGACAGATTGCCGGGCCGCTTATCGCCGGCGCGCTGTATCAGATCGCGGCTTCATTTAACCCGGCGCTCTATGCCGCGGCGCTGGCGCTGCTGATTGCCGCAGGGCTGGTCTTTACCGAACGCCAGGCTTAGCCAATCGCCACGCTTTGCAGCAGCTTGCGCCACTCGCTCAGGGCGGGGGCGCTCAAGCCGCTGCGCCAGATAAGCTGGGTGGTCGCCTCGCACAGCGGTTCGCTAAGGCAGTTTTCGGGAAGCGTCATCAGCGACAGCACGCTCTGCGGCAGCAGGCAGGCGTAGCGCCCGGACGCCACGCAGGCAAGCATGCTGTGATAGGAATTGACCTCATGCACCTCGACGGCCGCCTGCTGTTCCGCCAGCCAGCGTTCTCCCAGCGCGCGGTAGCTGCAGCCGCTGGCAAATGCCGCGAACCGCAGCGGACCCGGGGTCTGCGGACGGACCAGCATCAGGGTTTCATAAAACACCGGGGTGAATGCCAGCTCGGCGGGACAGGCAGGTTGCCCATCGGCCCCTGGCGGCAGGCAGACCAGCGCGGCATCAAGGGCGGCGGTTAACACCCCCTCGGTTAACTGGCGGGTCGGTTGGGTGATGAGGGTGATATCCACCTGTGGGCACTGCTGTTGGAAGCGGGTAAGCAGCGGCGGCAGCCGGCTGGCGGCGGTCGCCTCCATCGCGCCCAGACGCAGACTGCCGCCTGGGGTTGTCGGATGCAGAGCCTGCTTTGCCTCTTCCGCCAGGCTCAGGATCCGCCGGGCATAGCTGAGAAACTGCACGCCTGCCGGGGACAACACCATTTTTTTGTTGCCGCGAACGAAGAGCTCAACGGCAAGCTCCTCTTCCAGCTGCTGAATGCGGGTCGTGATATTGGACTGTGCGCGGCCCAGCCGTTTTGCTGCCTGGGTGACGCTCTGCGTTTCTGCCACCTGAATGAAGATCTCGAGTGTGCTGTGGTTCATATTTTTCTTCTCAATACGATAATAATGTTGATCTTACCATCTTTAAAGGAGATGGTAAGCCTCCAGCATCGTTAATGCATGAGGAAACCATGAGCAACCCGCTGCTTTCGCTTCTTGATATTGATTATCCCCTGATTCAGGCCCCGATGGCGGGCGTCTCCACCCCCGCGCTGGCTGCCGCGGTAAGTAATGCCGGCGCGCTGGGCTCGCTGGGGCTGGGCGCTTCAACCGTTGCCCAGGCGGAAGCGATGATAGTCGCCACCCGCCAGCTGACGGACCGTCCGTTCAATGTCAATCTGTTCTGCCATGCGCCGCCCCGGCGCGACGCCCGGCGGGAAGCCGACTGGGCAACAACATTACGTCCCCATTTTGCCCGCTATGGCAGTACGCCACCGGATTCGTTAAGCGAGATCTACCAGACATTTATCGGTCATGCGCCGATGCTGGAGCTGCTTCTCGACCTGTCGCCGGCGGTGGTGAGCTTTCATTTTGGTCTTCCTGAAGGTGAGACGATCCAGCGTCTGCGGCGGCAGGGGATCGTTACCCTGGCGACAGCGACTTCGCTCCAGGAGGCGCTGCTGATTGAACAGCAGGGGATCGACGTGGTGGTCGCTCAGGGCTATGAGGCGGGCGGGCACCGGGGGATCTTTGCTCCGCAGGCGCCTGACGCGCAGCTGAGCACCTTCACCCTGGTGCAACTTCTGCGGCGTCGACTAACCATCCCGGTGGTGGCCGCCGGAGGCATCATGGACGGAGCGGGGATCGCCAGCGTGATGCAGTTGGGGGCGCAGGGCGTACAGCTCGGTACGGCGTTTTTACTGTGTCCGGAATCGGCCGCCGACGCCGGCTATCGCGCGGCGATCCACAACAGCCTTGACGGGCGTACGGTGCTGACCTCCGCGATATCCGGGCGTCCGGCACGCTGTCTGGCGAATGCCTTCTGTGCGCTGGGGGAAGGCTATCCGGCGAGCGCCGTGCCGGATTATCCGCTGGCGTATGATATCGGCAAAGCACTGGCCGCCGCCGCGAAAGCCCAGGGTGTCCATGAGTATGGCGCCCACTGGGCCGGGCAGGGGGTGGGGTTGATCCGCGAGTGTGACGCCGCCACTCTGATCCGCCAGCTGGCGGCAGAGAGCGGCTGGAACTAATGACTGACGGCTAGCGGCGGTGGGCCAGGCTGCGCACCAGCCGATCGCCGGCCATTTGCACCCCCTGCACCATCGCCACCAGGATCAGCACCGTGCCAAACATGACTTCATTATTAAACCGCTGATAGCCGTAGCGGATGGCGAGGTCGCCGAGTCCACCGCCGCCGATCACACCGGCCATGGAGGAGAAACCAATCAGCATCACGATGGTCAGCGTGATCCCGGCCAGCAGCGTTGGCAGGGCTTCCGGCAGCAGGGATTTAAAAATCACGTGCCAGACGTTGCCGCCCATCGACAGAATGGCTTCAATTCTCCCGTAGTCCACCTCGTCGAGCGCGTTTTCCGTCAGACGGGCAAAGAACGGAAAGGCGCCGATGGTTACCGGCACGATGGCGGCGGTGCTGCCCAGCGTGGTGCCGACGATCAGGCGGGTAAAGGGGATCAGGGCGATCAGCAGTACGATAAACGGCAGCGACCTGCCGATATTGATCACCGCGCCTAACAGCGCGTTCAGTTTCGGCATCGGCGCCAGCCCGTTGGCGCGGGAAATAAACAACAGCACGCCGGTGGGCAGCCCGATCAGCACGGTAAACAGGGCCGCCAGGCCCACCATATAAAGCGTATCCAGCGTGCCGTCGAGTAATAACGGCCACAAATCTTCCCAGCTCATGCTACTCCGCATAATGGCCTCCCCTGAACGCCGTGGCGGGTAAGAAATTCCTGTTCAGCCTGCGGGTCGTGCAGCAGCGACTGGCGCAGCCGCGACCATGGGGTCACCAGCAGGTCGGCAAGTTTACCGCTTTCGACAATCTCGCCCTGTTCCAGCAGCGCCGCGTGGTCACAGATGGTTTTCACCACCTCCAGCTGGTGCGTAATCAGCACAATGGTCAGATTGAGGCGCTGGTTAATATCCGCCAGCAGGGCCAGCACCGAGGCGGTGGTCTCGGGATCCAGCGCACTGGTCGCCTCATCGCACAGCAGCACTTCCGGCCGGGCGGCCAGCGCCCGGGCGATGCCGACGCGCTGCTTTTGCCCGCCGGAAAGCTGTGACGGGAAAGCAGCGGCCTTTTCGCTGAGATCCACCAGCTCCAGCAGTTCGCGCACCCGGGCCTCGCGAGCGGCCCTCGGCACTCCGGCAATCTCCAGCGGCACCGCGACGTTGTCAGCGACGGTGCGGGCATGCAGCAGATTGAAGTGCTGGAAAATCATCCCGGTGCGCAGGCGATAATCCCGCAGCGCCGCCTTGTTCAACTGGGTAATATCCTGTCCGTTCACCAGAATGCGGCCCGAGGTGGGCCGCTCCAGTAAATTGAGACAGCGGATGAGCGTACTTTTGCCGGCGCCACTGCGCCCGAGAATGCCGTATATTGCCCCTTTCGGTATCTGCAACGCGATATCGTTCAGCGCCGGTCGGCCGGTTCCGGCGTAGGTTTTGCTCAGCCCTTCGATGGTTATCATGACTGAGGGGCCACCGGGATCACCGAGCCGTTGTAGGTTTTACGGATAAACTCCGCCACCTGCGGTGACGTCAGATCTTTCGCCAGCGCCTTAATGCGCGGGTCATTCGCCAGGGCTGGGGTGGTCACCAGAATATTGGCGTACGGGTTATGCTCGGCGCTTTCCAGCCCCAGGGCATCCTTCGCTGGCACCAGGCCGGCTTCCAGCGCGTAGTTACCGTTAATCACCGCCAGGTCGACATCGTCGAGGGAGCGCGGGATCTGCGGCGATTCAATCTCCAGAATCTTCAGGTGTTTCGGGTTCTCGACAATATCCTTCGGCGTCGCCAGGGTGGTGGCCGGGTCGGTAAATTTAGGGTCCAGCTTAATAAGCTTCTGCGCCTGCAGCAGGAACAGCGCCCGGCTCAGGTTGGTGGTGTTATTCGGCACCGCCACGGTGGCGTTTTCCGGCAGTGATGAGAAATCTTTATGCTTATGCGAGTAAATTCCCAGCGGCTCAATATGCACCGTGGCCGCGACGGCAAAGGTTTTACCCAGCGCTTTTTCCTGATCCTTCAGATAGGGAACATGCTGGAAGTAGTTGGCATCCACATCGCCACTGGCCAGCAGTTCATTGGCGTTGACCCCGCTGGTCAGCTCCACCACCTTCAGATCGAGGCTGGGATCAATTTTTTTGATGTAGTTGAGGATCTCCGCGTGGGGAACCGGGTCCGCGGCGACGCGCAGCGCGGCAGCCTGGGCAGACGTCCATGCCAGAGAAAGAGACAGTGCGACTCCTGCCAGTTTAAAAGCGGCATATTTCATGATGTGTTCCTTTTTAGTTATGGTTAAACGATCAATTGCTCGGCGCGTTCGCGAAACACGTCCTGATAGTAGCGTTCCGCCACGTCCGGATGGGAACGCAGACGGCCCTTGAGATAATTCCAGCCGACATCGCGCAGCAGCGGATTGTGCGGGTCGCTGTCCGGCCCTCGCGCTTCACGCGCCAGCTCGGGCGGCAGGGTGTAAACCGGCACCACCGCGTCAAGCTGGGCGCCGAGGAAGAAGGCGATGGAGAGGCGCTGCTGCTGCGCCGGCGGCGACACCACGCGATGGACGGTAGCGCGCAAATACCCGTTGGTCGCGAGCTCCAGCAGTTCGCCAATATTGACCACAAAGCTGCCGGCCAGCGGCACGGCGTCGATCCATTCTCCAGGCGCGACCTCAACCTGCAGTCCTTTCTGCTCGTCCTGCAGCAGGAAGCTGAGAAACCCCGAATCTTTATGGGCGCCGACGCCCTGGCTGCTTTGGGTCTCCTGCTGGCCGGGATAGCGGATCAGTTTGATATGCTCGTTGGGTTTCTCGCCGTAGAGCTGATCGAAAGCATTCTCCGGGAGCTGCAGGGCTTCGGCAAAAGCGCGCAGCAGGCGGATGCCCACCTGGGTCATTTGCTGTTGCCAGTGAAGTAATACCGGTTTAAGCGACGGCAGGGCGGCAGGCCACAGATTCGGACCCTGCAGGCGCTGCCAGCGCGGGGCGTCGTCGCTGAGGGTTAGCGCCGGACGTTCGGCGCCGATATCAAACTGTTCTCGCCAGTCAGGCTGGCCGCGCGTCAGCTCAGAGGCCGCGCGGTTATAGCCGCGAAAATGGGGGGAGTGGATCATCGCCACCTGCTGTTTTTGCGCCTCATCGAGAGCAAAAAAGCGCTGGGACTGGCGCTGAACTTCATATTGAAGCGCGTCGTCGACACCGTGGTTGATCAAATAGAAGAAGCCGATGTCGCGGGCGGCATGACGCAGGTCGGCCAGGAAGGCCGCTTTATCCGCGGGGTCCGCGTAGCGGGCCAGATCGAGAATCGGCAGGGTGGTCGCGTTCATTGTGTTCTCCGAAAACGGGGTAATAAGTTATGGGTTGATTCAGGTTCTGGGTTCGGGCACAACAGCAGCGCATGGTGATTTCCTCTGTCCGGGGCTGAACACAGCTTGCCTCAAGGCCAAATAAGCAACCAATAACGTTATTTTCTAATTTATGACCGCGCGGGGTTCAGTGCTTTTGCGTTAAATAGATATAGGCGCGAAGCGCGTAATGAAGCCTGTTGCGCCCGTCGGTGAGAGCCAGTAAGGTAGGCGCACTTTTTAATGCGGAACGGACGTATCGTAATGCACAGCTCGAAAGATCCCCTGCACGGCGTGACGCTGGAAGCGCTGCTCAATGCCCTGGTGGCGCGCTATGGTTGGGCGGAAATGGCCCGCCAGGTCAACATTAACTGCTTTAAAAGCGATCCCAGCATTAAGTCCAGCCTCAAATTTCTCCGCCGGACGCCGTGGGCGCGCAAAGAGGTGGAGGCTATGTATCTCGCCTCCCTTGATGATGACGCGCCGGTGGAGAAAGCGGACCCCTGGGCAAACTGGCAGAAAAAATAACCCTTACCACAGGACACCATCATGCAGAGCTGGAGCAGTAAAGATTTCACCGCCGACCGCGCGTGGGGCGCGCTGGATATTGCCAATTTTTCCGGCACCACCGTGCGTCTGCACTGGACCGACCAACCCTATATCTGGCACATCAATGATGGTCAGGAGGTGTTTGCCGTGATGGATGGTCAGGTGGCGATGCATGTGAAAGTCGACGGCGAGGAGCAGATCATCATGCTAAACGCCGGCGATATCTTCTACGCCGGGGTGGGATGCGAGCATGTCGCTCACCCGCAGGGGGCGGCGCGTATTCTGGTGATTGAGAAAGAAGGGTCGGTCTGACCCCGTGGCGGGCGGTTCTTTGCCCGCCGTTTCATCGCCCGTCAGATGCGACATACCGCGTTGATATAAATTACCTATCCTGCTTTCGATATATTTAATTCTTGTTTGCCATTCCCTTCACCCCAGCACTATCTTTTGCCGCAGGCGCCTGACCAGGCACAATCGCGGGAGAGATCATGGCAACCTTGCAGTGGGACCACGCAGTACAGTTTGTGAATCAGCCGGAAGCGGCGATTGAAATCTTTGCCGGGCAGCAGCTGCGGGCGGTGGCCGGAGGGCGGCATCCGGGGTGGGGAACCCGCAATGCGCTGAGCTATTTTGGCCTGAGGTATATCGAATTCCTCGCCATTGCCGACCCGGACGAACTGCGCGCCGCGACGGACAAATTCCTCCTTTCGCGCGACGCCGCACGGCTGCTGCCGGAGAATGAGGCGCTGTTTCGGGTGGCGCTGCGCAGCGACGACATCGACGCCACCTATGACCAGTTGCGTCGTACAGGGGTGACAGTGTCACCGATTGTCGATGGCCAGCGCAACGATCCGCAGGGCAATATCATCCGCTGGCGGATCTTCACCATCGATGGCGACACTGCCGGGCTGGTCTATCCCTTTGTGCTGCAGTGGGGAGAAGACGACGCCACCCGGCTGACGCGGCTGCGCGCCCAGAGGCTGGACGCGCCGCATCCGCTGGGCGACATTGCGCTTGAGCAGGCGGTGTTCGAGGTGGTCAATCCGCAGGCGGTGCGCGATCGCTGGCAGGCGCTGCTGGGCTTTCCGCCACTGGGGGAGCAGGGACTGGACGTGGGCGGCCAGCAATTTATCTTCCGTGAAGGGGCTGCCAACCAGCTGACCGAACTGGTGTTCCGCGTCGCCAACCCGGCGCTTAAGGGGCAGCGCTTTCGTGTCGGCAACGGCGTGTATCGCTTTACATAAAGGCTGACTCTAGCGTGCCGTGGCGCGCAGGGCTCCCGGCGGCTGGCCGGTGATGCGTTTGAAAGCCCGGCTGAAGGCCGCCAGCGACTGATACCCGAGGCTGAAGGCGACTTTTTCCAGCGCCTGGCCTTCATGGGTGATGTACTGCACCGCCAGCCGCATACGCAGCTCGGTGAGATAGCGGGCGGGGGTGGTGCCGGTGGCGGCGAGAAAACGTTCCGCGAACAGCGAGCGTGAAAGACCCGCCTCCCGCGCCAGATCTTCCACTTTCCAGTTGACCCCCGGGCGCTGATGCATGGCGTAGATCGCTTTCGCCAGCCGGGGATCGCGCAGGACCTGTACCCAGCCGGTGGCGTTGCCGCACCCGCACGCTACCCAGCCGCGGACAATCAGCGCGGCCACCACGTCCGCCAGCCGGGCGAGGATCCCGGCATAGCCTGCCTGGCGGGTGAGGGATTCCCGCTCCATCGCCGCCAGCAGCGGCTGGATCTCCGGCCAGGTATTAAGCAGGCTGCTGACCCGCATCACCTCGGGCATGGCCTTGACCAGCGGCTGCATGCCGCCGAGCTCAAAGTCCATACAACCGCTGAAAATGACGGCGCGTTCCGGGCAGTCAGGCTGGTCGCCAGCGTTGATACAACTTACTGTGCTGCACACCGTTTCGCTGGGCAGCTGCGCCACATTGACCACCGTGGCCTGCGGATCCGAGAGCAGGGCATGCCCGTCGCCGTTGGGAATAAACAGCGCATCGCCGCTCTCGAGGGTGAACTGTTCCCCGCTGGCCATGCGCAGCAGCACCGGCCCGCGGCTGATGAAATGGAACTGGGCTTTACCCGCCACGGCGCTAAAGCCGACGCCGAACGGGCGTGCGGTTTCGATGCGCCGGTAGTTAACGCCGGAGAGGCGCATACCGCGCAACAGTTCGCTGGTCAGGTCGATGGCAGGCTGGCTCATGGCAATTCCGGACGAATAATCAATAACTGAAGAGTATGCATCATATATCGTCCGAAAGTAAGGCCCTAAGATGACCAGGATGTTAATAAACCTGGAGAGTTGTATATGAGTTCCTGCATAGCTGCTGACGCGAGCCTGTCACCCGCCAAACCTGCCTGGCGCGCCGTCTATGCCCTGGCCCTCGGGGTGTTCGGCCTGATCGTGGCCGAGTTTCTGCCCGCCAGCCTGTTAACGCCGATGGCCAGCAGCCTCGGCGTCAGTGAAGGGATGGCCGGACAGGCGGTCACCGCGACGGCGCTGGTGGCGTTAGTTACCGGCCTGCTGATCGCCACCGCCACCCGCAATATCGATCGCCGCTGGGTGCTGATGTTCTTTTCCATACTGCAGATAGTCTCCAGCCTGATGGTCGCGTTTGCCGATTCGCTGGCGTTTCTCCTGCTGGGCCGTCTGCTGTTGGGGATCGCCATCGGCGGCTTCTGGGCGATGTCCACCGCCACGGCGATGCGTCTGGTGCCGGCGGCCCATGTGCCAAAGGCGCTGGCGATCATCTTTTCCGCGGTGTCTGTCGCCACGGTGGTGGCCGCGCCGCTCGGCAGCTACCTCGGGGAGCTGATCGGCTGGCGCAACGTGTTTATTCTCTGTGCGATACCCAGCCTGCTGGCGCTGCTCTGGCAGCTGTGGGTGCTGCCCTCCATGCGCCCGGAGAGCGTCGGGACCTTCTCCACGCTGTTCAGGGTGCTGCGCCGTCCCGGTATGCTGGGCGGCATGCTGGCGACGATCCTGATTTTCAGCGGCCATTTCGCCTTCTTTACCTACCTGCGGCCGTTCCTTGAGACCGTCGCGCAGGCCAGTGTCGAAGGGGTTTCGCTGATATTGCTCGGCTTCGGTATCGCTAACTTTATCGGCACTTCGGTGGCGAGCTATCTGCTGAACCGTAGCCTGCGTCTCACCCTGGCGCTGGTGCCGTTGATGATGAGCGTTCTGGCGCTGCTGATGGTGACGTTTGGCCATCTGACCGTGCTGGCCGGGCTGCTGGTCGCCCTGTGGGGATTTGCCTTCGGCCTGGTGCCGGTGGCCTGGTCCACCTGGCTTGCCACCACCGTGCCGGATGAAGCAGAAAGCGCGGGCGGTCTGCTGGTCGCCTCTATTCAGCTGGCCATCAGCGCCGGGGCCGCCGGCGGCGGGGCGGTGTTTGATTTGCGCGGCGCCAGCGGCGTCTTCACCGGCAGCGGTCTGCTGCTGTTGAGCGCGATGGTGATTGTCTTCGCCGCCGTACGGGTGAAACCGGTCGCCCGCGCCGACCAGCCGGTGACGGGTCGCTTATCCCGCGAGATCGATAACTAAATTGGCCGACAGGCTGCGGGAGCAGCACAGCGCAATATGCTGCTCTGCGGCCTGTTTTTCCGCCTCCGACTGCACGGTATCCCGGTGGTCGACGGTTCCCTCGCGTACCGGCGTCAGGCAGGCGCCGCAGATCCCCATCTCGCAGGAGAGCGGCACCGCGACGCCATGCTCCTGCAGCACCTGGGCGATGGTTTTGTCCCCCGGCACAGGCCAGCGCTCCCCGGTGGAGGTGAGGGTGATGGTGAAGGTTCCGTCCGCCGCCGACGCCGCCGTCGGGGCGGGCGGCTGGAACGCTTCGCTGTGCAATTGTTCCTCTCCCCATCCGACCGCCCGCGCGGTATCGCGAACCCGGGCCATAAATCCGGGCGGACCGCAGAAGTAGACCCGGGTGTCGGCGTCCGGAGCCCCCAGATCCTGCGCCAGCCGCTGGCGCGGACTCTGCCCCTCGTCTGAGCAGTGGATCTGGCAGTTTCCCCCGCTCAGCTGGCGGGCGATCTCGGTGGCGAAGGCGGCCTCCTGCGCACGGCTAACGTAATAGTGCAGCGTAAAGCTGGCGCCGGACGCCGCCCGGGCGTGGGCCATCGCCAGCAGCGGCGTAATGCCGATCCCGGCGGCGAGAAGCACCACATGGCCGCCCTCGTGCAGCGGAAAGTGGTTGCGCGGGGCAGAGATCATCAATGGCTGTCCCGGGCGCAGGGTGTCATGAATATAACGGGAGCCACCGCGAGACTGCGACTCGCGGGCGATGCAGAGCAGATAGCGATCCCGTTCGGCCGGGCTGCCGGTCAGGGAGTACTGACGGATCAGCCCGCAGGGAAGATGGAGATCGATATGGGCGCCGGGCGTCCACGCCGGCAGCGGTTGCCCCTCGGCGCTCACCAGACGAACGGCCAGATTTTTCGCGCCCTGGCGCCACAGGCCATCGACCACCACCGGGAGTATGTCGCGCATATGACCTCCACTCATACCAGAAAGAAATCGCCAAAACCCATCTTCTTCAGCCCGCGCCGGTAGGCGATAGAGCTGCGGTCTGCCGGAATATGCGCCTCAAGGGTCAGATCCAGCGGCAACCGTTCCGGACGCTGGGTCTCGACCATCAGGCGGTCCTCTTCAAATACCCGCAGGTTGAACGCATGTACGTCTTCCACCGGCACGTGCAGATCGAAGTTGCGGGCAATAGGGGCAAACATCCGCGTCACCCGGGACGACACCGGCGAGGCGGCGTTCATGATCACCAGCCTGGCGTCGGCGGGAAAATGGATGGTCAGCGTAGCGGTGAACGGCAGATGCATTTCAAAGTGACGCAGCCACTGGAACCCTTCCGGCGCGCGGAAATCGGTGCTGGCCGGGTAATTGCCCACCGAGCTCCAGTAGTCGGCAACAAAGCCGAACGGCGTCTCCTGCGGGGTGTAGTCCGGCACCTGCTGGTTGTCCGGATCGGCGAAGGTATCGGTGTGGATCCACGCGAAGTGGGCGACATCGAGAAAGCCTTCGACCTGGCGGCCGGCAAATCCCTTTACCTCGAAGGCCGGGCAGTTGATTTGCTGAAAGCCGGCGTCGTCCCAGTGCGGCATGGTCGGTAACGGCGGCGGATTGTCCGGATCGCAGGCCAGGCAGGTCCAGATCAGCCCGTAGCGCTCCTCCACGGCGAAGCTGGTGAGATGCAGTTTGGCCGGAATGGGTTGCCCCGGACTGGAGGGGATACGGTTGCAGCGGCCATCCTCGCCAAAGCGCAGGCCATGATAGGGGCAGACGATGCCTTCTTCTTCATGAAACCCCAGGGTCAGCGGCACCCCGCGGTGCGGGCAGACGTCGCGGGCGACTACCACCTGGCCTTTAATACGATAGATAACCAGCTGTTCGTCCAGCAGGGTGGCTTTCACCGGGGCGCCGGCAATATCGCAGGCGCGGGCCACCGGGTGCCAGCAGCGGGCCAGCCGCAGCCAGTCTTCCGGGTCAAAGGTGCAATGGGCGGGGGGCGTGGGGGTGATTGTCTTCATGATTTCTCTTCCTGCTCACATCGGTGATTGTTTTATTGTTGTGAGATTATTGTTGTCATATTAGGGTGTTCACATCCATCACCATTAATTCACTCTGCTGTTGCAAAAAAGAGTACAGGGGCGCTATGAGTCCATTTTCCCGTTTCGCGCACTATTTCATCGCCGTGGCCCGCTGCGGCAGTCTGCGCCGGGCCGCCGAGCAGCTGCATATCTCCGCCTCGGCAATTAACCGCCAGATCCTGCAGGCCGAGGAGGCCTTCGGTACCCCGCTGTTCGAGCGCCTGCCGGAGGGACTGCGGATGACCACCGCCGGTGAACTGCTGTATGACAATCTGCTGCGCTGGCAGAAGGAATTTCGTCAGACCCGACAGAAATTTGATGAGCTGCAGGGGATGAAGCGCGGAAGCGTTAGCGTTGGCATGGTGCAGGCGCTGGCGGAAGGGGGGGTCGCCGCCGCGCTGGCGGAGATCATCGCCAGCTGGCCGTGGCTGGAGCTGGATCTGCAGGTGGCTGACAGCCACACCGTTAGCCAGAAAGTGCGTCAGGCGGACCTGGACGTCGGCCTGATCCTCGATCCGCAGGGGCAGGCTGGACTCAGCGTGCTGGCCTTTGCCGAACTGGAGGTGGGGATTGTGATGCGTCCGGACCATCCCCTGGCGGGGGCGAAGGCGCTGTCTTTGGGCGAGCTCAGCCTGGAGCGGCATATCGTGCCCGGCGCGCCGCTGATCGTCCATGAGCGGGTGGCGCTCCTCTATCGCCACCATGACTTTGCGCCGGAGAATACCATCAGCTGCAATGATATCCGGCTTATCAAGTCGTTGGTGCTGCGCGGCAGCGGCGTGACGCTCCTTAGCCTGCTCGACGTGCTGGACGAGGTCCAGCGTGGACAGCTGGCCTTTGTCCCGCTGCGCAGTACGCTGCTGCGACCGCTGACCCTGGCGCTGTGTACTGCACCCTCGCGTCAGCTTTCGCGGCCCGCGCAAATGGCCATTCAGACGCTGAGTGCGGTGATCGAATCCATGGCGACGGTCAGCCCAGCGGCCCGCTGAGGATGGTGTCGCACATGCCGTTGATAATGCGCTCCCCGGTCTCCTCGCGCAGCTCCTGGTACCAGGCTTCGGTGAGCTGCATATCCTTCCCGTGGGTAATATCGCACCGTTTGCGCGCCTTCAGCACCAGGTCACGAACCCGGTCGCAGCGCTGGGCTTCGTACTCGCGCAGGGCGGCCGCAATATCGCGGGTCTGGCGGAAAACGGCGCCCAGCACCACTGCATCTTCCATCGCCGCGCAGCCTCCCTGGCCAATATCCGGGGTGGTGCTGTGTCCGGCATCGCCGAGCAGCGCGACGCGGCCGCGCACCAGGCGGCTGAAAGGTTCGATATCATGGATTTCAATGCGGTTGGTAGTCTGCGGGTCGAGGGCGGCGATCAGCTTCTGCACCGGCGGCGCCCAGCCGGCAAAGTAGCGGCTGAGGTCAGCGCGCAGGGTGTCACGATCCTCCGCCAGACCCGCCGGCAGCGGCACATCAAAGAAAAAGTAGAACCGGCCGGCGGAGACCGGCATCAGCGAGACGCGCTTGCCTTCGCCGACAAAGGTGGTCCACTGATCGCCGGGGGCCAGCGCTTCATCTATCTCCACCAGACCGTTCCAGTTGACGTAGCCGGCGTAGCGGCGCTGCGGGGTAAAGCCCAGCACCCACGGACGCAGTGCGGAATGGCTGCCGTCGGCGGCAATCAGCAGATCGCCGCTGGCGCTGCTGCCGTCGGTAAACCATACCGTCACGCCGTCGGCGTCTTCTTCACAGCGGGTGACGCGTTTGCCGAACTGCACGCTGTCCCGTCCCCAGTAATCCAGCATTTCCCGCTGCAGTTCTGCCCGGGAGACCGGGCAGGGGCGGCTGCCGGTGCGTTCGATCAGCGGGGCGAGACTGAACTGGGTCATGTTCTCGCCGCTGCGGAAATCACGATACGCCATCCGGCGCAGCGGCCCGCCGAAGGTCTCCATGATGTCGCCCATGCCGAGGTGGGCCATGCACTTCACGCCGTTGGGCCACACGGAAATCGCTGCGCCGACCGGTTTGATCTCTTTCACCGCTTCATAGACGTCGCAGTCGATCCCCGACTGTTTGAGCGCCACTGCCGCGCTTAAACCGCCGATGCCGGCGCCAATCACGATTGCTTTCATTTTTTTCTCCTTCTCCCGATGTTGTGACTGACTACAGCAATTTGCGTACCAGTTCGCCGGAGGGAGGAAAACCGCCTGCATGAGGCACAGCGATGGCTCATGACGCACCGCATCGGTGCAATGTGAGGTATTGGTTGCCTTTTTATGAATCAAAAGTTTCTGTATGTTGCATTAAGAATCTATCGTTTCAGACGCCTGGTTCAGCAGCGGAGAGGGGTGATGCATCACGAGCGTAATCTAAGTTGATGATTTTGGAGTGATAATAAATTTATTGGTGCCCTTTTGTCGTCTCTGGCCTGCTTTGTGCACTAGCCCATGCACTTCTCTTTGCTACGGGATATCACTATGTCTGACGAACATCACAGTGGCCTGCTTTACGGCCTTGAACAGCGGATCCCACCGCTTCCGGCCTTTTTCAGCGCTCTCCAGCATGTGCTGGCGGGCCTGGTGGGGATCATCACGCCGCCGCTGATTATCGGCGCTACCCTCGGGCTTGGCGACTGGCTGCCGTATCTCATCAGTATGTCGCTGCTGGCCTCGGGCATTGGCACTTTTCTGCAGTCCAATCGGGTATGGGGCATCGGCGCCGGGATGATCTGCATGCAGGGCACCAGTTTTGCCTTCCTCGGCGTGACGGTGGCCGGAGGGATGTGGGTAAAAGCCCAGGGCGGCGGGCCGCAGGATATGATGGCGATGCTGTTTGGCGTTAACTTTGTCGCCGCTCTGGTGCCGGTGATTGTCAGCCGCTTTATCGAACCGCTGAAGAAAATCTTTACTCCCATCATTACCGGCAGCGTGATTGCGCTGATCGGCATCAGCCTGATCAAGGTCAGCGTCATCAACTGGTGCGGTGGGGAAAAGGCAGAGGATTTCGCCAGCATGAGCAACATCGCGCTCGGAGCGGGCACCCTCGGGGTTATCGTCCTGCTGAGCTGCGCCAAAAACCGCTGGCTGCGGCTCTCCTCGGTGGTGGTGGGCATTGCCGTGGGCTGCATCGCAGCGGGGCTGAGCGGTCAGTTCCATCTTCACAGCCTGGGCGACACCCTGTTTCGCCTGCCGACGCTGTTTCCGTTCGGCTTTCAGTTTAACAGCGCGATATTTCTGCCGGTCGCCCTGGTGTCGCTGGTCTGTATTCTGGAGGCGGTGGGCGATCTGACGGCCAACTCGCTGATTTCGCAACAGTCTGTTGACGATCGCGCTTTCCGTAACCGGCTGAAGGGCGGTATCCTGGCGGATGGCGTCAGCTGTATGGTGGCGGCCATGCTCTGTGCTTTTCCGAACACCACCTTCGCGCAGAACAACGGCGTGATCCAGATGACAGGGGTGGCCAGCCGCTATGTCGGACGCTACATTGGCGTGATTCTGATCCTGCTTGGGCTGTTTCCCCCGGTGGGCGAACTGCTGCGGCAGATCCCGGCGCCGGTGCTGGGGGGCGCCACGATGGTGATGTTTGGCTGCGTGGTGGCGGCCGGGATCCGGATTATTACCCAGACCCCGCTGAGCCGTCGCGATGTGCTGATCGTGGGGCTGGCGTTTGGCGCGGGTCTTGGCGTGGAGTCGGTGCCGGCGTTTCTCAGCCATTTTCCGCCGATGGTCGGCGATCTGTTCGGTTCGGCGGCCACCAGCGGTGGGCTGGTAGCGATAGCGCTGAACCTTATTCTGCCGCAGGAGCAGGCGGCGACGAAATCGTTAAGGAGTCAGGATGATCGCGCTGAGTCAGTTTAACAGCCTGAGTACACATGAGGCAGTGGGGCTGCTGGCTCCCTGCGTGGCGATCCCGGCCTGGGGCGAGACGCTGGTGAGCTTGCGACCTTTCGCCAGCCGCCATACGCTGCTGCAGACCGCCCGGGAGGCGATGGCTAACTGGGGAGAGGACGAGCTGAACGCGGCGCTCAGCGCCCATCCGCGGATCGGTGAAAAGCCGACCGGCAGCCAGGCGCACGCGGCGCTGTCGCGCCAGGAGCAGTCGTCGGTGGACAGCGAGAATGAGCGGCTCGCGCAGGCTCTGCGGGAGGGCAATGCCCGCTACGAGTCCCGTTTTGGCCGGGTGTTTTTAATCCGCGCCAAAGGGCGCAGCGGCGATGAGATGTTGCAGGCGCTGACGCGCCGGCTGCAGCATACCGCCGACGAAGAAGTGGCCGAGGCGCTTGCCCAGCTGCGAGAGATTACGATGTTAAGACTGGAAGGAGTGATTGGCGAATGAGCACCCTGAGCACCCATATTCTGGATATTTCCACCGGTACGCCGGCAGAAGGCGTAACGGTCAGCCTGAGCCGGGAGGGCGAGACGCTGGCGAACCTGGTGACCAACGCCCAGGGGCGTATCGCCACCTTTAGCGCCGCGCCGCTGCCGGCGGGGCGCTATTGCTTAACAGCGGAAACCGGGGCGTGGTTTGCCCGCGCCGGGCGCGAGAGCGTCTTTACCCGGGCGCAGATTGATTTTGTTATCGGCGAGGCGGCAGAGGACCATTTCCATCTGCCGTTTCTCATCGCCCCGGGCGGGTGGTCGACCTACCGCGGCAGCTAAGCCGGCTGCCCGCTGCCGGGCGGCGCTGCGCTTGCCCAGCCTGGATCGTTACGGAGCGGTGAGAGACAGCCCGTAGGCCCGGTAAGGCGCAGCCGCCACCGGGCATGTACAGATGGCTCCGGCGATCATCCTTCCTGTTTTATCCCCACACAAGGATAATTATTCTCCTATCCGCACCAGGGGATATCCTTGACATTATCCCCTGTAGGGTATAAAACCAAGTTTATCCCGACAGGGGGATAAATGATGGTGAGGAACAAGGCGATGAATTCCCCGCAGATATACAGTCCCGTGCAGCTGGCCAATTACCTGAAGCTGCTGCGCCAGCAGAACCACTGGACCCAGGATGCGCTGGCCAGGCGGATCGGCATTAAGCAGGCCACGCTGTCCAATTTTGAAAATCACCCCGACAAAACCACCTTAACCACGCTGTTTAAGATCCTCCAGTCGCTGGGGGTGGTGATGACGCTGAACGCCAAAGCTGCTGAGACGGCGCCGGCTCCCGATAACAACACGGACCTTGACTGGTAATGGCGACGCTTACCACCTGGATGAACAATGTGCGCGTGGGATCCTTAACCCGCCAGGCTAACGGGGCGCACAGTTTTCGCTATGACGAAGAGTGGCTGCGCAGCCCGCGCGCCAGACCGCTCTCCCTCTCACTGCCGCTGCAGTATGGCAATATCACTGCCGACGCGGTGTATCACTATTTTGATAACCTGCTGCCCGACAGCCCGCAGGTCCGCGACCGGATCGTCAGGCGCTATCAGGCGCGCTCGAAGCAGCCGTTCGATCTGCTGGCCGAAGTCGGGCGGGATAGCGTAGGGGCGGTGACCCTCCTGCCGCCGGGGGAAGAGGCGCACCTGGAAGGATTACGCTGGCAGACACTGGACGAGGCGCAGCTCACCGCTTTGCTGACCGCTTACCAGTCGGATATCCCCCTCGGGATGATTACCGGCCAGGACGATTTCCGTATCTCGGTGGCCGGCGCCCAGGAGAAAACGGCGCTGCTGCGGATGGGCGAGCAGTGGTGTATTCCGCAGGGCGCCACGCCGACCACGCATATCATTAAGCTGCCCATCGGCGAGATCAAGCAGCCCAATGCGACGCTGGATCTGCGTGAAAGCGTGGATAATGAGTATCTGTGCCTGGCGCTGGCCAGAGAACTGGGCCTGGCGGTGCCGGAAGCGGAGATCATCGCCACCCCGCGGATCCGCGCCCTGGCGGTAACCCGCTTCGACCGGCGCTGGGCGCAGGAGGGACGGGTGCTGCTGCGTCTGCCGCAGGAGGATCTGTGTCAGGCTTTTGGTCTTCCTTCAGCGATGAAATATGAGTCTGACGGCGGGCCGGGTATCACCGCGATCATGACCTTTCTGCTGGGCTCGAGTGAAGCGCTGAAAGATCGCTATGACTTTATGAAGTTCATGGTCTTCCAGTGGCTGACGGGGGCGACGGACGGTCACGCAAAAAACTTCTCAATTTACCTGTTGCCCGGCGGCAGCTACCGCTTAACACCGTTCTACGACATTATTTCGGCGTTTCCGGTGCTGGGCGGCACGGGACTGCATCTGCGCGATCTGAAGCTGTCGATGGGGCTCAATGCCACAAAAGGGCGTAAAACAGAGATTAACGCCATCTATCCGCGTCATTTTCTGGCGACGGCCAAAGCGGTGAACTTTCCCCGGGAGCAGATGCTGGCGATCCTCCAGGAGTTTGCCGGGCATGTGCCGCAGGCAATCGAAAGCGCTCGCCGGACGCTGCCGGCGGACTTTTCCAGCCACGTCTGGCAGGCCATTACAGAGAACATGCTGAAGCTGCACGCCCGCCTGCAGCAAGGGCTGCAGGCGCTATAGCAGAGCCGGCTGGCGGCTAGCTCTGCGGCTGCCCCCAGCGGCTGCGCAAATAGTTAACCGCCTGCCGGGTTTGCGGCTGATTGAGGTTGTTTTCGCGGAACAAGATGGTGCCCTGGATCTGCGGCAGAGTCTCATTGAGATCGAGCTGCTTTTTCAGCTCCGGCACGCCGCCATCCACCGTCCAGTCAGGCTCGTTTTTGGACGGTTCACCCACCTTGTACAGCGCCACGCCGATATACAGCCGGGTATGCGTCGGTTTAACCACCTCGGCCCACCAGTTGGCCAGCACATCATAGCGCGCGGCATCGCGGGCAAACGGCCAGTAGATCTGCGGCGCGATGTAGTCGAGCAGTCCCTGCTGCACCCAGCTGCGGGTATCGGCATAGGATTCATCATAGGCGGCCGCGCCCCGGGTATCGGACCCCGCCGGATCGTGGGAGCGGTTGCGCCACACCCCGGCCGGGCTCACGCCAAACTCGACGTTCGGATTGAGCTTTTTGATGGTGGTGGAAACCTGGGCTATGAGCTGCTGGGTGTTATGCCGCCGCCAGTCGCCCTTCGAGGCATAGCCCTGCCCGTAACGGCGGAAAGTCTCGTTGTCGTTAAGCGGTGAAGAGGCGGTTTCGGTGTAGAAATAGTCGTCGAACTGCACGCCGTCAATCGGGTAGTTCTGCACCACTTCAGCGACGATGCTGGTGATCCAGTCCCGTGCTTCGGGAATGCCCGGGTCGAGGACAAAGCGATCGCTGGCGGTGCGGATCCAGTTACGGTGCAGAACGAACACGCTGGCCGGTACCTGAGTAAGGGTGTTGTTCAGCTCGGCAATCGTCGACGGTTTGGTGTTGACCGAGACGCGGTAGGGGTTAAACCACGCGTGAACCTTCATGCCGCGCTTGTGCGCTTCATCCAGCATAAACTGCAGCGGATCGTAGCCAGGGTATTCGCCGATTTTGCCGGTCAGCATATCGGACCACGGCAGAATATCCGACCGCCAGAGCGCCGTACCGTCCGGTTTCACCTGGAAAAAGACGGTGTTGATCCCCAGGCGCTGCAGGTTATCGAGTTTAGCGATCAGCGCCAGCTTCTGCTGCGTGATGCGGCTCTCCGGCGTGCTGGCGATAATCGACCCGACCGGCGGCCAGTCAAGGCGCGAAACGGTGGTGAGCCACACGCCGCGCACCGGCTCCCGGTGCGCCTGCCCGGCTTTGACGGCGGCAGCGTTCGGCGGCGTGACAAGGGATTTAGGGGCTTTACTGGTGCAGCTGAACAGCATGCCAGCGGCGATGAGCGCCGCGCCTGCCAGCGCCACTTTGCTGGCTAAGGGGAATCGACGAGAATGGCTGATGATGAACTCCCGTGTACTCAGATCGTCGCGTGTAGGCGCTATTCTCTTACGATTCGCCGGTCAGAGCAATTCCTTCATCCGCTTCATCCGTCGGTTCGCCATCGCCTAGTCATAATGCAAGGTATAGGTCGCGACGGCCGACACCTGACCGGCGGTGATCCGGGAACGTGTCTGGTAGTAGCGGGCAGTGAGCGGCAGGGTAAACCGGCCCGCGCTCGCGCTGCCCAGCGTCATCTCATGATTCAGTACGACCGGCTGACGATGGTAAAGCAACTGCACGCCAATACCCTGCGCCCGATCGCCGGTGGCGTCATTGCGCAGAACGCCATGCCCCCGGGCGGTGAGGGGCTCCGCGCCGTCAACTCGCAGGGAAACCGTGACCGCGCTGTTGCAATCCAGCTGCAGCGCGAAAGGGGTGTCGCCGGTGGTTTTGCCGACGCCGCCGAAGTGGTCAAGCATCGCCGCAGGGAGCTTGATCAGGGCTGGCGTGGCGTCATTCACTGAACATCCCGCGGTGCTGATCCTGCCGGTTAAGTCTAACGCGGCCAGCGGGGTATGCTCCGCCATTAAAAAGCGCTCGCTGTGATACTCAAGCTCGCCCGGTGTCGCCGCGGGACCGGTTTTAATGAGCTCAATCGTCAGGCGGAAATAGCCCAGTTTCCACACCGCATCGGGCAAGGCGGCGGGATTGTCCACCCGTTGGCTAAACGGCGAGGGCGTCGGCCGGTCAGGAAAGCCGCCATAGCCGCCGATAGCGCGCAGCGATACGCGAACGCCAATGCCGGTGAGGTTAGTTTGATAAACCGTCGGTCGCGTCACTCCCCCGGACAGCAGACTGTCCAGCAGCAGCGGTGACAGCCCGTGCGGATCGTCCGCGCAGCGGATCCACTGTTCGCCGCCGTCGCTAAGGCGGTTCCAGGCGAAACTTTTATGATACAGCGGGGTGCCGGGTCTGGCGTCAGCCGGAACCGTGAGCTGCCCCACGTTCAGCCGAAGGGTGGAGGCCTGGCCGCGGACAAACACTGGCGTACAGGCCCATCCGCTGGCGGCCGGTAACAGAATAAATAACAGCGTCATAGCGACCCGACGCAGGAGAGTTAAAAAGGACATGATAACGTCTGCTGTAAAATGAGTGGATGGGGGGTCTGCGCCAGCGTCGGGGTGAGATCGTAGCGGGCGCTACAGCGCTGCTGAGGGCCCGGCCCCCATTGCGCATAAAGGGTGCCTTTTGGCGCCAGGCCGGCCAGGTACACCTGACCCTCGCTGGCAACGATGCTGCTGGTGTCTTTGGCGCGTACTTCGCTGCCAAAGGGCAGCGGTTGTCCCCGCGACTGCAGCGTAAACAGCGCCTTATAGCCAACGTGGGTGTGAAAGCGCGCCAGAACCACCGCGTCTTTGGTAGGGACCAGCGTCACGGTGCTGTTGGCCAGATCCACATTCTCCGGCAGCGAATGGCTGTCGAGAGAGACGTCGTTGCGGTGATAGGCGGTGGCGAAGGGCAGCACGGCGTACCCGTCACCATTGGTGGCGATGGTTTTCTGGTTGGCGAGGGTCACACCGCCGGCGCCACCAGCGTCAATCAGGACGACAGCGCCATTCATTTCCGGCGTAAAGACTACCCCGTGGCGGTGAATCAGAATGCCCCCGCTGGCGCCGTAGTTCAGACGAGCGGCCTGCGAATCGTGGCTGTAGCCGAGATTCAGATCGCCCCTTCCACTGCTGTACCCGGCCGTCAGGCTGCCGCTGGACCCGTTTTGCCGATCGCGGGTTTGGCTGACGGCGTAGCTAAGCGCGTGATTGTCCAGCAATGTGCCGTTGAGGCTGACCATCTGACTGCCAACGCTGTGGCGGGAGGAGGTCAGGGTATAGCCGGCATAGCTCCCCGGCAGCAGGTGGCTCAACGGCACGGAAAGTGACAACGTCACCACTTTGTCGGAATGCGGCTCGTCATCCTCCTCGTCACCGTGGCTGCTGCGGGAGTCGCTGTAGCTGAGCGACCACGCGATACCGTGAACCTGGCTGCTGATCCCCATATTGGCGGTACGCTGTGTGGCGCCCCCTGACCAGTAGCTGTCCTGGTCGAGACTCAGATAGAGGGTGATATCGTACGGCAGGCTCTGGCTGGCGGTGATTTGCAGGGTTGCTTTTTTGTTGTCGCTATCCTGCAGGTCGTCGTCGCTACCCGGGCTGGAAAACGCCTCGCTCAGCGTGGCATAGCGCTGATGCGAATAACGCCAGCCGGTGAAAGTCAACTGCGTGCCAAGACGATCAAAACCTTTGCTGTACTGGAGCTGCCAGGCCCGGCCATCGATCGGATCCTGCTGGTGCCGGTCGCGGGCGTTTAACAGCTGCAGCGAGAGCGCCCCGGCTTCTCCCAAACCCTGTCCTGCGCCGAGCGAGAGGTTATGGTATTGCGCCGCGCTCTGCAGTCCGCCAAACAGCGTCAGGTTATGGGCGAACCCGCGCATCAGCGACAGCTGCATCATCAACGGCCGCTGGCTGGCATCGTCGCTATGGTAGCGCCCGGCGACCAGGTTGTATTTCAGGCTGCCTTCGCGCTGCATGCTGGTCACCGAAGCATACGGCTGGGTGAAGCGGCGGATTTCGCCATCCGACTCTTTGACGGCAACCTCAAGATTGCCGCTGCTGGCGGTGGGATAAAGATCGTCAATCACGAACGCGCCGGGGGTGACGTAGGTTTGATACAGCACGTAGCCATTTTGCCGAACCGTGACCTGGGCGTTGGTTCTGGCAATCCCGCGGATGGTCGGGGCAAAACCTTTCTGCGAGTCCGGGAGCATTGCATCGCTGGAGGCGAGGGATATTCCCTGAAACTGTACCGCGTCAAACACATCGCCCGACGTGAAGGTATCCCCGAGGGTCAGTTCACTCTGCCAGCGCGTCAGGTCGCGCTCAAGCCAGGCGCCGCTGGTCGTCCACTGGGGCTTATCATCGCTGTTGGCGGTCAGGCTATTGCTGGCGCGCAGGCGCCAGGCGCCGACGTTCACGCCGCTTTTCAACATCAGATAGTTATCGCGCTCGGTGCTGCCCTCGCGGGTACGCTGGCTGGCGCCTGAATAACGATAGTTACTCTGAAAGGCGCTAATACCTTCGTCCCACAGCGCAGAGGGAACATTATCCCTCGCCCGGTGCGTCATCAGCGCCTGAGGAATGGTCATTACCAGCCGCTGATGAGCAAAATCGAAATTGACCGTGCTGCCCGGCAGCAGTGCGTTGAGTTCGGGACATGAGCGGGACGTTGCGCTGGGCGCCTGGGACAGCACGGCCGGGTTAACTCCGGCCTGCAGCAGATCTTCCGGCTTAAGGCAGGGCGTGAGCTGTCCGCGATCGTTCTGGCGAAACGTGACGGTCTTACGGGCGTCCAGCGTGACGCCGTTGACCTGCCAGCTCACCGGATAGACGCCTGGCGGCTGGCCCGCCTGCTGATTGAAGCGTTGCAGATCCACTGCCGGCAAATGGTCGTTTTTCTCCAGCAGATCCATATTAAAGGTCGCCTGGGCGTGCAAGAGCGCGCTCTGTCCGCCCAGCAGGATGGAGAGGCTGACGACGGTAACGGTATGAGCCGGGCCGTGGCGCATCGCGACATCAGACGCTTAGTGCGCCGAAACGGGGGCGCTAAACGTCTGCACAGCGCCAAAGTCATCCAGAATGCGCCAGCTCACCTCGCGGGCGCAGGCCTCGCCGGGGAGGGAATACTCTTTACGGCTGTGAGGAGCAATCACGCTGCGCTCAAGCGGCGTTTTCTGGTTCTGGCCCGCGCAGCTGAGCGTGGTGATAGTCACATAATAGGGGGAGGCATTCTCCGCCTGCAGATGGTTGCCGCTGACCCGCCAGCGCAGGTGCTGCGCCGCGTCGAGCGCCGAACCAGGGAGCCCTGCCGGGCGATAAATGAGCTTCAGTTGATTCTTAATAGCAAATTGCAGAATGTTCTCGCCAGCCGGCGCGGTATTGGCGGGAATCACTTTGATATTCAGGGTGAACAAACTTTCCCGATCGTTTGGCAGTTGCGCCGAGGTTAATAACACGCGCAGATCGTTGCTGTCTCCGGCATCCAGACGGAACAATGGCGGGGTGACGATAAACGGTGATTTATTATTATCAGCCAGATCGTCTACCCAGCTCTGAATAAGCACCGGATCGTGAGGATTGGTGTTTTTTACCGTGATGTCTGCCTCATGGCTTTGTTCATTATAAATGACACGTGTGCCGGCAATGGCAACCCCGGCGGCAGACGCCAGGAACGGGCAAAAGAGAAGGCTCAGGATAAAAGCCGCTTTATAACACTGCATAATTGAGGATCCGGTCACGAGGAAGAGAATAAGGGCAGGAGGACGCTGCCCTTGGAAAAGTGGCAATCAGGACATTCTATTCGTACACAATATCAATATTGGCCGTGGCATTAATATTGCCGGCGGTGACATCCTGTGAGGAATCGCTCTTCAGATCGGCAATAAAGTTAAATGCAATATCACCGTTTTCGTCGGCTTGCGAAACCGCCGTTTTGCTCTGCTTGTCAAAGGTCAGCTGAGTGCCTTCCGTTGAGCCGTCAGGGGAAGAGAAGACTTCAATGCCCACCCCTTTGGCGGTATCCGCGGCGTCGGAGAGCGCCAGCACGGCGGCGCTGGTGCCGTTAGCGTTGGTGTCCGGAGTACCTTCCAGGCTGATACTGATGTTCTGCGCCAGTGGGCAACCGGTGAGGTTGATAGTGAACGGCGTTTCTGCGGTTTTCGCTTCATGGGATTTCAGCGCCGACATATCGACGTTGCCAAAATCGACATTAACATCGCCACCGTTATTGGCGATCTGGCAGGACTCGTTAATAATTTTACCGGTGAAATTCAGTGTACCCGCCGCGCGGGCGGTGGTCACAGTAGCCAGACTTAAGGCCAGCAGTGAACCAACAACCAGCAGGGTGCCTTTTTCTTTCATACTCAAACCTTATTAAATAATCATAAGTTAACAAAAGCATTTAACATTTTTAAAGCATGTTTTTTATTTCTGTTCACAAAAAACGGTAAGCATCACTAATGTATATTACCGTCGGGGGCGGGATTATACGGAGAACATCGTAAAGGCCCATTGATAAGATGTGTTAAGCTGTAACATTATTTATTTTTTGGTGTAAGTATAACCTCATTAAATATTAAAAAGAGTCCCATATGTATAATGCATTATTTCCGGGAGATAACTGTTCTGAGCAAATTTTACGAAAAAGTTGCTGTTAATCCCGGCAGTTGACCGGGTGGCCCGGAATAATCATTTACGCTGCCGCTATTTTGCAGTAGCGTGGAGTGACGGCAGGAAGCCGCAGGTTGTAGGGCACAGAAACGATGCTGTGCCGCGCAGTGTCACCCGTTATCAAGGAAGATTGCTATGTCTCCATTCCGTCTCGCTCTGCTATGTCTGTGCCTGGCGCCGCTGGCGTCGTCTGCTGCGCTTTCCGGCCAGGTTCATTTTTCAGGACGGGTCATCAATCCGGCCTGTGTTATCGCCCCCCGGCACGATCGTATCGATGTCTCGTGCCAGCACCATTCACCGGAACAGGTCGCCTTGACAAACAACCGTCCTCGCTACGCCATGCCGGACAATCGTGGTGAGGTCAGTATTCACTGGCGAAATGCGCAGCATAGTGAAGCGGATGTCATTATTCGCTATCGCTAAGGCGGGATAAAGGCAATGAAGAGTAAGCTGATGCAAGAAGGTAAAGGATAAACCGTTGTGCGGTTTATGCGCGCATCAGCCATAACCAGCGGGCAGGCGCGCGCGCAGAAATCATTCATGAAAACAATTATTGCCGCCGCCCGGCGGCAGAATCAGGTGTCGTCTGGCGCCCAAGCGAGCTCCGGGGTCGGAAAGCGGCCCACCGTCATAGAGAAAGGGAAGCAACTCAGCGGATCCGCGACTGTTCATCGTCGCGTAACGTCAGCACCTCAAAACCGTTGGCGGTGACGGCCACGGTGTGCTCCCATTGCGCGGAGAGTTTTTTATCGCGGGTAACCACCGTCCAGCCATCTTTTTTGGTTTTGATACGGCTGTCGCCCTGGTTGACCATCGGCTCAATGGTGAACACCATGCCTTCCTGCAGCACGGCGCCTTCTCCGGGGCGGCCGTAATGCAGCACCTGCGGTTCCTCATGCATTTCCTGACCGACGCCGTGACCGCAATATTCTCTGACCACGCTATAGCCATGTTCCTCCACCCAGCGCTGAATAGCGTGGCCAATATCGCCCAGCGTCGCGCCAGGCTTCACCACCTCAATGCCTTTCCACATCGCTTCATAGGTAGTCTTTACCAGCCGGCGGGCCAGCGGGGAGACATCGCCTATCAGGTACATCTTACTGGAGTCGGCAATCATGCCCGCTTTCTCGAGGGTGATATCGACGTTAACAATCATCCCGGAGCGCAGATGTTCGGTCGCTTTGGGGATCCCGTGGCACACCACATCGTTAATGGAAGTGTTCAACACATAGGGAAAATCGTATTGCCCCTTGCTGGCCGGGCGGGCGTGCAGCTGGTTGACGATAAAATCTTCCACTCGATCGTTAATCGCCATCGTCGTTACGCCGGGAACGATAAAAGTATCCAGCATATCAAACACTGACGCCAGCAGCTGGCCGGCATGGCGCTGCCGGGCGAGTTCGTCGGCGGTTTTAATGATTATTGATGGCATTGATCACCTCCAGCAGACGGTCAGAGCCGGATTTCAGCATCAGCAGTTTGATCTGCTGGTGGTTAAGCTCAGGGTAGAGTTCGCTCATCATGCCCAGACGGATCCAGTATTCCGCCTAGGCATTGACGGAGCGGGACATGGCTTTGCTGGCATCACGAATATCATCGTGCAGCAGATCGGAGATTTTGACGATTCCCATAGATATATACCGTAATGATTCGTATATACATCGTATACAATCCAGCGCGGGATGTCCTTGGCATTTTGTGGCGTAGATGGCGAGCACCATGCAAAAAAGCCCGACCAGCGGGCTTATATTCAGCATTTTTTCGGGTTAAAAATTCGCGCTGTGCACCATGGCGAAAATTACCCATTAGATTATCGGTATGCAGAAAGAAAATAACATGATGGCGACGCATCAATATATTTTATGCAGGTGTTAATTTTGCGTATTAATATTCTCCCGTCAGGCCGGGAATCCGAAGGATTTACAGCGCGTCAGTGAGTTTATCCACCACCACTTTACCCGCATTATCGAACTGCGTAATGCGGAAACTGTCGCTCCAGGAGCGGCGGGTGGTGAAGCGGTCGAACAGGGATACCCGGCCTTTGCGCTGGCCATCTTTACTTAAAATAACCCATTCGGTCACCGAAGAATAATGCTGGCTATTGTCATGCCGACTCTGTTGTTCAACAAGCTGGTCTTCTTTTTCCACTTTTAAATAATCACGCAACATATTTAACCTCCATAGAAAGTATTATTAACATTACTCCTTTTATTTATTCTTTCAATCAAACTTTTTAATCAATAAAAGTAACTATTAGTGGGCGACCTAAGTGCAAAAATCGCGGGGAATATCACTCCTTCGGACGGCCTGGTCCACTACGCTTAACGAGAGCGTCCGCCGCGCCTACTGCGGTGTCCGGGTCAGAAAGAGGCCAACAAAAGGCTATCTCCTTGTATTCTTAATAGGCGTAATTCTGCTATATCTAATGCGTTTTGCCACGATCAAGCCACAGAGAGCGCTGTACCATGAGTAACGATCACCTGACGGATATTGCCTATCGCCACTTTATTGAAAGCGTTAAAGATTATGCCATCTATATGCTGAGCGCCGACGGCACGGTCATTAGCTGGAATGAGGGCGCCCGCCGGGCAAAAGGGTACCTGAGCGACGAGATCATCGGTCGCTACTTCGGTCTCTTCTATAGCGAAGCTGAGCAACTCTCCGGTGTACCCGCAAAAAACCTGGAAATCGCCCTGCGTAGCGGGCAGTTTGAAGGGGAAGGCTGGCGGTATCGCAAAGACGGGTCCCGATTCTGGGCGCATGTCATGATCGATACCATCCGCGATGAGCAGAACACCCTGCTGGGTTTTGCCAAAATTACCCGCGACATTAGTGAACAGAAGGCGATTAACGACCGCATCGCCTGGATGGCGCGCTACGATGCGTTAACCGGTTTACCCAATCGGGTGGAGTTTTTTGAACGGGTGGAGAAGCTGATCACTGGAAATGATGCCCGCCGCTTTGCCATTTTCACGATCGATTTAGACAAATTTAAAGAGATTAACGATCTACAGGGCCATCTGATTGGTGACCAGCTGCTGCAGCGCGTGGCGGGCGCCGTGCTCAAAACGCTGCAGAAGGAGGAGATGGTCGCCCGCTTCGGCGGCGATGAGTTTGTGGCCGTTAAACCTTTTTCCGATGAGGGGGAAGTGGATGCCTTTGCTGCGCGCCTGTGGCACTGCTTCAGCGGTAAGCAGACGTTTGCCGCGACGGAAGTGGTTCTCTCCGCCAGCATTGGCATCTCAGTCTACCCGGAGGACGGCACGGATATTAATACGATACTGAGCAATTCCGATCTGGCTATGTATCGGGCAAAAAGCAGCCTCGACCATAAGATTTGCTGGTATGAACGTGAAATGGATGACAAGACGCGGCAGCGCAATATGATGGCCGCCGATATCCGGCGCGGTATTCACGCCGGGGAGTTTTCGCTCCACTATCAGGCTATCCGCAACATCAAAGATCGTAGCATCACCGGTTACGAGGCGCTGCTGCGCTGGCAGCATCCGCAGCTGGGGACGATCCCGCCGGACGTGTTTATTCCCATCGCCGAAGAGAGCGGCGCCATCGTGCCCTTAGGTTACTGGGTGCTCGAGCAGGTGTGTAACGAATCGCTGGAAAATGGTTTGAACAGAAAAGTTTCGGTCAATATCTCTCCGGTGCAGTTGCGCCATCGTAGCTTTATCGAAAAAGTCCGCGAGATCCTGATGCGTACCGCCTACCCGGTCAGTCTGCTGGAGTTTGAGGTCACCGAAACGGCGTTTGTGATCAATAAACAGCTGGCGTTCAGCGTTCTGCATCATCTGCAAAAAATGGGGATCAGTATTGCGCTGGATGACTTTGGCACCGGTTACTCCTCCCTGAGCATGCTGCGCGATTTTCATTTCGACGTCATCAAACTCGACCGCAGCTTTATGACAGATGTGGAGAGCAACCCTCAGGTACGCTCATTCGTGCGAGCCATTATTTCGCTGGGCAATTCGATCAATACGCCGCTTATCGCCGAGGGGGTGGAAACGGCTGGACAACTGCAGATCCTCGAAGAGGAGGGATGTGACGAGATGCAAGGATTTCTGTTCGGCGAGCCGGTCGATATCAAACACCTGCCCGACCGGCGCTGATGCGCCCACCCTCCGCTGGTGGGCGTAAGGGCGTTATTGATGCGCAAGCGCTGCCTGCCCGGAAAGATGCAGCAGCGCCGAGCGCAGCGAGACCTCGAACATCTGACCGTGCGTCAGGCCGGGGTAGCGCCAGAAGGCTACGGTCAACCCTTTACTGGCAAGCTGCTGTTGGGTTTGACGCAACACCTCAAGCGAGGCCTCGTGCCCGGACGGCTCTCCACGGGCTTTACCGTCACCCTCGAGTAGGTACAGCGATTTCCCGCGAAAGCGGACGGCATCAAGACTTTGGCTTGCCTGCAAAGGCGATTGCAGGGCCTGACCTAGCGACGGGCTGGCGGAATAGTAGATCCCGAACGGCGAAGCCTTCCTCCACGCGTCGAGCACAAACAATCCGCCGTAGGAGTGGCCCCAGATAGCGCGCTGGTGGGGATCTATTTTCAGGTTAGCTTCCGTCTGGGGAACCATCGTTTCGGTCAGCAGCTGGCGAAAAACATCATTGCCGCCGGTTTTACGCGGCGGTAGCGCGGGTTTCCCGGCGCGAGGCTCATGCGTCTTTAGCGGTGGGGTGTAATCCCAGGCACGGGCTGCGGTATCAAAGGGCAGCGCGGTCTGGTAGCCGATAGCGACGATCACCGGCGGGGAGCCGGCGAAGAGCTGCTGCAGAAACGCGTCGTCGAGTTTATCCATCACCGCGTTGCCATCCAACATATACAGTACCGGATAGCCGGCGGCGGGCGGGGCTTTGTCCGGCACTGCGGTCCATACCCGGTAGTGACGTTCGCCATCGGCAGAGTCATACTGGCGTTGCGTAAAGTGGTAAAACGCCGACCCTTTATCCGCAATGTTCGGCCCCAGCGGCTGAAGATCCGGCCGGGCAATACTGCCGCTGCTGTAGAAGAGTGCGCCAATCGCCAGCGTCAGCAGCCCGCTCGTACGACCTGTTGTGATGCTCCCTGAACTCAACTTCACCTCGTCTGTCCCCCTGTTTTGTTGCTTCTGGCGTTATTGTTGGGCTGACACGTTAGCACAGCTTTTATGATAATGGTTCTCATTTCTTTTTCTGGCGTTGCCACAAACTGTATGCTGGGGGAGCGGGTGACGGGATAAACGGAGATGACGAAGAGAAGGCCCCCTGTAGGCGGTCATAAAAGAAAATTCAGGAACGATCGTGAAGGTGACTCAACAGTTTTTTGACCAGCGGAGTGAGCGCAATAAACAGCAGCGCAATAATTACGATCAGCAAGAGCGTCAGCCCTTTATGGTGGCTGATAAGCACCAACAGCATCGCCAGCGTCATGGTATGAACCTTTAATAAATGGCGTTAACCAACGCCAAGGTGAATAAAATTCAACAGAATGGTCATGACCACCCAGGCCAGCAGCAGATAGCGTCGTTTATCGCGTCGAGCTTCCAGCGCAGCAAAATAGTTAGCGCTGTACCAGGTCGATATGATAATAGCCAGCGTGATGATGACCTGCCAGATCGCCTCGCTGAAACCGGTGACGATGCTTATGCCACGAAAGCAGAGGACAATCGCAATACCGTTAAACGCATTACACATCAGCCATCCCCACAGACTTGCGGGTCGGCTAAATAAATATCCCAATCGTAAAACCAATGTCGTATTCACCCTGCTAAAATAATCGCGCTGTAAAATGCATTTTAACGATCGAACAGGTATTGATATAAATCAAAACTAATGGAATACCGCAGGAATCACTGGCGTACGGTGCTAACAGCGCGAGCAATAAACCTGAGGGCCAGTAGCTCTGAAGAATATTTAACTCATTGTTTTAATGGGATTTTAGTTATGAAATGCCTGCGCTAATGCGCGTACTTCAAGCAAGTAGCAATACGTTGGTTTCTCTGGTTATTATTGCCATTGAGGTTATAACGGGGAGAATCAGATTATTCGCCATGTTTGCTGGGCGAGGGGTGAAAATCCGACCGGGGCCAGAGCTCCGGTCGGTGTCATACTTAATGGGGCAAGGCGTTATGCTGCAGAATTTTCAGGAAATCATGTTTGTCGGAGATTAATGACAGTGCATTAGCGATCAGCTCATCGCTAAATATCGAGGCAATTTCCTTGAGTACGTCAATATGCTCTTTCTCTTTCGCGATCACGCCGATGGCAATAAACATTACATTGCTCCGATCCCAGATTACGCCATCAGGAAACTGATAGATCTCAATCCCGGTTTTAAGGATGATATCCGTCGCGGATTTCGGCAAATGCGGCAGGGTGATGCCATTGCCTAAAAAGGTCGAGACCTGATGTTCACGCTCCAGCAGAAAGTGGACACATTCCTGATTGACATAGCCTTTGGCTTTAAACTCCGCGCCGATCATGGCGATGACTTCCGCTTTATTACTGGCTTTGCAGCCAATATGCAGATTATCCAGCGTGATGTTATCGATCATAACCAACCTCCCTGGTGAGACGAGTGGATTTTTTATCTTCATGGTTTGCTGACAGCTCTGCTTCTAACTGCTCAAGCGATTTATTGGAGGTCTCGGGCAGGGCAAAGACCACGAAAAGAATGGCTAAATAGTTAATGGCGGCGAAGATAAAGAAGACCGGCCCAAGGCCCAGTTTTGCCTGCAGCAGCGGGAATAGATAGCTGACCACCGCGTTCATGATCCACATGAAAAATACCGAGATCCCCATCGACAGCCCGCGGAATTTCAGCGGGAACAGTTCGGCTAATACCACCCAGGTAATAAAGCCCATGGAGCCCTGCATCACGCCGACGAACAGCGCGCCCAGCAGCCAGATGGCGGTAGCTTTCAGGTCACCCACCAGGGTGTAATCGACAGCGGCGATAATCAGATGCAGGGTTGCCATAATGGCGAAACCGTAGATGATGATTGTCTTACGTTTGAAGCGGTCGACAAGGAACAGCACACCGATCAGCATACCGCCCACGGAGAAAACACCGTTCAGCACGTTGCAGATCAGCGAGGTTCGTTCGGAAAAACCGGCGGCACTCAGGATTTCCGTACCGTAATACATAATGACGTTAACGCCGGTGGTTTGCTGCAGTGCGGCCCAGGTAATGCCGACCAGCAAAATTTTGAGGATCCAGGGTGTTTTGACAATCGTCGCAAAGGTGCTCTGGGCGCTGTACTTATTACCAGCTTCAATTTTGATCAGGGTAGAGATGTCATCGTACTCCTTCTGCGCGCGTTCCGCCGGGCGGATTTGTTTGAGGATATGCAGCGCTTCATCATGACGATTTTTGCTGATCAGCCAGCGCGGGCTTTCCGGCGCGCGCCACATGCCAACGAACAGGCAGATGGCCGGAATCGCTTGTACCAGCAGCATATAGCGCCAGACGTCCGGCAGATGGCCCCAGATGATGCCAATGATCGCGTTGATGGCAAACGCCGCCAGCTGGCCAATGACGATGGCGACTTCATTCAGGCCGGTCAGCTTGCCGCGCATCTCGGTAGGCGCCACTTCTGAAATAAAAGTGGGGGCGGTGACCGAAGCGCCGCCGACGGCATAGCCCAGCAGGGCGCGGGCAATCAGCAGGGTAGTGATATCGGGGGCCGCGGCGGAAAGCAACGCGCCGATGAGAAAAACAAAGGAGAGAAAGAGTAAATATTTACGCCGGCCGAAGTAATCGGCAAATTTGCCGCCAAACACGCTGCCCAGCGCGGCGCCGACCAGCAGAACGCTCATTACCAGCCCTTCGGTGGTTGGGGTCAGCGCCATGTACTGCTTCAGTGAGGAAAAGGCGCCGTTGATAACGCCGGTGTCGTAACCGAAAAGCAGGCCGCCGAAGGTGGCCACTAAGGTGATCTGATGAAGTCGTTTTCTCTGTTGCTGGTTCAGGTTTGTTATAAATGACATGGTAGTCCCTTTATTTTGTTGAACGACACAAGATAAAAATACATCTCCCCAGTCAGGATTTATCACGCCTGTGTTGTCGTATCTAACTGAATTAAATGATTTTCTTCTTTGTGTAATTGCTCAGCACAAGGCAGGGTACGCTAAGCAATGGCGGTCAAAGAGGTTTACGGCTTGGTGTTGACATGGATGTAGTCGATATCCGTTCTCCTTTGCGGGTTAGCGGTCTTTAGTGCGTCAGTCGCGACGACATTTGCCGATGAACAGCGCTCTGGTGTGGCACGTTGCTGTCGCTCCGGCGATTTACCGTGGTAAGAATATGGCACAAAGAAATGGAATGAACATGCAACAAGATCACATTATGAAAATTTAATTTCAAATCAGTGTTGCAGAATGGTAAATGCATGAAGCCAATCACAAAGGCTAAAGGGAGTATATCCCCATGAAAAGCAGGTTAAATTTACAGTGAGGTAATAACGATGTTGTTTTCAGTGGGTTAATGTAAATCGGAGAATACTACGCAGATCACATTTTTACGCCATAATATTGAAGAATAGAATTTATATTTCATTGTCACGATCGGGGCAAAATGAAGATAGAGGCCTTTTACCACCGGTCTGAAGGGGGAAATGAGCGGTTCGCTTTGCCCACGGGGGCGGAGGTTAAGGATGAATGCATCACCGGGGGAAACACCGGGTAAAAATGCAGAGAAGGGGGATTCTCTGCATCTTACCCATCACGAAAAAGATCAGTGCAGTGCGGGCCAGTAGCCTTCGTTGGCGACGATCAGTTCATCGAGGATGGCTTTCGCCACCGAAGCGCTGGGCACCGTTTTCGACAGGGCGATGGCCTGCCACAGTTTCTGGTAACTGCCCTCAATCCAGGCGTCAACCACCAGTTTCTCAACTGCCACCTGCTGCTCCATCAACCCTTTCTGGAATGACGGGATTTTCCCCATCGCCAGCGGTTCCGGACCATTAACGCCCACCAGGCAGGGGACTTCCACCATCGCCGTCTCATCGAAGTTGGCGATGGCCCCGTTGTTCTCGACGATCAACAGCATCCGCTCCTGGGTGTTAAAGGCGATGGCGCAGGCGAGGTCGACGATAAAGGTGGCATGGGCCCCGGCATGGAAATGCGCGCCTTCCGCCGTGCCGCGACGGGTGATCTCCCGGGCCATATCAAAGACCTCTTTTTCGCGTCCGGCCATCACCTCGTTGGCCCGCGTAAACTCCGGGTCGGAATGCGCCACTTCATAGTCGGGGTAGAGATAGTATTTCAGATAGGTGTTAGGCAGCGTCGACGGATCGAGGGCAAACACATCCTTCACCTTTTTAAAGGTCTCGATCCAACTCGGCGCCTTATGCTGAAAGTCTTCTTTTGGGCTGCAGTATCCCTGCTCCGCCACGTGACGCTTCAGCGCCGGCATCAAATCGTTACCGGCTTTATCGGTGATGCTGGTCCACCAGCCGAAGTGGTTCAGGCCATAGTAACGAACGTTCAGCGCTTTGCGCGACGGCAGGCCGAGGATGTCGGCGAACAGACCCTCGATAGCCACCGGCATATCGCAAATGTTGATGATGCGCGCGTCGGGCCGCAGGCGACGGGTCGCTTCCGCGACGATAGCCGCCGGGTTGGAGTAGTTGAGCATCCAGGCCCCTGGTGCGTACTGCTGCATATAATCGACCAGCTCCAGCACCCCGGCAATCGAGCGCATACCGTAGGCAATCCCACCCGGACCACAGGTCTCCTGGCCCGGCACGCCATATTTCAGCGGGATCTTTTCATCCTTTTCCCGCATCTCATACAGGCCAACGCGAATATGCGCCATCACGAAATCGACGTCGGTAAAGGCCGCCTGCGGATCGGTGGTATAGCTGAACTTCACCTGTGGGAAGCGTTCAGCCACCAGGATGGCGCAGGCGTCGCCGATAGTCTTCTGACGCTGGTGATGGTTGTCATACAGACGGATCTCCCGCAGGGGAAAGCGCGACATATTTTCCAGTAACATCATCACAATCCCAGGGGTATAAGTACTGCCGCCGCCGGCAATGGTGACCACAAAATTATCTTTCATTTACCACCTCGTTATTCAATAACACCCAGACTGGCGTTGACCGCCGTTCGAATTTTGTTAACTCCCAGGCCATAGATAACCTGGACATGGTTTCCTTTAATCAGCACGCTGCTCCCGCCGCTCTCTTTCAACAGCGTCTGCTGGATAAGGGCGGGGTCCCGCACATCAACCCGCAGACGGGTAAAACAGTTGCCCACCGCACAGACATTCTCTTTCCCTCCCAGCCCGGCAATCACCAGCGCGCCTTTATCCGGATGCTCGCTATTAGCCTGTTGCGAATGCTCATCTTCGGCTGCGGTTTCGCGGCCCGGGGTGAGCAGCCGCAGACGGGTAATACAGAAGGTGCCGACCAGGTACATGGTCGCGGTTTCCAGCAGACCGAGGGCGACAAACACCGGCCAGCGCGTCGCGCTGACTCCCGCCGGGAGGTTATAGACGACGAAATCGATGAGACCGTTAGTGGCGCAGACCCTGACGTGAAGCAGCCAGGCCAGCATCTGGAAAAAACCGTCCAGCAGGGAGTAGATAAGCCACAGCAATGGGGCGGTGAAGATAAAGAGAAACTCAAAAGGTTCGGTGATCCCCACCAGGACGGAGGTAACAATCAAGGGGATCAGCGTGACTTTCAACCGCTGCTTATTCTCCGGTTTCGCCGTACGGTAGAAGGCGAGCGCCATGCCGGCGGTGCCAAAAATCTTCACCATCCCATAGGTGAGGAAACGGGCGGAATCACTGAGCGCGTCAACGGGGTGGCGGGCGATTTCGGCCAGGAAAATAGGCTTAGCGCCAATGACGGTCTGACCATCGATCAGCAGCTGACCGCCGATAGAGGTAAAAACGAACGGCGACCAGATCAGATGATGCAGCCCGGTGGGGATCAGGAACCGGTTGAGAAAGCCGTACAGGAAGACCCCGATGGCGCCAAAGGATTTCATAAAGCCGGTCAGCGCCGAGATGCCCAGCTCCACTACCGGCCAGAGATAGACGGTGGCGATGGCGAACATGCCAACCAGCGGCAGCATCACGATCAGCACCAGCTTACTGTTGCCGTAGATCGACAGCGCGCCGCGAAACTCAATCCCAACCACGCGATTATGGACAAAGGCGACAGCGCAGCCAAGGATAATCCCAAGGAATACGCCCATATCGATAACCTGAAAACCGAAGATAAAGGTTTGTCCGCTGCCGTACAGTTGCGCGTTGGTGGCTCCGGTCGCCAGGCGATGGGTGAGGGTTAGCCAGCTATTATTCGCCGCCAGGTACATCAGCCAGGTCATGGCCGCCACGAAGGCCGCTTCGGCCTTGCGGGTTTTCGCCAGACCGCTGGCCAGCCCAAGGCAGAACAGAAACCCAAGATGGTTCATCAGCGCCCAGAGCATACTGGAGACAAATTTCCCCATCAGGTAGAGCCCGCTGCTTTCATCCACCCACAGCCGGTTGGTCGTCATGCTGAACAGGGCGATCAACAGGCCGATAGCTGGCAGATACAGCACCGGCCCGATCATCGCCTTGGAAAAGTCCTGAAGCTTTTTCACTCCAATCATGGTTGTCCTCTCGTCTTTGCAGACCGCTGTCATCACCTGATGAATAGGCTTATCAGACTAGGAGCAGACCACCGGGAACCCGAGCAGGAAAAGGGCCATCTGTGACGAAAGTCATATATATTATTGCTGGACAGATATATAAATATGGCGTGATTTATAGATGTGTCATTGTTGATTTTTTCGCTGCAAGATAAAAATAATCATCTAATTACATGAAGTTATTCATGGTTACCGTTGACTAGCGCCACTCCATCGAGACATCTAAAAGTGATTTATAAAAAGATTGCCACTGAACTGAGGACCCGCATCAACAGCGACGACTATGCCGTCGGCGATATGCTGCCCAGCGAAAAAGCGCTCGCCGCGGAGCTGAAGGTCTCGGTGATGACGCTGCGCAAAGCGCTGGCGCTACTGGAGGAAGAAAAGCTGATCGCGCGGCGGCACGGCAGCGGAACCTGCATTGTGCGTAAAAGTAACTATCATGGCGGGGAACTGGAGGGCTTTAACTACCAGATGCAGGTGGTGGGCGTCACCAACTACCGTAACAAAGTTATTGAATTTACGCTGCTTGATGCCCCGCCAGCCATTGCCCAGCAGTTAAAGATCCAGCCGGGGGAGAAAGTGTATTACGTCAGACGGCTGCGGCTGATCGATGAGGTCCCAATCCTGGTGGAAAACAGCTATATCCCCTTCGCCACCTTCCCCTGGCTCAGCGTGGGTAACCTCGAGCAGTCTAAGTTCAACTATTTCAAAAAAGAGTGCCATATCACCATCATCGAGAGCCACCGCAGCTATACCCCGGTGCTGGCGACCCGTGAGCAGGCGGAGCTGCTGCAGGTGGCGCCAAACAGCCTCCTGCTGCGGGTGCAGTCGATCAGCTACGCCCAGAACCGGGCGATCGTCGATTTCTCAGAGATCTACCAGAACACCAGTAAGTACAATGTGAAGCACATTACCCGCCGCTAGAGGATTCAGACCAGCCATCCCCGGGCGATCAGCTCTATCCCCAGCGCCAGCAGGAACAACAGAAAGCCCTGACGAAAGCGCTGCGGGCTGAGACGCGAGCGGATCCGCTGTCCCAGCCACATGCCGAGCAGCGCCGGCAACAGCGCCAGCGCCGACAATAGCCATGCATCATCATGCCAGCCATCGTGCAGGGCGAGGCCAGCCGCCAACGCCAGGGTGGAAAGGGTGAACGACAACCCCAGGGCCTGCACCAGCTCGTCGCGACGAAAGCCCAGCGCCTGTAGCCAGGGAACGGCCGGAATAACAAATACCCCGGTCGCCCCGGTGATAACGCCGGTCAGCCCGCCCATGAGCGGCGACAGCCACTTCTCCACGCGGCCGGAAACCTGAAACAGCGGACTGCAGAGCGCATACCCGGCATAGACTATCAATGCGGCGCCAAGCGCCAGCGCCGACCACCGAGGATTGAGGCCGATCAGCAGTGAGGACCCGGCCAACGTGCCAATAATAATCCCGGTCATCATAAGCCAGAGACGGCGTACAATCTGCGCCAGCGCCGGGCCTGCCAGTAACTGCCAGAGATTGGTGAGCAGCGAGGGGAGGACCAGCAGCGCCGCTGCGGCCTGCGGCGGCATCAGCAGGCCAAGCAGGCCCATCGCCACGGTGGGCAATCCCATGCCGGTCACCCCTTTGACCAGCCCGGCGGCAATAAAGATCAACAGGAAAGAGATCGTGTGTAAATCGAACATTATGGCTCACTTTTCAGCGTAGAAAGGGGCATTGAAACAGCTGGTCGTGAGGGCCACAATGCGGTATGTTGGCCATAGACTACGGAAAAACCGAAGGGAAAGGAGGGCCTGATGCGACTGGATCTGGCCGATCTGCGGCTGTTTATCGCCATCGTGGATACCGGTAGTATCACCGGCGGAGCGGCGAATGCCCATCTGGCCCTGGCGTCCGCCAGTGAGAGGCTGCGCAAGATGGAGGCCGAGATCGGCGTGCCGCTGTTGCACCGTCATGCCCGCGGGGTGACGATGACAGAGGCCGGGGAGGTACTGGCGCGCCATGCCCGCCCGCTTCTTGCGCAGCAACAGCGTCTGCGCCAGGCGATGCACGCCTTCGCCTGCGGTCAGCGGGGGACGCTGCGCCTGTTCGCCAACACCTCGGCGATGTCGGCTTTTCTGCCGGGGAAGCTCGCCGCCTGGATGGCAGCGCACCCGGCGGTGCAGATCGAAACCGAAGAACGCACCAGCGCGGATATCGTCAGCTGTATCCTGGCGGGCGTGGCGCAGGCCGGAGTGGTGTCCGATGCGGTCGACCCCGGGCCGCTGCGCCTCGATCCCGTCGATGACGACCCGCTGGTGCTGATCGTGCCGCCAGCTCGCCCTCTGGCCGAAAAACAGGAAGTGGCGTTTGCGGCGGTGCTCAACGAGCCGTTGGTCGCCCTCTATCAGACCAGTGCGCTACAGCAGCATATCGAACAGCACGCAGCTGAACTCGGCCAGGCGCTAAACGTTCGGGTCAGGATGAGCCATTTTGCAGGGCTTTGCGAGATGGTGGCGCACGGCGCCGGCGGGGCGATCCTGCCGCGCGTTATTGCCGAGCGTTACCGGCAGCGCTATTCGTTTGCCGTCATCGGGTTACAGGACCGCTGGGCGCAGCGCCGTTTGTGCCTGTGCTACCAGGATGACGCCAGCCTGTCGCCAGCGATGCGCCGCTTACTGGAATGGCTTCGTCAGCCTTGAGAATATCAGTGACAGTGTCACTTTTCATGCCCGTTATTGCTACTGACATCCGTGCCAGAGATGCGATAGTAGAGGTCCGCTTTTATTAAGACGCGAATCAGGACAGACAAGATGAGTACATTACCAAAGGTCGCGGTGCTGGGACTCGGCGCCATGGGACACGCTTTTGCCAGTAACCTGCTGAAAAACGGCTTTACCGTTGCCGGCTGGAACCGTTCGCCAGCCCGCGGCGAAGATTTACAGGCGCATGGGTTATCTCTGCACGCCACGCCGCAGCAGGCGGTGGCCGATGCCGAGGTGATCATCAGTATGCTCGCCGACGGCGAGGCCACCCTCGAGGTACTGGCGCAAATCGCGCCCGCCTGTCAGCCGCAGGCGATCTATTGCCAGATGGGCACCATTGGCCTGCCGGAGACCCGGCAGGCCATCGCGTTGTTGCGGGAACTTCAGCCAGCGATGACCTATATCGATGCCCCGGTGTCGGGGACCAAAGCCCCAGCGGAGAAGGCACAGATCCTGGTGCTCGCCAGCGGAGATCGGGAAAAGGGCGCCGCTGCCGAACCGGTGTTTGCGGCTATCTCCCGCGGGACGCAGTGGTTTGGCGAGGCGGGCAACAGCCAGAAAATGAAGCTGGTCCTCAATGCCTGGCTGATTTCGATGATGCAGGGCATCGCGGAGAGCGCCCAGCTGGCGAAGACGCTGGGCTTCACCCCCGACCAGCTGTGGAGCGCCCTGGAAGGCGGCCCGCTGGCGGCGCCCTATGTCAAAGTGAAACTGGACGCCATCGCCAGCGAGCAGTTTACCCCGCAGATGCAGCTGGCGCATGCCCTGAAAGATGCCCGGCTGGCGCTTTCCCTGGCCGAGCCGCACACCATGCCGGGGCTGGAAAACATCGCCGAACTGTGGCAGCAGGCGGCGGACGCGGGATATGCCGGAGAGGATTTGTCTGCGGTATATCAGTGGCTGTCGCCGTCGTCAAAAGCGTAATTTCCTACCCACGCCAGGAAAGAAGTGGCCATGGTGGCCACTTATCCTGGCGGATGGGGCATCAATTCGAATCTACCGTACGTTAGCTTAAGCTATCAATCCATTCGCTCTGGCGCGGATTCAGCCGGCGATAACAGTGTACCGACACCGCCAGCTGCGTCAGGTCGGTGAAGACCATCGGATCGAGCTGTATATGCTTTTTAATTTGCTGCAGCCGATAGGTGAGCGTATTACGATGAATCCCCAACAGCAGCGACGTTTTGCCCGGTTCGGCATTATTGGCAATAAAGCTGCTCAGGGTATCCAGCAGCACTTCGCCGGAATCATGCTCAAGCAGCTGGCGTACGTTATTGATAAAAAAATTGACCATATAGCTGTCTTCCAGCACCCTGAACAGGCAGAGCATTGCCATTTCGCGAAAGTAGTAGATCTGCCGCTGCGGCTGCACTTTGCTACCCACTTCGATCACCGAGCGGGCGAACCGAATGGCCTCGCGAATGTCCGGGGCGCTGTCCGCCTGCACGCCAATCCCGATATGGTAATGGCTTATCTGATTACTCAGTACAAACTCAATGCCCCGCAGCAGGGTTTCCTGGGCTTCGCTTAGCGCGTTGAGGATCAATATTTCATGGCTGCCCAGCAAAATAACGTCACTTACGCCGGAGAGCTGCGAGAATTCCCGCAACAGCGTACTCAGTATGTCGCTTAACTGATGCTGTTCGACCTGCACGGTCACTACGATCGGAACCCGCGGTGTATCAAAATCGAAACCAAGTTCCAACAGGCGATGAAGCGCTTCTTGCCCGGCGGGCGTAGCCCCTTGTTCCAGATACTGACAAAACAAGGTGTCACGCAGACGTTGCCGCCAGTTGGTTTCCCGCATCTCTATGGCCTGGCGGACCAGCAGTTCGGCGGTGAGCACCGCCAGTTCAGCATAGCGGCTTATCGCCGCGGGATCGCCGCTGATGCCTACCACCATCACCACGCGATCGTCATAGATAATGGGATGATTAATACCAGGATGCACGTTGTGAAAACGCGCGGCTTCCGCGGCGTTGTTAATACAAATGCGTTTCCCGGTGCGTATTACCTCCCGGGCGACTTCATGCTGTTCGCCGATACGATGCCGTTCACCTGAGGCAATGATCTGTCCATGATGGTCAATGACATTCACGTTATGATGAATTATCGCCATTGCCCGGGCGACAATTTCATTAGCCAGCGCTGTTGTAATAATCATACAGTTATCCGCTTATGTGCCTCTCCGCGCCACCCGCTCAGAAAGGTTCGTAGAACATTCTCCGCGGCGTCGGCGAGGAGCGGTTCGCATGTGTTCATCGACTCTGCCAGCGCCATAGGGCGCTGGCAAATAGACCACATTGCGTCAATATGGTGTTGATATAATTGCCGGCTGCTCTCATCACGCCCGCCGCAAAGGGCCACAACCGGCACGCCATGGCGTGCGGCTTTGCCTGCCACGCCCACCGGGGCCTTACCAAAGGCGCTCTGCCGATCGAGCCAGCCTTCACCCACGATCGTCAGCGCGGCATCGCGAAGATGGCCGTCGGCGTTAAGCAGCTCCAGCACCAGGTCAATGCCCGGACGCAGCGTGGCGCCGGTATAGGCGATAAGCGCAGCCCCCATACCGCCCGCGGCCCCGGCGCCGGGCCGTCCGCTGACGTCGAATCCGAGGGTTTGCGTAAGCAGCTGGCTATAATGCGCCATTCCCGCCTCCAGCTCGCTGAGCGCCGCCTCGTCCGCGCCTTTCTGCGCCCCATACACCCAGGTGGCGCCATGCTCGCCAAGCAGAGGGTTAGTGACATCGCAGGAGGCCTGTATTTCGCTTTGCTGTAGACGCGGGTCCAGACCGCTCAAATCGATGCGCTGAATATGCGCCAGGTCCTGACCTGCCGCGGGAGCCGGCAGCAGGGTGCCGTCCTTACGCCAGAAGCGCGCGCCGAGCGCCTGGGCAAAACCGATGCCGCCATCGTTGGTCGCGCTGCCGCCCAGGCCGATAATCAAATGCCGACACCCGGCGTCCAGCGCCGCCTTTACCTGTTCGCCCAGCCCGTAGCTGCTGGCCAGACGCACATCCCGCTGCGCTGGCGGCGTGAGTTCGAGCCCACAGCTTTGCGCCATCTCGATAATGGCCCGCTCGCCGGGCAGGATCAGGAAATCCGCCTGCACGGAGAGGCCATAAGGCGAGGTACAGCGCTGCTGTTGCCACAGCGCCCCCTCAAGCAACGGACTATCCGCCAGAGTCGACAGCAGTCCCTCTCCGCCGTCGGACACGGGCATTTCGACCAGCTCCAGCGTCTGGTCAACCCGGCGCAATCCCTGGGCTACCGCTGCGCAAGCGGCCTGCGCGCTACAGCTACCTTTAAACGAATCCAGCGCGATAACAATCTTCATACGTTCTCCTGCGTTAATGCGCTTTGCGCGGCGTTTTATCGGTGGTCATGAGCTGTAATAACATCCCCAGCAGCGCACATCCCGCCATGGTAAAGAAGGCGTAGATATAACCCGCTGGATTTTCCCAGCCGCCGCCAAACTGAATGAGCCAGCCCATAAGCAATGGCGAAATGCCGCCGCCGATAAACATCGCCGTGGTGATAATTCCGTTAGCGGTAGAGGTGGCGCGTTCTTCGGCGGAGTCCGACGCCATGGCGTAGTAGATAGGCCACACGGCGTTGGCCACCAGGCCAAAAAATAGCTGAATGGCGATAAGGCGCGGCATATTGGTGGCGAAATAGAACAGCGCAATGCCGATACTCATCCACAGACCGCAGACGATCAGGGTTCGTTTACGGCCAAAGCTATCCGACAGCCAGGGCCAGATTACCTGACCCAGGGTACCGGTAAGCGTGAAGATAATACTCAGCCCGGCGGACGCCGCCAGCGACAGGCCGGAGACGTGATAAAGATACGGGGGCAGTACAACGTTAATGCCCATATAGACGATTTGCGTCAGCAGGGTATTGCCCGCCGTCAGCGAAATATTGCGGTTGCGCAGGGTGCGTAAAAAGGTCTTCATCCCTTCGCCTTTGGCGACATGGCTGCTTTCCTGCGTCGCCGGGCGCGTCAACCCCTGGCTGTCGATATGCTGATAAAGCGTGTTGATGCGGTCGGCGGTAGAATATTTTGCCCAGAAGATCATTAGCGGGATGGCGACGAGCAGCGCCAGCAGGAAGCAGTAGCGCCAGCTGCCTTCGCCAAACGTGGCAAGCACCAGGCTTGCCACCACGCCGCTCAGCAGCGCGCCAATCGGATAGCCGGTATGATGCACCCCCAGCGCAAAACCACGCTTCTCTTTCGGCCACCACTCCGCGGTGTTGCTGACGCCGACGGGTTCGCCCCAGCCGGCCCCAAGGTTGACGCCCACGCGCAGCAGCACAAAGGCCGTCAGCCCGTGGCTGATCGCTTTAATCCCGGAAATAAAAGACAGCGCGGTATAGCCCAGCACCAGCGGTACCTGAAAGCGCGCTCGTTTCCAGCCAGACCCGTAGCGATCGCTCCAGATGGAGCCGGGAATATCCAGCACCGCAAGGGCTACCATGATCAGGGCGACGATATTGCCCCACTGTTCCGGCGAGAGCGAGAACTCCTTAGAGATGACCGGGCCAAGGCGCAGGATCATCTCGCGATCGTAGGCGTTAAGCACCCAGATTAGCCAGCAAACCAGTAGCGAAACCCAGGAGAAGCGATGTATCAGCCGCTTTTTGCCACGTTGTTCGCCGGCAGGTGTGTGATTGATTGTTGTCATAGTCGTGTTTACTCCGCGGCGTCGCGACAGCATGATGCGCGCCGCCTGGTGTCAGGGTCAGAGTCAGTTCGCCGGGTATTATTGTTATCGCGGCGAGCCGGTGGTTCGTTTAGCCGGCGAAGCGCCGTTCCGCTACGCCGGTCACGCCCAGGTCGTAAATGGCGAACAGGCTGCCGCGCAGCTGATTATCTTCCGGGAAACGCGGCAGGGGCGGCTGCGCCATGGAGGTGACGTACAGCACATCAAGGTTTTCGCCGCCGAACATCACGCTGGTCACTTTTTTCACCGGCATCTCAATGATGCGATCGACCTTGCCCTCCGGGGTATAGCGCACCAGCTTGCCCGCGTAGACCAGCGCGTTCCACAGATAGCCTTCGCTGTCCACGGTGGCGCCGTCCGCCGCGCCGCCTTCGCTGCGATCGACATGGCAAAAGACCCGTTCGCCGGAAAGATCGCCGGTCGCGGTGTTGTAGTCCCAGGCGCAGATTTCGCCCGTCCAGGTATCGGCAAAATAGAAGGTCTCGCCGGAGGGGCTCCAGCAGGGGGCGTTAGAGACGATAATGTCTTTCTTCAGCACGTGCAGGGACAGATCGGGGTCCAGGCGATATAGCGCGCCGCTCGGTTCCTCTTCGCGCATATCCATTGACCCGAACAGAAAGCGTCCCTGACGATCGACTTTGCCGTCGTTGAGCCGGTTAAAGGGTCGGTCCGCTTCCGGATGGTGCAACAGCGTCAGCTCGCCGCTGGCGAAGTCGAGCAGATGAACGCCATTCTGCAGCGCCACCACCGCGCCTTCGCCGTTCTGGCGCAGGGCGAAAGAGCCAATTTTCTGTCGCACGTCCCAGCTCTTGATCGCGCCGCCCTGCGCGTTGCAGGCGAACAGGCGCCCGTCGAGGCTGTCCACCCACCAAAGACGCTGCTGTTCGACATCCCAGACCGGGCTTTCGCCGAGTCGGGTTTTTAAATCCAGTAACACTTCAATGCGCATAATGGCCTCCTGATTACACTTTTTCGCCGTGGGCCTGTTTCGCCGATACGGAGCCTGGGGATGAGGAACTTTTGAGAAACAGGGACACCAGCGCGCCGATAATCAGTAGCGCGACAGCGAACCATAAGCCGGACGTTGCCGCACCGGTGCGGTCCTCAAACGCGCCGAGAATAAACGGCCCGAGAAAGCCCCCGCACAGCCCGAGGCAGTTGAGCAGGCCGAAGCTGCCCGCCAGCATATGCCCGCTCATGATGGACGGGAGCCAGTTAAAGATGATGGATTGCATAGCGAAGAACATGAAAGCGGCCAGCGAGAAGCCAAGCAGCGCCACACCGTGGCCGGCAATGGCGCCAATCGCCATGCCGGTCGCCATGACCAGATATCCGGCCATCAGCATGCTGCGGGAACGCTGTTCCGTGCGGGCGAATCGCGGCAGCAGGATCCCACCCGCGGCGGCGGCAATCCACGGGATGGCGGTCAGCAGACCAACCTGCAGCGGAGTAAGCTGGCCCCAGCTACCGATGATCCCCGGCAGGAAATAACTCAGGCCGTAAACCGAAAACTGATGGGTAAAGTAAATCAGCACCAGCAACAAAAAGACTCGGGTGGACAGCGCGTTTTTCAGGGAGAAACGGCTCGGCGTATGGCGCGTTTCCTCGGCTTCTTTCGCCAGTACCGCGTTAATGGCTTGCACATCGTCGCTGTCCAGCCAGCGGGCGTCGGCTGGTTTATCCGGCAGTCTGCGCCAGACGACGAACGCCAGCGCTATCGCAGGCAGCCCTTCGATAAAGAACATCCACTGCCAGCCGTGCCAGCCGGACATGCCATCAAGGCTTAATAACAATCCGCCCAAAGGCGCGCCGATAATATTGGCCAGACAGACCCCCAGCAGGAACAGGCCGGTGGCTTTTGCGCGCTCTTCGCGGCCAAACCAGAGGGTGAGGTAGTAAATAATGCCCGGATAGAGTCCCGCTTCGGCGGCGCCGAGCAGAAGGCGCATCACGTAAAAGGATGTAGGCCCGGTGACAAACGCCATACCGCAGGAGAGGATGCCCCAGGTAATCATGATGCGAGCTATCCAGCGCCGTGCGCCAATCCGGGTGAGAAACAGGTTACTGGGGATCTCCAGCACTGCGTAGGTGAGAAAAAACAACCCGGCCCCGAGGCCGAATGCGGTTGCGGAAAGGCCGATATCCACCGACATGGTCGCTTTCGCCATGCCAATATTGGTACGATCAATAAAGCTGATGATGTACGCCACGATAAGCAGCGGCATCAAATGGCGGTAGATTTTTTTATGGGTGCGTTGCAGCTGCGTCCCGTTTACCGCCTTTTCATTTATTGCGGACATGGTTATTATTTCCCCGTATTCGTGGTCAGAAGCCTTGCCGGGATCGAGACGATCCCGTTCGTCAGCTCACAGGTTGTCGCCGGGTGCTGACCCGAACGACGCCCGGCCCGAAGCCCCACTTCGGGCCGTCTTTTGCTAAGCGCCTTCGCGCTCGAACAGCATAGAAATCCCCTGGCCGCCGCCGATGCACATGGTGACCAGACCAGTGCGTGCGCCGCTGCGCGCCATTTCATACATCAGTTTGACCGGCAGGATCGCACCGCTGGCGCCTACCGGGTGGCCGAGGGCGATCGCGCCGCCGTTGACGTTAACGCGGGCCGGGTCGAGACGCAGATCGTTCATCACCGCCAGCGCCTGAGCGGCGAAGGCCTCGTTGAGTTCAATTAAATCAATGGACTGCACATCTATATTGAGACGGTCCATCAGGCGTCGGGTAGCGGGAGAGGGACCAAACCCCATAATCTCCGCTCCGCAGCCGGCGACCGCCCAGCCGCGAATGCGCATGCGCGGGGTTAAGCCGCGTTTTTCCGCCTGCTGGCGGGTCATCATCACCAGCGCCGCCGCGCCGTCGTTAATGCCCGATGAGTTGGCCGCCGTCACCACGCCGTCGGTTTTAAACGCCGGACGCAGCGTGGCGAGCTTTTCACGCGGGGTGTCGCGCGGGTGTTCATCGGTCGCAAACAGGCGGGTCGCTTTTTTGCCGTCCGGCACCTCAAGGGCCAGGATCTGCTCGCGAAAGCGACCCTCCGCGATCGCCTTCAGCGCCTTCTGCTGGCTCGACCAGGCGAAATCGTCCATCGCTTCGCGGGTAATACCGAAGCGTTGCGCGACGTTTTCCGCGGTGATGCCGTTGTGATAAGGGCCTTCCGGCCAGGTGAGAATGGAGATCAGGCCATCTTCCAGCTCGCCGTGGCCCATGCGATAGCCATCGCGCGCTTTACGCAGGTAGTAGGGCAGCTGGGTCATATTTTCAGTGCCGCAGGCGACGACCACCTCGGCCTGGCCGCTTTGCAGCTGCATCATGCCGTCCGCCAGGGCCTGAAGTCCGGAGCCGCACTGGCGGTTAACGGAATAGGCGGTGCTCTCCTGCGGGATCCCCGCGCGCAGCTGACAGATGCGGGCGATAAAACCGCTTTCGGCGATTTGCCCGACGTTGCCGACGATCGTTTCGTCGATATCCTGCGGCGCAATCCCGGCGCGGGCGATCGCTTCGCGAATGACGGCGGCCCCAAGGTCATGCTGATGGGTATGTTTAAGACTGCCGTTAAACGTGCCAATAGCGGTACGGACGCCGCTGACAATCACAATATCATTAGCCTGGGTCATTGTTTTTCTCCTTACAGCACCATGCCGCCGCCGACGTTAATCACTTCACCATTGATATAGCGCGCGCCATCGGACGCCAGAAACGCCACACACTCGCCGACGTCTTTCGCCTCGCCGGCGTAACCCGCGGGAATTTTGCTGATCATGATTTGCCAGACGTTTTCCGGTACGCCGCGCGTCATGTCGGTATCGATAAAGCCCGGGCAGATGGCATTCACCGTGACACCTTTTTTCGCCAGTTCGCGGCAGGCGGTTTTGGTCATTCCCACCACGCCGGCTTTTGACGCCGAATAGTTGGTTTGCCCGACATTGCCAAGCCAGCTGGCGGAAGCGATATTGATAATGCGGCCCGCACCGCGCTCGCGCATGCGGATAGCGGCCTGCTGCATACAGAGGAAAGTGCCTTTCAGATTAACGTCGATAACCGTGTCCCAGTCCACTTCCGTTAATTTGTGCAGCATGGCGTCGCGGTTGATTCCGGCGTTATTCACCAGAATGTCTACCGGGCCAAACGCCTCTTCGGCCTGGGAAAACAGGGCTTCGACCTGCGTTTTTTCAGCGATATTGCAGCTGATAAACAGCGCCTGTGCGCCCGATTCGCGCAGGGAAGCGGCGGCGGCTTCGCCGTGTGCATCACGATCGGCGATAATCACTCGCGCGCCTTCCCTCGCAAGCACCTGGGCAATGCCAAAGCCGATACCGCGTGCGGCGCCGGTGACAATGGCGGTTTTACTGGCAAGTTTCATAGCAACGTTCCTTATGAGTCAGAGGATGAATTCCGGGACAGATGTTCCGCGAGACCGCAGGGCGGCGGGGTGAACAAACGGCTGTCCATAACCTGAAGATCCGCGGCGATCGCCGGATGAAAATCCATATGCGCCAGGATGTCGCGCTCAAGATCGATGCCGGGGGCGATTTCCGTCAGCACCGGTCCTTCCGGGCGCAGTTCGAAAACCGCCCGTTCGGTGACGTAATGCATGGTTTGTCCTTTGGCGCGGGCCAGTTCGCCGTTGTAAGAAATCTGGTTTACCCCGGCGACGAATTTACGCACTTCGCCTTCGCGGCGGATATGCAGCGCCCCGTGTTCACAGGCGATCTCCAGCCCCTTGGCGGTAAAAGAGGAGCAGAACACGACGTGGCGGGCATTCTGGGTGATATCGATAAAACCGCCCGCGCCGGGGCAGGATGCGCCGAGCCGTGTGGCATTGACGTGCCCGTGCGGGTCCATCTCGCCGGCGCCCATAAAGGTGATGTCGACCCCTGCGCCGTTGTAGTAGAGCATTTGATCCTGGTGGCTAATCATCGCGCTCAGATTACGGCCGATACCGAAATCCACGCCACCCGCCTGCTGCCCGCCGTAGATCCCTGACTCGACGGTGATGGTGACCTGCTCGCCGAGCTGTTCCTCGTGAATGATGGCGCCAATCACGTCATTGGGTATACCGGTGCCGAGATTGATGACGCAGCCGGGGGTCAGATAGCGGCAGGCAATCCGCCCGATAAGCTTGCGCAGATCCAGCGGCAGCGGCGCATTCTGCGCGGCGGGCAGCTGGATATCGCCGCACAGCGCTGGGTCGAAGGCCCAGCTTGAAGTCTGGCGGTGATCCGTCTGCGGCTCTTCGCACACCACAATGGCGTCGATCAGGTTGCCGGGAACGGTGATGCTTTTCGGATGCAGCGAGCCTTTCGCTACGCGATATTTCACCTGCGCCAGCACCTTCGCCCCGTAGCGTCTGGCGGCGAGAACGGCGTGCAGGACTTCCAGCTTCATCACCTCTTCATCGGTCGTGAGGTTGCCGTCTTCATCAGCATGGGTGCCGCGCACAATGACCACGTCCAGAGGAAGAGCCGGATAAAACAGATATTCGTCGCCGTGAAACGTGACGTGCTCGATCAGATTGGGTCGTTCGCGGGTGCGGGCGTTCATCCTTCCGCCCTCTATGCGCGGATCGACAAAGGTACCGAGACCGACGGGGGAAAGCCGCCCCGGCAGTCCGGCGGCCATCGCGCTATAGAGATGAACGATCTGCCCCTGCGGCAGGCACCAGGCTTCCACTTCGTTGTTGTTGATCATCGCCATCCAGCGCGGCGCCAGGCCCCAGTGCGAACCGATAAGGCGGGTCACCATACCCGGATGGGCAAAGTGCTGGATACCGCGCTGGCGATCGCTTTGCCCCGCGGCATGCAGTAGCGTCAGGTCACGCGGTTCGCCCGCGGTCAGAAAGCGCGCTTCGATGGCGCTTAAAATGGACTCCGCCGCGCCGATAAGCGTCATCCCGACGGTGCAGACGGTGTCGCCGCTGGCAACCCACCGCGCCGCCTCATGGGCGTCGATAAATTTGCTGCTCACTTTTTATCCTCCGTTGATAGCGTGATGATGGATTCTGCGAGACGCGTTTTGAGCTGCTGTTTACTCACTTTGCCGTTGTGGGTACGCGGTAAAGCACGGGTGAAAATAATGCGCGCCGGTAGCTTAAAACGGGCGATTTTGACCTTCAGCCAGTCGAGGATCTCTTCGCTGGTCAGGTGATGCTGGCCATCCGGCACGATAAACGCCACGGGCTCTTCGCCGTAGACCGGGCTGGGGGTCGGGATGACGGCAACTTCCCGTACTCCCCGATAGGTAGAGAGAATGTTTTCCAGCTCCAGTGAGTAAATTTTCTCGCCGCCGCGATTGATCATGTCCTTGCTGCGGTCTTTGATGTACAGCCAGCCTTCGTCGTCGAGATAGCCCAGATCGCCGGTACAAAACCAGCCCTGCGCATCGCAGCTCGGGCGTCGCTCGCTGTGCTGCCAGTATTCGCGGATCACCACATCGCCTTTTAGCCAGATATGGCCGATTTGCCCGGCGGGGAGGGGCTGCTGGCGATCGTTGCGGATGGTAATGGCGAGACCCGGGATCGCCTGACCTGAACTGCCGCATTTATCGCTGCCCCAGACGTCGCCCGGAAAAATCGTCGCAGGCGAGGTCGTTTCGGTGAGGCCGTAGATCGGCTGAATCGCGGTATGCGGGAACAGGGTTTTTAACTCCTTGATCAGTCCATCGCTCAGGTGGCCCGCGCCGCAGGCAATCGTGCGCAATGCCGGAAAATCGCCGGGATGGCTGGCGCTCTGCTCACGCGCAGCCTGACAAAGAAGGATAAAAATGGTGGGCGAGCCGTGCAGAAAGGTAATGTTCTGCTCGCGCAGGGTGGTGATCACCTGCGGGGCATTGAACCGATGCTGCAGCCAGATGCTCGCGCCGAGGCTAATAAACAGCGCCAGCAGCGCCGACAGGCCGGTGATGTGATAGATAGGAACCGCCAGAATGGTGCTATCCGCGGCGGTGAGATTCAGTCTTTGCGTATAGGCGTCAATCGCGCAGAGCAGGTTATTGTGGGTGATAATCGCCCCTTTAGGCTCTCCGGTGGTGCCGGAGGTGAACATCATCACCGCCGTATCGTCGCGGTTAACCGGGACCGGCGGGCGGGTCAGCGGTTCGGGAAGGCAGAGCGCCTGCCATTCGCTGAGTGAAACCGCACGCGCGTCAGGGGTGTTTTTCAGCCAGTCCTGTACGGTCGCATCGAACAGGACAACCCGGGGAGCGATATGGCCTACCAGCGCCTCGCTTTCGGCCTGCTTAAGCTTGGTGCTGAAAGGCACCACTTCGATGCCCAAACCCAGCGCGGCAAAAAGGACTTCGCAAAAAGCGGGGTGATTGCCCCAGGCCAGCAGAATACGGTCGCCTTTGCGCAGCGACCAGCCGCGATCAAGCTGCGCCATCGCCCGCTGTACCCGCAGATGAAAATCGCGGTACAGATAGCGCCGATCCTCAAACGCCAGCGCCAGGGCATCCGGGCTGCGGGCGGCGCTGTGGCTCAGGGCCTGGTACAGATTCTGGAAGTCGGCGGAGGTGCTGTTCATGTGTCTCTCCTGATATCGCGTATTGAGTAGGAGTAGTCTGGGGAAATTCAGGAGAGGAAATTGCCGAATGGCTCACAATAGAAAATCAACAAAACAGAAGCAATTTTGTAACATTGCACAATGGGCAGGAGAGACCGGGTGGGGGAGAGATATCCGCGAATCAAACCGACGTGAATAATGCCAGAGGACGCTATCTTTTAGACCCGTGTTAACCGGGCCTAAAAGAGTGAAGGGGTCAGCCCTGCCGCTTAGCGTTTACAGGCATCGAACTCGAGCCGTTCGCCATCGGGGCCGCGAATAAGCAGGAAGCGCACGTTGTCTTCTTCTATCGGCCCTTCATCGAGCGGATAACCGAGCGCCGCCAGCCGCTGCTGCACCGCATCCAGGTCGCTGACTTCCAGCGCCAGATGATCGATACCGCAGCGAGGGGCGTCAAAGGGCGTTCCAGCGGGAAGCTGATACAGCTCGAGGACGGCGCCCGCCATTTCCAGGAACGCAACTTCAATAGTGCCCTGTGGCGATGGCTTGCTAAACCGCTGCTGGCGCTGAAAGCCCAGCGGTTCATAGAAGGCAAGCGAACGCGTTAAGTCACTGACCTGATAGCCAATATGAGCAATCGTGTTGATAAGTTCGCGCATGTTATACCCCCTTACTAAAGCATTTATGGGCACCAATTCGCTGTCGCTGAAACACGGCGCCTGCGTGGCCGATATCATGCTGGCAGAAACGAAACGAGGCATGGTGGAACACGCCAGTCAGGTGATTATTGTCTGCGACTACAGCAAGCTGAATAACACCTCGCTTGCCCAATTTACCGCCGCAGATCGAATTGACACGGTGGTGGTGGATCGTCTGCCTGATGATGTTCAGGCGTATCGTAATGCCGGCATTCAGGTGATCTCGCTGGATGAAGAGGAGTATCTTTAGCGCGCTGCTGTGACGTTGTCACTAACCAGCGCGTCGTAAAATCCCGTCCATCAGGGCGGGGTAAAGTTTTGGGTATTAGACTCACGTGCCGGGGGGATATCGAAGACCAGGCATGGTACAGGCGGTCCAGAATTGATTAAAGCTTACCCGCTGACTTTCTCAGTTCAGTAATATCCCTCTTGGGCGATTCCCCGAACATCCGCGTATATTCCCGGCTGAAATGGGACAGGCTTTCGTAACCGACCGCATAGGCTGCTGTGGTGACATCGTAATGTTCATTCAGCATCAGTCGCCTGGCTTCATTGAGGCGCAGCCATTTCTGATACCGTAGCGGGCTCATCCCCGCAAGCTGCCTGAAATGGTGGTGGAAAGAGGGCGTGCTCATTTGCACCCGACTTGCCAGTTCCTCGACGCGTAAAGGTGATGCAATATTGGTCTTTAACCAGTCGATAGCTTTACCGATACGGTAGCCATGGCCGTCGACTGCTGCAATCTGTCTGAGATGATCGGACTGATCGCTCATCAAAAGCCGGTAGTGTATCTCTCTTTGGATCAGCGGCCCGAGAACAGGAATGGCTTCAGGTTCATCAAGCAAAGAAAGCAGACGGCAGAAAGGCTCCAGCAAAGCATCGGTAATAGTACCTATCCCGACACTCGTTCCCGCGTCTCGTTTTTTGACCGGCGGCAGGCTTCCCTGGGCAATTAATTCCATTAGCACGCGCTGGTCAAGCTTATAGGCTACGCCGACGCAGGGCTGGGATGTCGAAGCCTGCAATATTTCCGAACTGGCCGGCAGGTCAAGAGAGGTTATCAGGAATTTTTCCGCATTATATTCATAAGGTTCACCCCCAACCCACATGATCTTCGCGCCATCGGCCACCAGAACGATACTGGGAGGGACCAGGCAGCTTACCGGGGGAGCGGGTTCGTTTCGGCGAAACAATTCGAGCCCTTCTACGGCGGTAGGGAAATCGCCGGTGCCGGGTGTGCGCTGTGCAATATCCCTCGATAGCTCACCCAGCAGTATTTCAACCGATTTGTCAGGAATCATTCTGTAATGCCCCACACTTTTGACCTCTTTTGAGGTTATCAACTTAGCAGCTATGAAAACTGAAATACACGCTTTGAGATTAGGTTCAGAGGATCAGGCAAATAATGCAGAGTATTTTAATAACACCTTTTATTAAAGACATTCAAAATAATAACTCTGAAATGAGGCAGTGTCCTGAAATCAGGGTTCACCGCGAGCAAATTTAACCCGTTCAGGTTTAAGCCATTTTTTAACTGCCACGACGGCATCGCTGCGCTTGAGAAGTGGTTTGAAGAAATTGGTACGCCAACACGTCTTGAACAGCTGAACATCAAGGAAGCAGATCTGCCCGCTATCGTTGAGAACGTCCAGATCAATGTCAAAGCGTTTGGTATCGCCAGTGATTACCGGCCGAAAGTTGTAACTGAAATACTCATGCATGTTGTCTGAAATAGGTCCCTCAATATCCAATGAAAGGTTTTAATATCATGACGCTAATATCTTCGACGCGCTTTTTTAATGGCGCACTCCTTGCCGGGGCGATGGCTCTGATTTCAACAGAAGTTGCGGTGGCCCAGCCTGCACCAGGCACAGCAGATTCTTCAGGCCGTCTGGTTCAGACGTGGGATAAAACTTTCCCAAGGAGCGAAAAAGTGGATCATCAAAAAGTTACTTTTAAAAACCGTTACGGCATTACGCTGGCCGCAGATGTGTATCTTCCAAAAGATCGCGGGAACAAGAAGCTTGCTGCGCTTGTTATTTCCGGGCCTTTTGGCGCGGTAAAAGAGCAGGCCTCGGGTCTCTATGCTCAGACTTTAGCAGAGCGCGGATTCGTGACGCTGGCATTTGATCCGTCTTATACCGGTGAAAGCAGTGGTGAACCCCGCAATATTGCTTCACCCGATATCAATACCGAAGACTTTATGGCTGCAGTCGATTTTATGGGACTACAACCTTATGTGGATCGTGAACGTATCGGTGTCATCGGTATCTGCGGCATGGGGGGGATTGCCCTGAACGCTGTTGCCGTGGATAAGCGCGTAAAAGCGGTCGTTGCCAGCACCATGTATGATATGAGCCGCGTAATGTCAAAAGGCTACAATGACAGCGTAACACCGGAGCAACGCGAGCAGGCGCTGGAGAAGATGAGTCTTCAACGCTGGGAAGATGCAGCAAACGGCAAACCGGCATACCAGCCAGCCTATAATAAACTGAAGGGCGGTGAAGCACAGTTCCTCGTGGACTATGCGGACTACTACATGACTAAACGCGGCTATCATCCCCGAGCCGTCAACTCTGGCAATTCATGGTCCGTGACAACGCCGATGGCCTTTATGAATTTCCCGCTCATGACCTATATTAAGGAAATTTCTCCGCGCCCGATCCTGTTCATCCATGGTGAAAAGGCGCATTCGCTTTACTTCTCCAAAACGGCTTATGAAGCGGCAAATCAGCCAAAAGAGCTGCTGATTGTAAAAAATGCTACCCATGTTGATTTATATGATCGTATGGACAAGATCCCGTTCGATAACATCACTGCATTTTTCAACAAAAATCTTAATAAATAAGCCATAGCACCGTCCGGTGTTTTCAGATGCAGTGTCTGTGGGACAAACGACAGATACTGCTCTCTTAGCATGGGGTGTTGGGTATTCTATTGTTACTGATAAAGCTGGCACTAATTCCTGATGCGATATTAATTTCCGAATATTATCGAGTTAATCCTGCGACAGAAAAAAGCAACCGCATATGAAAGAGGAGAGGTATATGTACTGGAACCCTGAAGTATTAACAAGAATAGATGCGGCCGACGACCTGAAAATCGCACCGTATCATCCCGATATGAATACGACCGGTACGCCGACATGGATATGGGAAGTGAAGGTGGACAACCGACTTTTCGTCCGAGCCTATAGTGGTATCCGTTCAAAATGGTATCAGGCTGCATTGTCCCAGCAGGCAGGTAAGATACTGGCTATCGGACAGGAATTCGACGTACTGTTCGCAAAACCCTCGGACCCTGAGCTTGAAAGTAAAATTGATCAGGCTTACCTGAAAAAGTACTCCGGCAGCAGCTATGTTTCCGCAATGACAGGGATACGCGCCAGGGCAGCCACGATTGAGATTCTACCTTCGTGATGTCCTGTCAAAGTGATGCTGCCTGTACTGTGAGGCAAAATCTACCTGTTTAACGTTCATCTCCCTGAAACTGAAGGCACGTATGAAACCACTCTTTCCGAGCCTTCAGGTTTTTACATCCTTTTGTTGACTTATTCTGTAAAAAGATTACTTTTCAGGACATGAAAAAGATACTTATTATTGTACCCGATGGCGGCATGCTGTTTGAATCCGCCGGTATTGCTGACATTCTGATGCAGGCCAACCGCCTGCACCCGGAAGGTGCCCGGGAAATCTGCTACCAGGTCAAGCTAGCGACAACTCAACCGCATCAGGTTATCCATGGTCAGTCAGGTTTAAATCTGCTGGCCGACCATCGTCTGCATGAGATTGACCCTCGCGAGCCCCTCGATACCATCATGATTACCGGCAGAGGTCAAAACCCGCAGGAGGGGATGGCGGTGGTTGACTGGTTGCGCCTTGCCGCTCCCCATGCCCGCCGCATAGTCTCCATTTGCGGCGGTGCGATGCTGCTGGCGCAAACCGGACTGCTGGACGGCAGACGGGCCACTACCCACTGGAAGCTGCTGGAAACCATGCAGGCGGAATTCCCGCAGATCCGCGTCGAGGGCGGGCCGCTCTATATTCAGGACGAACATATCTGGACCTCTGGCGGGGTCAGTTCCGGCTTTGATCTTACGCTGGCGCTGGTTGAAGAAGACTATGGCTTCAGCCTGGCGCGCGATATCGCCCAGGACTTCGTCATGTATCTGCGTCGCCCGGGAGGCCAGCTGCAGTTTAGCCGCTATAACCTTCAGCAGACCGCCACCCAGGGCCCGATTAACGATCTGCTGGCGTGGTTGCTCGAAAACCTCACCGCCGACCTCAGCGTAGATAAGCTGGCGGAAAAAGTCGCCATGAGTCCGCGAAATTTCACCCGCGTCTTTACCCGGGAAACCGGCGCTTCGCCAGCGCGGTACGTCGCGGAAGCCCGCCTGGCCGCCGCGCGGCAGCGTTTGGAGCAGACTCACGAGACGCTGGATCGTATCGCCGAGCAAACGGGATTTGGCAGCAGTATTAACCTGCGACGCTTGTTTGAGAAACAGCTTAACCTCACTCCAGGTGAATATCGTCAACGATTTCACTGTCGCAAAATGGCGTAAAGTGATCCTTTTTTGTCATTTACGCCATAACCCGTCCGTCCTACTCTGACTCCAGCGATAATCGATAAGGAGTTAATTATGGTAAAGGTCGGTATTAACGGTTTTGGCCGGATCGGACGCAATGTACTGCGCGCAGCACTGAATAATCCGGATATTCAAATTGTGGCAATCAACGATTTGACGGACAGCAAAACGCTGGCGCATCTGCTGAAATACGACTCGCTTCTCGGTAAGCTGGATGCAGAGGTCACCGCGGGTGAAGGGGGGCTTGTTGTTGATGGTAAACCCATTACCGTATTCAGTGAACGCAACCCGGCCAGTATTCCGTGGCGTCAGTGTGAAGTCGACATCGTTATTGAGGCTACAGGATTATTCACGGACCGTGAAAAGGCTGCTGTACATATCCACAGCGGTGGCGCCAAGCGCGTGATTATCTCTGCCCCGGGTAAAAACGATGATTTAACCATTGTGATGGGCGTTAATGAGAGCCTTTACTCCCCGGATAAACACTACGTGATCAGCAACGGAAGCTGCACCACCAATGGTCTTGCACCTGCTGCACAGGTCCTGCACCAGCATTTCGGTATTAAGCATGGTCTGATGAACACCACCCATGCCTACACCAACAGCCAGGCGCTGCACGATCAGCCGGAAAAAGATCTGCGCGGGGCTCGCGCCGCCGCATTGTCGATTGTGCCTTACTCCAGCGGCGCAGCGAAGGCTCTGGGTAAAGTTATTCCTGAGCTGGATGGGCGTTTAACGGGATACTCGCTACGCGTCCCTGTGCCAGTGGTGTCCATTGTTGACCTCACCGTCACGCTTGAGCGAGATGTGACGGTCGAAGAGGTGAACAATGCTTTTCGCGAAGCCGCCGCAGCGGGACCTCTGAAAGGGATCCTGGGTTATAGCGATGAACCGCTCGTCTCCAGCGATTACCAGGGAGACCCACGCTCGTCGATTATCGACGGTCTATCAACGCTGGTGATTGGCGGTAATATGGTCAAAATTCTGGCGTGGTACGACAATGAATGGGGATTCTCTAATCGTCTCGTTGATCTGGCATTGATGATGGCAAAGCGTGAAAGCTAATCCACTGTGTGTTGTATTCATCTGTAAAAGTATAAGCAGTTCAGCTGGATGAATAGTGGCTCGAGTATCATTCACAGATGAAACATAACAAAGCTTTCTGACCGCGATATAAAAGCATAAATGCCCGAGAGAGCATTTATGCTTTTTCGGCGATGAACGGAATTGCGATATGTTGTAGTCAGGTGCTCCCTGGTGGTAGCTAATCACCAGATACAAGGGAAGGGGGAGGTGAGGCAGAGCCTGTCAACATGGAAGCCGGCTGCGTTGGGCTTCAGTACACCATTCAACTTCAGCTGGCGGTTCTGTTTATGGTCGCGATGGCACTCGCCATTTGAGTGCGGAAAACGAAGCTGGCATCTTTTTGATAATCACGTCTGTGGCTGATCAAGCCCGGTTGATACACACTGCAGGCGGCGCGCTATCAAATGAGCATTTCATCTGGCATCCCGTGACGCGTTCGGTCAGAAAATGCAACAGCAGTAAGATATGCCGGACAGTACAAGCAGCAGGTGTGGCTGAATGAATTTCCCTGGCTTTTACTGTAGGAGAACAGGCTGTAGTGGGCGAAGTGATTGTTAAAAGCCATGCTTGATTTATCACCTCGAACATTTTGCCTTATAGCGCAGCATTCACGTGCATGAAAGGAATGACGGTCATAGTGTTGATGTGGGAAGAGGCAGCTATCAAAGATGACGTTATTGAGTACGACATTGCATTTAACTTATGTTGTGTGAGAATTCAGTTCATAAACCAAAGTGTACCTATATCTCTGCTATAAAAGATTTTTTTTAACAGAAAGTTGAAATCACTTTAAGAGAACTTCATGAACTAACAGGAAATGCGCCTCTTTTAAATATATTCTGACAGCTTACTCTGCTTCAGTTCATGGACCTTTTCCAAACTAATAAAAGGTTGTAAAAAGCGTTATAGCGTCATTGGGGTAAGGTGTATTGACATCACAGGGCAAGCGCGATACGGTAAAAGGGTTAGGCTACTACCCAACCTCAAGGGGGTCAGACGACTCCGGGTCCAATACATGGCACTTTTTATGTGTCAGGACTTTGTCTACTTGAGGAAAAACCATGAACTCACCATCGTCATTCGCGTCGCAGAAATTCGACCGTAAACTTGCTCGCACGGCCATCGGCCGCATTAAATCAAGTCTCAAAAAATTTGACTCTGTAGCCGATATCAACACATTTCGGCAAGGTTACCATGATGCGTACCATGTCCAAGGGCAACAGTCGGGTGAAACGGATTTGTTGACTGCCATGCTGGGCGTCGAAAAGCTCAATGATATACCGGCACTTGCCCTTGTCGTCGATGAAGGTTTGTCCTGGAACCAGGTTATTGATCGCCGTAAGGCTATGGCTGACCGCCTGTCTGCATTTATCAATCACCATGCAGCGAAAGCACATTTCCGGGTGCCGGATAATCTTTATGTTCAGTGTGTGAACCTAATCGAGTTAGTGCAGCCCCTGGCGATTGTAGAAGACAAGTATGAATCAAATTATCAGGAGATGGTTCAGGCCAAAGATGAAGGCCGCCTGATTGAGGAATTCCACCATGTGTTTGATCATTTAGTTGGGTCTGAGAATCCTGAGCAAAAACATGTGTACCGAGCTATCGCTTTACACTTCCTGGCCCAGGAAGACAGCCTTATGACCAAAGTTCGTTCTTCACCTGCCTGGGAGTTGCTCATTCTTGAGGTTGGCACCATTGCTACACGCTGGATTAACACCGGAGAGCCCATTAAAACCTGGCGGGGCATCATGGCACTCTCGGGAATGTTTCGGCTTGGAGAGATATACGCTGGCCATCAGCTAGCACAATCACTTTTCTATAAGGCTGATACGACCCGGATTGATAAGCAGCTGGCGTTAGAGGTGATTGAGATGACCTTTGAACAATATCGACAGCGTCGGGCCCAGGTGCCAGTATTTGCGCATGGTGATTCCGAAACCGATCTCTATCGCAATTACAACACAATCGTGGGAGAGGCTATTCGTAACAGTGATGATCCGGTGGAAGTGGATCGACTAACGCGTAATTTGGTGACCATACAGCTTGAGGGCGCTGAAAAGCGCATGGAAGGCTTTGCAGCCTGCGCACTGTGCATCCTGACCCCGGATTTTTTGCCGCTGCACAGTGTTGATCCCGAAAACGAGCGCCTACACGAGCTACGCCATAAAATCTCTGCCTTCCCAGATACTGAAGCCTGGTGCTGTGAGCTGGCAACGACCCCCCAAATTAAATCCCTTAAGGCGCGGTTTAAGTAAGCCGTGTTGATTTCCCTCCGGTCAGTTACTGACCGGGCTTATTTATGCATCCCAAAATTAGAGGAAGAGAGAATGACAATTCAAACTTGCCCAGTATGCCATGGCCGAGACGGCCTATTCGAGATTACCTGCCCGGAGTGCGATGGATCGGGTTACAGTCCGGAAGAAGACAAACCCTTTGCACAATGCCACACCTGTTATGGTGATGGTACAACTGAAACGTCAATCTGCCCCCACTGCGGTGGTGTGGGCGAAGTTGACGATGAAGAAGAAGACGAATATGAAGAGGAAGATGATGATGAAGAGGGCTGGGACGAGGAGGAGGACTAACGCCCGCATTCCTAAGACGCTCACCCACTCGTTAACACGGCGTTTAGGGTTAAATCAAGGTCTCTAGAGCAGGCGCAAGACTGGTGCATAAGTGCATCAACTTATCACATAGAAATACCAGTTCATATATGTTGGTAATAAAGTACAAGGCTACTCGGAAACGGGTGGCCTTGACCGATACTCGAATTTATGCCCGTGCGCTTGAGGACACCGTACTTGAGGACGCAATTCAGCAGGCGGCGAACCGGTTTTATCTCGCCGATACGCGTTATGCTGCGCACTATGAACCGGGCGGTGATGAGTATATTTCCGGAGCGCTGACCGAAGCGTTGTTACCTTGATGCATCCGGCAGGTCACCATGTCTCATCGCAATCACATAGCTAGGCCCATCAAGTTTTAGGGGTTGTCTGATTGCCTTCTTGAACAATCCATGAAATTTGGTAGCATTTGATACATCAATACCTTATCGGAACTTATGACTCTGATGGCGGTAGCATTGTTAAGTTTACCGAGGTCTACATCAGGAGTATCGGCAGGATAAGAAGGTTAATATAGTATATTAAAGTGGGATTATAAAGAAATTCACCACTATGCTTGTTCATGCTATTCTCTGCAAGTCGAATAATTACAGCCCATAAAATTTATAATAAGGAGTACGTGGTTATCATGAACGAAGATGAGAACGAAAGTTTTAATAGATGGAGTTGTCTTGATCCAAATACAAATTCTTATCGAGTTTTTAACAAACACCATTGTGAAATAAATAATTATATTTGGAGCTTTGTACCATTACAAAGCTTTGGGGAGTATTTAGTAAGGCATGATAAAGCTGATAAAACTATTCATGATATATTTCATGTGTCCGGGATAGACTCTAGAAGAGTAGAGAAAAGTAAAGCACTTTGGATGAAAAACTTCAAGAGCTTCCAGAATTTATGCTATATAAATGCTTTAACCTCAATCCTTTCATATTTGGAATTTTATATAAAAAGGATTGGCACAATTTCCTTGTTATCAGACCCAGGTGTCATGATTGGAGAATCTAGGGCAGTTGATGGGACGAAGTTAATTAAAAACACCAAAGCAGTGAACACTGAAAAAATAATAACCTCCCTTGTGAAGGGTACCTGGCATGATAGGGCTAGGAATTTCGAATTGGTATTTTTGGAATTACCATCCTCAATTCGTGATAACATTGAAACATTGGAGAAAATCAGAAAAATAAGAAATCGAGCGGCGCATTCATTCAGCAGAATGGATAATGGCGTCTTTGTTGATCGAGTGGAAGATAAATTCCATGACAAGGTTGAGTTGGAATCATTGAAGAAATACATGTCACTAATTAGCGATATAGCAGTAGATATAGATAAACAGCTCTTAAGAAATAACATTGGAGAATTTGAATCAATATATATCTATCACAGCAACCAAGAAAAATTCAGAGGGTTCAATAATGAAAAAGCTCGACAATTTGGTACTTTGTTAAACAGCAGCTATGTTGGTAACATCCGAAGCAAGAAATTTTGCAAGCAATTAATTGACTATTATAGCGGCTTGTAGATTTTAGTATTGTCAGGGATGACATGAATGTAGTTTCAAGAATAACTTTAACTGGGCATCTCTATTGAATCGCCACGGATAATTTAGACACTTCAGAGCCGTTGATAATACTGGTTTTCATATTCTGCCGGTGACATCTGATCACTCGAGCCATGCCGACGCTTACTGTTATAAAACATTTAGATGTAATCAAAAATATCGCTGCGGGCTTCTTCCCGCGTTCCGTAGATCTTTTTCTTGCTAGGCGATTTGTAGAGATTTATGCGTAAAACGCTGATGATACCCTCACTGTCGGAACGTCATTACTGATGTCAGCGAATCAACGGTTCGTACCAATGCCTGCTGTGATGCACTTATGGGGAAAGCTTGTGAGTGAGGCGCTTGTAGATTCCAGAGCGCATGAATAAATTGCATATTGAACTAACGCGGTAAATTTTAAAACTTAACTTAAATCGTGGAGCATTAATTGGAACGCAGATACAGAGATGATATTCTGGAAAGTGATAGAAGGATTTTTTCTGCCTTAATGAACTATTCTAATCTTTTCAAAGATAGCAATCAGGACTGGATAAAAATCAAAACTGTTGAAAGGTTTCAGGACAGTATTGCAAAATACTCTCGCGAAAAAATAAATGTTTTTGAGAGTTTATATGAAGAAGGCTATTATCTTACACAAATTGGCGAGTTTGAACTGCCAAAAATTAACACAACTGAAATTTACCCAACCATTCAGAGTTTTGTGGATAAATTTTTAAATGAAACGTTCCCATATATAGAGCGTTGCTCTAAAAAGAAAATCGAACTTGCTATAAAATACGCCGACGAATTAAAAGGAAGCGAGTTTGGTGTACCATATCAGATAACAGGAATGATTAACAATGCTAAAGAATATTTAATTAATCTTGGTAAGGTTAAAGAACTGATGATAACACTAAATAACTCATCCAGTTACTATCCTTCCACGGTCAGCGATAATGAAGCCCCCCTTAGAGTTGATACAATATTACAAACAATATATCGTGTGGGGCAGGCGTTTACCCAGAATCCTCAATCATATTCAAAACTTGGCGAAGAAGAATTAAGGTCGATAATATCTGTATCGCTACGTTCTATTCCGGGCATTGATGTTACTGATGAGGCAGTCAATCGAGCAGGCAAAGTTGATATTCGTATTTATGATAGTGGAAGTGATAGAATCAGACTTATTACCGAATGTAAAATATGGACTGGAGAAGGTGCTGTAGCACCGGCAGTTAATCAACTTCTTGGCTATATAACTTCCGATAATTTACACGCGTGCTTGATTTTTTTTGTTAAAAATAAAGAATTTTTAAATGTGCTGAACACGGCAGAACGTGTCATCTCAGAACATGTTAATTGTATATGTAAGATTGATGGTCTGAACAATCAGTGGATAGAGTATCGCTTTAGAAAAATTGATGATGAATACCAATACTTCAATATGAATGTGATTTTTTTCCACATCCCTAATATAAAGTAATTTTTTAGTTTAACTAGGAATAGATCAGCGGTAGCGTTCTTACCGCAGACTGGGCTACTTAAATCGTCTATAGCCTTAGATCTCATGCTTAAAATCGCTATAAGTTCCTAATCCAGCAGTTTTTCATTTTAAGAGGAATTTAAATGTACAATGGTACACCTACTGAAGTAGAAGAAAAACTCAGAACATGTCAAGTGGAAAGTATTAGTATAGCTGCAAAATATTTTAGATCGCACTCATCTGGGTCATGTCTTATAAGCTTGCCGACAGGCGCAGGGAAAAGTGGTGTTATATGTTGTCTAAGTCAATTCAGTAAATATAAAAATATATTAATTGTTACATATCGAAGAGCTGTTTGTGATCAGTTGTATAAACAGATTAAAGGTGATTTTTTTACTAAACTAACAGACGCTGGAAAATCTAAATCACTTACAATTAAAGATGTGCATAATGACATCAACAAAGAAAGTAAAAATGGGATATTTTGCACTACCTTCCAAAAATTGCTGAAAATCAACATTGATGAGATCAATAAAATCTGTGATGAATTTGAGTTAATCATTATTGATGAGGGGCATTCCGAACCATCGCCAGAATGGGGAGGGATTATTCGTAAGTTTAAAGCAAAAAAAATAATAGTCACTGCCACACCATACCGAAACGACTTATTTAGTTTTGATATTAACACAGATCACTCATATATATATACATACAAAAATGCCATAGAAGAGGGCATAATATCAGAACCTGTTTTTTCAAAAGCAAAAAAAGAAGATTTAGTCAATGTAGTAAGGGATTACTTAAGTAAAAATAGTGATACATTGTGTATTGTTAAGTGTGATGATTTTAAAAACATATGCGATTATTATAATCTTTTTAAAGATGAATTTAAAACATTAGCAATCCATAGACAATTTGAGACTTCACCACTGGATGAGAACCTATATAATGTACCAAGCAATTTAGCTGAAAGCCCTTATAAAGTACTAATTCATCAACGTATGTTAGATGAAGGTATCGATCTTCCGAATGCAAAACTACTAATACTAACCTATAGTGTTCGGAGTGGTAAGGAATTAGTACAAACAATGGGGCGTATTGTAAGGTGGTACAAAGACAAAAGCCCACAGGTTATAGACTATAATGAGTGTACCAACCTTGATTTATGGGAAAACTACAAAGAATTTGATAATTACCTGACGGACAAAGCATCTTTAAGGAAATTCATTAATACTTTAAACACAGCATCTTTAGTTGAAAAGTATTTAGCCGCATTTCCGGAAATAAGTTATTTTGATGCGACATATAAAAAGAAATTTGACTTTAAAACTTTCAACCCTTCCGTATCCTTGAAAATACCTCTCGCGTCAGTATGTTTTTATTACAAAGATAAGGGCTTTAATCTAATTGATTGTTTAGATAAAATATATTGGGAATTTACAAGAGAAGGATCTTTATCAAAAATTGATAGTGACTCAGGAATCATTACATCAGTTTGCTTTGACAGTTCCAAATTTCTTAAGGATACCTTATTCTTTCAACCATCACTTGAGTTTGTAATTATACGTGAATTAGATGATATCGTTGCGATTTATGATAGTCGCGGTAGAAAATACAATAAAAGAAATGAATTAGGGATCAGACAACCCGTTGGCCCCGATAAGCTATTTAAGCTAATTTCGCTAAATGAAAAATCTAAAACAACGCAAGCTAGTACAAAGGCTATACAGATTAATTCACAGCAAGCAGAAAGTATTCATTATGTGTCTGATAGGTTAGAGTCAACGACTTCAACTCAAGCTAATGGAAGCTATGCAGTATCAACTACAATAGGTTCTAATCTTCATGATGACCTTTCGATTATGTCCTCATATTATTTAGGCGTAGGATCCGGACGTGTTAGTGATCAAAAAGAAAGACAATTTAGTTTTGAAAGGTTTTGTGAATGGATTGATGATGTAAAAACCAATTTAGAAGGCGCTAACAAAGTATCTAGTTCATTTCTTAAATCATTTGCTCAAACTGTTGATGGTATACCTTCTGAAAAACCAGTTGCTTGTATTATTGATCTAAGCAAATATAACGGTTTGTTGACTGTGTGTTGTAAAGGCAAGCACAAAAAAATAATATCAAATTATTTATTTAAAAAATATAATTTTGGAATTTCATTTTTTGATAAAACACTACTCCCGTTTGTTATAAATACTAATGGCAGTAATCTTTCAAAGATGAGGGGGGCCATAAGGTCAGCGACATTTTTACCAAGGGAACTAGATTTTTATGTTGATAAAGGTGAATTAAAAACACGTAATCAAACTCTAACCTTTATGCTTGATAATGAAGTTGTTGATGAAATTGACATTTTCAACAATAACACCGTAAAATTAATATTTGACAATGGAATCACTTACTTAAATGGTTTATTTTATAAATTCACCCTCCCCACAGATAATGCAAGAGTTGCAGATGAGTTTTTCTCGCGATTTGTAGAATTACAAGATTTGTTGTCAGGTGGATTATCAGAAAAAGATGAGGATGGGTTGAGCGGAGCTAGTTTTAGCCCCTCATCGATATTTTATTTGATAGATCAACTGTCAAATGTGAGAACTAAATCTGTTCAACTATCTCAATTGGGACCATTTTATCAATATATCCCTAATGTTGATTTGATTCTTTGTACGGATATGGATACAGAACCAGCTGACTTTGTCCTTTCCTCCAGAGACAAACTTATCTATGTACATATCAAATGCGGTACCGCAGGAAAACCTGAATCTTCAGCAGGTTCGATTTGCGAAGTCGGTAGCCAAGCGATAAAAAACATACACTACTTGATTAGTAATGATAAAAACTTACAATTTGCCAATTTAACCAGGCTGAGAAACCCTTGGCCAAAATTAGGAGGTAATAAACATCATATAGAATTAGATAGTAGAATAAGATTGTTTGAGGGAACTTTCAATATCAATCACGACATAAATGATGTCTTAGAAAAAATAAACAGACGAAGAGCCAGTTCATTAGTAAGAAAAGAAATATGGATCGTTGTTGGTAACGGATTTTCATTGAATCATTTTAAGTCACAATTTAATCCTTCAGTAGTGAAAAAATCACAAGAATCAATGCAATCATATCAACTTATAGACTCATGGCTATTACAATCCAAAAGTCTTGGTATTGATGTTAAATTTTTTGTTTCTCCATAAGAAAATAAGAAACTAATATGAAGTTATTGTGTAATATAGCTATAGGTAAATATGAGATATCAGTAGTCATAATCATGAATGCAATTAATTTTGGCGATATTAGAAGTGCTACGTTTAACAAATTACTTGATTCGGCCAATATGATATTATCAAAAACATTTCTCAATACAGAAGTAGCAAGACACAAAAGTGATTTAATAAATTCAATCCAGAAGGCTGTGCATTTTCTCCGGGAGTGTAATCCACCAAGGCCGGAGTTGGCTGAGAAGTTGAATATAGCACTTGGTTTGCTTATCGAGTCTGTAACGGATTAATTTAACCGCTTATGGGTAAGCAATTGTTGCGAGTCTATACTGGTTATTAGTTAGCCCTTGCAGTCGTCTTTTCCTTGTTAGCAGACTGCTCTAGAATACATGATTCAACAGATAGTGTCTGTTGAATCATTGGGCTCTGCTGAGAAGACAGTTTCATTGATTAGATATTGCATTGGCAATATCTTGCGCCAGTAATGCGTTTTGAATGTTCACCAGTATCTCAGCGCCGGGAGCTAACCTGCCATGTGTAAGTGCTGCGACATCTCGAGCAAGATTAACAGCTCCAGATGCAACGTCGTCGCTCAACATTCGAAGAAGATTATGAACAGAGGTGCCCGCTGAACTGGCATCGAAGGCCAGTAGAGCCATTTCAAGTTTGTGTTCATCGGTTTGTCGCACGGTCTGTTCAAGAATAGGGCGCTTGTCACCACCCAGTCTGAAATAACGTAATCCATCAAGCTCTATGATCAGGTCGATAATGGGTTGTGCTGCACGCACCAAGGCATCGTCTAGCTGAGGAATGGATAGCGTATCAAGCCAATCATCAACACTATGTGGCGAGGAAAAGAAACTGGAAATACCACCGACTGTTAATTTTGGAATCGCAAATCCAGCGATGCGTGGGATAATCCACATCTGGCGACTTTCACCAACGTCAGCACGAATCTGCGCTGCATGCTCATTGAACCAGATCAGCCAATCAGCAGGCGTTTCCAGATCGACCACTGCAAGAAGTTCTACATTTGGCCAAGGCAGGAGGGACTTCCAATCCGGACGAGTATAAAGCGTTAATTCGATGCCGGATGCCTGCAGTCTGGCTTCGGTTTGGCGTAAGTACCTGCCGGAACGCGTTTTCAACTGCTGTTCAGCTTCAACTTTAGCCAGACGCAGTGCATTTCCAAGCTGAGCCTTGCGGGTTTTCGCTATCCACATCTTTGTCGGATGGGAAGATTCGCTACCAGCCTCGGCGGCTAACAACCGCAAAGAGGTAAGGGTATTTTCCAACCGCATCAATAATGGCTCAGGGTCCATCCCCACGATTGACCACGGTTCGCTGCGTGCTTCCCAGACATTTTTTAGCAGATCCCCTGTCCATATGACGAATGCACCATAACCTTCTGGTAATTGGTTAAAGCGCCTGACCAAATAAGCCGAGCAGGAATGTAGTAAATTTTGTAACGGTTTAACATGCTGCTCCGGCGCCTCGCCAGTTGAAAGACCTTCCTGTGGTGAAGTCAGGTTACAAGCCCCCTCAAAGACCTCACCGAAACGGTCAAGAATTTTTGGTGGTGGTTCCTTGCCCCGTAGTACACAGTCTACAATACGCTCCAATACTGGCATAAGCTGTTCCAGCAAAGCGTACGCACGCTGCAGGTAAGCGGAGTAACTTTCTGTTCCAACCAATTTTGCCGCTGCGGCAATCCAGCGCTTATTCCATTCTGGCAGAGCCTTGGTGGGTAGATTTTCTCGTTGTATGCGTTTGGTAGCAACAGCGTATTCCGACAGTCCTGACGGAAGGTTATCGGCAGCAATGGCATCAACGGCGACTACTGCTGCAGTAGGATCTAGTCCAAGCAATAGCTCACAAAGTTGCACGACTTCTTCATGCACATTGCTCTGGACAGAAGGTGCGACGTGAAAAATGCGACTACGCAGCAAACGACCTCCGGTGGGCGCTTCAACCTCAATTTTATCCGTCCACGGAATTTCAGCTGTGAGGCGTGCCAATAACCGTTCACAAACATCATCCGCTCCCCAGAATATGGCAATTTGTGGATCGATAAGTCGCGCAGCGCCCAGTAACTCTGCGGCGTTGCTGAGGTTGATCGCATCAAAATCAGGCCTTAAATTGCTTAGCGCCGCCCTGATACTGTCAGGAATATCCATGCCGACCAAAGTACCCATGAAGGTACATAAGCGTGGCGTATCAGCGCGTACGACTAATGCGTTTATTGTGTCCGGGGAAAGTGCGGACAGTAACACTTGTCGCGGATCTGTGGCCGAACGTACCCGTAACTCACCCATGGCTTTTTGCAGGCGCTCGGGAAAGGGAATTATTGATGTATTTTGCCCCGCCACAACGAACATGACGGCTAGGGTAATCAATGTTGGCTCCACGCCAATCACCCGCGCCTGGGGTATCCAGGCACTCAGCGTTGTTTCGATATGAGCCTGTCCCAAACCGAAGAGACAACCGTTCAATGCGACAGGGGAAAGTTCTTTTTCAAGTCGAGTCACCAGTGTCTCAATCAGAGACGTTGCTGCATCTGGAATATGAACAGAAACATAGCTTACAAAGCTGCTCATGCTGTCATCGTTGACAGTAAGTGCGGTACTAATGGCCGCATGTGACGGTGTTTGCAATAAATGCGTATGACAGAGTTCAAAAAGCGTCTTTGAACGGAGTTGATGAAGTCCTTTTAGCTGACCATCCACTGGTGTGGAAACCAGATGTTCATCAATGAGTCGACGTAACGCTCGCGTAAGTGCGCCTTGTTCAATGCCAAGAACCTTCGGCAATCGGCTGACATCAACCGCCGCGCCTGCCGCCCCGGCAAGGGCAGTAACACTGAGAACCGCCAGTTCTTCATCCCTGGACTCGCGGAGCCGCTGATCTATCTGTTCAGCGAGGATAGACTTCAGTCGTTCCCCACGGGTCAAAATATGCGTATATTCCAGAAGAAGTCCGCCACTTTTAGCCCATGGCTCGCGCCATCCCGCCCAATTTGTCTGACCTTGTTCCACTAATTGGCGCCAAATCTTTTCTGCTACAGCCTCTTCCATGAGCGGACGTACTTCGCTAGCCCGGGAACGCGAGGCCAACATAAGAGTGTCTTCCTCCCTGATTGAACCCAACAGTAGTATGCCACTGCCAACGGTAACTTCTTTAAGCAGCGCATTCCAAAGCTGACTAAAACGTCCACCAACGTCATCGAAGACAAACCCGACAGGCGCGTCAGGAGAAGCCCTTAATGCACGGGTAAACTGAATGAGAAGATGAACATCAGCCGCATCACCTCTTCTCATCTCAAACCATCGAGTAGTATGTCGACTCGCCCGCGCGGTTTCCCACATCAAAGCAGACTTACCAGCCCCTGACAGACCAACAATTAAAGCCGCACCAGCAGATTCTAATGCGGAGAGTACCTCATGACGTGCATTCGGACGCTCGGCAACAAGACCTGCTGCCAGATGGCCAGGCCGTGTGTTCACACCCTGGTAGAAGGACGGGTCATTGAATGGTGTCAGGAAATCGACAACATCACAGTAACCGTCGCGTAAAGCTGATTCCATTCCCACCATGTCCAGCGCTGGCTCTATTCGACGAAGAGTGGTTTCCACATCAGATATACCCAGCCCTTCAAAGCGACCATCCCTCACCAGACCATTTTTGTCCGCCAGCGCGGCAATCTGTTTCAACAACTCACCATAATGAATCTGAGCCGCCAAATCTGAGCAGGGCATGGTGCAATGAATACTTGCCACTGCAGCCTCAAAAGGATTTGGTGCAATCCAGATTTGAGTACGTGCGGCAAGGGCTGCCCACTGCGGGTCATCCTGAAGTGTGCTGACCAGAGCTGGATGCTCAGCCAACAAATGATCAACCACTGGCCCCTCGGCAACAGGATGCTCAAGAACAAGAATTAGATTTGTATGGAAGGCTGCATTTTCAACGCGCGCCCAGAGCGCTCGTATAAACCCGACTGCAACCGCCACGGGAAATGGTCCAAGATGGGCACGCCGTGACTTCACCTGCACGAGAGCAGAGCCTATAGTACTACTTAGTTCGTAATCATCTTTCCCTTCGGGAATCACAGCCCCGTAGGGGAGTTCGTTAGCCCAGCAGCGAATGGCCAGCCAGACGCCAGCAGCATCTTGATATCGAAAACCCCGACCAGCATGAGAGCCTGCACGTGATGTTGCCAACTTACAACTCCTTGAGAGAACGTGTTAGGTTCCTGAAAGTATTTCTATTCGAGCCCATTTTGAAAGTCTGCAATTTTCATATCAAATGCTATTTTCGATTTTTCAGCTGACTTGCCACCTATATCACACTACCAATTTGAGCAGACTGGAGGAATACTTGGTGCAAGCAAACGCACGCCATATCGGATAGAGGGGACTATGAACGAAACCATCGAAAAACTGATTGCCAGTGGAATGGAAGGGCCATGGTGGGACTTTAAACAAACCTACCACCAAAACAATGCAGCCCTTGTTCACGATATCCTCTGCATGGCAAACGTCCTGCATGACGGTGACCGGTATCTGATTTTTGGCGTGACTGATAAAGGGTTGATTACCGGCGTGCCGGAAGATAGTAAGCAACTTAACCAGGCAAATTTAATCGATCTGTTAAGAAAAGTGAGTTTTGCAGAGCACCATTGTCCGGATATTCAGCTGCACCACATCACACTCCAGCATAAGGTGCTGGCTATTCTACAGATTCTTAACGTCAGAATGAAACCTTACTATCTAACACAGGACTATAGCAAAGAGGGGAAAACTGTCAGAGCCGGTGTCGTTTACACCCGGCAACAAGATGCCAATACGCCCATAAATGGCTGTGCCAGCCCTGGAGATGTCATGGCAATGTGGAAAGAGCGCTTTGACCTGGACTTAGCACCAACAGACCGCATCGTCAGACTACTTCTTGACTATGACAACTGGGAGTACGATGGCTTCAATGAGGCCTACTATCGACTTGACCCGGATTATTCCATTTATATCGATAATAGTGAGAGAGAACACGGAGGACAGCACTGGTGGTCAACGACTGGTATTGAGCAACCATACCTTTACGAATACATTCTCAAATATCGCGGACGAGAGCTCGAACGAATACCAGTCGTGCATTACAGAAATGAAGGCTTAAAATTTCCATTTCCTGAGATAGACACACTGTCTTATCCTGGAAAAAGTGATGGATACGAGACAGATTATTATGCCGACGTTTTTAATTTTGTTAAAGGTACCCTCCAGTACAATCTTCTAAGTCATATCAGGGCATTTTATTCAATGCCAGACCGCGGCTCAGACATGTCCATGCCCTTGAAAACACAGACCAAGCCACCGATTATCAGGCTACCATTCCTGTTGTTTGAGAGCATTGAGGAGAAAGAAGCCCGGCTGAAATTTATCCATCAACAGCTTGCCAATTTTACGCCAGAGGGCATTCCCAAAGATGCATCGCTGAAATCAAACCAAGTACTAAGAATGGCTGTTGAGGAACAATTCTCCTGGTGGGTCTTCGACCTTTGTAAGCATAGTAAAGAATAGAATATGCCAATGTACGATAATCTGTGCACTCTATTACCTGCGCAAAAAAGTACACCAGAATTGTTTGTCTGGTTTGGCAAATCGAGATCATTAGGCGGCATAGCGAATGACTTTAAATGAAAAGTCCGATTCATCAATGAAGATTGTGAAAACAAAAACCTTGCCCCCAGCAGAGGGCGAGCGCCGGGCAATGCGTGGCTATATGGGCCAATATGAAAGAGCCGGCGCAGCCATTTATGCTGAATTAGAGCGTGGGCAATTGGAGTGGATAGGCGTGGCGGACCGCAGTGCGGGTATCGTTGATGATTTAGTACTTGGATTTCATGGTCTTATCGTTGGGCACCAGTTCAAAACGTCCCGTTTCCCTGGTACATTTACAGTACAGACACTCTTAGTAGGGTCTGATGGTCTGCTTAAGCCATTAGTTTGCGCCTGGCAAAATCTTTGTAGTGCTAACCCAACGTCTCACGTAGAAATTCGTTTAGTTGTCAACGACTATCCATCAGTTAACGACGCCCCCGGATTGGAAGATCCAGCTCATAGTGCTGCCTTCCTTGATGAGTTTGAACATTATCCCAAACGCACGCTTGAGGAATGGCGCCACAGTAACTGGGGCGGTTTAGTCGAAATATTATTTCAACATACCTGCCTAGATGACGATGGTTTCGAGAGATTTTTTCATGCATTGCGCATAATTCATGGCTCTGCAGCAGATTTTATACAATTTCATAAACTCAGTGCAGAACAAGCGAGACTGGCGTCTGAGATAGCAAAAATATTACCTCGTCTGGTCTCCGATAAACGAGATAGGGACCGATGGTCCTGTGAAGAACTATTATATGAACTAGGGTGGAAAGATCCGACCAAAACACGCCACATACATCGCTTTCCTATCGGTGCTCACGTCCAACGCAACCGCGATACGGAACTACAACTTCTCCAGACAATACGCAACACAATCCAGGGCTATGTGGCATTGATTGGGCCTCCAGGTTCGGGAAAATCGACCTTGCTACAGACAACCCTGGCTACCGAATATAACACTCGGGTCGTGCGCTATCTGGCTTTTATACCGGGAGCTGCGCAAGGTGTAGGGCGCGGGGAAGCTGATGATTTCTTCGAAGACATTTCTGCCCAGTTACGCAGCAGCGGGCTGCCTGGACTTCGCCTTCGAGACAGCAGCCAATTTGAAAGGCGCGAACAATTCGGTGAACTGCTCAAACAAGCTGGCGAGCGTTATCAACGTGATACAGTAAGAACCATCATTATTGTTGATGGGCTGGATCATATTCCCCGCGAAGAACTACCAGCCCATTCGCTGTTAGCCGAATTGCCGCTGCCTGCAGCCATCCCTTTGGGCGTGACATTTATACTTGGCACCCAGCGACTGGAACTCAAGAATCTCAAACCCGCAGTACAGGAACAGGCTGGGCATCCGGATCGTCTCGTCACAATGCATCCACTTGAGAGAGTGGCGGTCGCCAGGATGGCAGACGTTTTGGGTCTTGATCCAAACATTTCGCGTGTAAAACTTTATGAACTTAGCCGCGGTCATCCGCTGGCGGCCAATTATCTCATTAAGGCACTGTTATCGGCAGATGAACAGGAAATATCATGCTTCCTCGCCGGAGGGATGGAATTTAATGGCGATATTGAATCAGTTTACGCATCCGCCTGGAGAGAAATCGCAAACGACCCTGATGTTATGCATGTTCTGGGTTTCATTGCCCGTATCGAAGCTCCGATGCCGCTGAAATTGCTGGCAACAATCGTAGATGCTCAGGCGATAGAGCGTACCTTAAAGACCGTCCGGCATTTACTCAAGGAAACCTCAAAGGGGTGGACTGTATTCCATAACAGCTTCCGTCTATTTGTTCTCTCCAAACCAAAGATAACACTGGGCAGTATAGATAAAACCTATTCACAACATATTTATCGTGAATTAGCTGAACTATCTCGTCATGCACCAGAGCATTCATTACAGTCCTGGCTAACACTGCGCTATCTCGCCCGGTCAGGAGAGCGTGATGAACTTCTGGCACTCGCAACGCCAGCATATTTTCGACACCAGTTTACACATGGACGTTCCTGTTCAGAGATTGATGCGGACATCCACTTGGCTCTGATTGCTGCGCGTTCCACATATGATGGTGTAATTGCCACACGGTTGCTACTTTGCCGTGATGAGATATCCAGACGAACTCAAGTGCTGGAGTATGCCAATGAACTTCCGCGCGCGATGTTAAAAGTTGGCGATATTGATGCGGCGATCTCTTTCGTCCAGGACTTTCCCAATGCGGGCTATGAAGTTGTTGACCTGCTTTTGGAACAGGGTGATTTTGACCGCGCGAAAGAACTGTTTGAACACCTTGAGCCATTGTCTCAATTGCATACCCCCAGATTCGAGCACTATGGGGATTCGCATAATCTACAAGAATTCAAAAAATGGGCAAAACGAGTTTTTCACTTCCGTGACGCTGAGCAAATTAAGCAGGCAATTGACTATTTGACCGTTGAGGGGTTAAAAGACGCCACAAGTGTATCAAACGATGAAAATATTACCTCTATTCGCGAACAGTTAAAGTGGACAGTGGTCGAGGCAATCGCTAACTGGCAAGCAGACGTTAATATTCAGGACACCTGCAATCAGTACGGCATTCATGAGCAAGAAATACCGATTTTGATGACTCAGGCTGGATTTACTGCTAGAGACAGAGGAAATAATACCTTAGCATTGGAATTATTTAAGACTGCCATGGCATTGTCTGATTTTAATGATGTTTCTAATGGGGGGCGAAGATCGATTGCATTATTTTATGCCACCTCAGGCTGCACCGATCTGGCTTCAACATTATTCGAAAACCTTTTTGCACCTGCAATTTCGATGGGAGACAATGAATTAGGATCAACAAAATCACTCACGCTTGCAGCCATGGAACATGCGCAACTTTGCGTTTTGCTCGGCAAACCCCTGCCCGACGTAGTCACCTCAACACACGCTATCTTACGACCGCTGCAGACACATGCTTCAGAAACGGGACGCTTGTTGGGGCTGTCCATAATAAATGCCTCATGCATTCCTTCTGGAAATATTCAAATGGTCTGTCGCATGGTGATGAGATATGTAATGCAACTCAATAGCCATTCTGGAAACGATACCTATCAGGCTCAATTGGCATTGATAGCTACATCACCACTGATTTGTACATTAATTAAAGTTTCTGCGCTGTGTGGTAAGGTCGAATATAATTCAGTACTAAATGAAATTGAGAATGTAATGCCTGCTTTAATATTAAAAGGCAATACAGTACTCCGGCGTGAAATAGCATTGGCAATGTATCAGGCTGACGGTGACCGTGAAAGGGCGGCCGCCAGACTTGAGCCTATGGTACACGAGTTGGTAGAAAATACACCTAGCGAACAACTCGAGACCCTGTCAGTTCTGGCAAACAGCTTTGCTGCAATTGGCGATGTTGATCGGGCACTAAACTTGCTTGCTTCGATACATGACCACTGTTTAGGCTACGCTCTGGCAGCGCGTAAGGACCCTTTATACTCTGTTTGGAAAGACATATTGATTTTGGCCAATGTGGCAGACCCAGAACACCGTGCTCAACGAATAGGTCAGTTGATACGACAGGTTGATGGTATGAAGGAAACCGAGGGGGCATCTGCCGCGTATCGTTTGACAGAAGTGTTGATCAATGAAGCAATGCGTATGAATGCGCACAGTGGTTATATCGTGGCACAGAAACTCAGCAACTGGGGGCTGATTCCATGGCCAAACCAGGTAAATGAGCTGATTATTGGTATGCTAGATCGCCGTCCTGAAATGGTGTTTCTCTGTACACCAATTTGGTGCGGACTATGCCTTCCATTCTACATTGAACCCTATTATCGTGACCCTACTCATATAGGCAATTATATTGACGTTGCTGCAAATGCAGCGGGGTCTTCATCAATTGCCAAACTGGTATCAATTCTATTACCGGCAATCCAGGTTCATAGTCGAGCTCACGAGCGCCTCACTCTAATAAATCGCCTGAGCAAAGCGGCATTAAGACACGGTTATACCGATAACCAACTTGATAATGCCATTACTCGATGGACTTTAGAGGCCCCCGAAGCCCGCCGCTCCTACACGCCACAAAAGTACGACGAGGCTTCAACCCTTGACGAACTTCAACAGGCATTTGAATCAAATGAATCAGATCCTGAGTATCATGCACCTTATCGTTTTTGTGAGCTTGCAGAGTCTGCCGCATTAGACAAGGTGGTACAAATGTATGAGCGCTGGCATTGCTTGCAGTCGGATGCACGTTGTCGTTTTTTGGTTGCAGAGCGGCTAGTTAATGTTGGGGACACGACGTTAGCCAGAAAATTAGTTGATGATTACGATACCAGTAGTGACCGGGAGATGTCATGGAGCCAATGGTTAGGAGGAAATCGATTCCGTCTCTTCCACGCGCGTAAGCTACTCGATGGAGCAGCAATTCATCATGAAGCATATGAAGACTTCATCAGTTCAATTGTGGCTGGAAAAGAGAACACCATGTCGTTGCTAACAGATATGGCAGACATTCTTCCTGTGATCTGTGAGTCGCCAGACTGGCCCGCCGTCTGGTCTATCCTGGCAGAGCAGATGTCTTTCACTCGCGAACACCGTATTGGCGAACTTTTCGAATTTGGAAATGAAAATATGACCGACGAAGAGTTGCTTGCGGAATTGCTCCATTTTTCATTACGATTGCCTATCACCGAAGCTCGACGACACGCTGAGAAAACTGCACTAATTCTTGCGGTACATTCAACAGGAGGGCAAATCGTATTTGAGAACACCATAACACGACTCCTGACCGGCACCCTTGATGAACCATTCCAGGCATTGCAAATTTTACTTTTGCTAAAACAGACCCACTTTGCTGCTAAATTTGGTGATTTAGTTTCTGGCCTTACGAATCATCGTGATGTAGCTGTTGCAGAAGCTGCGTGCTTGTTAGCACAATATTGGCAGCTACCTGTATCGCTTGATTTTCATCCGTTGCCGTTAACCTATCGATTGGCACTCGACGGAGACCCTGATCATGAAAATGCTCTGTTAGATCCTGTGAGTGGGGCAATGCGTATTGAAGTCGACTTAGGATGGACACAAATGCTTCGTCCCGTTGCACGGAGACTTGCAGAGTTGGCTGATTGTGAGGAAATGAACATACGCCAGCGTGCCGCAACGTTTATTCAGCAATGGGGAGGGCTGGCAGCCTTTGGCCCTAGAGCAACAAAAAAAATCGAATCTCAGTTACGCACACTATCAATGCAAATCACCTATCTTAAGCCCCATGCTTACATTGGCATACTGGCACTTCGTCATGTCGCTGGAGAGCTGAGCTTGGCAGGCTTGCTCTCGCCAAGGGATAAACCATCGCTTCTGGAACAAATGGATGCAGTACTTCCGCCAACTCCTCGCCCTGAAATGCAAATCCGGCCAACTGGCATTAGGCGACCGCTTAAAGTCAAGGGTGCCCCCTGGCGTGAAGCTGAAGAAATGTGGACAAATTTGGTTGACGAGGATGTTAAACCCTGGATTGATCGTGCCGACGAATTCGTAATAGCCGAGGTTTCACAATTCAAAATGCATGATACCCGGCGTGCTGAATATCAGGTCTATCGTATTAGCGCACCTCAAATTCATATTTCTGTTGCCAAATTCATGGCATGGTATCAAAGTTTGCCCGCTGTCGTTTGGCTGGGTAAGATGATCCCACTCGACGAAGACCTCGCACCGACAATAGTCAGACGTGTAGTAAGCTCCATCGGGACAATGTCTTCGCCGGGATATGCCATTACATTATGTCCTAATATCCAGATGCTTCTGGGATGGCATGAATCCAGCGAGATGCCTAATATTTATACCGACAAGGACTCAACAATCGTAGCAAGATTAGTGAACTGGCGAGACGCTGGGCCAGTGGATATTGATGATGATTATATATGGGGGGAAGGTTGCTATCTGACGCTTTCCAAAGCAGGCCTGATACAAATCAAGACTCTGTTCGGCGAATTCACCGTGCGTAATTTCGCAAGCAGGGCTGTTCGGCAATTGCGACAAGGCGAAGCGCAAATGATAAAGACAGCTCAGAATCAGTTCCCGATACCGTAGCGAGACGATTTCACAACACGGTTCGATTACCTGACTTCTCCAACCATGGTCTGAAGAAGTCAGGGAAAATTGATGTTAGTTAGATGGTAATATTGAGATCCTTCATCTTGAGGATGCGCTATCTGTAGTTATATATCATATTTCTCAACCCGAAACGTTGCCAGTGACGATGCCTCTGGGCTTCATCACAACGAACAAAGAGTCGGTTAAGGTTATTGGTGCGCTGATTAGTGAATATATCAAAGGCACCACTGGTTTTGATAAGCCTCATGACTGTGGTGCAATTTCTGCAATGATTTAGAAAATGTTGCAGACTGATTAAAACGGGCAATTAATTGCCCTTTTGTTGGGTCTAAGACACACTTAAACCCCATCAGGATTTTGTTCTTTTAAACGACGCACTTCCGAGTCCTAAAATGCAGGCGATGGCGATGAAAAATTCAGTTAGGGCTGTCACATTTTGCAGGCAAGTTACCGACGCTTTTATCCGGACCACTAGCCGGTCTACGGATTTTACCATGGAACGTTCCAGGTGCTGTCATCTTTAGCCGCTCTTCCGGCGCATTGATCAAAGGCTACCGGTACATAAGGATTGGTGAATAGGCTGATTACTCGCCGGGGGTATTACGTCGTATACCCTTCAGTATGGATGTAGCTAGCGATCAATATCGTCGTCTTTAGGAACCTTATAATTATGAGTCATGGACTTCATAAATTGAAATTTTTAATAACTCAAACTCGGAAAATCCTATCTGTTCTGAGCTATTTTTCTGAGGCCACACATTGGCTTCCAGTTAACAATGAAATAACTTGCAAACGCTTTTTCAAGCATAGCATTTTAAAAAGCCAAACCATCATTCACCCCGTAGATGATGATATAGTGGTACTCGCTGCTGACCTCATATTAGTGAGGCTTGTCAGTGCATGAAAGGAGAGGACAAACTCGGCTTCGCCCTCTCTTTTTTATGACTATATTTAAATTTATATACTTTCTGAAATTCACTGCCTTATCGTAATATTATTATTAGCAATCCCAATCAATGTTTTTATTTTTTCATTTATCTTAATATGTTTTTTCTCTTGCTCGTGAGAAAGTTTCCGGAATTCATTTTCCCTGCTCGGTACGGCAATTATCAATTCGTCATAAATTTCTTTTGCTCCTGTCACTTTTTCCAATTCACTGCTGTATTTTTCAATAAGAGATCTTATTTGAATATTTACATTACTGTGTTCATGGCTAGTAGCACTTGAAAGTTGATGGGAGGCTTTTGGGGTTGCCTCAATTAATTTCACATTTTCCATTGCAATATTAAATCCCGGCGTGGCTGAATATAAATATTGATACACGTCTGATTTTCTTACTTTATTTAATAATCCTTTTTTAACCAAATATTGAATTTGGTTATAAGCAAAAGCTTTTGCCTTTAGATAAGTTTTAGGGAGTGAGAATCGCTCGACAAGAATTTTTGCTACATCGTTACTGGTGAAGTTATCCTTGCCAATGTGGATTATTGCAGAAAATATGTACGACTCAGGGTTGGATACTTGACTATTCATATGACTAAAACAAGGCAGTTAACTTAGGATTGCTAAGTATACAACAATGGCAGATACTTAGACAATCTAAGCATTCGAGGCCAATGAAGATGAATCAGTGTCTGAAAAAAATCCGATACCAGAACGACTTAAGGAAGCGAGATGCAGGGCAGGTTTATCACAGCGCTCACTGGGTCTCCTTGTTGGGTTTGATCCCGCTTCGGCTAGCAGTCGTATGAATCACTATGAGAAAGGGCGCCATGTCCCCGATATTGATACGCTTCGACGGATGGCGGCAGAGTTAAACGTGCCGTTAAACTACTTTTTTTGTGATGATCAGACCACAGCAGAACTTGCATTACTCATATCCCGGATGACAGACGAAGAGCGAAGAAATCTTATCGAAGCACTCAAAAGTTCTCCAGGCGGAAAGCATGCTGACAAAAAATGATGTTACACATAAAGCGGCTGAACTTTTGGAAGATAAAGAAAGTGTAGCCTTACACTGATGCAATGGATCAAACAGAGCATTACAGTGGGAGACGGCCTCTCAGATAATGAACTCAAGAGATGGAACCTTAAATATATGTTTATCAATTGATGTCTGAATTACAACCAGCATTCCGCCGACAATCGAGAAACTGTCGTCTAAATCTTCCATGTCAGAATTATGACGACTTCTTAAGAGGTGGTATTGGAAATTATTCCGAAACCTCAGCATGGTGCATTCACGAAAGAAGATGGCGAAAAGGTTATTGAGGAAGCAGGGAAACGAGTGAAGTAATAAGCAACGAAATGGATAATTCGATTGCGGAATACGTTATTTAGCTTTAACGCCAAACAAAAAAAAGCCCATGTATTTCATGGACTCTTTCTGAGAAGCCTCGATTATTCTGTCCAACTTTTTGGGGTCATTACAACACGAGGCCATCTGCTTGACTAGACACCAACAGATTAGCCTCTTAGCTGCCGTAAGGCAAGGAGATTTATGGATCTGATCTCCTCCCTGAAAACAGTGCCAGACTAAACTGAAGTCTCCGGTCTTTCTTCCATCTCACAGAGAGGCACATCGCCATGAAAAAGACCCGCTATACCGAAGAACAGATAGCATTTGCGCTGAAACAGGCCGAAACCGGCACCCGCGTCGGGGAAGTCTGCCGAAAGATGGGTATTTCTGAGGCCACTCTTTGATTAAATAAAATCAGCTCTTCAAAAAGCAACAATTCATTGAATTAAATAAATTATTCTCTAAGTGTCCGGTTAAATCGCTCACAGGTCGCATTCATTTTCGGTGTGTACAGATAGGTCCAGATGTGATTAATCGAGGCTTCCTGTAGCGTTTTATCAAAGTTACCGAGGAACTCTTTACCGTTGTCAGTGACAACTTGTCTGATAGCGACAGGAAAGAGCTTTGTGGCCTTGCTGAAGATAAGTTTTCGGGAGTGAGAATCGCTCGATAAGAATTTTTGCTACATCGTTACTGGTAAAGTTATCTTCATCAATGTAGATGATTGCAGAAAATATGTACGACTCAGTGTTGGTTACTCGAATATTCATATGACTAAAATAAGGCTGTTAACTTAGGATTGCTAAGTATACAACAATGACAGATACTTAGACAATCTAAGCACTCGAGGCCAAAGAAGATGAATCAGTGTCTGAAAAAAATCCTATACCAGAACGGCTTAAGGAAGCGAGATACAGGGCAGGGTTATCACAGCGCTCTCTGGGACTACTTGTTGGCTTTGATCCCGCATCGGCTAGCAGTCGTATGAATCATTATGAGAAAGGACGTCATGTCCCCGATATTGATACGCTTCGACGAATGGCGGCAGAGTTAAACGTGCCGTTGAACTACTTTTTTTGTGATGATCAGACAACAGCGGAGCTTGCATTACTCATATCCCGGATGACAGAGGAAGAGCGAAGTAACCTTATTGAAGCACTCAAAACGTCTTCAGGTGTAAAACATGCTGACAAAAAATGATGTTATACAAAAGGCTACTGAGCTTTTTGAAGGTAACGAAAGTGCAGCATTAAACTGGTGCAATGAACCAAACAGAGCATTACAGTGGAAGACGCCCTATGAGATAATGGACTCCGAAGAGGGGGCGTTGAAAGTTGCAATGCTCATTTTTCGAATAAATCAAGGTGTTTATTCATGAGTTCGTAGTGCAAATATACCGCTATATCTATCATTGATTTTTCCTTTCGTGTAATGTCATAATCGAAGTAAGAAGGCTTTCTACCGATATACCCATATTTTCACAATCCGAGCCAACCTGTGTGTGATTTTCATTTCACGCCATTTCTAATTACTCATTTTACCGATTGGTAATATACATTGGTATTTTTAATATTTATAAAATATCATAAACAGCAAGGAATGACTCATGCTCACCATTAACTTTTTGATATGAAATGTTTTTCAATGCAATTGTAACAAGCAGCCCATTAGAATGAGGAATGCCTTTATAAGTCTGTCATATGATTTCTGAATTACTACCAACATTCCGCCGACTACCGGGAAGTTGTCGGCGAAATACTCCCATGTCAGAATTATGACAACTTGTGTAACTCGCGAATCACATGTTCGGCTAACAGACTTTCCACTGGAATAACGGAATTTATTTTTACCGCTTTGACAATTTCTATCAACGATAGGGTATTTTGCGCTAATTGGTCTCGCAGCTCACTGACTTCCGCCTGCAACTGCTGGTTTCTGGCCAGCAAGGCCTGACGGGTTTTGCGGTTGACGTATTGCTGTTTTTCTTTTGGGCGTAGATTCAATGGGCCAAGTTGCTGATCAACATAGGCAGCAATTAGGCGTTTTCGCTCAAGGCTGCTCAGCGTACTTAAACCACCGTTAACGATACCTTTTGCCTTGAGCCGAATATGCAGGGCCTTGGCGGAAATAGGGGACTTGTCAAAGCCTTCAACCAGCATCAGTTGTAATTCGTGCTCGATCAGTGTGTCCAGTTCCTTGCCGCGCATCAGTCGTTCTCCTGCTTCAATTGTTGGTATTCAAGTGCAAAAAGCTGGGCCAGTGTACGGACTTTGCCCTCGGAGATTACTCCACCAGACAACACACTCTCCGCAGCAACCAGTTGTTGAGTCTTGGCACGACGCTGCCATTGCGCTTGTATTGCCTCGAGTTGCTGTAACCGTCGTTCGATGTCGGCCAGTCTGGTCTGGTACTCAAGCTGATGTTGTGTAAGTTGGGTCAACTTCGAATGTGCTTGCTGTAACGCCTTTTTTTTGGCAATCAGATTGGGTAGCTCATCTATCCGGCCTGTCAACGTGAAATGTTCACAAAAGGTAGCACTCTGACATTTCAGTCGATAAGGACATCCCCAGAGGTTAACTTCTCGCATACAGGAACCAAATTTCAGCGGATACAGCACGGCATGTCTTGCCACCATGGCAGAGGCTTGCTCTAGTCCTTCTGCGTCGCAGATTTCCTCAAAGGCAGCAGCAACATCTTCAAAGAGGCCGTCAGCAAATGACGCCTCGACAAACTTGGCTACATCATCCCGATCGTCAAAAGTATGCAGGTTGGCTTTGATGGTATTGTCCAAAGTCATGTGTTCGGTGACCGCCAGTTGGCCGGTCCGTTTGACGATTTCCAGTGGCGTAGCAACGGAGGACGAAGAGGGCGCGGCAGTTACTGTTGTCGATATCGGCTGCAAGGGCACCAACGAGGCTGCTTTTCGCCGTTCTGCAAGCGCCAGATGTTGATAGTGCTGATTCTGTGTGATGTCCACTCGCCCCATCAGCATTGCCTGTAAGTGGTCAGAGATATCCGCAATGGCAAGAAAGGTATTGATGTTGTGCCGGGGAATGTGGGTACGCATCCGTGTGGGGGTACCATTCTCTTCCAGTAATTGATATTTGCTGAACACTGATCCATCAGGCTCAATATTGCCTAAAAATTTATTCATAAGTGTGTTAGTTAATGGTATCGGTATAGCCAGCAAAGCCAGCGTGCGCTTTAATGCCAGCGACCCCTTCTCATGAAGAAATAACAGGTCTTCGTAGTTAACTTCGTAGCGCTTGCCATTTTCCATCCAGGCGTGCGTACAGGGTTCGTTGGCATTCGTCAGGCCAAATTCGGTCTTGATATAATGATTAAGGTCAGTCTTGGAATAATAGATAGATTTGCTGTTTTTGGGCCCTGGCATTTCTTGAACGGGAATCACACCTCGTTTGCTGAGGGCTTTGGATGTTTTGTCTCGTTGTCCTGCCCGGCCACGAAAACTTGAGGTGGTTTTTGTGATGTACGTCACCACATCATCCAGTTCGACTCGTTCACCGGGCAGGGCGCTGATGGCCTGTGGCAGGTAATCAGTAAAAGATTTCGCCCGTAGATAGGTCAGATGACCGCGTGTTGGTGCGGTCAATATTTTAACGGAACAGAATATACTCTCAACCAGAGGTGCTGCCAGCGGTTCTACCCAATGCGTTCGCTCCCCAGCACCTTTGACACCAACATAACGGATACCAAGGAAATAATCGGGTAATCCCTTATCCTGAAACCGCTTGCGGATTGCCGGATCATCAATCTGGCGTTTAAACAGCGCATCCTGTCTGAGATTAAACGCTTCAATGGAGCGAAAGCCGGTGATAACCAATAACAACAGGCAATTTAACGCAATTTTCTCAGCATCACTTTCCACCCGCTGGATTAATGCAACTATGTTCAGAAAACCACGAATGGTAATCAACGCATCTTCACCATCGGTAGTGGTATCAGCCAGCGTGTACTGCTGTTTCAGCGCCATGGTTTCCCGGGCTTTGCGGGTGAGGTTGGTTTGATTGGTATATTGCCCATCGGACACATATTGCAATGTCACCAGTGTGAATGACTGGTGATTAACCAGTTTTTGCAGGCTGACACAACGCCCTTTGTAATTGGCGGTATTGGGATCCCCTAGAGATGAAGCTGCGCTGAGGTTATCCATCGACCGTTGAATTACCCCTGTGGTTAGATACACTGGGTGGGTTTGCCCAGTCAACTCAAATAGTGAGTGGTACCAGCGCTTCAAAATCATCAGTGTTGCCACAGCCACCGCTGGGGATATACTTCGATTTCGCCTCCGATACACCAGTACCAGCAGGGCTTTCATAAACCGGACATAGTCTTCTTCCACGGCATGACGCCCCTCAATACCTTTGGTACGGCTGATTTCATCAAAGCGTAATTTATTTTTGCCATTACCACGTAACCAGCCACTACCATTGCTGCCGCAGACCCAAACAGGGTCATCCCATGACTGCTCGAAGTCTGCCGCCAGATGCTGTTCAAACCAGCTTTGCTGCTCGGTGATAAAGGCGTGAAACTGCGCAAAATGTTTTTTCATCGCACACCTCCTTTTTCTTGATGAAAGCGGCAACGAGCAATCACGGATTGAATTTCAAATTGTGTGGTTTCATGGATGGAAATAAGTGGATTGCGGGCGTTGCCAACACTGTCTGAAATGGAAATCAACTCATCGACTTCTTTAACTACACTCTCCAGCACCGCCTGGTGGTCACCATCAGTAAAGGGGCGGTAATACAGGCAACCGTAGCAGCAGCGTACTTCACAGAACGGACATTCGCCATCACCTCTAGTGCAACCGCCAATCCCATCATGCAACTGATCACCGACTATGCCGACCACGCGCTGGCCTTGCCATTCCGTTGAAGAGGTCAGTTCACCTGTCAACATCATAGCTACCATGCTTTGCCATACCGGATTGGTACCCAATGCTTTGGCTCGAATCAGTGCCAGCGCAGGCGTCGCCAGAATGTAATACTTGGCAACAGTAAGTGAGGTATGTCCCAGAATATGCGCAATTTCTTCGGCGCTGCCCCCTTGCATAGCCAGTGAATGGCCCACGTTGTGGCGCAAGTCGGTCGGTGTAATGGTTGGCAAAGCCGCTTCGCCACGCGCTACGGCAGCCTGATAATCTGGAGGACTGAAACTGAGGATGGCCTTGCTAATCGCCTTAGACACATAAGATGGTGCAGAGTGACTAAATTCAAATAGCTTGCCATCAGGTTTTAGTTGCGCTCGCTCGATATAGTGCCTAATCAACGCGCCGATTTCCGCTGGAATCGCCAAAAACAGACGTTCAGTCGTTACACGCCGCTGTTTGGCGTAGGGCAGAAGTAAGCTATAGCGTATTAACCCGGTTTCGGAGTTTCGGGTATCAATGCGCAAATCTTTTGTTGCCAGCTTAGCCAGTTGTGCCGGGCGGGCTCCAGTGACATAAGTCAGACCCAGAATTGCTGCATCTCGAATGGTGTTCAGACTGTAGTTTTCGCCATGACGAATCGACGTAGCCATTTCAAACAAGCCTTTACTGATCATGCTTTTTTCGAGCGGATCCAGAACATGGTCGATTTCCTGATAGATGTCCCAGTCGTGGGAATGCGGGCGAGGGATAAATTCGAGGTCTTCGTAATCGTCGACGGTGAAACCGGGGAATGCTTCGGCACAGAGGATTTTTAGGCCGAAAATGATGTAGTAGAAATATCGAGGATCAATTTCCTGAGTTTCAAGGTAATCTTTCAACACCGTAAAAGTGAAAGCAGATTTGGTTATGCAATGATCAGTAGCCAAAGACCAGGCATGGAGTACATCAGGAATCTGGGCTGGACACTTGGCAGATGCATAACGGAAGCAAATATATTTGGTTAAACGGTTGCTGATTTTATCCCGTCGGAAGTGGGCATAGCAGCGGCTGCCTGAATAATCGAATACCCAACTGTCACTTGTTGAATTAATATATTTATCATCGAAACAACCTGCTGACTTGAGATAAATCACAGCAGGTATATCAACTTTTGATATAGTTTCAACAAATGCAGATGTGTAAATGATACCATTCGACTCATTTAACTGTTTATTGATTCGACTCATATGCACTCCATTCGTCGCATACATTAGAAAGGGTTGCTCTCAGGGCCTCGTTATCCATAGCGATTCGGCGAAGATTGGCCGTGTTAGCCTGCTGTGATAGAAATCTTTTGGCATAAACATCAGGCATATGGCTATTGTGACTCCAGCCACCAAGCAACCGTAATTCATCCTTGGCTTCATCCATCAATCCAACGATAGAAAAATCCATGACAGCTTGGCGTGAGTCGGCCTTAGTTTTTTGAAGTTTTTCACGATAAATGCGTTGAAGTGTCAAATAAGCCCAAGTATGCCGGGTTATATGAGGCGAGATGCTTTCAATGGCATCATAATATTCATCTGTTTTATATTCAGGATACTGCACACTCATAATGTCATCAATCCGCGTAAAGATATCATAAACTGCATGGTATGACAGTGGCGGATGTAGTTTTTGGGTGGAAGTGAACAGAAAACTATGGGAGGCTTGAGGGCGAATTTTATGGATATATATATTTAGAAAATGAAAGTCCAGTTTATCTAATGCCAACACCCGATTTGCATAGACATTTTTTAATGAAGGCAATCTTTTTCGCTCATCCGAAACGTCGTCATCTACTGTGGTCACAATCAGGCTGAACTGATCCCCTCGGAGATTTGGTTTGATCGAATGACACTCCAAAAGTAGTAATTCACTGACACGCAATCCGTAGTTTAAAAGCAATCTGCAAATCAGAAAATTACGTAGCTGGATTTCACCAACGGGGAAGGGATTAAGTGGGTTTTTCTTTGAAATTGAACCGGGTGTAATGATTTGGTAAAAAGCCATGACCATCTCAGCAGTCAGACTTCGAAAGCGCTTATGGGTCGTGCCATTGCTCATCTGACGAGAATGGGTAAGAGTACGGAATTCTGCTTTATGTATCGATAACCGTCCCGTTAACTGCGTGGCAAGTCGTGTGAGCTCTTTAGGCGAGCCGTCTAGATATCTCGGCGAGATATACGTGTTAATCAAATATCTGATAAAACGAATAACCGAATGTATATGCCTAATATTTGTACGACGTTGAGGCGTGGTCTGCGTAGTAGACCTTATGGTTAACGCTGGAACATATAAATGCGTATTTTCCAGATAATGGAAAAAGGCTGTAAGTTCATCAATGGCAATCAATGGATTGTGGTTCGAGGAATAGAAACTGAAGCAAAAAGTCACGCCATGTTTCTGGTGCCAGAATTCATAGAAAAACTTGAGAGCTTGAAGTGAGGCGGATTGCGTGGCTGATGAACGCAAAGCAAGTTGGTCTATAAGATATATTAACGGATATAAAAGCGGCTGGCGCGTGTGAGTATCCATCAGTGCCCATAAACGCTGCCGTTGGTTGATATTGAGTTGTGTGAGTATGAACACGCGGCACTTAACCTCATATATTGTGTGGATATGAACAAAGTAACCGACAAACATAACGTCTTGCAAGAAGAAGATAGAGGGGTAGGTAAATGTATGATTAATCGTATTCTGTGGGCGGTTATGAACTAAATGAACGACAGACTAAATTTAACATAATATACATTATGCGCACTTATGTTGTAGTAGCTAAATTGAGATGGGGGCTGCGGATGTTTTCCTGGACTGTTATGTTGTGATCCCAAGATGCTGCCGGTACTTCACAGGACTCATTGCACCTAATGATAGCTTGATACGTTTCTCATTATACCAGCGTATGTACCTGTCCAGGAAGCAGATAAATTTTTCCAGCGTGATACCCGCCCAGTCTCTGCCATAGAACATTTCGTTTTTGATACGCCCGAAGAAGCCTTCACACGCAGCATTATCCGACGAGCATCCTTTGCGCGACATGGACCTTATAAGTCCGGAGGTGTTGATACGCTCAAGCCAGCCCGGCCACCGGTAATGGCCACCACGATCGCTGTGTATCACCGGTTTATCATGTTCGCTGAGCGTATCGAGTGCGTCATCGAGCATCGTATTCACCAGCGTCGCGTCCGGGCGTGTTCCTATCGACCAGCTTACAACCTGGCCATCAAAGCAGTCGATAACCGGCGACAGATAGACTTTTCCAGCCGGAAGCTGGAACTCCGTAATATCGGTCAGCCACTTCTCATTTGGCCTGCAGGAACTAAAATCCCGGGCGAGTAAATTTTCCGGTGCCGGACCGATTTCGCCACAGTAAGAGTTATATCGTCGTCGCCTGGTGCGCTTAACAACGAGCTGCTCTTCTGCCATCAGTCTGCGGACAACCTTTTCAGAAATAACTCTGTTGTTACTGCGAAGCATCGCGTGAAGGCGCCGGTAGCCGTAACAGCGGTAATTCTCCTCAAAGATATCGGCCATGATCACGCGTATTTCCGCATACTTATCGTACAGACGTTTGCTGGCTTTGTGGTAAAAATAACAGCTGCGGGCAAGTTGCAGAACGCTTAGCAACTCAGCAACGGGGTACTTTTTCTTAAGGGCATCAACTATCAGGGTTTTCTCCCTGTTTTTCAGTTTCAGAAAGCTGACGCCCAGATCTTTTTTTATCAGTTCATTCGCCTTTGTCAGTATGTCACGTTCGAGCTGCAGCTGATGAACCTGCTTCCTGAGACGCTGGATTTCACCGAGTAAAGCATCCTGATTTTTATCCTGAGGGGCTGCCTTTCGTTTGCGCATGGATTGATAAGCCTCGTCACTGATAAGGTCTTTCTTCCATTTGTACAGGACCGGGACGCTGACGCCTATGCTTTGTGCAACTTTACGCGCGGTTCCACGTCGGTTACAGAGCTCCCGGACGGCCTGAGACCTCTCTTCCGGGCTGAAGCATTTGCTTGTGCCTGAGCGAATGACCAGGGGACGCGCATTTGGGTAAAACTCTTCAATCCAGCGCTTTAGAATTTCGTTACTGGGGTAGCCGATGGCTCGGCGAGTGTACGACAGGCAACCACCGTGAGTAAGATAATGCTCAACAGCAGCAATTTTCTGTGTACGTGAATAGCGTTCTCTTGGTTTTAATTCCCTGGGTAAATCGCCCTTCTCTTCATAAATCCGAACCCAACGGCCCAGCTGTTTTGTGGAAGGATATCCCAGCTCCATGACGACAACGGAGGCTTTCTTTCCGTACCGGTAATAGAGTTCGACGGCCCGAATCCGGTCCTCGTATGAATGCATAAATTAACTCCTGAAGGTCCAGGAATTTGTCCGCACTTCCCTCTGACCAAATACAGTCTTACCACAGCGATCACTGCTTTCAAAGGATGAGACTCATGACGGCATACGGAACGGAGTTTTTCTCAATGAGAGATGTAAACCGACTCAGGATCCTTCAGGATGTCATCGACCGCAACCTGCGTCCTGGTCTGGCAGCCGAAATGCTCGGTATCACGCCGCGCCATTGCAGCCGTCTGCTGAAACGTTATCGTCAGTCCGGGCCACTGGGCATGAATAACCAGAGTCGTGGTCGCACCGGAAATCGCCTGCTTTCCGCATCATTGACTGATCAGGCCCTGAATATCATCCGTACTCGCGATGCCCGGGGCGGATCGCCAGGCTTGTCGATTTAAGGTTACGGCCTTTGTCGCGGTCAGGCAGCACAATTTGCCCAATAGGCAGTCCGTTGCGGTTGAAGACCATGACGCGGCCCTGGCCTGAGATGGCCACATATACATTGCCTTCGCTGTCGACACGGGCCCCGTCTGGCGCCGGCCCGGTGAACTGATAGGTAACAACTGAACCAAACGGGGCGACCGTGGTGGCGTCTGACAGTCTTACGCGATGAAGCCTGTTTTTAGCGTGTTCTGTGGCCCATATCTGAGAGCCGGCGGGGTCAATCGCTATGCCGTTCCCGACCGCGAGTCCAGGCAGGATGGCATGAATTGACCCGACATTGGGACTAACGTAGAACACCCCACCCTGTGGATCGGCTGAATTTCCCCGGCTGTCAGTGAAATAAAATCCGCCCTGATTATCAAAGACCAGATCGTTGACAAGAAATCCAGTATCAGGGGCAACAATCATCTGCTCACGGGTGCCGTTGGGTTCGATAGCCCGAATAGAACCACGCTGCATATCGCCCACCGAGGCGATAAAGATCCGTCCATCTTTGTGTACCGCCAGGCCGGAAGCACCGAATGAATTCTCCTTAAGGACAATGGAAAGCTGCCGCTCCGGGGTTAGCTTAAACACGCGCCCCGTCGCCACATCAACAAACAGCAGGTTATTGTTCCGATCGAACACGATCCCTTCGAGCACGAGCGACGCCTGTGAAACGTTGAAGTACGGCTGGGCCTCCACGGTCTGAAGAGAACGCTCCCAGGGCGGTATGGGGACGGCACTGCATGTAAGTGCGTTATGATTTAGTCCATTCATGTGGTTTATCCCCGGCAATAATACAGAGGGAGACTTCACCTGCAGTCTCCCTGTGACAGCAGGTATTAACTTTTATCAAACTGACTTTCGGTAAACGGATCGGCGCGGCCGCCCTGCAATGAGATTTTGGCAAGCGCCGCATCGATTTCGCGTAGCTCGCTGTCCGTCAACCGGACTTGCGGTGCGCCGCTGTTTTCTATCAGGTGCGGATATTGCGTCGTACCCGGGATAGGGACAATCCAGGGCCGCTGCGCCATCACCCAGGCCAGCGCGAACTGAACCGGAGTGGTGTTTTTGCGACGGGCCCACGACTGCGCAAATTCAAGCAGCACCATGTTTTTGGCCAGGGCATCGGGCTGGAAGCGTGGCAGGTTATGCCGCCGATCGGTGCTGTCGAACCGCTGGCTTGGATTGACTGCTCCGGCAAGGAAGCTGCGGGCAGTCGGGCAGTAAGGTACGAAACCGATACCCAGCTCTTCGAGCGTTGGAAATATCCGCGTCTCCGGTTCCCGCCACCACATGGCATACTCACTCTGCACTGCAGTCACAGGGAGTACCGCATGTGCGCGGCGAATTGTCCTGGCACTCGCTTCCGACAGTCCCCAGTGTTTCACTTTACCCTCCTGGATCAACGCCTTCACGGTTTCCGCCACATCCTCGATCGGCACATTCGGATCGGGGCGATGCTGATAGAGAAGATCGATGTGGTCCGTTTTCAGACGCTTTAGCGAGCCTTCTACGGCGCGGCGGATATGGTCAGGATGGCTGTTAAGGGAAGTGGGCTTCCCCTCCTCCACGCCGAAGCCGAACTTGGTGGCAATCACCACACGATCGCGAACGGGAGCGAGTGCTTCCCCGACAAATTCTTCACTGAGATGGGGGCCGTAGACCTCGGCAGTATCAAAGAACGTGATACCTTGTTCGAAGGCTGCCCGGATAAGCGAAACCATGGCTTTACGATCGCGCGGACCTCCGCCGTAATAACCCACCATCGGCAGGCACCCGAGTCCCATGCTGGACACCTCCAGCGAGCCGAGTTTACGCGTGGTTAAGGTTTCCTTCCGGACGGGAGCAGCATCCGAAGGGGCGTTCGGCGTGTCCTGACCAGCCGGTTTCGCCATCACGGCGCCGCTCCTGCCAAGGGTGGTTGCGGCCAACGCCAGACCGGCTCCGGCGATCAGAAAATTGCGCCGGTCCCGGGAAGCGGGTACGGCAGCAGAAGGCTGGTCATGGATCATCTTGCTCATAAACTGGAACTCCCTTTAACGCAGAAAGGATTCATTAATTTGGTCATTACCAGGCATAAGCCTGGGGCGCTTCTCCCCCGGGGCCGGGCCAGATTTCGTCGAGACAGCTCATGGTGTCGTCTGATAGCGTGATTGTCGTTGCGTGAAGCGCTTGCTGGAGTTGTTCGACCGTACGAGGCCCAATCAGTGGAGCGGTAACGACAGGATTCTGCAGGAGCCAGGCCAGCGCCACATCGGAAGGGGATTCGCCGAGGTCATCACATAATCCTTCATAGGCTTCCAGCTGCGGACGATAATCTTCAATTTGGCGGGCAAACGCGGGCCTGGCACGGCGCCCGCTTGCCATCTTTTTCAGTACGCCGCCAAGCAGCCCTCCGGCAAGCGGGCTCCAGGGGATCAACCCCAGGCCAAAATGGCGGCATGCGGGAATGACCTCCAGCTCAATGGTGCGGGCTGTCAGATTATAAAGACTTTGCTCGGCGACCAGGCCCAGGAAATGACGGGCCGTGGCGACTGACTGCGCAGTCGCAATGTCCCAGCCCGCGAAATTGCTGCTACCGATATAAAGAACCTTTCCCTGCTGAACAAGCAGTTCCATGGCCTGCCAGATCTCTTCCCACGGCGTATGACGATCGATGTGATGCATCTGATAGACGTCAATATGGTCGGTCTTAAGCCGTCGCAAACTGTCCTCGCAGGCTTTGCGAATATGATACGCAGAAAGCCGGCGATCGTTCGGGCCCGGTCCCATAGGCTGATAGACTTTTGTCGCCAGAACGATGCGTTCACGGCGGCCACCCTGCTGAAGCCAGCGACCAATAATTTCCTCGGACAGCCCCGAGCCTTGCTGGATATCGGGAGATTGTTCAGTGCCATACACGTCTGCTGTATCAATGAAATTGATACCCGCCTCAAGCGCCTCATCCAGAATGCGGGCGCTGGTCTTCTCGTCGGTGACGTCACCAAAATTCATGGTTCCGAGACAAAGGCGGCTGACTTTCAGGCCGGTGCGGCCAAGATGCGTATAGTTCATAAACGGCTCCGTTAGATGAGTGTTCCGCCCTGGCCTACCAGCCAGAGCGCATGATTTTCAAGAATAACGAAGCACAACGTGTACAGTGAGTGGACGTGCATGAATGGACTTGTGAAAAAAATTCAGCAATGGATTAGCCCTAATCGGTCTAAGGTGTATATCATTTCTTCATCAACGCATTCCGGTTTTAACGCCGCATAAGGAAAACTATTCTGTATGCAAATAAGCAGAGCTGATGTTGCCGATCTTATTTATTTCATGGCGATTGCACGTCATCGCAGCTTCAGCCGTGCGGCAATTGAACTAGGTGTCAGTGCATCAGCGCTGAGTCATGCCCTGAAGGGGCTGGAAACCCGGCTCGGGGTTCGCCTGCTTAATCGCACGACCAAGAGCGTCACCCCTACGGCAGCTGGTGAGGAACTGGTTCAGTCTGTTCTTCAGCCTTTCGACACCATAGAAGGCGCGCTTGAATCGCTTAACCGGTATCGCAATACCCCTACCGGTCGTATCCGCATCAATGCAGCCGTTGAAGCGGCAAATCTTTTGCTTGCGCCGGTCATGCCCGCTTTTATGGATCGCTATCCCGATATTGAAATCGATATTGTGGCCAGCAACCGAATGGTTGACGTGACTGATGCGGGCTTCGATGCCGGCATCCGCTACGGTGGCACCGTCCCGGAGGACATGGTTGCCCGGCGTTTATCTGCCGATATTCGCTGGGTTATCGCGGCCTCCCCTGATTACCTGGAACGCTACGGAACGCCTGAACATCCGGATGATTTATTACACCATCGCTGCATCAGCAATCGTCTCGGTGACGATCGGGTTTATCGCTGGGAACTTGCGCGAGACGGCGAAACATACCAAATGACAGTGCCAGGCTCAGTGACGGTCAATCATGCCGAAACGGGTCTGGTGGCCGTATTGGGCGGGGCTGGCCTAATGTATTTTCCAGAGCCTCTTGTTGCACCCTATGTCAAGGATGGACGGCTCCGTCTGGTGCTTACGGAATGGTCCCCACTGGAGGAAGGTTTTCATATCTATTATTCAAGCCGCCGGCAATTGCCGACCGGGCTTCGCCTTCTGATTGAGTTCATACAGGAGGCCAGGCCGCTGGGGTTGTGAAATAGTGCCTCCATACTGAACGATGCGTTATCGGCTTTATCGCCCTGTCGCTTATTCAGAAAGCTCAGTTGCAGGAAGCCGCAGGTAGTCTGCAAGGCGTGCTGTTTGCTAATAATGGAGAAACAAGAGGTAACGCTGTGAAAAATTACAAAAAAAACATGGGTTGTAGTTTATTTGAAGGCTAGCCCAGGTGACCCGCATCAATAAGTGCCATACGAAGATGTTTCTGAATGAAATCCGCTTTATAAATGCTGTATCGGTGGCTGTCATTTTCACATAATAACATCGCGCTTTTTTTCATTAAAGCGTACTGAATGGCTACGTCATTGTGTTTAATAAGGTAATCACGGAATGCCAGGTGTTTTATGATTTGAGCATCCCCGGTGGTAAACGCATGGATATGATGACTACGCTGACTTCCACCTTTTGTAAAGTACCTACGATTTAAAATGCCGTTTTCACCACGCACAGTATATCCTACACCCTCCATTGCCTGATTCAAACTGTCCAGTTCTTCAAGATTAGCAACTTCGATTAATATATCTATTACTGGCTTAGCTGATAATCCAGGCACCGAGGTGCTACCAATATGATGAATCCGGGATATCACTTTACCAAGCGTCATCTGCAACAGAGTACGTTCGTTCTCAAATAAAGTCGGCCACATTTCATCATAATCAACTACAGTCAATATTCGCATGTTCAACAGTCACACCTTTTAAGGAAATTTAAGCAGTCACAATAACATAAATCGCCTCTGCTGACTTGAAGGCATTTATAATCTGTATCTGTCCTCATAATTTTCAACCATCGTCTGACAAGATGCCCTAAACCCCTTTGTAGTGCTCTTTATTCAGACCATACTTCTTCATTCTGAGATAAAGTTTTTTACGCGGTATCAGCAGATACTCCGCCACCTCATTAATACGTCCCTGGTGGATATTCAGCGCTTCGGTGATGATCTGCCGTTCGACGTCCTCAACCCGCTGATCCAGCGGCGTCGGCTCGCCAATGTGCATCAGCGGATTAACCGTTTCTGCGAGTGGTAATACCCCTACTGCAAACAGCTCGGCGGCGTTCGCCAGTTCGCGAACGTTATTTGGCCACACCCGGCGCATCATCCCCTTCAACAGACCAGCATCCACCTCCGGGACGGGATGATTCAGCCGTTGACAGGTTTTTTGCAAATAGTGATGAAACAGCGGCTCGATATCATCAGGTCGCTTTGACAGAGGCTGGCAGCCAATTTGCGTCATCGCGAAGCAGTAATAGAGTTCCGCCACTATCTGGCTGCTGGCGGCCAACTCCACCAGCGAAGCGCTACCAATACCAATCAGGCGAAAAGGCCGCTTCTCATGACTCTGCAGCTGTACCAACTGATGCTGTTGCTCGTGAGTCAGATGCTCGGGGTGACTTAAGACCAGCGTTCCGCCCTGGGCCTGGGCGATCAGTTCATTAAGCGTATGGGCGTTAGCCGGAGTCAGCTCGCAGGCGATAAACGGACCTTCAGCGTGCCGTCCTAACTGGTGCAGGTAACGCGCGCCGGTCATGCGGCCGGTTCCCGGCTCGCCGTAAAGCCATACCGCAATATCCGTTTCTGCCAGCTGCTGAAGGCGCTGGCGATACCGAACCGTCCATTGGCTGCGACCAATAAGCTCAACCTGTAATTTTTGCTGACAATACTGGCGACGGGCGATAACCGATTGCCTCTGACGCAGCGCGGCGTCCACCAGCGTGAGCAGCTTGCCCGGATCGATCGGCTTTTGCAGGAAATCCCAGGCCCCTTTTTTCACCGCCTCCACCGCCATCGGCACATCGCCGTGACCGGTGATAAGCAGAATCGGCAGCAGATCGTCATCCTGATGAAACACTGTCATTAAATCGATACCGGAGCAGCCGGGCATGCAGACATCGCTTAAAACGATGCCGGGCCAGTCCTTCGGCACCTGCTCCCGCGCATCAAACGGATTATTACAGGCACTGACATGATACCCCGCTTGCTCAAGCAGCTGCGTATAGGCATCCAGCACATCGGCATCATCGTCAATCAGCAGAATCGAACAGTTATTACTCAACATCTTTTACATCCGTCAAATTGAATTCCAGCACCACGCAGGCACTGCGTGTAAACGTCGACGCCAGGCGCAACGCCCCTTCCATTTGCGTCATCAGCGAAACACATATCGAAAGCCCTATTCCGAGCCCCACGGTTTTACTGGTAGTGAACGGCTTTAACAGCGAAGGGAGTAAGGCCGCAGGCCAGCCAGGGCCGTTATCGGCAATCAACACGCACAGCCTTCCGCCCTGGATTTGCCAGCTCACGGTGATTTGCGCGGCGTGCGGGCAGGCGTCGAGGGCATTGGACAGCACGTTCACCAGCACCTGATGGACGCGCACTTCGTCCCCCTGGATCCAGACAGTGTCATCCGGTATCACCAGCGTCCCCTGCTGAGGCTTATGACGCATCGCCAGCAGTTCCCACGCCACGGTAAACGTCTGACGCAAATCGACCGGATGCAGCGGCGTTTCCAGTTCTGCGCGGCGGGTAAACTGGCGCAGGGAGCGGATAATCGCGTCAATGCGGTTGATCAGCCCTTCTGCTTTGCTTAACTTCGTCCGCGCCTGCTCCGCCTGTCCCTGTTCGATCGCCCTTCCCGCCGTAAAAAGATACATCGACAGCGCGTTCAGCGGCTGATTAATCTCATGCGCCAGGGTGGTCATCGTCTGTCCCACCACCGCCAGTTTAGCGGTCTGGATCAGCTCGTCCTGCGTGGCGCGCAGATCGGCCTCAATCGCTTTTCGCTCGCCAATCTCCTGTTCCAGCTGCTGTTTTTGCGCATTAAGCTGACCCAGGGTATGACGAAGCAAACCGGCAATACGTCCTAGCTCGTCGCGCCCGTAAACCGGAATGGTCGCCTCGGTCCGGCCCAGACCAATCTGCACCACCGCCTGATTCAGCGCGGTAAAGCGTTTCACCAGCCGCGAGCGAATAAAATAATGGTTCAGCCCCCATGCCAGCAGCAGCGCCAGCATCGTCGCCACCAGGATTAACCCGCCGCTGACCCGGACAATCTGCGCCATACGCTGATTAAACATCTGCATCTGCTGGTGACTGCTGCCAAGCTGGGCTTCCAGCAGCGTTCTGAAGCGCCCCAGCGTCGCTTCTCTGGACCGGCTGGCTTCCACGAGCGCTTTTTGCGCGCTAACATAGTCGCGCATGGTATCCGGCATATTATTTTTCACCATGCCAATTTCCAGCAGCTCATCAATCGTTTGTCGCAGGGTAATGGTGCTCGGCCAGTCATCCAGCGCACGGATATTTTCATCCGCCGTTTTTTTCAGGTTTTCAAGATAGCGGATATGCGTCTCCACCAGCATGCCGTCATCATTCCCGGATTTCAGTTCATTGAGCCTGTCGCGCAGGTCGTCAACGATCTGATTTTCAATACGAGCCAGGGTATAGACCTGCTGCTGTTCATTCTGCACTTCCCGGGCGCGTTTCAGATACTGCCTCGCATCCCCCTGTCGGGCTTCAATCTGATCGAGCAGCGTTCCCTGTTGCCAGGTAAAATCCTGCACCAGCGAATTCAGCTCGGTGGTGAAATCATCGTGCAGCCAGTCGATCCGCGCCGCAAGCTCTCCCACCTTTTCACGAACCAGAAACATGTTGTAGAGCACGCGATCCAGTTCCGCCAGCAGCGCGCGGCTGTCCTGCAATATCACCCCCAACTGCTGGCGTTCTGCCGGCAACAACCCCTGACTTAGCCGTTCTATTTTGTCCAGATGCTGGATAATCTGGTTGCGCAGCTGCAGTCGTACCGTGGTATTTGGCGCCAGCAGAAATTCATTGAGCTGATCGACCACCAGGTTGAGATTCCCTTCAATCAGAAAAGCCGCATGGATGCGCGGAAAATACTCATCCAGCGAATAGCGGCTCTGCGAACTTTGTTCATGCCAGGAATAGAGGCTTACGCTGCTGACAATCAGCGTAAGCAGCGCCCCCGTCAGAAATGCCCCGCGCAGACTGCTACTGATACTGATTTGCCGCAGGCGTTGCAGCATGGACCTGTCCGTCATTTCAGTTCTTCCAGTTTAGTAATCGCCTGCCGCTGGTTGTTGAGAAACCAGAGCTGCCACTCCATCATCTGCTGTTCCGCAAAACTTTTGTTGTCGAACTGAGCCAGCCAGGCTTCATCCTCGCTGCTGGCCGGATCCACCGGGACACGGGTGAGCAGCGCCCGTATCTCGGGTAGCGGACGCTTAAGACGGACCTCCGCGCTATGCAGCGCTCGCCAGGCGTCTTTGAGCTGAGCAAGACGAAAGCTAATCGCCGTATCAAACATCCGCTGAACCAAACGCTGACGTTTGAGGATCAATCGATAGTTTAATGGCGGTTGATTCATCAGCATCGCCTGCTGCGCCGCCCGTGGATTGCCTGGCGCCAGCGGTGTTACCGGATACTTCCCGGTATTAGCGTCGGCGAGGATCGTCTGGCCCTCCGGACTTAACAGATAGCGAACAAACCGCCGCGCTTCGCTGGCGTGCTGGCTGTTTTTAAGCACTGCGACATAGGTCGGCGAAACCGCCGACTGAGGGAAATAGGTAAAAGCCAGGTGCGGATCGTTCAGCAGCAGATTGGCGTAATTATCAATCACCGGACCAGCCACGCCCAGGCCGCTTTTAATCTTATCTGCCACCCCAAAGCTACGGGATGAAATGGTCACGAGGTTTCCCGCCGTGGTCAACAGCGTTTCCCATCCTTTAATCCAGCCTTTTTGTTGCAGCAGCGACTCCACCATCAGATGGTTGGTATCCGAACGCGACGGACTGCTCATCAGCAGCGCCCCCTGATAACGGGGATCGGTCAGGTCATCCCAGTCCGCTGGCGCAGGCAGATGCCGGGTCATCAGCGCTGAGCGATACATCAGCAAACCGAACCCGGAGATCGCCACGGCCACGGAGGTGGAGCGAATGGATTCCGGCACCAGATGTTGGCTGACTGCCGGCGCACCGCTGAACGGCGCCAGTTTTTGATGCTCCTGAAGATGCTGCAGCAGCATCGGCGACGAAGTCAGGATCAGATCGACATTTTCGGCATTTGCCGTATCAAGCAACTGTTCCAGCGAGGCGCTGGTGCGGTTGAGCGTCCTTATCATCACCGACCCCGGCTCTTTCTGCCAGCGATCGATAATCCACACGGTGGCGCTGGGAGAAAATGTCGTCGCCATCACCAGCTCATTGCTTTGCGCCGCACAGGGTCTCAGCCATGCGGTCAGCAGCAGCAGCGCGAGCATTTTGCTCACTATCCTGACCCCACGAAGAAATATGTTTGTGATCCCGTTCATAAATATTGAAATACCGTAAAAACCGCGTTGAGACAAAACTTACCCGTTTATGACATCTGGTGAATTAATCGCCGCGAGCGGAAAAATAGTCAAACGGGCGTCCGGGAATATCGGGAAAGATTACCAGATAATGATTAGGCAATTTGTTAGTGTCCGCACAAGCCGGACATAAAATCAGCGCAAAATTAATTGCGCAAAATCTCGCTCATGCCAGATAGGTCAAAAACAACCCGTCCCTGCATTATTTTGAGTCAATTTTGACTCATTTCGACGATTTGAATTTTTTAGCCGCTTATTTCACCCTTCGGGGTAATTACTCCTGATGTTCATATCAATATAAATACAGGTGACGACATGTTATCATTATTAAAAAAAGGCCCGTCGGCGAATAAAGTTCCTGCTGAGAAAATTCAGGCAACCTATGGTCGATACCGTATGCAGGCGCTGCTAAGCGTATTTCTGGGATACCTGGCGTACTATATCGTGCGCAATAACTTCACCTTATCCACGCCCTATCTGAAAGAACAGTTAGACCTCAGCGCCACGCAGATCGGTTTGCTCAGCAGCTGTATGCTCATCGCCTACGGGATCAGTAAAGGCGTAATGAGCAGCCTCGCGGATAAAGCCAGCCCGAAAGTCTTTATGGCCTGTGGCCTGGTGCTGTGCGCCATCGTCAACGTCGGATTAGGATTCAGTACCGCATTCTGGGTCTTCGCTGCGCTGGTTGTCCTGAACGGCCTGTTTCAGGGTATGGGGGTCGGCCCCTCTTTTATTACTATTGCGAACTGGTTCCCGCGCCGTGAGCGTGGCCGCGTAGGGGCGTTCTGGAACATTTCCCATAACGTCGGCGGCGGAATTGTCGCCCCGATCGTCGGCGCCGCATTCGCCATTCTCGGCACCGAGCACTGGCAGAGCGCCAGCTACATTGTACCGGCCTGCGTGGCGGTGGTATTCGCCATTAGCGTACTGGTGCTGGGTAAGGGTTCGCCGCGCGAGGAAGGTCTGCCTTCGCTGGCAGAGATGATGCCGGAAGAGAAAGTGGTGCTGAAGACCAAACACGGCCAGAAAGCGCCGGAAAACATGAGCGCATTTCAGATCTTCTGTACCTACGTACTGCGTAACAAAAACGCCTGGTATGTCTCCTTTGTGGATGTGTTTGTCTATATGGTGCGTTTCGGCATGATCAGCTGGCTGCCAATTTACCTGCTGACGGTGAAACATTTTTCCAAAGAACAAATGAGTGTCGCATTCCTGTTTTTTGAGTGGGCGGCAATTCCGTCTACTCTGCTGGCCGGCTGGCTCTCCGACAAGCTGTTTAAAGGGCGCCGGATGCCGTTAGCCATAATCTGTATGACGCTAATCTTCATCTGTCTGATTGGCTACTGGAAAAGCGAATCTCTGCTGATGGTCACGGTATTCGCGGCGATTGTGGGCTGCCTTATTTATGTCCCGCAGTTTCTGGCCTCGGTCCAGACCATGGAAATCGTCCCCAGCTTTGCCGTCGGTTCAGCCGTGGGTCTGCGCGGATTTATGAGCTATATCTTTGGCGCATCGTTAGGCACCAGCCTGTTCGGCGTAATGGTCGATAAAATGGGCTGGCACGGCGGGTTCTATCTGCTGATGGGCGGGATCGTCTGCTGCATACTCTTCTGCTACCTCTCTCATCGCGGCGCGCTGGAACTTGAGCAACAGCGTAAAATCACCGAGCAAGAAGAGGCCCGACTGGCACTGGCTGACGCACAGTAAGCGCCTGAACCCGGGAGAACAAAGAGCCAGCTTGCTGGCTCTTTTGCCGTTGAGAGAGGAATAGATGTCCGCGGCGGCTTCCGACAGCGGTATAAAGCAAGTATTCCTGCCATCACTGATGTTGCTGCTGAGTGGCCTACTTCGCCGGGATAATCAGCACCTGACCCGGATAGATTTTGTCGGGATGGGTCAGCATCGGTTTATTGGCTTCAAAAATGCGTTGATACTCATTGGCCGAGCCATACATCGCTTTTGAGATTGCGCTCAGAGTGTCACCGGATTTGACCGTGTAAAAACGACTTTCCGCCCCGCTTTGCGTCACCTTAACGCCGTCACTGACCTGGCCTACGCCAGTGACATTCCCGACCGCAACCAGAATTTTTTCCTTATCCTCCTGCGAAGCGACATCACCAGTGACCGTTGCTGTGCCATCTTCCGCAACATCAATATTGACCTTTTCGGCGCCAGGCAGATTAAGTCCATCGATATGTTTTTTCAGCTTATCGGCCCGATCTTCTTTACTGTCGCCGGAGACGGCATCCCATATTTTCTCGCCCGCTTCTTTCACAAAATTTAATAATCCCATCTTTCCATACCTCCACGACTGTTACATGAACACATGTTCCTCGGCCCCGTTGACCCAATGTTCGGGATATAGGTTTTGATATCCACCATCGCGACAACTGCTTGAGGCAGCACAAGCTGCCATCAAAGTATAATCAATGAGCGTCAAAGTGCAGGAAATTTGCCATGGCATGGCAGGAAAGTCTGTATTCCGGCAAGGCGACACGAAACTAAAGCGGACATTATCCCCCCGAACACAAGGCACCTGGCGCAGAGGCTGATTGATTGTGAAAGGATATGGGACCTTAAATGGCAGGCTGGGAGTTGGCACCCCGCCTGAGGGCTCCTGATTCTGGTCGCCAATGCTTTCAGGACGTTTTTCTTACTGAGATCGTCTCAAAAACATTCGCTGATTTCTGCCGCAGCAGCTACAGTAAATCCAGGTTAAACTGGTATGACCACACAAGGCGAGACTCATGGAATCTGTCATCATCCCCGTAAGCCAGGGCGGTTTTGTCGCCGCCACGCTCTGGCAAAGACACAAAGCCAAAGCATTGGTGATCGTTCACCCGGCGACGGCCGTTGTACAGGGATTTTATAAAGGATTCGCTGAATACCTTTATAAAAGGGGGTTTAGTGTCATTACTTATGATTACCGGGGCACTGGTCTTTCGAAGTCCGGGAGAGTCCGTCACAACAAAAACACCATGTCCGACTGGATCGAGCAGGACGTCGGATGCATCACCGCGTGGGCGAAAGCCCGAGCCCCTGGCCTTACCCTGCTGGCGATTGGGCACAGTATTGGCGGGCATGCCGTGCTGTTATCTTCCGCCTCCACCGACCTGCGAGCCGCCGTCATGGTTGCCTCACACGCAGGCGTGACAAGCACTATCAGCCAAACGAAGGAAAAGCTGCGAGTATGGTGCTTACTGCGCGTTTTGGGGCCGGCACTTTGCCGGCTCTTTGGGTATATGCCAGCCAGACGTCTCGGGCTGGGTGAAGATTTACCGGCTCCGGCGATGCTTCAGTGGGGACGCTGGAGCGCGATGCCTGAATATTTCTATGACGACCCGGAGTGGGATGCGCGTCAGCGGGCAGGAAAGATAACCTTACCTATTCTGGTGTTGGGTTTTGATGACGACCCCTGGGCTAATACAGAAGCCATCTCACGCCTGCTTGCTCCAGCGCAAAACGCAAAAATAGAACGCCGTGAAATACGGCGGGCGGATTACGGACTTTCATCCATTGGTCATATGGGCTTCTTTCGTACCCGGAATGCGGAGAAATTATGGCCCCTCGTCGCACAATGGCTGGAGAGACATTGCCCGGATAAGAGGCGGACGACCTGAGCAATATTTCAGGAGACGCCGCTTCCGGCGCCTCCTGTTCTTCACCTCGCGGCTACTCCTCGTACGCCGCGTGATGGAAATCAATTTCCCACTGCAGCACCTCGCCGTAAAGCGCCGATAACGCCTGCTTTTCGTCTTCACTCAGCGCCATGGCGCAGCGGTCGAGTTCGTTTTTTAGCCAGAGAGCCTGCTGATAAAATTCGTCCTCCGCGTGCATTTCCACCCAGCGTCGTAAATCAGCATCGCTCTGATAATGTTCGCTCGCCCGTCGGCACCAGAAATAGTACATCCATTCCGCACCGAACATCAGGGTCACAATCTGCTCATAGCTGCCCTCGTGGGCGGTCCGCAGCATACCGTCGCGAAAGCGCCGTACCCCGGGCAAATCATCCGGGTACTCAGCGGGATCGATCTGCCGCGCTGACAACACCTGTTCAAACCACGCGATCTGTATATCAACCAGGGCATTCAGCACGCCAATCAGCCAGCGCTGCTGTTGAATACCCGGCGCTTTGCTGACCCCGAGGGCAAAAATCGCGATTGCCGTCGCGACAAAGTTGCCCTCAAACACCAGATAGCGGTTGAAGACGACTGTCGGCAGACGATCCTGTTCGATATCAGTCACAAACGGGTGCTGCTGCATCGCCTGCCACGCCGGTTGATGTTCGCGCAGCAGGCGTTCGCTAAACGCTTCCATTATGCCTCCTCCAGCGCGGCCTGCGCGACCGACATAAAATGTTTCACCCGGGCCAGCTCAACATCGTTCCACCAGACGCCATCGACCTTCATTGTACTGGCCACAATGACCCCCTGAGTCCGCCCGAGGATCTGCTTCACGTTAGCCGGTGTCACCCCGGAGCCCACCAGGAGCGGTAGTTCCGTCGCCGCGCGGATCTCGTCAATTTCCGCCATCGTGGCGCTATCGCCCGTACGCTGGCCGGTGGCGATCACCGCGTCAGCCTCGAAGAAATCGACATCGCGCGTCAGTTCCTGAATCGAACGATCGGCGACAATGGCATGGCTACCGTGCTTAACGTGGCTATCGGCAAAAACGCGAATATGTTCAGCGCGCAGCATACTGCGGTAGCGCAGCGCCTTAGCGGCCGCCCCTTCTATAAATCCTTCGTTGGCGATATAGGCGTTGGCCCACTGGTTTACGCGGACGAAATCGGCGCCTCCCGCCAGGGCGATCGCCATTGCCGGGATCGCCGCGTTAGCCAGAACGTTAATGCCCAGCGGCACAGCAAAACGTTCACGAACTTTCTCGGTAATGACCGCCATCAGCGCTGAGGTTTCATGGCCGATATCCTCAGGTTTAGAGAAAGGAATATCGCCATGATTTTCAATAATCAGACCATGAACACCGCCTGAAATATAATTTTCAGCATCGCGAAGCGCACGTTCAACAATATCCGAGACTGATTTTCCTCGATATTTTGGCGAACCAGGAAATGGGTCGCAATGAATAACACCAATAACAGCCTTGCTTCGTGAAAAAATAGCTTGTATTGCATTCGTTTTTTCTGCTGAGATAGCAACCATCTTATCCATCCTGTTAAGGGAACACTATGCGTGTTTACGTTACTGGTAATATTACCGTAGATGAAACCTGGTCCATTCCGGATATACCGAAAAAAGGAGCCTCCATTCACGGCGTTAAAGTGTCGCAGGATATCGGCGGTAAAGGCGCGAACCAGGCGATTATATTATCCCGCTGCGGAATAGAGACGCGTTTAATTGCCGCCACGGGAAATGACAGCAACGGCGCGTGGATCCGCCAGCAGATAAAAAATGAACCACTGACGCTACTACCCGACGGCCATTTCAATCAACATAGCGATACCTCGATTATTTTAAATAGCGCTGATGGCGACAACGCCATCATTACCACTACGGCGGCGGCCGATACATTCAGCCTGGATGAAATGATTCCGCATATGGCGGATGCCGTCGCTGGCGATATTCTGCTACAGCAGGGCAATTTCTCCCTCGATAAAACGCGGGCGCTGTTCCAGTACGCCAGAAGCCGCGGCATGACGACGGTATTCAACCCCTCACCTGTCAATCCTGACTTTTGCCATCTGTGGCCCCTCATCGACATCGCGGTGGTCAATGAATCCGAGGCCGAGCTGCTCCAGCCATACGGGGTGAAAACCTTAGTGATTACCCAGGGCGCCGCAGGCGCCTGGCTGGTCCAGGAGGGCCAGCGTCAGTTTTGTCCCGCCGTGCCCGCCGAGGCGCTTGATACTACCGGCGCGGGCGACACGTTCCTCGCCGTCATGTTGGCCTCCGCCCTGCTGCGCGGCGTCGCGCCGGATGCGCTGGCGCTGGCGCACGCCAGTCGCGCTGCCGCCATTACGGTTAGCCGCCGGGGGACGCTCAGCGCGTTTCCCGGCAGCCGTGAGCTCGCCGCCCTGTTAACCACGGACGGGGCGCGCTGACCTACTTAAACAGCGGACGGTATGAATCGACGTTCGCTTTGGTTACCACCGTCGCCGGAACCAGAATGGTTTTCGGCACGGTTTTACCCGACGTGATGCTGTTCAGCGCATTCAGGGCTTCGGCGCCCATCTTTTCCGGGTCCTGCTGCAGTACGGCGGTGACGTAGCCGCCGTCAATACCGGAAATCGCCTTCGCCGTCAGATCCCAGCCAAAGACTTTAATATCCTTCTGCCGCCCCTGGTTTTCTACGGCGGCGATAGCGCCGAGCAGCGCGGGTTCGCCGGTGGCATAAATCGCTGTCAGATCCGGATTACCGGTGATCAGGTTTTCCGCCGCGGTCATCGCTTTATCCTGCACATTCTGCCCGTCGACCACGTTAGCGATAGTAATCTTCGGATTGCTTTTCAGCGTCTCTTCGAACCCTTTCTGCCGCTGGTTCTGAATGGCCGAATTCAGCGCGCCGACTATACCCAGTCGCGCCTGGCCGCCCATCTCTTTCTGCACGTAGTCCACGAAGTATTGACCGATAATTCTGCCGCCTTCAATATTATCAACGCCGACCTGAGCTGCCTGTGGCCCGGCCGGTAATACGGCATCAATCGCAATCACCGGAATGTTTGCGGCGGCGGCTTCTTTAACCGCTGGCATGATCCCGTTAACGTCGATAGCAGCAACCAGAATGCCTTTAACGCCTTGCTGAATATAGTTTTCTATCGCGTCGTTTTGCGCCACGGGATTATCGTTAGAGTTAAAAATAACTAAATCCTTGCCACTGGCTTTGGCCGCATCTTGTGCGCCTTTATTCATCAGATTAAAGAACAGCGCCTGTTGGTTGATTTGTACCAGCGCATAAGTCGGACCGGCAGCGCTGGCGGCAGAAATAAAACTCATGGATGCCAGCATGGTCGTGGCGACAGCAAGGAAACGCAGTTTTCCGGTGTGAAATAACATCATCAGTATCCTCGTCGGGAATAGTTGATAGCCAGCAGAGTTCCGCGCCGCATGCGAACGCAGAAGGATTATTTTTTTTGGCGGGCAAATATCGTCTATATCGCCAGAACAATCATTGAACGTTCGGCGGATACCTGCTTAATGTCATCCCGGCAACCGGTCCGTGTCGGTGCGCGACTGGAATAACTTAAACGGGGTTGGGAATGACTTCCCGGATGATGCGGTAAACTGCCTATACAATTCTCTGCTGATTAAAATTTGTCAAGCATTTATTTTTGGTGATTGTTCGCAGAGAAATTGCTGTATCCATCGCGCTTAACTATGTTACAGATAGCCGATTCTGGCAGAAATGGCGCAGGAAATGAGTATAAAACGTGTATTGTTATCCGATGTGGCAAAGCTGGCCGGGCTGTCGAAGGCGACCCTGTCGCGCTATATGAACAACAGTATTGTGCTGCCGCAGGACACCATCGACCGCATCGAAACCGCCATTCGCGAACTGGACTATCGCGGCAATAGCCTGGCACGCCGTCTTAGCAAAGGCGGCAGCGAAACGCTTGGCCTGGTGCTTCCCGATATTACCAACCCCTTCTTTGCCGAACTGGCCGACGCAGCCGAAGAGGCCGCTTCTGCCAGCGGCTACAGCCTGGTGCTGTGTATCACCCGCAACAATCCGGAAAAAGAGTGCCAGTTCATTCGCTGGCTGGATACCTGCCAGGTCGACGGTCTGCTGTTCACCACCAACCGCCCCGATAATGGCCTGCTGCGCAAGGAAGTCCAGCGTCACGAACGGATTGTCCTGCTGGATGAAGATATTCCCGGCAGTAAGGTACCGAAAGTGTTTGCCGATAACGTCCAGGGCGGGCGGATCGCCACCGAAAAACTGATCGCCGCCGGGCATCGCCATATCGCTTTCGTCGGTGGCCCGGACAAGCTGATGAGCGTCCGCGAGCGCTATCAGGGCTTTTGCACCGCGATGGAGCAAGCGGGCCTGAGCTGGCCGCCCGAATGGGTGATGTATGGCGACTACCAGCGCGAGTTTGGCCAGCAAGCGTTGCGGTACCTGTTCAGCCAACAGGTTCGCCCTACCGCCGTCTTCGCTGCCAGCGACTATCTGGTGCTCGGTCTGCTCGACGGCTTGCGCGCCAGTGGGCTCCAGGCGCCAGAGGCGCTATCGTTAGTCGGCTTCGATGACGCCAACTATGCCGATTTTACCCAGCCGCGGATCTCCACTATCCGTCAGCCCGCCCGCGAACTGGGCCGCACTGCGGTGAACATCATGATGCGCCTGCTAAACGACGATCCGGATATCCCTGCGGAAACCCGCCTGCCGGTTGAATGGATTGGCCGCGACTCGATCAAGATTTGTTAAGCCCGTCCCAAAATGGCGCAAAGGCGCCCGCTTTTGGCGCAAAAAACGATCAATTAACAATTTATTCACTATAATCAGTAAACCGGTTTACCGGATTGTATTCAATTAAGTGTATTGAATACATAAGGTTAAGTTACAGGGCTGCTGTGTGGTTACTGCCCTGGCACGGATGCTGCAATGTTCTTACTGGCGAACAAATATCTTACATAGCGTTTGTCCTGACTGCACTGGCGAGTGCTCTGGTCCGCAGGTAAACCGGTTTACTAGATTGTAAACCGTGTCGGATAGAGTCTCTCCCGCAGGATGGCGAACATTTTCCCGGCCACAGCGATGGGAGTTATCAGATGCAGCAGCCACAAACTACCCCGCCAAGGGTAGAGATGATCAATATCACCAAGACCTACGGGTCGATACGCTCATTGCGCGGAGTCAACCTTGAACTGGCCCCGGGCGAAGTGCTGGGCTTAGTGGGCGATAACGGCGCGGGGAAATCCACCTTGACCAAAGTGCTCTCTGGCGCGGTGATCCCCTCCAGCGGCACGATTCGTATCGACGGTGAACAGCAACAGTTTACGAATCCGGCCGATTCACGCCGTTGCCATATCGAGATGGTCTACCAGGATCTGTCGCTCTGTGACACGGTCGATGTCGCGGGCAATCTGTTTATGGGCCGTGAGCCGATGAAATCGGTCCTCGGCATCCCCTTTCTCGACGAGGCCAAAATGCACGCCGATGCCAGAGAGATGCTTAAAGGGCTCGGGATCTCCATTCCGGATACCCGGCTGCTGGTGCGAAATCTCTCCGGCGGCCAGCGCCAGGCTATAGCCATCGCCCGCGCCGCGGCCTTTGACCCGAAAGTGCTGATTATGGATGAACCCACCGCCGCGCTGGCCGTCGCGGAAGTTGAAGCGGTTCTGGAGCTCATTCGCCGCGTTTCCGCTCGCGGGGTGAGCGTGATTCTGATTACCCACCGCCTGCAGGACCTGTTCCTGGTCTGCGACCGGATCATGGTGATGTATGAAGGTACCAACGTCGCCGACAGACGGGTGTCCGACACCAGCCTGAGCGATATCGTTAACCTGATTGTGGGCGAAAAATTCACCGCCCGCTCTGCGGCAGCACATTGAGGTAACAGGATGAGTATCATGAATTTAAGCAGCTCACGCATGATCCAGCATTCGCTGCCGCGCCGCCTGCTGCATAACCATTCAGGCGTAGTCAGCATCGCGCTCTTTTTCGTCTTCTGCTGCGTGGTGTTTTCGCTGATCACCAGCAACTTTCTCACCGGCACCAACTGGCTCAACATTATCCGTCAGAGCGCCCCGCTGCTGATCGTCGCGACGGCAATGACTCTGGTCATTACCACCGGCGGTATCGATCTGTCGGTAGGCTCCACCCTGGCGCTGGTCGGCGCGCTCTCCGCTATCGCCCTGAATAGCTGGGGTCTGCCGTGGCCGGTGGTACTCCTCGGCGGCCTGCTGCTAGGCGGATTCGTTGGCGCCATCAACGGCTTCTTTATTGCCTATGAAGGCATTCCGGCGTTTATCGTCACGCTCGCCACCCTGGCCGTAGTTCGCGGCATCGCGCTGCTGGTCACCCAGGGCTACTCGATTCCGGTGCCGGCTGACAGCCTGTTTACCTTTATCGGACGCGCGTGGGTCGTCGGGATCCCCATGCCCGCACTGCTCGGCATTCTGATTCTGCTGATCGGGCATATCGTTCTCAACCATATGCGCTTTGGCCGCTACGTGACCGCCATCGGCGCTAACGCCGAAGGCGCGCGGCGCAGCGGCATTAACACCAAAGCGGTCACCATGAAGGTCTATATCATCAGCGGAATGGCCGCCGCGCTGGCGGGGATGATCATTACCGCACGCCTCGGCAGCGGCTCCTCCAACCAGGGCGAAGGCTTTGAACTGCAGGTCATTGCTGCCGTTGTGCTAGGCAGCACCAGTCTGTTTGGCGGCTTCGGAACTATTATTGGCACGCTGCTGGGCGCACTGTCGATTGCGGTCATTCAGAACGGGCTGATCCTGTCGCATATTTCGCCGTTTTACACCCAGATAGCCACCGGCACCATTATCCTGCTGGCTATCTGGCTGAACACCCGCATTCTCAACCCGACGCGCTCCGCGGCAAAAGGATAGCTGATGAAAGGATCAATTTTTCGCCATCCCTCCCCGCTGCCGGTTGGCGTTAGCAGCGGTTACGTAATGACTGTGCTTGGCCCACTGCCGATTAACGAAATGGGCGTTACTCTGATGCATGAGCATATTCTGCTGGATGCCTCCGGCAAATGGGTGCCGCCCTGCTGCTGCAGCGATCGCCATCTTGCCGAAATGCCGGTGAAAATGGAAAACCTTGGCGAACTGTCGCTCAACCCGCTGATGAGCCGCGATAACTGTCAGCTGTTTGATGTCGACGTTGCGATTGACGAGCTGACTAAATATCGCGCCCTTGGCGGAGAAACGGTAGTCGACCCGACCAATATCGGCATTGGCCGCGATCCGAAAGCGCTGGCGCGCATCGCGCGGCTGACCGGTCTGAACATCATTATGGGTACCGGGCTCTATCTGGAACCTTCGCACCCTGAGTGGGTAAAAATCAGCAGCGTCGAACAGCTGACCGAACGGCTGATTTACGATCTTGGCGGCGCGGAGGAGAAACCGGAGGTGCTCGCCGGGCTCATCGGCGAAATCGGTATCTCCAGCCGCTTTACGCCGGATGAGGAGAAATCCCTGCGCGCTGCGGGTCGGGCCAGCGCCGCGACCGGCGTGCCGATCGAGGTCCATCTGCCCGGCTGGGAGCGGCTGGGCCATCGGGTGCTGGATATTCTCGAGCAGGAAGGCGCCGATTTACGCCATACCGTGCTGTGCCATATGAATCCCAGCTTTGCCGATAAGCGCTACCAGCGCGAACTGGCGCAGCGCGGGGCGTTTCTCGAATACGACATGATTGGCATGAGCTATTACTACGCCGACGAGTCGGCGCAGTCGCCCTCCGACGAGGAGAACGCCCGCGCGATCCGCGAGCTGATTGACGACGGCTACATCCAGCAAATTCTGCTGTCGCAGGACGTCTTCCTGAAAACCATGCTCACCCGCTACGGCGGCCACGGTTATGGCTACATACTCAAGCATTTTGTTCCCCGTCTGCGGCGCCACGGCGTCAGCGGCGAACAACTTGAAACCTTAATGATTGGAAACCCCCAGCGGGTCTTTGGCGGATAAAAGGAAACGTCATCATGCAGAAAAAAATCTTACTGGTCGGTGAGTCCTGGACCAGCACGTCAACGCACGTTAAAGGCTTCGACCAGTTTGCCACCGCCACCTGGCACACCGGCGCAACGGACTTTCTGGCCGCGCTCGCCGACAGTCCCTATGCCATTACCTATATGCCCGCCCACGCGGCGGCGACCGACTTTCCGCTGACGCTGGAAGCGCTGCAGGAGTGGGATGCGATTATTCTCTCGGACATTGGCGCCAATACGCTGCTGCTGCATCCGGACACCTGGCTGAAGAGCCGCCGAACCGCCAACCGTTTAACGCTCCTGCATGATTACGTGGCCGGCGGGGGGGCGCTGATGATGATCGGCGGCTATTACAGCTTCCAGGGAATCAACGGCGGCGCGCGCTACCGCCATACCGAGGTGGAGAAAGTGCTGCCGGTACGCTGCCTGGCCTGGGACGATCGCATTGAAACCCCGGAAGGCTGCTATGCCGAAGTGACGGAGTCTCACCCCCTGTTTAACGATATTCCGGGCGAATGGCCGTGGCTGCTGGGCTATAACGAAGTTGAAATGCACCCGGAAGGCAAACTGCTGGCGACCGTGGCCGGTACCGGTCATCCGCTGTTGGCTGTTCGCGAATATCAGCAGGGACGCTCGCTGGTGTGGACCAGCGACATGTCGGCGCACTGGCTGCCGGAAGAGTTTGCCAAATGGCCCGGCTATCGCCAGCTGTGGATTAACTGCCTCGACTGGCTGACGGAACGCCGCTGATGACCGCGACTCTTGAGCTCGCCCGGCAGCTGCTGGGATTTAACACCATCAACCCGCCGGGCAGCGAAGCCGACTGCATGCGGTTCTTCGCCGACTGGCTTGATGATAGCGGTTTTGAGGTTTCGCTGTCGTCGTTCGGCGAAGGACGCTGCAATCTTATCGCCAGCCTGCCCGGGGCGAAGAGCGGTAAACCGCTGGCCTTTACCGGACATCTGGATACCGTCCCGCTGGGAAATGCCCGCTGGCAGTACGATCCTTTCGGCTCGCAGATGGAAGACGGGCGTCTTTATGGCCGCGGATCCAGCGATATGAAAGCGGCGATAGCGGCGTTTGCCGTCGCCTGCGTTCATCAGCGGGAAGCGATCCTCGCCGGACACGGCGCGGTATTGCTGATAACCGGCGGAGAAGAGACCGGCTGCGACGGCGCGCGGGCGCTGATCGCCTCCGCAACGTTGCCGGAGGTGGGCGCGCTGATCGTCGGTGAACCCACCGCCAACTATCCGGTTATCGGCCATAAAGGCGCGCTCTGGCTACGCTGCGAAACGCGGGGGAAAACCGCCCACGGCGCGATGCCGGAGCTGGGGATCAATGCTATTTATCTTGCGGCGGATGCGTTGGGTAAGATTCAGCATTTTTCGCCAGGCGCGCCGCATCCGCTAATGAAGCAACCCACCCTCAACGTCGGACGCATAGAAGGCGGACTCAATATTAATTCCGTACCGGACCGCACGCGTTTTGATGTCGATATCCGCAGCGCGCCCAATTTACAACACGCCACTATCCGGGAGCGCTTGACGACGCTGCTTGGCGAAAGCGTCACCGTCTCCACGCTGGTCGACCTGCCCGCCGTCCTCAGCCGGGAGGATCATGCGTGGATTAAGCAGGTTTATCAACGCTGTCAGCCGCTGCACGCTGAGCCGATTGCGCCGCGCGTGGTGCCCTACTTTACCGACGCCTCGCTGCTGCTGCCTGCATTGGGCGATCCGCCCTGTATTATTCTCGGCCCCGGCGAGCCGTCGATGGCGCATCAAACCGACGAATACTGCCTGCTCAGCCGACTGGCGGAGGCCGAACAGCTATACGGTGACATCATTCGCGACTGGATGGCATCACCGCCCGCGACGAAAGTAAAAAATGAGTGACACTGTCACTGAAAGCGCGTGCCATGCAATTCAGCGTTTGAATAATATCGCGGAATAACAGAGGATAACCGCCTCGTACACGACGGTATCACCACCAGCAAGGAGGCTTAGCATGTCCGTGAAAACCAACGCTGTGCTCGTTTGCACCCTCTCTTTACTCCTTTCCGCCTGCTCGGGTCGTGCTTCTGCGCCGGGCAGCGCCGAAGACGCTAAAATATCGGCTGAAGTGGATAAGATACTTCGCGATTATCAAACGGGTTCCGATACTTCACCCCAGGCCAATGCCTCACGCTATCTGGCGCGGATCCAGGCGGCTATCTTCGCTAACATAGACCAGCCGGCCTCCTGGCAAGGGCAAAAATGCTCGGTGCGCTTTATGCTGCAGCGTGACGGGACGGTGCAGGATCCAACGGTCGAGAGCGGCGATCGGCCATTCTGCGCGCAGGTGATGTCCGCGCTGAAAAAAGCCAACATCCCGCCCGCGCCGGACGAAAAAACCTATCAAACCTTCAGTCATGTCGTGCTGGACGTGAAGCCCTGAGCTTGCCCGCAGAAATGGCCCCGGCCATCACCAGGGCCATTTCGAACAAGATAAGCTGACAGCCCTGCTTAACAGACGCTTTTTGGCGATCAGCGAGGAATGATTCAATAGTAACAGGCTGGCGCAAGCCTGTTTTTTTTCCATTCTTCAGGATCGTGGCCGGGTATGAATACCGCATGATATCGCTCGGTAAGCTGACGCAGCTTTCGCACAGACTGAGCGACATCAGTAGCAGACGTCATTAGCCCCGGGAGCGCCTTCTCATGGTAATGATCTAAGGTATAAGCCGCATCAATCGCTAGCGTAAAATTTGTACCACCCGGTAAGCGGATAAGAAAAGATTGATGGCCCGGTGAATGCCCTGGGGTGAAAATACATTGTAACGTGCCATCACCGTAAAGGTCATAGTGATCATCGGACAACCCGTTCAGAAATAGCCAGTTAAGTTGGGGACGATCGAAATCGCGTCGGCAATAGGCTCCCGAAGTAAACCAGTCAGGGGCAAAGGCATATTCATACTCTTGCCTCTGGACAACATGCGTAGCATGGGGGAAGCGACCAATTGCTCCCGTATGATCAGAGTGCAAATGGGACAGGACCACATAGCGGATATCCTCAGGAGCAATGCCAATCCTCTTAAGTTGTTCCACGCAACCCTGTTCTTCTGACATCACCGGTTTAAACTGCTCTACAGCACTTCCCCAATAACCGCTGGGATCTTTCAATCCTTCGACAGCCAGACCGCCGTCAATCAGCGTAAACCCATCCGGATGGGTCAGCAGAAACCAGGGGACAGGGATCTCATAATGCTCTCCCACGCCCTGATTCATCCTGATATGCTGATATCGACAATGCTGTGTTCCTGACTGGAACATGAAAAGCTTTATCTCTGGCATCATTATTTTCCACCAATAAATCAATTAAATAGATTGAAATTTAGCCTGACTCAGGCCTTGAGTCTGGATTTTTCATCATTTCGCAGTAAAGCAGTAGATACCTGTCCCCACTTACATTTATCGGTAAAGCCAATATAATTGGTGAATGGATCTCTTCTCAGCAATGCGCATATTTATCAGGGTGGTTGAACGGGGCAGCATGTCGGCTGCAGCCCGCGATCTCGGTATTGGCCAGCCCGCCGTGAGTGAAAGAATAGAAAAACTGGAAGCTCATCTTGGGACACGTTTGCTTAGGCGCAACACGCGTAACATGTCTCTAACGCAAAGCGGTAACGTGTTTTATGAGCGAAGCAAAACGGCCGTTCAGGCGGCAGAGCATGCTCTTTCTGTGAATGAGGAAAATCAGGGGCTGCAAGGCAAAATCCGTATTGCCGCGCCCTATTCCGCCGGAGAAAGCCTGCTGATGCCTGCATTGTTGCAGCTTCAGAACGAGCATCCGGAGCTACAGGTCGATGTCATTTTTAACGACCGCGTCATCAATCCCGTCACCGAGGGGGTCGATTTATCGCTGAGATTAGGTGATGTCTCCGAAGATTTTTTTGTCGCACGCCCGCTTGGCACCGTGCGCAGAGTGTTACTCGCCTCTCCGGCTCTGCTGGCGAAAATGGGTCATCCTGACACGCCGGATGCGCTGACAGATTATCCATTTGCTGCTGTTTCCGGTGTATTCGCCAGTAATCGCATTCAATTGGTCGCTTCCGAAGATCAACTCATTAATGTTCCCGTCAATATTCAATTTCAGTCCACGCACTGGCGGAGTGTCCTCTCCTGGTTATTAGCGGGACATGCCATTGGTGTTTTGCAAAGTCCGGTTTGCAGAAAAGAAATTGCAGACGGCGCGCTCATCCCCCTCTTAAGCCACTATCCGATCCCGCCATTTAGTGCCTGGTTGCTCCATCCACCAGCTGGGATGATGTCGTATGAAACGCGAATTTGTGCCTCCCTGCTGGAGGGCTATATCAGAGATTTGTTGCTTGAGCCGGCCGGCTGAATAAAACAGCGCTGCCCTGGCGCGCTGAAGATGGCCTCTTGTTAATGACTCAATCTCTGATGCATGAAATCAATAAGCGCTCTTGTTTTTGCCGGCAAGTAACGCCGATCTGAATACAGAGCGAACAATTGCAAGGGGGCTGCCGATTGTTCAAATTCAATCTCGATTAACCGCCCATCATCAATATAGGGTTGGCAGGCTTGTTTCGACAGGATGGCAAAACCGACACCTGAGATGGCCGCTCGCCCTGCCATCTCTCCGCTGTTGACCCGATAACGACCGTTAACCTTGATCGTCTCGAATCCGCCCTTTTTATTCACAAACTGCCAGGGAGCGCCTTTAAGCGCATTCACCGTTGTAATACAGGGTAACTCTTCAAATTGCTGTATTCGAGAAGGCGTGCCATAACGCTGGATGACGGAGGGGGCCGCAACGATGGTGCAAGGGATCGTCACCAGATGACGGGCGATGTAGTCACTGTCATCCATCTTACCACGGCTAACAATGACAGCTAAATCCAGATCATCTCGCAGGGATTCATAACCCGACAAATTTGTGACGCAACTCATCTCCAGATCCGGATGCTGACAGGCGAAATCAGCAACAACAGAGCCCAGCAATACAGGACCGATTTCATTGGGAATACAGATACGTAATGGCCCCTTGAATTGCATTTGTCGCAACGTTAATTCGGTTTCAGTTTGCTCAAGTGCTTCCAGTAATGGCTTCGCCCGGGTATAGAGTAGATGCCCAGCCTGTGTGAGCTTCATATGTCGGGTACTGCGCTCAATGAGCTGAAGGTTCAGTTTGTCTTCTAACTGAGAAATGCAACGGCTCACATTTGATGTCGGCATTTCCAGGGCTTTCGATGCCCCGACAAAACTGTCTCTTTCCACCACAGCAATGAAGATTTTCAGCGCATTAAAGTCAAGAACTGGCCGCATCAACTATCCCACATATGATAATAATGAGTGCCATTTTTACCATCTAATCGACAAGTTTGATAGCAGTTAAGCTAGGATATCTTTCAACCACAGGTCGCTTGCTATGCCACTGGTCACCACAACATTTAATCAAAAGACGCTCATTCGGATTGCTATGGTAATCGCTTTTGTCCAGTTTACTAATGCGCTGGAATATATGATGTTCAGCCCTGTTTTTACATTTATGGCTGCAGATTTCGCTGTTCCCGTCACCTTCTCAGGCTATGTATCCGGTATGTACACATCTGGAGCCGTCCTGTCGGGAATTATCGCCTTTTACTGGATTGATCGTTGCAATAAGAAGCATTTTTTAATCGCTAATATGGTACTGCTAGCCATGGCGACACTGTTGACGACATTCACTACCAGTTTTCCTCTTCTTCTTACATTGCGCTTCTTCGCAGGACTGGTTGGCGGTACGACAATGGCTGTGGGGATCACTATTTTGATAAACCACACACCGGCTGACTTGCGCGGAAAAATGTTGGCGACGGTGATTGCGTCATTTTCGATGGTCAGCATCGTGGGGATGCCCGCTGTACTATTTTTGTGTACTCATTACGGTTGGCATGTCGCGTTGTGGTTAATTTGTACACTGTGTTGGTTGGCATTGCCACTGATCGTCTCCATCATCCCTCAGGATCCCGTCACTTTCGACACGTCCCACGCGCTGCCCCTCGATGTAGATACTTTACTGTTTGCTTCCGGTAATGCGCTGGTACAGTTTAGTCCAATGCTGATCATTCCTGTCCTGGCGCCATTAATGACGCAGCTGTTGGGGGCTTCTCAAGGTCTGCTGCCCTGGTTGTTCTTCGGCGGGGGCCTGGCGGGGTATCTGTCTACCAGAATGACAGGCGCATTAACCTCTCGTGTTTCTGCTTTGAGTTTGGCGACCGGGTCGACCCTCGTTTTTATCCTGAGCTTACTGATACCCCTGATGGGCTATCCGCATCCAGCGCTATTTATTACGTTATTTCTCGGCGCAGCTTACAGTCGTCTGGTGTCATCGTCGGCGGTGACGATTCAGTTTCCTGATAACAAGCAACGAGCGGGATTCTCTTCATTACAGACATCCATGATGTATCTGATGACGACTGCCGCATTTTTCCTGTCTGCTTTTTTGTTACCCGACCATCGCATGGCGCTACAAAATATGGATACGCTGTTGGCGGTATGTGCAATTACCGCATCAGGAACCCCAATTATTGTCATCATTTTGCAAAAGAAACTGGCTAAGCGTTCGTTCGAGCCCGATCGTTTCACCACTGAGTAGTACTCCACGGGTTGCTCATTTTTTAACGCAAAAACAGGGGCATACGCCCCTGCGTGACTACCGCCGACTCATGGCCAGCTTCGCGGCAAACAACAGAAACAGGCAGCCGGTCGTTCGATCCATCCATTTCACCACGGCTGGTTTTTTCAGGATACCGGCGGCATAGCGAGTGGCGGTAATCAGCGTTAACGACCACAGCGTTCCTATCAATACATGGATAGCAACCAGGAGAAAAGTCCAGCTCACGGGTGAATGCCCGGCGGGGATAAACTGAGGTAAAAACGAAACGTAGAAAACGCCCATTTTGGGATTAAGCACATTCCCCAGCATCCCACGCAGAAACCAGTTACTGGTGGTAGTGGATTCTGCCGGAGTGGTGTTAAATTGCTGGCGCGGGCGCAGAAGCAACTGGATGCCCAGCCAGCAAAGGTAGCCCGCTCCGCACCATTTCAACAAGGTATAAGCAAACTCAGAAACCGCCAGCAGCGCCCCTAAGCCAAAGGCCACCAGCGCGCCCCAGATAAAGCACCCGAGATCGATGCCTAACGCGGCATGCAAGGCTTTGCGTCCCCCTTCAGCAGTCGCCGTGCGGAGAATAAGAGCAGTATCAAGACCTGGCGTCAGGGTAAGCAGTGTGGCAGCGAGGGTGTATGCAAGAAGTGAATCAGTGACGAGCATTTCCTGTCTCCGAAAGAGACAAAGCTACTGAAGGGTTCACATTTTTGCAACAAAATTATTTCCCCTGATCTTCTGCTTACCCTGCTCCATTTTTCTTCGGGGATGACAGATGCAAAGAGTAGCCCATGACTCAGGAACGCTTAGTCATGGGCTGATGTTCTTACAGGAAGAGCTTAATGTTGATTTAAAATAACCCTGGGATACGTTAGCTCACTTTAATATCATCCAGGTCGATATCCTCTTCTTCGTAATCATTATCAACAATCACGTCGCGAGGGATATCTTTTTTGATGACGGCATAGACCGTGGCGGTAACAACGATATTCACCAGCAGGGCCATGATGCCTGCCATCGGATGTGACATCGTGGGGATCATCAGTACTCCGCCAAAAGGAACCGTCGCATCCGCACCATAGACCATGGTGACCGCCCCGCCGCACGCGCCGCCGATAGCCGCCGCCGCGATACCGCGCACAATATCATTCATGACGATCGGGATAGAACCCTCAACGATATTCACAATCCCCATCGGAACCGCTGATTTTAAGGTTTCCACTTCTTCACGGTTATAGATATTTTTACGCAGCAGTTTGGCAATAAAGAAAGCCAGGCCAAATCCGATAGGCGTAGCGGTGTTAACTAACTGAAGTGCGGTAATGGGTTCATTTATCCCCTGCGCCTGCAGGGTCAGCACGAAAGCAAAGCATGTCTTATTCAGCGGGCCGCCAAAGTCAACGATACACAATGCGCCTATGACTGCGCCTAACACCAAATTCGATGACGTGCCCATGCTTCTCAGGAAAGACGTAAGCGCTTCCGTAAAGATACCGATAGGCGTACCGATGATATAGACCATAATCAGGCAGCTGATAATGGAGGCAAAAAAGGGAACGATCAGCGTCGGCATCAACCCGCGGGCCCAGTCAGGCACCTTGACGTTTTTAATGATCGCCAGCGCAATATACCCCGCAATATAGCCACCAATCATCCCACCGATAAAGCCTGCGCTTATGGTATTCGCCGCCAGGCCGACGACAAATCCTGGCGCGATGCCTGGTTTGCCGGCGATCGAGCCAGATATTCCCACGGCAATCACCACCGGCAACAGCCCAAGCGCCTTGGCGCCTAGGGTGGCCATCGCCTGCCATACATCAAATTGTCCCGGAGTTAACGTGTCCTGCACCGTTCCGCCAAGCCCCATGCCGATGGCGATAATAAACCCAGAGCCACAGACAATGGGGATCAGAAACGAGATAGCGGTCAGCAGATGTCCTTTAGGGTTTGCTGCTTGCCATATTTGTTTTAGAGACATAAGTCACGCCCTTTAATGTAGAGTCGCCAGGCCGAAATAAAATTATGAATTGACTATTTCACTGAGTTTTTCAATCAACTTATTGGGGGATTTGACTGCCGTTTCCGTCGCGACTTTAACGACTTTCTTGCCGGCAAATCTCTCCTCGCCCGTTACTTTGACATCGGCAGCAAGCAGGACAATATCTGCCGCAGCAATCTCATCAGCGGTTAACGGGTTCTCAATGCCGATGGTTCCTTGCGTCTCGATTTTAACGTTATGTCCGGCTTTTTTAGCCGCAGTTTCAATTTTCTTTTGCGCAATATAGGTATGTGCAATCCCCACCGTGCAGGCGGTAACGCCGACAATATTCATAATGTTTCTCCGTTAATTAATTTAATAAATTACAAATCGATATTAGCAAGTTGGTATTAAGCATCGGCGTTTTCAGTTTCTGAATTGAAAAGCGCAATGATTTTATGTGGATCAGATTCAACAAGTAATTTAGCGATAATGTCTTCATCCGCCAGTGACCCAGACACTTGTGCCAACAGGCGAATATGGGTGGCATTTTGATCCACCAGGCAAACCGCAAATAAAATAACACAGCGGACGTCGCTGCCATCCATGGTCTCCCAGGGAATGGCATGTTGCGTGCGTCCGATGGCTAATGCGGTACGGGAAACACCGGAAGATTTACCATGTGGAATAGCGATATGGTTTTCAAAGCCGGTAGAGCCTAGCTCCTCGCGTAACCAGACATCACGAATAAAGTCTTCCTTATTGGTGACGGCGCCATCCTGGATAAGTAAATCGGTGAGTTCTTCTATCACCTCTTCTTTGGTTCTGGCGGTCATATTTAACTTGATGTTTTTAACATTAAGCACTGTCGAAATATCCATGATTCACCCGCATTCATATAGAGTGGTCGTTAAATAACAAACCAGCATCGCTGGCGTGATGCAGATCTTTTAAGGCTTATTCAAATACACACTGTGGTTCGAAGAGAAATAACCCGTTATGCAGCGACAGTTTCCCGCTGGAAGATCTCGATCATTCTGTCCCACGCCTGGCTGACATCCTCATGGAGCGAAAACAGACCCGATGTGCCGACGATAAAGACATCTACCCCGGATTCAGCAATCTGACCGAAGGTTTTCTCATTGCAAGAGCCATCAATTTCCGTCAGATAGTGATAGCCATTATTTTTGCGCATGTTGATGAGCTTTCTAATCTTGTTCAGCGACTCAGGAATAAACTTTTGTCCGGCATAGCCAGGGTCAACCGACATGACCGTCACTTTATCCAGCAGATGCGCATATTCGGCAATGCTTTCTGCCGGTGTCGCCGGGTTCAGCACCACCCCGCACTTTTTGCCCGCATCCTTGATCTGATTCAGCAGGCGGAATATTTTGTTATTCGCCGTCTCGGGATGAAAGCTGATGATATCGGCGCCGGCCTCGAGACACATGGGAATGATATCTTCCGGATGATTCACCATCAGATGAACATCAATGGGCACAGTAGTAATTTTTTTCAGATTCTCAATAAAAAAGGGAGACAGTGTGATATTGCGGACGTAATTGCCATCCATTATATCAACATGGTAAAAATCCGCTTTTTTATTCATTGCCGTGATCTGCTCTTTGAACTGCGTTAAATCCATGCACATCAGTGACGGTGAAAATTTAGCGCTCATAAACCACCTCCGATAAATAGTTAGTTAAACATTGCGATGATATGACCCAGCACGATGCCGACAACGCCAAAGTCTGCGTCTCCAAAGGTTGTGGAGCCCAGTCCCATATCCCCCATCATGGGCAAGAGAATGGCAGGCAGGAACGAAATGAGCAGACCGTGAGCAAAAGCCCCTACCACCGCCCCGCGACGTCCGCCGGTAATGTTGCCGTAAACCCCCGCCGTGGCCCCGCAGAAAAAGTGGGGAACCAGGCCCGGGACGATGACGCTCAAGCCGAACAGCGGGCAGAGGAACATACTGACCAGCCCTGCGACAAAGCTTGCGAGGAAGCCGACGATAACGGCATTCGGAGCGAAGGGAAACACCGTCGGACAGTCCAGCGCCGGCTTCGCGTCTTTAACCAGTTTGTCCGCAATCCCTTTAAACGCCGGGACGATCTCGGCAATCACCATCCGAACCCCGGCGAGGATGATATAAACTCCTGCAGCAAACGTGAGGGACTGAATAATGGCGAAGATAATAAAGTTCTGACCAGCGCTCAGGGTCTCCTCGACAAAGGACTTTCCCGCAACGAGCACCAGCACCAGAAACAGAATCATCATGGTGAGAGAGATGGCCACCGATGAGTCGCGAAGGAAATTGAGCGACTTAGGTACTTTGATCTCTTCAATCGAGGGACTGCCTTTACCAATAATTTTGCCCACCAGCGCGGACAGCAGGTAGCCAATAGATCCAAAATGCCCGAGCGCCAGATCGTCGGTGTTGGTTATTTTACGGGTAAACGGCTGCAAGATAGCCGGGGAGATGACCATCATCGCACCGAGAATAACCGCCCCGATGGCCACCACCCATCCCCCTGACAAGCCCCCTACAGACAGGATAACCGCCAGCATCGCAGCCATATAAAGCGTATGATGTCCGGTCAGAAAGATGTACTTTAATGGCGTTAGACGCGCCAGGGCGATATTGATCAGCATACCCAATACCATAATGGTGGCGGTTTCCGTGCCGTAATTCTTCTGCGCCAGAGCGGCCATGGCATCAGTGTTGGGCACCACGCCCTGAATATGGAAAGAATGTTCAAATAACTGGCTAAAGATGGTTAACGTATAGGCTATAATACCGGCGCCGGCGGTCAATATGACAAAACCCATGATGGTTTTCAGCGTGCCTGAAATAACGTCTGAAATTCCTTTTTTTTGCAAAAGCAGACCGATCAGTGAAAATAAACCAACCAGTATCGCCGGTGTTCCTAGCACATCATAAATAAGAAAATGAAGCATGTTAAACTCCACGAATCAGATAGCCGTTGCTTAAATGTTTTCTGCTAAAATTTCTTTAATTTTATTGTTATCAAGTAAATTACTTAATCCAACGACCTTTGCAGAGTGACTGCTAAGATGTTCTGCAATGTCTTTGGCGCTGAGAATAAGATCGGCAGTTTCGCTTTTTGCCGACGTCAGGTCGGTATGTGCGACTTCAGCTTCTTTATTCATTTCGGCAAGGATCTTTTTGACATTCATTTCAACGATGAAGCTGCTGCCCAAACCATTACCGCACACGATAAGCACTTTTTTCATTCTGTTTTCCTTCAGTCAATAACGGCCTGAATCGCCTTGCTATCATCGGCATTTAACAATCGGTGTAACTTTTGCTGATCGCTAAAGATTTCAGCCAGTTCACCAATCATCGTGATATGTTCATTTCCGGAACGAGCGCATAGTATGATTACCACGTATACCGGATCGTTCTCTGTCGAGCCGAACGACACCCCTTCTTTAATATGAAGAAGCGATAATCCATTTCTTAATACCCCCTGTTCAGGACGGGCATGAGGCATCGCCAAGCCGGGAGCTAATACGTAATAAGGCCCAAGTTCTTTATGGCTTTGCAAAATCGCCTCAATATACGACCCGGCTATATACCCTTGCATCAGCAAGGGTTCTGCTGCAAGTCGAACGGCATTTTCCCAGCTATCTATTGAGTTAATGACTTTAATTTTATCCGGGGTTAACCAGTCTCTGATCATATGCTCTCCCGAGGGGGTCTATGTGCTGCACTATAAACAGCTAAATAAAATGCAACTGTGATACACCTCCCAAAGTTAGCGCTAACAAAGAAAAATGTTAAAAAGTGCGTTACCGCTAACACTGGCTATAATGTGCTTTCCCCCTCGCTGTGGTAAGTTATAATGCGATTCGCAGATATACTTTCGTTATATTTTATTTTTCAAACGGTTGGTGATTTTGGTGAAGAGTTTAGACGCGGACGGTAGCCCGAAAGAAAAACGACGTAAAGGAACGGGTAAGATAACCCTGACCGAGGTGGCTGAGTTTGTCGGTGTGAGCGCCATGACCGTCTCGCGAGCGCTGAGAATGCCTGAAAAAGTGAATCCTGAGCTTCGCGATCGCATCGATGCGGCCGTCAGTCAACTCGGCTATGTCCCTAATCTGCAGGCACGTAATCTGGCGTCGGTCCATTCCGATCTTATTCTCGCCGTCGTTCCCACCTTCTCTTCGCCGGGTTTTTTGCCGGTCTCTGAAGCGCTGCAAAAAGTGCTGACCGAACGCGGATATACCATGATGTTTATGGAATCCGGGCATGACGGTCAAAGTGAACAAAAGACGTTTGAAAAAATGCTCGCCTATAACCCGGCGGCCATTATTCAGTTCAATATCGATACCATTGAGAGCTGCACCCAGTTGCTGGCCAACGTGGATGTTCCTATTCTGGAAATTGGCGCGCTAAATACCCACCCTGTGGGTATGTGCATCGGCGTGGATTACGGTAAGGCCGTAAAACAGATCGTGACTCATCTGGCCGACGCCTCATTAAAAAACATCGCACTGCTCTGTACCCCGGCTAATAACACAATGTTTCGCCAGTTGCTGAGCGGTTGGAATACGGCGATGCTCGCTCTGAACCGCTCCCCGCACCGGGTGGTAACCACTCATTTGCCATCCACCATCGCCACAGGCGTCAATATATTCAAGGATATGATGATTACCTGGGGCGATCTGGATGCGTTAATTTGCACGTCGGATGAAATGGCCTGTGGATGTATGATGGCCTGCCACAGTGCCGGCATTAAGGTGCCCAATACCGTAGCCATTGCGAGTTTAGGCGGAGGAGTGTTATCGACAGTCTGTTCCCCTGCCCTGACAACCGTTGAGTTTCCCTGGCATGACATTGGGGTGAAAGCCGGTAAAGCCCTTCTCGAACTGCTTAACGATAAGCCTGGTGAAAAGTTCATTGAAATTCCGTCAGTGCTCAAAGTCCGGGCCAGTACCGCGGCATGAGCTTAATATGGGGCGGTAAGGCTTCCCCTATCTAGTATCTGTGTGTGGTAGCCAGGGTTTCTACCAGGAAGAATGTCTCTCTGCGAGAGTCCATACAATAAATGCCCAGCTCATAAAGCAAAAAATAGTCGGGACAGTAGCGTTTTTTCGCTACTAAGCGGGTAAACCGCCAGCCTCATTTCCCGTTTATCTTGCCAGCCGCCCCAGGCGGTGATTTCGTAGCCTCGACCCGCCTGGGCGGCTTTGCACTGAAGTCCGTCTAGCGCCAGTCCAGGGTATACGATGTCTCCTAAGCCAGTTAGCAGGTAAAGCGCACCGCGATAATTCATTTGCACCGCCCTGGTGCCGCACATTCACCATGCCGCCCCCCGTCAGACATGCCCTCATTACATTAACCACTTGAATATAAAAACTTATTTTATATGGCACGTTTAATGCTCTTCGCTTGTATACCGCAATGTGGACAAGAACGTATGCCATATGGCCACAACAGGTCGCCAGTCTGCGGTCGCAACCTTCCCCTTTCTGTGAGGCATCCAGGGTGGATGCGTTTCACGGAAGCCTGCTTACTGAAAACGGAGAACAACATGACGACACTCAGCGAACCGTTGGTTACCCCGAAATATGGCAAATGGCGCCAGCTGGTGCTGGGCCTGATCTGTATGGCCGCCATCTCCAGTCCGCAATATGTCTGGACGCTGTTGACAAAACCCCTGGCCGCCAAACTTGGCGTCGGTCTGCCAGAATTGCAGGTCACCTTCTCGCTGCTGATCATCCTGCAGACCTTCTTTTCCCCTTTTCAGGGGCGGTTAGTGGAAAAATTTGGCCCACGGCGGCTGATCGCTATTGGCACGGTGATGGCGGGAATGAGCTGGGTGCTTTCCGCGCAGGTGAATGGCCTGGCAACGCTCTGGCTGGTTTATGGCTGCATGGGCGGCCTCGGGACCGGGATCGTCTACATCGGCGTTGTCGGCCTGATGGTCAAATGGTTCCCACAGCAGCGAGGGTTTGCCGCCGGCGCGGTGGCGGCGGGCTACGGGATGGGGGCCATCATAACCACCTTCCCCATCTCCCTGTCGCTGACCACTAACGGCCTTGAACATACGATGACGACTTTCGGGATCCTTTTCGCCCTCGTCGGCTTCATCGCCAGTCAGGGGCTGAAGCTGCCGCCGCCCGCTGTCTCCCAGCCCGTCAGTCAGACGGTGGCGCAGAGCAGCAGATCGTTTACTTCCCGGGAAATGCTGCGCCAGCCGCTGTTCTGGCTGATGTTCGCCATGATGGCGATGATGTCGACTTCCGGGCTGATGGTCACTTCGCAGATGGCGGTGTTCGCCGAGGATTTCGGCATTAGCCAGGCGGTGGTGTTTGGCATGGCGGCGCTGCCGCTGGCGTTAACGATAGACCGCTTTACCAACGGCTTAACCCGGCCGCTGTTTGGGTTTATTTCCGACCGCTTCGGCCGCGAGCAAACCATGTTTATCGCCTTTGCGCTGGAGGGGGTAGCGATGATGCTCTGGCTGGCGTGCCGGGAAGATCCGCTGCTGTTTGTCCTGCTCTCCGGGGTGGTGTTCTTTGGCTGGGGGGAGATCTTCTCGCTCTTCCCATCGACGCTCACCGATACGTTCGGCAGCGAGCATGCCGCCACCAACTATGGCTGGCTGTATATTTCTCAGGGCATCGGGTCAATCTTCGGTGGCCCGCTGGCGGCACTGCTCTATCAGTACACCCACGGCTGGCATGTAGTCTTCAGCTGCGCTATTGGCCTTGATTTTATCACCGCCGCCCTCGCGCTGTGGGTGCTAAAACCGTGGCGCGCGCGCTTTATCCGCCAGCATAGCTAATCGTCCGCCGGGCAGAAGTGACGGTTCGCCCGTCACTTCACTGATATTCGCTGCGCAGCAGCGCGTACAGGTACTCATCGCCCCACTCGCCTTTAAAAAAGATATTCTGCCGGTAATGCGCCTCGCGACGAAAGCCCAGCCCTTCCAGGAGTTTGATCGCGCCGGTATTGCGTGTGTCTACCACCGCTGTCAGCCGGTGATGGGCTAACTGTTCAAAGAGTAAGGCCATCACCGCCCGTATGGCTTCCCGGGCATACCCCTGATGCTGATACGCAGGGGAAAAGGTCATCCCCAGCTCGGCTTGTCTGCCGTGATCTAAGAAGTGGATCCCCACATCTCCCGCCAGCGCACCGTTGGCCTGGATCTCTACGGCAAGCTGGAACCAGCTCTCATCCTCAGCAAAGGCCTGCGAACGCTGTTGTTCATAGAAGGCTGTCGCCTCTGTCATGCCGTAGTGGGTCCAGCTCTGGAAGCGGGCCACCTCCGGCAGATTGCGATAATGGCTGAAAGTCGGCAGATCTTCCGTTCTGAACCGGCGCAGCAGCAGCCGGGGCGTGGTCAGGGGTAACATCATCTCTTCTCTTCTTCTCAATGAGACGGGCAATGGCGGGGCCATCTTAACCTGCGCAGCCTCAACCCAGCCATCGCACTTCCTTGTCAATTTAATATAAAGTTAAATTTCGATATTAAAATTTCACAAACCGATAAAACATTACAATAACAAATACGAAAAACAGGGGAACAAGCCAGAGAGGCGTCTCTGGAAAAAAGAGCCCTTGCGCCACGGCGAAGAGGATGGTCAGTACAGCTGGGCCATAAGATGAAATTAACGACTTGAATATTCTTCGCAGCAATCTTTTAATAAGATTCATCATAGTTATCGGATCATCCTGGTAATGATGTCTGTAATACCCTCATTCGATGCCTGTCCTGCTGTAACCGTCTCAGACTTCAGAAATAATGCCTATCAGAAAGTACATCATTCACAGCTTATGTGTATAAAGGTCCGAATAATACGTCGGTTCAGAAACATAAGGACATGACTTGTGTATGTCTACGCAATCTTGTTTTTATTGAGGGAACCGACGCCGCATAAACCGCGGCTGATTTACTTTTTGCCCGTCTGGCGGCAAGATCCGGCATAATGCACCGCTGTCGCAGGACGGCCGTGTCACCGGCAATCGTGACAGCGAACCATTCGACAGGAAAACGCATGAAGCCAAAACAAGCGGACATTCTCCGCCACGCCAGCACGCTGTTTAATCGCGAAGGATATCAGTCGCCCAGCATCGAGCGGATTGCTGAACATGCTGGCATCTCCAAAATGACCTTCTACCGCTATTACGCCGATAAAGAGGCGCTCATTCTGGCTATCCTCAAGCAGAAAGAGAGCGAATTTATGCAGGATTTGGCGCAGATCACCGCGGATAAAGCCAGCGCGCGGGAAAAGCTGTTCGCCGTGTTCGACTACTACCATCGCTGGTTTACCTGCGAAACGTTCCACGGCTGCATGTTTACCCGCGCGCTGTTTGAATATGGCGCGTCATCGCCGGCGATCCGGGAGCAATGCTCCCGATTTAAGTCGCTCCTCTGGCAGTTCTTCCGCGATATCCTCCTGCAGGTGTTAAAACCGGAACCTGCCGAGCGGGTGGCCATGATGATGGTGATGCTCATCGATGGCGCCATCGCCGCCCAGCAGGCCGAGTCCGCCGAATGCCGGGAGATCCCGCCAGGGGTGACCGCCTGGAGCGCGGCCAAAGCGCTTATTTACTCAGAAGGCGGTACGCTGTGAGATGATAAGCTGCCGCCCAGCGACTGCAGGGCCGCCAGCAGACCATCATAGTAATCGTTGCAGGTTTGCAGACGCAGCGCGGCGCCAAAGAAGACCTCCTCCATCGCCGCCGGATGTTTTTTGCCAATCGGCACAATCACATTGTTCAGCCAGCCATCCGCATGACCGATGTCGACCGTGATATGTTCGGCATAGTAATGCACGTCGAGCTCGGAAAGCCCAATCCGCCGACAGCCCGCCACCAGTTTTTCATACTGCGGCGGGTCGAGCAGCTCGGTCATGGCCATCACGCCCAGTGATTTGTAGTAATGCTGACGGTTAACGCCGCCCAGCATAAAGGCGTTATACCCGGCCAGCCCCTGCCACTCGTACAAATGGGCAAAATGATTGTCCGGCAAAGCGATATTCCGCCGCTTCAGTAAATCCTTGTACAAATTGACGTGGGTGATCTCAGTGCTGCCCTGGCCTATCTCATCCCACAGATTTTGCGCAATCTCAGCGCGGGTTTCCGGCAGCGAGCCCACCAGCCCCATCGCCACCAGATCGAAGAAAAGCAGATTGAGGGCGCTGTCGCTTTTGAAGAAATAGTCGATTTGCGCCGCAGAGGCCTCGCTGGCAAGGAAATCGAACAGCGGATGATGAGACGCCGGGTGCTGCTGGCATAAGGCGCGCAGTTCGTCGACGATATTGCCGGCGTTAAGCATTGGTCTCTGGTGGTGGAAGCGTTTGCATTCCGCCCGCAGCCACTCAGACTCGATGTAATTTCTGATCCCGGAAAGCAGCGGATGAAACTGATTGGCAGCCGCTGGCGAGAGCGGGTCGGCAAGCCAGGACTGATAGAGAATGAACAGCGCGTGGTGCGCACGCTTTTTGGCCTGTGGATCGTCAGCGGAGAAGGCGCGGATGCAGGTATTCTCAGTGAGATGCCAGGCTCTGTCGGCCACCAGCGGGTTGGCCGTCAGCTTCAGCGACAGCGCGTTGCTGTGCAGAAGCTGGTCAATTAACTCATCCAGCGCCAGCCTGGCCATCACCGCGGTCTGGTCGCTTCCAATCACCCCATTATCTGTGTTACGCATGATTTATCCCTGTGAAATACATGGCTACTATACGGTATAGTACCGTCCATAATGCGGCAACGTAAATTTCACACGTGCTTTCAATTTACTGATTATCAAAGAATTTAAATGAATACAATAAAAAACACTAAAATATTATTGATATTATAAAAACAATAACATTACCATTCAGTACAGTGACAAACGACACAAGGAACCATCATGCCTTATCTGTTACTGACGCTGGCGGCTCTGTTCTGGGGCGGGAATTATGTTGTCGGGCACGTGCTGGTGCAGGGCGTGGATCCGATCCTGATGACCGAAGCGCGCTGGGCGCTGACGGCGCTGCTGCTGGGCCTGCTCTACCGACGGCAAATCGTCGGCAGTCGCCACCTGCTGCGGGCAAACGCCCCGGCGGTGGTGGTGCTCACCCTCTGTGGCCAGGTCAGCTTCCCGCTTACGCTCTATATTGGCCTGCAAACCACCTCCGCGCTCAACGCCGCCATCTATATGTCCGCCACGCCGAGCATGGTGCTGTTGATTAACCGGCTGATTTTCCGCGACCCGGTATCAGGGCGTAACTGGCTCGGAGTGGCTTTTAGCACCCTCGGCGTGATGATCCTCTTATTTCAGGGAAATCCGCTGCACGCCGCCTCTCTGCACACCTTTGCCATCGGCGACCTGTGGGCGATGGGGTCGGCGCTGAGCTGGGCGCTCTACTGTTCGCTGTTACGTCTGAAGGACCGCCGAATCCCGGCGAATGGCTTTGTCGCCGTCAGCTCGCTGCTCGGCGCCCTGATCCTGGTGCCAATCGTCATCTTCTGGCTGATGCGCCACCCGGCGCAGGACTGGGCAGCCTGGCGCGAGCCGTTTTTCCTCAGCGGCCTGGCGTATCTGGTAATTTTCCCATCGTGGCTGGCATACCTGTTCTGGAACAAAGGTATCGCCACCATTGGCGCCACGCGGGGCGAAATTTACACCCACATCATCCCCCTCTCCGGCGGGGTGTTGAGCATCCTGTTCCTGCATACCCAGCCGCATGCCTGGCATCTGTTTAGCGCGCTGTTTATCATGCTGGGGATTGTCATTTGCTCCCTGGAAAAACGCCAGGCGGCCGGGCGCCTGTCGACACCCGGTCACAGAGGTTAACGACTGGTGGAGAGCGGCTGGTGATGTCCCGCTCCTGCGGATTGGATCACCCGGCCTTCGCGACCAAAAAAGGTCAGGACGGTAATGACAATCGCCACCGTCCCGGCCACCAGGGCCATTGCCAGGCCGTAGTTATGCCCATGATGCTGGGCGATTGATGCCTGGAGAGTGGCGTTCACCGAAGCCAGCAGATTGCCCAGCTGATAGACGAAGCCAGGCAGTACCGCCCGGGTGTTGGCCGGGACCAGTTCATTGAGCCAGGTGGGGATCACCCCCCAGGCCCCCTGAACCATAAACTGCATCAGGAACGCCCCCGCCCCCAGCGCCAGCGAGCCGCTGGCGAAGGCCCACAGTGGAATGACCGGCAGCGCCAGCAGGGCGGCGATCATAATCGCTTTGCGTCGGCCAATCTTCTCCGACAGCGAACCGAAGAACACTCCACCAATGATCGAGGCGATGTTATAGCAGACCGCGATGATGCTGACCGTTTTAGGCTCGAAGCCGTGCTGAACTTTCAAAAAGACCGGGTAAAGATCCTGCGTCCCGTGAGAGAAGAAGTTGAAAGCCGCCATCAGCACCACCAGGTACAGGCACAGCTTCCAGTGGCTACGCAGTACCGGCAGCAGGGCCGTACTCTCTTTATTCTGCCTGGCCGCCTGCCAAACCGGAGACTCCTCGACGCAGAAATAGATAAACGGCAGCAGCAGCACCGGCGCGGCGCCAATGACAAACATCCCGCGCCAGCCGAGTTGTTCAAACAGCAGCCCGTAGGCGACGGCCGCCAGCAAATAGCCGAAGGGGTATCCCGCCTGGAACAGGCCGGACATCAGGCCGCGCGAGCGGTCGGGGATCGTCTCCATCGCCAGCGAAGAGGCCACGCCCCAGATCCCGCCCATCGCCACGCCGTACAGCACCCGCAGCAGGAAAAACAGCATCAACGACGGCGCGGCGGCGGAGAGCAGCTCAAAAGCCGAGAAGAACACAATGTTGAGCATCAGGATTGGTTTGCGACCAAACTTCTCCGCCGCCCTGCCGAAAATTAGCGCGCCGACGGGCCGCACGGCCAGAGTCAGCAGAATCGCCAGGGTGACCTCCTCAAGGTTGACATGAAACGAGTGGGCGATATCGCTCAGTAAAAAAACTAACAGGAAAAAGTCGAAAGCATCGAGCGTCCAGCTTAAAAAACTGGCTATCGCCGCATTACGCTGTCGTGAGGTCCAGCCGTGCATCTTGTCATCCCTATCCCGACGGCATTGCCGGGAGTGTGCGCGGCGTCCAGCAGAGCGAGCTGGGGTCGCCGCTTGTGTAAATTGTTTGTATAGAAAGTTGCTCTTTTGTTAATTACACCCCTTTTACGACAATCGGCAAGTTTATTAGCATGCTAATTTGTTTCAAATTGCGTGTTCCCCTCACCGGTTCGGCAATTTTCGACCAGAATTAAAACCAGGTTCGCTTAAGCGAAGCGTCATCAATGCCGCATCTGCCCACAGGAAGGGAGAGAATCATGAAGAGAATTGCCATCGTCGGCGTGGGGCCGACGGGGATTTACACCTTTTATGAACTGGTGAAGCGCGGTGAGCCGCTGGCCATCACTCTGTTTGAAAAAGAGGCGCAGGCCGGGGTGGGTATGCCCTACAGTGACGATAATACCGCGGCGCAAATGCTGGCCAATATTGCCAGCATTGAGATCCCCCCCATCGACCTGACCTACCTGCAATGGCTGCAGCAGCAAAGCGATGACTGGCTGGCGGCGCGCGGGCTTGAACGGCACGCCCTGCATGAGCGCCAGTTTCTGCCGCGGGTTATCCTCGGCGAATACTATCGCGACCGTTTTCTGTACCTCGTTGAGCGGGCCCGGGACGTCGGCTTTGTGATTAGCGTTTGTGAATCCTGTGAAGTCACGGATATTGCGGTTCAGCCCACCGGGATCGCCATCCACACCGATAGTGCAGCAGACCCGGTAATTGTCGACCTGGTGGCGATTGCCACCGGCCATCTGTGGCCTGAAGAAGAGCGCGCCAGCCGACAGTACTTCCCCAGCCCGTGGACCGGCCTGATGGAGGCCCGCATTGCCCCCTGTCGGGTGGGGATCCTTGGGACATCATTAAGCGCGATTGATGCCGCCGTGGCGGTAGTGGCCCGCCACGGCGTTTTCCATACCGAGGACGACAAAACGACCCATTTTTCCCTCCATCCAGGCAGCGAAGCGCTGGAGATCACCCTGATGTCACGCCACGGCGTGCTGCCGGAGGCCGATTTTTACTGCCCGATCCCGTGGGAGCCGCTGGAGATTGCCACTCCCGCCGCCCTCGAAGCGGCCATTGCGGAGGGTAGCGACGCTCTGTTAGATCGGATTTTTGAGCTGATCGTTAAAGAGCTGGAATATGCTGCCCCCGACTGGAGCGAGGCGATCGGGCTTCGTCAGCTGACGCCTGACAGTATCGCCGACGCCTGGTTTGCCGACCGCCTCACCCATGACCCCTTTCAGTGGGCGCAGCGCAATCTGCAGGAGGTGGAGCGCAATAAGCGCGAACACCACACGGTGCCCTGGCGCTATGCCATTCTGCGCCTGCATGAGGCGATTGAAACCGTGGTGCCGCAGTTCAACGACGCGGACAGCCGTCGCTTCCGCCAGGGCCTCGCTCGGGTATTTATCGATAACTACGCCGCCATTCCGCCGGAGTCCATACGTCGGCTGCTGGCCTTGCACCGGGCTGGCATTCTGCGGATCCTGACGCTGGGCGAAGATTATGAGCTGCAGCGGGAGCCTGACCGGACGCTGATTGTTCATCATCGTCAGCGCTGCGAATTCGATGTCTTTATCGATGCCCGCGGACAAAAGGCGCTGAAAACCCGGGATCTGCCCTTCCCTTCACTGCGCCAGCAGCTGCTGGCCTGCGGCGACGACATTCCGGACGTCGGTGATGACTACACGCTGCAGGCGCCGGAGACAGTGCGCGGCCGGGTCGCCTTCGGCGCCCTTCCCTGGCTGATGCACGATCGCCCCTTTGTGCAGGGGCTGACGGCCAGCGCCGAGATTGGCAGCGCAATGGCCCGCGCCGTGTCGCAGCAGGCCGCCGGCCGACGGCGCCGTCTCTGGTATATCGAATAGCGGAGCGCTTAAGCGCAATATCCGAATACTGGGGGGGTGAACAGGCGTGCTATAAACAGCAACTGTCCGTCCCCTGCACGACCACGTTTAACATTTACGAGGTATTCATGAGTCATCTTTTTAGCGCGACGCGAATTGGTCAACTCACCCTTGATAACCGTATCGTTATCGCCCCGATGTGTCAGTACTCCGCCGACGAGGGTAAGGCGACCTCCTGGCACCGGATCCATCTTGGCCAACTGGCTTTCTCCGGCGCCGGCCTGTTAATTCTGGAAGCCACGGCGGTAGAGCCTGCGGCGCGTATCTCCCCGGGGGATCTGGGGCTGTGGGATGATGAAACCGAAAACGCCCTGCGCGGCGTAGTCGAAGATATTCGGGCCTGGTCGCCGATCCGTCTGGGGATCCAGCTGGGTCATGCCGGACGCAAGGCATCCTGCGCCGCCCCGTGGCAGGGAGGCCATCAGCTGGCGCTCAACGATGGTGGCTGGCAGACCGTCGCCCCTTCCGCCGTGGCGTTTCACGATGGCGATCGCGCTCCCGCTGAACTGAGCCATGCCGATCTGGCGCGCATCAAAGCGGCCTTCGTCGCCAGCGCGCTGCGCGCCCAGCGGCTGGGCTTTGAGCTGATTGAACTGCACGCCGCCCACGGCTATCTGCTGCACCAGTTTCTCTCGCCGCTCAGCAACCAGCGCCGCGACGAGTACGGCGGTTCGCTGGAGAACCGAATGCGCTATCCGCTGGAAGTCTTTAAGGCGATCCGCGAGGCAGTGGGCAACACCATGGCGGTGGGCGTCAGGCTGTCGGCTACCGACTGGGTCGAAGGCGGCTGGGACTGCGAGCAGTCCATTAAGTTTAGCCAGCAGCTGGAAACGCTGGGCAGTGACTATATTCACGTCTCCAGCGGCGGTTTGTCGCCGCAACAGGCGATCACCGTTGGGCCGGGGTATCAGTTGCCTTTCGCCCGCGATATTCGCCAGCAGGTAGCCATCCCGGTGATTGGCGTGGGGCTGATCACCGACCCGCAGCAGGCGGAAGCGGCGCTGGAGAATGGCGATGCCGACCTGATCGCCCTCGCCCGCGCGGTACTCTACGATCCGCACTGGCCGTGGCACGCTGCGGCCAGCCTTGGCGCCCAGGTCCGCGTGCCGTCGCAGTATTTGCGCTCGGAGCCGCACGGCCTGAAAGGCACCCTGCTGCCAAACCGTTGAACCCACGGCGGGCATAAAAAAGGGGTATCGTAAGATACCCCTGAGCAGGATGTTATTGCGGTCCATGTGCCGGGCGGCGGCGACGCTTTGCCGGCCTACAAAAGGGTGATACCCGGTCATTGCGCAGCCAACCCGCCCCCTGCGTAGGCCGCGCAAGCGCAGCGCCGCCGGGCAATCTATCAGGCTCCGCTCCCTATATTTCCGGGCGGCGGGTCAGACAAACACCGCGAGTTACTGCTGTGCGGCGGGCGGCGCGGCGTTCTGTTTATCCTTCGCGATACTGTCCTGGATGGCTTTGGTTTTGCTCGCCGCTTCAGCCGAGAGCTGATTGGCGTCACCGATGGCGTTGTCTTTGATCTGACCCGCCTCTTTGACTATGCGGTCACTTTCCTGCTTTGCGTTCTGCTTCACCGCATCGGCCTGGGCTTTCGCCTGCTGGGCGATGGCGTCCGCCTTCTTGTCCGCCTCGGCCTTGATGGCGCTGGCCTGATCCTTCAGGCGATCGGCCTCGGCGTCAGCCTGGCTTTGCAGCGTATCGATTTGCTTATCCGCATCCTGTTTAATTGCCTGCGCTTTATCCGCCGCGGCATCCTTCATCTGCTCCGCATTATCTTTAGCCTTATCCAGTTTGTTATCAACTTTCGACGCATCGTCGCAGCCAAACAGGGTCAGGCACAGGGCGGAAGCGAGTAGTGTTTTATTCCAGAGTTTCATCAGCATTCCCTTACAGGTTAAGTCGTTATCCAGCTTTGTGATTCGTTGCATTAATAGCATTCACATTTTATATATAAACGCTCAGCCGATAGAGTCAAGGCGACAGCGCCGATTGTCAGTCCAGGGTCGCCACCAGCCCCTGCAGCCAGTCGGCAAAGACCCGAACCTTATGCGAGAGATGCCGGTGCGGATAGAGCAGCGACAACGGTCGACGCGGCGCCGGAAAGTCCGGCAAAACTTCCACCAGTTGCCCGCTGTCGATATAAGGTTGCAAAAAGAAACGCATCCCCTGCAGCATCCCCAGCCCCGCCAGCCCGGCAGCAGTAAAGACTTCAGAGTTGTCCAGCACCAGTTTACCGGGAATGGCGATCTGCCTGATGCCCTCCGGGGTCTGGAATCGCCAGGGCATAATCTGCCGGCTGCTGCTGTTCACCCAGTTCACCGCCAGATGCGACTGCAGGTCCTCCAGCGTCGCGGGCGCCCCATAGCGCGCCAGATAGCCCGGACTGGCGCAGGTGGTTAACGCCACCTCCCCCAGTGAACGCGCCACATAGTCGCCATCCTCAAGATCCCCCACCCGCAGCAGGCAATCCAGACCATCGCGCAGCATATCCCGGCGTACGTCGGAGCTGCTGAGGACAATCTCCACCTCCGGATGGGCCTGATAAAAATCCGGCAGATGCGGGATCACCAGCAGCCGGGCAAAGGCGATCGGCATATCAACGCGCAGCTGACCGCGGATCGGCCGGTCCGGCGCGAACGACTCCAGCAGATCGTCGGCCTGGGAGAGCAACGGTTTGCTGCGACGATAAAACTCTTCCCCCTCCGGCGTAAGATACAGACGCCGGGTGGTGCGCTGCAGCAGCCGGACCCCGCTCTCCTGCTCCAGCTGCTGTAGTGCTTTGGTCACCGCCGGTCGGTGGATCTGCAAATTTTCCGCCGCCTGGGCAAAGCTGCCGGCATCGACGATTTCAATAAAAATTTTAATATTTTCAAACAGATTCATTTGCATGATGGCCCGCCTACCACCTCTTCATCAGTCCACATTATTACTAATTTAATAATAGTGATGAAAGTTTTTGCTCATTTTTTAAAACAATAAAGACGCCTACACTGCCCTCATTGCCGCATCGCTGGGGCGAACAAATTTATAACTTATTAACATACAAGGAAAAATAGCATGCAACCTAACCGCGTCGCCCGCATTCTGGGTATTGAAAAACCGGTGGTCCAGGGGCCCCTCTCCTGGCTAACCGATGCTCGTCTGGTGGCGGCCGTCGGCAACGCCGGTGGGCTTGGCGTGCTGGGCCCGAACGCCGGACTGACGGCGGCAACCGCCGTCTCCACCCCGGAGGCCACCGCCGAGAAAATGCGCGAAGAGATCCGCAAAACCAAACAGCTGACGGAGAAACCCTTTGGCGTCAACCTGATCCCGACGGCGGAAAATGACATCTGGACGCCGGCGATCCTCCCGGTGATCAAAGAGGAAGGGGTTAAGGTGGTGGTCTACACCGGCTACGGCGACGGTTCGTTAAAACCGGCGCTGTTCGACGAACTGAAAGCCGCCGGGATCACCATTATCTATCGTGACATCAACCCGACGCCGGAGAACAGCCGCCGCGCGGAGCAGGCCGGAGCGGATATTATTGTCGCCACCGGCTTTGACGAAGGCGGCACGCTGCCGGGTACCGCCCTCGGGACCTTCACCATCGTCCCGCTGATCGTTGACGCGGTACAGCGGGTTCCGGTGATGGCCGCCGGAGGGATCACCGACGCCCGGGGCGCGCGCGCCGTTCATGCCCTGGGGGCGGAGGGCGTCTTCGCCGGTTCGGTATTTATCAGCACCATCGAAAGCCGGGTTCCCGACTCGGTGAAAGCGAAAATTGTGGCCGCCAACGGTCTGGATCTGCGCCTGTTCCGTACCCTGCCGGACTACTACCGCGCGCTGCCCGGCAAACTGAGCGACACACTGGTAGCCATGGACCGGGCCGGCGCCTCAAAAGCCGAGCTGGCCCAGGCGATGGGCGGGCTGCGCGGGATGCGGCTGGGCATGCTGGAGGGGAATACCGATGAGGGATATATCTCGGTGGGCGCGGGGATCGGCAACATCCATGCCATCACCTCCGTCGCCGAGGTAGTCAACCAGCTGGCGGTGTAAAGCCGCCAGCCGGGGCACGGTGACCGGCGCGATCAGGCGTCGGCCACCTTCTCTACCGCCCGGGAGAAAGCGTCGATAGCCAGCCCGACGTCGGCGGCGGTCACCGACTCCGCCGGGTGATGGCTGACGCCCCCCAGGCAACGCACAAACAGCATGGCCGATGGCCAGCGCTCGGCGATGGCGATGGCGTCATGCCCTGCGCCGCTCGGCAGCGTCAGCGAACGGCCCTGCACCGCCACCACCGCCTCGCTCAGCACCGCCTGCAGGTGACTGTCGCAGGCGGTGGCGGCGATGCGATAATACTCCTCGGCGGCGAAACTCAGCTGGCGGCGCCCGGCAATGGCCTGCGCCTGCCCCAGCAGTTCCTCCAGCAGCGCCGTCAGCGGCGCATCCTGCGGGCCGCGAATATCCAGCGTCAGCTGCACCTCGCCCGGTATCACGTTTACCGCGCCCGGCGCACAGCGCAGGGTGCCGACCGTCGCCACCAGGTTACCGCCGCGCTGCCGGGTCAGGTTTTCCACCTGCATCATCCATTCCGCCGCCGCGGCGAGGGCGTCCTTGCGATGAAGCATCGGCACCGTGCCGGCATGGCCAGCTTCGCCGGTAAAGCGGCAGTTCAGCCGTCTGGCGCCATTAATCGCCTCCACCACGCCGAGCGCCAGCCCCGCCTGCTCCAGGCACGGCCCCTGCTCGATATGCAGTTCCAGATAGGCGGCGATATCCCGCGGGTGACGGGCCGCGTGGGCGATCCGCGCCGGATCGAGTCCGGCATTCACCAGCGCCTGGGCGACGCTCACCCCGTCGGAATCGCACTGTGACAGCCAGCTTTCAGGCCAGGTGCCGGTGACGCCGCGACTGCCGAGCAGGGTGATGCCAAAGCGGGTGCCCTCTTCATCGCCAAAGCCGACGATCTCGATTGCCTTCGCCAGCCGTCGCCCCTGCTGGTGCAGACGCTGGACCACCTCAATCGCCGCCAGCACGCCGAGCATGCCGTCGTAGCGTCCGGCGTTGCGCACGGTGTCAAGATGAGAGCCCAGCAGCACCGCCGGCGCCCCCTCCTGTTGTCCTTCATAACGTCCGCAGATGTTGCCGACGCTGTCCTGCCACACCATCATGCCGGCAGCCTGCATCCACTGCCCCACCAGCTGGTTGGCCTGCAGATGCTCGGGCGACAGATAGACCCGGGTCAGGGCATCGGCGGTTTCGCTGAGGGCGGCCAGCCGATCGGCACGCGCCATCACCCGGCTGGCGGCCGCCTCTCTCTCCGCCTGCTGGCGGACGGTGTCACTCATAGGGTGGCCTCGGTGCGGTAGTGATCCCAGGCCGCCTGCATCGCCGCGCCCTGGGTGGTGGTGAACCTGAGGTAGTTCAGGACCGCTTCCAGCGCGCTGAGCGTCTGCATCACGCAGTCTTTACGCGCGTTATAGCCCATGGTGCCAATGCGCCAGACTTTACCGTGCAGCGGACCAAACGAGGTGCCAATTTCAATGCCGAAATCTTCCAGCATCAGTTTGCGTACCTGATCGCCGTTGACCCCGTTGGGGATCACCACCCCCAGCACGTTATTCATTTTGTGCCGCAGGTCGCCAAAGGTCTCGAGCCCCATCGCCTGGATGCCCTTCAGCAGCGCATCGCCGTGCAGTTTGTGGCGGGCGATGCCGTTGTCGAGTCCCTCCTGGAGGATCAGGCGCGCGCACTCCCGGGCGGCGAACAGCGCCGAGGTCGCTTCGGTATGGTGGTTAAGGCGCTCCGGCCCCCAGTAATCCATCACCATGCCGAGATCGAAATAGTTGGAGTAGATCATCTCGTCGACGCCATCGTGATGGGCATCGGTGCGGATCCCCTGCTCAATGCAGCGGCGGCGGCGGATGACCTCTTCCATCCGCGGGCTGAGGGTGATGGGCGAGGTGCCGGAAGGACCGCCCAGGCACTTCTGCATCCCGGCGGACACGGCGTCCAGCTGCCAGGCGTCGGTTTCCAGCGGGTTACCGCCGAGCGACGCGGTGGCGTCGGTATAGAACAGCACATCGTGACGACGGCAAATCTCTCCCAGCTCCGCCAGCGGCTGCAGCATGGTGGTGGAGGTATCGCCCTGCACGGTGAGCAGCAGGCGCGGCCGCACGCGCTTGATCGCATCCTCAACCTGATCCGGCGTAAAGACCTCACCCCACGGCACCTCGATGGTGTGCACCTCTGCCCGGCAGCGACGCGCGATCTCGCACAGCAGATGACCAAACCGGCCGAACACCGGCACCAGCACCTTGTCACCGGGACGGATCGCCGACAGCAGAATCGCTTCGATCCCGGCGCGCGAGGTGCCGTCGACCAACATCGTCCAGCGATTTTCGGTGCGAAACACGCCGCGGTAGAGCGCCATGACTTCATTCATGTAGTGGGTCATCGCCGGATCGTACTGGCCAACCAGCTGGCTCGACATGGCGCGCAGCACGCGCGGGTCGGCATTGATCGGCCCCGGCCCCATCAGCAGGCGCTGCGGCGGGTTAATTTGCGAAAACTGAGTGATATCCATCTGCCATTCCTTACGTTAGTTAAGACCGCGCACCGAGGAGATAAACTGTTTCAGTTCGCTGGTCTGCGGGCTGGCGAACAGCGTTTTGCTGTCGCCCTGCTCCCAGACGCGTCCCTGATGCATAAACACCACGCGGTCGCCCACTTCGCGGGCAAAATTCATTTCATGGGTGACGAGGATCAGCGTCATACCTTCCGCCGCCAGTTGCTCCAGCACCTTCAGCACTTCACCCACCAGTTCCGGGTCGAGCGCCGAGGTGATTTCGTCACAGAGTAAAACTTTCGGCGACATGGCCAGCGCCCGGGCAATGGCCACGCGCTGCTGTTGGCCGCCGGAGAGATTGGCCGGGTAGTAATCCAGACGGTCGCCAAGACCGACCTTCTCCAGCATCCGCTGCGCCAGCTCCCGGCATTCGGCCTGGGACTTCTTCAGTACCCGCCGCGGAGCCAGCATGACGTTCTCCAGCGCCGTCATGTGCGGGAACAGGTTAAAGTTCTGGAACACCATGCCGATGGAGCGGCTGATCTCCCGGGCCTGGGAATCGCGGTTGGTGATGGTCATGCCCCCGAGCTTGATGCTTCCCTCCTGGTAGCCCTCCAGACCATTGATACAGCGCAGCAGGGTGCTTTTACCCGAGCCGCTGCGGCCGATGATCGAGATCACTTCCCCCATGTCGATATCCAGATCGACGCCCTTCAACACATGGTTGTCGCCGTAGTACTTCTGCATCTGATTAATGGTGATGAGAGGCATTGAATTTGTTCTCCAGATAGCGGCTGTAGCGGGACAGCGGATAGCACAGAATGAAATAGCCCAGCGCCACAAGGGCAAACACTTTAAACGGCTGATAAGTGACGTTGGTCAGCATCGTCCCGGCCTTGGTCAGCTCCACAAAGCCGATAATCGATGCCAGCGCCGTGCCTTTGATCACCTGTACGGCAAAGCCCACCGTCGGCGCGATGGCAATGCGCAGCGCTTGCGGCGCCACCACCCGGTACAGGGTCTGGCCGAAGCTCAGCCCGAGACAGCGCGAGGCTTCCCACTGGCCTTTCGGCAGCGCGCGAATGCTGCCGAACCAGATATCCAGCAGAAAGGCGCTGGTGTAGAGCGTCAGGGCGACCGAGGCGGCGGTCCACGCCGAGACGTCAACGCCGAACAGCGCCACGCCAAAGAATGCCAGAAACAGCTGCATCAGCAGCGGCGTGCCCTGGAACAGCTCAATATACCCGCGGATCAGCCGTTTCACCTGGCGTCCGCCGGTGAGGCGCAGCAGCAGTAACGGTAAGGTCACCAGCGCCCCGCCGGTGAACGCGACCAGCGACAGCAGCACCGTCCAGCGACCGGCCAGCAGCAGGTTGCGGATAATGTCCCAGTCAGTAAAAGTGGTCATCAGGCCTGTACCCCCAGCCATTTACGCCCCGCCGCCATCAGCAGCTGGCGCATCGCTATCGATAACGCTAAGTAGATCCCGGTGGTTACCAGATAGACCTCAAAGCTCAAAAATGTCCGCGACTGGATCAGGTTGGCGGCGAAGGTCAGCTCCTCATAGGAGACCTGCGACACCACTGACGAGCCGAGCATCACAATGATGCACTGGCTGACCAGCGCCGGATAAATCCGCTGCAGCGCCGGGGGCAGTACGACGCGAACGAAGGTTTGCGTCCGGCTAAGCCCGAGCACGCGACCGGCTTCCCACTGGCCCTTCGGCGTCACCTGAATGCCGGCGCGGACGATCTCGGTGCTGTAGGCGCCGAGGTTAACCACCATCGCCAGCAGCGCCGCTTCACCGGCGGTCATCTTCAGTCCCAGGTTCGGTAAACCAAAGACGATAAAAAAGAGCTGCACCACAAACGGCGTATTACGGATGATTTCCACATATCCGCCCCATACCCGGCTGAGCATTCCCGGGCGACCGCTGCGGATCGCCGCCCCAAGGATGCCGATCGCCAGTCCGCCGATCGTCGCCAGCACCGTCAACTGCACCGTCACCCACAGGCCGGCCAGCAGCTCCGGCCAGTGCGGCCAGAGCTCAGAGAAATGAAGTTGCTCCGTCATCCCCAGACCTTACGCGCCGAGGCTGGCAGGCAGTGGCGCTTTCAGCCACTTCTCAGACAGACCGTTGAGGGTGCCGTCCTTAATGCCCTGCTCGATGAGGGTATCCACTTTTGCCTTCAGCGCCGGTTCGTTCTTTTTCAGACCGATAAAGCACGGCGAGTCCTTCAGCATAAAGCTCGGGACCGGCGCTTTGTCGGCGTTCTGCCGGGAGATAGCCGCCACCACCAGGTTTCCGGTGGCGACATACTGCACCTGACCGGACAGGTAAGCCGACAGCGTAGTGTTATTGTCCTCGTAGCGCTTAATCTGCGCCGCCTGCGGCGCCACGCTGGTCAGCACCATATCTTCCACCGCCCCACGGGTCACGCCGATGCTTTTGCCGCTCAGCGCGGCCGCGTCCTTCAGCTCCGCCCCTTTCGGGCCAAACACCCCGAGGAAGAACGGGGCGTAGGCGCGGCTGAAGTCGATCACCTTCTCGCGCTCGCCGTTCTTGCCGAGGCTGGAGATCACCAGGTCCACCTTATCGGTCTGCAGATACGGCACGCGGTTGGCGCTGGTCACCGGGACCAGCTGCAGCTTGAGCTTCATCGATTTCGCCAGATAGCGCGCCATATCGATGTCATACCCCTGCGGCTGCAGGTCGGTACCCACCGAGCCGAACGGTGGAAAGTCCTGGGGTACGGCAATGCGGATGACGCCGCGTTTTTCAATATCCTGGAGCTGGTCAGCCTGCGCGGCAGAAACAGACGATAGGAGACAAGCGGCCCCGGCCAGCGCGATCAACAGTTTCTTCATGATGTTTACCCGTTACGTTAGCATGAAACAAAAGATTCTTTGAATCTGTTTTTGCAACTAATGTGCCAGATACAGACGAGGCGAGGGTTGGCGAGGAATTAAAACAAAAAGTGAGAAAGGACAAGCGTTAACGGAAAAGTGTTCAGAGAGCGGCGGCGCCATGACGTGGTTTTTATTGCACCATAATAATGCACAGCACCACGCTGGCGCCCCATCAGCGTTGTTCCAGCTCGTCCAGCTGCTGGTAAAGCGTGGCGATATCGTGGATGCGCGGACGACCGCTGTCGAGCGTTTCATGGAGAAAGGCATTGGCCAGCAGATTAATCAGGCTGTTGACCGAGGCATAGCTATCGTAGGCGGAGACGCTGTCCAGCGGCGCGCAGAGCTGCCAGCGGGAGAGCGGAAACAGGCTGTGGGCCTGCGGCTCGCACATTAACAGGACCGGCACCCCGTCGCGCTGCAGCTGCTGCAGCAGCGGGCGTACTATTCGCGGCCGGCGGCGAAACGCCATCAATACCACCAGATCATCGGCGGTCAGATCGACCAGCTCTTCGCTGAGACTCTGACCCGGCTGGGGCAGCACCAGCACCTGGCCGCGGGCCTGCAGCAGCTGCTGGCGCAGATGCAGCGCCGCCGGATAGGCGTTGCGCATGCCAATCACCACAATGCGGCGGGCGGCCACCATCGCCGTCAGCGCCTCAGCGAACTGGCGGGCGTCGAGGGCGTTGACCCACTGGGTGAGGTTTGCCATCTCCTGCTTATAATGGCGCGCCAGCAGCGTGTTACCCTGCACCGCGTCGCGCTGGTCGGTGAGCGGCATCCCGCTCTGACGCAGAGTGCGCAGTTCATCGCGCATATCCTTATATTTGTCGTAACCGAGGCGCTTAAACAGCCGGCTGACGGTGGCTTTCGACACGCCGCTCAGCTGCGCCAGCTCGGCGCTGTTGTAGCTTATCAGGTCGTCAAAGTGGTCAAAGATGAAATCCGCCACCCGCTGCTCCTGCGGCGACAGCGAGGCGTATTGCCCTTTCAGTCGTTCATCGAGTTGTTGCATAGCGCCCCTGTAACTTTCGTTTCATCATCCATTCCTCATCATACTGTATCTGCTATGCCTTACACATAGCGTGCCAGTGGGAAAATTCTGGTCATCGTTTTTATCAATGAAACGAAACGTTCAGAGATGGAACAGCTTTTGCAATGTTCTGCGGGTGATTCGTTCAGAAAGGATAATTTATGCACAGTAGCAACGTTTCGACCCACGGCATGGCGGTGGCCCCCCACCACCTCGCCAGTCAGAGCGCGCTGGCGATCCTGCGCGAGGGCGGCAGCGCCATTGAAGCGATGGTGGCTGCCGCGGCGGCCATCGCCGTCGTCTATCCCCATATGAATGGCCTCGGCGGCGATGGCTTCTGGCTGATCGTGCCGCCTGAGGGAGACCCAATCGCCATTGACGCCAGCGGGGCCGCCGGATCGCTGGCGACCCTCGAGGCCTACGCCGGACAGCGGCATATTCCCCACCGGGGACCGCAGGCCGCGCTGACCGTCGCCGGCACCGTCAGCGGCTGGGACGAGGCGCTGCGTATTTCTCGGGACTTAACCGGCCGCGCGCTGCCGGTGGCCCGCCTGTTGGCCGATGCGATCGGCTATGCCGAAGACGGCATTCCGGTCACTGCCTCGCAGGCCCACGCCACCGCCAGCAAACTGGAAGAGCTGCGCCATCAGCCGGGCTTCAGCGAAACCTGGCTGGTCGCGGGCGAGGCCCCGCGGCCCGGCAGCCGCTTCCGCCAGCCCGCCCTCGCCGGTACCCTGCGCATGCTGGCCAGCGACGGTCTCGACAGCTTTTATCGCGGGCCGCTGGCCGAGCGTCTCGCGCAGGGTATGGCCACGCTGGGGATGCCTGTCACCCTCGGCGACCTGCAGGCCCACCGCGCCAGGCGTCCGGGGCCGCTGACGCTCCAGCACCAGCAGGGAACGCTGTGGAATCTTGCCCCACCCACGCAGGGACTGGTGTCGCTGGCGATCCTTGGCATCACCGACCGCCTGAAGATGGCCGATGCCGACGACGCGCAAACGGTGCACCGTATCGTCGAAGCCACCAAGCGGGCGTTTGCCCTGCGCGATGCGCATATCACCGATCCGCGCCATCTGGATGTGGATGTACAGCAGTTGCTCACCCCGGAAGCCCTGCAGCCGCTGGCCGACAGCATCGACGACGCCAGCGCTTCCCCCTGGGGCGGCGGCAAAGGCCCGGGCGATACCGTCTGGATGGGCGTCGTGGATAACAGCGGACTGGCAGTGTCGTTTATTCAGAGTATCTATCACGAGTTCGGCAGCGGCGTGGTACTCCCGGACACCGGGATCGTCTGGCAAAACCGCGGGGCGGCCTTCAGCCTCGACCCGCAGCATCTCCTGGCGCTGGCCCCTGGCAAACAGCCATTCCACACCCTCAACCCTGCCGCCGCGCGCCTGAACGATGGCCGGGTGATGGTCTATGGCTCGATGGGCGGCGACGGTCAGCCGCAAACGCAGGCGGCGCTGTTTACCCGCTATATCCTGCAGGGGGTGCCGTTGCAGGAGAGCATCTCCCGTCCGCGCTGGCTGCTGGGCCGCACCTGGGGCCAGTCCTCCGACTCACTGAAGCTGGAGGGACGCTTTGCCCCCGCCTGTATCGCGCGCCTGCGCGAGCTGGGGCACGACGTAGAAGTGCTGGCCGATTTCAGCGAAGCAATGGGCCACGCCGGGGCCATTGTCCGCCATCCCAACGGTCTGCTTGAAGGGGCGACCGATCCACGCAGCAACGGCGCCGCCGCCGGATACTAAGGAGCAGACCATGACCACACAGCCAGACTGGAGCGAGTATCTGACGCAGATGACTCACCTGTTGGATATGGAGCTGGATGCGCCGCGCCGTAAGGAGCTGGAGCGCCAGTTTGCCCGCATCGCCGCCATGGCGCAGCCGCTGATGGACTATCCCCTCGGGCCGCGCGAGGAGATTGCGGGGGTGTATAAAGCATGACTCTTCAACACTTCACCATTGCCGATCTCCAGCGTGCGCTGCACGATGGCGAACTGAGCGCCCGGGAGATCGCCCGCCAGACGCTGGACGATATCGCCCGCGTGAATCCGCAGATCAACGCCTGGACCGAGGTCACCGCCCAGCGCATGCTGGCGGAGGCCGACAGCATCGACGCCCTGCGCCGGGAAAAGCGCCCCCTGCCGCCGCTGGCAGGGATTCCTTACGCAGTGAAAAATCTGTTTGATGTCGCCGGGCACACCACCCTCGCCGGCGCCGAACTGCTGAGCGATCGGCCGCCGGCAGCCAGCGACAGCTGGGCGGTGCGCCAGCTGCACAGCGCCGGCGCCCTGCTCAGCGGGATGCTCAATATGGACGCCTACGCCTACGGCTTCACCACCGAAAATAGCCACTATGGCGCGACGCGCAACCCGCACGATCTGTCGCGGATCGCCGGCGGTTCTTCCGGCGGTTCGGCCGCGGCGGTGGCGGCCGGGCTGGTTCATTTCAGCCTCGGCAGCGACACCAACGGCTCGATCCGTGTCCCCGCGTCGCTGTGCGGGATCTTTGGCCTGAAACCCACTTTCGGGCGCCTGTCGCGCTCCGGCAGCCATCCGTTTGTCGCCAGTCTGGATCATATTGGTCCTTTTGCCCGCCGGGTGGCCGACCTCGCCGCGGTGTATGACGCCCTGCAGGGGCGCGACCCGGCCGATGACTTTCAGGCTGATAAAGCCAGCGAGCGCACCGGCAACCTGCTGGATCGCGGACTGGAGGGGCTGCGCTGCGCGCGGCTGGGGGGCTATTTCACCACCTGGTGCGATGACGACGCCCGGGCGGCCGTGGATCGGGTCGCCCACGCGCTGGGCGCCGACAGCGAGCTGCAGTTCGCGGATGCCGCCCTGGCCCGCTCGGCGGCCTTTATCATCAGCGCCAGCGAAGGCGGCAATCAGTACCTGACGGATCTTCGCCAGTCGCCCGAGCGCTTTGAACCCCACTCCCGCGAGCGGCTGTTGGCCGGGGCGATGATCCCCTCGGCGTGGTATCTGCAGGCTCAGCGCTTCCGCCGTCATGCTCGCCAGGCAATGAAATCCCTGTTCAGCCAGGCCGACGTGCTGATCGCCCCGGCCACCCCATGCAGCGCCACGCCAATAGGCGCGGAGGAGATGGTGATTAACGGCCAGCCGCTGCCGGTGCGCGCCAGCATGGGAATGCTGACGCAGCCGATCTCCTTCCTCGGTCTGCCGGTGGTGACCGTGCCCCTGCGTACCGCCAGCGGTAAGCCGATTGGCCTGCAACTGATTGCCGCGCCGTTTAACGAACAAGCCTGTCTTCGCGCCGCGCGGGCGCTGGAAGCGATGGGCATTACCGATGCCCGAGTGGCGGAGAGTGCAGCATGATCAATCTGGATAATGTAGACCGCCCGGCGATCCTCGCCGAGGTGACGGCGGCGTTTTATCAGTATGAAGAGGCGCTGGTCAGCAATAACATCGAGGCGCTGGATGCGCTATTCTGGCACGACCCGCGCACCGTACGGCTGGGAGCCGGCGAAAATCTGTATGGCATCGAGGCGATCCGCGCCTTTCGCGCCGCCCGCCCCGCCGCCGGTCTGGCCCGCGATCTGCGCCATACCACCATTACCACCTTTGGCGCGGATATGGCGGTGTGCAGCACCGAGTTCACCCGCGAAGGCAGCGCGCGCCTGGGCCGCCAGCAGCAGACCTGGGTACGCTTCCCCTACGGCTGGCGGATTGTCGCCGCCCAGGTCAGTCTGATGGACTGAGTGGCATAGACTGGAGCGGACCGGGGAATAAGGTATCCGCCGGCCCGCTTCCGGTCCGGTAACATGTTATTTGGAGTCGAAGATCATGGTGTTCATCAGAGCGGCCGAAGCAGAAGATATCCCCTCGCTGCAAACGCTATTTCTGCAGCTGGGCTATCAGACGGAGACGGCGATCTTAGCGCAACGCATCACTGCCCCGCAGAGCATGATGAGTGCGCTGGTGGCGGAAACAGAAAACGCTGTGTGTGGCGTAATCGTTATCAATTTTATTTTACCGGTACATGAGAACCGTTTATGGGCATTAATTTCCGCGCTGATCATCGAGGAATCGTCACGTGGATCAGGGATAGGCCAGCAGCTTCTCCAGGCCGCAGAGCGCCTCGCCCGCGATAAACAATGCGCTCAGATCGAACTTTCAAGTAGTGAAAAAAGAATCAGAGCGCATCAATTTTATGAAAATAACGGCTACAAGGAGGTTCGCAAACGCTTCGTTAAACATTTGTCTTAACCGCCTGCGCGCGAGGGCTTTCCCCGGATGACCGTAACTATATTTTGCCCAGCAGGATATTTAACATGCGGCGCAGGGGCTCCGCAGCCCCCCACAATAGCTGATCGCCAACCGTTAACACCGAGTAGACTGGGTCATTATTTAGCGACATTTTCTTGTAGCGGCCAATACCTACCTGCAGCGAACCACTAATAGCAGCCGGGGTCAATTTACTGACACTCTCTTGCTTATTATTGCGGACATAGTTTACCCACGGATGGGAATGGGTGACTAACTCAGCAAATTCTGCTTCGCTGACCTCACGTTTAAGTTTCAGCGTAATCGCCGCGCTGTGACAGCGGATCACCCCGACCCGAATGCATAAACCATTGACCGGGATGGTACCCGGCGCAAGGCCAAGAATTTTATTAGTTTCCGCCTCGCCCTTCCATTCTTCGCGGCTGTTTCCATCGCCCAGATCGCTGTCGATCCACGGAATGATGCTGCCCATGAGGGGGACGCCAAAATTCTCCACCGGCATGCCCGCGCTGTTAATCAACTCACTCACTTTATTTACCAATGGCAGCACGGAACCTGATGATGTCAGTTCATCAGCGGATAAATGCTGACTGATATAAGCGCTTTGCGCGATTAATTCCCGCACCTGTTTGGCGCCCGCCCCGGAGGCAGACTGATAGGTCATCACGCTCATCCATTCGATAAGATCCGCTTTTATCAGCCCGGCCAACCCCATCAGGCTCAGCGTAATGGAGCAGTTGCCGCCGACAAACAGTTTAATTCCCGCTTTTACCGCACGATCGATATTTTCGCGGTTGACGGGGTCGAGAATAATGCAGGCTCTTTCATCCATCCGCAGCGCCGAAGCCGCATCAATCCAGTAACCTTGCCAGCCATGGTTAATTAACGCCGGATAGATGGCTTTGGTATAATCCCCGCCCTGACAGGTGATGATGATATCCATTTCGGCGAGTGCGCTAAGGGAATTCGCATCTTTCAGCCTGTCGCTTTTACCATTAATAACCGGGCCCGGGGCACCCGCAGTGGAGGTACTAAAAAAATGCGCTGTAATATCGTCGAAATCATTTTCTTCGATCATGCGTTGCAACAATACTGAGCCCACCATCCCTCGCCAACCAACAATACCCACCTGCTTCATTTATTTAACCTTTATAAGTTATGAGAATGTTAATTTGAGTGTCGCCATACCTTATATCGTATCCCCCAATAAAGGTCATTACCCAGCACATCGATTTTTATCATTATTAAAATGTTTCATCTGCCATCAGCGATATTTATCTCTTATTACGGTCAAGCAGATATAAGGCGGCGGCGACTGTCCAGTTTTCGGCATTCAAAGGTGAAACGGCGTAGCGAAACGGCAGCAGCTTCTTCTCTGGGTACCATGAAGAGTAACTTGCATTTTGATAGTTACTATGTCAATTTGCTGGCAAAAGCCACCTGGTTACTGGACAGCCCATGAAAAATGAACCGCTTTGCCACGCTCCCTGCCCCATCGCCCGCAGCCTGGGCCGCATCGGCGACAGCTGGAGCATCATGATCCTGCGCGATGCCTTCGCGGGCTTTACCCGCTTTGACGAGTTTCAGAAAAGCAGCAACGTCGCGCCCAATATTCTGTCGCGCCGCCTGAAGGAACTGGTCGATGACGGACTGCTGGAGAAGGTGTGCTACAGCAGCACCCCGCCGCGCTACGAATACCACCTCACGCCGCGCGGCCGCGATTTCCGCATGGTGCTGCTGGCGCTGGCGGAATGGGGTAACCGCCACTTCGCCCCCGAAGGCCGTCAGATGCAGCTGGTGGAAACCGCCACCCAGCGACGGGTTGAGCCAGTCATGGTGGATAAAGCGACCGGGGAAGAGATTATTCCGGGTAAATACGCCATGGTGCCGGGCCCCGCCGCCTCGCCGCTGATGAAATATCGTCATGAATATCTGCTGCGCAAACGCGAAGGCGATAGCGGGCAAAAATTCCAGCCTGAACCTTACAGAGATGCCAGCAATGAATCCGACCAGTAAGAAAAATATTCTTGTCCTGGCGGCCCTGGGGGCTGCCGCCCTGGCGGCAGCGAGCTACGGCGCTTACTGGTGGCATACCGGGCGCTTTATGCAGACCACCGATGATGCCTATGTCGGCGGCGACATTAGCGCCATCTCCAGCAAAGTCTCCGGCTATATCCAGCAGCTGGCGGTGCAGGACAATATGGCGGTGAAAAAAGGTGACCTGTTGATCCGCATTGACGACCGCGATTATCGCGCCGCCCTCGCGAAAGCCGCCGGAGAAGTGGCCGCGCAGCAGGCCGCGCTGGCCGATATCCAGGCTACCCGCCAGCTTCAGCAGGCGACCATTGCCGGCTCTGCGGCCTCGTTACTGGCCGCCACGGCGGCAACCGAAAAACTGGCTAACGACAACCGACGCTATAACGCCCTGGCCGCGTCGAGCGCGATTTCCGCACAGATCCGCGATAACGCCTCCGCCGATTATCGCCGGGCGCACGCCGAGCAGGAGAAGGCCAAAGCGGATAAAACCGTGGCCGAACGTCAGCTGGCGGTGCTGGATGCTCGCCACCAGCAAATCCTGGCTGCCCTGGCGCAGGCCCAGGCTAACCTCGAGATGGCCAGGCTGAACCTCAGCTATACCGACATTCGCGCGCCGTTCGATGGGGTGATTGGCAACCGCCGCGCGTGGTCCGGCTCCTTCGTCAGCAGCGGTACGCAGCTGCTCTCCCTGGTACCCGCGCACGGCCTGTGGATTGACGCTAACTTCAAGGAAAACCAGCTGGCGCATATGCGTGCCGGCCAGCCGGCGACCATCGTCGCCGATGTGCTGCCGAACCATACCTTTAAGGGGCATGTCGCCAGCCTGGCGCCGGCGACCGGCTCACGCTTCAGCATTCTGCCGGCGGAGAACGCGACCGGGAATTTCACTAAAATCGTGCAGCGGGTGCCGGTCCGCATTGCGCTGGAAGGTGACGGGGCAAAGCTTGACGTCCTGCGCCCGGGACTGTCGGTGATCGTCACCGTGAACGAAAAGAGCCCTCGATGAGCACCGTTCAGGCGCTGTCCGCCCCGCAGGGTCTGTCGATGCCGACGGCGAAGAAGATCTTCGCCTTCGCCAGCATGTGCGTGGGGATGTTTATTGCCCTTATCGACATCCAGATCGTCTCCGCCTCGCTGCGGGATATTGGCGGCGGCCTGTCGGCGGGCGACGATGAAACCGTCTGGGTACAAACCAGCTACCTGATCGCCGAGATCATTATTATCCCGCTTTCCGGCTGGCTGGCCCGGGTCATGTCGACCCGCTGGCTGTTTGCCGCTTCCGCGGCGGGCTTCACGCTGATGAGCCTGCTGTGCGGCTGGGCGTGGAACATCCAGAGTATGATCGCCTTCCGCGCCCTGCAGGGACTGGCGGGCGGGTCGATGATCCCCCTGGTGTTCACCACCGCTTTCGCCTTTTTTCAGGGCAAACAGCGGGTCATCGCCGCGGCGACGATCGGCGGCCTGGCCTCCCTCGCCCCTACGCTGGGTCCAACGGTGGGCGGCTGGATCACCGAAAACTACAACTGGCACTGGCTGTTCTTTATCAACGTTGTTCCGGGGATTTACATCGCGGTGGCAGTGCCGCTGCTGGTAAAAGTAGACAGCGCCGACCCTACTCTGCTGCGCGGCGCCGACTATCTCAGTATTCTGCTGCTGGCCTTGTCCCTCGGCTGCCTGGAATATACCCTCGAAGAAGGTCCGCGCTGGGGCTGGTTTGATGACGCGACCCTGACGACCACCGCCTGGGTCGCCCTGCTCTGCGGCGTGGCCTTTGTTATCCGCACCCTGCGCCATCCGCAGCCGGTGATGGATCTCCGCGCCCTGCAGGATCGAACCTTCAGCCTCGGCTGCTATTTCTCGTTTATGGCCGGCGTCGGCATCTTCGCCACCATCTATTTAACCCCGCTGTATCTGGGGAGCGTGCGCGGTTTCAGTGCGCTGGAGATCGGCCTGGCGGTATTTTCCACCGGTCTGTTCCAGGTCATGTCTATTCCGTTTTATTCGTGGCTCGCCAACCGCGTCGATCTGCGCTGGCTGCTGATGGCCGGGCTGATCGGCTTTGCGGTGTCAATGTACAGCTTTGTTCCGATCACTCACGACTGGGGGGCGGACCAGTTGCTGCTCCCGCAGGCCTTTCGCGGACTAGCGCAGCAGTTTGCCGTCGCGCCAACGGTGACCCTGACGCTGGGCAGCCTGCCGCCCGCGCGCCTGAAGCTGGCCTCCGGGCTGTTTAATCTGATGCGCAACCTCGGGGGCGCCATCGGCATCGCCCTGTGCGGCACGGTGCTTAACGACAGAACCAATCTGCACTATAGCCGCCTGGCGGACCATCTGAATAACGCCAACCTGGCAATGAGCGATTTTGTTCAGCGCAGCGCGGCAAACTTCACCGTCCAGGGGATCTCGCCGGATGCCGCGCAGACGGCGGCGCTGAAAAATCTTTCCGCGCTGGCGCTACGGGAGGCGCGAACCCAGGCATTTTCCGATGCTTTCTACCTCATCATGATGGGTTTTTTACTTGCCGCGCTGCTGGTTCCCTTGATGAAAAAGCCGCCGGCACACTGATACTACAGGAGAGTTAACTATGGGCGTTTCCGTTAAACGCATTGTCGTCACCGGGATGGGGATTGTCAGCCCGCTGGGCTGCGGCGTACAGCACGTCTGGCAGTCGCTGCTGGCAGGAAAGTCAGGGGTCACCCGGCTCAGCGAGCAGCTGGTCGCGGATATTCCCTGCAAAGTGGCCGGCCAGGTGCCGTCCATTGACAGCGATCCGCTGCACGGCTTCGACCCGCTGGCGACCATCCCGGCGAAAGAGCGCAAAAAGATGGATCGCTTTATCGAGTTTGCGCTGGTCGCCGTCCGTGAAGCGCTGACCCAGGCCGGCTGGTCGCCAGCATCTGCGGCCGAACAGGAACGTACCGCCACGGTGATCGCCACCGGGATCGGCGGCTTCAGCGAGATCGCCAATGCGGTACATACCACCGATGAACGCGGGCCGCGTCGTCTCTCGCCGTTCACTATCCCCTCTTTTCTGGCCAACCTGGCCGCCGGGCATGTGTCTATCGCCCACGGCTTCCGGGGCCCCATCGGCGCGCCGGTCACCGCCTGCGCAGCGGGTGCCCAGGCCATCGGCGATGCAGCGCGGATGATCCGCAGCGGCGAGGCGGATATTGCCCTCTGCGGCGGCGCGGAAGCGGCAATTCATCGCGTTAGCCTGGCCGGGTTTGCCGCGGCAAGGGCGCTGTCCAGCGCCTACAGCGACCAGCCGGAAAGCGCTTCCCGCCCCTTTGACCGTGACCGCGATGGTTTTGTGATGGGAGAAGGCGCCGGGCTTATTGTGATCGAATCTCTGGAGCACGCGCTGGCGCGCGGGGCCACGCCGCTGGCCGAGCTGGTGGGCTACGGCACCAGCGCAGATGCTTATCACCTGACCGCAGGCCCGGAAGACGGGAACGGCGCACGTCGGGCCATGGAGATCGCTATTCGCCAGGCCGGGGTGACCGTCGACGAGATTGACCATATCAATGCCCACGCCACCTCGACGCAGGTCGGTGATAAAGGTGAGCTGGCGGCGATTAAAACGCTGTTTGGCGCGCATCCGGTCGCCATTACCTCGACGAAATCCGCCACCGGCCATCTGTTAGGCGCGGCCGGCGGGATCGAGGCCATCTTCACCATTCAGGCCCTGCGTGACCAGGTGGTGCCGCCGACGCTGAACCTGCATCACCCCGATGAAGACGCGGCAGGCATGAACCTGGTGGCGCTGCAGGCCCGCCCGCAGAAGATGCGTTATGCGCTGTCGAACGGTTTTGGCTTTGGCGGCGTTAACGCCAGCCTGCTGCTGAAACGCTGGCAATAATCGTCAGCTCCCCTGCGGTACTGGCCGACGGGGGATTTCCACCGTTGCGGCTTTTGCCCTGCTGCTGGAGTAAATCAAGTACAGCGCGATACCCAGGGAGACAATGGCGCCTATTCGGCTCATCGAGAATGGAATCGACGCATTGTCCAGCCAGCCGAAGTTATCGATCAAGGTCAGTTTTGAGCGAAGAACGGACCACACTATCTAAAGAATGATATCGCCTATTATGTTGGGACCGCTCATGTTAAAAAAGGGATAGCTTTTCTTTTCATTGACGATAACGAAGGAATTTTCATGGTTGAGGTTGAGGAAATAAAAAAGAAATATCCCGGCGCAGATGCCTGGCAAATGGGTGACAGTCCGCAACTGGCTAACGAGCTTGCTGACCTGATCAAAAAAGGGATCAAAACGGCCTCTTGCGGATCTTTTGCCTCTTACCAGCAGGAAGAATCCGCCCCGAGAATCGGGAGTTATAACATTATTCTTGATGGTCAGAATGTTCCAGTTTGCGTGATCAGACTGATTTCGATGCAGCTGGTTCGTTTTTGTGATGTCACTGAAGCGTTCGCCCGCAAAGAAGGTGAAGGCGATTTAAGCCTTGAATACTGGAAGAAAGAGCATCAGAGATTTTTCAGCTCTGAAGGTCATTTTTCTGAAGATATGGAGTTGATCGCAGAAGAATTTGAAGTGGTTGAGGTGCTGTGAGACAAGGTCAACGGGCTGACGATTTATCACTTGCCACTCATAACACTGTTCGCTTCTGGCGCGGAGCGGACAAGCTGTCGAGCTAAAGGTCCGCATTGAGCAAGGAGCTGACGTGCCAGCTATAATTGGTAATAAAATGAGAGTAGAACTATTCTGATTTGTTTAAAAAAACATTTTTACATCCAAGGGCAAAATATTTTTTATGCTATCTTACATGCTATCTCAATATGCCAGGCTACCTGTGCCTGAAGTTACTCTACGTTCATGGTTAAAACAATGGTTGTCAGAGCAGGAATCGAGGTGTACAGACAGAAGTTTCTCGGCGCGATTTCCCTGGAGAGAAACTGGATTATGTCAGGAATATTTTTTACAACGAAAACTCAAAATTGATGGAAAGCAATTTCTTACTGGCCCCCGTTATCAGGGCGGAAATATTAACAAACCTTTTATTGATATTGTAGGTATGGATTCTGACCTAAATCATACTGCATTAGAACTCATTAGTAAGGAATGGTCACAACTCAGAGCTCAGTATGTCCGCATTCTTGTACCCGGCCAGTCCTTCCTGCAGGGTATTCCCGACCAGTATATATATGCCGCGTCTTTTTCTGAACCCCCTGAGTTCAATGATAAATCTCTTACTTTGCAAGTGGCGACATACGAAGATTTTGACTGGTGTTGTCAGGCCCTGGGTGATGCCTATAAGCATACATGGCAGACAGTTCGCGAACTGTCTGCAAGCAATTTGGTAGCAGTTGATGACGAAGAGTTGTGTGACCATATTTCAGAGAGAGAAGTATATATTATCTATGAAAACGATGTTCGCGCCGGGTTGCTAATATGCCAGAAAGGAAACCTCGCTTTTCTGAGAGGATATCGTATTACTGACAAAGTAATACTTCCTGCTTTTCGTGGTCGATCATTGTCGGCCCGAGCGCAACGCCTGCTGTACCGATTATTAACTCATTCCGATTCGGAACTATCTTTGTATATGGGCACAATTATTCCGCAGAATATCCCCTCGATGAAAACTGCAGAAAGAGCGGGACGAACTTGCATCCTAAGTTATCAATTTCTACCCATCTGCAGAACCCACGATTAACAGCAATGCTAATTTATCTTCAGCCTACACAGGGGACGTCCAGGGCCCGGGAGTACTCCCCTGGACGCATTAATGGGCAGGATGTGATTGTTGCGCAGGCTATCATATGGCGTGAGGTACAGCAGAATCAGGCTTCGTAGCAATGAGGGGCTCACAGCGTCCGGAATCCACCCGGTGCCGTAAATCACCGTAAGGTCTGTCATAAGGTAATTTCATCACGCATCGCGACACCTTTTTTCTTCATGCAGGCCTTCTCTTTCACGGTTTGTCAGAACTGTGGACCGCAGTAATCTCCACTCCGTGCTTTAATCAATGAGAGTGTGTCGGGTGCAAATTAAACTACCTTTCTCAACAGCAAAGGCGGGATACCCCTGCCCTCGCAGGGTTTCTGCGTCTGGTAATATGCCCATGACAGTCTCAAAGACCGCTTTGAGGGTTTCCCGGTTTAAGGCACATAATCGCGTGGCGTTGCCCCCAAAATGCAGCGAAAAGCAGCGGTAAAGGCCGCCGGGCATGAGAAACCAAGCTGGTAAGCGACCTGTTTGATTGGAACACCGTTCGCGAGAAGATCCAACGAAGCGCAAATTCTGGCTCTCTGCTTCCATGTTCTAAAACTAAAGCCTGTATCCTTCATAAACAAGCGGGAAAAGGTCCGTTCCGACATGGCCGACATAAAAGCCAGCTCGCTCAGCGATGCTTCCCAGCGCTGATTGACCAGTAGCGATCTGGCCGCGCTAAATAATCGCTCATCATTCGGCATGGGAAGCGCCATCGTTAAAGGTGGAGCCTCGCTGAGAATTTCCAGAAGCAACAACGCTATCTTCCGTTGACTCGGTCTGGCGTAGTCCTCACTGAACAGCCCTGCGATAAGCTCTTTGACTAAGGGCGTAGCCGTGATCACATGCACCTGTTGACTCTTCGTAAAGCTCGTACATTCTGCGATAAGGCTACTGCTGAAATAGATCGCCCTGAGATCGGTTTGTGAAAGCAGATGATAACTATGGATATGCAGAGGCGGTAGCCATAATGCCCGCTGAGGAGGGATCACCCAACGGTCACTCTCTGTTTGCACCAGCATAACCCCTCTGGTGGCGAAGAGTAGCTGCCCCTCAACATGATGATGGGGAGGATCTGCCTCGCCGCGTTGATAGCTTATCGCAGTACTGGACCAGCCTGTGGCCTCATCATGTCTTGGCGCTTTATCTATACTACCTGGCATTTCAGATTTAGCCCCTGCCATTATCATATCGAAACTGGAACCACCCGGAGTAGAGCCTTAGGCAATGGGTGCGTGACTTATCATCCTGATCATCAAAGATATTACAGGAGCTTAACCTCATGCGTGTACACTTTATCGTACATGAAAGTTTTGAAGCCCCGGGCGCATATGAAACCTGGGCAATAAACCAGGGTCATGATGTAACTTACTCACGCGTCTATGCAGGCGATCGGCTACCTGATGACGCCGTAGGCATCGATTTTCTTATCGTTATGGGCGGTCCGCAAGATCCTGACACCACGCTTGAAGCGTGCCCACACTTTAATGCTAAAGCGGAACAGGCGCTGATTGCTTCCGCGGTTAAAACCGGTAAGGCGGTGATCGGTATCTGCCTGGGTTCACAGCTCATTGGTGAAGCGCTGGGCGCGCCGTTCTCTCATAGCCCGGAAAAAGAGATTGGTAAATTCCCGATCACATTGACCGAAGACGGCAGGAAGGATGAGATGTTCTCTCACTTTGGGAAAACACTTGAAGTGGGTCACTGGCATAACGATATGCCAGGTTTGACGCCAGAGGCCAAAATTATTGCTTACAGCGAAGGCTGTCCGCGGCAGATCGTTGCCTATTCAGACCGCGTCTTTGGTTTCCAGTGCCACATGGAGCTCACATTGGACGTTGTAGAACGGCTGATCGCTCATTCTGAGAAAGACCTGAGCCGTGCAGCAGAATATCGTTTCGTTGACACGCCTGAAGCGCTCCGGGCGCACGATTACAGTGAAATGAATCAAGTACTTTTTGGCTTTTTGGATAAGCTGGAAGCACGTTACACAGCAGCGCAAGCATAATGTTATGCTCGGTAAGCTTGCCATCGGTTTTGATTTTAATGTCCGCTCCTGGCACAGAGCGGACAAGCTATCTGAGTTGAAGGTCTGATATGAGCGACCAGCGGACGTTGGCTACACTGTTAAACGTCGCAGACTCAGCTTCTGACTGCCAGTTTTTCGCGAGTTGGGCCTTCAAAGTAGATGCTCCTGATATGGCAATTACGGGGTTGAGTCAGCACAAAGCGAATTGTTTCCCAGACTGAACGCCCATTCATCAGACGTTCCCCCATTTTGGGCTGGCTATCGACAAACGCCTCTAACCCTGTCAGCTCGAAATCCGGGGGATACAACCCAGTCACACGTATATTTTCTTTAGACAACTGGTACGAAAGTTTAGTTGTAAACCCGCTAAGCCCGTGTTTACTGGCAAAAAAAGCGGGGTGCGCAATTGAATCTGTAAAATTAGGAATCCCACATGAAGATATAATTGAGACGATATCCGCACTTTCTGAACGTCTTAACCCGGGTAGCAATGCCTGAGTCAGCAGAATAGAACCTTTCAGGCCTGAACTGATAGTATTTATGATTTCTGTGTCTGATTGATCGTCTAACGTTCCTGAAAGCCACTGAGCAGCATTGAGGATTAAAATGTCTATGGGCTTGTCTAAAGTTAACAACTGTGAAGAAAACTGAGAAAGGGATTCAGGTAGGGTTAAATCACAGAGATGCCCTTTCGCCATTCCGCCTTCAGCCGTAATGATACTGCAAGTTTTTTGAATGTCATCAGCGCGCCTCGCGCAAAAATCCACCTCGACGCCTTCTCGCGCTAACCATACGCTCAGCGCCTGACCAAATCCCGTGCCACCACCGGTAATTACAGCTCTTTTACCTCTCAGCATCTTCATCCATCCTTTATTAATGAATAGGGGGGGATGTAGATATATATGAGGAAGCAGATTGACATCTTTCAGTTAGTGCCATTTTTTGACGATAGGGATAAGTTGTACTGCTACATTTCCATCGCGCTCCTGTGGGCATGCAACATCAGCTCCTGGCACTAGTCTGCCGTAAAGGGCAGCTTTAAGGGAGGAGCGGACGAGCTAACGCAGGTGAAGATCCGCTGTGAGCGAAAAGCGGATTTTTGTCGTTCTGTCATCAAAACTGGCGACTTATATTAGGATATCGCAATACCCCTCGCCCTCAGGCTACGTCTGCTTGAATTGATTGCCTCAAGAAGGCGGAGGCGGCTTTCCGCTGATTGCCGCTACGCGCACAGCAGGCGTACCGGTCATTTATGTCAGCGTCGGATTCCGCAAGGGGTATCCAGAGGTCAGCAAAAACAACACTATCTTCGCTTCGATTAAGGAGAATGGAGTTTTTATGGCTGATAACGAGAGCACGGCTATTCATCCTGATGTTGCTCCAGCAGAAAATGAAGTCGTCAAACGCAGAGTCGGAGCTTTCTCGTTTACTGAACTTGAGATGATCCTTCGTGCTCAAGGCATCGAAAACCTGATTCTTACGGGTGTAACTACCAGTCGTGTGGTGCTTTCTACAGTCGGACAAGCTTTTGATCTGGATTACCGCCTTATCGTTGTGAATGATTATTGCGCAGATCCAGATCCTGACACCAATATGTTTTTACTTAAAAAAGTTCTACCTCAACATGCTTTTGTTACCAGTTCCTCTGAAATATCAAAACCTGGGCATAAAACTATGAATTTCTGACGTCAAAAAACGGGAGGATATAACCGGGGATCCCCAGTCATCTGAACGTCCGCTCCTGGTGGCGATAGTCAGCATCATGTCTGGCCCAGGAGAAATCTCCAGAAGCGTCAGTGCGAGAAGGAAAGTCATAAACGTTTCGATGGAAGGCATCCTGGTAGAGTCCGAAAACATATTTCCGCTACGTTACCTCCGTTCGATGCGGGCAAGAAGCGGACGTTGTACTTCAATCATCATCGATTTGAATGACAGCAAGGTAACGGCTAATCCAGGTGACGTAAATGTGTCGCGATCCCCCAGCTTAGAACGGTACAGCTTCCATTAATCAGCTCGAAAACGGCGTAACTCGCATTGGGTTGTGCATAGCGGTGAAAATCATCCACAGATCCACTTTTTAATGTCGCAAGCACGCCCTGAATGACCTGCCCGTGAGACACAATACATATTGTTCGATGATGATGTTTTTTTTCCAGACTGGATAAAAAATGTATCATTCGCTGCGAAGCATCTGAGAGAGACTCACCCCCTGGCGGACAATACTCTGCATCCAGGGTGAATAATGCTTCTGCGGCGTCCGGATTATTTTGCAGCAGCGCTACGGTTGTCATGCCTTCAAACTGACCAAAAGCCTGTTCTTTCAGAGCCGGTTCAGCTATCAGTGAACAATAAAAACGCTCAGCCAGGCGCTGTCCCATTTGCCAGGCCCGGCCAAGTGGAGACGCGTAAACACATTCTACCCGGTAATCACTCTCTGCAAACGCTGCCAATAAAGCTGATGTTTGACGCTCCCCACGAAGCGTCAATGCGCTATCACTGTGTCCCTGAATAATATTTTTTACATTCCATTCTGTTTCCGCGTGTCGAACCAGTATCACTTGCATCATTGCAGGGTCACATAAGCCGTTATTTGAAATGTTATCATCTAAAAACCCTCCTTTGATATGCAGGCAAGTTCTCAGCTCTCGACGAAAAACAGGAACAAGTGTAGCTGATAATGGTTATGTTCAGCTTCAGAAGTGACGTAGTTATCGACGTTAACGTCTGCTCTGGCACAGAGCGAACGCTTCCCCTTGTCGACGCGAAAAGCAACTCTGCCCATGCCTCTATCTCAGTAAAACCTGAATCAGCTGCACGACGATATACACTCCCGCTACCATCTGTATGATCCGAAACCCCCATCTCAGATAGCGCCATTGATGGCGTTCGTTGGCATCAGCCGCTTCAATGGCGGGATCATAACGTTTTCTTTTCCTGGTTCTGAAGGTATCGAATCCCCACAGGATGAGAAGAAAGATGATGATGATTTTTTCAACGATAAGATGGTTCACAAAGAGAGACTCCGGTCTTCTCACGGTTACAGGCAGAATAGATAAACCGCCAGGATGTAGCCACCACTAAATGTAGGGGTACCTGAAGACGAAGCCAGGCCTTCCCGGATTATCTGTCTTATGACCGCGTAAACGCATAGCAACGCCATAAAAGCGACATTCATTTCCGACACATGCTGCCGGAGTCCCCTTCTCCGACGCCTCAGGCTGGGTGATAAAACGACGGCGGCTGCCCGGTCACGCGGCGGAACATGGTGGCGAAAGAGGACGCATTGTCGTATCCAAGGGATAATGCCACTTCGTTCACCGGTTTGCCTGCTATCAACCATGCCAGGGCGCTCACCACGCAGGCTCGCTGTCGCCAGGCGGAAAACGACAGGCCCAGCTGCTTCAGGAAATGGCGGCGAAAGGTACTAGGACTCATAAACAGCGCCCTGGCCCAGCGCGCCGCAGGATCATGGATAGAGGGGTTAAGCAAAAAAGCCTGACAAAGCGCCAGCAGCGCCGGATGCTGCGGCAACGGAATGTCAAATTCGCGGACCGGCATGGCGGCCAGTTCCAGCAACATCAACTGTATCAGCGTGCGATCGCGTGGGCTGTCGTACAACGGTGGTAAATCCACAGCCTCAAGCAGTAGCTGGCGCAACAGCGGCGAGACGCTGATCACTTCGCAACGACGGTGTTTAATGAAAGCGGCCACACAATCTGGCTCAATATACAAGCTACGCGTGGTCACCCCTGCAAATCTGACGGCATGCACGGTTTCAGGGGGGATCCAGACAGCGTGTTGCGGAGGAACCACCCATTCTCCGTCCTGCGTAGTGACATACATCAGTCCGGTCGCGCCATACAGTAGCTGTGCGCGACGATGCTGGTGCGGGGGCAGGATAAATCCCTGCGCATAGTCATTACCTAACGCCACCACATCACGATCGAGTCGATCGACCTCGTCAATTTTTACGTTGCGCACACCTGCCTCCCTCTGACCGATTTACAAAGGTAATTGAGCGCTACGCAAATGGGAAGCAGTACGCGACCGGTATAAGCTGCTCGCTCATTTTCAGGTCGGGGATACTCTCTTGAATGAGATCGTTATTATTGCGCTGGCAGGCTTTACTACCGGCATTACCACGGTGCTGTTCGGCTTCGGCGGCGGCTTTGTGGTGGTGCCCTTTGTCTATCAACTGATGCTCCGGCAGCCGGCGATCGCGGGCAACGCCATGCATGTCGCGGTGGCTACCTCAACGGCGGTGATGATATTTAACGCCGGCTGGGTCAGCTATCGAAACTGGCGGGCGGGCAGGCTTGCCGCGCAGACGCTGTTTCCGTTGTTATGGTTTATTGCCATTGGGGCGGTGGTGGGCTCCTGTCTGGCGGGGATATTGAGCGAGAATATTGTTCGCGCGCTGTTTATTCTCTATATGCTGGCAACCATCAGCGATTGTTTGTTGCGCAAGGGTTTTTTCACGGGCAGCGCTCGGCGTCGCCTGTCCCTGCCCGTGGTCACCGGCGGCGGTGTGATTATCGGTACGATCGCCGCATTGCTGGGCGTGGGCGGCAGCGTCATGACGGTGCCCCTGCTACGGCGACACGGGTATGCAATGCAGGAGTGCGTTAGCGCATCCAACCCGCTTTCTTTGCCCGTGGCGCTATGCGGGGCTGTGACCTATGCCGTCATTGGCTGGCACAGTATTCCGCTGAGCGGATTTTTGGGGTTTATCAGCCTGAAAATTTTAGGCCTGCTCGTCCTGACCGGCTGGGCCGGGATAGTGTTTAGCCGCCGGGCAATCCCTGCGGTACCTGATGTATGGTATGCGCGCATCTATGTGCTGCTGCTGTGCCTGGTACTCCTCGCCATGCTTATTCAATAATCAAATTACATTCTGGTAAACCGGTGTAACAGACGCGACCGGGCGGAGCCCTCTCCCTGAAGAGAGGGCCAGGATCAGGGGCAACAAGCTACCCGCGATACGGATGGGTTTCGCGCCAGTGGTCGGCAATCTGCTGCCGGGTGCAGACCCACACCTTGTCGTGCTGCTGGATATAATCAAGGAAACGCTGCAGCGCGCGGAAACGGCCTGGACGCCCAAGCAGTCGGCAGTGCATCCCCACGGACATCATCTTCGGCGCGGTTTCACCCTCGGCGTATAGCACGTCAAAGCTGTCTTTCAGATAGGTATAAAACTGCTCCGCGGTGTTGAATCCCTGAGCGGTGGCGAAGCGCATGTCGTTGGCGTCGAGGGTATAAGGCACGATCAGGTGCGGCCGCTGGCTGCCGTCGCTGCAGGCCACTTCGCTCCAGAAAGGTAAATCATCACCGTAATAATCGCTGTCGTAATCAAAGCCGCCGTGCTCCACCACCAGCTGGCGGGTGTTAGGGCTGTCGCGGCCGGTATACCAGCCGGTGGGCGGTTTGCCGAACAGGTCGGTCAGTACCTGCACCGCTTTTTGCAGATGCTCGCGCTCCTCGGCAATATCCATGTGCTGATAGTGGATCCAGCGCCAGCCGTGGCTGACCACATCGTAATCCGCAGCCTTGATCGCCGCCACAATCTCCGGATGCCGCGCCAGCGCCATCGCCACGCCGAAGACCGTCAACGGCAGCCCGCGCTGGCTGAACTCGCGATGGATGCGCCAGAACCCTGCCCGGCTGCCGTACTCATAGAGTGAATCCATCGACATATGGCGCGCCGGGTAGCTGGCGGCGCCGATAATATCGGACAGGAACTGTTCCGAACCCGCATCGCCATGCAGGACGTGATTCTCCGCGCCTTCCTCATAGTTGAGGACAAACTGCACCGCGATCCGCGCCCCGCCCGGCCAGCGCGCGTGCGGCGGCTCCCCTGCATAACCTCGCAGATCGCGAGGATAGTGTTCCTGGTTCTCTCCCATCTCCTGCCCCTTTTAAAATGGATTTAACGACTGAAACTGTCCGCTTAACGCTTTTTTCTCCGGGAACGCTAAGTCCCCATGCTTGCTGGTCGCCAGGCCCAGCGCGACCAGCGACTCCACCATCTTCACCGCCGCGCTGACGCCATCGATCACCGGCACCCGCAGCTCGCGGGTCAGCTCCTGCGCCAGGGTCGCCATCCCGCCGCAGCCAAGAACAATCGCCCCGCTGCCATCCTCTTTCAGAGCGCGAATGCAGCGCTCACGCACTTTCTCCTGCGCCAGGCCGCTACCGTCTTCCAGCGCCAGCACCGGCAAGTCAATGGCGTGCAGCGCCGCGCAGTGTTGATGAAATCCGTACTGGTGCAGCAAATGACGGGCGATGATCAGCGTGCGCGGCAGCGTGGTCACAATGGAGAAACGGGTGGCGACCATCGTCGCCATATGCATTGCCGCCTCCGCGATACCGATCACCGGCCCCTGGGCCAGCTCCCGCGCCGCCAGCAGCCCCGGGTCGCCGAAGCAGGCGATCACATGCCCATCCACCCCCTGCTCGCGTCCGGCCCTGATCTGCTCCAGCACGCCGACCGCCGCGATGGCTTCGTCAAAGTGGCCCTCAATTGACGGCACCCCGGCGCGGGGACAGACCGCAAGGATCTCGGTGCCCGGCGCAGCGACCGCACGCGCGGCGGCGCCTATCGTTTCAGTCATCGCCAGGCTGGTGTTGGGGTTAATCACTTGTATACGAACGGAAGACATCACGACTCCTTGTGGCCGGCGAACAGCCGGGAAAAATCGGGCAGGCTGACGCCATCGCGCTCGAAGCACAGGCTGGCGACAATATGATCAAAATGGTGCATCAGCGCCTCGCTGAGCGGCTGCAGGGCTTTATCCCGCAGCAAACCGACCAGCTGCTGGTGATCGTCGCAACGGCAGCCCTGTCGCCAGGGGGCGCCCCAGGCGGCAATCACTAAAGAGGAGCGCTGGCTGAGGCGGGTCACCATCTCGGTGAGCACCGGGTTGCCGGAGATAGCCTGCAGCTGAATATGAAAGTCAGCGGAGTGGCGGATCGCCGCCGGGCCGTCGTGCGCCGCATGGGCCTGCTGTTCACGCTGAATAATGTTCTCCAGCGCCGCCAGATGCGGCGGCTGACAGCGCGCGATCACATCGGGGAGATTGGCGACCTCGAGCAGCGCCCGGGTGCGAAAGATCGCCTGGGACTCTTCCACGCTCGGGCTGGTGACGTGTGCACCACGTTTGGGCGTCAACGTGACCAGTTGCACAGCGGCGAGTCGTTGCAGCACCTTTCTGATGCCGGTGCGGCTCACGGCGAACACCTCCGCCAGCGCCTCTTCCGGCAGTTTGCTGCCCGGCGGCAGCTGATGTTCGACGATAGCCGTCATCAGCGCCTGGTAAATGCTTTCGTCCTTGTCCTGCAGCGCTGGCGCGGCCTGGAGACGATGTTCATTATTCATTAACCCACTCCGGTTTCACTTATCGATAGCAGATCGTATACATAAAATTTAATTTTTGTATACAAGATTCATCATTCTGGCCTGGATCCTGCAATAGCCTCAGCAATCCATATCAAAGGGTTTTCATTCAGAGGAGCAGGTTTCATGCCACATTCATCCCACACGCAGCAGACGAAGACTCACAAGGCGGCCGCCGGCTACAGTCCGCGGCTATGTAATGACGATCTGGCGCCGACCCGCGACCAGAACTGGAGCTGGTACAATATCTTTTCATTCTGGATGTCGGACGTGCACAGCATGGGCGGCTACGTAGTGGCGGCGAGCTTCTTTACGCTTGGGCTGGCCAGCTGGCAGGTTCTGCTCTGCCTGCTGGTGGGCATCTGTATTGTCCAGCTGTGCGCCAACCTGGTGGCGAAGCCGAGCCAGATGGCCGGGGTGCCTTACGCGGTGATTTGTCGTCAGGCGTTTGGCGTTTTCGGCGCCAATATCCCGGCGGTGATCCGCGGGCTGATCGCCTTTGCCTGGTACGGCATTCAGACCTATCTGGCGGCGAATGCCCTGATGCTGGTCCTGCTCAAGTTCTGGCCCTCCCTTGCCTCGCTAACCAGCAGCAGCTTTCTCGGGCTGTCGCCCCTCGGCTGGCTGTGCTTCGCCACTATGTGGCTGCTGCAGGCGATGGTGTTCTGGCATGGCATGAACGCCATCAAACGCTTTATCGATATCGCCGGTCCGGCGGTTTATGTGGTGATGCTGGCGCTGGCCGGCTGGATTGTATACAAGACTGGTCTGGACGGTATCTCCTTTACCCTCGCCAGCAAATCCCTGAGCGCCGGCGAGCAGACCTGGCAGATGATCACCGCCACGGCGCTGGTGGTCTCCTACTTCTCCGGGCCGCTGCTTAACTTCGGTGACTTTTCCCGCTACGGCAAAAGCATGGGCGAGATCCGCCGCGGTAACCGCTGGGGACTGCCGTTTAACTTTCTGCTATTCTCGGTGGTTACCGTGGTGATTGTCTCCGGCACCCAGTCGCTGTTTGGCAAAATGATCACCGACCCGATCGAAACCGTCAGCCGCGTGGGTAACGATCTGGCGGTGGCCATCGGCCTGCTGACCATGATCACCGCCACCATCGGCATTAATATCGTGGCTAACTTCGTCTCGCCGGCCTTCGATTTTTCCAACTGCGCCCCGCAGAAAATCAGCTTCCGTACCGGCGGGATGATTGCCGCGGTGGGCTCGATACTCCTGACGCCGTGGAACCTGTTTAACTCGCCGGAGCTGATCCACTATACCCTCGACGTGCTGGGCGCCTTTATTGGCCCGCTGTTTGGCATCCTGATCGCCGACTTCTACCTGATCAAACGCGGCCGGGTGTCAGTGGACGATCTGTTTGACGATACGCCGCAGGGTAAATATTGGTACCGCAACGGCTTTAACCCGAAAGCGATTGCCGCCCTGCTGCCGTCGGTGGGCCTGGGGCTGATTATCAGCTTTATTCCGGCCCTGCATGAAGTGGCGAACTTCAGCTGGTTTATCGGCGTCTTCCTCGGCGCCACCACCTACCGCTGGCTGGCTCGCGACGAGCGCGAAGTGCAGGCGAAAGCTGCCTTCCGCTCCGGCGCGGTGGCGCAAAAAGAGTAACCCTCCCCACCTGCCGCGGCGTCTGGCCGCGGCAGGCTGCAAACTGGCACCAATCTTGCTGTTTATCACTATTCCCAGAGCGTTAAGAGAAGGCAGGTTCGATGATGGATTACCAGACCGCGGTGCGCGGTGCATTTTTTGATATCGCCGGCGTGGCGGAGACCCCGGATGAGGTGGCCGCCCAGGCCCGCTATCTCGATGATGGCTTGTTGTTCCTGCAGGAGGGGAAAATTATCGCCCTGCTGCCATGGCAGGAGGGGGAAGCCTTTCTGCATCCCCTGAAGGGCTATGTCGATCTGAGGGGTAAGCTGCTGCTGCCGGGGTTCGTTGATGCCCACGTTCACTATCCGCAGACCGAGATGATCGGCGCCTTTGGCGAACAGCTGCTGGAGTGGCTCACCACCTACACCTTCCCGGTGGAGAGCCAGTTTGCCGATGCGGAGTATGCCCAGGAGATAGCGCAGTTTTTTGTAAATCAGCTGATAAGCCATGGCACCACCACCGCGCTGGTGTTTTGTACCCTGCATCCGGCATCGGTGGAGGCGTTATTCAGCGAAGCGCTGCGCCTCAATATGCGCCTGATCGCCGGGAAAGTGATGATGGATCGCCATGTGCCCGACTACCTGTGCGAAACCGCCGGGGAGAGCTACGAGCAGACCCGGGCGTTGATCCGCCGCTGGCATCAGCGCGGCAGGCTGGGCTATGCCATCACCCCGCGCTTTGCCCCCACCTCGACCCCGGCGTTGCTGGAGGCGGTGCAGCGCCTGCGGGCCGAGTTTCCCGACACCTGGCTGCAGACGCATCTCAGTGAAAACCGGGAGGAGATCGCCTGGGTTAAACAGCTGTGGCCTGAGCATGCGCGCTATCTGGATGTCTATCATCACTATCAGCTCACCGGCGAACGCAGCGTCTTCGCTCACGGGATCCATCTCGATGATGCCGAGTGGCAGTGCCTGCATGACACCGGGTCCGCAGTCGCCTTCTGCCCGACGTCGAATCTGTTTCTCGGCAGCGGGCTGTTCCGCCTGCCCGCCTGCTGGCAGCACCAGGTGCGGATGGGCATCGGCAGCGACGTCGGAGCCGGGACCACCTTCAGCATGCTGCGGACGCTGGGCGAGGCCTACAAGGTAGGACAACTGCAGAGCTATCGCCTGCGCGCCAGCGAGGCCTTCTATCACGCCACCCTCGGCGGGGCGCGCGCCCTGCGGCTGGAGGAGAAAATTGGCAATTTCCAGCCGGGCAAAGAGGCGGATTTTGTGGTGATTGACCCGGCGGTCACCCCGCTGCAGCGCCTGCGCATAGGCCGCTGCCATGACATTTATGAGCAGCTGTTCGTGCTGATGACCCTGGGTGATGAACGAAATATCAGCGAGACGTGGGTGAACGGCGAGCGGGTGTGGTGTCAGGATTGACCCCTCAGCCACTCCCACTTCCTGAAAAGAACGAGAAAACGCACCATACCTTGTTTGCCACCTTAACGCAGGCTAACCCACTACAGGCGGGGCTTATTCAGGCGGCGCCATCTCTACTGCGCCGTCGCTCAGAGCAGTCAAAAGGCATGCGCGTCACCCGATTACGCCCGTCATTTTTTGCCGCATACAGCGCTTTATCGACGCGGGAAAACAGTTGTTCAACCGTTTCGCCGTCATGATGTTCAGCTACGCCGATGCTGACGGTCACCGACAGCGTCTGGTATTCGCTAACCGCCTGGCGGATCCCCTCCGCCAGTATCAGCGCGCGGCCGATCGGCGAATGGGGCAAAAAAAGCAGAAACTCTTCTCCACCCCAGCGATAAATTTTATCTTCGCGGTCGACCGACGTTTCCAGAATACGAGAGAGCACCAGCAGGACCTCATCGCCTTTTTGATGGCCGTGAATATCATTAATGCTCTTGAAATGATCGATATCGATTAACAGCAGACAATAACCCCGGGGGATAAAAGTTGGCGCCTCAACCAGACGGTGAAACTCCCGGCGATTAAGCAAGCCGGTTAACGGATCGTGGGCGGCGGAAAATTCCAGCTCTTTTTTCAGATGCACTTCTTCGGTGATATCGTGAATGATGCATAGCATCAGTCGAATATTATACAGCACCACCGGCCCGGCATAAGTTTGGACATGACGTAGCGAGCCGTCAGCCAGAATATGCGTAAAATTAAGCGGTTTATGACCGCCAGGCAGATTGGCAATATTATTCATAATGGGGATGACGTCCCGGCCCAGGGTATTTATTTGCCAGGTATGTTTGGTGCGCATTTCCTCATCGGAATAATGATAAAAACGTAGCGCGGCAATATTGGCATCGACAATCCGGCCATCTTTATGAGGGTCGATCAACAGCATCGGCGCGGTATTGGTCATAAAAAAGCGAGCGAAAAAGCCATTGTTACGCCGCTGGTAGCGGCGGGAGCCGGTATGAATCGACTGATTTTGCGCCAGCAGCTTCACGGCTTCAAACAGCAGCAAGCAACCACAGTCTTCGGTATCAATCAGGGTGGTTTTGCAATACACCGACTGCAACCCATTGGCGGTGGGTAACGTCCAGACTTCGAATATCTCGCTCATGGTGTCGAGATAGCGAAGGTAGTGCTGCAGTTGCGTTTCCGGACAGGTGGAATAAATACCGTTACGCATCTCATTGAGCGACATCTCGCCGCTCAATGTCCGGGAAGCCTGATTGGCATAGACCACCCTTTCGTTAAAAGGATGAACTACCCATATCGGGGTGCTTAAGACCTCAAAAACAGCCAGCTCTTTTAATAACATACAGGCCCCAAAACGACCCACTGCCGGCGCGGAACGGCACTTAACGCTGTGCAGCCCCAACGCTGGTTTAAAGTGAAAGCAAAATAGACACCGAGAAACCGCAATTACGCGCGAGCGCGCCAAGTATAGTCGGTTATGCGCCCAGTAAAGCCCTCTGAGGGTGACTTTGCGCGCAGTTTAACCAACAGAAGCGATGCTGCCTTTAATAATAATTTTATTTCAACAGCATAGCAGCAATGCCAGAACGGGTAGTCGCTTTTGATCACAGAGTGTGCATCGCCAACAGGGGTTACCCGGCAGGCGCAGCGGCATAGGCCAGGGCGGGCAGAGAGTCGCTTTTCTGCCCAGGCTAACCGTGATAGTTTCTATCATTACGCTCATTCATAGCGACAATTACCTTGAAAAAAATCGCCACTAAAATCACCCTTGCCGACATTGCGCGTGAAGCGCGCGTCGGCGTAGCCACCGTCGATCGGGTGCTCAATAAGCGCGCGGCGGTGAAAGAGTCCACGGCGCGGCGCGTGCTGGAGGCCGCCCGCCGGCTGGGTTTTACCCTCGAGCAGCCCCACTATCGCCTGGCTGCCGGCAAAGCGCCGGTCACGATCAGAATGGGCTTTATCCTGCTGCAGGAGAGCCACTCCTTCTACCTGCCGTTGGCCCGGGCGCTGACGCGCGAGGCTGCCCCATGGCTACCGGCGGGCCAGGCGCCGGTGATACTGCATTTTGCCATCGATGCGGTGGAAGCGATGGCTCAGGCCATTCACCGACTCAGCGATGAAGTGGAGGTGCTCGGCCTGGTGGCGCTGGATCACCCGCTGATTCGCCACGCGGTGGCCCGGGCCGCCGCCCGCGGCGTGCGCGTGCTCACCCTGCTTTCCGATCTATCGGTCCCCCAGCGCAGCGGGTATATCGGCCTCGATAATCATAAAGCCGGGCGCACCGCCGCCTGGTTTATCGAGCGCTTATGCCGGGGGAATGGTGAAATTGGCATTATCATTGGCGATAATCGTTTTACCTGCCAGGAAAGCTGTGAGATCAGCTTTCGCTCCTGCCTGCGAGAACAGGGCAAGGGGCAACAGATCCTTGAGCCGGTTCGCAGTCATGAACGGGCGGATATCGCCAGGACCGTGACGGAACAGATGCTGACTCAGTACCCGGCCCTGCAGGCGATCTACGCCCCCTGCGGCGGCGTCGAAGGGATCGTCGACGCGCTGCGCGACAGCGGCCGTCAGCAGGAGATCGCTCTGGTCTGCCACGGTCCGCTCAGCGACAGTGAACTGGCCCTGATCGATGGCACCATCGACATCATGCTTAACCACCGGCTGGATGAGTTTGCCGCCGTTACGCTGCGCGCCATGGTGGACGCCGCTTCACGCCCCCATAGCGAGGTGATTTCACTCCCTCAGCCTTTCGATATCATCACCAAAGAAAATATGTAAATTTCCGGCTCCGTCTCCAGCGGAGACGGTTATCGGGCGGACCGCGCCACCTCTCGACTTGATAAAAAATTATCAAAAAATCCATCAATTAAAATCATGATGATTATCATAAAATCAAAATTCCATCATTGTTGATAATGAAATCTTTATTCAATAATCAGCGGCATCCCTTGTATGAAAAAGGAAGCCGACATGATACATCCTATCGCTAACGCCCCCTGCAGCTGGGGCGTCGATGACCCGAAAAACCCTAACCTCCCTGCCTGGGCTACCGTACTGAAGGAGGCGGCGCAGGCTGGCTATCGCAGCATTGAGCTCGGCCCCTGGGGTTATCTCCCCACCGATCCGGCCAGCCTGCGCGCGGCGCTGGAGCAGCATCAGCTGTCGCTGGTCGCCGGCACGATCTTTGACGATCTGGTGAGCGAGGCCCATTTCCCCACCCTGGTGGCGCTGACCCATCAAATCTGCCGCAATCTGTCGCAGGTAGCCGCTGCCGAACCGATCCCGGGCCGCCCTTTCCAGCCGCCCTATCTGGTGATTATCGACTTCGGCAACCCCGAACGGGCGCGCTTTGCCGGGCGCGGCGCGCTGGCTCCGCGCCTCAATGACAAAGACTGGCAGCGCATGATGGAGCACATTATCGCCCTTAGCACCCTCGCCTGGCAGGAGTACGGTGTGCGGGCGGTTATCCATCCGCACGCCGGGGGCAGCATTGAATTCGCGGATGAGATCGAGCGGCTGGCCAACGATATCCCGCACGACGTCGCCGGGTTGTGTCTGGACACCGGACATCTCTATTACGCCGGGATGGATCCGCTCGACTGGCTGGATCGCTATTACCACCGCCTGGACTATCTGCACTTCAAGGATGTCGACCCGCAGGTTTATCAGCGCGCTATCCATGAAGGTATCGACTTCTTCACTGCCTGCGCCGAAGGGGTGATGTGCCCGCTCGGCAGCGGCGCCATTGACTATCCGGCTATCAAAGACTTTCTTGCCCGCCGGGGGTATCAGGGCTGGATAACCATTGAACAAGAGCGCGACCCGCGCCATGCCGCAGGCAGCCTGCAGGCGGTCACGGAAAGTCTGCGCTATCTGCGCGACGTCGGATTCTGACAGGAGGCACGACATGATTAACGGTTTAAAACCTCTCGACCGCACCCTGCGCTGGGGCATGGTCGGCGGCGGCGGCAGCAGCCAGATCGGCTATATTCACCGCTCTGCAGCGCTGCGCGATAACACCTTCACGCTGCTGGCCGGCGCCTTTGATATTGATGCCGAGCGCGGACGCCAGTTCGGCCAACAGCTGGGGGTGGATCCCGACCGCTGTTACGCCGACTATCAAAGCCTGTTCCGCAGCGAGGCTGCCCGGCCTGACGGCATTCAGGCGGTGTCAGTTGCCACGCCAAATAACACCCACTATGCCATCTGCCGGGCCGCGCTGGAGGCCGGGCTGCACGTGGTGTGCGAAAAGCCGCTGTGCTTCAGCAGCGAGGAAGCTGACGAGCTGGTGGCGCTCAGCCAGCGGCGGCGCAAGATTATCGGGGTGACCTACGGCTATGTCGGCCACCAGCTGATCCTGCAGGCCCGGCAGATGATCGCCGACGGGCTGCTGGGTGATATCCGTATCGTTAATATGCAGTTTGCCCACGGTTTTCACGCCCAGCCGGTGGAACAGGAAAACGCCAGTACCCGCTGGCGGGTCGATCCCCGCTTCGTCGGCCCCAGCTATGTGCTGGGCGACCTGGCCACCCATCCGCTGTTTCTGGTCGAAACCATGGCCCCGCAGCTGAAGATCACCCGGCTGATGTGCGCCAGACAAAGCTTCGTCAAAAGCCGCGCGCCGCTGGAAGATAACGCCCATGTACTGATGGAGTATGACAACGGGGCCATCGGCTCACTGTGGAGCTCCGCCGTCAACTGCGGTTCGATGCACGGGCAAAAGGTGCGAATCATCGGTGAAAAAGCCAGTCTCGAATGGTGGGATGAACAGCCCAACCAGCTACGCTACGAAATCCAGGGCGAACCCGTGCGCATCCTCGAGCGCGGTATGGACTATCTCGATCCGCTGGCGCGTCAGGATGATCGCATCGGCGGCGGCCATCCCGAGGGACTGTTTGAGGCATGGTCGAATCTCTATCGCCGCTTCGCCATCGCCATGGATGCCGCCGACCGTAGCGACGAGGCGCTGCTGGCCGACTTCTGGTACCCGGACGCCCGCGCCGGGGCGTTCGGCGTCCGCTGGGTGGAAAACTGCGTGCGTTCTGCCGACAACGGCGCCTGCTGGGTCGACTTCCGCTAACTCGCCGGCTCAGGGCGTTCGTCCTGAGCCTTTACGGCTATTTTTCTGTCCGCGCCAGCTGGGTTTTATCCGCCTCATGGGCGCGGTCCGCCAGCCCCTGGAACGCTCCGGCGCCATAGTATTGCGCGGGAACCGGCAATGCCTGCATATCGTGCCCTGGATAGATCTGCAGTTCGCCGAGGTCGCGTAAGCGGAATCCCCCGACCTGCTCCGGCATGGTCAGGCGATACGGCGGCATGGTTTCGAATGGGACCGGCGTCGGCAGCCGGTTTTCCTGTAGATCGTAGTTACGCTTCAGTACCAGAAACTTATCCGGCACCCGCCGGTGACTATTCCACCAGTCGCCGTCGATCTGCTGAAACATCGCTTCCGTCTCTCCGCGCGTCGCCACCAGCAGCCGGGTCAGCACTTGTTTCAGCGCCGCATCCATGGCCTGGTTATAATCCTCCAGCGAACCGCCGTGGCCGCTGAGGATGACATTAATCGCCAGCCTCGCGCCCAGTAAATTGGAGTAGAGATCCTCGGGCGAAAAAGCGGAAATCTCTTCGGAAAACCCGGGGACCGACTGGAAGCCATACCACTGGGCGATCTCATGCCACTGGGCGATTTCGAAGGCCAGATGCCCGGCGAGCCAGGCCGCCAGCTGATAGCGCTGCCTGACGCCCGCCGGCGGCGTAAAGGCATTCAGCTGCACGCGGCGCACGCCCAGTTCTTCACTGTAGAAGATCCGCCCCGCCTGACCCAGCGTCGGCGCAATACGATTGAACAGATAAAAGGTGTTGTCCGCCGTATCGCGCACATGGGCGATATCAATAAACCCGCCGCGGCGGGTATAGATAAGCCCGTTCTGCTCCTCGCTGAGCCCCAGCAGATTTTTCACTGCACCGAACGCGCTGTCGTTGTAATGGTGCTTACCCAGCGTACCCAGAGTCAACACATTACCGATCTGGTACATCGGGATCGGAATGCCCGCCGCGCGCACGTGCAGGTCGTAACCAAAAGCGCAGCACGGTCGCAGCGACTCCGGCGGCGGCAGCTCACCGAGGGTGGGCGCCGTATGGATCGCCGTCACGGCGGGTAACACCGGATCCTGCGCCAGCGCCGGCAGCGCCAGCGCGAATAATAGCCAGAAGGCTTTACGCATCAACAGCCTCTCCACAGCAATAAAAGTGCGCGCATCTTACCGGCAGATAGCGCCTGCGGTTTTAGTTAAAAACGGTATTCAGCGCCGACAACGAAACTATTGCGCGCGTAAAAGCCGCTCTTCCGTTCGTCGCGGCCCGGTGGTTAGTAGTTCTTGCGCGGAAAAGCGCTGGCTATCCCCCATTACCATCATCCTGCGGCAAGGTGGCGCGGTGATTGTATTCAAAAGGTGAATGTCGTATAACATAGCGCTACCGAGGGGTGTCCCGTGAGGGCTGAGATGGCGCAAGCCGAACCCTTTGAACCTGATCTGGGTCATGCCAGCGAAGGGACGGGTCGGCAATTTTGCCAGCATTACCGCCATTGCCTGTTCACACCCCTGCACGCCCGGATCTCCCCTGAATAAATGGAGGTCCTGTGATCGTTCCCGCTTTTAGCCAAGGTCTTTACGGCCGTTTACGCCAGCTGGCCGCCGCTGACTGGCAGCGCTATGTGGCGCATCCTTTCGTCCAGCAACTTGCCGATGGGACGCTGGCGGAAAACGCCTTTCGTCGCTATCTGACCCAGGATTATCTGTTTCTGATTCACTTTGCCCGCAGCTACGCGCTGCTGGTGAGTAAACTGCGCACGCTGCCGGAGATGCGGGCCGCGGCCGCCTCGATGAATGCCATCCTCAACGAACTGCCGCTGCACGTCGGCTACTGTGCCCAGTGGGGGATTAGCGAACCGGAGATGGCCGCCCAATCTGAAGCCCCCGAAACCCTCAACTATACCCGCTATGTGCTGGATATTGGCCACTCGGGTGACGCGCTGGATCTGCTGGTCGCCCTGATGCCCTGCGTCGCGGGCTACGCCGAAATCGGTCTCGGCCTGCTGCAGCATCCCGCCACCCGACTGGACGATAACCCCTACGCCTCATGGATCCGCAACTATGGCGATGAAGGCTATCTGCAGGGCGTCAGCGCCGCGCTGGCGCTGTTGGAAACGGTGTGGCAGCAGCGCGGGAGCGAGGCGCGAATCACTGAGCTGAGCGAGATTTTCACCACCGCCACCCGCCTTGAGGCGCAGTTCTGGCAGATGGGCCTCAACGCCGCGGCGGAGACCCGGGCGTGACGGCGCCGGGTATCGAGGTCCGTGGCCTGAGCCTGCATGTCGGCGACCGTCGGCTGTTCGACAACCTGTCGTTTACGGTCCCCGGCGGGCAGTGGGTGTCGCTGCTCGGCGCCAGCGGCGCCGGCAAAACCAGCCTGCTGCGGGTGATGGCCGGTCTGGCGCCCGCCACCCGCGGAGAAGTGGTCGCCAGCGATGGGCAACCGATTCAGGGCCGTCTGGCGTGGATGGGGCAGAAAGATCTGCTCTACCCCTGGCTGAGCGTTCGGGACAACGTCGCCCTCGGCGCGCGGCTGCGCGGTGAAAAAGTCGATCGTGACCGGGTCGCCGCTCTGCTTGAACAGGTTGAGCTTTCATCCTGCGCCGACGCCCGCCCGGCGACTCTCTCCGGCGGCATGCGTCAGCGCGCCGCGCTGGCGCGCACGCTGTATGAGGATCGCCCCATCGTGCTGATGGATGAGCCTTTCTCGGCGCTGGATACCCTCACCCGTACGCGGATTCAGACCCTGGCGGCCACCCTGCTGGCCGGTCGCACGGTGGTGCTTATCACCCACGATCCGCAGGAGGCCTGCCGGTTGAGCCACCGCCTGCTGGTCCTCTCGGCGGCCGACGGCGACATTGATGATAGCCATCACCTCGCCGGCACACCTCCGCGCGCGCCGGACGCGCCCGATCTCCTGATCGGCCAGGCCGCCCTGCTGCAGCAGCTGATGAGGGCCCAACCATGACTGGACGTCTCTGGCGCGGCGGCATGGTATTCGGCGGGCTGATGCTCCTCTGGGGTCTGGCCAGCCGCAGCGGCATTCCCCATTTTCTTTTACCGTCCCCGCTGGCGGTCGCCGAGGCGCTATGGGTTAATCGCGCCTATCTCGGCTGGCATACGCTTATCACGCTCAGTGAGATCCTGAGCGGCCTGGCGCTGGGCGTAACGCTCGGCGTCACCCTGGCGCTGGGCATGATCCTCTCCCCCCGTCTGCAGCGCTGGCTGATGCCGCTGGTGCTCACCAGTCAGGCGATCCCGGTCTTTGCCCTCGCCCCGCTGCTGGTGCTGTGGCTGGGCTTTGGCATGAGCGCCAAAGTGGCGATGGCGGTGCTGGTGATTTTCTTTCCGGTGACTTCCGCCTTCTTTGATGGCTTGCGGCGGGTCAACCAGGAGTATCTCGATCTGGCGCGCAGCATGAATGCCTCCTTCGGCGCTCAACTGCGACATGTCCGCCTGATGGCCGCCCTGCCGGCGCTGGGCTCTGGCCTGCGCATGGCGGCGGCGGTGGCGCCCATTGGCGCGATCATCGGCGAATGGGTCGGCTCCGCCGAGGGGCTGGGCTACGTCATGCTCAACGCCAATGCGCGACTGCAAACCGATATCTGCTTCGCCGCGCTGTTTATTTTAGTACTACTGACCCTCCTGCTGTGGCTGGCGGTAGATACCCTGCTACACCGGCTGATCGACTGGTCGCCGGAATAAGAATGACGTAATAAAGGAAAACAGATGAAAAAGTCGCTATTCGCCGGGGCAACCTTGACCGCCCTGTTCAGCGGCCACGCGCTGGCCAATGAACCGCTGACGCTGGTGCTGGACTGGTACATTAATCCCGACCATGCGCCGATTATGGTGGCCGAGCAGATCGGCGCCTTTAAGGCCCAGGGGCTGGACGTCAGGATTGTCCCCCCTTCCGATCCCGCGCTGCCTCCGCGCATGGTGGCCGCCCGTCAAGCGGATCTGGCCATCACCTACCAGCCGCAGGTGCACTTCTTTGCTGACGAAGGGTTACCGCTGGTGCGTGTAGGGACACTGATTAATTCGCCGCTGAATACGGTTATCGCCCTGGATAAGCAGATCAAAACCCCGGCAGATCTGCAAGGCAAGAAGGTGGGCTACTCGGTCAGCGGCATTGAGCAGGCCACCCTGGCGACCATGGCGCAACATGCAGGGATCGATCCGGCCAGCATCAAACTGGTGAACGTCAATTTCCAGCTGACCAGCGCCCTGCTGGCCGGCCAGGTGGACGCGGTTATCGGCGGCTATCGTAATATAGAAGCGCAGGAGCTGAAGCTGCAGGGCAAAACGCCGGTGGTGATGAACGTCGAAGATTACGGCGTGCCGGCCTATGACGAGCTGGTGATTGTCGCCCATCGCGACGCAATTCATGAGGCGAAGATCCGTAAATTCCTCACCGCCCTGCAGGCGGGAGTGGGCTATCTGCGCGCCCATCCGCAGAAGAGCTGGGAGGCGTTCGCCGCCGCCCACCCGGAGCTTAGGACCGAACTCAACCACCAGGCGTGGTTGCAAACCGTGCCACTGTTCGCCACCGATCCGGCAGCGCTGGATAAACCGCGCTACGAGACTTACGAACAGTTTTTATATAACAATAAGTTGGTGAAAAAAGTTACACCTTTAACAAATTATGCGGTGGAACTGCATTGAGTCTTGCTATCGCTGACGGAAGGCATTCCGTCAGCGCTTTAACGTAGCGGCAATAAAAATATAGAGACTTTCTCACTAATAATTACACTTTAAAGGGTTATAGTGACAGAGCGTTGTTCTATTATAATTCAGCACGTTACGTTAATTTTGCCCCTGGTAAGAATAACGTCAAAATAGCGCAATCAATAAAACGTTGAATGCGGATTTAAAAAGCCATATATTGTGCGCGCTTTATGAATGCCAATTCAATTTCTTACACCAATTATTCAACCAGCGTTCAACCGCAATGCTGGTTGTGGGAGTGATATGATGACGGATAAAGTCCGTATTGATACTTTACGTGCCGATTTATTAGACGCAAACAACGAAACCTTTTTGGCCCGTCAGGCCGAATTCGAATCGAATGTCAGGAGTTACCCGCGTAAGCTGCCGCTGGCTATCACTAAAGCCGAAGGCGTGTGGCTGACGGATGCGGATAACAAACAGTACCTGGACTGCCTCGCGGGCGCCGGTACTCTCGCTCTGGGCCACAACCACCCTGATGTATTGCAGAGCATCCAAAGTGTCATTACCAGCGGCTTGCCGTTACATACTCTCGATCTTACCACCCCGTTAAAAGATCGCTTCTCCGAATACCTGCTCTCTTGCCTGCCGGGCGAAGGGAAAGAATATTGCCTGCAGTTCACCGGCCCGTCCGGCGCTGACGCCGTGGAAGCCGCGCTGAAGCTGGCGAAAAAATATACCGGTCGTACCGCGGTGATCAGCTTCTCCGGCGGCTATCACGGGATGACCCACGGCGCGCTGTCCGTCACCGGCAACCTGTCGCCGAAAGCGGCGGTTAATGGCATGATGCCGGAAGTCCAGTTCATGCCTTACCCGCACCTGTATCGTTGCCCGCTGGGCATCGGCGGCGAAGCCGGCGTGAAAGCCCTGACCTACTACTTCGAAAACCTGATCAACGACGTGGAGAGCGGCGTCCGTAAACCGGCGGCGGTGATCCTTGAAGCCGTTCAGGGCGAAGGCGGTGTGAACCCGGCGCCGGTCGAGTGGCTGCAGCGCATCCGCAAAGTGACCGAAGAGCACGGCATTCTGCTGATCGTCGATGAAGTGCAGGCCGGCTTTGCCCGTACCGGTAAATTCTTCGCCTTCGAGCACGCCGGTATTCAGCCGGACATCATCGTGATGTCGAAAGCGGTTGGCGGCGGGCTGCCGCTGGCGGTGCTGGGCATTAAAAAGCAGTTCGACGCCTGGGAACCGGGTCACCACACCGGCACCTTCCGCGGCAACCAGCTGGCGATGGCCACCGGCCTGACCACCCTGCGTCATCTGCGCGACAACAAGATCGCCGACAAAGCCGCCGCCCAGGGCGAGTGGCTGAAAGGTAAACTGGCCGAGCTGCAGAAACGCTACCCGGTGATTGGCCACGTTCGCGGTCTCGGTCTGATGATCGGTATCGAAATCGTCAAGCCGAACGAAGCGCAGGATCACATGGGCTGCTACCCGGCTGACGGCGAACTCTCTGCCCTGCTGCAGAAGAAATGCTTCGAAGCGGGCCTGATCCTCGAGCGTGGCGGTCGTCACGGCTGCGTGCTGCGCCTGCTGCCGTCCCTGCTGATCAGCGACGCAGAGCTGGACGTGTTCCTCGACAAATTTGAACAGGCCCTGCTGGCCGCCGGCGTAAAACCGGTCTGAGTGGAGTAAGTGACCGCCATGTCCACATTGAATCCGATTCTTGCTGGTTCAGCGCAGAGCGTTGAAGCCTATCAGCAGGTTATCGAGCAGACCAGCCAGGCCGTTGTGCAGTGGCTGAAGCAACCTGAGATGTATCAGGGGAAAAGCGTTGACGAGCTGCGTGAGCGTATCTCCCTTGAATTTAACGAACAGGGTTTGGGTAACCAGGCGGCGATTGATCGTGCGATCGAGTACTTCCTGAAAGACAGCCTGTCGGTGCATCACCCGCAGTGCGTGGCGCACCTGCACTGCCCGAGCCTGGTGATTAGCCAGGCGGCGGAAGTGCTGATTAACGCCACCAACCAGAGCATGGACTCCTGGGATCAGAGCCCGTCGGCAACCATTATCGAGATGAAGCTGATCGAATGGCTGCGCGCCCGGGTCGGTTTTCCGGCGGGCGACGCCGGCGTCTTCACCAGCGGCGGCACCCAGAGCAACCTGATGGGCCTGATGCTGGCGCGCGACGCCTTCTTCGCCCGTCTGGGGCACTCCATCCAGCAGGATGGGCTGCCGGGGGATATCCGCAAGTACAAAGTCTTGTGCTCGGAAAACGCCCACTTCTCGGTGCAGAAGAACATGGCGCTGATGGGCCTCGGCTACCGCTCGGTAACGCTGGTGAAAACCGACGAATTCGCGCGGATGGACGTGTCCGACCTGCAGGCGAAGATTGCGCAAGCGCAGGCTAACGGCGAGCAGATCATGGCGATCGTCGCTACCGCCGGCACCACCGACGCGGGCGCTATCGACCCGCTGCGCGACATCGCCGGTATCGCTGCGGAACATCAGATCTGGCTGCACGTTGACGCAGCCTGGGGCGGCGCCCTGCTGCTGTCTGAGCAGTATCGCGACTACCTTGACGGTCTGGAGCTGGTGGATTCCGTTACCCTGGACTTCCACAAGCAGTTCTTCCAGACCATCAGCTGCGGCGCCTTCCTGCTGAAGGACGCGCGCCATTACGAGCTGATGCGTTATCAGGCGGCCTATCTGAACTCCGAGTTCGATGAAGAACACGGCGTACCGAACCTGGTGTCTAAGTCGCTGCAGACCACCCGTCGCTTCGATGCGCTGAAGCTGTGGATGGGTCTGGAAGCGCTGGGCCAGAAACAGTATGCGGCGATCATCGATCACGGCGTCACGATGGCGAAAAACGTGGCGGAGTACGTGAAGTCGCAGCCGACGCTGGAGCTGGTGATGCAGCCGCAGCTGGCGAGCGTGCTGTTCCGTTCCCGTCCGGCGCAGATGGCCGGGAGCGACGCGGCGGCTATCGCGCTGCTCAACCAGCGCGTCGGCGACGCCCTGCTGGCCTCCGGCCGCGCTAACGTCGGCGTAACCGAGCACAACGGCGTTACCTGCCTGAAGCTGACTCTGCTGAACCCGGTGGTGACGCTGGATGACGTGAAGGTTCTGCTGAACCTGGTGGAGCGCACCGCTCAGGAGCTGCTGGCGCAATAACCTGCCTTAGCGAGGCGGCGCCTGCCGCCCCGCTGTCAGCCTTGCCTGCAATAAGCCGATAATGTCCTTATCGGCTTTTTTTATTTCTTTCCGCACCGCTAATGCTCTCTTCGCAGGGCCCGTTGACCCCTGCCTCTCGCGATGCCACAGTACTATCCCGAAAATAACAACGTTCAGGATAAACGTCCTGAAAATGGGGATAATGATGGAGAAACGCTTACCAGGGCTGGATCTCGACGCCCTGCGCAGCTTTGTGACCGGCATGGAGTGCGGCAGTTTCGCCCAGGCAGCGCTGCGCCTGTCGCGTTCCACTTCGGCCGTCAGCGCCCAGCTTAAAAAGCTGGAGAGCCAGTGCGGTGCGGCGCTGGTGACCAAACAGGGGCGGCATCTGGTGCTCACCGCGGAAGGCGAAAAGCTGATGAGCTACGCCAGACGCCTGCTGGCGCTCAATGATGAAACCCTGCGCGCGCTGCAGGGTGAGCGGCTCACCGGCGAGATCCACCTTGGTATGCAGGAAGATTTTGGCGAATCGCTGATGCCGGAGATCCTCGGGCAATTTAAACGGCATCATCCGCAGGTGCGGATAGTCGCCAGGGTGGATCGCAATGGTCCGCTGCGCCAGGCGCTGGCGGAAGAGGCGCTGGATCTGGCGCTGCTGTGGCAAACCGAAGATCAGGGTCCCGGGCTGGGCCTCTGCCCGCTGGCGTGGATTGCGCATCCTGACCTGGATATTCGCGCTTTGCTGGTCTCCGGCGAGCCGCTGCCGCTGGTGATGTTCGACAGCCCGTGCCTGATGCGCTCCCGCGCCATTGCCTGTCTCGATGCCGCGGGGATCCCCTGGCAGGTGGTGTTCGTCAGCCACAGCCTGAGCGGCATCTGGGCGGCGGTGCAGGCCGGGCTGGGCCTGACGATACGCACCCGCATCGGCATGCCAGGCAACCTGCGCCCTGCAGGAGGACTGCTGCCAGCGCCAGGAAGTCTGGCCGTCAGCCTGCGACAAACCCCGCGTGAGGAATCGCATTCCGCCGCCGTGGCGCTGCTCGGCGAACTGATGACCGAGGCCCTGCAGGGATGGCTCGACAGGTGACACTGTCACGCCATTTCCATTCACCCTCACCCTAACCCTCTCCCTGAAGGGAGAGGGAACCGTTCGGCAGCATCTGTTACCCCACTCCACATTCTGTCTCCCGTGCAAGCGTAGCGCAGCCCAGCGCCATTCCCGCTTCAATGCCCGGTGGCGGCTGCGCCTTACCGGGCCTACATTCTCCCTGCACGCTCCTGTAGGCCGGGCAAGCGCAGCGCCGCCCGGCAACAGGCACAAGAGATGAACGGAACCATCCGGCAGTCGCCGGCAATGGGCACAAGATATGAACGGATCCGTCCGGCAGCCAACGGCAATGGGCATTCCGCGCCTCTCCCGCTTCAATGCCCGCCTTACCGGGCCTACATTCTCCCTGCGCGCTCATGTAGGCCGGGCAAGCGCAGCGCCGCCCGGCAATGGGCACAAGAGATGAACGGAACCGTCCGGCAGTCACCGGCAATGGGCATTCTGCGCCATTCCCGCTTCAATGCCCGGTGGCGGCTGCGCCTTACCGGGCCTACACTCTCCCTGCGCGCTCCTGTAGGCCGGGCAAGCGCAGCGCCGCCCGGCAACAGGCACAAGGGATGAACGGAACCGTCCGGCAGTCACCGGCAATGGGCATTCTGCGCCATTCCCGCTTCAATGCCCGGTGGCGGCTGCGCCTTACCGGGCCTACATTCTACCTGCGCGCTGATGTAGGCCGGGCAAGCGCAGCGCCGCCCGGCATCAGGTATAAGGGCTGGAGGGTTCCGTCCGCCAGACGCCTGCGCCGCGGGTCAGGCTTTGCTCTCCTGCAGCAGCTGCTGGATCACCTGCTCCTGGCGGGCATAATCCCCTTCGCCGAATGCGGTATAACGCAGCTGCCCGCGAGCGTCGAAAATGTAATGCGCCGGCCAGTACTGATTGCCGAAGGCGTTCCAGATGGCGTACTCATTATCCGTCACCACCGGGTAGGTTATCCGCCAGTCCTTCACCGCCTGGCGCAGCAGGGGCAACGAACGCTCCCAGGGATATTCCGGGGTATGAACGCCAATCACCACCAGGCCCGCCGCGCGGTATTTGTTCGCCCAGTCGCGCACGTAAGGCAGGGTATGCTGACAGTTGATACACTCCCGGGTCCAGAAATCCACCAGCACCACTTTGCCCTTCAGACGCTCCGGAGTTAACGCCGGGCTGTTGATCCATGCGCTGCCCCCCGCCAGAGAGGGCATCGCGCTGCTGGGCTGCGGCGCGGCGATCGGCTGGAGGCTGGTCTTTTGCTCCGGCTGCGGCAGACGGGCGGCCAGCCGCTGCTCCAGCGCCTGGCTCAGTCCACCAGCGCTCTGCAGATAGCGATCGCCGCCGCTGGCGATCAGCGCCACCGAGGCCAGCATTGCCCCCCCTGCCAACCGGCGCAGCCGTTCGCCGAACGCCTGTCCGCGACGCAATCTGGTGATCAACGCCGCCCCGCACCACCCCAGCATGAATAACATCAGCGCCCCGCCGCTGCCGTAGGCCAGCAGCAAGCCGCCGGTAGTCGCCTGCCCCGGATGCACAAAGCCCAGGCTAAGTATCGCCCCCAATACCGGCCCGGCGCACGGCGCCCACAGCAGGCCCACCGCCAGCCCGGCCAGCAGAGAACCGATCCAGCCGCGCTGGCGTGAACTGGCATCGTTAAGCTGATTCCCCAACGCTACCAGGGGTGAGGTCAGCCGTTGCGCGACGCGTTGCGAAAGCAGACTCAGCCCGACCAGGGCGAAGAACGCCAGCGCCAGACCGCGGCCTGCGAGGGTCAGATTCACCACCCAGCCGCTGGCGACCGTCACCAGCCAGGAGACAGCGCCGAACATCAGCGCCATTCCTGCCAGCATGATCGCCAGCTGCCCCCGGCGGCCCCGGACGCTGGCGAACAGCAGCGGGATCACCGGCAGCGTACAGGGGCTCAGCAGGGTTAACATTCCGCCCAAAAATGCAATTAATATCGACATCGCCTTCTCCTCATTATGCCGTCGCTGCCGAGAGTGGCAGCCACGACATTACAGCAAGGCCATGTAAGGCGAATGTGTCGGGAAAGGGGGAGAACTGTCGGCTTAGTTATCCGTCTTTCCCGGAGATACAGCAGGATACAATCCCGCCGCGGCAAGGCGAACGCTGGCGTCCAGGCCGCCCTGCGGGCGGTTGGCCAGGCGCAGCGCGCCGTCCATCTGGCTGGCCAGCTGCGCGGCGATCGCCAGCCCCAGGCCGGTGCCGCCGGTATCGCGATTGCGCGAGTCCTCCAGGCGATAAAACGGCTGTAGCACCTCCTGCAGCGACGCCTCCGGGATCCCCGGCCCCTCATCCAGCACATGAAGGGTGATATCCCCCACGGCGTCACGGGTCAGGGTTACCGTGGCCGTCGTACCGAATTTCAAGGCGTTATCGATAAGATTGGTCATCACCCGGCGCAGAGCCTGCGGCGGGACCCACACCACCCCGGCGGTCTCTTCGGGACAAAACTGGACCGGCCGGCCGACATCGGCATAATCGCAGACGATAGTGTCGAGAAACGCATCGAGATTCAGCCGCTGTCGCGCCTCCTCCAGCGGCTGTGAGGTGCGGGCGAAGGCGATGCCCTCCCGCACCAGACGGGTCATATTGTCGAGATCCTGCAGCAGTTTGTCGCGCAGTTCCGGCTGGTCGGCCATCTCCACCCGCAGCTTCATTCGGGTTATCGGGGTTTGCAGATCGTGGGAGATGGCGGCAAGGATCCGCGCTCGCTCCTGCAGATGATCGTGGATGCGCGCCTGCATCGCGTTAAACGCGCGGGCGGCGCGACGCACCTCCTCCGGCCCCTGCTCGGCCATAGTTCCCGCCGTGTCGCTGGCCGGCTCCAGGGCATTTACCGCGTGGGTAAAGCGGGAGATGGGCAGCAATACCTGGCGAACCGCGTACCAGGCGCAGGCCAGCAGGAGGACAAACTGAGCGATCAGCACCACCGGCAGCCAGCGGGCGATGGCCGGTAGTTTCGGCCACAGGTCGAGGGTCAACGGCGCGCCGTCATGAAGGGTAATATGGGCCTGAATATGCTGCCGCGGGCCGGGGATCGCCACAATACTTACCGGATACTGCGCGCTCAGCGCCTCCTGCAGGGAGCGCGCTGCGTCCCGGGCGCGCCAGCTGTCCGGGTAATCGCCGCGCTCCCCGGCGTCCAGCAGATAGCGATAATTGCCGCGCGCCAGCTTCGGCAGCCATTGTGGGCGCTCAGCGGCCGGCAGGCGGTCAAGGATCGCCACGCTGGTGGCGACATCGGAAGCCAGATTGCCCAGCATCACGCTGCGAGCGCTGCTCATACGCTCATAAAACAGCAGCGACAGGGTTAAGGTATTCGCCAGCAGCAGCGCCAGAAACAGCAGCGCCATCAGCCTCGACTGCAGCGAGGCGGGCCAGAACCTCATTCATGCCTCTCGCGAATGGAGACCGGTACCGACAGCACATAGCCTTCGCTGCGCACCGTTTTAATGTAGGCCGGCTCGCGAGCATCCTCCCGTAGCCGCTGGCGCAGTCGGCTCACCAGCAGGTCAATTGACCGCTCAAACAGTTCCGCGTCGCGTCCCTGGGTCAGATTGAGCAGCTGATCGCGGTTCAGCACCCGCTGTGGATGGTCGAGAAACACCCGCAGCAGCCGATACTCCGCCCCGCTGAGGGCGACGATGGCGCCGCTGTCGTCCAGCAGATGACGGGCGGCGGTATCGAGCAGCCAGTCGCCAAAGACGATCAGCCTGCCCGCCTCGGTGATCTGCAGGTTCGGCGGCAGCGCCCGGGTGCGGCGTAAAATGGCTTTGATGCGCGCCAGCAGTTCGCGGGCCACAAAGGGCTTAATCAGATAATCGTCAGCCCCCATTTCCAGGCCGAGGATCCGGTCGCTGTCATCGGTGCGGGCGGTGAGCATCAGCACCGGGATATCCTGCTGCGGGTTAGCGCGCAGCTGGCGACAGAGCGTTAAGCCATCCTCGCCCGGCATCATAATATCCAGCACAATCAGGTCAATTTGATGGTTTTTGAGTACCGACCACATGGCTTTGCCGTTCGCCGCGCCGCTGGCGCGATATCCCGATTTTTCCAGATAGTCGACAATCAGTTCCCGGATGTCGCGGTCGTCGTCGACGACCAGGATGTGGTCAATACGCTCCAAAGGCTGCTCCTGGGGCAAAATAAACTCTTCACAAGCATAAGCCGTGTTGCCGGAAGCGCAACGTCGCGCCGCCGGCAAGGCGCGGGTTACAAACGATCGGCGTCCACCACCGCCTGCACAAACGCCGTCGGATCCTCCTGCGGCGGGTTATGGCCCACCGCTCCCGGCAGATCCCGGTGCTCATATTTACCGGTAAATTTGGCACGGTAGCTGGCGGGAGCCGGATGCGGCGCGCCGTTATTCGCCCCTTCCAGGGTGATGGTGGGCACGGTTATCGGCGGTAGCGCCACCAGCCGTTGTTCATAGCCGGCATACTTCGCTTCCCCTTTCTCCAGCCCCAGGCGCCAGCGGTAGTTGCTGATGGTGATCGCCACATGGTCAGGGTTATCCAGCGCCCGGGCGGTTTTGGCAAAGGTCGCGTCGCTGAATTGCCACTGCGGCGACGCCTGATGCCAGATAAATTTCGCAAAGTCGTGGGTGTTTTGCCGGTAACCGGCCTCCCCACGCGGGGTGGCAAAATAGAATTGATACCACCACGACAGCTCAGCCTGCGGCGGCAGCGGTTTTTCGCCAATCTGCTGACTGCTGATCAGATACCCGCTCACCGAGACCAGGGATTTCACCCGCTGCGGCCACAGCGCGGCGACGATATCCGCCGTGCGCGCGCCCCAGTCAAAACCGGCCAGATCCGCCTGCCTGATGTTAAGGGCGTCCATCAGATGGACAATATCGGCCGCCATCGCCGACGGCTGACCGTTACGCGGCGTGCTGGCGGAGAGGAAACGGGTCGTGCCGTAGCCACGCAGATACGGCACGATCACCCGGTAACCCTTCTGCGCTAGAGCCGGCGCCACCTGGGCATAGCTCTGAATGTCGTAGGGCCAGCCGTGCAGCAGGATCACCGGCTGGCCGTCGCGCGGGCCGATATCCACGTAGCCAATATTCAGGTCGCCGGCGCGGATCTGCTGGATCTTGTCGAACGCCCCCGCGTCTTCAGCGGCGCAAACGGCGGCGGACCACAGGGTGGATAACCCCAGCGCCACGGCGCTGGTATAGCGGATCAGGGATAATCTGTTCATCGTTTTCTCACCTTTTATCGTCATCAAGAGAGTACGTGACCAGTAAAACGGAAATTTGTATCCGCCATGTGCCCGACCGGGGCCATTTTTATCTCTTAATGTCAGCGCTGCGCCGCGAGATACAGTGTGATACAAAGTCGAGGTTGGCAATTGTTGCGGGCATGTGAATTTATGCTTGCCCCGGGAGATAAATCCGTTACCGTGGCAGGCATTTTTCACCACTTAAGAACGCAGGAACCCGCTATGGCGATTTTTGATGGTCACAATGACCTGCTGCTGAATCTCTGGCTTCACCATCGCGAGGATCCGGTGAGCGCCTTCTTTGCCGGGATTGAGAACGGCCATCTCGACTATCCGCGCATGCTGCAAGGCGGATTTGCCGGCGGGCTATTCGCGCTATTCGTGCCACCGCAGGAATATATTGCCCGTATGACGCCGCAATACGCCAGCCAACGATGGGATCCGATCGATATCCTCTGGCAGCAACTGGCCATCCTGAAGCAACTTATCGCGCACTCCGCTGGACGCTTGAGATTGTGTCTGAGCGCGGCGGATATCGAGCGCTGCCGCGAGGATAAGGTACTGGCGATGGTGGCGCATATTGAGGGTGCCGGAGGTTTTGATGGCGAGGGCCGCGACCTGCAGGCCTTTTATGCCGCCGGGGTCCGCAGCATTGGTCCGTTCTGGAATATTGCGAACCGCTTCGGCAGCGGCGTTAACGGTTCGTTTCCCGGTAGCCCGGACACTGGGCCTGGACTGACTGCGTCAGGTATCGATCTGATTAAGCAGGCCAATGCCTTGAAGATGCAGATGGACGTGTCTCATATGAATGAAAAAGCGTTCTGGGATACCGCCCATCACTCAACGTCACCGCTGGTGGCCACCCACTCCAATGCCCACGTCCTGTGCCCGCAGCCGCGCAATCTGACCGACCAGCAACTGCGGGCGATCCGCGACAGCGGCGGCGTGGTGGGCGTCAATTTCGGCAATGCTTTCCTGCGCGCCGACGGCCGGCGCGATAGCGACACGCCCTTAACCACCATTGTCCGGCATATCGACTATCTTATTAACATAATGGGTGAGGATCATGTGGCTCTTGGCTCGGATTTTGACGGCATCACCCTGCCGGACGAGCTGGGCGATGTGGCCGGCTTACCGCGGCTTATCAATACGTTGCGCGCTAGCGGCTATGATCAATTGGTGCTGGATAAGCTGCTGTGGCGTAACTGGCTACGGGTATTAAAAAATGTTTGGCAACAATAGGTTATATTGTAAACATAAAGTTAATTCCTTACAGATTCCGGGTTGATCTCTCTCCCGGTGAAGCGCAATATGCGGCAGCCGTCACAGATCCACCATTATCCGTGAGGCCTGTAGTCATTTTTAAGAGGAACAAAACATGTGGAAGAAACCTGCTTTTATCGATTTACGTCTCGGTCTGGAAGTGACGCTGTACATTTCTAACCGTTAATCGCCCCGCCCGCCGTTCGCGCGGGCACCTTCATTCATTACCCGGTCCGTCTTCATGTTCATTAAAGTCCTCGGTTCCGCCGCCGGCGGCGGTTTCCCGCAATGGAACTGCAACTGCGCCAACTGTCAGGGTCTGCGCGATGGCACTATTCAGGCTGCCCCCCGCACCCAGTCGTCAATTATCGTCAGCGACAACGGTAAAGAGTGGGTGCTGTGCAACGCCTCGCCGGATATCAGCCAGCAGATTGCCCATACCCCCGAGTTAAATAAAGCCGGCGTACTGCGCGGAACGCATATCGGCGGCATTATTCTCACCGACAGCCAGATCGACCACACCACCGGGTTGCTGAGCCTGCGGGAAGGCTGCCCACATCAGGTCTGGTGCACCCCGGAGGTTCATGAGGATCTCTCCACCGGCTTCCCGGTGTTTAGCATGCTGCGGCACTGGAACGGCGGCCTGGTGCATCATCCCATCGCTCCGCAGCAGCCTTTTACCGTTGACGCCTGTCCTGATTTGCAGTTTACCGCGGTGCCTATCGCCAGCAACGCGCCGCCCTATTCGCCGTATCGCGACCGGCCGCTGCCGGGTCATAACGTGGCGCTGTTTATCGAAAACCGCCGCAACGGGCAGACGCTATTCTATGCCCCGGGGCTGGGTGAGCCTGATGAAGCCCTGCTACCGTGGCTGCAAAAAGCGGACTGTCTGCTGATCGATGGCACCGTCTGGCAGGATGACGAGCTGCAGGCCGCCGGCGTCGGGCGCAATACCGGGCGCGATATGGGCCACCTGGCGCTCGGCGACGAGCACGGGCTGATGGCCCTGCTGGCCTCTCTGCCGGCAAAACGCAAAATTCTCATTCATATTAATAACACCAACCCGATCCTTAACGAGCAGTCTCCCCAGCGCCAGGCGCTAACGCAACAGGGGATCGAAGTGAGCTGGGACGGGATGGCAATCACCCTTCAGGATACCGCATGCTGATCACTGACACGCTGTCGCCGCAGGCCTTTGAAGAGGCTCTGCGGGCTAAAGGCGCCTTCTACCATATTCACCACCCTTACCACATCGCCATGCATAACGGCGACGCGACCCGCGAGCAAATTCAGGGCTGGGTGGCGAACCGGTTTTATTACCAGACCACTATTCCGCTGAAAGACGCGGCGATTATGGCCAACTGCCCGGATGCGCAGACCCGGCGCAAATGGGTGCAGCGGATCCTCGACCACGACGGCAGCCACGGCGAGGACGGCGGGATTGAAGCCTGGCTGCGGCTGGGGGAAGCGGTCGGTTTGAGCCGCGACGATCTGCTCAGCGAGCGTCACGTGCTGCCCGGCGTGCGCTTCGCAGTGGATGCCTATCTCAATTTCGCTCGTCGCGCCTGCTGGCAGGAGGCGGCCTGCAGCTCCCTGACCGAGCTGTTCGCCCCGCAGATCCATCAGTCGCGCCTCGACAGCTGGCCGCAGCACTATCCATGGATCAAAGAGGAAGGCTACTTTTACTTCCGCAGTCGTCTGAGCCAGGCCAATCGCGACGTTGAGCATGGCCTGGCGCTGGCGAAGGCCTACTGCGACAGCGCTGAAAAACAGAACCGGATGCTGGAGATCCTGCAGTTTAAGCTCGACATTCTGTGGTCGATGCTCGATGCCATGACCATGGCCTATGCCCTGCAGCGCCCGCCCTATCACACGGTCACCGACAAGGCGGCCTGGCACACGACCCGACTGGTGTAATCATGCAGAAAACGTCCATCGTTGCCTTTCGTCGCGGCTACCGACTGCAGTGGGAAGCCGCCCAGGAGAGCCATGTGATCCTCTATCCGGAGGGTATGGCCAAACTCAATGAGACCGCCGCGGCGATCCTCGAGCTGGTCGATGGCCGGCGCGACGTCGCGGCGATTATCGCCATGCTTAATGAACGTTTCCCGGAAGCCGGCGGCGTCGATGACGACGTCATCGAGTTCCTGCAGATCGCCTGTCAACAGAAGTGGATCACCTGCCGTGAGCCAGAGTAAACCCACCGTCAATCCGCCGCTGTGGCTGCTGGCGGAGCTGACCTACCGCTGCCCGCTGCAGTGTCCCTACTGTTCCAATCCGCTGGACTTCGCCCGGCAGGATAAGGAGCTGACCACCGAACAATGGATCGAGGTCTTTCGCCAGGCGCGGGCGATGGGCAGCGTTCAGCTGGGCTTTTCCGGCGGCGAGCCGCTGACCCGTAAAGATCTGCCGGAGCTGATCCGCGCCGCGCGCGACCTCGGGTTCTATACCAACCTGATCACCTCCGGGATAGGGCTGACGGAGAGCAAACTGGACGCCTTCAGCGAGGCCGGGCTGGACCATATCCAGATTAGCTTCCAGGCCAGCGATGAAGTGCTCAACGCCGCGCTGGCCGGCAACAAAAAAGCCTTCCAGCAGAAGCTGGCCATGGCCAAAGCCGTGAAAGCGCGCGACTACCCGATGGTGCTCAACTTCGTTCTCCACCGGCACAACATCGACCAGCTCGATAAAATTATCGAGCTGTGCATTGAGCTGGAAGCCGATGACGTTGAGCTGGCCACCTGCCAGTTCTACGGGTGGGCGTTTCTTAATCGCGAAGGGCTGCTGCCGACCCGGGAACAGATCGCCCGCGCCGAGCAGGTGGTCGCTGACTACCGGCAGAAAATGGCCGCCAGCGGCAACCTCACCAACCTGCTGTTCGTCACCCCGGACTATTACGAAGAGCGGCCGAAAGGCTGCATGGGCGGCTGGGGATCGATTTTCCTCAGCGTCACCCCGGAAGGCACCGCCCTGCCTTGCCACAGCGCGCGCCAGCTGCCGGTGGCGTTTCCGTCGGTGCTGGAGCAGAGTCTGGAATCGATCTGGTATGACTCATTCGGCTTCAATCGCTACCGCGGGTATGACTGGATGCCGGAGCCGTGCCGCTCCTGTGATGAAAAAGAGAAGGACTTCGGCGGCTGCCGCTGCCAGGCCTTTATGCTGACCGGCAGCGCCGATAACGCCGACCCGGTGTGCAGCAAATCCCCGCATCATCACAAAATCCTCGAGGCCCGGCGCGAAGCGGCCTGCAGCGACATAAAAGTCAGCCAGCTGCAGTTCCGCAACCGTACCCGCTCGCAGCTGATCTTCCAAACCCGGGACCTGTAATGACGCTGGCGACCCGCACCGTCACTTTGCCGGGCGGCCTGCAGGCCACCCTGGTCCATCAGCCGCAGGCGGATCGCGCGGCTGCCCTGGCGCGGGTCGCCGCCGGCAGCCACCACGAACCGTCGCGCTTCCCTGGGCTGGCGCACCTGCTGGAACATCTGCTGTTTTACGGCGGAGAGCGCTACCAGGATGATGACCGACTGATGGGCTGGGTGCAGCGCCAGGGCGGAAGCGTGAATGCCACCACCCTGGCTCGCCATAGCGCGTTCTTTTTCGAGGTTGCCGCCGATGCTCTGGCTGATGGTGTCGCGCGTCTACAGGAGATGCTGCAGGCCCCGCTGCTGCTCAGGGAAGATATTCAGCGCGAAGTGGCGGTGATTGACGCCGAGTACCGCCTGATCCAGCAGCATGAGCCATCGCGCCGGGAAGCCGCGGTGCGCCACGCCGCCAGCGCGCCCGCGGCCTTTCGCCGCTTTCAGGTAGGCAGCGCCGACGCGC
>OENZ01000010.1_pt1 | contig 199248 bp, 137 predicted proteins | sample 1539401 | NCBI WGS metagenome assembly OENZ01 (sample SAMN03777355, study PRJEB22549) | human gut metagenome | biome: gut; feature: infant; material: feces | host: Homo sapiens | collected 2013-11-23 | reverse complement strand
TCACCTGACCCTCCTTGCGGTAGGTCAGGTGTTGCAACGATCACTAGAACCCGCCAACTGGCTTGGTTATGGGGTCGCTCTACACTGGCTTCTGCTATGCATTACTTCACCCCTAAACGTTGCTCTACGTCGAATAAAATCATGTATCACGATAAGGCGCAGGTTCAGCGTGCCGCTGATCAAAGCCTAATCGAGCGCGGAGTTGAGCTATGGGTGTACCGTTGCGAATTTTGCGGATGCTGGCATCTCACGCATCGCGATCCGCAATCCAGTTACCGGCATGTACCGCTGAACCAGCAACTCAAGCCACACAGTCGTAAAAAGGGCTACAAGCCACGTAGACGTTAGCGTCAGAAGCTCCACAGGCCTCGCCAACGCCGTGTCTGAGACAGGTTACGGTCCAAACACGTCAGGTCGTAGGCTGCTAAGCGTTCAGGGCGCTCGGACACACTTCGTCCAACACTTACATCACCTTGGTGTTTTCAAGGTTGCGGATAACCCAATCGTTGAAGCGAATTACCGGCTTGCGCAACATAAGTCCCAACAGCAATGAGGGGACAAGGAACAGTGCCAGTTTGCCCATGGAAACCCAGTATTCCATGCCGAATGAGCCTGCCATGGCCGAATGCATCGCATCCACCGCATAGGGGAACAGTAGCCATTTAGAAACGACCTGGAAGAACGTCGGCAGTGTTTCAATGGGGAATGTGCCGCCGGAACCGGCTACCTGCATAACCAGCAGTACTACGGCAATGGCTTTGCCGATATCACCGAACGACAGGGTCAGCGTATACACAATATTCGAGAACACCAGTGCAGACAACCACCCGACCATCAAGAACTGAATCGGATGCTCACACTGCACGCCGAGATAGAACATATCGCCCAGGCACACCAGCGTACCTTGCAGCAAAGCAAGGAAACCGAAAATCATGTATCGGCCGAAATATTCGTGGTGCAAGCGTAAACCGAACTGCCGCGCATTGCCGGGAGCCTCGGCACGCGGCTTCTTCAGCACATCCAACGCGGCGGCCGGTCCGGCAATCCGCCCGGCAATCATGGCCTCGCGAAGACCCACTTCCGAACCGAGCGGCAGATCATTGCCCAACCCTAAGATACGAGCCTTCTCATGGTCGGAAATCGATACTTTCAACATGGCGACCAGAATGATCGCACCGACCCAAATAGACAAAATCGTGTAGAACGGAGCCATCGCGGAACCATAGTTGGCAACGGGATAGAGCGCGATGCGGTCGACCGCTACGGGTGCCGCCAGCATGGAAGCAATGGCATCGGGCTTCGCAGAGGAAATCACAGACAGGTCGATGGTGCCGCCATTGGTGATAGAGGCGAGTTGGGAAGACAAGTTGTCGAGTTTCTTCGCCGAACGGGTCAAAGCGCTAGCTGCGTCAGTCAAGGCCGACTGGATGTCCGTCAGGCTGTCTGAAACGCCGCCAGAAAGACCTGACACGCTGCTTACGGTCGATGCAAGCCCGTCGATTACGGAACTTGCCTGCGTGGTCACTTCGTCCATGGACGAGGTCAGATTGTTCAGTTGCGGTTTCAGCGTGCTCTTGTACGTGTCTGAAGCCTGAGTAATCGATTGTTTGGCGGCAGCGATTTGTGATTTCAGATCTCGACGCGCTGTATCGGCATCGGCAGTACCGTTTGCTATGTGCGTGGCCGCATCGCCCAACGCGGTGGCGGCTTGCTGCATGCTCTGCTGCGCCTTTGTGGCTTGGTCTGCAGCCGCGTTCAGTTGAGCGGCAACGGTATCTCCGCCCACGGGCAGTGAAGCCGCTTGTTTGGCGAGATCTCGTAAAGCGGCGGCATACTTTCCAAAGCTGTCGGCCTGAGCCTCCACTTTGGATTGCATATCGGTTAGCTTGTTTGATATCTGTGAGGATTGTGAGCCCACATCGGCAAAAGCGGCATCGATTTGCTTGGCAATGGTGTCGTAGGATGAACCGGCCTGCTGCAATGCCGTACCGACGCCATCGGTGGCTCCGGACAATGCCTTGTCGAGGCTGGAGACGCCGTTGCGGGTCTGTTTCAACGCCTTTTTGGTTGTGGCCGCAGCTGAGCCTGTTGATCCCAGCAGCTTATCGGTGGAATCAATGATGCTGTTGGCGGCCCCGAGCAGATTGGCATAGGAATCCATCTGCGACGCAGTGCCGGTCAAACGAGACGACATGGTGGCAATATGACTGGAGGCGTTGTTGACGTACTGCTCCATTTGCGGGCTTTGCGCGTAATCGGCCACGTTGGAAACCAAATCCAGCGCCACGCTCGCCAAGGTCTTCACAAATGTCTGGTCGATGGTCGTGGCCACGGTGGTAGCACCCTGGTCGGTGATATGCGGAGCGATCGGATTGATTTTCTCATTGAGATAGTATTCGAGCTTGGCGTGCTTGATCTTCGGTGAAAACAGCGTCATCATATCGGAGCTGAAGCTCTTTGGAATAATCAGCGCGGCATAGTATTCGCCTGAGTTCACGCCATCGATGGCCTTAGCACGATCCACAAACTGCCAGTCAAGGTCATGATTGGCCCTGAGCGTATTGGTCACGGTTTCGCCGACGTTGATGGTGATCGGCATCAGATCGGACTTATAGCCCTTATCCACGTTTGCCACGGCGACCTTCAAGGCCTTGGTGTTGCCGTACGGGTCCCAGCTGGCGGCGATGTTGTACCAGGCGTACAGTGCCGGCACAATCACCAATCCCATAGCCACGATTACGGCGATCACATTGCGGGTGGCTTGGCGCACGTCACGTACGAATATTTTCCAGATAAGCTTCATCGTGCGCCTCCTTGCCCAGACTGCCCAGACTGACCGGACTGCTCGAACTGTGCGGTGTGCGCAGTCGGCTCGGCGGCCTGATCACTGAACGGTGTGAGTCGTTCAGTGGTTTCGCCGATATCCGGATTGCTGCCCATCGCCGCTTCGTGACGTCCGTGGCCGTGGAAACGCCGCCACGCATATCCGTTGAGCATCACATTGCGAAACTCGTCGGCACTCATGGCACTGACGCCAAGCTGCATGGCGTAGGTTTCGCGTGCGTATTCAACCACAATGAGATAGGCGTCGATAAGAATAATCGACAGAATCCAGGAGGTCAGCATGGCGATTTTCTCTTGGGTGACGAACAGCAGCACCAGGAATACGAACGGGAGTACGGTCAGCAATGTCAGACCGGCAACGATCATCTTTGGGTACCGCGCGAAGAACCGGTGCGCGCGATGGGCGATGATATCGCGCAGTTCCTTGCTGTCGGACACCGTGCGGAATACGGAGTTCAAGCTCACCTGTTCGTTCACCATGCTGTTGTGCTCGGTGATCATCAGGTCGGTACCTCCCAAACGATGGTCGAACAGCGCGTTCAGGTTCATCGCATACCGGCGTACGACAAGTCCCACGAAAAGCGCCGCCGGCAGATACCAGAACAGGTGCAGCATGTCGAGCCAGTAATGGTTCGCGTACAGGCCGGCGATCGGGCCGCGCATCGCGTTGATGCCGTAGGTAAAGGGCAGCCATGGGTGCAGTTCGCGGAAGAAGTTCGGCATCATTTCAATCGGATACAGGCCGGAGGCACCGGGTATCTGCACAATGACCAGAATTACGGCGATGGCTTTGCCGATATGGCGGAACGCCACGGCCAGCGCGTAAATAATGTTGATGTAGACGAACGAACAGAAGATTCCGGCCAAGATGAACAGCAGCGGATGCTCGCATTGGATGCCGAGCACCAGATCGCCGATGGTGGCGATGATGGCTTGCAGGAATCCGATGGTGACCAGCAGCAGCCAGCGGCCAAGATATGCTTGCGTAGCGGTGATACGGCGAATGCCCTCGCGGTCGACCTCAAGCTTGTAGATGGCGATTAGCACGAAACCGCCTACCCACAGTGCCAGATTCGTGTAGAACGGGGTGACTGCGGACCCGTAATTGTCGGTGGCATACACGACTTTCGTGGTCAGGGTGACGGGATTGCCCATGAAGTCGCCGAATCCCTTGTCATCCAGATGCAGCGTATCCCGGATTTTCTGGTAAGCGGCGGAACTATCGAGCGTGGCGATATCGGTGCGTACGGTGGCGACATCGCTGGCCACCTGGCGCAGCGAATCCTGCGTGCTGCTGATGGTGGTTTTTGTTTGGTTCAGGGTATCGACAAGCTGGTCGAACAGTCCGTCGGCCTGATCCAAGGTGCCGGACAACGAAGTCAACGTGCCATCCAGCGTGCCGTTCAGGGCGGCGAAACTGTTCAATGATGAGGTGAGCGACGGCATCACGGTGCCGGTCAGCGAGCCGCGCGCGGTATTCAGCGCCGCGATGCCGCCGGTGGTGGTGTTGGTCATGGCTCCGGAAAGGTTCGTGGTGGCGTCTTTGCCGGAGTTGATGAACTGTGTGGTGTCGGTATGGAAGGTGTTGAGCTGTGTCTGCTGTTTGCTGATCAATGAGTCGAGCGCATCGATTTGTTTCCAGATGTTCTGGCCGACCGGGTCGGTGGTGTCTTTGCCGATGCCGGCTTTGGTCAGCGCGTCTTTCAGATCGCTGATTGACGTTTGGGTGGCGTTCAGTGGGGCCGAAAGTGTGTTGGTGATGGTGTCGACGGAGTTCTGCGCGCTGTTGAAGGAACCGGTGATGCTGCCGGCGGCGTTGTTGACGTGGACGGCCAGTCCGGAGAGTTGTGCTGAACTGCTGTCGAGCGCGCCGACCAGTGTGGTGGAGAAGGCTTGTGACCCGGCCTGTGTTTCCGCCAACAGTGTGCCGGACTGGCGGGAGGCATTCTGCGCGGCCGCGACGGTCTGCTTGAGTGAGGCGGTGGTCTGTTTGGCGTCGGCGAGAATCGTGTCTGATTGGGCCAGCGTGTCCTGTAAGTCGGTGAGTGAATCCTGAACGGTGTTCAGCGTGGACATCACCGTATTGAGATCATCGATCGTATCGTGCTGGACTTTGCCAGTGGCTTGGCCGAGATCGTCTCCGGTTTCGGAAATGGCCGAGGCAACGGTGGTGGCTACCGTGGTGACGAAGGCGGAGTTGATCTGCTCATCGATGGTGGTGGCACCGGTGTCGGTGATTTTCGGCGCGATCGCGTTCTTCTTCTCATTGACGTAATACTTGATTTTTGGCTGTTTGGAGGTTCCGGTCACCGATTCGACCAAGCTGGTGCTGAAATCCTTGGGCAGCACGATGGCTGCATAGTATCCGCCGGTCTCCACGCCGTGGACGGCCTGTTCCTCATTGTCTACGAAGCGCCAGCCGAGTTCGTCGTTCTGCTTGAGTTTCTTGACGACCTGCCGGCCCGCATCGAGATGGCCGACCAGATCGTTGGTGGTGCCTTGGTCTTCATTGGCTACGGCCACTTGCAGATTGCCGGTGGCTGAATAGGGATCCCAGTTGGCGAGAATGTTGAACCATGCGTACAGCGAGGGCAGCATTGCTACGCCGAGCGTCACCACAACGGCAACGGGATTGCGTAAGATACGTCTGCAATCGCGTAGAAAGACTTGCCAAACCGTCCGCATCCAGTCCCTCTTTTCCGGTTCGTAGTCACTGCGGCCACATGCAGTCTATTCCCACCACTGGTGCGAATACTGCTGGTTTGGCGGGTTTTCTTGCAAAACTGGCCGTTGGTTGTCCGCATAATGGGACTGATATGTGAACGTTTGTTGATGGTGCGACACCGGCGGGATGGTTGTGCAATTTTGCCGGTATCCGGTGATGAAATGTTGAGGTGTTGGAACTGAGTCGTCGCAGTGCTGAGACCGAGACGACTCAGTGACGAGCCTATCCGAGGCTATCTCGTTGGTTCTGGTCTCACTGATCCAGACGGAAGCCCTGAGCGGCGGCCTTGTCGAGCAGTGTCTGATGGCTGACATCCTGCCGACTGATCGTGGCGACCTGATCGCTGAAAGCGTCCACCGGACGGTCGGCTTGGCGCAGATCGTAGTACCGGTGAACTTCCTCGTCGAAGGCGGGCAGCTGGTCGAGTACGCCATCGGCGTCAGCCGGGTAGGTGTTCTCGAAGAACTGCATCGTGCGCGGCATGCGCGGCTTGACGGTCGGGTTCTGATCGGGCTTGCCGATGGCCAGACCCAGCACCGGATACGTGTATTCCGGCAGATTCAGCACGTCGATAAGGCCGGGGATGTTGTTGAGCAGAGAGCCGAGAATCACGCAGCCCAGTCCCAGCGAATAGGCGGCGGTCTCCATGGCGTGCAGGGCCAGCACTGCGTCGTTCTGAGCTTGGGTGAAGCGATAGCTGTACTTCAGATGGAATTCGTCGGAAGCGGGATCGATGCCCTTGCGTTCGGCGATGCGCGCGTTGCGGTGCTCGTCGATAACGAACACGTACAGCAACGGCGCAGTGGCGATATACGGCTGATGGCCGAATTCGGCGAGCTTGGCTTTGATGGCCGGGTCGATGATACGGATGGCGGACCAGTCGTTAAGGAACTGGCTGGACGCGGCATGCTGGGCGACGGTTTCGAGCGTGGCGCGGGTATCGTCGTCGATGGCCTCGTCCTTGAACTTACGGATGGAGCGGCGGCCCAGAAGAGCCTCGATTGTTGCGTTGGTAACCATGGTTTTATTGTCGCACGGCAGACGCCGGACGCCACGGTGGATTACCTCACAGTGAAATGCCGATATTGTGTGGCGGAACTGTGCTGGACTGATGGTTCCTGTCGATTGACTGATGGTTCCTTGACGAAAATCCAGCGATGAGCCATCAGTCAACCAACAGAAACCATCATCCAACCGGGGGATTAGCGGCTGGACTTGCGATGGCGGTGGTCGACGAACGCCTTGGAGCCCCGATCCGACAGCTGCGAAACCACTGCGCCGAGTGCGGCCGAAACGGCGGCGAATGCCAGACTCATTGCCAGACCTTGCGGCGCGTCTGCCGCCAGTCCCTTGCGCAGATTGCGTTTGCTCGTGCCCTTGTCCCATATCATCTGGAATGCTTTGCCGGCAACCAAGCCTGCCAGCGCTGGGACTGCCGACTTGATGAGCTTGTCGCCCAGAGAATCAGGGTCGTTGAGCCGGTCCTCGCGCAGCCTGTTGACCTTCTCGTCGATGCGGTGCAGGCTGTCGACCGCACGGTCGGCGCTGGAGGGGAAGTCGGTGTTCGTTTCGTCGCTCATGACTCTCAGTCTAATAGCATCTCAATCATCTCAGCGCAAAAGATGGGCGTTAATGGTGGAGTCATGAACGAGCGCAGACTAGAGTGGAGGCATGAGCGAACAGAACGTGAACGGCACCGTTGCCGTCGAGAACTCTCGTGGCGGCAACGGATTTTTGGTGTTGCTGCGCCACGGCCAGACCGTGTGGAGCGAATCCGGGCAGCATACCGGGCGCACGAACATCCCGTTGACCGCGGTCGGCGAGCAGCAGGCAGCGGATGCCGGAAGGCGCCTGCGCGAAGCTTTCCCCGAAGGATTCAGTCAGGGCTGTGTGTTTTCCAGTCCGCTGAAGCGGGCGTGCCAAACCGCTGAATTGGCTGGTTTTGCGGACCACGGTGTGTTGGACGGCATCGCTGAATGGGATTACGGCCGAGCCGAGGGGCGTACGCGCCAGCAGGTGAGTGAGGCCAGCGGTTTTGAATGGGATGTGTGGCGTGACGGGCCGCGCTCGCTGACGCCCACGCTGGAGGGCGATTGGGTCGAGACCTTACCTTCGGGCGAGCAGGTGCCGGTCCATGCCGGGCCTGGCGAGACGCTGGAAGAAGCGGCGGCACGCGCCAAGAGCGCCATCGACGAGATTACGCCGCTGCTGAAAGACGGCCATAATGTGCTGTTGGTGGCTCATGCGCACATCCTGCGCATCCTCACCTCGCAATGGCTGGGCGTGGACCCGCATTTCGCACGGTTGCTGCGTTTGGATACGGCGCACTACTCGGTGCTCAGCGTCTATAAGGGAGATAACGTCATCGAACGGTGGAACGCCTAGCCCCGGTTGCGCTGCGATTGCGCTGGCCTGCCCGCTACTGCGGGCGGGCCTTTATTGTTTGTGGCGGGAATTGCGGTATGTCGATAAATGATTTGCAAACGATAGCGTCGGCGTGTTGTTTTTTTTGATGGGTATAAGTGGCAATCGATTGCCATGAAAGATATGTTAGCGCTCTCATGATTGCGAACGCTTGCATTGCGATAATGAGGCAAAAATGACTGAATTAATGGGATATTTGTTGACAATGGCCTGAAAATGATGATTTATGACGCGCTGATATTGCTATCGTTTGCAAAAAGAAGCAAACCGTTGCACAATAGTGCATGTCGATAGTCGTAAAGGTGCGTGCTAGCGTACCTGTCCTGACCGGGGACGGCCGGGTCGACGATGAAAGAGAAAGGTTCGATGATGAATCGTACAGTCAAGTCAGCAGTCGCGATGGCGGCTGTCGCTGCGATGTCCCTCGGCGCTTTGGCGGCCTGCGGAAGCTCGACCTCCGGCGATGACGCCAAGGGCAAGGTCTACTACCTGAATTTCAAGCCGGAAGCGGCTGATCAGTGGACCGCTCTGGCCAAGGAATACACCAAGGAAAAGGGCGTTGAGGTCAAGGTGCAGACCGCGGCCTCCGGTACCTACGAGCAGACCCTGAAGTCCGAAATCGCCAAAACCGAAGCCCCGACCTTGTTCCAGGTCAACGGCCCGGTCGGCTACCAGAACTGGAAGAAGTACACCGCCGATATGTCCAATACGGATGTGTACAAGGAGCTCGCCAACCAGGATGTGGCCCTGAAGGATGGCGACAAGGTGGTCGGCGTGCCGTACGTGATGGAAACCTACGGCCTGATCTACAACAAGGACATCCTCAACAAGTACTTCGCGCTGGATGGCGCCAAGGCCACGTCCATGGACGAAATCGACAACTTCGACACCCTGAAGGCCGTGGCCGACGACATGCAGGCCCGCAAGGACGAGCTCGGCATCAAGGGCGCGTTCACCTCCGCCGGCTTCGACTCCAGCTCCGACTGGCGATTCAAGACCCATCTGGCCAACCTGCCGCTCTACTATGAGTTCAAGGACGACAACGTCACCGAGCAGCCGGCCACCATCAAGGGCACTTATCTGCCGAACTACAAGAAGATCTTCGACCTGTACATCACCGACTCCACCACCGACCCCACCCAGCTGAGCGCCAAGACCGGCGATGATGCGAACTCCGAGTTCGCGCTCGGCGAGGCTGCCTTCTATCAGAACGGCACCTGGGCTTGGACCGACCTGCAGAAGGCCGGCATGAAGGCCGAATCCGTGGGCATGATGCCAATCTACACCGGTGTCAAGGGTGAAGAGAAGCAGGGCTTGGCCACTGGTTCCGAGAACTACTGGTGCATCAACGACAAGGCCTCCGACGCCGACAAGAAGGCCACCGAGGACTTCCTCTCCTGGGTGATCACCTCCGACACCGGCAAGAAGGCCATCTCTCAGGACATGGGCTTCACCACCCCGTTCAAGACCTTCGATGATGTCAAGTTTGACAACCCGCTGACTGAAGCCGCTGTTGAGGATCAGAAGTCCGGCAAGACCCAGGTTTCTTGGAACTTCACCATGATGCCGTCCGAAGAGTGGAAGAACAAGGTCGGCCAGGCACTGCTCGAGTACGCGCAGGGCACCGGCAAGTGGGATGCCGTCAAGACCGCCTTCGTGGACGGTTGGGCTTCCGAATACGAGGCTTCGCACTGAGTCTCATAGAGTCCCATAGCCGATAAGTAACAATCCGCGGCGCCCCTGCCATTTCCTTCTCCGGGGGCGCCGCTTTGTATTGCTGAGTCTCGCACAAAATCGTCCGCCGCAAAAAGTGTGAGGCACGCACCCGCTCAATCACACACTGTGTGTCAATAGATTGGCGATTTTTCGCCATTTCCCACAATGTGCGATTGAGCGTTACTGTGCGGTTGCCTCACACTTTTTCCATGGTGGGCTTTGTTGTGTGAGCCTACTTAACGCGGGAGGTGGAGGAGCGGACCTTCAGCTGGGCCGGGAACACGATGTAGGGTTGCTCAATCGGCTTTTCGTCAATGAGATCGAGCGTCATGCGGGCTGCCACGCGGGCCATTTCCACCGGATCCTGGCGGATGGTGGTCAGGCCGATATCGCCGGTGTAGAAACTATCGTCGTAGCCGATCAACGAGACGTCGCCGGGCACGGAGAATCCATTGCGCTCCAGCTGGAACATAAGCGGCAAAGCAATGCCATCCTCTTGGCATGCGATGGCGGTGGGCATCTCGTCTTGGCTTATGAGTTGGTTGACCACGTCGCTGATTTCATAACGTCCATCGTCATCGACCTTGCAGACGATAACCTGCGGCTCGATGCCTTCCCTGCGGCAGCAGGCGGTGAATGAGTCGAATCGGCTTTGCACGGAGAAGCTCAGCGACACCTCGCGATTGGTGCTGATGTAGGTGATGCGGCGATGTCCGAGATTGATAAGATGGCGGGCGGCCAGCGTGGAGCCCTGCACATCGTCGATATTGACGGCGGCGGTAAAGCCGCGGGCTTCGGGTTCGACTGAATTGATGCCGACGATCGGCACGCCGACCGAAGCCAGTTGCGCGATTTCGTTGTTGTCGATATCGAAAGACGCCACAATCACGGCATCGGCGTTACGGCGTACCGGCAACATCTCGAAGAATTCCTTGCGCTCCTCGATGCTGGAAATCTGGAATACCGAAATATCGTAGCCCTGCGTGTGCAGCACCTCGTTGAGCCCCTCGATGACCGAGGCGGTGAACCACAGGCGGATATGGCCGCTCATCAGTACTGCGATGCGCAGGGAGCGGCCGGATTTCAGGGCCGCAGCCGAGCGGGAGAGTGAGAAATTGAGTTTGTCGGCGATGGCGAGCACGCGCTCGCGGGTCTTGGCCGACACCAGATCCGGCCTGGTGAAGGAACGTGAGACGGTGGAGATGGAGACGCCGGCCTCGCGGGCGACATCCTGAATGCTCGTAGCCATTGCAGCCCCCTTGCGTTGAATGGAAAATCGCAATACACATGCACAACTGACTCCAGTGTACATGCTGATTGATTGATCTGCGGCGATGACAACGATTGTATTACAAACGTTTGCAAAGTGTCTATGTCGGCGTTAGATTGGCTTTATATAGCCATTATCTTAGGTGAAAGAAGATTGCTGGAGCCGGAGTGTGCTCGAACTTGAAACGCCTAAAATGACAACGTTTGACATATAATGATTCGACGTTTACTATGAACATAGGCTTGAACGAGAACAGGCCGTGCATGCGGTTCTCGATCGGCAAGCTCGCATTGAATTGAACTCCGCAGCCGGCGCACGATGCAGTGTCACAACGCAGCGGACTCAAGGAGGAGGAAAAGTCATGATCAGCATGGCTGGCAAGGCGATACGCAGATGGTGGGCGCTGTTCGCGCTCCCCACATTCGCCGCATTCATCATCGGGTTCCTGGTGCCCTTCATCATGGGCGTCTACTTAAGCTTCTGCGAATTCACCACCGTTACCGACGGTGAATGGGTGGGGCTTAAGAACTATGGCAAAGCGTTGAAAGACAAGGAATTCCTGCACGCGCTCGGCTTCTCCACCGCGTTCACCATCGTGACCACCATCGTGATCAACGTGATCGCCTTCGCCATCGCCTACATGCTGACCAAGGCGATCAAGGGCTCCACGCTGTTCCGCTCGGTATTCTTCATGCCGAACCTTATCGGCGGCATCATCCTGGGCTACATCTGGCTGCTGCTCCTGAACGGCGTACTAGCCCACTGGGGCCGCGCCCTGACCTATAAGGCGTCCTACGGGTTCTGGGGCTTGGTCATCCTGGTGTGCTGGCAGCAGATCGGCTACATGATGATCATCTACATCGCCGGCCTGCAAGCCCTGCCCACCGATGTGCTGGAGGCCGCGGCCGTGGACGGCGCCAACGGACGGCAGACCATGTTCCGCATCATCATCCCGCTGATGATGCCGTCCATCACCGTGTGCTCCTTCCTGACCGTGACCAACGGTTTCAAGCTCTACGATCAGAACCTCGCATTGACCAACGGTGCGCCGAGCAACATGTCTGAAGGTCTGGCGCTGAACATCACCCGCACCTTCTACGGCCGTATGGGCTGGGAAGGCGTCGGCCAGGCGAAGGCCGTGCTGTTCTTCATCCTGGTCGCGGTCATCGCCCTGATTCAGAACAAGCTCACCACGAGCAAGGAGGTGGCAGCCTGATGAACGAGAACAAGCCTGTGAAGCATGGCGCATTGTGGACCGTGCTGTTTGCCGTCGTCTCCCTGTTCTGGATTTTCCCGATCGTCCTGGTGCTGATCAACTCCTTCAAGCAGAAGGCGTACATCTCCAAGAACGCCTTCTCCCTGCCGACCGGCAAAGCGTTCGTGGGACTTGAGAACTATGTGCGCGGCATCGAGACCACGCAGTTCTTCGCCTCCTTCGGCTGGACGCTGCTTATCACCGTCGGCTCGGTGGCGCTGATTCTGGTGTGCACCGCGATGTGCGCATGGTGGATCGTGCGCGTGAACAACTGGGCCGCGAAGCTGCTCTACACCCTGTTCCTGTTCAATATGATCGTGCCGTTCCAGATGGTGATGTTCACCCTCTCCAAGATCGCCGACATGCTGAAGCTCAATACCCCGTGGGGCCTGTGCATCGTGTACCTCGGTTTCGGTGCCGGTCTGGCCGTGTTCGTCTTCACTGGCGTGATCAAGGGCATCCCGCAGGAGCTTGAGGAGTCCGCCATGATCGACGGCGCGTCAGTGCCGCGCATCTTCTTCCAGATCGTGGTGCCGATTATGAAGCCGTCGATCGTCTCGGTGGCCATCCTCGAAGCCATGTGGATCTGGAACGACTACCTGCTGCCGTACCTGACGCTCGACCTCGGCAAGTACAAGACCGTCTCGGTCGCCGTGCAATACCTCAAGGGCGGCTACGGTTCCGTGGATATGGGCGCCATGATGGCCTGCCTGGTGCTGGCCATCATCCCCATCATCGTCTTCTACTTGGTATGCCAGAAGTATATAGTCTCTGGTGTCATGGCGGGCGCGGTCAAGGGTTGAGCCCGACAATTTGGCTCCCCTCCCTGAGGGGAGCCAAAAGCTGTACAAGGAGTAGTTGATGAACTGGCTGGCACCGGACTCGAAATTCATGCGCGCGTGGAGCAATCTTGTTGACGGCGTATGGATCAACATTCTGATGCTGGTCACTTCGATTCCGATCATCACCATCGGTGCGGCCCTGACTGCCGGCCATGATGCTTGCCGCCGCTCCATCGAGGGCGAGGGCAAAGGCGTAACCTCCAACTACTTCAAGTCATTCAAAACCAACTTCATCAAAGCCACACTGCTGTGGCTGCCGTTCTTGGTGGCGCTGATTGCACTGGTCTGGTCATGGATCGTCCTGCAGATCACGCCGCTGCTCATCATCAAATTCGCGCTGACCATCCTCTGGCTTATCGGTTTCGAATGGGTGTTCGCGCTTCAGGCACGCTTCGAGAACACCGTGGCCGGCACCTTGAAGAACGCCTTCATCTTCGGCATCTCCCACATCGCGATGACCGTGGCCCTGGTCATCGTGGATGCCGTGTTCGTGGCACTGCTGGCGGCCAGCTGGTTCCACATGCCCGGTGGACTGTTCCTGCTGGTGATCCTTGGTTACGGCACCATGCTGATGCTCCATATCCCCGTCGCCGAGCGTGTCTTCAAGCCATATCTCATTGACTAGGCGGGTTCTCACGAATATGCGGCGATCTTCGAGGTCTGAGCGCTCTCTGCCCACGCAAGCGCGGTAAAGATAACAAATTAATAACAGTTTGGGGCGGCTGGCGGAGCGGGGTGCCGATTGAGGGGTATTAGTGATTGGCTTGGAAGGGGGCTTTTGGCATACGGGGAGTGTTCGGGCTGGGCGGTTGCCCCCCGTAAGTGCTTATATACATAAGGAATCTGGCACACTGAGTCTCAGTGCCGTAATGGTATCATCGCAAATAATGTTTGCGTTCACGTAGAGGCGAACGAGACACTCGACAAGTGGGTCGAGGCAAAGGACAAGGAGAGATGCGGTGAAGCATTGGAAGAAGATGGCAGCATCGTTGATTGCAATATCAACGATGGTGGCAGTAGTTCCGACGACGTATGCCATGGAATCGGAAGATTCCCAACCACAGACAACCGATACCGCGACAGTGCAGACTACTAAGGCTGCTGAACCGACGCTGCTCGCCAGCTGGGACTTCACGGGCAAAAACGGCACCACGAACAGCGCGATTGCCGATTCGACCGGCAAGTACAACCTGACGCTGAAGGACGGCGCCAAGATCGAACAGTACGGTGACCGCAGCAACAACGAGGCGCTCTCACTGCGCGGCGATGGCCAGTACGCCCAGATCGATGACCAGCTGTTCAAGGATGCGGGCGACTCCTTCACTCTGGAGTTCGCGTCCAAGACTCGTCACGACGACAGCGGCAAGTTCTTCTCGTTCATCGTCGGCAAGGACGGCTCGAACGACGCCAACACCACCGATCAGGCCAACGCCAACAAGTACCTGATGTTCTACAACAGCAAGACCGCCATCAAGGGCGTTATCTCCAACAACAACTGGGGTAACGAACAGGGATCCAAGGTCACCGTTTCCGGCAACGACAACAGCTGGGCCGATTACAAGATTGTCGTGGACGGCACCAACCTTGCCGTGTTCCGCAACAATGCCCTGATTATTTTCAAGGCCAACACCGGCATCAAGATGAGCGATCTCGGCGCGACCACCGCCTACATCGGCAAGTCGTTCTACTCCGTCGATGAGTACTGGAATGGTGCAATGGATGACATCAAGGTCTACAGGGGCGCTGACCTGACCATGCCGACCGCCGTTGCGATTTCCGGCACCGGTGTGGTGAACAACAAGCTCACCCTGATTGAGAAGGACTCCACCAAGCTCACCGCCACCGTCACCCCGGACGACGCCGTGAGCAAGAACGTCACCTGGTCCTCCTCCGATGAGTCCGTGGCCAAGGTCGCCGCAGACGGTACTGTAACCGGCGTTAAGGCTGGTACTGCCACTATCACCGCCACCACTGAGCTGGGTGGTGTGAAGGCCGAACTGCCCGTCACCGTTGAGCCGATGAACGCCAAGAACGCTGCCGAAGCCGACCTCAACGCCGCGATTGCTGCGCTGAAAGTTCCGGCGGCCGAGAATCTGCCGCTAGTCGCCAAGGGCACCAAGAACGGCTCGGCGATTACGTGGAAGTCCTCGGACGAGAAGCTCATTACGTCCACTAACGAGAAGTACGAAAACAAGACCACTGGTGCCGATGACCCGTATCGTGGTGCTGGCATCATCAATCGTCCGGCCTACGGCGACGGTGATTCCAAGCCGGTTACGCTGACCGCCACCGCTTCCTACAACGGCGGTGAGAAGGTCACCAAGACCATCGAGGTCACTGTCAAGGAGAAGACCCGCATCGCGCCTGACACCGGCTATGCGGCCGTCACTTTTGAGAGCGACAGCAACGGTGGAGAAAAGGCCTGGGTGGCTTCCACTGAGAAGAACGATTTCTTCACGTTTAAGACTCGCAACAATGGCCAGGCGGTACTTACCAATGATGCAGACACGGGTGGCTTGCGTGACATGTTCGTGCTGCGTTCCCACGAAGGCGACAAGTACTACCTGATTGCCACTGATCTCAAGGTCTCGTCAATGGGCTGGAGCCAGAACCAGGTTAACGGTTCTCGGAAAGTTGAGGTCTACGAGTCCACCGATATGATGAACTGGACCCGTACCAACGGCGACGGCAACGGCGGCATCACCATCAACACGCCGAACGCCGGTATGACCTGGGCGCCGGAAGCTTACTGGGATGATGACCTGAACGCTTACGTGGTGTTCTTCTCTTCCCGCATGTTCACTGATGACACCCGTACCACTCCGGTCAAGAACGACAAAACCGGCAATAGCTCCTATGCTCAGGTGCGTTACGCCATCACCCGCGACTTCGTGAACTTCACCGAGCCGCAGATGTGGCAGGACACCGGCTACTCGCGCATTGATTCCACCGTGCGTAAGATCGGTGGCTACTACTACCGATTCACCAAGAATGAGCAGGGCGGTGCCGCTGGCGATTACATCACCACTGGTAAGAGCATCTTCCTTGAGCGTTCCAAGGTGCTGACTGCACCGACCACCGAGGCATCTCCGGGTCAGGACCCGAACACCGGTTGGCAGCTGCTCGAGCAGGCGTTGCTGCCGTTCGAAGGACCAGAGACCATCAAGCTCAACAAGGATGACGAACTCAACACGAAGGACGACGACGGCTACATTCTGCTGTCCGACAACTTCGCCTACCGTGCATTTATGACCACGGGTGCCGAGCTTTCCAAGACCACGTGGGACAACCCGATGACCAAGCGTTACCCGGACTTCAACAACGAAAAGAAGCCGGTCAAAGCCGAGCCGGGCGCTCAGGGCTACATCACTCAGGGTGCTAACGGCGGTCTGCCGGACAAGGTGCGTCACGGTGCGTTCGTGAACGTGCCTGAGTCTGTGCTCAAGGTGACGAAGTCCTGGACCGCTGCCAACCCGACGCACATCGAGGCTGTTGACTCCACCACCAAGGCCGTGTACAACGCCGGCACCCGCGAGCTCACCGCCACGGTGACCGCCGCCGATAAGGGCACGCTCGCCGGTTCGGTGAAGTTCTCTGCTGGCGACTGGTCCAAGACTGTGAAGCTCGACGCCGAAGGCAAGGCCACTGTGACCCTCCCGGCCAGCGTCTCTGGCACTGTTGCGGTTGCTTACGACGGCTACACCGATGGTTTGGTCAATCCATCCGATACTACGGTTGACGGCATTGAACAGGGCAAGGTCGATTTGGCTGAGCTCAACAAGCAGATCGCCGCCGCCGAAGCGCTCAAGGAATCCGACTACACGGCCGATTCCTGGGCTGCGCTCGCCAAGGCACTGCAGGCCGCCAAGGCTGCGCTCGCTTCCTCCGACCAGGCTGTGGTTGACAAGGCCGCCGCTGATCTGAGCGCCGCCATCGCAGCATTGCAGAAGGCGGAAACGCCCACCAAGCCGGACACCGGCGATGGTGACAACAAGGGCGATAACGCAGGCGACAAGACCGACAACAAGACCGATGACACCAAGTCTGACGGCAAGTTGCCGGCCACCGGTGCCGCCGTATATGGCGTGAGCGGTGCCATGGTGCTGCTCGCCGCTGCCGGCACTGCGCTGTCCATCTGGCGCAAGCGCCGCGCATAACTGAGTAGCTGCTCACTGCAACGCACAGAAAATCGCACAGTATATGTGTGATTTTCTGTGCGTTTTAATGTATAACAGCACATGCGTCATTTTTTTTTGGCTATTCGCTGTTTGTGGTGGGTGATGGTCAAGTGGTGGTGACGGCTTTGAGGTCGAGTCTACCTGACCTGCGGCAAGCTCGACCTCAAAGCCGTCACCACCTCCCCCTCAGTGAGAGTTTTTTGCAAATTGGCCCGTACCCGCACCTCGTCACAGCTTGTATAATCACGATTATACTAATCGTGATACAATAAATCGTGATGCGATAGAAATACGCCGGCGTATGGCATAAAGGAGGCGGGCAGCATGGCATTCATCGGACGAGACGATGACCTCAAGCAACTGCAGGAATGTTTCACTGAGCGTAGGGCACAGCTTGTGTTCGTCTACGGCCGCAGGCGCGTGGGAAAAACAGAGACGCTTATTCAACTCGCAAAAGACAAGGAAACCTTATTCTTCGCGGCGCAGAATGCCACTAAAGATGAACAGCTGGCATCGTTCTCCCGTCTCATGTTCGAGGCGGGTGCCCCGGGCAAGGATTATCTGAGCCAATATCCTTCTTGGGAAAGGGCGTTAACCGAGTTAACCCGGCTGCCAGAGCCGAGCGATGGCGGCCGCAGGCTTGTGATATTCGATGAGTTTCCTTATCTGGTCAAATCTGATCCGTCATTGCCGTCAGTGCTACAGAATCTTTGGGACCACACGTTGCGTCATGCAAATCTGATGATTGTGATTTGCGGCAGTGCCATGAGCTTCATCGAAAAGGAGCTGTTGGGAGAAAAATCGCCGCTATATGGTCGTGCGACCGGCATCCTGAAGATGCTGCCGATGCCATATTGGGATGCAGCGCAATTCTTCCCCAACTATAGTGGCGAGGATAAGGCGCTGGCCTACGCAATACTGGGCGGTATCCCGCGTTACCTAGAGGAATTTGACCCAGATGAGACCATAGACGCAAATGTCAAGCGGCATATTCTGAGACGCATTGCTCCGCTATACAGCGAGGTTGAATTTTTGTTGCACGAAGAACTGCGGGAAACTGCGAAATATAACAGCGTGATACGGGCGATCGCGCTCGGCTCAACTTCGCTGAATGAGATCGCGACACACACGATGATGGCAAACGCAACAGTATCGTCGTATCTCGCCAATCTTATGGAACTGGGGATTGTGGAACGTGAGTTCCCAGTCACGGCGAAGCCTAAGGAGCGGGCGAAAGGTTCGCGTGGGCTGTATCAGCTGAGCGACAATTTCTTCCGATTCTGGTATTCGTTTGTCTTTCCGTATCGTTCGGAATTGGAGCGGGGCGATGTGGAAGGCGTATACGAGCGTCATATCAAGCCGGTATTACATGATTTTGCCGGCAAACCGTTCGAGGGTCTGTGCCGTGAATGGATGTGGCGTGAGAGTGCTGCTGGACGGTTGCCCTTCCGTGCGCGTGCGGTTGGCCGTTGGTGGGATCGTCAGGATGAGATAGACGTGATGGCCGTTGACAATGCGTCTGATGCTGCCATTGTGGGCGAGTGCAAATTCCGCAATGCGCCGGTGGACCGTTCCGTGCTGAATCTACTGCGAGACCGTGCTGCGCGAACCGGTATCGGCCAGCGAACATACCTGCTGTTTTCGCTCGGCGGTTTCGATCAATCACTGGTCGACGATGCTGCGGCGTCTCAATCCGACGTTCAGCTCGTCGGCATCGATGAGCTGTTTCATGAATAAATCCCATTTGCGAATAGCTCTCACTGAGTGCTCATCAGTGAGAGCTATTCGCAAATGGAGCCTTACTTCTTCGCCTGAGTGAGCTGGTAGGCGGCGAAGAGGATGGCCAGCCAGATCACGCCGGCGATGACGGCGATGCGGTAGCTGGTGGAGAAGCACATCAGCACCACGACCAGCGCCAGGAACGCCAGCACCACCCACGGGGTCACCTTGGCAAACGGCAGTTTGAAGTGAATCGCGTCCAGTGCCTCCTGGCCGCTCAGGCCGGCCAGCTCGGAATCCTCGGGAGCGCCGCCCGCGGCGACCACCTTACGGAACTTCATTTCGGTGAACATGATCATCGTCCAGTTGATGATGCCGGCAATGGTGGCAATCGACATCAGATAGTTGAACGCGAACTCAGGCCACACGAACACCACGACCACGGCGATGGCGGTGATCACGGCGGACGTCAGCACGCCGGCCACTGGCACGCCGCGCGAGTTGAGCTTGCCCAAGTAAGCGGGCGCATTGCCCTGCTTGGCCAGCGAGTACAACATGCGGGAGTTGGCGTACAGGCCGGAGTTGTAGACGCTCATCACAGCGGTCAGACACACGAAGTTCAAAATACCGGCAGCCGCGTGAATGCCCACGGAATCGAAGATCTGCACGAACGGGCTGGACTTGCCATCGATGGTGTTCCACGGCACTACGGCCATGATCACACCCAGAGCGCCGATGTAGAACACGAGGATTCGCCAAATAATATCATTGGTGGCGCGCGGAATCGTGGTCTTCGGATCCTCGGTTTCGCCGGCGGTGATGCCGATGAGCTCGGTGCCGCCGAAGCTGAACATCACCACAACCAGTGCCATCAGCAGGCCGGTCCAGGAACCGTCGGAATTCTGCCCCATCAGGCCGTTCGGGAAGAAGCCGTTACCCACGGTGAACCAGTTCGCGAAGCTTGCGCGCACGCCGGATGCGGTGGGCAGGACAAAGATGATGACGGCCAGGCCGCCGATAATCATGGCGATCACGGCCACAATCTTGATGATGGCGAACCAGAACTCGAACTCACCGAATTTAGAGACGCCCAGCAGGTTGGCGGCGCAGATGATCACCAAGAACACGGCCGCCGACACCCATGTCGGAATCGCCGGGAACCAGTAGTTCACAAACGAACCCACCACTGATAGCTCCACCATCGAGACGAGGATGTAGTTGAACCAGTAGTTCCAGCCGGAAATAAAGCCGGCGCGCTTGGACCAGTAGCGGGTGGCATAGTAGCTGAACGCGCCCGCCTTCGGATCCTCAACGGACATTTCAGACAGTGCACGCACAATCGCGAAAATCGCGAGGCCGCCAACCAAGTAGGCGAGCAGAATCGAGGGTCCGGCCAGCGCGATGGATTCACTGGAACCATAGAACAGGCCGGTTCCGATGGCGCCGCCCAGTGCAATCAGCTGGATATGACGGTTCTTCAGTGACTTGCGCAGCGTGGCCGGCACCGGCACGTCGTCGGTTTCGCGCGGCTTCTTAGGCGCATCAGCAGTACTCATTGTGCCCTTCTCTCACATTTCTTGGGTTTTGGCGCACGCGGGGCTTGCCGCGATGCGCAACGTTCGTTATTCTATGCCGCCGTATCGTCTCAGAAATGGTCAATCGTCTATTTGTGCGCTATCGCAAGCGCGGGCGTGGGCGCGGTCGGTGAGCAGGCGAAGCTATAGCGAGCGATGCTTATGAAACCGCACGCTTCACTGAGTTCACTGAATTCACCGTGTTCACTGCGTGGCAGGCATACACATGGTGAAGATGGTGTGGGACACCGATTCGGGAGAGGCCGCGAGATCGGTGGCGAGCCAATATTGCAAAAGCCCAATGCTGCCGGACACGGCGAATCGCATACGCATCTGCGCCTCGGCTGGGTAACCCGCCGAAGATTGCAACTGTTCGCCTACGCCGCGCTGGCTGTAAATCAATCCCAGCAGCTGCTGCTGGAAGCCGATATCCGCTTTCGGGCTCATCAATACCTGCAGATGCTTGCGATTGTCGGCAATGTACTGGCAGATGCGCTCAATAACATGCTCGATGCCGGCAGAATCTGGCTGGGCGAGTAGCTGTTCGAGTGCGGTGGTGACCCAGGCCATGGTTTCGTCTTCAATGTCGTGCAGCAGTTCCTCGATGCTCGCATAATGCGCGTAAAACGTGGAACGATTCACATCGGCCCGCTCGCACAACGCTTTAACGGTGATGGAGCCGAGCGGCTGATTGCGCAGCAACTCGATAAGCGCGTCCTGCATGGCACGTCTCGTGTAGCGGGTGCGGCGGCTTTCCGTCAATTCTTTGGCCATGGCCTTCTCCCCAAATTCCGACAACCCACAATCCAACTGTTGGTTGCAGAACCGACACAGTGTTGTTTTACTTGAGTATAGCAGGAAGTTTTGGCGGGGCCTATGGGGCTAGGTGGCTGCCACGAGCGCGTTGGAGGTGTGCGATGGCGTATATCGAATTCGACCATGTGGTCAAGGAATATCCTTCTGGTAGCAGTGTGATTCGCGCGCTCGACGAGGCCAGCTTTACCGCCGAACAAGGCGAATTAAGCGTGATTCTGGGACAGTCCGGTGCCGGCAAAACCACGGCATTGAACATTCTGGGCGGCATGGATACCGCCACAACCGGCCGCGTAGTGGTCGGCGGGCGCGATATTACGGGCCTGCGGAAAAAGGGACTGGTGACCTACCGGCGCAACGACATCGGCTTTGTCTTCCAGTTCTACAATCTTGTGCCGAACCTGACCGCGCTGGAGAACGTGGAACTTGCCTCACAGATTTGCCCCGATCATTTCGACCCGGCGGAAACCCTGTACAAGGTCGGACTGGGGGAGCGCATGGGGAATTTCCCGGCACAACTGTCCGGCGGCGAACAACAGCGTGTATCCATCGCCCGCGCGATTGCCAAAAAGCCGAAGCTGTTGTTGTGCGATGAGCCGACCGGTGCGCTCGATTACGAGACCGGCAAGGAAGTGCTGCAGTTGCTGCAGGATATTTGCCAAACACAAGGCATGACCGTAATGATCATCACGCATAATTCCGCGCTTGCACCGATGGCTCACAAAGTGATTCGCTTCCGCTCCGGCAAGGTGACCAGCGAGGAGGTCAACGCAACGCCGCGGCCCATCGCCGATATCGAATGGTAGGTGATTGGCGATGCTCACTGCAAGACACTCTGTGAAACGCCCCGTGAAACAAGCGAGGCGATTCGTGAAACAACCTGTGAAACATTCTGTGAAACGGCGGAACCTCGACGATAGCGGCGGTCGAGGAGCGGGCGTTTCTGCGGTATTTGCCAAAGATACGTTGCGTTGCTGGCTGCGCAGCTGGAAGAGGTTCGTCTCGATCGCCGTCATCACGCTGCTTGGCGTGGCCGTGCTGACCGGCATCTACGCCGGATGCCGCGATGCTTTTCTGGCGGCCGGTCGTTTTTACGATCAGCAGGGACTGCATGACCTGCAGGTGCTATCCACATACGGCCTGACCGATGATGATGCAACGGCACTGCGCCGAATCGACGGTGTGCAAACCGTGCAGCCCGAACGTTCTCAGACGGTGACCACGTTGGTGGACGGCACCAAGAAAACCGTGACCATGCAGGAAATCGGTACCGAAGGGCTTGATCAGCCGTACCTGCAACAAGGCAAACTGCCGAACAAGGCCGGCGAAGTGGCGGTTACGCAGCAATTCCTGAACGATAGCGGACTCAAGATTGGCGGCACCATTACTGTGACGCCACAAGACACTTCTTCATCCGTCATATCGGTAGCGGCCACGGAGACTGACGATTCCAATAATGCCGATACGGTAGGTGTCGCCGCCAATGCCTCGGCATCCGATGCGAAGTCCGCCGCCAATACGGACGCCGACGCCGAGCAATCCCCGCAGTTCCCCACGAAACTCACCATCACCGGCGTCGTACTTGACCCGCGCGACCTCAACAATCCAGACGGCTATTCGGGCATGACCTCCTTCCGGTCCACCTCATCCGAGGACTATACGTTCTTTGCACCCAGCGACGGCGTGACCGGCAATATATACACTGCGATATCGGTTGCCGTCACTGGTGCGTCCGATTTTGACACGTTTTCCGATGCCTACGATGAAGCCGTCAAAACCGTGGCCGACCGTATCGAACATCAGATACAGACCACACGCCAGAAAGCCCGTCGTCAACAGATCGTCTCCAGCGCGCAGCGCAAACTGGATGATGCCAAAGACGAGGCCAACGAGCAGCTGGACGAAGCCCAGAAGCAGATCGACGACAACTGGGCCGAGCTGGAAGCCAACAAAACGACATTGCAAGATAGCCGTACCGAATTGGAGAACAACAGGACAACCATTACCGATGGCGAACGGCAGCTCGCCGATGGACGTGCGCAGATTGCATCGGCCCGTCAACAGATCGCGCAAGGTCGCCAGCAGATAGCCGAAGCGCGCACCCAGCTCGAATCGGGCAAAGCGCAGCTCACCTCGGCTCGCAAACAGCTCGATGCGGCGCAAACGGAACTGACCGCCAATCGCACGAAAATCGAACAGGGCATTACCCAAATCGACCAAGGCGTGGCACAAATTGATCAGATGCTGTCCATGATTCAACAGGCCGACAATCTACTGGCGCAACTTGACCCGAATATCGACTTCAACTCACCCACATGGCAGGCCATCAAGCAACTGCTCGCGCGCCTTGGCATTACCCTGCCTGAAGTGCCGTCAATCAGTGAGCTGCGGCAACAGCTGGCCGCCAAGCAAACGGAACTGCAAACGCAGCGAGACAGTCTGACCCAGCAGAAAGCCGATTTGCAGCGCACATTAAACGAAACCATTGCCCCCGCACAATCCACCTTGGACCAGCAGAACGCGCAACTGACCGCCAAGGAACAGGAAGCGGCTGCAGGAGAGGCACAGCTCAATACCAAATCCGCGGAACTCGAAGCGAATGCCGCAACCCTCGAAACCCAGTCGGCGCAACTTGAAGCGCAGGCCGCCCAACTGGCCAGCGGCAAGCAGCAGCTCGAAGAAGGCGAGCGGCAGCTGGAAGAAGGCGAACAACAGCTCGCGGACGGCAAGGCGAAACTGGATGATGCGCAGTCTGAACTCGATGCGAAGCGAAGCGAAGCGGAAAGCGAATTCGCCAAGCAGCAACGGCGCATCGACGATGTGGCCAACGCACGTTGGTATGTGCAGACACGCGCTTCGATCGACGGATTCAGCTCGCTCAAATCAGACGTCAGTTCCATCGAATCCATCGGCCGCGCATTCCCGATTGTGTTCCTGCTGGTCGCCGTGCTCATGAGCCTGACCACCATGACCCGCATGGTCGAGGAAGACCGCGGACTTATCGGCACCTACCTTGGACTCGGCTATGGCGGACTCGCCGTGTCCAGCCGGTATCTGCTGTTCGCGTTGCTCGCCTGCTTGGTCGGCGGCGGCATCGGTCTGCTGGTCGGATTCCTCGGCATCCCGGCATTCCTGATGGTGGTGATTGAGGGACTGTATATATTGCCCGGTGTGCGACTTGAATACGACTGGCTGTACGGCTCGGCCGGCATCGTGCTGTTCGTGGTCGGTGTGGGCGTGGTCACCGCGCTCGCCTGCCGCGAGGAGATACGGCACACGCCCGCCGCGCTGATGCGCCCGAAGGCGCCGAAGGCGGGCGCTCGCATATTGTTGGAGCGGATTCGCCCGGTATGGAGCCGGCTGAACTTCCTCGGCAAAGTCACTGCGCGCAATATCTTCCGATTCAAGTCGCGTTTGATTATGACCGTGGGCGGCGTGGCTGGTTGCACAGCGCTGATTATCTGCGGATTTGCGATTAACGACACCGTCGACACGACTGGCGTCAAGCAATATGAGCAGATCTACCAGTATGACTTGATGGTGGTGGCCAATGACGATGACGCCGCCGCGATGCGCAAGCAGGTGGCACAAGATGGCCGGGCCACCGAAACGCTGAATCTGCGCGTGGATAGCGGCGAGATGAGCAATGCGGCGCAGGAAAGCGAAACCGTGCAGCTGATGACGGTGCCCAACAATTCGTTGAACAAACTGAACGACATGGTCACGCTGGAAGAGGCCGGTGACGATGGGTGGTTCGAGCTGCCCAATATCTTCGGCAAAGCGGGTGGCGGCACTGTAGCGCTGGACGATAGTGGTGTGATTGTGGCGAAGTCCGCAGCCAATTCGTTGGATATTCATGCGGGCGACACCGTCACGTTGAGCAATGGCGGCAGCGGGCGGGCCAAGGTGAAGGTTGCGGCGGTGACGCGCAACCTCATCGGCTCTGATGTGTACATCAGTGAGCGACTGTACGACCAGAAGTTTGCGGCCGACGGTGTGACGTCTTCGGCTTCGGGAGATGGCACTGCCTCGACCTTGACGTGGAACGCGATGCTCGCCAAGCTGAAAGGTTCCGAGACCGAACAGGCCGAATATGCGGATCGGTTGGGCGAGGAATCGTCGGTGCTCAAGGCCGTGAGCTGTGCGCATCTGGCCGCCACGTTTAAGTTCGATTTGATGGGTGCCGTGGTGGCGCTGATTGTGGGGCTCGCCGGCGGCCTGGCGCTGGTGGTGCTGTTTACGTTGGCCAATACGAACGTGTCCGAACGCATCCGCGAGATGGCCACACTGAAGGTGCTGGGCTTCTATGACCGCGAGGTGCACAACTACGTGAACCGCGAGATGATGATATTGACCGGTATGGGTGTGGTGGTTGGTCTGCCGCTTGGCAGGTGGATAGGCGGATTACTGACTGCTGCGTTGAATATGCCGTCGCTGTATTTCGAAGTGGAAGTGCACTGGTACAGCTATGCGATTGCCGTGGTGGCGACGCTGGCGTTCGCGCTGCTGGTGCAGCTGTTCACCAACCCAGTGCTCGATCGCGTAGACCCGGTCAGCTCGCTCAAGTCCGTGGAATAGAGGTAGAAGTTCAATTTGGTGTTGATGAATTGAACTTTTTGGCGGAATATTTACAGTATCATCGCATGTATTCTTGAGCTGAGCGGTTTTCGTGACATATTTCGGTGATACAGTTTGAACTTGTTTTGAACGAGTATCGCGTCTGGTGCGTAACAATCGGGCGGCAGAGAAGAGAAATGAAATCAGTATGGCCGATACGAATGTGAATGGTGGTACACAGCAGGCTACGGGCAAACTCAAGTCTGTCGAAAGCCTGGACCAGACCAACGAGATGGAGCGTGGCCTGAGCAATCGCCACGTACAGTTCATCGCCATTGGCGGCACCATCGGCACCGGCCTGTTCCTGGGCTCGGGCAAGTCAATCTCGCTAACCGGCCCCTCGATCATCTTCGTGTACATTCTGGTCGGTGTCATCATGTTCTTCCTGATGCGCGCCATCGGCGAAATGATGTACCGTGACCCCAGCCAGCACACCTTCATCAATTTCATCACCCGTTACCTTGGCAACGGGTGGGGGCATTTCGCCGGCTGGACGTATTGGGCCGCGCTCGTGCTGCTGGGCATGACCGAGATCACGGCCGTCTCCACGTACTTCATCACCTTCTTCGACACGTTCGGCATCGACCTGACCCATTGGAAATGGCTGATCGAGCTGTGTTTCCTGGTGTCGCTGGTCTCCATCAACCTGATTGCCGTCAAGGTGTTCGGCGAGGTGGAATTCTGGTTCTCGATGATCAAGATCACGCTGATTTGCGCGATGATCGCCACCGCCGTGGTCATGATCGTGATCGGCTACCATTACCCAGCCGTGCAGATTCACGGCGTGGACCACGTGAGCCCGGCCGGCCACGCCGGATTCGACAACCTGTTCGCCAACTTCTCGTTCGCGCCGAACGGTTGGATGGCCTTCCTCATGAGCTTCCAGATGGTGTTCTTCGCCTACGAGATGATTGAATTCGTGGGCGTCACCGTCTCCGAGACCAAGAATCCGCGCAAGGTGCTGCCCAAGGCCATCAACGAGATTATCGTGCGCGTGCTCATCTTCTATGTGGGCGCACTGGTGGCCATCATGTGCATCGTGCCGTGGACCTCGTTCAAGCCGAACGAGGACGGCTCCTTTGCCTCCCCGTTCATTATGGTGTTCCAGTACGCCGGGCTGAATTGGGCGTCCGCGCTGGTGTTCTTCGTGGTGATCACCGCCGCATCTTCCGCGCTGAACTCGCTGCTGTACTCGGCTGGCCGCCACCTGTACCAGCTGTCCGAGGTGTCGCCGAACCCGATGCTGAACAAGCTCGGCAAGGTGTCCGATCGCAAGGTGCCGGCCCGCGCCATCCTGGTGTCCGCGGCGCTGATACTGCTGTCGCCGATCGTCAACGCCATCCCCGGTGTGTCCGGAGCGTTCGTGCTGTTCTCGTCCGCCAGCTCCGCGGTGTTCCTGTTCATCTACATCCTGACGCTGCTGGCGCATCGCAGGTACCGCCGTTCCGCTGATTTCATTCCGGACGGGTTCGTCATGCCCGCGTGGAAGGTGCTCAATACGGTGGCAATCGTGTTCTTCGTGTTCATCTACCTGACGTTGTTCCTTGCGGACGATACGCGCAATTCCGCGATTGCCGGCCTGGTGTGGCTTGTGGGCTTCGGTGGATTCTCTATGCTGCGCGAACGCTACCGTAGCCGCGATTTGAAGGCCGCACTGGAACACAAGGAGTGATTGGACGGGCTGATTGGCTGGCGGCTATTGGTTGGGTGGCTGTTGGCTGTTGGCGGCTGACTGGCTAGCGGCCGATAGCCAATGACTGGGCTGATCGTCAGCCAATCGGCTGCCTATAGGTCTCATTGATACATTCGGTCATCCGATTAGTGCATTTGTGCGGACAATTAGTGCATTCGATCATCGGATTAGTACATCAGTGTGCAATTATTAGTACAATTAGCCGCCTAATTAGTACATTAGGACATAAAACAATGTCCTAATGTACTAATTAGATGCTAAAATACGATAAGTGCCATGTCCTAATGTATGAATTATCGCTATGAAGGGCGGAATGCGATGACGCAGGATGAACTTATGCAAGTGCTGCAGGCCGGTGAATCATCTATGGTCGAGTTCAAGCGCTGCAGCGAATTGCCTCATACGGATACTTTTGAGACTGTATGCTCATTCGCCAATCGTTCTGGTGGCAGCATTTATCTTGGCGTTGACGATGACGGTCAAGTGCTCGGCGTCGATTCTAAGCGCGTTAGTGAGATAGAGCGCAACGTTGTCAACGTAGTGTCTAATCGTAAGATGTTCGAACCGGCTCCAATGGTGGAAACGGAACATATCGAGTACGACGAACGGATTATTGTTCGTATTTGGGTAGCTCCGAGTTCTTCGGTTGTGCGGTTCAAGGGCGCAGTGTTTGATCGCATTGCTGATGTGGATACACACATCGAAAGCGATATCCAGATTAGTCAAATGTATATTCGCAAGCAGAACTACTATTCCGAACGGCGAATTTTCCGTTACGTGACTCCGTTTGATTTGCGTCCTGAGCTGATTGCGCGAATGCGGCAGCTGGCGGTCGCTCAGCGAGCTGGGCACCCTTGGGGAACTATGTCTGACGAAGAACTGTTCCGCAGCGCCAAGCTATACGATCGTGATTACACGACCGGCGAAGAGGGCTTTAATCTTGCTGCAGTGCTGCTCTTGGGCAAGGATGAAGTCATTTCCTCGGTTTGCCCAGCGTATATTACTGATGCCGTGGTTCGGCGAGACAATATTGACCGATACGATGACCGACTTATGGTGCGGACCAACTTGTTCGATTCGTACGAGCAACTCCGTGAATTTACTGAGCGGAATCTGCCTGACCGCTTTGTGTTAAAGGGCGATAAGCGAGTGAGCCCGCGTACGATGATCGCCCGTGAATTGGTGGCAAACAGCCTCATGCATCGGGAGTATTCCAGTCCGGTGGTGGCGCGTGTCACCATTGATAATGAATCCATCCGGACGGTTAATGCTTCGCGCTCATTCTTTGAAGGTCGAATGAAGCTGGGCGAGTTCACGCCAATGCCAAAGAATCCGATTATCGCTAATGTGTTTGTGCAGACCGGCATAGCCGAGCAGCTGGGTAGCGGACTGCGGAATCTGATAAGAGCGTCCCGGCAATATACTGAGCGAGAGCCTGAGTTCCGCGATGGTGACATATTCGAGGCGACGATTCCTATTGTTCCTGCGCTGAAGACCGTGGATGGTTCTGGTTTTGCTAGCGTGAGATCTGTAGTTGAGAAAGATGCCGAAGAGGGTGCGAGGCTCATTGGCGGGGAACGTGTGGATGGTAAGAAAGCAGATGCAACCGCATCGGGTGAAATTGATTCGCGGGCAGCGATGCTGTCGGCGATGAATCGACGCTTGACAGAGGTTGACTATGTGACTGTACCTGAACTCGCCAAGATAACAGAGCTCGATAACAGAACAGTCCGTAAATTCCTAAACGGTTTAGTTGCGCAAGGAAAGCTGATTGCTGAAGGCAACACGCGTGGTCGGCGTTATCGGAAGGGATAGCGGGCGCGATATCTCGATGCAGTGGGATTCACTTAAGGGCTACGGCAAATATGATTCGTAGCGATTGGGCCAGCGCAATTCGAATGGCTCATGACTTTGTGCGTCGTTTGTGGTCTCTGAAGTTGTTTGCTGGGTGACGGTTTTGTGATAAAATCGCTCATATCAAAATGTTTGCGTAAACATTTTGGCTGCGCCGAAAGAAGGAGTCGACGTAGGTCATGTATCAGGCAAAGAGGCTGGCGCAGTGAAGCAAAGGCCGATTTTTCCGGTATAAGGCGGATAGCAGGAACACTAAGGAGACCAATGAAGGTACTGAGCAAATCGCTTGCTGCAATGGTTGCGGCGGCAACACTAGTGGGAGGAGGGGCGTTTGCGGTTGCCGGCACTGCGTATGCGGCTGATAACGATGCCATTACCGTGACCCCGAACCCGTGGTATGCCAACAGTTTCGATGGCTGGGGCACCTCGCTGGCTTGGTTCGCCAACGCCACCGGCAGCCTCGGCGAGGAATCGGCCATCACCACCAATCTCGGCGATGACGCTTCCAAGGCTAAGGCTGTGGAATACGGCAAACAGCTGCGCGAACAGTTCTACCAGTCCATCTTCGGTGATGAAGGACTGGACCTGAACATGGCCCGCTACAACGTGGGCGGCGGCAATGCCTCCGATGTTGCCTACGGCTACCCATTCATGCGCCAAGGCGCTGCCGTGCCTGGCACGTGGAAAGATGACGCCACCGGCTCCGGCACGTATGGCAATGGCGTAACCACCAAGCAGGCCGACAAAGACAAGCTGGCTGCGGCATTCGACCCGACTGACGACAACCAGTATGACTTCTCCAAGTCCGCCGCCCAAGACTGGTGGATTGAGCGCGGTGCCACCGGCGATAACCCTGACATCACCGACGTAGAGGCCTTCGCCAACTCCGCTCCGTGGTTCCTGACCAACAGCGGTTACGCCACTGGTGGACGCAACTCCGGTAGCAATAATCTTGCAAACCCTGCGAAATTCGCTCAGTACATGGCCAAGAACGTCGAGCACCTCGAAAGCCTTGGCGCAAACGTTGACACGGTCGAGCCGTTCAACGAGTCCGAGACCAGTTACTGGGGCACTCCGGGCGATATGGCTTCGAAGTACACCGATGAGAGCGATGACAACACCAAGCTCATTAACAACTACTGGGATAAGTACTACTCCGACAAAGATAAGTCCGTCACCCCATACTCCAACGCGCTGAAGAAGCCGCAGGAGGGTATGCATGTCAGCAACGCCCAGCAGCAGCAGACGATTACCGCACTCGCTGAGGCGCTCAAGGACAATGATGACACCATCATCGCAGCCACCGATGCCACGAACTCCGCCGACTTCGTCAAGTCGTACAACCAGTACCCGCAGGCGATCAAGGACCTTATCGGCCAGTACAACGTTCACGCCTACTCCGACAGCAACCAGATGCAGTCGCGCGATATCGCTCAGGCAGACGGCAAGAAGCTGTCGATGAGCGAGGTGGACGGCTCCTGGCAGTCTGGCTCCTACAACCCGTACGGTTTCGACAACGCGCTGGGCATGATGAGCAAGATCAGCTCCAACGTCACCCGCCTGCAGTCCAAGGACTTCACCTTCTGGCAGGTGGTCGAGGACCTCTACAACATGCAGATGGGCTCGAATGTGAATCCGGCCGGTGAGAACACCAACTGGGGCACCGTGCTCATCGACTTCGACTGCACCGTGGCTGGCATGGACGGCAAGCTCTACTCCGAGCGCCGCGTGAACAACAACGGCGGTACCACCGATGGACTTGAACCGTGCACGGTTATTGCAAACGCCAAGTACAACGGCGTCAAGGCCATCACCCACTTCATCCACGCGGGCGACAAGGTCATCGCCAACAACGATGAAGACAACAACATGACCGCCACCTCCGACGATGGCAAGACACAGACCGTCATCCACCGCAACTCCGGCACCTCTGACCAGACCTTCGTCATCGACCTGTCGAAGTACGGCGAGATTGCCGACAACGCTTACGGTGAGCTCTACCTGACCACCGAAACCTCTGCCGAAGACAAGAACGCGGGTGTCGATTCCGCCACTCCGGAAGTCTTCGCCAAGACCAGCAACGTCAAGCAAGCTGAAGGCTCTGTGATGATTGACAAGGCTGCCAAGACCGCTACGGTCACTGTGCCCGCCCGTTCTATCGCCTCCATCCAGCTCACTGGCGTGACCGGCTACGCTAAGGATGCTGCCGTCGAGACCGGCGACACTTACCAGCTCGTTGGTAAGCAGTCCGGCAAGGCCGTGGCTGATACCACTTCTGGTGATTCCGCGCTGTCCCTGGCCAACGTCGCTTCCGATGCCGAGAACGCCAAGAAGCAGACTTGGACCTTTACCCAGATCGAGCAGCCCGCCGACTCCGAGCGCCCTGATCTCAAGGCTTATGTGATTACTAACGCCGAAGGCAAGGTGCTGGTGTCCAAGGATGGCACGAACGCGCTTTCCAACGAAACGGTTGAGGCCGCTAAGTCCGACCCGGCTGCCAAGTGGATTCTCAACACTTCCGATGGTTCGACCTACCAGCTGCTCAATGCCGCGACTAAGACGAACCTCGATGTGGATAACTCTGGTACCACAGTCGGCACGAAGGTTGGCTTGTGGCAGTCACCGAGCGGCACTTCGCCGTCCGCCAACCAGACATGGACTCTACGCAATGTAACGCCGACCAGCCAGAAGACCGTGAACGTGCAGACCGCCGTTAACGAGAAGGCCGTGCTTCCGACCGAAGTCACGCTCTACTACACCTGGGGCGAAGGCAAGGCCACGGTTGCCAACTGGGATACTTCCAAGGTCGATGTGGCCAAGGAAGGCACCTACGAAGCCACCGCTACCGCCACCGATGTGTACGGCAACGAGTTCAATGTCGCCGCTACGGTCTACGTTGGCGCGCTCACCGTTTCCGATCCGGTATCGGCTACAGTGCTGGCCGGCACCAGTGCGAGCGAGGCGAAGGCCGCGCTTGAGGCTGCGCCGGTGTATCTGCACGTCAAGGCATCGCCTGCATTCGAGGGCGATGCGGCTAAGGTTACGTGGAACTTCGATGGGCTTGATACCAAGCTCGCCGATGCCAAGGCTGGCGACAACATTGCCGTGACCGGTACGTACCAGCTGGACGACGCGACCACGATTGCGCTGAAGGGCACGATCTATGTCACCGCCGCCACGCCTGAGAATGTGGCCGACACTGCTTCCAGCCTGACCGTGACCAACCAGCAGACGGAATACAGCAAGGGCGATCAGTGGAAGAAGCTCACCGATGGTGACACGTCAGCTGAAGCCTGGGTGACGTGGAACTCTGCTGGTGACTATTCCGCCAGCCCGACCGCCACGATTGACTTCGGCTCTGAGTGTGAGCTTAGCAGCGTGACCATTACGTATGGTGACAAGGCTCCGGCTTCCGCCAAGGCCGAGTACACCACTGATGGCGAGACGTGGATGCAATTCGGTAGCGATGTTAAGCCTGCCGCAGGCCAGACGGTGACGTTCAAGGCCGATAAGGGCACAGTGAATGCCACGAAGGTGCGCATTGTGAACACCGTGAACAACGACTACATGAACGCCACCGAAATTCAGGCATTCGTGACGCCGGTTCAGGGTGCTGCGAAGAACATCGCCGCGGCCTCTGGCACGAACTTCTCGGTGAACTTCCAGGAGGGTGCCTCCGCTTCCAAGGCCATCGATGGTGACACTACGTCAAAGGGTTGGTCCACTTGGGCTTCCACCGCCTCGACGGTGGACCCGGTCGCCACGTTCACCTTCGACGAAGCTCAGACCATCACCGAAGTGAAGACCTTCTTCTACTACGATGGTCGTGCGTCTTGGCCGAAGAGCCAGACGCTGGAATACCAGGATGAGGCTGGCGAATGGCATGGAGTCGGTACCAAGGATGGCTGGAAGACACAGGCCGGCGATGCCGGCTCTGGCTCCGACGGCATCACCGCCGCCGACACCCCGACCGTTGACTTCGTGCTCGACACCCCGGTAAAGGCCAAGGCCATCCGCCTGACCAACACGTTGCAGGACACCAAGGTGTACATCAACGTGGCCGAAATTCAGGTGTTCGCACAAGACAACAAGGTGATTACCCCGCAGCCGGCATCCGATGCCACGCTGGGCGACCTGCGTCTTGACGGCGAGACCATCAAGGGCTTCGCTGCTGATAAGACCGACTACACAGTTGATCTTCCGTTCGGTGCTGAGGCAAACCCGGTGCTGCAGGCCTTCGCCGCCGACAATGCCGCCACCGTCAAGGTGACTGGCGACGCGGTTGAGAATGGCAAGCTTGGCGGCAAGGCCACCATTACGGTGACCTCAGCCGACGAGTCTGAGACGAAGACCTACACGGTGACCTTCAAAGCCTTCACTTTGGCTTCGCTCAAGGTGACCGGACCCACGAAGATCGAGTACGCCATCGGCGACAAGCTCGATACCGCCGGTCTGAAGGTTACTGCCGTCTATCAGAGTGGCGACAAGACCAAGGAAGTGCCGGTCGCTCTTGACGACCCGCAGCTTGCGATTGGCTCGTTCGACTCCACCACCGCAGGCAAGAAGGCGATTACCGTCTCCTACCGTGGTGTGACCGCGACCTTCAACGTCACGGTCAAGGCCAACGCAGTCGCCCCTGGCCCTGAAGAACAGAAGCCCGGCAGCACCAACAAGCCCGGTGCCACCGGCAACGGCAACAAGAACACGGTGGCCAACACCGGTTCCAATGTTGCCGCCATCGCTGGCGCTGTCGCTCTGCTGGCCGCTGCCGCGGGTGCATTGTTCATGCTGCGCAAGCGTGCATAGCACCCTCGCGCAGTAATGGGTGAAGGAACAAGCCGGCAATATTGACTATTGCCGGCCGGTTCCTCCGCTCTTTGAGCATAATTGGTCCGACAAGTTGAATACTGAGTTTTCAGTATCGGTATATTGATTTGTCGGCCCTTTTCTGACTTCGCGGATAGCGACATAACTGTTTGTTCAAAAAACCGTTATCACCAATCAAGGAATCAAATCAATGAAGTTAAACAATAAGGGCAAGAGCGCTCTTATCGCGGCAATTACCGCCGCGGCAACGCTATTGTCATGCGGACTGGCCGCTTCAAGTGCCAGTGCGGCAGGTGTGGATTATCTGCCTACCATCGGCCAAGTGCCGGCATACACCAAGTTCCAGCCCACAGCCGATCCGGGCAAGAACGCTAGCGATTACTTCCAGCCATATTGGTATGCCAAGAATGCCAATGATAATGGCGGCACACACATCCAAGCGCATGGTGGCCAAGTGGTCAAGGTTGGCGACGCCTACTACTGGTATGGCGAAGACCGTTCTAACGGTTACGACAACAGCCCCGGTGTTCATGCTTATATGTCGACAGATCTATACAACTGGACCGACCTTGGTGTGGCGCTGCGTGCGGTGACCAGCAAATCTCAGTTGACGGATAAGAGCAATGCCGATTACGCCTACTTCGACAAGGCCTACAACCTGACCAAGTCCGACGGCAGTGTGGACACTGCCAAGGCCGACGCAATCTTCCCGTACCTCAACACCAACCCCGATCAGGATGGTGATGGCGCGGTTGATTCCGTACAGGGCATTTTCGAGCGTCCGAAGATCATCTACAACAAGAAGAACAAGCAATACGTGCTGTGGTGGCATTCCGATGGAAGCACCACGCCGGGCGGTTCCAACTATGCACGTGCACTTGCGGGCGTGGCTGTTTCCGACAATCCGGCGGGCCCGTTCACTATGGTGGGTGCCTATCGTTTGCCTAACCAGAACAATTGGAAAGAAGCCGCAGGTAACCCCAGCTGGGGTGAGAACGGTGACAGCCGCGATATGACTGTGTTCGTGGATCCGAAGGACGACAGTGCCTATGTACTGTATTCTTCCGAAGCCAATGCCACGCTGTATATCGCCAAGCTTAACGATGATTACACCAATGTAGTCAAGACCACGAATGTGGACCAGTCCGAGGGACAAAAGCAGTACTCTGCTGACGGGCAGTACCCATACATTCTTGCAGACGGTACTACGGATGCCCCGGTGCGTGGCGAAGATTTCCAAATCGTCAAACAAAATGGTTCGCTGGAAGCTCCTGCCGTATTCCAATATGACGGGCGTTACAACATCATCGCATCTGGTGCAACCGGCTGGGACCCGAACAAGCAGACCTACTACACCGCCGACTCCATGCTGGGAAGCTGGACCCGTGGCGTGGAAAAGGACGATGCCAACGAGAACACGTGGTACAACAACATGCCGGAAGGCGCGGATGGTCTGTTGTCCGTGGGCGATACCCGCGGCACCACATTCGGTTCGCAGTCGGCTAGTGTGCTCGCAGTAGACCAGGAGAAAGGTCACTTCATCTACCTTGGTGACCGTTGGGATTCCGGTAAAGCCGATTCCACCTATGTTTGGCTGCCGCTGACCATCGGTGAGAACGGCACCATCGAAATGCATAATCCTGCTCAAGAAGGCGAGCCCGACGGCTGGGATCTGAACTATTGGGACAACCATGGTAGCGCCAAGGGCAAGCTGGTCAACTGGACTGTGGAAACCGGCGATGATCTCCCGAAGACCGTGAACACGGGCGGAACCGTTACTCTGCCGGACACCGTCAACGTCAAGGAAGGCGACGATACCATTGCTACCAAGGTGACATGGAATGTGGAAGGCGGTACGGCAGTCAGCAAGTCGACCAAGGCTGCCGGCAGCACCTACGCATTCAATATGCCGGGAACCTACACCATTACAGGCACTCTTGCCGAGAGCAGCAACTTCAACCCGGGCCGCACATTCCGCAGAACCATCGACGTTTCCTGCTCCAACCCGATTTCCGGAAGTTGGAAGGAAGCCCATTGGAAGGGCGGCAGCGCGTGCCAGGTCGCCGCATCCGGCGGTACCTATGACTTCACCGTTACGGACAACGCCAATCGTGGTGTCTGGACGGATCGCAACGAGGGCAGCGCGGTGTACCAGCCTGATGCTCTGGACGTGAACGAAACGTTGGAAACCACGGTCAAGCCGCTCGACTTGGGCGGTAATGGCGATCCGCGTGCCGGCCTGGTGGTTCGTAACGGTCTTGCTGACGCTAACGGCGGCAAGGGATATGCCACGTTACTTGCCAGCCCAAGCGGCATTTACATGCAGTACGATTCCAATGCCGATGGCTACATCGATAAGGAAACATCGCATGTTGGTGCCGGCTTCGGCGACCAAGTGCAACTCAAGCTGGAGCGCGCCGCAACCGATACCCTGAAAGGCTACTGGCGTGCTTCCGCGAACGATGAATGGCAGGATGTCGCTACGGTAACGCTGACCGGTGCGGACGCAACCGGGCTCGATGCCGGTGTCTTCGCCACGTCGAACAGCAATGCCGGCGCATTCACCGTGGCCTTCAACGGCACTGCGTTCGGTTCGCAGACTGCTGCTGTGGAGTCCATCGCGGCTAAGGACCCTGAAGCCACTATCGCCAAGGGGCAGATGCTCGCGCTTCGGGACGTGACGGTTACCGCCACGCTCACCAATGGCAAAACGCGTGTGCTGGAGCCAAGCGAATACACGCTGGAAGGCTTCGACACCACCAAATTGGGCGAGCAAACCGTGACGGTGCGTCTTGTCGCTGATTCTTCAGTAACCGCCACGTTCACCGTGACTGTGGAAAGCAACCTTGCCCGGTTGTTCTGCTCGTCCGCTGCGGCCTCGAAGTATGAGCCGGCCAGTAGCTGGGCCTCCGCTTCTACGGCCGACCTGACTTGCGACAACAACCTGAGCACCAACTGGTCGAACTGGGGCACCGGCGACACCTCGCCGTGGCTCAGCTACACCTTCGATAAGGCATATCAGCTGGGCAAGCTCAGCGTTGCGGTGGATAAGGCCAAGGGCGAGGCCGCTCCGAAGAGCTTCACTGTATCGTACCTAGCTGAAGACAGCGCCACGTGGACTGATGCCACGCTGCCGGCAGTCACTGTGAATGGTGCTGCTGGAGCCGTGACGGAAGCCGATGTGAGCGCTCTGCCCGCCACCAAGGGCATTCGCCTCAACTTCACCTACGCCGATGGCAATGACTATGCCAAGATCGCTGAAGTACGCATCGCCGAAGGTGAAGCGACACCAGAGCCGCAGCCGTCTAGTAACGCCAATCTTGCTGATCTGACTGTGGATGGCAAGACGGTTGACGGATTCTCCGCGGATACCACTAAATATGCCGGTGCGCTGGCTGGAGATGCTGCTTCCTACCCGACGGTGGAGGCGACTGCTGCTGACGCAAAGGCTACGGTGCAAGTGGAGCAGGCTTCGGCCGAGAACAACGGCGTGGCCACGGTGACTGTAACTGCTGAGGATGGCACGGCGAAAACCTACACAGTGACATTCGGCGAACTGCCTCAGTTGGCTGAGCTTGCTGTGGAAGTGACCAAGGATTCCTATCAGGTAGGCGATAAGTTCAACGCTGCCGATGTGAAGGTATCCGCCATTTACAAAGTCGGCGATACTGAAACGCTGCGCAAGCTGATTGATCCAACTGATGGTGATCTGAAGTTCACTGGCTTTGATTCTGCCACCGCAGGCACGAGGACCATCACCGTCTCTTATCGTGGCGTGAACGCGACGTTCGAAGTCACGGTCACGGCCACGGAGGTCACTCCCGGCCCTGGAGAGCAGAAGCCCGGCGATACCAACAATCCTGGCAACACTGCTAAGCCCGGTAGCACTGCCACGAATAAGCCGGCTGCTAATGGCGCTGCGCCCCTTTCGAATACGGGTGTTGCCGTGGCTGCCATTGCGGTCGTGGTTGTGGTGCTGACAGCTGCGGCTGGTGCCTTGCTCGTCATCCGCAAACGCCGCGCATAACCATGGCAACTGCTGAGTGGCGTGGATTGCGTTGCTATTGAGCAATCTGCGATTCACGCCACTCAGCGAGTGCGCCCGAGCTTGCGCAATGCAGGCGCAATACAGTGCAAACAGTACAAAGCAACAATAATGGCCGGTCTGAGCCAGCTGCTCCATGCGAGGGCAGCTGGCTCAGACCGGCCATTGTGTCTGCAAGTACATGCAATTAGAGCATGAACATGTGGAAGCCGTTGAGCGTTACTGGTTGTTTTGCTTTGTTGTTGCGCTCAGCAGTGCGACGGACGTCCGCCCGCAGTGTAGTGCAGCGCTCCGTGAACCAGCGCCGATGTGAAATGCATGTTGCACATGCCCGCTTCTTCTGCTTCGTGCGTGCAGCCGGCGATGCTGCATAGGTTCATACCCCGAATCATGGTCATACCCCCTCTTTGGGATGGCATCCGTGCCGCCATCTGCCTTCAGAGCATAGCGGACAATTGTTGCATTGCCTAGGCGGTACAACGCTTTCTGTGGCCTGTATCACATCCTTGCCGGCGTTCTGCGGCGTGGTTGGGCGTGTACATGTGCACTTGTGCGGTTTTGTTGTGTGTGATTTGGGTATACGGATAGAGTTTCTTCTCTGCAGTGGCAAGGGCCTCTCGGCCGGCGAGCCGGCTGATTTCTCCCATGCGTTGCTCAATGATTTCCGTTTTGCGAGTCTGAACGGCAAAATAGCTCTGGAGAAGTGCCACTTCTTCTTTCTTTGGATCACCGTTTTGAGCAATGAGATAGCAGGCGTATCGGGAGTGCTGAGTTCGCTGGTTTTGCGTGTGATTTCGTCGCGGTTCATGGGTGTGTCCTTATGTTTTTCATGACCATTTTCGTGACTCCACGAAAATGGTCAAAGCGAATAATTGCAATGGTTTTGAGGTATGGGCGCGCTCCGCCCAACTGGTCTGTCTTCGTCCGCCTTTTCGACCAGATACCTCATGGAGCACAATGCCAACGTCGCTACCGTTGGCCCAGCAAATATTCTTAGACGACGCCCCGAAGTGAATATCTATGCGGCTTTCAGAATATCAAAGAGCGTGGAGTGTGTGCATTATGCGTTCCAAAAATAGTTTCTAGTAATGAATTGTTTACGGTGTGAGATATTCTTGGGGTGTTTGCGGCGCTCTGCCGTGTGGCGAATGGGAATGGATGGTGCTCTTATGGGATTTGAGCAGGAAGCAGTTAGTGAACTGTATGCCAGCGTGTGGGGCAATCGTTCGACAATGCAGAGGGAATTCACTCGTGGAGCCCATGGTGAGCAGTTCGTGCTCCGGGAGCTGTCCATGAAGGGGACGCAAACGCCATCGCAATTGGCATCGGCGCTGCAGGCCAGTTCCGGCCGCATCTCCACTGTGCTGTCGTCTCTGGAGAAAAAAGGCTGGGTCACGCGTGACATTGATTCCAAGGATCGGCGCATTATTCGCGTGAATCTCACTGATTCCGGGCGCGAGCAGTCTCATCGGATGATAGAGGAAATGCGTTCCGCAATTTGCTGGATTTTCTCGCAAATGGGGGAGCGGCGCACGCGCGAATTCGTTGACCTGGTGTCTGAGTTCACCACATATATGTCGATTTGCCATCCGGGGCGGCCTCGGCCGACGGCTGAACAAGTGCGTGAGGCATTCGTGGAGCGGGACAAGCGCGTGGCTGAACACATGGCAGCTAAGCGCGCGGAGGCTGAGCGAGACTAGCTTCCTCCCGCTGGCGGGTCTCTCCCTCCGTCACTGCTGCGCGGTGACACCTCCCTCGTCAGAGGGAGGTAAAGGTAATTGAGGACGCTCACAGCGAACATACAGAAGTGCGTATAATATCTCACAGTGTAAGTAATCAAACAATGGAAACTATTAAGACATCGTGAACCGATAATCACCGATAACCCGGCCAACTTAAGAACCAATCGCCAATAACCAATAACCAACCCAACCAACACAAGGGGAAACCAATGTTTCGCATCATGAAATACCTCTCCAAAGCGGAGATCGGTCAGATGCTCATCGCCCTGGTGACCATCGTCGGGCAGGTCTACTTCGACCTGAAACTGCCCGACTATATGTCAGACATCACCACGCTGGTCGAGATGCCGGGCAGCGACATGAAGGACATCTGGATCGCGGGCGGCAAGATGCTGCTCATCTCGCTCGGATCCGTGGCGTGTGCCATCATCACCGGCTACATCGCTGCGCGCGTGGCCGCCTCGTTCACCCAGCGTCTGCGCTCGCTCGAATTCCGCAAGGTCGAGTCCTTCGGCCCGGCCGAGATGAGCAAGTTCTCCACCGCCAGCCTCATCACCCGTTCCACCAACGACGTCACGCAGGTGCAGATGTTCATCACCATGGGCCTGCAGCTCATCGTCAAGTCGCCGATCATGGCCGTATGGGCCGTGTGCAAGATCGCCGGCGAAGGCTTCGAATGGACGCTCGCCACCGGAATCGCCGTAGTGATTCTGCTGGCGGCCATCGTCATCATGATGGCCATGGTCATGCCGAAATTCAAGGCCATGCAGGCCCTGACCGACAACATCAACCTCGTGGCCCGCGAGAACCTCACCGGCCTGCGTGTGGTGCGCGCCTACAACGCCGAGGACTACCAGGAAGCCAAATTCACCAAGGCCAACAAGGACCTCACCGACACCCAGCTGTTCACCAACCGCGTCATGGCGTTCATGATGCCGCTGATGAACACCATCATGAACGGTCTGATGCTTGCCGTCTACTGGATCGGCGCTTACCTGATCGATGCCGCCGGGCTCAAGGACAAGCTCACCGTGTTCTCCAACATGGTGGTGTTCTCCAACTACTCCGTGCAGGTCATCATGAGCTTCCTGCTCATGAGCATGGTGTTCGTGCTCTGGCCGCGCGCCGACGTGTCCGCGCAGCGCATCATGGAGGTACTCGACACCGAGCCGATCGTCGAGAACGGCACCAAAACCGCCGCCGACGTGGCCAAAACCGGTCAGCGAGGCACCGTGGAATTCCGCAACGTCAGCTTCACCTACCCGGATTCGCGCGAGGCGATGCTGGAAGGCATCAACTTCACCGCCGAGCAGGGCCAGACGGTGGCGTTCATCGGCTCCACCGGCTCCGGCAAGTCGTCTCTTATCAATCTCGTGCCGCGCTTCTATGACACCAGCCAAGGCCAGGTGTTGGTCGACGGCGTGGACGTGCGCGACTACGACCTGAAGGCCCTGCGCGACAAGATCGGCTACGTGCCGCAGCAGTCCGTGCTGTTCAAGGGCACCGTGGCCTCCAACGTGAGCTACGGCGATCAGCCGGGCGACCCGGCGGAGGTCGAGATGGCCGATACCTCCACCCCGGCCGGGCGCAAGCGCGAGGCCGCGTTGATCGCCGCTGGCAAGGCTGCGGAAGGTGCCGATATACCGGCCGAGCAGCTGAATCGCGTCAGGGCCGCCGCCGACGTGGCGCAGGCCAGCGAGTTCGTGGCGCGCATGGACGGCGGGTATTCCGCCGCGATCGCCCAAGGCGGATCGAACGTGTCCGGCGGCCAGAAGCAGCGCCTGTCGATTGCGCGCGCGGTGTACCGTCACCCGGAAATCCTGATTTTCGACGACTCGTTCTCCGCGCTCGACTTCAAGACCGACCGCGAAGTGCGCGACGCGCTCGCCCGCGAGGCCAAGGATTCCACCAAGCTCATCGTGGCCCAGCGCATCGGCACCATCATGAACGCCGACCGCATCGTCGTGCTCGACGACGGCAAGGTCGTGGGTCAGGGCACGCACAAGGAACTGCTCGACAACTGCGACGTATACCGCCAGATCGCCGAATCCCAGCTCAGCCAGTCGGAGCTTACGGCGTAGGGGGGGCGGCAGCGGTAGCTCCCCATGTCAGGGGCTGAGCCGTAAAGGGAACAGCCCAGTGGGCTGTTCCCAGGCGAAGACGAGCTGATAAGCGAGCGAATAAAACAGCACAGCTGACTGAGGGGTAGTCGCGTACGGCTTCTCTCCCTCCGGCGCTTCGCGCCACCTCCTTCATCAGAGGGAGGTCAATACGGACTTTTAAGGAGTAAAACAAATGCCAAGAGGACCAATGGGCGGCAGGCGTGCCGTCGAAGAGCCCCATGATTTCGGCAAAGTCATGGGCAAGCTCGTGAACTATTGCCGCAACTATCTTCCCGTCATCATCATCGCGCTCATCCTGGGCGCGGCCGGCACCGTCTGCCAGATCGTCGGCCCGGACAAGCTCAAGGACATGACCAACGAGATCGTCAAAGGTCTGCCCGCCATCGTTAACGGCAGACCGGTGATGAACTCGGTAGATTTCGGCACGGTGGGCCACATCGCCTGGACTTTGGTGGCCCTGTACGTGGGCTACGCCGTGCTCGGCTACGTGCAAAGCTGGATGATGGCCAACGTCACCCAGCGCACCGCCCAGCGACTGCGCGAGTCCATCTCGGTCAAAATCAACAAACTGCCGCTCAAATACTTCGACAAGGTTAGCTACGGCGACGTGCTGTCGCGCATAACCAACGATGTGGACGCCATCGGCCAGACGCTGGGCCAGTCGCTCGGCTCGCTGATTACCTCGGTGACGCTGTTCGTGGGCGCGCTGGTGATGATGTTCTACAACAACGTGATCATGACCCTGTGCGCCATCGGTGCCAGCCTCATCGGCCTGATCATCATGATGGCCATCATGAAGTCCTCCCAGAAGTACTTCGCCCGGCAGCAGATGGCGCTGGGTGACGTCAACGGCCACGTGGAGGAGATGTACGCCGGTCACCTCATCGTCAAGGCATACAACGGCGAGGCCGATTCGATTCGTCGCTTCGAGAAGTACAACTCGGACCTCTACGAGTCCGGCTGGAAGTCGCAGTTCCTCTCCGGCCTGATGATGCCGCTCATGAATTTCGTGGGCAACTTCGGCTACGTGGTGGTGTGCGTGGTGGGCGCGGCGCTCGCGCTCGACGGGCAGATCGAGTTCGGCGTGATCGTGGCGTTCATGATGTATGTCCGCCTGTTCACTCAGCCGCTTTCGCAGTTTGCGCAGGCCTTCCAGAACCTGCAGCGCTGCGCGGCCGCCGCCGAGCGCGTGTTCGGTTTCCTTGAAGAGCCGGAGATGGAGGACGAATCCGACAAGTCCGCTTTGCTTGGGACCAACGGCCACGAAGTGAAGGGCGACGTGGAATTCAGCCACGTACAGTTCGGCTACGAACCGGGCAAGCCGATCATCCACGACTTCTCCGCCTCCGTCAAGGCCGGGCAGAAGGTCGCCATCGTCGGCCCGACCGGTGCCGGCAAGACCACCATGGTCAACCTGCTCATGCGCTTCTATGAGATTTCCGGCGGCTCGATCGCGATTGACGGCGTGGACACCAAGTCCGTGCCGCGCTGGAACGTGCACGACCAGTTCTCCATGGTGCTGCAGGATACGTGGGTGTTCCGCGGCACTGTGCGCGAGAACATCGCCTACTCCAAGCCCGGCGTGACCGACAAGCAGATCGAGGATGCGTGCAAGGCCGTGGGCCTCGACCACTTCATCCGCTCGCTGCCGGACGGCTATGACACCGTGCTCGACGACAAGTCGTCGCTCTCCCAGGGCCAGAAGCAGCTGCTCACCATCGCCCGTGCGATGGTGCAGGACGCGCCGATTCTGATTCTCGACGAGGCCACCTCATCGGTCGATACCCGCACCGAAGAGCTGATCCAGAAGGCCATGGACGCGCTGACCGTGGGGCGTACGAGCTTTGTGATCGCGCACCGCCTCTCCACGATTCGCGACGCCGACATGATCCTCGTCATGAACCACGGCGACGTGATCGAGCGCGGCACGCACGACGAGCTGCTGGCGGCGGGCGGCTTCTACGCCGACCTGTACAACAGCCAGTTCGCACTCGCTGACTGACGGATTGTTTCCTGCGTTAGCGGATTAGCGGATTAGCTATACTCGGCTCCCCTCTCCGAGGGGAGCCGTCAGCGTAGCTGACTGAGGGGAGCAACCCATCGGTCCACCCGAGGGATGTGATACTGATGATTTCGTACATTAGTGTGTGAAAAAGCCGCCGGGAAAATTGGGGGATTGGGCGGCGGTGCGGTTGGCGTTGAGAATGGCGCATTCGAAGGGGAAGTGAGCGCGCAGCTGGGTGGCCGGGGTGGTGAACAGGGCGGTGGCGAGGCCGTCGGCCAGTGTGACAGGGACGTGTGCCGCAACGGTGTTCGACGAATCGTCGGTATCGCGGTTTGCCGTTGTCGAGGCATTGCTGCCATGCGTCGATGTCTTCGTGGTTATGGCGCTCGATGGCGGCGTGACGGCCACCCATGTGGCGGCTACATCGTCAACCGGTAGTCCGTCGATGGCGTTGAGCAGATGGTGAAGTTGGTGACCTGCGGCGTCAGACCAGTGGCGGCGGCTGGGGGAGCTCGCGCAGAATGCGCCGTGGCTGATTTCGACCGTACCTACGGCGTTGGCCGGATCGGCAGGATCTTCAAGGGCGATGGTGATTGGTTCGTCCGTGTGCACTAGCAAATCACCCCCGGCGTCGATGACGTATTGAATGGGTTGAGGGTGACCCGCGCCATCACCCAACATCCCCGCAAGCAAATCCACCAAATACCCCTTACCGCACGCGCCGAAATCGAGCGCGACCGGTCCGCGCGTCACCAGTGTTGTGCCATGCCGCTCAACGTCGGCTGACCAAATGGCTCGTCCGTGGATCGCGCCTGCATGTTCAGCGGCATCTGGCGCAGGCGTAAACGAATACGACTCGTCATAGCCAAGCCGAATCAAATCCTCGCCCACGCACGGGTCGGTCGCCCCATCGGTTGCCGCAAACAGGCGGTCGTACAGGCCAAACAGACCCGATGCCCAGTCGGGAAAATCGAACGTGCCGCCATGTGCGGCCGTGCGCATCCGGCCGACGATGGAATCATCGCGGAATCGAGATAATACAACCTCATATTCATGGATGAACGAGCCAATACGATCGCGTATCTCATCGTCCAATACGCTCTCGGTGTGCACCAGTAATCCGGTCCCCAACGCATCAGGAAAAGCGTATACGTATGGCAGTTGCTCGGTCAGACTTGTCATGCCCACTATCGTAGAGCGCATGGTGTGCCGGTGTATACTGGATTTTGACACTGTGTCAATGTTGATTCGGAGGTTGTGAGAATGGGCAATGCGACTACAGCAAGTGTAACGGGTGTGCAAGTTGCACCGGCGAAGTCAGCCATCAAAGATCTCCCCATCGCCAAAGTGTGGGCGTTTGCGGTCGGCCAGTTCGGGTGGGCGCTGCTTTCCGGCATCATCTCCAACTGGCTCGTGTATTTCTACCAACCTGACCAGGAGACCATCTCCCAAGGTCAGACCGTATTCGTGCCGCAGGGCCTGGTCGTTCTCGGCATCGTGACCGTGGTGGGCGGCATCACCGCCTTCGCCCGATTCTTCGACGCGTTCGTGGACCCGGCCGTGGCGTCTCTCTCCGACCGTTGCGACGCCAAATCCGGCCGCCGTATGCCGTTCCTGAAATTCGCCGCCCTGCCGCTCGCGGTGGTCACCGTGCTCGTGTTCTGGAGCCCGATCAACGGCACCAGCTGGGTGAACGCGGCGTTCCTGTTCGTCACCGTGATCGGCTACTACATCGCCCTCACGTTCTACTGCACGCCGTACAACGCGCTCATCGCCGAACTCGGCCACGACTCCAAGCAGCAACTCACCATCTCCACCGCCATCTCCTTCACTTGGGTGGCCGGCACGGCCATCGCGTACGTGGCGCCGGTGATTTGGGGCGCGTTCGTGCCGATGATGGGCCGCATCACCGCCATCCGCGTGACCTTCACCATCATGGCCGCCGTGGCGTTCGTGTGCATGCTGGTGCCGCCGCTGGCCATCCGCGAGAAGGACTACGTCAACTCCCATCCCACCTCCGAATCGACCATCGAATCCCTGAAGCAGACGTTCGGCGACGGCGAATTCCGCAAGTTCGTATGCTCCGACGTGGTCTACTGGGTGGCCATCACCACCTTCCAGACCGGTCTGCCGTTCTTCGTGACCAGCCTGCTCAAGCTGCCGGAAACCACCACGACCATCTACTTCGTGCTCATGACCGGCGTCTCTGTGCTGTTCTATCTGCCGGTCAATATTCTGGCCAATAAGGTCGGCAAGAAGAGGCTGCTGCTGGTTGCCTTCGTGATCTTCACCTGTGCGTTCGCATTTGCCGGCGCCCTTGGTTCGGCCGTGCTCGGCTTCATTCCAGCGATGGCCCAGGGTTTGGTGCTCTCGGTGGTCGGCGCGATTCCGATGGCCGCGTTCGGCATCCTGCCGCAGGCCATCGTGGCGAATATCGCCGACGCCAGTTCCAAGACCACCGGCCAGGACCGTCAGGGCATGTTCTACGCGGCCCGCACCTTTGCGATGAAGATGGGCCAGTCCGTGGCCATGCTGCTGTTCACCGGCGTCTCCACCATCGGCATGGCGTCCGGCGCGGGCTACCGCATCGCCGCCGTGTGCGCGGCCGTGCTGTGCGGTCTGGGCGGCATCGTGTTCGCGTTCTACAACGAAAAGAAGGTGCTGGGCGTGCTGGAGACGTGATGACGTTGCCGGGTGCCGCCGCGGTATCCATGCGGAGCGGTGTGGGTGACTTGCCCCGTCTGCGACACCGAAACGTTACCGTGTCGACACGCGTGCGACACTTCGGCGTCAAATTGCGTTTGACCGTACTCCGTACTATATTGTTGCGAGTTGCTTTGCGGAGCAAAGTAACATCCAAGGGGCTGTAGCTCAGTTGGTAGAGCGCTTCGTTCGCATCGAAGAGGTCGCGGTTTCGACTACCGTCAGCTCCACGAGACCCTCTGCATTCATTCCACCGCAGAGGGTCTTTTCATTTGTTTTCGTTGAAATTCTGCCATCTCGCGTTTCAAGGGGCTGATTTGGGGTTTGCCGGAGGTCTACTTGCGTTTCGAGGGGCTGATGGTCAAGTAGATACGCCGCCAAAATGGCGGAATAGCGTTGCGTCAAAGCCGTTTGTATCGGTGCTTCACCGGATGAGGAGCCCCTTGAAACGGAAGTAGACCTCCGGAACATGTGAAATCAGCCCCTGCAAAGGGAGAATGCCTCGATTTCGCCATGGATTGTCGTGGATTGCTCTGTGGCATGGGCAATACTGGGAGTATGACAAGCGCAGATGAGTTGAATGAGCAGTATGACGCTGACGGTAGCGTGACGCAAGTGCCTGAACGCAATGATGAAGTTCATGCCGGCGAATCCGCCGTCGCCCAATCCCGCGAATCGGCCGTGACCATCCCCGCCGGCACCGTGGTGCTCGCCGCCACCCCGATCGGCAATGTCGGCGACGCTTCAGCCCGTCTGGTGGCCCTCTTGGAACGGGCCGATATCGTGGCCGCCGAAGACACGCGCCGCCTCTACGATCTCGCCCGTCGCCTCGGCGTCTATGTGAACGGTCGCGTCATCGCCTATCACGACCACAACGAGCGCGACAAGGCCGACGGCCTGCTCGACCAGGTCGAAACCGGCGCCACCGTGCTCGTCGTATCCGACGCCGGCATGCCCACCATCAACGACCCCGGCTTGGCCATCGTGCGCCGTGCCATTGAACGCGGTCTGCCCGTCACCTGCGCGCCCGGCCCCTCCGCTGTGCTCGACGCGCTCGCCCTCTCCGGCCTGCCCACCGACCGTTTCTGCTACGAAGGCTTCCTACCGCGAAAGCATTCCGAGCGCGTGCAGTATCTGCGCACGCTGTTGCCCGAACGCCGCACCATCGTGTTCTACGAGACGCCTCATCGCATTGCCGATTCGATGGACGATCTGCTGGACGCGTTCGGCCCGAATCGCCCGATGGCCCTGTGCCGCGAACTCACCAAGGATTATGAGCAGATTCGTCGCGGCCCGATTGACGAGATTCGCCAAAGTGTGATTGATGATCCGCCCCGTGGCGAGATGGTGCTGGTCATCGGCGGCGCGTCCAACGAGGAGGCCGAAGCGGCCGCGCCCAGCACGTTGAGCGTGGATGACATGGCCGTGCTCTCCATCGACCGTGCTTTGGAGGACGGCCTGCGTATCAAGGACGCCATCGCGCAAGTGGTGCAGGAGCATCCACTGGCTGACGGATCGTTGGCCAATCGCAAGCAGGTGTATGCGGCTGTGCTGAAAATCAAGGGATAGCGCAGCAGCCGGCGATTATCTCCCCGTTACGCTTCCATCGACTCGAACAATATTTCCAACGCCTGCCGGACCCCGGGCCCACCACGCTGCGAGACCAATTCCAGCAAAGGCGCGTCGGCTTTGGGATTGGCAACCAGCCATTTACGCAGTTCGGGCACGTGATATGCGATGTGCCAGAGCACGGCAACATCCGTATCGGGCGAACATGCCACCGCGGGCGTAAGTCTGATGGGCGGTTCAGGCGGCGCGGTCATATCCGAGATTGCGCGCGATGCGGATTCGGATGAGTGTGCCGCCGCCGCGTGGCGAGGCAACCGTTGCGCCTGCCGCAAATGCCGTAAACGGTGAGCGGCATGGCGGCCTCTGCGATGGCCTCTGACAATGAACCCCCTCGTCATGCGCATTGCTCCAAAGCCGGTTCGTCCATCTCCTGCTGCACCGATTCAAAAAACATGCGTGCGCGTCCGGCGTACTTGTGATGCCGATGCTCCTTGACGATTTGCAGACAGTCGTTTGGCCGAAACTGGTACGCGGACATCAGCTGGCACACCAGTGCGTTGACGGTGGAAGGATCGGGGATGTCTTCAGGACTCATCACCAGGTCGCAAGCCGTACGGGCTGGCGTGGTGACAGGCAGCCCGCCGAGCTTGATGATTTGCTCCGGCAACGTCAATCTTTTGAATACGCGGATACGGCGGCTGACGGATGCCGAGCGGAAGTGCGATGTGGAAATCACGTCTATGGTACTCGGAAAGTCGGGGCCTCCCAGCCATACCCAAGCGGCGGTCATCGAACACACCACAGTGCCAAACGGGGCGACCTCCGCGACGATTTTCGCGCGACCATACAGTGTGCCCGAATGCTCGATCCAGTAGCCGGCGGAATCGTCGAGCTTATGTAACGTGCCGAAGGCGGCCAGACGGTTAAGGCTGAGCGGTCCCGGCAGATCCTTGGTAAACAGTATCGGCGGCACCGCAGGTTGCGCGGTTGCCGGCGAGGCGACTGTTGTGATGTCCGTCATCGGACCTGCTGTGATATCCATGACCGAACAATATGCAGAAATGCGGCTTGCGCGCCACCGGATAGGCGAAAACGGTGGATAAGTGCATAACTTTACTAGGTACGCAAATGATGTGGATAACTCGGTGGATATTGGCAGGCGGAAGTGTGTGCGGATGTGCGTGGGCGTGCGTACGGATGGGTGCGCGGATACGTGTGCGAATGCGTATGTGGATAAGCGCGCAAGAGGTGTACAGATAAGTATGTGGGGAAGTTGCGGGTGGATAGGTGAGTGGGATGAGGATGGCGGCGCGGCAGCTATCCGGGCGTGTCCCCGCCGCGCCGGATAATCAAGCCTTATGAGTCATGTTTTGGTGAATGTTGCTTGGCCGTATGCAAACGGCCCCCGTCATATCGGCCACGTCGCGGGATTTGGTGTGCCCTCCGACGTCTACGCGCGCTACGAGCGCATGAAGGGCAATGATGTGCTCATGGTGTCCGGCACCGACGAGCACGGCACCCCGATTCTCGTCGAGGCGGAGAAGGAAGGTCTCACTGCCCAGGAACTGGCCAACCGTTACAACCGCGTGATCGCCAAGGATCTGTGCGACCTCGGCCTGAGCTACGACCTGTTCACCCGCACCACCACCGGTAACCACGAGCACGTGGTGCAGGAGATGTTCAAGCAGTGCTTGGAGAACGGCTACATCTACAAGGGCACCCAGCAGGTGGCGATTAGCCCGTCCACCGGCCGTACCCTGCCCGACCGCTACATCGAGGGCGAGTGCCCGATTTGCCATGCCGAAGGTGCGCGTGGCGACCAGTGCGACGCCTGCGGCAACGAGCTCGACCCGGACGAGCTCATCAACCCCGTCTCCAAGATTAACGGCGAAACCCCGCGCTTCGAGCAGACCGAGCACTACTTCCTCGACCTGCCGGCGCTCGCCGAAGCCAACAAGGCGTGGCTGGAGACCCGCAAGGGCTGGCGTACCAACGTCATCAACTTCTCGCTCGGCCTGTTCAAGGAAGTTAAGCCGCGCGCCATCACCCGTGACATCGACTGGGGTATCCCGGTGCCGGTGAAGGACTGGATTGACAACCCGAACAAGAAGCTGTACGTGTGGTTCGACGCCGTGATCGGCTACCTGTCGGCTTCCATCGAATGGGCCCGCCGTCAGGGCGACCCGGAGAAGTGGCGCGAATGGTGGAACGACCCGAGCTGCCCGGCCTACTACTTCATGGGAAAGGACAACATCACCTTCCACTCCCAGATCTGGCCGTCCGAAATGCTGGCGTACAACGGCAAGGGCTCCAAGGGCGGCGAAACCGGCCCGATGGGTCCGCTCAACCTGCCTGAGCAGGTGGTGGCCAGCGAGTTCATGACCATGGAAGGCAAGAAGTTCAGCTCCTCCCGCGGCATCGTGATCTACGTCAAGGACATCCTCGCCCGCTACCCCGTGGATGCCGTGCGCTACTACATTTCCGTGGCCGGCCCCGAATCCTCGGATTCCGACTTCACGTGGGCCGAGTTCGTGCGCCACAACAACGAGGAGCTCGCCTCCTCGTGGGGCAACCTGGTGAACCGCGTGGCCAACCTCATCAACAAGAACTTCGGCGAGATTCCGCCGCTGGACGAGGATTCGATGACCAACGAAGACCGTGGCCTTCTGGAAGAGGCTTCCGCCGCGTTCGACGTGGTCGGCTCCTCCATCGAAACCCACCACCAGAAGCACGCCCTGTCCGAGGCGATGCGTGTGGTCGGCGACATCAACAAGTACATTTCCGCCACCGAACCGTGGAAGATTAAGGACGACCAGGCTCGTCTCGGCACCGTGCTGCACGTGGCCGCTCAGGCCGTGTCTGACGCGAACCACCTGCTCGCGCCGTTCCTGCCGCACTCCGCACAGAAGGTGTGGGAGGCGCTCGGCGGCACCGGCACCTTCTCGCCGCTGCCTGAGCTCAAGGAAGTCGAGGATCTCGACAAGCCCGGCTTCACGTACCCGATCATCACCGGCGATTACGAGCTCGGTGTGAACGTGCACCCGTGGAAGAGCGAGGCAATCGAGGTCGGCGCCATGGTGCCTAAGCCCGCACCGATCTTCGCCAAGATTCCGACCGAGGCCGTGGAAGAGGAGCTGGCTCGCTTCGATGAAGCGTTGGCTGCTCGCCGTGCCGCCGAAGCCGAACGTCTGGCCGCCGAGAAGGCCAAGCTCGCCGCCGAGTGATTCGGCATTGCTAGCTCGTAGCTGACGGGCCACCTCGCACATGAAGTGTTGCGGGGTGGCCCGTTGCCGTATGTGCGGCCTAGCCCCGACAATGCGAGGCCGGTTGTCGGGCGGCGTTACAAACCCGTCACAGTTTGCCAAGACTTTTCTCAGACAAGCACATCGAATCCCCAAGAAAGAGACGGTTATATAGAAGATGTCAACGGAATGAAGTTCATACCGGTGGCGAGGTTCTTCCGAACCCCATAACTGAACCCTTCTTCTCTCTTCTCTCTCACCCGGCGGCCCCCTCCGCCGGGTTTCTTCGTTTTGGGCCGCATCATGCAACGCAAGTTACGCTGCTGTCCAGCTACATCCACGCCGCTCGAAGCCGTGATCCGCCACACCAAGCACGGGGCGCGGTGATTCGGAGCATTGCAGGATTCCCTCCATGCTTCCGGTTTGGGGGGTGCTGCTTGATTCCTCTACTTCCAGCGAAACGTTGCTATCGCGGTATGGTCGCATGCCTGTTAAGCATTGAAGCATCTTATCTATGCGCAGTCGGTGTCCCGGTGGTGACGGCAACCGATTGACGTGCGAACCGGGCCAGATTTCGTTGTCCCGGTTCGTGATTTTGGCCTCTTTTGGGGAACCGGGACAGACCATCCCGTGAGCGCTCAATGTATGCAAATCCAGAAGCCCGGAATTCCGCCGATGTGTGATGGCGGATATTGTGCGGTAGGGCCGAATTGGCGATTTTTCGAGGGTGTTTCTGTCCCGGTTGCTCAAAAAGAGGCGAAATGGAGAACCGGGACAACGAAATCTGGCCCGGTACACACATAAATCGATTGACGTCGTTACCAGGACATCGGACACCGTGACGTATATCGCGAACCGCATAATATGGCAGTACGCAACGCAGATGATGTGCGGATTCGCCGGACGTAACATGGCGTGTGACACACAACAGTGCCATGCGGTCGGGGCCACGCGACCAAATGGGGTGCGATGAATGGCATATGCGTTGCAGCAAGCGCGCGCAATCGTATCGATGTCAGCTCAGTGCGCCCCGGTGGATTTCCGTCGTTTCCGCCGGGCAAGTTCATTGAGCGGCGTCGCTGTCAAGGTGAAATCGAATATGGAGCCTCGCAACGCCAGCTGTCGCCCGGCTCGGTAGGCGAGTTCGGCTTGAGACGGTTCATCAGCCATATTCGCGGCGGTGGCGATGAGGACGATCCAATGATGATGCCGTAACAGTTCGCGCTTGTCGTTGTCTCGCCGCCACTGGGCCTTGTCTGTGCGATGATGATCGCCGTCATATTCGATGGCGACGCGGAATTCGGGCCAAGCGAGATCGAGTGTTATCGGCGCACCATTGCTGAACGTCGCGCCGGGCACTGTGTAATTTGTCACGGCTCGTGGAAGCCCGTATTGCGTGGTTGTGATACGGGTCTCTGATTCCATCGGAGAATCCACGCGCGGTGCAATAAATTCAAGTGCGATCATGCATGTGGCTTTCGCGTTGAATTTCGGAAGTTCGCTGACCTGCCGCACAAAGTCCTGATAAATTTCGTCGGCGGTGCGGCCGCCCGATAGGCTCGGCTTGCGCGCTATTGCCGTAAGGGTTGCGTCGCCAAGTATGACCAATGATTCCAATGACATGTGAGCGGCGAGCTGCGCCCAAGTATGTACCAGATTCAGCGCGTGCACATGCTTGTTGATACGTGCATTGTGCGCGGTGCTTAGCGGTTTCCAGATGTGCGGTGTTGTTGGCGGAACGACGGCGCGTATCCGGGTGCGATGCGAGTCGGAGACGGTATGGAGCTCGGTGGCATTGAGATCGCAATCCTTGGGAAGTGGCACGGATTGCAGTATCAGCGATGTGGTCATGCCGAAGAGCACAGGCTTTCCGAGCTGTTGCGCGGCGTCCGTGCATCGTTTAAGAATTTCCCGCTTACGTTGGGTGAGGGTTTCGCTCATAGCGGGCGCAGTGGGGGTTGCCATACGCGGTGGTGAGTATGGCTCGGGCTTGACGGCGTGCGTGGACGCAGCACTCGGTGCCGCGGCATTGTTGGTCCAGCCGGGTGGTTCATCGTCGAATACGCCGGGTGGCGGGGTGGGAAATCCGCTGTTCATAACGCCACCGTAGCGTAGCGGTCGCTTGTTCGCCATGAAAAACGGGGTATGTGGTTCTAGCTTGCTGAGGATGTGGATAACTCTGTGGATAACTAAAGTGCTCCTATGTTTTGCTCACTCTGTGAGAAGTCGGCAAAACATAGGAGCACTTCAGCCGCGGCCAATGGGCGGAATATGTCAGCGGCAGCGACGGGTGAGGGGCTGCCAGGGATCGAGCTCGACTGGTTCGGTGGTGAGCAGGGCGCGGGTGGCGTCGTCGAGGTATTCCTTGCGGATGATGAGCTCGGTAACGTAGCGGTCGAACCAGGCGTCGGACATGACGTAGTAGCCGTCCTTGCCGGCGTCCTTGCCCCAGCTGTTCTCCACCTTCCAGCGGTTCGGCTTGCCGTCCTCGTCGAGGTTCACGCCGGTGAAGGTCATAGCGTGGTTGCTCGGGCTGTCGCCGTATTCGAGGCCGTGGGCCTTGTCGCCGGTGAATTCGGTGCCGAACAGCTGGTCGACGCGCACCACGGACTGGTCGAAGAAACCGTCCTTGCGCAGGGCGAACTGCGTGCAGTCGCAGGCGAACCAGATCGGGTGGCCGGCGGTGAGCTGGTCAAGCGCGGCCTTCTTGAACACGTCCAGCGGCACGTTGACGAATTCCATATCGCCAGCCTCGGCCACGTTCGCGCTGAAGCGGATGCGGTAGCGCTGGTTGAACGGGCGGTTCTTGAGCGGGGCGTTGGCCAGCGTCACGAAATCGTTGACGTCCACCGGCACGTACTTCTTGTAGAACTCAAGCGGGGTGATGCCGATCTCGCGAATCTGCGGGCGCTCGTCCTTGCCGGTTTTCGGCTTGTCGGACTTGTCCTTATCGCACTTGCAGGCCTTGGCGTCGGATTTGCCCTCGCACTTGCAGGATTCGCCGCACTTGCAGGATTCGGCCTTGCCGTCTGCGTCGGCCTCGGCCTTGCACTTGCAAGCCTCGCCCTTCTTATCCTCATCATCATCCTTGGTGCGCGCGAAGAAGTCGAACTTCTCCGGCGGTTCGCCGAGCGCCACGGCGCAGATGCGGTACACGGTGCCCATGTACTCGTCCTTCAACGCACGCAGCTCGTCCTCAGACGCCCCGGCAGCCGAACGGCGGCGCAGCTCGGCCGCGAACTCGCGCAGCTTGGAGTTGAGGTACTGCTTGAAATCGTCGGAATTGCGGGAGTTCTCGGACTCCGGATAGGCGCTCTTGGGCACTAGGCCGTACTTGTTCACCAGTGCGGCGAACATCTGCCACCAGCCACCATCGTCTGCAGGCGACTCATTGATGGCCTCGAACAGACGCGAATCGGTCGCCTCGTCGAGCGTGCGCAGCACGTTCTCCAGATAAGTGTTCGACTTCTCCATCGCGTCCCAGAAGAACAGGTAGGTCTCGGAGAACTCGAAATCCTCAAGATTCCAGCGATGCATGAGTTCGTAACGCAGCGTGTTCAGGGAGGCGAACATCCAGCAACGGCCGGAACGCTCCTGATTGGTGATCGAACCCTGCTTGAGTTCGATGGAGAAGTCGCGCGGCAGCGCACGTACGCCGCGATAGTCGGTGGCCGCCTTGAGCACGCCGGCCGAAACCGCCGCGTCCGCCGCGATCAGGTTGGCGCGGTCTTTGTTGAAGTCTTCGGTGTACGTACGCAGAAGTTCGGGTTTGATGGCCCGTGCGCTGGCGTTTGCTGTCATGATGATTGATCTTCCATTCATGTAGGCGACGTTTGTGGTCCGTCGGTAGTATAAGTCGCCGTGTATTCGTCGGGCGATTCACCGGGCGAAATCGTACGGGCGGATATGCGCCGGCGATTCCACCCCGCCAACGATTTGTCCACCTTGCTGCTCGCGCGGGCGCACGTATCATATGTACCGATACATATTGTTGACGAATGTCGCATAGTCCAAAGGAGTACGTCATGACTTCGCTGCATAGCAAGCCGCTGGCCCTGAAAAACGTCACCGTCACCGATTCATTCTGGCGCACCGAGCAGGAACTCGTGCGCACGGCTGTGATTCCCTATCAGTGGAACGCCCTGAACGATAACGTCCCCGGCGCGGCCCCCAGCTATTGCATGCACAACTTCAAGGCCGCTGCCGCGCAAAACAAGCGCAAGGATACCCAGGGCAACGCGTTCGTGCCGCCGAAGTACACGTTCCGCGGATTTGAGGCGCTCCCCGAAGACCCGGCCAATCCCGACCCAGACAAGTTCTACGGCTTCGTGTTCCAAGACACCGACTTCTCCAAGTGGGTGGAGGCAGTCGGCTATTCCCTCGCCCATCACCCGGACCCCGCACTGGAACAGACCGCCGACCAAGCCATCGACGTCGTGTGTGCCGCCCAACTCGACAACGGCTATCTGGACACCTGCTACATTCTGAACGACATGGATCGCGCGTTCACCAATCTGCGTGACCATCACGAACTGTACTGCCTCGGCCACCTCGTTGAAGGTGCGGTGGCCTACTACCAGGGCACCGGCAAAGACAAGTTGCTCAAGGCCGCCTGCCGTTTCGCCGATTACGTAGACGAGCGCTTCGGTCGCAAGCCGGGCCAGCTGCGTGGTTACCCCGGTCACGAGATTGCCGAGATGGCTTTGGTGAGGCTGTACGAGGTCACCGGCGAACAGCGGTACCTTGATCTGGCCGAATATTTCGTGACCGAGCGCGGCCGGCAGCCGTACATCTTCGATATTCAGGCAGACGAGAACGCAAAGCGCGACGCCGACGCCAACTACAAACCCAACACGGACCCCAACCGGTACGCCTATCACCAGGCGAACAAGCCGGTCACCGAACAAGACGAAGCCGTAGGCCATGCCGTGCGCGCCGGCTACTTCTACTCCGGTCTGGCGGACGTGGCCCGACTGGCCGACGACCAGGACCTCGCCGATGCGGCCGAGCGGCTCTGGCGCAATATCGTCGATAAGAAACTGTACGTTACCGGCGGCATCGGCGGCACGGTGGACGGCGAGGCATTCTCCTACAACTACGACCTGCCCAACGACTCCGCCTACTCCGAGACCTGCGCCGCGATTTCGCTGGCGTTCTTCGCCCGTCGCATGCTCGAGCTCGCGCCAAAGGCCGAGTACGCGGACGTTATGGAGTCGGCGCTGTACAACACCACGCTGGCCGGCATGGCGCTGGACGGCAAGAGCTTCTTCTACGTGAACCCGCTGGAAGTCAATCCGTATGCCTGCCATAAAGACAGCCGCCTGCGCCACGTCAAGCCGGTGCGTCAGAAGTGGTTCGGCTGCGCATGCTGCCCGCCGAACATCGCCCGCATCGTTGAGTCGGTGCAGGAATATGCCTACACGGTTGCCGAGGATGGCGGTACGCTGTTCACGCACTTGTATATGGGCGGCGTGGCCAAAGCTGAGTTGAATGGTACGGCTGTGGAGCTGGATGTTACGGCGAACCTGCCGTGGCAGGGCGATGGCAAGGCGGTCGTGCGCTTGGGCGGTGACGCTGCTGGCACCTCGGCTCAGGCTCCTGCTCGCTTTACGCTGGCCTTCCGTCTGCCCGGTTGGGTGGGCGATGAGTCCGCTGCTGCCGCCGCGATTACGGCCACGGGCGAGTCTGAGTCTGGGGCCGATAGTTCCCGCGTGACCCGCGAAATTCGCGACGGCTACCTGTATCTGACCGGTGAGTGGCGCGACGGCGACACCGTGACGTTCGACTTCCCGATGCCGGTGCGTATGCTGGCCGCCAACCCGCTGGTGCGCGAGGACGCCGGCAAGGTGGCGTTCGTGCGCGGCCCGATCACCTTCTGCGCCGAGGAAAAAGACAACGGCGCCAACCTGCACCTGCTGCACGCGGATGTGGAGGCACTGCTGGCCGACCCGAGCGCGGCCAAGGTCGAGGAGTTCGACTTCCACGCCGGCGCCAAGGGCATCGACGACAAGGGCCAGGGCGAGGTGGAAGACGTGACCCGCCGCATGGTGAAGCTTGAGGTGCCGGCTTGGCGCGAGCCGTTGCCGGCTGCTGTGGCCGCCGCGGGTGAGGGCGCGGCCGAGGTTCCGGCGTTCGCGCCGCTCTACGCCGTGTACGCGCCGGTCAAGCGCGAGCCCGCCACCGCCACGCTCATCCCGTACTTCGCCTGGGCCAACCGCGGCGAAAACGAAATGACCGTCTGGCTGCGCGGCTGATATTTGCTCTCGGCTACTCTGGTAGCCATGGGCATCACGACATGTCGGCTCGAAGGGCCGGTGGACTTTTACTCGGTCGGGCAGTTTGTGTCCGGACCGGGCTGGCGCCATCTGCGGCGCACCATCGACACCTTCGAGCTGATGTTCGTGCGTCGGGGCGTCCTGCCGATGCGGGTGGGGGAGCAGACCCTGCATATCGAGGCCGGCCAAATCGCACTCTTGCCGCCGAATGTGGAGCATGCGGGCGCCGACATCATCACGTCTGACGTGGACTTCTACTGGATGCATTTCAAATTGCCGGATGCGCGCATGCTCCCCGATGACGCGGGTCTGCCGCAGGACGACCATTGCCTGTTGCTGCCCGATGAACGCACCCTGCCCGACCCCGACCGGCTGGCGGTGATGTGTGGGCAGCTCATCGACATCTATGCGCGATTCGGCCCGTATTCCAACGCTTACTGCGATTACTTCGCCACCGGCCTGCTGCTGGAGGTCAGCGCGCAGGAGCGGCTGAAGGCGGACTTTGCCGCCCATCGTACGCTTGCCGGCTACCGGGGCGACGGCAAGCCCATCACCAGTGCCGACCGCGTCCGGCAGCAACAGGAATGGGCCATGCATGTCGATTCGGCCGGTGCCGCTGGCGATTCGTCCGGCCTGGCGCCGATGCTGGCCATCCGCTCGTGGATTATGGCCAATGCCTTCGACGACATCACCGTGGCCAAAGTGGCCGCGCGCTTCCACTATTCACCCAGCTATCTGACCGCGATGTACCGGCGCGTGTTCGGCGTGGGTGTGGCCGAGCAGATCATCGAATATCGCATCGACCGTGCGCGCGAACTGCTGAGTTCTACCGCTTCCAGCGTGGCGGATATTGCGCGAGAAGTGGGCTACGCCGATCCCAAGTACTTCATGCGCGTCTTCAAGCGCCGCACTGGCCTGACCCCCGGCCAATACCGCGACGCTTTCCCCGCCCGCCTCTACAACACCGTGTGATTAGGGAAGGTCATGGTCCTAACCCTAGGAAAAGTGCGCATGGGCGCCACTACCACGTGGGAGCGCTGGGAACGGTTTGACGCATGCCGAAACCTCGCACGTCACGCTGCACGGCACTTGGGCAGTGGGTGCGGCAGTCGGGAATCGCCGCCCTATTTCGGCGTTTCAGCGTTACCTGTTTGCCGAACCGACAGTGGACTCGCGCGGAACCAGTGTGTATCCAATGGTGGCGCGCGTGGCCGGCATGCCAGCGGATTCGTCGGACCTGCCGTCGCCCTGGTCGCGCTGCTCCACGCGGCGGGTGATCATATCAAGCGCGAATTGGGCGAGCTGATCGAGATCCACTTGGACGGTGCTCAGCGTCGGTGTGGTGTACGAGCCGGCCGTGGCGCCGTCGAAGCCGATGACTCTCACATCGTCGGGCACGCGGATGCCGTAGTCGGCAAGGCCTCGGATTACTCCGAATGCGGCATAGTCGTTAATGCAGAAGATGCCATCGATGGCCGGGGTGCTTCCCGTTGCCCGCGTGGTGCCCGGGGAACGGGACTCAGCAGTGTCATCAGCCGATTGCGCACGAGCCTCGAGCATCGCCTCGGCGATGGCATGACCGGCTTCGATGCCGCTGTCGCTACCGTAACCAATGAAGTTCGTCGATTCGTCATACGGCAGCCCGGCGTCAAGCAGTGCGCCGCTGGCCCCGCGTAGACGCAAACCGCTGGAACTTTCCACGTGCGCCAGTTCGGTTCGTGGCGAATACCCGTCGCCGACAATGGCGATGCGGTGGCATCCGCATTCGATGAGATGCTGCACTGCCGCCCGCGCGCCGTCTTCGTTCGGGAAATTCACTGTATCGAACGTGGGCGTTTCCTCGCAGGCGTCAATCAGAACCAGCGGTCGGCCGTGGTTGATCGCGGAAAGCGGCACACCGGCATTCAGGCCCGAAGCGTGGATAATCTCGCCGTCGAACAACTGCCCGGAGAACGGGTTGTTGGCCAGCGCGTGTTTGGCGGCATCCGGAGAGTACCGGGTTTGCTCCACGAACGGCGTCAGCCCGCGCGCGGTGGTTTCGGTGACGAGCGATTCGACGAGTTTGGAGTAGAACGGCGAATCGAATTCGTTGACGATGATGTGGATGATGTTGCTGCGGCCGGACTTCAGCATGCTGGCCGTCAGATTGATGCGGTAATCGAGCTTTTCGGCCACTGCCAGCACTTTGGCGCGAGTGGAATCCTTAACACCCGGCTTGCCGTGCAGCGCATTCGAGGCGGTCATGGTGGAGACCCCGGCGGCTTTCGCTACGTCGCGCAATGTTGGTTTGCCGCTCGGCATAACGTCACCTCATGTTTCGCCTGTGATGGGCATTGGACAATGCCCGTAATGCTTCCAATGGTTGTAACGGTATTCACAACATCGTGTTTTGGCAAATGGTGGCTGTGCGCCGGAATCGCTGAAAATGCTGCGCTTAGGCGATGACGCGCCGAGCGTAACATGCGCTTGCTTGATATCGTTCCGGTGGAAGAATATGTAACGGTACATACGTCGGTGTGCCAAGAGGCCATGAAGTTCGTCGTACGTTGGGATGGGACTCTCCGGGGGAGTGGCGTCACTCTTCACCTATCCGTACGTGCGCGATGCCGATTGGTTTGCGGCTGGCGTACCGCCGTATGGCAACTTATACGAATATCAACGAAAGCAGGATACGATGACGGATCTTCCGCAGAGCCTTCCTCAGGCATGGCGTCCGCCGATGGGCTGGAACAGCTGGGATTCGTACGGCACGACTCTCACCGAAGACGAGCTGCTGGCCAACGCGCGGTTCATGGCTGAACACCTGAAAAACGCCGGCTGGGATACGTTGGTCATCGACATCGACTGGTACGACCCGACCGCCCGCGCACATGGTTACAACGACAACGCGCCGCTGATTCTCGACGAATACGGCCGTCAGCTGCCTGACCCGGTGCGTTTCCCGAGTGCTGCCGGCGGCAAGGGATTCGGCCCGCTCGCCGCCGCCGTCCACGAACTGGGCTTGAAGCTTGGCATGCACATGATGCGCGGCATCCCGCGTATCGCTGTGGACAAGAACCTGCCCGTATACGGCACCAACTACACCGCCAAGGACGTGGCCGACCTCGACCACGTGTGCAAGTGGAATCCGGACAACTACGGCCTGAACCAATCCCACCCGGGCGCGCAGGCCTGGTATGACGCGCAGCTCGACCTGTTCGCCTCCTGGGGCCTCGACTTCCTCAAGGTCGACGACATGCAGACCCCGTTCCACTCCGACGAAATCGCCGCCTATCATCGCGCCATCGCCAAAGCCGAAGCCAAATACGGCCGTTCGATTGACCTGTCTCTCTCGCCCGGCGGCTGGGTGGCGACGAGCTACGTCGACTTCCTGCGCGAGAACGCCCAAATGTGGCGTATTTCCGACGATCTGTGGGACCGTTGGGAAGACATCTACCAGCAGTTCGCCCGCCTGGCCCGCTGGGCGCCGTTCCAGACCACCGGCCACTGGGCCGACGCCGACATGGTGCCGTTCGGGCACATAGGCCTGCGCGCCGAACGCGGCGACGACCGCCAATCCCGCCTTACGCTGGACGAGCAGAAGACACTGCTGGCCCTATGGTGCATGGGGCGTAGCCCGCTTATGGTCGGCGGCGATCTGCCCACCAGCAACAGCGACGCCATCGCGCTGCTGCAGAATCCCGCGTTGCGTGAGGTGCTTGCCGGCTCCACCAATAACCGCGAGACCGTGCGCGAACGGATTTTTGGCAAATGGTGGGATGAGAGCACCTACCGTGGCGAGTTCATCGTCTGGTCCGCCGACGCAGCCGATTGGGCCGATGGCACACGTTCCGCGCATCACGGCGGCCATTACGCCGCGCTGTTCTGGACCGGCAGCGACACATACGAGATCGGCCGCAACATCCAGCTCCAATCCATCGTGGGGCTTGACGCCCGCAATGACGATTGGACACTCGCCGATCTGTATGCCGACGCGCCGGGCGAGCCCGCCGACGTGCGTCTTGAAGGCGTGGGTGCCGACCGCGTCATCACCGGCACGATTCCGCCGCACGGCGTGCTCTGGGTGGCCCTGGACCGACGCTGAAACCGAACCTGCCTCCGCCAACCAACCTCCTGAACCGACCGCCCGAATCGTATGGAGAAACCTGCCATGAATGCGAACATCGCAAACGAACAATCCCCGGTAGCTGTTCCGCCCGCAAGTTGGTTCCTACGTGCGTTCGCTGGCGTTCTGACCTGTAGTCTGTCTGTCTCTGTCTGTTCGTTGCTTCGCCTTGCTTGCGTTTTGTACGTTTTATCTGTTTCGTGAGTTTCGTGCGTTCTGCGGATTTCACGCGTTTCGCGCAGTGCCGCACGCTGATCACCATTCAGCGTGCGGCACTTTTGCATATCTCACGTGTTGCGGGAGATGCCGATTCCGTCGCACAATACGTAAAACGTGAATGAACCACTCACTATGCTGGGTTGTTTGAGCGTGATATGACATGCGCCACTTTCCCGGGAATGCGTTGCGAATTGGACCTGTTCGGAGGTGTGCAGCGACGCATTCCGGGGAATGTTGCGCTTAGAGAGCCGCGTATCGTTGCTAATGCGGGGAACACGCAGAGTTGCGGGCCGTTGCGATTAGACGCAGGTCGCCTAGACTAGTACGCGTTTGCGAAAGTCGAACGTGCTTCGACCGATGAAGGAGAGCTTCGGTCATGCGGCCAATGACAGGCGCAGTGCGAAGCACGGCTGATCGTGAATCGCGGCGGCAGCGATTGCCGCGTGCGGCGCAGGAGCATGCCGCACCATACCACAAGCAAACAATCCCCAAGAAACGGTGATCTCCTCACATGTACGTCGATCCGGGAATCAATACCAGCGCAAGCAATCTCAAATGGGTGCTGCCATACTGCAAACCAGACCTGCCCCGCGTGGTAGGCGCGCTTCTACTGTTCATCGCAAATAACACGATGGCCCTGACCATTCCGATTCTGTCCGGTATCATCGTGGACCGCGTCATCGTCGGCGGACATGCCGACGAACTGCCACGTCTGTGTGGACTGATGATCCTCATGACCATCATCCGCGTGGGCGCGCGATACGGCTACCAGATGTGGATGGAGCGTTTCGGCCAGAACTCGGTCTACCGCCTCGTCTCCGACGAATACGAGAAGCTGCACGAGCTCGACTTCACGTATTTCAACCACACACGCACCGGCGACATCATGAGCCGCCTGACCTCCGACACCGACGCGATCCGCCACTGCCTGAGTTGGGTGAGCTATCAGATTGCCGACTGCGTGGTCATGTTCGTGGGCGCCCTGTGCGTGATGTTCGCCATCGATTGGCGACTCGCGCTCGTCCTGGCCTGCGTCACGCCGTTCATTTTTGTGCTCACGCGCGGCCTGTCCACGCACGCCCACCCGCTGTTCTTCGCCATCCGCAACTCGCTGGCCTCCCTCAACTCCATGGTCGAAGAGAACATCGAGGGCAACCGTGTGGTCAAGGCATTCGTGCGCGAACCGTACGAGACCGAAAAGTTCGACGAGCACAACGACGATTACATGCAGTGCAACATGGCCTTGGCCTACAACTCGCGCAAGTACATGCCGTGGCTGGACGGCCTCGGCTTCTCGCTGCAGCTCATCACCCTCGGCCTCGGCGGCTTTCTGGTCATCAAGGGCTACATGACCCTCGGCAATCTGGTGAGTTTCAACTCCTTCCTGTGGATGATCGACGGCCCGGTGCGCCAGTCCGGCTGGCTGATCAACGACTGGCAGCGATTCAACGCCAGCTGCATCAAAATCCGCAAGCTGCTCACTGAACAGCCGCGCATCGTGGAGAAGCCCGACGCGGTCGAAGCCGTCAAGCAGGCGGTCACGATCGTCGAGCAAGTCAAGCACGATGATGAGGCTACCGGGGCTACCGGAGCGCCCGTGGCTTCCGGAACATCCGGTGCCCAGCAGTCCACCGAACGCAAGTCCTGCCCGCTGCACATCAAGGGCGACATCCGCTTCGACCACGTCAGCTTCGCCTTCCCGGACGACCCGGAGACCCCGATCCTCAAGGACCTCGACTTCACCGTGCCCGCCGGCTCCAAGCTCGGCATCCTCGGCGAAACCGGCGCGGGCAAGTCCACGCTCGTCAGCCTCATCTCCCGCTTCTACGACCCGACCGTTGGCCATGTGCTCATCGACGGCATCGACGCACGCGACTGGCCGCTGGCCACCTTGCGCTCGCAGGTGTGCATCGTGGCGCAGGATACCTTCCTGTTCTCCGACACCATCGGCGGCAACATCGGTTTTGGTGCCAGCGGTGATAGCGACGACCGATATATCCAGAAAATGGCCCAGATCGCCGGCGCGGACAATTTCATCAGGTCGATGCCACAGGGTTATGACACCGTCGTGGGCGAACGCGGCGTGGGCCTGTCCGGCGGGCAGAAGCAGCGCCTGTCGCTGGCCCGCGCGCTCGCGGACAATCCGTCGATCCTGATTATGGACGATACGACCTCGGCCGTCGATATGGAGACCGAGGCGGAGATCCAGAAGCACCTCAAGGAGATGGACGGCGGCAAGACCATCGTCGCCATCGCCCACCGCATCTCGTCGGTCAAGGATTCCGACCTGATTCTGGTGCTCGAGCACGGACGTATCGTCGAACGCGGCACCCACGCCGAACTCGTGGCCGCACACGGCCGCTACTGGGACATCTACCACAAGCAGCTCGGACTCCAGTCCGGCGTCGCACAAGGTTTTTAGAAGAGGACTTATGGCACAACGCAATACATACCGCGAGGATGAGGAACTCGAGGAGCAGATCAACTTCCGGGACATCCTGCGCGTCGGCAAATATCTCAAACCGTATATGGCACAGGTGGCGCGCATTCTCGTCGTCGTCATCTCGATGAGCTGCATCGTCGTCGCCGTGCCGTACCTGACCAAGATCATGATCGACGAGGCGATCCCGAACAAGGACCTCGGCAAGCTCGGCATCCTCGCCGTGATCCTCGCCGCGCTGATCGTGCTGTACGAGTTCGGGCTGCGCTACCGCACGGTGGCGATCACGCGCGTCGGCCAGCTCATGCTCAAGGACATGCGCCGCGATATCTTCACGCATATCCAGACGCTGCCCTTCAGCTACTTCGATTCGCGCCCGCACGGCAAGATCCTGATCCGCGTGGTCAACTATGTGAACACGCTTTCGGACACGCTGAGCTCCGGTCTGATCAACGTGATCTCCGACGTGTTCACCTTCGTGATCACGCTGATCGTGATGTTCGTGATCGACTGGCAGCTGGCCCTGTGGAGCCTGATCCTGTTCCCGGTGCTCATCATCTGGGTGCGCGTGCTGCAGATCTTCCAGCGGCGCGCCTTCCAGAAGCTCTCCAACAAGCAGAGCAACCTGAACGCCTACATCCACGAGTCGATCGCCGGCGTGAAGACCACGCAGACCTTCGCACAGGAGCAGGCCCAGTTCAGGACCTTCCAGGAACAGCAGGGCGAGGTGCGTTCCGCGTGGATGCACGCCGTGCACATCCAGTTCCTCATGTGGCCGGGCGTGCAGACCATCTCCGTGATGACCATCTCGTTCATCTACTTCGTCGGCGTGATGGGCTTCGGGGGCGTGAACGTGACCACCGGCGTGCTCATCGCGTTCGTCGGCTACGCGAACAACTTCTGGAATCCGGTGATCAACATCGGCAACTTCTACAACCAGCTCATCACCTGCTCGGCGTACCTCGAGCGCATCTTCGAGACGCTCGACGTCACGCCGGAGATCCGCAACAAGCCCGACGCGGCGGACCTGCCGCAGATCCGCGGGCGCGTCGACTTCAACGACGTGGTGTTCCGCTACGAGAAGGACGGCCGCAACATCCTCAACCTCGTGGACTTCCACGTCGAACCGGGGCGCACAATCGCGCTGGTCGGCCCGACGGGCGCCGGCAAGACGACGATCATCAACCTGCTGTCGCGCTTCTACGACGTGTCCGAGGGCTCGGTGACGATCGACGGCTACGACGTGCGCGACGTGACGCTCGCATCGCTGCGCCGGCAGATGGGCGTGATGCTGCAGGACACCTTCATCTTCTCCGGCAACGTGCGCGAGAACATCCGCTACGGCAAGCTCGACGCCACCGACGAGGAAATCGAGGCGGCGGCGAAGGCCGTGCACGCGCACGAGTTCATCATGGAACTGCCCGACGGGTACGACACGGTGGTGGAGGAGCGCGGATCGACCCTGTCGGCCGGCCAGCGCCAGCTCATCGCCTTCGCGCGCGTGCTGCTCGCCGACCCGCGTATCCTGATCCTGGACGAGGCGACGAGCAACATCGACACGCGCACCGAGGAGGCGCTGCAGGCCGGCCTGCAGCATCTGCTCAAGGGGCGCACGAGCTTCATCATCGCGCACCGCCTGTCGACGATCGAGAACGCGGATGAGATCTTCTACATCGATCACGGCCAGATCGTCGAGCATGGCTCGCACGCGCAGCTGCTCGCCGCCAAGGGCGCGTACTACCGCCTCTACGAGTCCCAGTACGCGATGATTCGCGTGGCCAGTGGAGCGCCGGAAGAGTGACGAGATGTTGCTTTAGGTATGTTTCGTGATGGCATTATCGGTAACGATAAACACTGTGAAATATGTAACGGTACGTGTGAAAAACATGCAGTCGTGATTGGAATACGTTCTGGAAAATGTTGAAATAGAGCGAAACGCGCTGAAGTCGGCACGGGGTTGCTGAGTGTGGCAGATAGTTTAGAATATGTACCGTTACATATTTGATGTGCAGAAGATGCTCGCATCTTCTGCACGCGGGTGAAATCTGGGGAGTGGTTTGGCGATGGCAGACAAACTGGTAGCCACATTGGACAAAGCTGGTGTACGCAAGATCAGCACGGACCTGTGGGGCGTGTTCTTCGAAGACATCAGCTATTCGGGCGATGGCGGGCTCAACAGCGAACTCGTGCAAAACGGCGCGTTCGAATACAACCGTGCGGATAAGCCCGAGTGGAGCAACTACACCGCTTGGCGCAAGATCGTGCCCGCCGGCTCGTTCGCCGCATTCGGTGTGGGGGAGACCGCGCCGGTGGCCGAAGAGAACCCGCATTACGCGATTGCCGAAATCGGCAAGGTGAGTGGCGAGCAGACTGCTGACTCGGCTGTGTCTCGGGCCGATTCGGCCCTATCCCAGACGGATTCGGCTTGTACCCCCGCAGCTCCCGCTCTGGAAAACCTCGGTTTCGACGGCATGGTGTTCCGCGCCGGCGAGACCTACGATTTTTCCATCTGGACCCGTGCCCACGGCAAAGCGCTGCCCGTGCAAGTCGCACTGATTGGCGATGATGGCAAGCCGCTCGCTGCCACTGTCGTGACCGCACCCGCCTCCAATGCTTGCGGCGAATGGACCCAGCTTCGCGCCGAACTGACTATTACTAGCGCACAGGCCGCCCCGCAACCCAACGCCGAAATCATCGCCACCCAAGGCGCTCTCCGCCTGATTTTCCCCGAACCCGGCACCATCGACCTTGACTTCGTCAGCCTCGAACCGCGAACCACCTATAAGGACCTCAAGCATTTCCGCCCGGATCTGGTCGAGGCGCTGGCCGACCTACACCCGCGCTTCATGCGCTTCCCGGGCGGCTGCATCACCCACGGACTGGGCCTGAACAACATGTATCACTGGGACCGCACCATCGGCCCGGTGGAGCATCGCCCGCACAACTTCAACGTATGGGGCTACCACCAGTCGTTCCGTATCGGTTTCTACGAGTACTTTCGCCTGTGCGAGACCATCGGAGCCAAGCCGCTGCCCGTGCTGCCGGCCGGCATGAGCTGCCAGAACACCAGCCAGGGCCCGGTGCCTGTGGCTCAGGAAGACATGCCCGCTTACATCGACGAAGTGCTGGGCCTCATCGACTTCTGCAACGCCGATTCGGCCACCAACAAGTGGGCCGCCAAGCGCGCCGCAATGGGCCATATCGAGCCGTTCAATCTGGAGTATCTCGGCATCGGCAACGAGGACCTGATCGACGACGTGTTCAAGAACCGCTTCCAGCAGATTTTCGACGCCGTCAAAGCCGCGCACCCCGAAATCACCGTGGTCGGCACGGTCGGGCCTGCGCCGAGCGGACAGGACTACGAGCAAGGTTGGGCGTATGCGCGCGAGGCCGGCATTCCGATCGTGGACGAGCATTCCTACCAGTCCTCCAGCTGGTGGTTTCACAACCTCGACCACTACGATCACACCGACCGCAAGGGCCCGAAGGTCTACCTCGGCGAATACGGCTCCTGGGACACCCAGCTCATCAACGGCTTGTCCGAAGCGGCGTTCATGGGCCGCATGGAATTGAACGGCGACGTGGTGCACATGGCGTCCTACGCGCCGCTGTTCGCCAAGAACGGCCACACCAGCTGGAATCCGGACCTCATCTACTTCGACAATGAGAACGTCTACCGCCCGTACAGCTACTGGGTGCAGCAGATGTACGCCACCACCACCGCGGACACCGCTTGGCCGGTCTCGCTTGACGGACCCACCACGTTGCGTCGTGACTTGCCGAATACCGTAAGCCTGAAGATCGATGGCGGCGCCCACGCCGATTTCGCCGACTTCTCTCTCGAGACGGCCGATGTCACGCATATCGATCTGCCGGACGTGAGCTACCAAGGCAATGGGCCGGTGTCTCTTCCGGCACCTGAGGGTCTGACGGCCGATTCATACACCATTCGCGCGAAAGTCACCTATTACGAAGGCATGTGGGGCGTGCGAATCGCGTCCGGCGACGTAAACGGCAAGAACTATAACGGTACTTCGCTTGGCCGTGGATTCAGCGTGCAAGTAGTGCGCGAAGGCACCGGTTATGCACTCGCCGGCACGGAAACTTCAATGGACGCGGTACGCCCCGGAACCACGTGGGATGTGCGCATTGAGATTGGCAATCGCGGCGAGCAGATGCGACTGTACATCGACGGCGCGCTGGTCGCCGACGGCCATGAGACACCGGACGAGCCGCGCCGGACCGTCACTGTATCCCGCGATTCGACGGCTGGCGTGACTTACTTGCGCGTTGTCAACGCGCTGCCTGAATCCGTAGACGTGGACTTGGCTCAGGTGCTTGCTGCGCTGAATGTGCCTGATTCAGCCAAGGCTGTAGTTGAGGCAACCGTGCTTACCGGCAACGATCCGTATGCAGGGATTCGGGGAGAGGAATCACCGACTTGCCCCACCTCGCACGAAGTCAACCTTGCTGACGGTACATACACCGCTCCTGCTTGGTCGTTCACCACGCTTGCCGTACGAGGCTAACCCAATCATTCCGCTCGGTGATGCGCGCAATACGTGTGACGGCTATGCCCCGGAATCCGCAGTAAGGACGGTCGCGGCGATCGCGCCGGTCGCCGGGGCCGAGTGGAAGCGGTACTACGACGATGTGACGTGGGATCCGGACGAGGCCAAGCGCCGCACCAAGGACGACCCCACCAAGCCCGAAGTCGAGCTCTAGCCCGTTGCGGCTGCAACCGTGCCGAGCATCAACGTGCCGATCCGTCGTGCAGCCTGATATCGTTCCCCTCGCTTTCTCAACGGACATACAGCCGATTCGGATACGGAAATCGGCTGTATGTCCGTCAGAGGGAAGGGAACAGAGAAAGGGGTTTCAGCCCTCGATGCGGGCGCCCCAGATTGCTTGATTGCCACCGATCGCGGAGAACGTCAGCGTCGCCCGGCCATCGGTCTCCCTCGGTAGTACGGCGAACACGCCGGTGTACGTCATGCCGTCGATCGTGATCGCCATGTCGCTGTCGCAGCAGTGCACGCCGGCCGGCGTCGCGCCGAGCATCCGCCACGATCCTCGCGACACGGGGCCGTCGGTCGACCGCGGCAGGTTCGCGTCCGGCGTATCGAAGAAGTCGACCACGCCGCCGCTGGTCACGCGGCCGTCCGGCTGCAGCGTGATCGTCTCGGGCAGATTCACGCCATGCCACGTGCCGTCCGCGTTGCGCGTGCCGTTGAAATACGCGTGCGGATCGTGACGTACGAATTCGTAGTCGCCGGACACCAGCGACGGGTGTGCGAGATCCGATTCGTGTACGGGGCGGACGCAGTGGCATAGCCGGGCGGCCAAGTTCGGCGCACTGCTGGGTGCAACGATGTAATCGCCGAAGCCGTCATCGTCGTCGCCGACGGTCGGATCGGACGTGTTCGCGGCGGTCGGCGGGACGGCTGCCGAGCCGCGATACTCGTACGGCGCGGCCGTCAGCCAACCGTCCGCGGTCGGCAGCAGCTCGCGCACATGCGTCTCGTAATCCTCGTCGCCGCGGTCGATGAACCGCGTATGGTACGTGAGAAACAGTCGGCCGTCCGAACCGCGCGTGAGTACGGAATTGTGTCCCTGTGACACTTCGACCGTATCGTCGTCGGCCGGTCCGCCGCTCCATTTCACCGACGACGTGAGTCGGATGCCGGTGTCCTTGGTCTGATTGTCGGGGATTTCACCGTTGGAAATCGCGGGGTTGCCGTTCTGGTCGACGTACGGGCCGACGAGGTTGCGCGAACGGAACAGACGGATCTGGTAGCCGCCGGTGCGGCCGAGCCAGCCATACGCCATGAACAGATACCACCAGCCGTTGCGGTGCACGAAATACGAGCCTTCGCCGGAGTTCCAGTAGCCGCCGGCGACCTTCACGCCGTAGTACGGGTCGGCGGAATCGTGGACGAGCGGATAGCGCACGCTGTAGTCGCGCAGACCGGTTTTCGGATCGAGCTTGAACATCCAGATGCCGCCGAACCACGAGCCGAAACTCATCCACAGTTCGCCGTGATCGCAGCGGATCGGCGCGGCGTCGATCGCGTTGATCCGCGTATCCTTCAACGATGCATACCGTGACAGATCGCCATGCGCGGCCTCGTCGCCGAGCACACGTGGCACGTCGGTGCGGCCCACATTGTCAACGTTGAAACCGGAGTAGACGACAGGACCGACGTATGTCCAGTCGCCGTCGAGACGATCGGCGGTGAGCAGCACGATCACCGAACGGAATTCGTGACCGTTGACCGACAGGTACATGCACCATTTGCGCATCACGTCGTTCCAGATCACGTCCGGCGCCCACGTGTTGCCTTCGAGCGCGGGGTTCTCCGGCTGCTTCGGCCATGCCTCCCAGATGCCGCCGAGCAGCGAGGCCGGGTCGCGCGTCAGATTGTTCTCGAAGCGTTCCCAGTGGACGAGGTCGGTACTGCGGGCGCAGCGTCGGTGGGTGCCGAAGACGTAGTACGTACCGTTGTCCTCGACGATGGCCGGGTCGTGGATGGCGATGCGGCCCGGGGCGAGCGGGTGTTCGACGAATCGTTCATCGGCGGGCGATTCGGTCGTGGGTTCGGTCGTGGAGGTGGTTGCGGTCATGGGTTAGCTTCTTTGTGATACATGATGTCTTTCTCTTAACGGACTTACAGCCGATTTCACCAGTGAAATCGGCTGTAAGTCCGTTAAGAGAAATGGGGTGGTTCAAAGGGAAGGGCGAGGACGAGGGCGCGAGGGAAGGGCGGCAATGAGAAAGGACTACTTCTGCGAGGCCCAGGCGCAGAGGTTGTCGCCGATGACGGAGAACGTCATCTCGACCTTGCGGTCGTCCTTGTCGCGCGGCAGCCTGTCGAATGCGCCGTGGTATTCCACCCCGTCGAGCGTGATGGTCATGTCGCCGGTGCCGTCGGACTTGTCGAGCTTCCACGTGCCGGTCTTGTCGCCGGTCACCTTGCCGTCCTCGGTCAGCGTGATGTTCACCGGCTTGTTGACGCCGCGGTAGTCGGTGCTGTGCTTGTCGGTGACCTTCTTCGGGCCCTTGAACGAGGTCCTCTGGTCGTGGATCACGAACTCGTAGTCGCCGGCCACGTTCTTCGCGTCGTACTTGGTGTCGGCGGCCTTGGTGCCGGTGTATTCGTACGGCGCGGCGACCAGCCAGCCGTCGTCGGTCGGCAGCAGCTCGCGCACGCGTACCTGGTGCATCTCGCCGGTGTCGGAGAAGCGGCTGTGGTACACGATGTACGTGGTGCCGTCGTCGTCCACGAACGCCGAGTTGTGGCCCTGCGCGACTTCGATGTGCGAGTTGTCGTTGCCGCTCCACTGGATCGAGCTCATGAGACGCACGCCGACCTCGCTCTGCCAGTTGTTGCCGATGGCGCGCTCGCTGACTGCGGCGTTGCCGTTTTCATCGATGTACGGACCGGTGATCTTGTCGGCGCGGAACATGCGCACCTGGTAGCCGCCGGTCTGCTGCAGGTTGCCGTAGGATGCGAACAGATACCAGTGGCCGTTGGTATGCAGCAGGTACGAGCCTTCGCCGGAGTTGCCGAAACCGCCGCCGAGCTTGATGCCGTAGTAGGCGTCGGACTGGTTCTTGACCGTCTGGTACGTGGTGCTGTAGTCGCGCAGGCCGGTCTTCGGATCGAGCTTGAACATCCACATGCCGCCGAACCATGAGCCGAACGTCATCCACAGGTCGCCGTTGTCGTCCTGCTTGACGCACGGGTCGATCGCGTTGATGCCGGTGTCGGTCTGCGACGTGTACCGCGTCAGGTCGGCGCCTTCGCCGAGCACCTTCCAGACGTCGGTCTTGGAGGCGTTGACCTTTTCGAAGCCGGAGTAGGTCACCGGGCCGACGTAAGTCCAGTCGCCCTCGATGTCGTCGGCGGTGAGCAGCACGATTGCCGATCGGTAGTTAGCGCCGTTGATCGACATGTACATGCACCACTTTTTCATCGTTGCATTCCAGATGACGTCAGGGGCCCACATGTTGCCCTTGACGTCCGGGTTGGCGGATTGCTTCGACCAGTTGGTCCAGATGTCGGCGAAGATCTTCTCGTAGTCGGTGCTCAGGTTGTTTTTGAAGCTGGTCCAGTTGACGAGGTCGTCGCTTTTCAGCCAGGCGAGATGCGACCCGAAGATGTAGTACTTGCCGTTGGCCTTGACGATGGATGGATCGTGCGATTCGCCGCGCTTGATCTCGGTGGCGCTGGTCTGGCTGGAGTCGCTGGAGTTCTTGGCGTTCGACGATGCGTTCGAGTTGGCGTTCGACGAGCAGCCGGCCAGCGTGCCGACGAGCACGGCGGCCGCCAATGTGGTGGCGAACGCCTTGCGTAGGGTGCCGGTGAGGGTCATGTGTTCCTCCTGTGTGTGACAGTGGTGTTGTGCAGCACTGCGTTTGTACAACGATGTAAACTGGGATATACTATACATCGACGTAAATGAATTGTCGAACCGAAAGGGACAAGGAATGTCCGACTCCTACTCACTGCTGTGCTATACGCGTGTCCCCACGTCGCGCGAAGAGGCGAACAACGAGGACATCGCCTTCAGCATGCACCTGGCGCTGCGGTCGCATCTCGACGGCTCGTGGACGCCGCTTAACGAAAACTACGGCATCTTCTTCGCTGCCGGCGTGCCGATCGCCGCGGCGACGCCCGAATCCCGACGTGCGTGCACCGCGGCGGCACGATTCAAGACCGATCCGTACACGACGGTGCGAGCCGCCAGCGACGCCGTCGCGCACGGCGCGGCGATGCCCGGCGTGGACATCGAACTCAAAAGCCTCAAGGATCCGCACCTGTTCCGGCTGGCGTCCGGCCGGTTCGCCGTGGCGGCGACCCGCACCGCGCGCGGCGGCGGCGCGGACGGATCCGAACGGTCGGCGTTCCTGCTGGCGACCAGCCGCGACCTGACGTCGTACGATCAGCGCGGACTGGTGCTGCTTGGCCCCACGTCCGGCGTACACCGTCCCACGGTCATATACAACGATGCAGAACGTCGGTACGTCATCCGGTGGCATGACGACGACGGCCACGCGATGCGCGCGGTATGCGCCGACATCATCGCCGCGGTCGGCACCACGCTGCCGGCCGAACCGGACGATACCTCCGAACCGATTGCCGCAAGCAATGCCAACGATGTCAACGCAACGTCCGTCCGTCGCGACTACGGCATCGCGGACGCCGTCCCCGGCAACGAAATCGACATCACCGAACAGGAAGCCGCGACGCTCATCGCACGCTTCGGCCGCGTTTACAACACCGGCGTCACCGTGCCGTCCATGACCGTCTCGGCCGATCTGTACGACGGCGAAGCCCGTGACCTCATCGGCTCGCTCGGCCGCACCACGGCCAAACTGCAGTACTCCGACGGATCCACCGCCATGCGCGCCGTCGACTGGGACGCCGCACAGCTCGCCGCCCTCGCCGACGACGCCGCAGCTGGCAGGCTCAAGCCGGGCGAACGCCGTACGGTCCGCGGTCGCATCCGTCAGACCGACTATCCCGTGCCGTTCGCCGTCGAACGCGCCGATCCGTCCGTGTTCGCATGGAATTACAACGGTGAACAACTCTTCATGTTCATTGCCACCGACGATACCGACGGCAACTGCGTCGATCCGAACGGCGGCCGCACGCACATGCCGCTGCGCGTGGCGACGTCCATCGCCGACCTGTCGGATGCCGCCGGCGGCCGCGACCGCGAAATCGACCTGCTCACCCGCGGCGACCGCAACAGCGAAGGCCGCGCGATGACCGGCTGCTTCTGGGCGCCCGAGCTGCACGTGATCGGCGGCAAGCTGTCCGTGCTGTTCATGCCGTGCTTCGACGGCCCCGCCGCCGATCCGGACGGCACCGCGAACGACCGCGCCGGCAAACCCGACATGTGGACCGGTCGCTGCCATATCATGCAGCTCAGGCAGGATGCCGACGGCCGTGACCTCGACCCGCGCGACCCCGCCAACTGGACCGTTCCCGAGCCGATCCTCGGCCCCGGCGAACGGATCCTCAACCCGGTGCAGCGCATCTCGCTCGACATGACCGTGATCGTCGACTCCGGCCGCTGGTACTACGCGTGGCAGCAGGTTGGCAGCGTATGGATCGCGCCGTTCGACCCGGACCGGCCGACGCGGCTGACCGGCGAGCCGACGCAGATCGTCGTGCCGGAATTCGCGTGGGACAACATGATCGCCGAAGGGCCGAACGCGTTCGTGCACGAGGGAAAGATCTTCCTGATCTACTCCGGATCGCTCGTCGGCATCGACTACACGACCGGACTGGTCACCGCGCCGGCCGGCGTGCGCGCCGACCTGACCGACCCGGCCACGTGGACGAAACTCGACTACCCGCTGCAGAAATCCGGCATGTACAACGGTGAATGGCAGCTGGGCACCGGCCACGGCATGTGGTCGCACGACGAGGGCGGCAACCTGATCTACGTATTCCACAACGCGGAGTACGACAACGGGCGATACGGCGGGCGTGACGCGCAGGTACGGCGCGTCCACTGGTCGGGCGAGGGCATGCCGATCCTCGACATGCAGCGCGACGAGGAACTCAATCCGGCTTATGCTGGGATAACGATGGAAATCGCCGTGCGGTAAAGCCGCCATACGGCGGCGAACGGGGGGGTGGGGTTCGGCTCTCTGGCCCCGCCAACGTGCAGTGCAGTACGTGGCGTAAGCCGCTATTTACCGAGAACAGAATACTGAGGATTACCCATGGTCAAGAAAACAACCGCGAAGGACGGCGATCACGTCGTCACCATGCGCGAGGTCGCCAAGGCGGCCGGTGTTTCCATCAAAACCGTGTCGAACGTGGTCAACGACTACGAATTCGTCTCCGATGCCACCCGTGCGAAGGTGCACAAGGCCATCGACGAGCTCGGTTATGTCATCAACGTGTCCGCGCGCAACCTGCGTCGCGGCAGCACCGGCATCATCGCGCTCGCCATCCCAGACCTGCAGCTGTCGTACTTCGCGCAGCTTTCATCGTTGATCATCACCGAGGCGAAAAAGCTCGGCCTGCGTGTGATCGTGGAACCAACGTTGTACTCGCGCGAAGGCGAGCTGGACGCGCTGCACGGTTCGCAGACCGCGATGGTGGACGGCCTGATCTACAGCCCGCTCGAACTCGGTCCGGACGATGCGGCCGAAGTCGAGGTGGACTACCCGCTGGTGCTCATCGGCGAACGCATCTTCACCGACAAGGTCGACCACATCGCCACCGAGAATGTCGAAGGCGCCAAGCGCGCCACCTCGTACCTGCTGCAGACCGGATGCAAGCGCGTCGCCGTGGTCGGCGTGCACCCGGGCGAGGAGGTCGGCTCGGCCGCGTTGCGATTCCGCGGATACCGTGAGGCACTGGAGGAGGCCGGCGTGCCGTTCGACCCGGCGCTCGTGGTGCCGTCGATCATGTGGCACCGCAACGACGGCGTGGCGGCGATGAACACGCTGCTCGACTCCGGCGTACGGCCGGACGGCGTGGTGGCGCTCAACGACATGCTCGCCTCCGGCGTGATGCACTCGATCCAGATGCACGACCTGCGGATTCCCGAGGACATTTCGGTGATCGGCTTCGACAACTCGGACGATTCGCAGTACCTGTCGCCGGCGCTGACGTCGATCGCACCGGGGCTCGAGGCCGTGGCGCGGCTGTCGGTGCGCGCGCTGAAGAACCGCATCGACGGGCAGCCGCCGCTGGAAGGCGACTCGACGGATCCCATCTTCCGCAAGGTGTCGTCCACGCTGGTCGTGCGCAGCTCCACCCGCACGCTCTGAGCCGAGCCGGTCGGGGCGGCGGCACCGGTTGGACGAACACCGCACTGCCGCCGTCGTCTCGTCGTCGTACGTTCGTACGGGAATGTCCGCGCAGCCGTACGGCAGCTGAGCGTCAACGCGCGCAGTTGGAGCGCATGAAGTCCGTGGCAACGCGGCACATGCCGTCCGTCCAGAATTCCGCGCCGCCATGATCGGCGCCTTCGAGCAGATACAGTTCGGCCGACTTGCCGACGTCCCGCAGTCGCCGATACAGGCTCGCGCTCTGCCGCGCGTTGACCAGCCGATCCTTGGTGCCGTGGAGGATCAGCACCGGCGGCAGCGCCAGTTCTGGCGTCAGATAGGATTCCACGGTCATCGCCGCGCGCAGATCCGGCCGATCGCGCAGGTCGACGTGCCCCATCATCATGCCTTCCGGACTGGTGGCCAGATGATGGTCGACGGTGGAGGGGAAGCCGTCGTCCATCTGACCGTTGACCGCGCCGAAATAGTCGATCACGCCCCGCGTCGCATCCGACACGTCGGCGGCGTTCGGCGCCAGCGACAGCGACGTGTCGTCCATGTCGGTACGGTCGGCGGCATGCGCGACCGCCGCGAGCAGCGCGACCTGACCGCCCGACGAACAGCCCGAGAGGAACAGATTGTCGGCGTCGGCATGGTATTGCGCGGCGTTGGCGCGCATGAACCGCACGGCATTGCGCGCGTCCTGGATCTGCGCGGGGAACGATGCGATGCCCGAATGCCGGTATTCCACGATCGCGACGACGAAGCCGCGCTCCGCGATGCGGCTGAGCGTGGGGACGAGTGCCGTTCGGTCCTGCTTCATCCAGGCGGATCCCTGCACGTGCACCATGCACGGGTAGGTGGTGGCGTCGGTCTGGTTGCGGGTCTGCGGGACGAGGATCTGCAGGTGCAGGGTCGTGGTTCCGGCGGTTGCGTAGGGTACGTCGGGATGGTATGTCACGCCGATCTCGTCGCCGGTGGTGGGGACACGCGTCGCTCCGGGGACCGGCTCGTTGAAGGCTGGAAAATCGGCGTATTCCCACGGTTTGATGTCCATGATGCTCCTTCGCTTCAAATGATGAACGCTGATCGTTGCGCACCATCATTATAACGTTGTAATTCGGTGTGGGTGGTGCGGGTGATGTGGGCGGTGTGGGTGGAATCGGCTGTATGTCCGTTGGGGAGGATGAGAGGGATGGTTGGGTTGGGTGGAGTGTGCGTTGGCGGGGGCGGGAAACGCCGAGTTGTTACATCGTTGTACATCTGCTATATTGCATCGATGTAAATACTGAGCCACTTGGATTGGAGAAGGAAAAAAACAATGACTGTTTACAACAATCCGATCGTGCTCCAGCGTGCGGATCCGTGGGTGCTTAAGGTCGACGGCGAATACTGGTTCACCGCATCCGATCCCGAGTACGACAAGATTGCCATCCGTCACGCCTCGACGATCAACGACCTGCAGAAGGCCCCGGAGACCGTGGTCTGGCGCAAGCATGAGTCCGGCGTATGCAGCAAGTACATCTGGGCTCCTGAGCTGCACCGCGTGAACGGCGCGTGGTACATCTACTTCGCCGGCGCGGAACACGAGTTCGAGCCGAACGGCATGCCCACCCACCGCATGTTCGTGCTGGAGAACACCGATGCCGACCCGACCACCGACAACTGGGTCGAGAAGGGCCAGATCGTCACGCCGATGGACTCGTTCTCGCTCGACGCGACCACCGAGGTGATCGACGGCGTGCAGTACCTCGTCTGGGCGCAGAAGGACTACGACATCCCCGGCAACTCCAACCTGTACATCGCTCCGATGGCGAACCCGTGGACGCTGGCCGCTGATCCGGTGATGCTCACCAAGCCCGAGTATGACTGGGAGTGCATCGACTTCCTCGTCAACGAAGGTCCGGCGTTCCTGTTCCACGACGACAAGATCTTCATCACGTACTCTGCGTCCGGCACCGGCGTGCCGTATGCGGTGGGCCTGCTGACCGCCGACCGTGGCAGCGACCTCATGGATCCGAAGAGCTGGACCAAGAGCCCGGTGCCGGTGTTCAAGACCTGCGCCGAGAACGGCCAGTACGGCCCCGGCCACAACTCGTTCACCAAGTCCGAGGATGACTCCGAGGATCTGATGATCTACCACGCGCGCAACTACACCGAAATCAAAGGCGATCCGCTGTTCGACCCGAACCGTCACGCCCGTGTCGGCGTGGTGCGCTGGAACGAGGACGGCACTCCCGACTTCGGCGTGCCTGAGCCGGACAACCTGTGGACGCCCGTCACGACCGACGTGCTGCCGCCCGACGGCGGTCCGAAAGCCGGCACCCCGGCGGTCGGGCTGGCCGCAGAGGCATAGTCGTACGCGGCGGCGGTCGTGGTGCGGCATGTCGCGCAGGTCACGCGCACCGCATGCGTAACGTGCGCGACGTTCGCGCGACGGCCGTCGTCCATCAATCCCATAACAGAACATTCGACGTGTGCGAAACGTTGGTTTCATCGATGTGAAGTCCGGCGTCTCGTACGGAAAACAGCAGTTTTCTAGGCGTGTCGAACGGGTTGCGCATCCGATTTGTACAACGATGGAAAACGTGTTATAGTGAATTCCAACGTTGTAAACGAGCGCTGAGGCTCCACGAACCAAGGTTTATCAACCACGCAAGTTGCACAACGATGTTGTCGTCAACCGAACACCGTCGCCAGACGGCGGACGCAACGACCAAGATTTCTGAGAAACCGGAGTACCAAGGAGGAAACCAATGAAGATCAAGAAGAACCTCGTCGCGGCCACGGCGGCCGTGCTTGCGGCCGGCATGGCGCTGGCCGGCTGCGGTTCCAGCAACGGAGGCAGCGGCGACGTCCAGAAGACCGCCGACGGCAAGGTGAAGATCACCATGTGGCACGGCTTCTCCGAAGCCGACGGCAAGACGCTGGAATCCATCGTCGACGACTTCAACAAGTCCCAGGACAAGTACGAGATCGACGCCCAGCTGCAGCCATGGAGCACCATCGGCGAGACGATGGTCACCAAGGTCACCACCGGCGACGGCCCGGACTTCGTCACCACCGGTGCCGACAATGGCCAGGGTTGGTCCATCGACGGCACCTTCCAGTGCGTCTCCGATTTCTACGCCGACAAGAACAACGGCACCGGCGACTACCTCGACAACGTCGTCAAGCAGATCACCTTCAACATCGACGGCGAGGAAGAGAAGTGCGCCGTTCCGATGGGCTACGCGCCGACCTCCGTGTGGTACAACACCGACATGTGGAAGGCCGCCGGCCTGACCGACAAGGACATTCCGACCACCTGGGACCAGCTCCTCGAGGTCGCCAAGAAGCTCACCAAGTCCGACGGTTCGCAGTACGGCCTCGCGATGGCCGACTCCGGCTGGGCCGCCTACATGAAGGGCAACGGCACCGGCCTGTACACCACCGACGGCAAGGTCTCCATCAACTCCAAGGAGAACAAGGCCTTCCTGCAGAAGATGCGTGACTTCTACAACGGCGGCTACGCCGTCCCGGGTCTGGACGACACCGCGGCCCGCGAATCCTTCGAGTCCGGCCAGTCCGCAATGGTGATCGTCGGCCCGTGGGAGGACCAGGCGGCCACCGACAAGGGCATCAACCACGACACCTTCGCCGTTCCGGACGGCGACGGCACCTACAAGTACGCCGACGGCAAGACCGGCTCCAACACCGGCTCCACCGGCCTGTACTGGTGGGTCACCTCGCAAGTCGGCGACTCCGAGAAGCTGCCCGGCATCTACGAGTTCTTCAAGTTCTACAACAACCACGACAACCAGGTGAAGTGGTCCCTCGGCTCCGCCTACCCGCCGAACAACAAGACCGTCACCGCCGATGAGCTGTCCGACCGTCCGCTGATCGCCAAGATCTCGCAGTACACCGACAACTCCTACATCGGCATCGCCGGCCTCAAGGGCGGCTTCGGCGACATCGCCGCCTCCCTCGACACCCTGACCCAGAACACCGTCCGCACCGGCGACGACATCCAGGGTCTGCTCGACCAGGCCGAGAGCTCCATCTCGGGCTACCTCGACGAGTACGCCGAGTAGTGAGCGGCAACCCGCAACCCAATCCCACACATAGCTGACAGCAGCTGACCGACGTTCCCCTTCCCAGCCAATTCCCGAAAGGGAAGGGGAACGTTTCCATTCCCGACAACCAATCATGTGTCCTTTTGGAGGAGCAAAATGACCACAGCAACGTCGCAAGGCGAAGCGCACGAGGTCGCCAAGGAGAACAAGAAGGCCATTCAGGCGCGCAACCTGCGCACCGGCGTCCTGTTCACCGCGCCCGCGCTCATCATCCTCGCCATCTTCGTCTTCTACCCGGCCATCCAGACGTTCATCACGTCCCTGACCAACGGCCGCATCAATTCCAACGCACGCCGACCCGCCAAATTCATTGGCTTCCAGAACTACATCACGCTGTTCCAGAGCCAGGACTTCTGGACCGACGTCAAGAACACCCTCGTCTACGCGGTGCTGTACGCCCCGATCGTCGTGATCATCGCGCTCGCGTTCGCACTGCTGCTCAACCGCAAGGACCTCAAGTTCGTCGGCTTCTTCCGCACCTGCATGTTCCTGCCGTTCGTCATCTCGCTGACCGTCGCCGCGATCGCATGGCAGTTCATCCTCTCCCCGTCCCTCGGTCTCATCCCGTACTGGGTCTCGCTGCTCGGCGGTCCGTCGCACCTCGACCTGCTCGGTACACGCGAAACGTCGATGGCCACCATCGTCTTCATCACCGTGTGGAAGAACTTCGGCTACTTCATGGTCATCTTCCTCGCCGGCCTGCAGGGCATCTCCGCCGAACTGTACGAAGCCGCCTCGCTCGACGGCGCCAGCGCATGGCAGAAGTTCCGCTACATCACGCTGCCGGCCCTCCGCCCGACCTTCAACTACGTGGTCATCTTCGGCCTCATCGGCTCCTTCCAGGTCTTCGATCAGGTCTTCATCCTGACCTCCGGCGGCCCGGCCCGCTCCACTGAAACCATCGTGTACCGCATCTACACCGAGGCGTTCGGCAACGGCAAGCTCGGCTACGCGTCCGCGCTGTCGTACGTGCTGCTCATCATGACGCTCATCGTCGGCCTCATCCAGCTGTACACCAACAACAAGCATGAGAAGGAGGAGATCGCATGAGCACCGCAACCGCAACCTCCATGAAACTGACCGCGGAACAGGAATCCGAAAACGCTCGCATCAACGCCGAAAACGAACGTCTGCGCAAGCAGGCGCGCGCCAAGCGCACCATCAGCCTGACGCTGAGCTACGTCGCGCTGGCACTGGTGACGTTCCTCATGATCTTCCCGCTGATCATCGTCGTGATCGTCTCGTTCACGCCGAACGCCGTCACGCAGACCTGGCCGCCGAAGATCATTCCGAGCGCGTGGACGCTCGACAACTACACGAGCCTGTTCCAGCGCCTGCCGATCGGGCGCGAGCTGCTCAACACCATCGTGTTCGCCGGCGCGGTCACGATCATCTCCGTGTTCTTCGACTCGCTCGCCGCCTACGGCCTGTCCCGCGTGGACTTCAAGGGCCGCGGCATCCTGCTCGCCGTGCTCATCGCCACCATGATGATCCCGGCCATGGCGCTGCTCATCCCGGTCTACAAGCTCCTCGGCTCCATGGGCCTCGTCAACAGCTACCTCGGCATTATCATCCCGCGTATGGCCGATGTCGGCGGCATCTTCCTGCTGCGTCAGTTCTTCATCTCCATCCCGAAGGACCTCGACAACGCGGCCCGCATCGACGGCGCGGGCGAGTTCCGCATCTTCGCGCAGATCATCCTGCCGAACGCGGTGCCGGCGATCCTGACCGTGGGCATGTTCAACTTCATGGGCAACTGGAACGACCTGCTCTGGCCGTTGATCATGACCTCCAAGCCGGAGACCCGCACCATCACCGCCGGTCTGGCCATGCTGACCGGTCACGGTTCGTCCGTCACGCCGTACGGCGTGGTGATGGCCGGCGCGCTGATCTCCGCCCTGCCGTTGCTCATCGTGTTCTTCTTCGTGCAGAAGCGCTTCGTCGAAGGCATCGCGATGACCGGCATGAAGTAAACGGCGCGCGCGGGCCGGGTGGGCTGGCTTGTGCCTGGCTGGGCCGGCTGGACTGGCTGGACTGGCTGGACTGGCTGCGGCCGGCTGAGTCTGTTCGTCTCCTGTCCGCACCGGTCCGCGCGATCGTTCGCTTCACTTACTACACGTACCCTCCTTCCTTTCATCACCGTCTCCGGCGCCGCTTGTACAGGGCGCCGGGGCAGGCCGTCACCGTGGCTCCTCCCGCGGTGGCGGCCTTTTGTGGGTATGTGAAATATGTGGTTGAAGTTTGGTGATTCTCCGGTTGAGGCAACGAGGCTCCCCGCAAAGGTCTTTTGGTAAGTCTTAGGTTGAAATACTGTATTGGTGCAGGTCTCGATGGACATATTCGGCCAGACCTTCGTGTTCTTCGTGGTGTACGACTGGAATCATACGGCTGCGTTCGCCTCACTGTTGCTGGGTTGCGCGGCGATTTCGCTGCCGCTGATGCCGCTGTTCGGCATCGGCATGACCAAACTCGGTCCGCGGTGGAATGGCGACGCATTCCCGGGATTGTGTCGCAGATTGGGCCTGTGTGGGTGGATTCGTAACACTTTCCCGGGAATGTTGCGCACGATGGTGCGTTTAGCGGCGTTTCACGTAGCGGGTGCTGCGGCCAGCACCGATTTTGATGATCGTACCGGAGTCCAACAGTGATTTCAGCGTGCGCTCAATGGTGGTGGTGCTGGTATCGGGCATGCGAGCGAGAATATCGGCCTTGGAGAGTGGAACTAGGGATTGATCAAGCAGTGCTTCAATCCGCGTTCCCTTGGTGGCTACTCGCGGTGCTCCCTGCGCTCTGCCGCCTGCCGTGAGATTGATGCGTTCGTCGAATTCCTTGCACGCGGACAGTATGATGCCAAGCAGGTAGTTCGTGAATGGCGCATAATCATTGGCGTTGTCGTCCCAGCCTTGGGTGCTTGCGGCCAGCGCCTCATAATAAGTGCTTTTACTTTGCTCGATAAGGTGTTCGATACTGATGTATTTGCCGACCATATAGCCATTGCGGCACAGCATCAGGAGCGTGAGTAGCCGACTCATACGGCCATTGCCGTCATTGAACGGATGTATGCAGGTGAAATCGAGAATGAACATGGCGATGGCAAGCAATGGATCGGTATGTCCATCTCGGATTGCTTGCGTGTAGGCGGAACACGCGCGTTCGATTAGTTCCGGTGTGACAAGTGCGGACGGTGGGGCGAATCGCACGGTGCTGGTCCCGTGTGCATCTCGTTCGATGATGACGTTGTCACTGTCCTTGAAATGCCCCGCAAAGGTCAGTGGTGTGTGTCGGAAGAGGTCGCGGTGCAGTTGAAGAATGACGTTCGGGGTAATCGGAATATAGTCGTGGCTTTCGTGAATAACCGATAGCGCGTCACGGTAACCGGCAATTTCTTCTTCATTGCGATTGCGCGGTGTGACTTTCTCCGAGACGAGATCGTTGAGCCTGCTATCGCTGGTAGAAATACCTTCGATGCGGTTTGAGGCATCTGTGCTTTGGATGCGCGCGACGGCAACCAGCGTCCCCAATATATCCGGTCTGATCGTTGTCTGTATGCTTTGACGCCCTTTTGCCTCGTGAATAGCGGCAAGCAAACTCGTGGTGTGCGGGGTGAGCAACGTCTTACCTGATTCGATGTAGTCAAATGATCTCATACTGCCTCATTTTCTGCATCATACGAACTTTTCTGCATCATATTTTATCAAAATGAGGCAGAAAATGGGCTGATGATGCAGAAAAAGGCGGCAGGATGGCGACCGTCTCGCTTGCCGGTTGCGCTACTCTCCCGGGAATGTTGCGCTCGTGGCAAGAAACGGCAAGTTCAGGCGGGCGTGACCGACGATACCCGTCGTGTAGTCGAACGTCTTACCGGACTGCCTTACGAGCGTTGCTGGCGGTAGCCTACACTGAGAAACCATGAGCAAGCATCACCATCGCGACCGTAGCTGGGCCCCGGCACCTGAAGCATTGCCGGACGACGCCCAGACCATCGACAACCACACTCACGTGGCCTCCGTAATCCCTTTCGCGCGCGCTATGAGCCATGAGGCGCAGGAGAAGGGACAGCCCGAAGTCCCGGTGTACGACGTCGACCAATTGCTGGCGCAGGCGCAATCTGTCGGCATTGGGGGTATTATCGACTGCGGTTGCGAGCTGCCGCACCTGATGACCGCCGTCCAGATGGCCCTCGATCATCCGGGTAATGTGCACGCGGCGCTCGCAATACACCCCAATGAGTCCGTGCTCCACGGGCATCGCGGTGTGCCGGGGCCGGATGGTCTGCCCCTCAAATACAAGCCTTACCATGACACGTCTTTCGAGGACGCGCTCGCCGAAGTACATCGCCTCGCCACCACATACCCCGAGCAAGTGGTGGCTATCGGTGAGACCGGCATGGACCTCTTCCGCACCGGCGAAGGTGCCAAGGAACTGCAGCGCGAGGCTTTCCGCGCGCATATTGCCCTGGCCAAGGAACTGGGCCTGCCCATGCAGATTCACGACCGCGACTCCCATCGCGAGGTCATCGAAACCCTGCTGGCCGACGGCGCGCCCGAACGCACCGTATTCCACTCGTATTCCGGCGACCGTGAGATGGCCGAGATCGCGCGCGAACATGGCTGGTATCTGAGCTTCTCCGGCACCGTGAGCTACAAAGGCAATGACGGTATCCGCGAATCGCTACGGATTGTGGGGCTGGACCATGCGATGGTCGAAACCGACGCGCCGTATCTGACGCCCATGCCGTATCGTGGCCGCACCAACGCGCCGTACATGATTCCCTACACCTTGCGGGCCATGGCCGATACGCTCGACTTGCCCATCGCGGATGTGGCGCGCGGCACCCGCGATACCGCCCGCGCCGTATACGGACTGTGAGGGCCGGGTGTGCGGCCGTCGCGGCGCGTGTAGAGACGATGTGTTGACTTGTAAAATTTGTCAGAATTGTGAACGAGGTCTATCATGATGTGTTTGACATAAGCGAGGGGGATGATCTCCACCTCAATGGAGGACTGAACGTATGGCTGAGTCGAACCAAAGGACCGCACGTGCCCAAAAAGCCTCAAAGGCCCAGAAAGCCCAGTCTGGTGCCGCCAAAGCCAAGGCCCGACAGGAAGAAGAAGCACTGCTGAGGGCCGACACCTTTACCAACGCTCCCAAGGTGTCCCGCCGCACTCTCACCAAGGAGGAGCGCGAGGCACTCGCCAAGCAGAGGGAAGCTGAAACCAAAGAAGCCGAGAAAATCGCCAGCGCATGGTCGAAAGGCGGCCTCGGTCGATGGTGGGCCCGCCTGCAATCCAGCCCAGACAAGGTCACCTGGGGCATGGCAATCGTGGCGCTCGGCGTGGTGTACGGCGACATCGGCACCTCGCCCTTGTACACCGCGCAGACCTTCCTTGCCGGTCAGGGAGGGCTTGGCAGCGTAGACCGAGAGGCCGTGCTCGGCATGCTGTCGCTGGTCTTCTGGTCGATTACGCTGATCACTACCGTCAAATATGTGCTCATCGCCATGCGCATCGACAACAATGGCGAAGGCGGCATCTTCGCACTGTACTCGTTGATTCGCAAGTACGGCGCATGGCTCGCGATTCCCGCCATGCTCGGCGGCGCGGCATTCCTCGCGGATTCGGTACTTACCCCGGCGGTTTCCATCAGTTCCGCAGTCGAAGGCTTGCAGACCCTGCCGCCATTGGAAGGGTTGTTCGACGAAAACCCAAGCCTGACCCTGATGATCACCGTCGTGATCATCGTGATTCTCTTCTCCGTGCAGTCGCGCGGCACCGAAAGCATCGGCAAAGTATTCGGCTCGATGGTGCTGGTCTGGTTCGGCTTCCTCGCCATCGTGGGCGTCACGAATCTCTCTAACGACTGGTCTGTGTTCGAGGCCCTGAACCCGGTGTACGGCATCAAATTCCTGTTCAGCCCGAACAATGCTGCCGGCATCGCCCTTATGGGCACCGTGTTCCTCTCGACCACCGGTGCCGAGGCGCTGTACTCCGACATGGGCCACGTGGGGCGCGGCAACATCTACTTCACTTGGCCATTCATCAAGGTTGCGCTGGTGCTCAACTACTTCGGCCAAGGTGCGTGGATGCTGGCCAATAGCGATAACCCGCAATACACTGCGATGGAGTCACTCAACCCGTTCTTCCAGATGATGTCTCCGAACGTACGTTATCTGGCCGTGATTCTGTCTGTTTCGGCCGGCGTGATCGCTTCCCAGGCCCTGATTACCGGCGCGTTCACCATGGTCTCCGAAGCCACCCGCCTCAATTGGATGCCTCATCTGCAGGTGCGGTACCCGGCCCGCACGCGTGGCCAGCTGTACATTCCGGTGGTCAACGGCGTGCTGTGCGTCTCCACACTGGCCGTACTCGCCATCTTCAAGGATTCGGAACACATCTCTGCCGCATATGGACTGGCGTTGACCATTACGATGATCACCACCACCGTGTTGCTCGGCGTCTACCTATGGCATTCCGGCAAGCGGGTCGGTGCCATCGTGTTCACCGTGCTGTTCTTGGCGATTCAGGCCATGTTCTTCATCGCGTCTATGGCCAAATTCCTGCATGGTGGTTGGTTCACCATGCTGCTGACCGCCGCGATTCTGTTCGTCATGTACACGTGGAATGAGGGCACCAAGCTCGAACGTGCGCAACGCCGTCACATGCGGCCCAACGACTTCCTACCCGCGCTCGACAAGCTGCACAGTGATTTCCGCATCCCGTATTTTGCGGACAACATCGTGTACCTGACCTCCGACTCGGAGACCAAGCGACTCGACACGGACATCTTCTTCTCCATCTTCGCCGACCACCCCAAGCGCGCCCGTGCTTGGTGGGCAGTCAGCGTGGAAACCACCGACGAGCCGTTCACCCGTGAATACTCGGTGGAGGACTTCGGCACGAACTACATCTACCGCGTGCGCTTCCGTCTGGGATTCAAGGTTTCGCAGTCCATCCCGGCGTACATCCACCAGATCATGCACGACCTGTCCAAAACCGGCGAACTGCCTAAGCAGAAGTCGATTTACCCCAAGGTCGACGCCGATCCGGACATCGGCACCATCCGTTACGTGCTGATTCACAAGGCCCTGATGCCGGAATCCAAGGTTTCCGCACGCGGTGCCCTGTCGTTGCAAGCCAAGTACGCAATCCGCCACATGGCCGGCTCGCCGGTTAAGTGGTTCGGTCTGGCACCTTACAACCCGTTGGTCGAGGTGCAGCCGCTGTTCGTCTCCACCCGCCGCCCACCGCGTCTGAAGCGCACCGATACGGCCAAGACCATCCCGACGCCCACGCCGACTCGTGCAGTGGCCGACCCGGCCGCCGTCCCTGACCCGATGGACACCACGTCCGGGCTTGGGCGATTGGTACAGGAGCTCGATGCCGCCGTATCGGCCGAGGCGCGGAAGACCGCTGAGGCCGCTGCCGCCGATGCGCCCGCTGAGCAGGGCGATAAGGGCGATAAGGGCAAGGCCGAGAACGGCAAACCCGCCGCCAAGCCTCAGCGCTCCGCCAAACAGAAGCGATAACATACCAGTTTGCAGCGGCGCTGATGCGCTCTATAAAGAATGCCTATAACGGTCGCCGCACGTCGCCACACGGTTTCGGTAAGTTGAAATACCATGTGCAGATTACTGGGATACGCGACGGCAGGCTTCAACCTGAGTCTCAACGCTGTGTTGGGGCAAGACAATGTCGAGGATTTCCGTGAACTGTCTGAAATCCACAATGATGGCTGGGGTGTAGCCCAGCTTTCCGATCCTGCCGAAGCACCGCACGTGCGCGACGGTGGCGCACCCACCCCGGAAACCGGCACCCGAATCTACAAGTCGACCATCGCGGCCCGTCATGACAGCACGTTTGAGGCGCTGGCCGACGAACCGTCTCGCGGTGCCATCTGGCACCTGCGCTTGGCAAGTTCCAATCTGCCGCTCATCATGGAGAACCAGCACCCGTTCTATGCGAACGGCCTGAGCTTCATCCACAACGGCGATATCTCGGACGCCAATGGCCGCAACATCGTCACCAACCGCTCATACCCGGTGAACCACAGCGTGTTCCTCTCCACCGGCGGCCGTTCCGACTCCGCCATCTTCTTCGCGGTGATTCTGGAATACATCGGCTTCGGCTTCTCGCTCGACGAGGCCGTGGCCCGGGCCGTGCGCGAACTGCGCCAAGCCTACCCGAAGTCCAGCTACAACTGCATGATTCAGTCCGAGGACCAGCTCATCGCCCTGTGCGCCGCCGGTCGTGAGAAGACCAGCCCGCGCATCGTGGAAATCTACGATGAGTACGGCCGTGGCGAGCAGGCCGCCGACTACCGTGTGATGCGCTACCGTGAGCTGCGCGACGACAACGGCGACTCCGCCGGTGTGGTGGTCTCCTCTTCCGGCTACGAGCAGGAAGGCTGGAACGTGCTGGAGAACGACCAGATGATCATCGCCTCCAACCGCAACGGCACCTACCGTCTCCGTTCCATCTGAAATAGCTTCATAAGCCCCCTCTGACGAAGGGGCTGTCAGCCGACAGGCTGACTTGGGGGAGAGACCCCTAGAGCCTCAAATCATCCGCATCCCATACTTCTCCGCCAACGCCGGAATATCCGGCACGCCATACTTGGCCACCAGATCCAGCCATCGCTGTTTGTTCTCTCCGCCAAATCGCTCGGCTCGGGCCGTATACGCCTCGACCTGCAGGAACTTCGGCGGCACTGACTTGCTATGGAACTTGTCGGCGTACATCACCACTTCCTGCTCGAGATTCATCGGCACATAGTCGGCTGGTGGCAACGGCAGCTCCTGGCGCACCACATCCTCGCGCGTAAGTCCCACGCCGGTATGGTTGCGGCAGAACTGGGCGATGGACTCGTCCACGCCCTCGTCGAGCAGATACTCGTAGCCCTTAAGACCGTGCAGAATGTAGCGTTTCTTGCTGAATTTGAGCGGTTCGCCGTCAGAGCCGTCATGCTTGAACACGCGGTAGGTGCCGATGTCATGCAGCAGTCCGCCGATGAGTACCAAATGCTCGTCGAGCAGACGCGGCGGCACATGGCCGCCGGTGACGCCTGCGGTGGGCGGTACCTCCGCGTCCTTCGGTAATGTGCAGCGGCGCGTGAACAGCGCGTTCTGCCGGCGCACGATCTGGCAGCCGATGGTCGCTACAATCACGCAATGCGTGTGCACCAGCTCGTACGCCGCCTTGGACGGCGCGATTTTGCGGTGCAATTCGTCGATCTGCTCCAGTGTGGGAATATATCCGGTCATAATTATCAGGTTTCGCCTCGTACGGTCAGATTTATCCTCAGATTAGCGCGGCAATGAGCCGCAGCATTGAAAAACCCCTGTGATTCGGCAATACGAATCACAGGGGGCTCTATGGTCTGAACATCAGATTTCGAAGAGTGTGTCGGCTGCTTCGGCGATTTCGCGCGACGCAGTGAGCACGATAACGCAGTGCTTCGGGTCACCGGTGTGCGCCAGCTTGGCCAGCGCGGCGAACACGGTCACCTCGTCATCCGCGTTCAGCCCTCGTGTCGGCTCGTCGAGGATCAGCACTTCGGCTTCGGTGCTGATTGCACGGGCGATGGCCACCAAACGCTGCTGTACCAAAGGCAATGTGCCGACGGCCACGCCGCTGGTGGCCTCAGAGAAGCCGACCTTGGCCAGCAGTTCGCGGGCGATTACCGGCTTGGGCTTCAGGAAGTTGCGGTTGGACGCATTCATGGCGTACAGCACGTTTTGTTCGGCGTCGAGCTTCGGCTGCACGGCGTGCAGCTGCGGTACGATGCCCAGACGGTGGCCGCGCAGTTCCACGGGCTCGAGCTCAACAATGTTGGCGCTCTTGTTCATCACCGTGCCAGACGCCGGCGTGGTCAAACCGCTCATCACGCCCATCAGCGCGCGACGCTTGGCGTCGGCGGTGATGCCCGAATCGGGGTCGTCGCTGATCAGCAGCGCGTATGCGTGTCCGGAATAGCAGAAGAAATTCGCGCCATCGAGGATGTTGACCTTGCCCTTGGGTCCGGCGACCGTCACCTTGTTCAGGGCGAAGGTCGGGTAGGTCTTGAGCAGAATGTCGTCGGAACCGCCGCCCACCAACACGCGATCGATACGTGAGGCCAGCGTCATGGTGGGTTCGGACGCTTTGCCCTGAGGCTCCGCATGCTCGGCCAATGCGTCTTTGTGATCGGTTTTGGCCAGTCGGAGTGTTTCGTTGACGCGGGCGGCATTGCGCTCGGTCACTTCGGCGGATGCGTTGGCCGAAGCGATGGCGTCTGCTTCGGCCTCGCTGGTCTCGTCGGTTTCTCCGGTTTCGGCAGATGCCAGTGCGCTGTAAATACCATCGTCAACAGTGCCTTCGTCATCAACGTCATCGAAGGTCACGCTGAACTGCATGGAGTCAGCTGGAACGGATTCAATGGCGTCGTTCGTCTCAGTCTCAGAAGTCGCTTCGTCAGCCGTTGCGTCAGTGGTCTTCTCGAGTTCCTGATCGTTGTTCCTGTCGCTCATGCCTGTGCCTCCGCATCGTCGGTTGTGGTGGTCGTCTTGTTGGTCTCGCTCACGGTGCCCCAGTCGCCATCGGCGGCAAACAGCTTGTTCGCGCTGAAGAACGCAAGGCGCAGGGCGGCAAGAATCGCCAGGATCAGGATTGAACCCAGTCCATACCAGACCATGGTCCAAATCAGGCCCGATGTCACCGGGGTGGCATGGCCGGATGCCAGGGCAGATCCGATCGGATTGGCGGCGAACGCGCCTCCGACCAGACCAATCACGTAGAAGGGCAGGGTGACGACGAACACTTCCAGCATGAACTGCCATCCCAAACGCCCGCGAGTGACGCCGGACACCAGTGCCATGCCGATCTCGTCGTCACGCTTGGACGCCCACACGCCCGACAGCACGAGGATGAGCAACAGCACGCCGCCCACGGCAACCAACACAATGGTGCCGGTCTTCGCGCGCGAGGATAGCGTATCCAGCGGCTCCAGAGAAGCGTTGTAGGATTCCAGCGAGGGGGAAGAGAACTCGTAACCCTTGGCGGGCAGCTTGGACTTCTTGAGGGTGGATACCAAGGACTTGTATGTAGCGGAATCACCGGCGTCGAACACCACGTCCAGATCCGGGACTGCCCAGCCGGAGACGGTCTTGTCGGTGGACTGTGGGTCGAGTCCGGCCTTGGCGAAGGTCTGATAGTTGGTGAAGATCGCGTTCTCGCGGTTGCGGGCGGCCGTCACCGGATTGGCGACGGCGGATTCGGATGTGTACTTGTAGATGCCGCGCACCTTGAGTTTGGCCGTGGTCTTGGCGTCCGAGGCGGCCGCCACCTCGAGCGTATCGCCCACCTTCAGGTTGTTGGCGGAGGCAAACGCTTCAGAGACCAGTGCGCCGGTGGTGTTCGGGTTGGAGGACTGGTTGTTGTAGCTCAGGTCCTTGCCGTCCACGATTTCGAAGGTGCCGAGGTCGCTGGCCTTGGCGGAATCCTTGGTCCAGAAGGCTCGCCAAATGAGCTGGCCGCCGGTCTCGTCATCGGAGGCCGAGCCCAGCGATCCGCCGTCCAGGGCCTTCAAATCACCGCTCACGCGGGCCGGCACGGTTTCGGTAACCGTGAAGTTCAACGAGTTGGTGGCCGACTGGACGAGCGTGGCGTATTCGGTGTATGAGGTCCACGTCATGTAATGCTTGGTGGAAGCCGAGTCCGTAGCGGAGACCTTCTTCCACGTAGCCGCAGTCGGGCGAATGGCCAACGTGGCCTTCTGCTGATCGTACGCGGTGGTGTGTGCGTTGGTATCTTCTTGAATGATGGCCAGTCCGGCGACTGTGCCGAAGGTGACCGCCAAGGTGATGAACGCGGTCAGGGCCGTACGTCCTTTAGAACGTGTCAGGGCCCGCCAGGCATTGCTGAGGACGAACATGTAATTACCTCTCCCGTTCTCCTAAGCCGAACAAATCAATACGGCTCTAACTATTGTTGCGTTTAGTGACCGTTTTCTTGCGCAATACTGTTATACCCCTCAATGAAGTCTGAGAACATTCTGACAGCGATGTGGTAGTCATGCGGGGATTTGCACCCGGTATGGGATAAATCCTCGGTCTATTTCGGTGGCATCGGTACACTGGCATGAGATATGCGTGGCGTCACGTGTGCTCCGGCATGTCTGCGATTCCGGATTTGCCCGGAGTCCGGCATCCGGAAGCGTGGCCTCGCGCCGCTGGATAAGAGTATGAGCTGAGCAGATTTTCGGGCAGGGTAAGTATGCGATTCACTTCAGGGCATTCGAGCCATAAGGCTGTGGGGCGTAGGAGAAGACGTCATGCCGGTAACGGAAAATTCAATCGCTCCGCATCTACGAATAGCGCTGTGAATCAGCAGACGGGTCCCGTAAACCTGAAGACTCCCCAGCACGTGGGTGGTAACGGCCGTTCGCTGATCAGCCGTACGCCGATATGGGCGCGAGTGGTGGTTGTACTGCTGCTGACGTTGCTGGCCAGCGTCACCTGTGTGGGCACGCTCTACGCGGCATCCGTCTCGAGAATGGCCACGGATGCGCAGCGTGTACTGACATCCGCCGAAAGTCTGGCCAATTCGGCACTTGGCTGTGGCAGCGATAAGAGTCTGTCGGACATCTCCCAAGAGCTGGTCAATGCCACCAATGATCTCAATGCGGAGCTGAACGGCCCACAGTGGGACTTCTTCCGCGACCATTCGCGATTCGGAAGCGACATCACCGCCGCCCGCGAAATGCTGGCTTCCGTGGATACGCTGGTCAACGGTCCGTTCACTGATCTGCTGAACCTGTCCAACCGATTGCAGGGCTTCTCCCTGAAGAATGGCTCGGTGGACGTCAGCGCCCTGATGGATATGCCGGATATCGTCAAGCAGGCGCATAAGGATATCTCGCAGCAGCTCACCAAGCTCAACAAGGTGCCGACTCCGAGCGTCGCCAAGGTGGCCACCGTGCTCGAAACCGAAAAGGCTGCGCTCAAGACCGTGGATTCGATGCTCGGCGAATACGATGGCCTCATTAACTTGCTACCGCAACTGCTTGGCGAGGACGGCAAGCGCACGTATTTGGTGATGGTGCAGAACCCGGCCGAGCTGCGTTCGGCGGGCGGCATGGTAGGCACCATCGCCGCAATCACGGCAGATAAGGGCACGATTACCATCGGTGATTTCGCCACCACTTCTGGTTGGGACATTCCTGAGGAGCCAATGGATGATACGGTGCTGAAGGAGCGCCAGGTATTTGGTGGCACTTTTGACCAGTACCCGGCCACCACGACCATCGACCCCGAATTCCAGCGTGTGGCACAGATGAACAAATACATGTGGCTGTATCAGAAAGGCAACGAAGACGAGAACGTAGCGGGTGTATTGTCACTCGATCCCGTATTTCTCCAGGCATTGCTGGGAGCCACAGGCGAGGTCAAGCTTTCGGACGGCCGAGTGCTGGATAGCACCACCACGGTGCCGTTCTTCGCTTCAGACCTGTACACGGATTACCCGGACTTCGAGCAGCAGAACAACTTCGTTTCCGAAGCGGCTCAAGCAATTATGAACCATGTGCTTGGCAACGCGAATGCTTCCACCGCATCCCCGCTGTTGAAGGCAATTAGAGATACCAGCGCTAGCGGTCATTTCAAGCTGTGGATGGCTGATCCGGATGAGCAGGAGGCGCTGATTGCCACCGGACTTATCGACGATAAGGCCAGTGGCGAGTTGTCTGCTGACAGTCAGGTGCCCGAAGCCGGCATCTATCTTTCGGAGCTGCAGCAAGGCAAGCAGGATTGGTATCTGAAGACCTCCACCACGGTCACCAAAACCTGCGGTGACGTCTCGGCCAGCCAGAACGCCCTGTATTCTGGCGTGCTGGATAAGCGCATCACGACAGCCGTGCGTAACACGCAGCTGGGGCAGTTTACGGAAGATCAGCTCGGTGACGAATACACGGTCACCTTCACCATGAAGAACACGCTGACTAAGGCTAAGGCCGAATCGTTGCCTGATTTCGTTAATGGCGGCTCGGAGAATCCAGTGCTCGGCGGCATGTTGTACCGCGTGGTGCTTACCGCCCCGTACGGTGGCGAAATCACCGCTGTGCAGGCTGATATAGATTCATGGGGTACCAACACCGCGAGCCTGTATGACCGTCAGTACATTATGTTCAACCAGCAGTGGATCGAGCCCGGAAAAGAATTGACGATTGCTTATACCGTTCGGGTCAGCAGCGATGCCACACATCCACTGAACGTGGTAACCACGCCGGTGGTGAATGCGGATGGCGTCGAGACGGGCTCCAACGGTAATGTGACCGATGAGTGCACGGCGGATACGAACGGCGCCGATGGTGCGAACGACGACAAGAACGGCGGCGCGGACGGCGGCGCGGACGGCGGCAAGAACGACGCGCATAAGGACGCGTCCTCCGATCCCTCGGCCGGCCTGGACGCCTTGGACAAGTTGAAGAGCCAGATCAGCTGCCCGGTCGATCTGAAGTCCCTGGCGGGATCCATGTGATGACCATGCCCGATTCCGTTTCCGGCGTCGCCGGCAAGCCGCGCGACGTGAACTACGATCTGCTGCGCGTGGTGGCGATGTGTCTGGTCATCGGCGTCCACGTGATCAACAACTACATGCCCGTCAAGATGACCCTCGCCGGCAGCGCGGAAGTGGTGCGGTTTGTGCTGTTCGCATTGTTCATGGTCTGTAATCCACTGTTCATCATGGTGTCGGGCCGGTTCAACCTCACGTTTGACGTCAATAAGCCAAGTACCGATAAATCATCCTCGCATGGGCTCAAGCCGTATGCGCGCTACTATTACAAGCGCTTCATCTCGCTGATTGTGCCGTACCTGCTGTATGCGGGAGGCATGGGATTCGTGGCCTATCTGGTCGTGGACCATCGCTCGCTGGGCGGGGCTGTGTCCGGTACATTGTTCGATCTGTTTTCCGGGTATGACGATTCCGTCTACTGGTTCGTGTTCATGCTTGCCGGCTTCGTGCTGGCAACGCCGTTCTTGGCTGTGATGATGCGCGCGATAGGCCGTTCAGGGGCCTGGCTATTGATTGGTTTGGCCGCCGCGGTGGCTGCTGCCGAACAGATCTGCAACCTCACTGGATACCCGCTGCTGTTCTTGCAGTCGTTCCCATGGCGAAGCCTGTTGTTCTATTACCTACTGGGGTATGTGTTGGAATTCTATCCGCTGTCCGCGCGGATAAGGCATGTGCTGTACGCGATGGCCCCGTTTGCGTTGGCTTGGACCGTGGGCACGCGATACCTGTTCCCGGGGCAGCCGGCGCAGGTCAACCGGACGTTGACTGTGGCGTACGCCATTGTGGTGGCCGCCGTGTTCCTGTTCTTCCGCTATGACGTGCATGTCAAATCAGCGCGGTTGCGCAAGGTGATTATCTGGCTCGCCGGGTATTCCTACACGATTTATTTGGTGCATTCGCCGCTGTCCAAGGTGCTGATCGGCCCGCGGATGCCTGTGCCTACAGATGGATGGTCGTATGCGGGTATCAGCGTGCTGATGTTTGGCGCTACGTTGCTGGCGGCGCTGCTATTTGCGGTGATTGCCGATACCGTGGTGCTTAAGCCCGTGCAGTGTCTGCTGCGGAAGGTGCGGCTGTAGATTCGGATGCGGCGCGTGAGGAGCGCGGCGTTGTGTGGCTTGCACGACTTGCGTGACTCGCGCGCCGCCGCAACCCGGCAACGCATTCGCAAGCGCAGAGCATGAAGATGCCGCTTAATGGCAGGAAGTAGCGGAACTGCACGCCGTCCACGCCAGTCGCGTCGGCGGGCGTATATTGCAGCCACAAGGCCAGATACGTGAGCAGGATGATGCCGGTGGCTACTGCGCAGGCGTACCATCTTGCCGATGGTCACCTCTTCGTTATAGCAAGGCAGGAGAACGGCGACGGTCTCATTTTCGCCTCAAGCAGGGGGCATTGCTATACGCGTTGACTCGTATGATGAGGACAAAATAGATACAATCCAAGCACTGTAGGAGGGGCCGTCACGCTGGCCGCCGGTCCCTCCTACAGTGTGGTTTCGATGCGGTAACGGGGGCGATGTTTGGATTCCATATAAATCTTGCCGACGTATTCGCCGACGATGCCGAGGGAGAGCATGATGAGTCCGCCGATGAGCCAGATGGAGATCATCATGGACCCCCAGCCGGCGATGGCGTGGCCGAACCCGAGCGAGACGAGCACGTACACGAACATGCCAATCGCTACCAGGATAGACAGCAGTCCGGCACCGGTGACGAAGCTCAGCGGCTTCGTGGAGAACGAGGTGATGCCCTGAATCGCGAAGGCGATCATCTTCTTCAACGGATATTTGGATTCGCCCGCTTCGCGTTCGCCGCGCTCGTAGTAGACTTTGCTGGTCTGGTAGCCGAGTGTGGGCACGATGCCACGCAGGAACAGGTTGACTTCGTGGTATTCGCTGAGCGCGTCGAGCGTCTCGCGGCTCATGAGACGGTAATCGGCGTGGTCGGGTACCGTCTCGGCGCCCATCCACTCGAACACCTTGTAGAAGGCTTCGGCGGTGGTGCGCTTGAACCATGTGTCCTTCTTGCGTGCGGAACGCACTCCGTAGACAATCTCGTTGCCGTTGCAGAATCCGTCGATGAACCCGTCGACCGCGTTCACATCGTCCTGCAGGTCGGCGTCCATGGAGATGGCGGCGTCACAGCCGTAGGCGCGCGGTCATGAGCCCGGCGAGGAGCGCGTTCTGATGGCTGCGGTTGTGGGAGAGCTTTACGCCGCCGAACAAGTGTGCGTCGCGTTCGTGCAGATTGCGGATGATGCTCCAGGTGTCGTCTTTGGAACCGTCGTCGACGAACAGGATGCGGCTTTGTTTGCTGATCCGTCCGGTTTCGGTAAGATGTGCGACTTTGGCGGCCAGCACGTCGGCCGTGTGCACGAGCCCTTCCGCCTCGTTGTAGCAGGGAAGCACAAAATACACGACCGGCTGGTCGCGGCGGTCGGCGCGCTCGCCGGAACCATCGCCACCGGCGCTCGTGATGTCCGCTTTCTGCGTGTTTGTCTCGAAGATTATCTTCCCATCCTCATACTCAGTTCGAAGCCGTCTCATCCCGGTTCCGGCCCATGCTCATGTGCTATAGATAGTTTAGCTGTTTGCGTAATGCCGTGCGTGATTTTCTCGGTTCGGTCAATTTCGATATTTACATGTTGATGCTTGCGTTCAGGTTCCTGTTGCTGTTCGGCATGCGTATTCGTGCCGCTTGTCATAAACCGGTTCTTGATGTCATGAGCTTATCATGATGCAATCATGATAAGCTCATCATAGAGTATTTATCTTCACGTTATCATGAGATTTCAGACGTGGGTTTGGGGTCGATTGGAGTCGACTGCTTGGATCCATGTGGTCGCAACAAATAAGACAAATAAGCTGATCAAGGGGGATGATGATGTGGACGAATGACGATATCGCCGAGGTGCTGGAACATCTACGCGTTCAAGGCAACGATGACGCCCGTTTCGAGGCGAAATCCTGTGCGCGGACCATCGGCACCAGCGTGTGGGAGAGTGTGAGCGCGTTCGCCAACACCAAGGGCGGCGTGCTGTTGTTGGGAATCAGCGAGGACGGGGATTTCTCGCCTGTTCCGGGATTCGACGCCAACCATATTGCATCACAGTTCATGGATGGTATGGGAGATGGCAATCCGCAAGGAGCACGGTTGACGAATCCTCCGGAGTATGACGTTTCCCGATGCGAGCAGAACGGCTTGTCGTTCCTGGTCATCGACATCCATGAAAACGGCATTCAGCACAAACCCTGCTATCTTACGGCGAGAGGGCCGCAAACCGGTGGGTACCGCCGTATGGACGACAAGGATTTGAGATTGTCGCCAACCGAAGTGTTCGAAATGACCCATGCCCTGACGCCCAGTTCCGCGGATCGTATGGTTGTCCCTGAAGCCGACGTCTCCGATCTGAATGCCGAGGCGGTGGACAGGGTGCTTGCCGAGCATCGTAATTCCAAGGCGTTGCGCGGGACTGATACTCGTCTTGAGCGCATGACCAGATTGAATATGGTGAACAAGGTTGGAGAGGTGCGTCTTGCGGGACTGTTGGCCGCCGGACAGTACCCGCAGCAGTACTATCCCAAGCTGATCATTGACGTCGTCGCACATCCGGGTGTCGAGAAATCGGCGGTTGAGGGTCCGCGTTTCGTGGATCGTGTGCAATGCGACGGCAATATGCCGGAGGCAATCGAACAGGCGGTGGAGGCTATCGCCAAAAATCTGCGGGCTCCCACGTTCGTCGTGGGGGTCGGAGCCCGTACCGATAGCGAGATTCCAAAGGAGGTGCTGCGCGAGGTCGTCGCCAATGCCGTGGTTCACAGGGAATATGATGCGCAATTCCTCGGAGAATCCGTGACCGTGGACATCTACCCCGATCGGGTGGAGGTGTCGAATCCTGGCGGATTATGGGGTGGGGTCACGCTGGCCACGATCGGCAGCGGCGTGTCATGCTGCCGCAATGCGACGTTGATGCAGCTGCTTCATCAGATACCGTATGACGATGCGAATGATGTGACCGTGGAAGGCGGTGGCTCCGGCATCCCTCTGGTGATTCGCGAGATGAAATCCCATGCACTGGGGGGACCTGTGTTCCGCGCGACTCCCGATCGGTTCACGGTCGTTCTTGGACGCTACGGCGTGGAGCAGCAGGAGAACCATGACTGGCTTGATCATGTGGGCGTCCCCTTGACTCGTCATGAACGTATGGCGTTGCTCTTGTTGAAGAGGCATGGCGATATGACGGTTCCGCAGTTGCATGTCGCGCTGTATCTGGATTCCGACGACATCAGGGTGATTTTGCATAGATTGGTCCAAGCGAGGCTGGCCGATGAAATCGGCCCTGATCGGTACACACTAGCGGAGAAGGTCGATGGTGGGGAGCCGAGTGGGGGCCGTAAGGGTCTTACGGCATCGGAATCCGCGATACTGTCCGTATTGTCGGCGGATAAGCCACTTGATGTCCACGAAATCGGCCGTCGCTCGGGGAAGGGCCTTCCTACGACGCGTAAGGCGTTGAGCCGGCTCGTTAAACGTGGACTCGTTCTCGCCACTGCGCCGCCGCGCAGTAGAAACAGGAAGTATCTTCTCAAAAGATAGGATGATGCCGTCGCTGGAATGTATGGCGGAGCTCCGCCGATTTTGCCCGCTTCGCTCCGTCTGTCTTATCCGCCTTGCTCATTAGACTGGAGCACGGTCGAAAACGTTGTGATTACGCCTGTTTGCGCCTGCCTGTTCCCCGCGTGTGAGAGTCCGTCGACCATCGGAACGCGTGGCGGTGTGCGGGTGCGCGGGATGGGTGCGTCAAGGAGTTACGCATGGTGGAAAAGAAGCGGTTCGACGGCTCGGATGCGAAGGGTACGACGGGCATGCTGCGTGCGTTGCGTGCGCGCGTAACGGCATCCGGCGCGGTGCGCGGTGTGACTGCGGCGATGGCGTCCGTCGCGGCGATGGCGATGTTGGGCGCGGTGTGCGTCACTCCGGCCAGCGCACTCGCGGATGTGAACGCCGACGCGGACGCGTCCGGCGTCCGGTCCGCGACTTCCGCGACGCGTCCGGTCGCGAACGGTGTGACGGTCGCCGATGAGACGGCTGCCGACGCGATGCCGGACAATCCGGATGCCGAGCTGCCGGACAAGGTGTCCGCCGAGATTTCCGATGACGCGACGGTGGTGTCCGAGCAATATGCGGCTACGCCGGAAGGCGAGTTGAAGGACATCGAGACGGGCGAGACGGTCACCGATCCGAAGATCGTGGGCACGGAGAGCAAGCAGCCCGATCCGTTGGCGAAGACGGATGGTGAGTCGTTCATTCCGGTGAGTGCCGCGGATGTGAAGGAGAAGGTCGCTGCGAACGGCGGTGACGTGAACGCGGTCTCCTCGAAGACGCGCGCGGCCAACGCGTCGGTGAAGCTCGCCGCGTTGCAGAACAACGAGTACGGTGCGCACTGGGGCACATACAACGGTACGCAGGCGTTCTTCGACGCGCGCAACAACCTGTTCGCCCAGCAGGCGAAGGGCGTGATCGACGTGTCCGTGTGGCAGAACACGATTGACTGGCAGGCGGTGAAGAACGCGGGCGTCGAGGGCGCGATCATCCGTCTGAGCTACGGCTGGGGCAATGGTTTCGACGCGCAGGCGAAGCGCAACATCAGCGAATGCAAGCGTCTCGGCATCCCGTTTGGCGTGTACGTCTTCTCGTATGCGGAAAGTGCGGCCGACGGTGCGTCCGAGGGCGCAGACGTGGTGAACCTGCTGCGCCAGGCGGGCGTGAACCCGGGCGACCTGAGCTACCCGGTGTTCTACGATCTGGAGAACTGGACGTACACGGGGCACAGGAGCCCGACGAGTCCGAGCGTGTACGACGGCATCGTCAACTCCTGGTACGGCAAACTGCAGGCGGCCGGTTACAACAATCTGAGCGTCTACTCGTACACGAGCTACCTGAACAGCGCGCTCAACAGCTCCAACATCCACGGCAAGACCCGTTGGGTCGCCCAGTATGGCTCCACCATGCAGTACACCGCGTTCCCCACCAACGACCGCGGCTGGCAGTACACGAGCGGCGGCAAGGTCAACGGTATCAGCGGCAACGTGGACCTGAACGCGTTCGGGAATAAGACCCCTGTAACGCAATATGTTGAGGTGGAAAAGGACGGAAAGTGGTACTACGTCGATACTGCAACCGGCAAAAAGGCTACCGGTTGGCAGCGGCTTTCGTCGAGCGGCGGCAAGTGGGTGTATTACGATCTTTCCGATGGGCATATGCTGTACGGAGAGCGGCAAATTGGCGGTAAATGGTATTACCTGAATCCGGGTACAGGTGCGCGCGCAACGGGTTGGGTATATCTCAAAGTCGGTGCGAATAAGTGGGTCTACTATGGTTCGGACGGTGCAATGCTGTACGGCGAACAAAACATTGCTGGTAAATGGTATTACCTGAATCCCGATAGCGGAGCGAGGATGACCGGCTGGGTCGTTTTGCCGGATGACAGGAACGTGTATTATGCGCCGTACATGCTGTATGGCGAGCAGAAGATTAATGGTGCTTGGTATTACCTGGATCCGGTGACCGGCGCTCGCAAGCAGGGCTGGCAGCGGCTGAAATCCAACGGCGGTAAGACCGTGTATTACGGTTCCGACGGAAAGATGGCATACGGAGAACAGACGATTGACGGGAAACAGTATTATCTGAAACTTGGTACCGGTGCACGTTTCGCCGGATGGCGACGAGTCGTGACTACGCGTGACCATCGTGGCGATAAGTGGGTGTACTACGGTTCAGATGGCGCGATGCTGCACGGAGAAGGAAAGGTGTCGGGTTACTGGTACTTCTTCGATGATGGCACCTCCAAGTCGAACGGACGTGTGACGTACGGGTGGAAAAACCTCGGCTCCAAAATCGTGTATTACAGCTGGCCTGAAGGCAAGATGCAGTATGGGGAGCAGAAGATTGGCGGTGCTTGGTATTACCTGAATCCGATGACCGGCGCTCGTAAGACAGGCTGGCAGTATCTGAATTCCAATGGGGGCAAGACCGTATACTATGGCTCCGATGGAAAGATGGTGTATGGCACGCAGTATATCGACGGGCAAAAGTACTACTTCGACCCGGTGACCGGAGCGAAGCGGTAGGAGTGTGCAAGGGGTTCTGGGCCGTTATCTCGGTTTCAAACCCCTTGCAATAAGTGGAATTATTTAGATTGTACTTTAAGTTGGCTGTAAATCATTTTGCGATTAGTGAAGATGGTATCATGCCATCCTGCAGCTGCGTAAGGTATCAGCAGCAAGAAATAGGGGAGCACATAATCCGATTTAGTTTCCCAGAATAGGTGGAAAGTGAATCCACCAAGAAATATCACAATCAGAGTAATTTGTTTAGTGGTCAAGCCCCTCCATCTAAAGATAAGACAATAGGATGCGCCAATATAGATAATATTCTGTATAATGTCGCAATATACTATATATATGGCGTGCAACCCGCCACGCATTATCTCATGCTCTAGCTTTGATTGTGTTAGGTCCGCACGCTCTCCGCCGGTGCCGCCATATGAAATCCATAGGGACTGAAATGTTGGCTCAGCCCATGTAGTGGCTACCTTTCGAGTGAAAAAATGCGCAGCATATAGGGGGTCCTGTGTGAATGCCTGGATGCGTTGGGCTATAGCCTCCTTTGCCATTGCATCTACCTGATTATTGTCGTGAGGAGCTTCCTTGTAAATGTTTACAACATAATTGTTGTACCATCCTGGCGCACGGTCGCGAGACTCTTGTAGGCCCATGGCAATCCAAGCCGTTTTGGGGGTCGGGTTGTCCAAAGGAACGTTGATTCGACTTTCCATAAGGAAGATCGGTATCGCCGAAGCCGCTATATATGCGACTGCCCCCAATATGATGAATGTGATGACTAGAACGCGTTTATGCGCAAACAAGATGACAAGCCATATAAGTTCGATCCCGATAAGGAAGATGAGACTGTTGGGCTTAAACCAGAGTGCAACGAAGAGACAAGCCGCTGACAATGTGCCGTACGCAAGACGTTTTCTTATGTCGTCGCTTGCTTGAATGGCAGCCATCTGGAGCAGGCAGGCAAGGAGACAAAACGCGAGCGACGGTATGTTGCCATAAATAAATGTCGCGAATAAAATGAGGGGGAGGAATGCCGTGGACAATACAATGGTCGTTTTGGTGACGGCATCATTCTTGAACATTCTCTCCGTGATTTTACATAGAGTTTTCAATGAAACTATAATCATCAGGAGATTAAAAAGGCGAATCGGCAACATGTTGTTCATGCCGAAAAGTTGCCCCATTAGAGTGCAGAATAATATATACCCGGACTGGAATGGATATTGTTGTAGGTAGTCATTTGCATGCAGATTTCCCAAATCGTTGTTTTGTAGCCATATTGATAACGTGATTGAGGTGCCTTGATCTGCGACTGGAGATGTGGTTGCAATTGATAGCCAAGTCAATCCGATGAAAAGAGCTGTATAGGTCTGTATCCTATAGAACGTTTTCAACGAGGGAAGTCTCTTGAATTTTAAATGTTTGCCCGTATAGTAGGCTGCCCCCGCGAGAATGAAGAAGCCTACGGTTCCCGCGATGCTGTATTTGAGAGAATTTGTAGGCTTTTCAGAGTAATCCAAGGGGAAAATTATCGTATGAAATAGAGCGGCAATTCCTAGACAGGTGACAATCAGTGCGGCAAGGAGTGTGATAAATCGATTGAAAATGTCTTCTATTTTAAGATGCGTGTTTTCTTGCGTCGTTTTATTCATTAATGTTGCTCTTCACATCTGTATAATTATCATGTTGTCTTATAGGGGAACGTGTTGTGTAAGGGCTGATTGGGATTGCTGCCAAATCCTCGATTGCCGTTAACCTGAACCGTGTTAAGCCAACTCATGGCATCGCGTTTATTGGTTGTTGCGATATGGTGCAGCATCGCGAGGCGGAAGAGGATGGGGCCAATGCCTTTTTGCATAGGCGAACCTGTTGGCATCCACTATAAAGGTTTTGCGGTCGTTCTCGGCGATCACGTCGAGGATGATGCCGGTGACGATGAGCAGGAGGCCTACGATGACGAGCATGATGGCACCGATCAGCGTGGGGAAGTGGACGACCATGCCGGTGCCTACGAATTCGGCGGTGACCCATCCACACAACATGATGCCGATGATGCCGATGATCAGGCCGAGGGTGCCGAAGAACGGCAGCGGCTTGTATTCGCGGATCATGCGGAAGATGGTGCTCATCACCTTGATGCCGTCGCCTACCGTGTCTAGCTTGGATACGGAACCTTCCGGCCTGTCGCGGTACTGGATGGGCATTTCGAACAGACGCAGGTTGTTGTTCAGCGAGTGGATGGTCATCTCCGTCTCGACCTCGAAGCCGCGCGAAAGCACGGGGTAGGTTTTGACGAACGTGAAGCTGAACGCGCGGTATCCGGTCATGATGTCGGTGACGTGCGCGCGGAACAGGTGGTTGATGGAGCCGCGCACGAGACGGTTGCCGAAATTGTGGAACGGGCGCTTATTCTCCTGGAAGTATGTGGAGGAGAGGCGGTCGCCGATCACCATGTCGTAGCCTTCGAGCACCTTGGCGACCATGTCGGGCGCGGCGTCGGCGGGATAGGTGTCGTCGCCGTCGGCCATCACGTACACGTCCGCGTCGATGTTTTCGAACATGGAGCGGATGACGTTGCCCTTGCCTTGACGCGGCTCTTTGCGTACGATGGCGCCTTCCGCTGTGGCGATCTCGGCGGTGCGGTCGGTGGAGTTGTTGTCGTACACGTAGATGGCCGCGTCGGGCAGCGCCACACGAAAGTCGCGCACCACCTTGCCGATAGTTACCTCTTCGTTATAGCAGGGCAGGAGAACGGCGATGGATGGATTCTTCTCTTCAAGCATGGGTACCACTATATCCTTCTTGCTGGAGTATCTTGCAGATTGCTACGCCGAGAAAAGGGGTGCGCTACAACGTTATCAGTGGCCCGCATCGCATATGTGGAGAGTGGAATTCTCCGTATCCATTGGAGATTGTGGGTAGAGAATGGATACGAAGAACCCCCGACGTCGTGAACTAAAGCTCGGGTATCGTCTAGTCACAATTCCTTAAGCGTAAGTAAGGGAATGGTGGCAATCAGCGGTAGCGTGAAGAAAAGCGGCACTACATAGCGCACGCACATCACTGGCGCCAAAGCCAATGTCGCCCAATACAGGAGCGGGAAAGCCCAAGCGATGAGCAGGACCTTATTCCCTTTGCGCTTGATCAGAAGAATCACGGAAAGCAGTAATGCCAAAAACGGCAGAGCCGGGGATACCCAAACCGTCAACAACGGGTGTCCGCGGAACATGTTCCAGGTTCCGGCATAGAGCCATGCAAGATATCCCGGCAATTTGGTGGTCTCATTGTAGTCGGACACCTGATTCGTTGATCCGCCGGCATCAATGGTTTTGCCGAATTCATTCCACGGAGACAATCCGGTCCAACGGTTCACTGCCGAGCTCGTAGGGTATAGGTACCCGATTTCACCCCAAAGGAAAGCACGGACGTAATCGGACATGTGACCTTTCATCACAGAGAAGTACATCCTGACGTATCCCAAGGGATCCGAGTTGAAAGCCTCATCCAACAATGCCGCTTTAGCGGGGTCGGAAATCGGAGCCAAATAGCCGGACCCCGTTTCCGTATCGTAGAACATGCCAATAGGGGTAGGATCCCAAGGCTTGTCTGTGGTGCGTCCAGCCTCGAGGGCATCCAAGTCATAATAGGCGCCGATGCCCTGTATCTGCTCGTTCGTCAACGTGTCATAGTCGTACATATAGGTACGTGCAATTTGCTGAGAAGGCACGGACAGCATCTCTCGTGCGGAATCCGCGCGCGTGGTTGCGGTATTCGCGACCACACCGGAGAAGGCGGCCGATAAGATGAAAACCATTGCGATAGAGATCAACGCGGTCAGTCGTCGGCGCCACTGCCTCAAGAATGGCAGAGCAATGAGCATCACGATGATGGCCACATATACACCCTGCTTACGCATAAGGCACATGCCGAGTACGGAGAGTACCCACTTCGTGGCAAATGGCACTGAAGCTAGTGCTTCCGGAGTGCGGAGCATCTCAATCAGTAACGTCACCGTAAGGATGAAGAAGACAGCGAATAGGGAATCCTTGGCAGTGGTCACCGCATATGTCTGAATCACGGGATTGAACACCGTGATTCCATTCGCGAGCAGGACCAGCCATATAGGAGCGCCCCATTCGATAATCTTATTGGCCGCATACGCCATCGCGAAAGCAAGGGCCAACGCCTGCAACAGGCAGAATAGTGATACTCCCGCGTTGTATGAGCCGAACAACAGATTGCCAAGCTGCATAAGACCGACAAGCAACAATGTATGCGCTGCCGGCCAATGCAGATCGACAACGCCATCATTCAGAAGATACGTTGCCTGAATCGGGCCGTCGCTCGAATAGTTGCCGGGATAGAATGCAAGAAATGCGGGTATCCACAAGACGAAGATAGTGATGCCGAACAGCGCAACGCGTTTGTATGCGGTGAGATTCGTCAACCACAATGAGAATCTTGACGGAGATACCTCGATGCCTTTATGGCCGTCTTGATACCAATTCCACAGAACCAGTATCGCGGCAATTGCTATGGCTGCGGCGCAGCCATAGCAAAAGCCGCGAATCCAAAGCCAACTGTCTTTGAAGGACATCAGTCCTAAAGACCCATAAAAGGACCTGCCTACGGAAAACACCATACCGAGGGCAAAACCAATAATGGCTGACGCTACGACATCGATGCTCGTGAGTGAAGCCTTGGCCTGAGAAAGAATCTGATTGCTTGTTTTCAGAATCAACGGTTCTCCCTCTTATACTCACGGTTAAGCGTCTGATAGATAATGCCGAATTGCAGATTCGGATTCTCAAACGGCGCTTTCACAGTGAAGGCTTCCGGCCAACGGCTCATGAACTTGCCGCGCTCCTTCTTGAAGCGGATGGCCTTCTCGCCGGAGGCATCCGATCCGCGGGACACGGACTCGTAATGGTGGAGTTCGGCCGTGGGCACGAACACCACGCGCAACTGTTCACGAATCACCTTCAGGCAGAAGTCGACATCGTTGTAGTTCACCGCAAGCTCCTCGGTCATGCCATGAACCTTGTCGAAGGCCTCCTTGCTGACCATAAGGCATGCGCCAGTGACCGCTCCCAGATCACGAGCCAGCATGGTGGCTTCGAAATTGCCGGGATAGTTGCGGGACATCTGGTAGTACAGGTGGCCGGGGCCGTCCGGGCCGAAGCTGATGCCGGCATGCTGGATGGTGTTGTCCGGGAACAACAGCTTGGCGCCGGTGATTCCCACATCCTCACGCATGCAAGGTCCAAGCAGCTCCTCAATCCAGTTCGGAGTGATGACCTCGGTATCGTTGTTGAGCAGCAGGTAGTAGTCGCCTTGTGCCTGCTCGGCTCCGAAGTTGATGATGCGGGAGAAGTTGAAGGACGTCATACCTTCCAACTTCACAACCCTCACATGCGGGTCATCCTGTTGTGCCATCTCATAGTATTCGAAGGTGAACGGGTCCACGCTGTTGTTCTCCACGATTACGATCTCGTAGTTGTCGTAGGTCGTGAATTTACGAATCGAGGACAGGCAGTTGTGCAGAACCGGCACAGCATCCTTGTTCGGGATGATGATGGACACCAACGGGTGATCGCCGAGGCTGTAATCGACCTTGAAACGACGCGGCATAAGTGGTGAATCAACGACCTTGCCCTTGATGCCGCATCGCTCCAAATGCGTTTCGACGGAAAGACGGCTGCTGTCGAGCGTATAGTCCTTCTGGTCGGCACGAGCGGCGGTCGACTGGCTGTGGACGCGCCAATGATAAAGCACGCGAGGCTCATGATGCACGTACCGCGACTGCTCGCCGATGCGGAACGTCATATGCCAATCCTGCGAGCCGTCATACTCCTTGCCCGGCAATTCGAGCTTGTCCATGATGGACTTGCGTACGGTAAGGAAATGGCACACGTAGTTCATGCCCAACAGCAGATCTGGATTCCACTCGGTCTTGAAGAACGGCTCTCGATACTTGCCGTTGTCCAGCTTGTCCTCATCGCAATACAGCATGTCCGTGTCGGGATGCTCGTTGATGGCTCGCGTGTAGCAGAACAGCGCATCCGGCTCCAGTACGTCATCATGATCTAGGAAGCACAGGAAATCACCCGAAGCGATCTTGATTCCCTCATTGGTGTTCAGTGTGATGCCCTGGTTCTTCTCCAAGGTCACATGCTGAATACGATGGTCTTTCGCGCACAGTTCGTCCACGGCCTGATTGAGGTCGGCGACTTCCGGAGAAGCGTTCACCAGAAGCAGCTCCCAATTCCGGTAGGTCTGCTTCATGACGGAGTCGGCCATAGCATGCAGGAACTGAATCGGCGTCTTATACAACGGCACGATAATGGAATACTTCGGCTGGACATCGAAAACCGTGCGCTGCTGAATCTCCAGCTCGTTAGCCGAAGCGCGCTGGCGGGTACGGAACCACTTATCGTAATCGCCAGCGGCACAGGCCGGCTCCGTCTGTGTGGCCCACTGGTGGCGCATCAAGTGCGTTTGCGGCGGCAAAGAGCACAGGAACGAATCCTGACGGTCGCTGTCCGGGAACTTCACCCAGACGATGAACGTATCGACTTGGGGGATATGCAGCGAATAGGAGATCTTACGCACGCGCAATCCGGGAAGAGCCGGATCGGTGTCGAGCTCTTCGCCCATGCAAATCCAATCGCCCATGGAAATCTGGTTGCCTTGGCCGTCGAGCGCGATGATATCCACATAATCCTTCGCGCTTTCATCGCCTACCAGCGGAACGGAGACATGGCCGTGGATGATGTCTGTGGCATCGAGGTTATTGATAAGCGCATCCACAACAACATGTGAATCACCCAATAGCATCGCTTTATCGCAATTGCGAATCGTCGAAGCCTCCGCGTTATGCGACAGCCTATTGACATAGGACATCAGCTGCGCGGCTCGCCTGTTGAACGTTTTGGAACCCTGCGCGTGCGTGCGTCCATCCGCGTCCACCGCGCTCACGGACACCGTCTGAGATTGCGCGACGATGGGAAACACCGCGACCGGGCCGCTGGCGGCCTGTACGACCTTCGCAGGAACCTGCTTGCCGTCGGACGTGGTCGAGCTGATGCGGAACTGCCAATCGTCGGAGAGATGTTCCACGTGAATCGCGGAATAGATTTTGCCCGGTCCGCGCACCGTCGCGTCGAAATTCAGCGTTTCGATTTCGCCGGTGGTGCCTGTTGCAGTGGCAGGCCGCTGTCCGTCATCGGTGTTGCGGAAGTAGACGCGCTGCAGATCGATGCCGTCATAGCCCTTGTCATACAGATACGTGAGGTACATGCCGCAAATGCGCTCTCCAAGGTAGCCGGAGACACGGCGAGCCACCGGAGAATAATGAGAGAAGTCGCGCATCTTCTCGTGCGTGGACAGCACGTCGAACAGGAACGCGGAGTATGCGCGGAACAGTTCGCGACGCATCACGAACATATTGCAGACATATACCTTCGTCTGGTTGAGATACTTCTGCGCGCTCGGCCAGATATCCGGGTACTTCAGACGGATGTTATCCATCACGGTATCAAGGTCTTCGATATGGTGGCCGAAGGAATCCCGGTACTGTTCGTAGACGGTGGTTTTCTCCAACGCTTCGATCGGTTCGGGGGCGATGAAATCATGGGCGGTGATGACCTTGCGCATGGCTTCCTCATTGAAGTCGATTCGCTGCAACGTCTCATCGTCATTGCGGTCGAACGTCACATCACCGAAAATGAACGGCTCGTGATGAATCGGATATTCGGTTTTGGAGAAGTTGAAGTACCTGCGGTAGTGCAGGAAGCCGTAATAATCCGCGTCGGTGTTCTGCCAAGCCCAATACTGGCCGGTCAGCTCGCAGTAGGAGCGGTTCTTCTCGGAGATGGAATCGCCCTCATCATCATGCAGCAGATTGGGCATCCGGGAAGCGGCGAGAGCCGCTCCCACCTGAATGGGCTGCAGCAGGGCATTGTCGGGAATATGCGTGTCCAGTTTATGACAGGAGACGAACAGCTTGATGTCTTCAGACATGGATGAGCTACTTTCTTTCGCTGACAGATGCTGTGTCTAGGATACGTCGTTCCCTCTATGTGAGGAATCGACCGGAGCAACGGCCACAGAGGCTACACGTCACCGATGTCGTCCGTACGGGCGCAACGGTACCATAGTGCCCATGGCTGATGAAGTGTTTACTCCTCATAACATCATTGTGACCGGTGGCTGTGGGTTCATCGGGTCGAATTTCGTTCATTACGTGTACAACAACCATCCGGACGTGCATGTCACGGTGCTGGACGCGCTGACGTATGCGGGCAACCTGGAGAACATCAAGGGCATCTTGGGTGACCGCGTGGAGTTCGTGCATGGGAACATCTGCGACGCCGAGCTGCTCGACAAGATCGTGCCGGGTCATGACGCGATCGTGCACTACGCGGCGGAATCCCACAACGACAACTCGATCGCGAACCCGGAGCCGTTCCTGAAGACGAATGTGGAGGGCACGTTCCGCCTGTTGGAGGCGGCCCGCAAGTACGATGTGCGCTACCACCACGTGAGCACGGACGAGGTGTACGGCGACCTGGCCCTGGATGATCCGAACAAGTTCACGGAGGAGACCCCGTACCATCCCTCGAGCCCGTATTCGTCGACGAAGGCGAGCTCGGACCTGCTGGTGCGCGCCTGGCACCGCACGTTCGGCATCCGCGCCACGATCAGCAACTGCAGCAACAACTACGGCCCATACCAGCATGTGGAGAAGTTCATCCCCCGCCAGATCACGAACATCCTCGAGGGATTGCGCCCGAAGCTGTACGGCAACGGGGAGAACGTGCGCGACTGGATCCACACGGACGACCACTCCACCGGCGTGTGGACCATCCTGACCAAGGGACGCTTGGGTGAGACGTATCTGATCGGCGCGAACGGGGAGCGCAACAACATCACGGTGCTGCGCGACATCCTGACCGTGATGGGCCAGGATCCTGACGCATTCGACTGGGTCAAGGACCGTCCCGGCCACGACCGCCGCTACGCGATCGACAGCACGAAGCTGCGGACCGAGCTCGGCTGGAAGCCGACGCACACGGACTTCCAGAAGGGCCTGGAACAGACCATCAAGTGGTACACGGACAACCGCGACTGGTGGGAGCCCGCGAAGGCCGCTACCGAAGCCAAGTACAAGCAGCAGGGACAGTGATCGGGTATGGTGTTTGATTTCGAGAAGGAGCTGAAGGTCACGGAGACGAACATCCCGGGGCTTTTGGTGTTCGATCTGCCGGTGCATGGCGATAACCGCGGCTGGTTCAAGGAGAACTGGCAGCGTGCGAAGATGACCGCGTTGGGCCTGCCGGATTTCGGTCCGGTGCAGAACAACATCTCGTTCAACGCGACGAAGGGCGTGACGCGCGGCATCCATGCGGAGCCGTGGGATAAGTACATCTCGATCGCGGCGGGTGAGATCTTCGGCGCGTGGGTGGACCTGCGCCCGGGCGAGTCGTTCGGTCAGGTGTTCACGACGCGTCTGGACCCGTCCAAGGCAATCTACGTGCCTCGCGGCGTGGGCAACAGCTTCCAGGCCTTGCAGGACGGGACCGTGTACACGTATCTGGTGAACGCGCACTGGAGTCTGGAACAGAAGAAGACGTACACGTTCGTGAACCTCGCGGACCCGGAGCTGGGCATCGAGTGGCCGATCCCGTTGGAGGAGTCCGAACGCTCCGAGGCGGACCTGCATCACCCGATGCTCAAGGACGCCAAGCCGATGGAGCCGAAGCGCACGCTGGTGACGGGCTGCAACGGCCAGTTGGGCCGTGCGGTCCGCGCGTACGCGGAGGCGCATGGTCTGCGTGGTTTCGAATACACGGACATCAACGAGTTCGACTTCTCCGATCCGGCCGCGTACGACAAGTACGATTGGAGCCTGTACGGCACGATCATCAACGCGGGCGCGTACACGGCCGTGGATAAGGCGGAGACCGCGGAGGGCCGTCCGGCGGCGTGGAAGGCGAACGCGCAGGGCCCGGCCCTGCTCGCGAGGGTCGCGAAGGACCATCACATCACGCTGGTGCATGTGAGCTCCGACTACGTGTTCGACGGCACCGCGGACCTGCATTCGGAGGATGAGGCGTTCGCGCCGTTGGGCGTGTACGGGCAGACGAAGGCTGCGGGCGACATCGCGGTGGCGAACGCGCCGGAGCACTACATCCTGCGTTCCAGCTGGGTGATCGGCGAGGGCCGCAACTTCGTGAAGACGATGATGATGCTGTCGGACCGTGTCGCGAACCCGGACGACCAGCTGGAGCAGGTGACGGTGGTGGACGACCAGTACGGGCGCCTCACGTTCACGAAGGACATGGCCGAGGCGATCTTCCACCTGCTGGACTCGCATGCCCCGTACGGTACGTACAACTTGACCGGTTCCGGCGCGGTGAGGAACTGGGCGCAGATCGCGTCCCGCGTGTTCGAACTGACGAACGGCAACGGGGAGAAGGTCAAGCCGATCAGCACGGCCGAGTACTTCGCGAACGCGAAGGCGCCGGTCAGCCCGCGTCCCGAGCATTCCGCGCTCGACCTGTCCAAGATCAAGGCCGCCGGCTACACGCCCGCCGACTGGGAGGAAACCCTCGAAGCATACGTGAACAAGGAACTCGGCAAGTAGGACAGATAGGACAAACCGGAAAGGTCTGTCAGCCCATTCCGACGGCCTGATGTCAGTGTGAAAACCGCGCAGAATGACCTGCGCGGTTTTCTGTTTCGCCACTGTCTTGGCTAAGCTGGTGTGAGCTGATTACGACTGTGAAGAAAGCAGGTCCTTATGAAAGGTATCATTCTCGCCGGTGGCTCGGGTACGAGGCTGTATCCGTTGACGACGGTGACATCGAAGCAGCTGCTTCCGGTGTACGACAAGCCGATGATCTACTATCCGCTGAGCGTGCTCATGATGGCCGGCATCCGTGACATCCTTATCATCTCCACGCCGAAGGACCTGCCGAACTTCGAGCGACTGCTTGGCGACGGCAGCCAGTATGGCGTGAAATTCTCCTATGTGGTGCAGCCGTCCCCGGATGGTCTGGCGCAGGCGTTCCTGTTGGGCGAGGAGTTCATCGCGGGTGAGCCGTGTGCGCTCGTGCTGGGCGACAACATCTTCTACGGCAACGGTCTGGGCGCCACGTTGCGCAAGGCGAAGGCGAAGGCGGAGAACGGTGAGGGCGCGTCCGTGTTCGGCTACTACGTGGACGATCCGGAGCGTTACGGCGTGGTCGAGTTCGACGCGGACAAGAAGGCCGTGTCCATCGAGGAGAAACCCAAGCATCCGAAGTCGAACTACGCGGTGACGGGCCTGTACTTTTATGACGAGCGCGTGGTGGAGTTCGCCAAGCAGGTGAAACCGTCCGCGCGAGGCGAGTTGGAGATCACCGACCTGAACAAGATGTACCTGGAGGCGGGCGCGTTGAACGTGCGCACGTTGGGCCGCGGCTACGCGTGGCTGGACACGGGCACGATGGACTCCCTGTACGAGGCGGGCGAGTTCGTGCGCACCGTGCAGCGCGCGCAGGGCCTGCCCATCGCCGTGGCCGAGGAAATCGCCTATGAGAACGGCTGGATTACCCGCGAGCAGCTGCTTGAGGCCGCCGAGAAGTACGGCAAGAGCCCGTACGGCAAGCATCTCAAGGATGTGGCCGACGACAAGATCATCGTTAAGCCGAAAGCTGCCTGAAGCCGTTTGAAGTTTTCGCACGGAGGAAGAAGTATGCCCACCGTTTCATTTGTCGTCATTGCGTATAACGTCGAGCGATATATTGCCGATTGCCTGCAGAGTCTGCAAAACCAGACCAATCCGGATTTCGAGGTCGTTGTTGTGGACGATGCGAGCACCGATTCCACGAAATCGGTCATCGAATCCGCGATACAGAATGATTCACGCTTCTCGTTGATCGCTAAAGACAAAAATGAGGGTGCGCATCTTGCCCGGCGTACGGGCGTCTCCCATGCCACCGGTAAGTACGTGGTGTTCGTGGATGGTGACGACCGTCTGCAGGATACCGCATGCGAAGTGCTTTCCTCATATGCGTCCGGTCGGAATTTCGATATTCTGCGATTCGGTCGTACCGTGGTCCCCCACGGTTCGGCCAATCAGGATACGGCGCTCCAGGAGGAGCGGTCGTTCAATCTACATACCGAAGACATGCATGGTGAGGATGTGCTGAGGTCGGTGTTCTCCGAAGATTTCGGAACCCGCAACACGTGGAGTCTTATCGACTGCATGTTCGACGGCGAATTCGTTCGTAGTGGATTCGCCGCAACGTATGATGAACCGCTTGGACGCATGCAGGATTCATACGAGTTCTTCGTATTGGCTTCACGGGCGAAAACAATGCGGTTCTTCATGGAATACCGTGGTCTTCGCTACAATCTGGGTGCCGGGGTGTCCGGTTCCGGTCTTGAGACGTTGCAGAAATTCGAGCATGGCCATACGGGAATCCATTCCTCCATGAATGCTGTGCTGCGGTATGCGGCCGACTCCGGTGACGACAACATGACTCGTTGCGCGCAATGGTACAGGCATGTGGTGCTTGGAATCGTGGGACGTGAATGGGTGATGAGGTTGACGGAGACTGATCAGATTGCCGGTATGCGTTCGCTGCGCCGTGTTTGGGGTGATGAGAATACCGCTTACATGTTGTTGGATCCTCTTACGGCACGTGCGCAGTGGTTCGTCGACCATGATGCGGTCCCGTCGGATGCGGATCCGTATCGTCGCTGGTTGACGTTGCTGAACAGCCTGGATTTGAACGGCATTTCCGATACGGTTATTCAGCAACGCGTGAACGGTTTCCTCGCGTTGAAAGGGAAACTGGACAAGCACGAGTTCGAAATCAAACAGGCGAAAATAGCCGAGCAACAAGAGCGATATCGGCAGCAACTCCAGCTGGAAGAGCAACGCCGCGTGTTGAAAACAGGAACGCCCATTCGCCGTGTGGTTGATGCGGTGTTCCCGGAAGGTAGCGAACGACGCAACCTACTGCGCCGTGCCGCGCATCGGATTCTTCACCGTTAAAAGGAACAGAGATATGACTGTGCCATCCAAAGGACGTCAACGGAAACGATGCGGTATTTACTGCATCTACGCCAAATACGGTCATGTAGCGCGCTACGTGGATTATTTCCTGAGCAAGCTCGTGAAATCACTGGACCAGCTGGTCATCGTCGCCAACGGCGAACTGGACGCGGACTCTCGTAAGAGGCTTGAACGATTCGCTGATAGGATCATCGTTCGTGAGAACAAGGGCCTTGATATCGCCGCATACCGCCAAGCGCTGCTTTCAATCGGGTGGAGCAAGCTTGCCGCCTACGATGAGGTCATCTGCCTGAACGATACGATTCTGGGACCGGTTTTTCCGTTCTCGGAGATGTTCGAAACAATGGACGGCAAGAACGTTGATTTCTGGGGCATCACCGCATATCCGCACGACGTCGCCTTCGGCGAGGAGATTCCGACGCATCTGCAATCATATTGGCATGCGTATCGGAAATCCCTGATCACTTCCAAAGCGTTCCAGCGTTATTGGGAAACCATGCCCGTGTATGAAGATTACGCGGAGGCGACACGTAAGCATGAGATGACGTTCACCAAACGGTTCGCCGATCTTGGATTTACCTGGGCCTCATATATCGACTATGACAAGTACCGGTCGCGTTCGACGTATCCGATGCTGTACGACCCGGTTTCCCTGATTCGCGACGACCGATGCCCGGTGTTCAAGAAGCGTTCCTTCTTCGTTGAATACCAGTACTATTTCAACCAGACCGCCGGTCAACCCGGTATGGAACTGTTGGAGTATCTGCGCCGGCATACCGATTACGACACCGATCTGATATGGGACGCGGTACTGCCGGCATACAATATTGCGGATATCGCAAAAGCCGTGCATCTCAATTACGTGTTGCCAACCCGTACCGTCAATCCTCGTGAGGACGGGGACGCTCCGGTGCGTTCGGCGTTCATCTACCACGTCTATTTCCTCGACTTGCTGGACCAGACGCTGGGATATCTTGCCAATCTGCCTGAGGACACCGACCTGTACATCACGACGAATGAGTCGAAAATCGACGACATCCGTAAGGCAATGGATAAGCGTGGCTTCACTCATACGGTCGATTTCATCCCGGTGCAAAACCGCGGTCGTGACGTGTCGGCGCTGCTCGTCGGAGCGAAAGACGTCGTTCTCGGTGGAAAATATGATGTCGTCGGTTTCGCGCACGACAAGAAGTCCGGGCAGAACCAGCAGAACGGGCATCAGGGGACCGAGACCGAAGGATTCGCCTACAAGCTGCTGGAGAACACGCTCGGATCCAAGGATTATGTGCGGAATATATTGACGTTGTTCGCGAATAATCCGCGCTTGGGTATGGCGACTCCGCCGCCGCCTATCCACGCCCTTTATTTCGCGCATACGGTGCCGCACGATTGGGGCATCAACTTCGACATCACCAAGGATCTGCTGGAAAACAAGCTTCACATCCACGTTCCTCTGGATGAACGCAAGCCCAGCGTATCCGCCATCGGATCGTGCTATTGGTTCCGTGTGGAAGCGTTGAAGCCCCTCTACGAATATGGGTGGCGGTACGAGGACTTCCTGCCGGAAGGCAAGATGGGTGTCGATGGCACCATCTCGCACGCCATCGAACGGGCCAATGGCTATATCGCCCAATCGCAGGGGTATTACCCTGCATGGGTGATGTCCGACAAGTACGCACGCATCGAAGTGGACTCCCTGTACTACATCGCGCAGGGCTTCATGGACACCACCAGTGGTGTGCGACGCGGCGAAAGCGTGATGGAGAGCCTCGGCAGCCTGAGGTCGTCGTTGACGTTCGTTGGCCGACTGCGCCGTACGACGCATCTTGCGCTCGGTAAAGTGTTTCGTACGGTGACTTACCCGCTACCCAAACCTGTGCAGAGCCGGTTGAGGAAAGCCGCTTGGATGCCGATTCGCACGGCATATGCGGTGCTGAAGAAAGTACGCTCCGGTTTGCATCGATAGAGGCGAGTGGCAGGTGGATTCGGCGGAGAAAGTCGAGAAATCCCCTGTCTGAGTAGAATAAGGTGTTTATGAAGAAAGCATGGGACAGACTCCGCGACCGTTACCATTACTCACTGGTGGTGTTCAAGGAGCTTGTGAAAACCGATTTCCAGTTGCGCTACCAAGGTTCCTTCCTTGGAGTGCTGTGGTCGGTGCTGAAGCCGCTGATGTTGTTCGCGGTGATGTACATGGTGTTCGTCCGATTCCTGAAGTTCTCCGACGGTACACCGAGCTTCGCCATCTCGCTGTTATGCGGTACCTGCCTGTGGAGCTTCTTCAATGAATCCACATCCATGGGCATGTCCGCGATTGTGAACCGCGGTGATCTGCTTCGCAAGATTCATTTCCCCAACTACATCATCGTCGCCTCCACCACGATGGGCGCCATGATTTCCCTGGCCATCAACCTGCTGGTCGTCATCGTGTTCGGCTTCTTCGCCAATGCGCATTACACGTGGCATGTGCTTCTGGTCCCGTTGAATATCCTGCAGCTATATGCGATCGCACTCGGCGTGGCTCTGGTGTTGGCCACGCTGTACGTGTATTTCCGTGATGTCGCGCATATTTGGGAAGTCGTTTTGCAGGCGATGTTCTACGCCACGCCTATCATCTACCCGATTACGATGATCACCCAGCGTGCGCCTGAACTGGCTTGGGTGACCAAGCTGCTCATGTTGGTTCCAACCACGCAGACGATTATGGATATCCGACATAATCTCATCTCACCGGAGGACGTGCCGACGATTTGGACGCTGGTGGACAACCGTTTGCTGTGCTTGTTGCCGTACATGCTGTCTGTAGTGATTCTGTGGTTCGGTATCCACGTGTTCCGCAAGCATAGTGCCAAGTTCGCGGAGGTGCTCTGATGACTGTCGTTGAGAATAACGTCAATACTGGCAACGCCGCCACGGCTGCAGATGTGGCGGATGAACGTCCGGTCGTGCTGAAGGTCGACCATGTCGCCAAATCCTTCCGTCTGCCGACGGAACAGGCCAGCGGCCTGAAGATGGCCTTCCTGAACTGGACCAAGGGCATTAAGGGCTATACCGAACAGAAGGTGCTCCGCGATATCAGCTTCGAAGTGCATCAGGGCGACTTCTTCGGCATCGTCGGACGTAATGGTTCCGGAAAATCCACCCTGCTGAAAATCATCTCCCAAATTTATGTGCCGGAACAGGGCGCGGTGGATGTCCGAGGCAAGCTGGTGCCGTTCATCGAGCTTGGCGTGGGGTTCAACCCCGAACTGACCGGACGTGAGAACGTGTATCTCAACGGTGCGCTGCTCGGCTTCACCCGTGACGAAATCGCCGCCATGTATGACGATATCGTCGAGTTCGCCGAACTGGGCGAGTTCATGGACCAGAAGCTGAAGAATTACTCCAGCGGTATGCAGGTGCGACTGGCGTTCTCCGTGGCCATCAAAGCCCAGGGCGACATTCTTGTGCTCGACGAGGTGCTTGCCGTCGGTGATGAGGCGTTCCAACGCAAGTGCGACAACTTCTTCTCTGAGGTCAAGAAGGATCCGACCAAGACGGTCATTCTGGTGACGCACAGCATGGACTCGGTGAAGAAGTACTGCAATAAGGCCATTCTGATTAAGAACGGCGAAATCATCGAGCGTGGTGATAAGGACGTGGTGGCGGACCGTTACACGTTGGAGAATTTCGCAACGAAGAAAACCGAAAAGGAAGACGATGCGGATAATGCGTATCCGACCGGTCTGAATGCACGTGTTCCGTTCCTGAAGATCTGGCCGGTTTCCAACCAGCTGTCGGATGGTGTTGAACCGTTCCGCTTCGATGTCGAATACGAGTTCGCGGAGGATGTTTCCTTCTATCTGGCCATTTCTTTGATTGACACGAAACGAGGTGGCGTCGTCTGCGATTCGGGTTCGGTGCCGATGAAGCAGCGTGGACGGCAACGTGTTGGTTTTGAGATTCCGGTCAGCGACTTCAACAACAGTGATTTCAAACTGCTTGTCTCGTTGCGTCTGGACAATCCCGAAGACCCCAACAGGACGGATATGATCGCCTTCACCAATGACGACAACTCCTGCTTCTTCGCTGTCCGAAACAGCAAGAACAAGACCTACGCGTTGTTGAGCGACCGCGCTCTGCAATTCAAGATGATTCAGTGACGAGGCGTCTTTTCGTTCGAATCGGATGGTGTCTGCAGCTCGATTGAGGTCGGCAATATAGCTAAGTGACTATTGCCGGCCTCAATTCGTATGTGCTTTTGTTTCGTGGATTGGAGCCAATGATGGCAATTAAACATAAACATATGAGTGAAACTGTCGATGATATGACCACCGGATGGCGACGGATACTGATTGGTTCCGGTTTCTTTTGCCTCAGCGTTATGATGCTGTGGTGGTGGTACTGCGCGATCAGGGCGACGTCGCCACAAATGATTGACATTGATGTGAGTGGGAATAATCGTTATTCAACGATTTTGCTGGTTGTCCTGCTTGTATTCATTGTGGCGGTATCGGTGTTTGCAAAAGTGAGACAGGCCGTTCGTGGCATCTGGCATATGATGGTGAGGTATAAGTGGATTCTTTTCGTCATCATGATTTGCTGGCAAATCGTGATGTTCTTCGCATTAGGGCCGGCAACGGGCTTTGATGCCGAATGGGTTATTGACTATGTCGTCAATCCGCAAGTCATTACGGACAAAGGGTTGGACGGAGCTTCCTATCTTTCCAATTCCCCTAACAACTACCTCCTGTTCTTCTTTGAACTCGGGATTTACAAGGCTCTTCCCTTTGTGACAAGCCCTGAAGCGCTGTTGCTTGTAATGCGAGTGATTTCCGTTCTGGTAGTTGACGTTTGTGCCATCGGAATGTATGCAGTGGCCAAGCGGTATCTTAATGATTCGGTAGCCAATATCGTTCTCCTGCTTTGGTGTATCCTCCTCGGCCTGTCGGGATGGTGCCTGCATCCGTACAGCGATACCTTTTGCATGCCGTTCACGGTGATCAACTGCGCTTTCTGCTTCTGGCTGCTGTCGCAGAAAACCATTGATAAGGCTTTTCTGTCCAGTTGGAAGAATCCGGTTCTTATCTTCCTGTTTGGCCTGAATCTGGCGGTCACCTATAACTTGAAGCCATCAGCTGTGATTCCTGTAATCGCATTGTTAGTTGCATTGCTTCTGAAAATGAATCGCCGATACTGCGTCGCATTGCTGGCGTCACTCATTCTCATGGCCGGTGGCTTCCTGTGTGCGAATGTTCCCTACAACCATGCTGTCCGCACTCAGCAGCTCGTCCCCTACAACCATGAGCTGTCGCTGTCCCCACAGCATTATGTCATGATGGGAATGACCGGCACCGGCGGATATTTGGAATCCGAGTACCAATTCACTATGTCGCATCTCACGTATCAGGAGAAGGTGGATGCGAACAATGCCGTCATCAAGCAGAGGCTGCGCCAATATGGCGTTGTAGGATACTCCACTTTTCTGCTGACGAAGTTCAGAAACTTCACCTCGGATGGCTCGTTCGGCGTTCAGCGATATGCCGGCAATGTTTTCCTGCCTAGACCATTTGCGAATGAGTCACTGAACGTCGTCCATGAAAATTCTGTTATCCAAAAGGTATCCCATCTTTATACTGGTGGTTCCAGCTCCAACAGAACGCTGATTCAGATGGAGCAGATTTTCTATATTCTGTTGATGGGTGGAATCCTGTTGAATTGTTTGAGAATGTCTAGGACCTTCTTTAAAGAGGAAGAGGTACTCTCAATAGAGAAGTCCGGCGAACATGTTTCTTACGATGTATGGCTCGCCATTGCCATGGTCGGTGCAATCATGTTTCTACTGATTTTTGAATCCGGGCATTCCAGGTATCTGATACAGTTCCTTCCGATCATGTTGTTCATGTCGGGGATTGGGCTTTCCTCAATTTCGTATGTGCGGAAATAAACGCAGGAATAAGCGTTGTCCCGCCTCTTCGGAGGAAGAGACGGGACAACGCTTATTCGTCTGACGCGAATCACGCGATTCTAGGTATCTCCACTTCCGGACTACTCAGAACGATTCGATCAGTCCCTGCGGAACAGGTCCCTTGTGTAGACCTTGCCTGCCACGTCCTTGAGGTCGTCGTTCCAACGGTTGGAGATGATCACATCCGCTTCGCGTTTGAACGCGTCCAAGTCGTGCATGACCTTGCTGCCGAAGAAATCGGGTGCGTCGAGCGTCGGCTCATAGACGACGACCTCGATGCCGCGCGACTTGATGCGCTTCATCACGCCCTGGATGGCGGACTGGCGGAAATTATCGGAACCGCTCTTCATGGTCAGACGGTACACGCCCACCACAGGCTTGGCGATGTCGTTCGCCTTGGCCAGTTCGACGAGCTCCTCGATTTCGGAGGCGATGAAGTCCTTACGCGTGCGGTTCGACTCCACAATTGCTTCGATGAGGTTCTGCGGCACCTTATCGTAATTGGCGAGCAACTGCTTCGTGTCCTTCGGGAGGCAGTAGCCGCCATAGCCGAAGCTCGGATTGTTGTAGTCGTCGCGGATGCGCGGATCCATGCACACGCCCTTGATGATTTCGCGCGTGTTGAGGCCGCGGCTTTCCGCATACGTGTCCAATTCGTTGAAATAGGCGACACGCAACGCGAGATAGGTATTGGCGAACAGCTTGATTGCTTCTGCTTCGGTTGTGCCGACCACTAGTTGGGGGATGCCCTTCGACCCATCCGGGTTGACGCGGTTCTTCTCCTCCGGGGCGGCACCGTGGGCAAGCAGATCCACGAACGTGTGCGCCGCCTGCACGGCCTCCGCATCATCCTGCGGCGCGCCGACCACGATGCGGCTCGGATGCAGATTGTCATACAGGGCGTGGCCCTCACGTAGGAATTCCGGAGAGAACAGGATACGGTCGTCGTGGAACCGTTCGCGAATCTGCTGGGTGTAACCAACCGGAATCGTCGACTTGATGACGATCCATGCGGTCTGGTCGTACTTGCGGATCGCCTCGATCGCCGCCTCCACGCTGGACGTGTCGAAGTAGTTCTTCTGGGCGTCGTAATTCGTCGGCGTGGCCACTACGGCGTAATCCGCTCCCGTATACGCCCGCTCCGGGTCGAGCGTCGCCTGGAAGTCCAGCGGCCGCTCGCCGGACTGGTCCGCATCGAGGAATGCGGTGATCTCGCTATCCACGATGGGGCTCTTGCCGTTGTTGAGCAGCTCGACCTTCTCAGGCACGATGTCCAACGCGTGCACCTCATTATGCTGCGACAGCAGCAACGCCACTGACAATCCGACGTAACCAGTACCGGCAACCGCAATCTTCACGGGACACTCCTTCTACGATGCGCTACACGTAATTCTAGCCGTGGTCGGAGCGCAACAGTAAAGATGCTACGTGATTCTATCGTGAACTGAACTACGTGACGATGCCTTCTTACCTATGCTGTGTGCTCGGTACATTGAAGAAATCGGTATTGGCGAGATAACCTTTGCCGGCAGTCATGTCGTATTGGATGAGCCGATACTCTTTGAGCAGGGTTTTCTGCTGTTTGGAGAGGTCCTTGCGTTTCACAACATCGCCGTTCTTGTCCAGGTATGTGGTGGATGTATCGTTCGTGAAACCGCCCTCGCCGAGCACGAGTCGTTCCACGGCAGGCAGCTTGGTGCGTACGGTGGACAGGAACGCGAGATAAGGAGACACTTTCGCGTTCATGTGCTCACTGGCCATTTCCATGAAATAGTTCGGTGATGTGTAGTTCGTGCCGGCTTTCGATGGGCTGAGCTTCACATCGGAGCCGGCCCCAGAGGATGCCTGATTCGACCAGATGAAGTAGTCGGTTTCATGCAGGGTGAGGCCATTGTTGCTATCCGCTGCGGCGGTCGTATAGTCGCTGGGCAGGTGGTCTCCATAGAAAATCACCGTAATCGGCTTATCCATCATGTTCAACTGGTTAAGGAAGTCAGCGGTTGCTTGGTCGGTGAGGCTCACTCCTTTGATATAGGTATTGACCTGCCACCGTTCGTTATCGGAAAGTCCGTCAGTGATATTTGCCCAGTCGAACTGGTTGTCGTTGTACCAACCGGTGTGCGGCGAATGATTCTGCATGGTGACCAACTGCACGAACTGTGGATGGTCGGTGCCGGTCAGCTGATCAATCACATTCTGATAGGCAGCGGCATCGCTCACATATGGGCTGTTGTCGATGCGGTCCTGATGTGTGATCGCAGGCTTGCTGTCCAGTGTATAGAACTTGTCGAATCCGAACTTCTTGTAATTCGTATCTCGCAGGTACATGTTCTTGAAGTACGGGTGGAATGCCGTCGAACCGGTCGCACCATATTCCGCATTCCAGATCTGGTTGAACGAGTAAGGGTTCTTCTGATGAGGCACCAGTTCCTGATACGTCGACTGCATAGAGTCGTCAAACAAGGCGAGATCCAAACCGGTCAGCGTCTGATACTCGATATTCGCCGTTCCGCCGCCATATCCGGGGGAGAGCATCAGGCCGGACGTCGTGGTTTCCTTGATGCTGCGAATGTCCGGCATTGGATCCTCGGTCAGCTCGATGCCGGGAACTCGAGTCGGGTCGGAGAACGTTTCCGAGAGAATCATAATCACCGTGCTGTCGGTGAGATTATTCACTCGTGTTTTATTCGTGTTGGAAGCCGTCGTACCATATTTCTTCGCCAGCATTTCCATCGTTTCCTGGCTATACCCTTCCGGCTTATCCATGATTTTCGGGTGGGTGAGCCGCAGGAAGTTAATCGTCGGACCGTTGACTTGCGCATCCTCGGCCGAATTCCAAAGCTTGGGAGAATCTCCCCACGATTGTGCCCACTCATAGCCCCATGCTCCCGGAATGCTGAGCGTCCACGTAAACGAGCATAGTAGTGCAATGCTGGCACCGGCCGCAATAAGACGCGTGAGATTGCCGGCCACCGTCTTCATGTTGCGGAACGGGCGCCACCAGTGGAACGGAATCACGCAACGTCGGCCGTCGACGAACTGAATAATCAAGCAGATAACAGTCAGCCAGATAAGCATGGTGATGGTGTTATCCACCAACGTCTGGCTGTCCTTGGGAATGAACGAGGCGATTTCGCCGCCGTTGCCGCTCGACAGGAAGCTGAGATCGGAGGGGAGGATTGGTTCATTACGCAGCAGGAACTTGATATGATTCGCCACTGCATACACGCTCATCACTATGCCGAATACCGCCGTCGCCACCCAGAATCGGTTCATCACGAACACGAGCACCAGATAGACCATGCCTAAGGCGAAGAAGTTCAACAACCAGTTGAGCTTGCCTTCTTCCAACCACATCTGGGAAACGAAACGGGTGAGCTGCCCATTCACGCTGTTCATGATTTTCGTGGTGTCGTCCGCCGCGTCCGGATTCTCATAGTTCGGCTCTATGTACATGCCCCATTGGATGAACAGTGTGGCTGCTGCGGTCATCAATGCCATCACTACGACATATAGGGTGTATGGGCATTTCGGACGGCGATGCCATACGGACCGAATCATAGCGAGCGCTTGGAGAACATGTTGAGTCGCGAGGAATGCGACGAATGTCGATATTTGTTCGCGGAGACGGTTCCACGGTGATTCGGACGAATCGGCTGACTCGGATGAATCGACCGGTGAAGTACCCGCCGGATTATGGGAATCGCTGTCGTTGGAAGATGTGCGGCATTCCGCTGCGTCGGAAGGACTGTCGTTCTCTTTGCCTGAGACCTGCTCCGAAGCCGAGGAACGGGAAGCTTCGGAGCTGTCTTCGTCTTCGCCTTCGCTGGATTCACCGTTGCTTGTGTGGGTCTCATTGACGGTGTTCTTGTCCGTAGCCTGGCCATTATCGGCAGCCTTGTCATTAGTGGACTGCATGCTATCAGTGAATTGGTCATTGTTATCGGTAGCAGGTCCGGAGGGGGCGGTAGGAGTATGGAAACGATGCTTGAGATCGGCGAATGTCAGAAAACCGGGGAGAAGAAACTGTGATTCCGGGAAGGTCTCCTTACTGGACTGGGAATCGATTTCTTCGCTGGAGTTTGAAGTGCCGTCCGGTTCGTTCTCTGTCACGGAGATGGCCGCATGCTCTTGTTCTCTGCGTTTCTCGTTCAAGTTGCCCATCCATCTGTGCTATGCCAACATACCCCCAGCATTGTAATCGTAGGTTCAGGACGAATTCACCTTCAGGCTACCTGTGTGGGAGCGGCTGTAGAGCCTGAAGGTTCCCATACAGTTGCATGTATACACTGAATATGTATTCGCTACGGTAAGCTTGACACTCAAGACTGGTAGAAGGATGGATTTCGTCGATGACTGACAAGGAACGTGATGGGCAGTCCCGTAGTGCCCGACCGATTATCTACTTTGTGCTCCCCTGCTACAACGAGGCGGAAGGATTGAGGCACACTGCGGAAGTGTTGCGCGCGAAAGTCGAAGGGCTCGTTGCGGCTGAGCAGATCAGTGAGCGAAGCCGCATTCTGTTCGTCGATGACGGTTCCAAAGATGGTACTTGGGATATCATCTGCGACCTGCATGATGCCAATGGGCTGCTGTTCGGCGGCGTGAAACTGGCCCATAACCGGGGCCATCAGAATGCGCTCTTCGCCGGACTGATGGTCGCCAAAGACCAAGGCTGTGATGCGGCCATCTCCATGGATGCCGATCTGCAGGACGATGTGAACACGGTGGACGAGTTCATCACGAACTTCCGCAACGGGGATGAAATCGTCTACGGTGTGCGCTCTGCGCGTAAGAAGGACACGTGGTTCAAAAGGAACACCGCCGAAGCGTTCTATAAGGTGTTTGAGTGGATGGGCGCGGAAACCGTGCCGGATCATGCCGACTACCGCCTGATGAGCAGTGAGGCACTTGACGCCTTGTCCGAATATCACGAAGTGAACCTGTTCCTGCGTGGCATCGTGCCGACTCTTGGCTATCGGACCAGCAAGGTGTATTACGAGCGCGGTGAGCGTGAGGCCGGCGAATCGAAGTATCCGTTGAAGAAAATGATCGCGTTCGCCATTCAGGGCATCACTTCGTTCTCGACGAAACCGTTGGGGTTCGTCACGAGTGCTGGCGTATTGTCCATTTTGGTGGCGGTTGCCATGTTCATCTACGTGATGGTGTCACTTGCTTCCGGACATGCGATTGCCGGATGGGGCTCCATGATGATTTCCCTGTGGCTGATCGGCGGTCTCATCATGGTTTCGCTCGGCATTGTCGGTGAATATGTGGGCAAGATTTATATGGAATCCAAGCATCGCCCTCGGTACCGTATCGAGATCAAAATGTAGTTGGACGTTGTGGACGTGGCAGGCTTATGGCCACGGTTGGACTCAGCCGCATCTACCGGTTACGGTACAGAATGGGGGTATTTCTCACAGCAATCAGGAACGGGCTGGCCGGCAGTTTCTGAGCGTTGTATAGCATGCTCTGCGAAGTAGGTGCGCCGCCCCACAGGTAGCGCACCTGACTGACCGCAGAGACTTCGTCCGAGTGCAACCTCACAGTATTTCCTTGTATGTAAGCGGATGCGGTGTGGAACACTCCATCGATTCCTGCGACCTCAAAACCCTGCAGAGGAAGATCCGTAGACGATGTAAGAGTCGACGTGGTGGCTCTCAGCGTACGATTCGGTTCCAAAGCCTGTAGACCATGCGCCGTTCCCGTGTTGAAACTGACGGATACTGTGGAAGCGTCGCCGTCGACCGGTTCGGCGGATGATGCCTGAGGACCGGACGGAATGGTCGTCTGGCCCTCTATGGCAAGCCATTGGTCAGCCATACGCTTGGCGAGGATTTCCTTGCCTAAAGGATGAATGATTTTGGCAGTCCCCTTATCGGTGTCCATAGAGACGGTCATCGCAAGATTCCTTGTGGTGTTCACTGCCGCGCTATGCAAGACGCTGAATTGAGCTTGACGAACGATTGGTGTGTATGCGTAACCCGTATAACGGGCGAGCTGCACATAGAGGAACGGAAGGTCGGAATCGCCGAGCACTTCGCGATATTGGTTGATTAATGTAGAGAAATTGGCTTCATATTGCAGAGCGGGTTCCTGTTCGGCGGCATCATTTTCCCCCTGATACCAGAGTATACCGGCAACGTTATATCCATCGAGCGGTGCGATATGGTTGGCGTAGATATCGCCGTCACGCAAGTGTCGAGCAATATCCGTGCCTCCCCATGCGGTTTGGATGATGCCGATGGGTATATTTGGATGGTGCAAACGCAGCTGTTCTGCGAACAACTGCGGCAGATATCCTAGTTTCTTCGCGTTGCTTTCATTGGCTGGAAGCCATTGAGCTGAATTAAAGGATTTCAAAGGCAGTGCGCTACTACCGATTTTATGGTCCACAACAAGGAAGCGGATATTGTCGTCGTCCACGAAACTGGGAAGATCTGATTTGGTGAACATATCGCGCACATTGCTGTCGAAGCTGTCTGGTTGTTCGTAGTAGTCGGCATAGTTGAGTTCCATATTGGATTGCCCGGCCGCTATGAATACATCGCCTACATATACGTTGTGAATCGTGCGTTTCACCTGACCTTCCAACAGGAAAGTCAATATATATGCGTCAGCTTGTGAAGGCACTTTGTCAATGGTTATATTGAATTGCTTATCGATTCCCGCTTGTGTTGACGACTCGTATTGCTTGTCTTTGTATGTAAGACGTGCCATTACTTGTACCGATTTGGATGTCGAGGTGCCCTGTACGGTCCCATGTAATCGGATTGGTTTATTGCGCTGAAGTACCATGCCAGATAGGTAATATTCGGGCAAATCCACGCTTAATGAGGAGGCTGATGGAGATGGCGGTTCCGATGATGTACTGCCCGTGCAGCCGACGAGGGCCAGTAGCATGGGCAGTAACACCATGGCCGTGCACCAACGCTGCAAGACGTCATACCTCATGAAGCAATCCTCTCATGTACGTTCTACTATAATCGCCATCGTATCGTGCGTATCCTAACGTGGTCATCGTTAGCAATCGGCAGAGAGAATGGTGGGGAGAAGTCCTACGCGAGAAGGTGGAAGAGTGGCTGGAACTATGGATTCAAGAAAAACCGTTCGGCGTCAATCCGGCATTGAGTTGCTGCGTATCATTGCCATGTATCTTATCGTTACCCACCACATGGTTAATCACAACAGCTTTGACTTCCTGGGGCAGCCTGGCTCTTTCAGACAGGTGGTGTTGTCTCTCTTCCAGTTCGTTCCCGGGAAAATAGGCATTGCCCTATTTTTTATCGCTTCGGCATGGTTCCTGTCTACCGGAACGGCAAACCTAAAGAATGCATGTCGGAAGATATGGGTATTGGAGTGCGAAATTCTATTTTGGAGTATCGCGGGGTTGGTGTTTCAACTGCTGATAAACCCAGAGGTTGTGCATTTCCAGCAGGTGATTATGGCGTTCTTCCCAACAATCACTCAGCTGTGGTGGTATACGACCTGTTATGCACTGTTCTTGATTTTCTTGCCATTCATCAACCTAAGTTTGCGGCGTATAGGGCAGAACGTGCACAAGAAGCTTGCCGTCGTTATGGTCGTTGTCTGGGGAGTGTCGTCGGTAATTCCATATTCATCGATGGGTATCGGTTTGAACCTTATCGCCTTCATGTATGTTTATACGTTAATTACATATTATCGGTGGTATATGCAGCCAGTGTCAACCAGATTCGCTGTCGTCGCTGTTCTTATTTGCGGTATATTGTTGCTGGCGTGGAATATTCTTTTTGGATTATTGTATACCGATGAATACGCCAGTGAGTATCAGGCGATATTATATATATTGGATAGAGAATGGTCATTGCCGGTGTTAGGTGTCAGTTTTGGTATGTTCATCGTCTTCTCCCGTATGCGGTTCCACTCAAGACTGGTAAATTCCGTGGCATCCTGGACTCTGGGGGTGTATCTTATTACGGATCATCCGTTTGTCCGCGAATTGCTTTGGACTCAGTGGTTTGCCTTCGATAAGTACTACCAGACGAGATTGCCGATTGTATGGATGCTGGCGATTTCTGCCTTCGTTTTCGTCGTCGCGCTCATGCTCGAGGCAATTCGCAAATCGTTGTTTGCGATTATCTTCAATCGGGAAGGTGTTTTTGAACGTATGTGGGGCATTGCGGTACATACGATTGGTTCCGTTTCCAATATCAGATAGGAACAGTGTCAATCACAACAACGGAGGTAGCGTGCCCAGCTCATGCTGAGATGGATCGAATGATGGAGTGAATCCCTACTTGCTTACTTCATGTTCTTGACCTTGCGGTCGTAGACGTATTTCTCCAGCAGGCGGATGCGGCGGGTAATAGTGCAGCGGAAACGCTGCTGGCGGGAAAGGTTGGCGAGCAGCTGATCGAGTTCCGCCTTATCGGTCTCATGCTGGGCCTGATTCTCGGGCAGGTTGAAGTCGGGGGATGTGGTCTCTTCCGCGCAGGCTCCCACCATCGTGTAGTAGCTTCGCATCGGCAGCACGCCGTGTTCCAGACAGAAGCGGAAGTTGTGCGCGCCAGCGGCGAAATTGTCATGGTAGAAACCGAAACTGCGCTCCTGATGCGTGACGGAACCAGCGGATTGCAGCCAGTTATACAGGTTCACGTTGAGATCGGCGACTTTATCCATGCGGGCGTACAGTTCGCCGGCGACCATCACATCCTGCGCGTACATGCCTTCCGGGAATCGCACGCCGTCCCATAGTTCGCGCTTGTACAGGCGGCACCAGTTCGCCTCGTTGAAATAGCGGGCCTCCGTGTTGTGCCTGAGCTTGTCGCCGATCAGGCGCAGGCTTTTGCAGAATACGGTCTGGTAGGCGTTCAGCGGATTCGTGAACACGCTCACATGTTCGGGTTCGGCGGCGCCTTCACGGGCTTCCATCGCGACTTCCTCGATCTGGGAGACGCCGAACTGCCTCCAGCGGGCCTTGCTCATGTCCGCGCCGGTCGAAATCAGCGCGTGCAGCAGCAGTTCGATGTTGCGGCGGTCGAGGATGTCGTCATTGTCGGCGAACGCGATGTAATCGCCGTGCGCCGCATCCAATCCGGCGTTTTGCGCCTTCGCGATGCCACCATTCGTCTGGTGGATAACGCGCACGCGATTGTCTCGCCGCTGGTATTCGTCCAGAATCATCGGGCTGGAATCGGTGGCGCCGTCGTCCACGAGGATGATCTCCAGATGCTCGTACGACTGCCAAAGAATCGAATCCACGCAGTAACGCAAGTATTTCTCGGCGTTGTACACCGGAACGATGATCGAGACAAGCGGCGAAACCTGCGTCATGGCGAATCCTTCTTCACGTGTCTGCGCCCTGCGGTCGTAGCCGGCAGGCCGCTCTGTTTATGCGGACATGAACAGTATGTCACAGGGTAGGCGCACGTCGCGTGTGCACCAAATAAAGCCGAAACCCAGCCTGCGCAAGCCGGAAGCCCGAAGCCTATAGGAGCCGCTGAATTCGGAATCGCATGTGTACATAGGTGCTTCTCGCTACACTGGTGGACAATGAAACGCGTGTGGAATCGCACATGGAATCATGAAAGGTTTTGAGTCATGGCAAATGCGGCGGAGAATACGCAGCACGGCCCGTCGGAGGGCGCGCAGTACCCGGATTTGGTGATTGTCGGTGCGGGCCTGTTCGGCCTGACGGTGGCGCAGCAGGCGGTGGAGCATACGGGTGCCCGTGTGCACATCATCGACATCCGCGATCACATCGGTGGCAACGCCTACTCGTATATGGACGAGGAGACCGGCGCGGAGATCCACAAGTACGGCGCGCACTTGTTCCACACCTCCAACAAGCGCGTCTGGGACTACGTGAACCGTTTCACGAGCTTCACGAACTACGTGCACCGCGTGTACGCCACCCATGACGGCGAGGTCTACCCGCTGCCCATCAACCTGGGCACCATCAACCAGTTCTTCCACGCGCATTACACGCCGGCCGAGGCCAAGACCCTGATTGAACAGCAGGCGGGCGAGCTGGCCGGCACCGATCCGGCCAACCTGAACGACAAAGGCATCCAGCTCATCGGCCGCCCCCTGTATGAGGCGTTCATCAAGAACTACACCGGCAAGCAGTGGCAGACCGACCCGTCCGAGCTGCCGGCCGACATCATCAAGCGCCTGCCCGTGCGCTTCAACTACGACAACCGCTACTTCAAGGACACATGGGAGGGCCTGCCCGCCGACGGCTACACCGAGTGGATGGAGCGCATGATCGACGACCCGCGCATCACCGTGGAGCTCGGCGTGGACTTCTTCGACGAGTCCCAGCCGTACAACAAGACCGCGCTCAAGGCCGCGGGCGTGCCCGTTGTGTACACGGGCCCGGTGGACCGTTACTTCGACTACGAGCTGGGCGACCTCAAGTGGCGCACGGTCGATTTCAAGGAGGTCCGCTACGATGAGGGCGACCACTTCGGCTGCCCGGTGATGAACTTCTCCGACGCGGACGTACCCTACACCCGCGCCATCGAATTCAAGAACTTCAACCCGGAGCGCCACGATGCCCAGAACCCGAACAAGACCGTGGTATGGGAGGAATACAGCCGTTTCGCCGAGCGCGGCGACGAACCGTACTACCCGGTGAACACGGACGCGGACAAGGCCCTGTACGCGCGGTACGAGGCCAAGGCCGCGGCCGAGCCGAACACCGTGTTCGGCGGCCGCTTGGGCACCTACAAGTACTATGACATGCACCAGGTGATCGACACCGCCCTGACCGCCTACGAGGAGCAGGTCGCACCGCTGCTGAAGAAGTAGATCGTCGTTTCGCCAGAGGATTAACGATTGAGCCTGAAACCGACTGAATATTGCTGAGGCAATAGCCGGTTTCAGGCTTTTGTGTTTTTGGAAGCCAAATTTCCTGGGGTACTTAAGGCTCGCCACGAGGAGTACAGTTGTCTGTAACGCACAATGTGGCGCGTAAGACGAGGGGCGCATCTCGCAAGTGGGGTGCGATGCAGTTGAAGGAGTGCATGTCATGACTGATTCGAATGTCAATCCGAACGGCCAGGTGCCGTGGCAGCAAGCTGACGCCAATCCGACTGAGCCGTTAAATGCGATGACGGCGGAAACGGGAACCGCCGCCAACAATGCTCCAACCCAAGCAATCGCAGCGGGCGAGCAGCCCACTCAAGCGTTCACTCCTGTTGAACAGCCTACGCAGGCGTTTACACCTGCCGAGCAGCCCACCCAGCCTTTTGCGCCGGTCAATCAGCCGGTACCGCCTACGCAGGCTTTGCCACTAGTGACTCCTGCCGCTGCGCCCGCGCCCGCACCGGCAGCACCCAATTCGCCCTATCCGGGGGCGGCTCCGGCAGGCGGATCGGTTCCTCCGGTCTACGGCAGCGTCAGTGCTCCGGTATATCCGGGCGGCGGGGCCGTGCCTCCGCAAACGCCCTATAACCCGTATATGCAAGGCGGCCAACCGAACGGCCAGCCGGGATGGTCTGGTTCTTACGGCAGTGTGCCGCCTGAAGCGAACCAGAAGTACAACGGCCTGGCTATTGCCGGTTTTATCTGCTCGTTCCTTGTCTCACTCCTCGGTCTGATCCTGAGCATCGTGGGCCTCAACCAGATTAAGAAACAGGGCGGCAAGGGCAAGGGCTTGGCCATCGCCGGCATCATCATCAGTGCGGCGGGCATGGTGATACAGGTAATACTGGTCATCGCGCTGATCGTCGGCGGTGCCTCGTATGCCAGCAAGGCTATAGATGAGGCGAAAACCGATTCCTTCTATAGTCAGTCCTCTTCGGGCAACGGTGATAGCAACGATAAGAGCAAAGCTCAAGATAATCTTGACGATGCGCTGGACGACACGTTGGGCGAAACCCATGACGATCTAACCGACGGCGATTATGGGCTGTACGATTCGATTCAGGATTTCGTCGACTCTTTGGAATTCAAGGACTCCATTGAATCCGAAGCGGATACGTTTGCAGATACCGGCATCACCTTCAACTACCGTGTCGACGGTGACACCTTGGTGTACGAGTACGTGCTCGACGACAGCTATGCCTCGCTAGGCGATACCGTCGCTTCCTCACTGGATGCTATGGACAGCACCTATCAATCCACCGCGAATCTGCTGGGCTCGATGTGCAAGACCTCCAGCGGCAAGGCATCATTGCGCGTCATCATGCACACGCAAAGCGGCCAGTCGCTGTATGACAAAACCTGGACCGAAAAGTAGCAATCCCAGCGAACGTGCGTTTTGGTCGATTGAAGGCCGGTCTGCTTGCTCCTTGGGCGGATGCTTCTGCGGAAGGAACTGCCAAGGAGTAGGCTTACAGGCATGAGACTCGCACGTTTTTCTTTGAATGATTCGCCGCGCTACGCCTTCGTGCAGAAGGACGAAACGGACGGCAAGGACTACCTCATCGAACTTGACGGTCATCCGCTGGCCGGCGACCAGGTCAAGCCTACCGGCAACCGGTACCCGGTCGACGGCGACGGCATCCGCCTGCTCTCCCCGGTCATCCCCTCCAAGGTCTACGGCCTGGCCAAGAACTACGAGGCCCACGCCCAGTTCATGCACGAGGCCGGCCACTCCGAAATCGCCCACGCGCCGGAAGACATGGTGATCTTCACCAAGCCGTCCACCTCGGTGATCGGCCCCGACGATCCGATCGTGTACCCGGCCTGCTCCAAGGACATGAACTTCGAGCCGGAAGTGGCCGTGGTGATGGGCCGTATCGCCAAGAACGTGTCCGTTGAAAACGCGATGGATTACGTGCTCGGCTTCACCTGCGTGAACGACGTGACGTTGCGCGACCTGCAGGGCATCGACCCCACATGGACGCGCGCCAAGGGCTTCGATACTTCCTGCCCGCTTGGCCCGTGGATCGTGATGCGTGACGACCTCGACTGGAAGGACGCCAAGATTTCCTTCACGCTGAACGGCGAGGATGTGCCGATGGCGTCTGGCACCACCGCGAACCTGATTCACGGCATCCCCGAGCAGATTGCCGCCATTTCGTCGTTCTCCACGCTGCTGCCTGGCGACGTCATCATGACCGGCACCCCGAACGCCTCCGGCCACCTCGACCCAGGCGACGAGACCATCGTGCACGTCGAAGGCATCGGTGATCTGCGCAACGTAATCGTTCGGGCGTGACTCGTTCTGGCTCCCCTCTCTGAGGGGAACCGTCCAGGCGGAGAAGCTGACTGAGGGAACCAAGAACGCGCCTTACGCTCCCGGCAGAAGTGCGTGCAGGGCGGTCATCACCACCAGGCTGATGATGGCCGTCACTGTCAGCGAGAAGCCGGCGAGTTTGGCGTTGCCGGTCAGCGAATCGGTGAACTTAGTTGAGAAAATCGTGATCGGGGCGAAGGAGCCCAGCACGATGATCTCGCGAATCCTCATGTCAAACTGCCGACCGCGCCGAGACGCCGGGACAGTTCCGTGCCGGCAAGCCGCAGCTTGGTCTTAAGCGACCGCTCCTGTTCGGGGCGCAGCGATCCGCTCACGAAAGTGAGAGCCAGCCCGGCGATGGGAAAGTCGTTGTAGTCGCGCACAGCGACGGCGTATGAATCAAAGCCGGGCGTCACGTCGCCGTGTTCCTCGGAAAAACCGGTGCGTTGGGTTTCGGCGAGCGTTGCCTCCAGCTCCTTGGGCGATTTGGGGCCGATGCCGGTGCGGTCGGTGAACGCCTGACGATTGGGATATAGCGCGCGGACCTGATTGCGGGGGAGTGCGGCCAGAATGGCTCGCCCGGTGGCGGTCAGATGACTGGGTAGGCGCACACCCACGCCTGACACTAGCGGCGGGCGATGCGCGGCGCGCTCCTCAATCACATAAATGATTTCGTTGCCGTGCAGCACGGCCAGATGTCCGTTTTCGCCGGTCTCGTCAACAAGACGCGCCAACACCGGATGCGCGACCTGCGATACACGATGTTGGCGAGAATAGGCCGATCCCAGCTCGAAAGTCTTGAGTCCGATGCCGTACGTGCGCTGTTCGGTAAGGCGGGTGACCAGTCCGTGACGCTCCAAAATCTCCAACAATTGGTACACCGTGGAGCGCGGAATGCCGAGTTCGCGAGCGAGCGTGGCGGCTTGCGTCTGACCATTGCTCGCGATGAACTCGAGGATGTCGAGCGTACGGTCGGCCGCCGGAGCCAGCGAGACACGTGGCGCGGATGATGATGTCTGATGTTCCCGTTCTGATGGCTTCACCTGCGCCCGCTTGACGGTACGTGGCTCGGTGAAGGCGTATTGCTGCGAGGCATGGCTCATATTTCCATCACCTTACATGTCTGAGATTTCAGACACAAGATGGACGAAGTGGCTTATGGCGGGCATCCGACTGAGGTGAAATGGCCAAGGTTTGATTACTCGGGGAGCGATTGGTCGCGTTTGCGTCGCCTGCTGTTGGTGGGCAGGTGCGGTGAGCGAATGCGGGCAGTCGCGGATCCCCGGCGAAGCATGTGCCGCATATGCCGTATATGCGGAATGCGGCACGTATATAGAAAGGTATGAGCATGGCAGAGCAGACGGTCACCGTAGGTGTTGGAGCGCTGAGCATCGAGGACGTTATCGCCGTAGCGCGCGGCGGTGCCAAAGTGGCGATTTCGGACGAATCGAAGCATGAGATGGCGCTGAGTCGCGCGGTTATCGATCATTTGGCCGACGACACCGTGCCGCATTACGGTATCTCCACCGGATTCGGCGCGCTCGCCTCCACCTCCATCCCCAAGGAACAGCGTGCGCAGCTGCAGAAAAGTCTGATTCGCTCGCATGCCGCCGGTGCCGGACCGGAAGTGGAGCGTGAGGTGGTGCGCGGCCTGCTGGTGCTGCGCCTGAGCACCCTGTGCACCGGACGCACCGGTGTGCGCCCGGAAACCGCGCAGGTCTACGCCGATATGCTGAACGCCGGCATCACCCCGGTGGTCTACGAATACGGTTCACTCGGATGCTCCGGTGATTTGGCGCCGCTCGCAGCCTGTGCTTTGGTGGCGATGGGTGAAGGCGAGGCCCGCAACGCTGACGGCCTCAAGATCGGCGGCGGCGAAGCGCTGCGTGCGGCCGGCATCACGCCCGTCGATTTGAAAGAGAAGGAAGGACTGGCGCTGGTCAACGGCACCGACGGCATGCTCGGCATGTTGTGTATGGCCATCACCGATCTGCGCCTGCTGCTCAAGACCGCGGATGTCGCCGCCGCGATGAGCGTGGAAGGCATGCTCGGCAACGACCGCGTATTCGCCGCCGACTTGCAGGCGCTGCGCCCGCATCGCGGCCAAGGCGATTCCGCTGCGAACATCGCCCGCATGCTCAAGGACTCTGGTCTGATTGAGGCCGGCCGCCCGGGCTCCACCGTGCGCGTGCAGGACGCCTACTCGCTGCGCTGCACCCCGCAGGTGCACGGCGCCGCCCGCGACACCGTGGAATACGCGGCCTCCGTGGCGGGCGTGGAACTCGCCTCCGCCATCGATAACCCGTGCGTCACGCTGGACGGCCGTGTGGAGTCCAACGGCAACTTCCATGGCGCGCCGCTGGCCTATGTGCTCGATTTCCTGGCGATTCCGACCGCCGACGTAGCCTCTATCTCCGAGCGTCGTACCGACCGCTTCCTTGACGTGGCGCGCAACCGCGGCCTGCCGGCGTTCCTGGCTGGTGACCCGGGCGTGGACTCCGGTTTCATGATCGCCCAATACACCGCTGCCGGCATCGTCTCCGAAATGAAGCGTAACGCCGTGCCTGCCTCGGTCGATTCGATTCCAAGCTCCGCCATGCAGGAAGATCACGTGTCGATGGGTTGGGCCGCCGCCCGCAAGCTGCGCCGGTCGATTCCGGCCTTTGCGCGCGTGCTGGCCGTGGAACTGCTGTGCTCCTGCCGCTCCTTCGACTTCCGCAAGCCGTACCGTCCGGGTGCGGCGGGCGCCGCCGTATACCGCGTGGTGCGCCAGTACGCCAACGAAATCGGCCCCGACGTACGCGATACCTGGACCACCCCGCAGATTGAGGGCGTGGCCGAGGCGATTCTCTCCGGCGAAGTCCTCGCCGCCGCCGAATCCGCCGTCGGCGCACTGAAGTAGCGGCTGCCCAAGCTTCCTCATCAGAGGGGGCTACTAGTCACCCTCCCCACCAAAATCCAAAACTTGAGTCATATGCACTCAAGTTTTGGGAATAGAATGGGTTCCAGGTCGGTTGACCATATCAGACAACGACAAGCTGCGGTCTGTCGCAACGCTCGCAGGGCTTTCGAAGCCCGCGAGCCGCACTGCGCAGACCGCATGATATGGAGGAATACGATATGGAACAGAAGTTCACCACTATGGCCCAAGAAGCCGTCGGCGACGCGATTCAGAGTGCGTCCGCCGCAGGAAACGCGCAGGTCGAGACCCTGCACGTCATGGATGCGCTGCTGCGCCAGGAAAACGGCGTGGCGCGCTCTCTGATCGAGGCCGCGGGCGGGGACCCGCAGGCCATCGGCGCGGCGGTGCGCAACGCTTTGGTCGCGCTGCCGAGCGCATCCGGATCCAGCACCTCGCAGCCACAGGCCAGCCGCCAGCTGACCGCCGCCATCGCCCAGACTGAGAAGGAAATGCAGCAGATGGGCGACGAATACGTCTCCACCGAACATCTGCTTATCGGCATCGCGGCCAGCAAGCCGAACCAGTCGGCCGAAATCTTGGAGAAGAACGGCGTCACCGCAGCCTCCCTGCGCAAGGCCGTACCCGGCGTGCGTGGTGGCGCGAAGGTCACCAGCCCGGACGCGGAAGGCTCGTACAAGGCCCTAGAGAAGTACTCCACCGACCTGACGGCCGCCGCCAAGGAAGGCAAGCTGGACCCGGTCATCGGCCGTGACCAGGAAATCCGCCGCGTGATTCAGATCCTCTCCCGTCGTACCAAGAACAACCCGGTGCTGATCGGCGAGCCCGGCGTCGGCAAGACCGCCGTCGTGGAAGGCCTGGCCCAGCGTATCGTGGCGGGCGACGTTCCTACCACCCTGCAAGGCAAGAAGCTCATCTCCCTTGACTTGGGCTCCATGGTGGCCGGCTCGAAGTACCGTGGCGAGTTCGAGGAGCGCCTGAAGAGCGTCCTGAACGAAATCAAGAATGCGGACGGCCAGATCATCACCTTCATCGATGAGATCCACACCATCGTCGGCGCGGGTGCGGCCGAAGGCTCGATGGATGCCGGCAATATGTTGAAGCCCATGCTGGCCCGTGGCGAGCTGCGCCTGATCGGCGCGACCACGCTGGACGAGTACCGCGAGAACATCGAGAAGGATCCGGCGCTGGAGCGCAGGTTCCAGCAGGTGTTCGTGGGCGAGCCGAGCGTGGAAGACACCATCGCCATTCTGCGTGGTCTGAAGCAGCGTTACGAGGCGCACCACAAGGTAACGATCGGCGACGACGCGCTGGTTGCCGCCGCAACCCTCTCGAACCGTTACATTTCAGGCCGTCAGCTGCCGGACAAGGCCATCGACCTGGTCGATGAGGCGGCCGCTCACCTGCGTATGGAGCTCGACTCCTCGCCTGAGGAGATCGATGAACTGCAGCGCAAGGTGACCCGTCTTGAAATGGAGGAAATGCAGCTCAAGAAGGCCGAGGATCCTGCATCCAAGGAGCGTCTGGGCAAGCTGCAAGCCGAACTCGCGGACACCCGTGAGAAGCTCAGCGGCCTCAAGGCGCGTTGGGATGCGGAACAGGCCGGCCACAACAAGGTCGGCGACCTGCGTGCCAAGCTCGATGACCTGCGCGTGCAGGCGGATAAGTATACCCGTGAAGGCAACTTGGCGGAGGCCTCGAAGATTCTGTACGGAGAGATTCCGTCCATTCAGAAGGAACTCGCCGCCGCGGAAAGCGCGGATGCCGAATCTGCCGATGCCGGCGCGGCCAACCCGGCCGATGAGCCGATGGTCCCGGACCGTGTGGACGCCGACTCGGTGGCCGAGATCGTCTCCGACTGGACCGGCATTCCCGTCGGCCGCCTGATGCAGGGCGAAAACGAGAAGCTGCTGCACATGGAGGACTACCTCGGCAAGCGTGTGATCGGCCAGAAGGAAGCCATCGCCGCCGTGTCCGACGCGGTGCGCCGTTCGCGTGCCGGCATCTCCGACCCGAACCGTCCGACCGGATCGTTCCTGTTCCTCGGCCCCACCGGTGTGGGCAAGACCGAACTGGCCAAGGCGCTCGCCGACTTCCTGTTCGACGACGAGAAGGCCATGGTCCGCATCGACATGTCCGAATACATGGAGAAGGCTTCGGTCTCGCGCCTGATTGGCGCGGCGCCGGGCTACGTGGGCTACGAGCAGGGCGGCCAGCTGACCGAGGCCGTGCGCCGTCGCCCGTATTCCGTGGTGCTGTTCGACGAGGTCGAGAAGGCCAACCCGGAGATCTTCGACGTGCTGCTGCAGGTACTTGACGATGGTCGCCTGACCGATGGCCAGGGAAGGACCGTGGACTTCAAGAACACGATCCTGATTATGACCTCTAACCTCGGCTCGCAGTTCCTCGTGAACGAGGACATGGACGCCGACGCCAAGAAAAAGGCCGTGATGGACGCTGTCCACATGAACTTCAAGCCGGAGTTCCTGAACCGTCTGGACGACATCGTCATGTTCCACCCGCTTACGCGCGAGGAGCTTGGCGGCATCGTGGATATCCAGGTGGCTGGCGTGTCCCAGCGTCTGACCGATCGCCGCATCACGCTGGACGTCACCGACTCGGCTCGCGAATGGCTGGCCAACACCGGTTACGACCCGGCTTATGGCGCTCGTCCGCTGCGCCGCCTGGTACAGACCGAAGTGGGCGACCAGCTGGCCCGTATGCTGCTGGCCGGCAAGGTCCACGACGGTGACACCGTGCTCGTCGACCAGACCGGCGGCGAACATCTGGAGCTCTCCGCTTGGGCGAGCGACCAGATTGTCTCCGACAATCCGGACGTGAGCGTGGACAACGTCACCGAAGACAAGTGACAATCACTGGCTCCCCTCTCTGAGCAAAGCTGTCAGCGAAGCTGACTGAGGGGAGTTCGGGCTGGCGAGCTTCACTATATTGGCTCTCCTCTGAGGAGGAGAGCCTTTTCGCTACCATGGTGCTGAACTTCATACGAGGAGGGCCAGTGACTGGACGATTCGCGCCGACGCCGTCGGGGCGCATGCATATCGGCAACGTGTACGCCATGTTGGGTGCATGGCTTTCGGCCCGCTCGCGTGGCGACCGCATGCTGATGCGTATCGAGGACGTGGACAAGCCGCGTGTGGCCGCCGGTGCGGACCAGCTCATGATGGATGACCTGCATTGGCTTGGCCTCGACTGGGATGGCGAACCGATGTTCCAATCCCAGCGCACTGAACGATACGAATACGCTCTCGAATGCCTGCGCTCGCAAGGTGTGCTGTACCCCTGTTTCTGCTCGCGTGCCGACATTCGCGCCGCCTCGGCCCCCAACGAGGGCGACGGCTTCATGGTGTACCCCGGCACGTGCCGCCGCCTGCTGCACGACCATCCCGACGAGGTCCGTGCCCGTTTGGTTCGCGGCGACCAGCATTCCATCCGTATCGCCATGCCGGAATCGGCAGCGGGAGAAAAGCAACGTACAGTGCCTGACGATTCCGCTGCGCTGTCGGGAGCCGTGCCGCCGGAACGGCAGGGCGATGCCGGAATCGTTGATGGTGTCGCATGCTTTAACGACCGTGTCTATAGTCCACAGCACTACGATTTGGCCCGCGAGGTAGGCGATTCCGTGATTCGCCGAGCCGATGGACTGTTCGGCTATCAACTGGTCGTGGTCGTGGATGACCTCGATATGGGTGTTGATGATATCGTGCGCGGCCGTGATCTGCTGCGCTCCACCGCGCTGCAAATCTGGATTCGCCAGTGTCTGTTGGCTGGCGGCTTTGAGCCGGAATGCGGCAACACGGAAAAGCCTCTCGCCGAGCACCCCGAGTATGCGCACCTGCCGCTTATCGACAATGCGGCCGGCCGGCGTTTAGCCAAGCGCGAACGTTCGCTGGATATGGGAGCCTTGCGCGCCCGCAACGTAACCCCCGAGCAAATCATCGGATACTGCGCCTGGCTGCTGCGTCGGCAACCCACTCCAATTCCTTGCAAACCCGCCGATCTGCTGGCAGATTTCAGCTGGGAGCCACTGCGCGCCAACCACCTGGACCGCGCGCTGAAACCGGATGATCCAACCACTCCACAATGGCTGGCAGAAGCGTTAGGCTAGAGGCAGCCCAACAGGAAGGATTCCAATGTCGTCGAAGCTCTGGAGAAACGTGGCGCTGGCAGGCGTGGCCGCCGCCGGTGCTGCCGTGTGGGCCGTGGCCCCGCGCACGTTCAATGACAAGCGTCGTAATTTCGTGCCCTCCATTCCGGAGGTATGGTATGCCCATCGTGGCTTGCATGATGCGGGTTCTGGTTTGGTCGGCTATACCGATATCGCTGATTATGGTGGGGATAATCCGGTCAGCGCCCAAGCCGATACCACTGAGCGATCCATCGCCGAAAACGATGATTATGTGTCGCTTGCCCGTCGCATGGCTGTCAAGGCCGGCTACGGCAGTGCGGATATGACCGGTCCGATTGCTCCCGAAAACTCGCTGGCCGCGTTCGCCGCCGCCTGCGAGGCTGGCTATGGCATCGAACTCGACGTGCAGCTTACGCTCGACGGCCAAGTGGTCGTGGTCCATGACGCCGATTTGTTGCGCGTGGCCGGCGATCCGCGCCGCATCGAAGACCTGACTTACGACGAACTCACCCGTATTCCGCTCTTCCCGAACGGCGAGTCAGGCGATTTGAAGGCCGAACCGTTGCCGGGTGCCGACGCGAACCCGCCGCTGGTGGTCACGCCGTCCGCCGCGCCGAAGGGGTACTACCAGCATGTGCCGCTGTTCTCCGATGTGCTGGACGTGGTGGCCGGCCGGGCTCCGCTGATTGTGGAATACAAGTTCAGCAACAACAGGGCTTGGGATGAGCGTAGCGAAGAGCTCATGGAAAAGGGCCACGCCTTGCTTGAGGCGTATGACGGCCCGTACGTGATCGAATCCTTCCACCCGGGCGCGGTGAATTGGTACAAGGAGCATCACCCTGAGGTGTGCCGCGGTCAGCTGAGCTGGCCGGCGAAGCTGAGCAAGAATGGTGCGGCTGAATGGGCCGCCGGCTTACTGGCGTTCGACTGGCTGTCTCGTCCTGATTTCGTGGCTTATGACTGGACCGGTGGCGCTTCGCCGCAAGTCAAGCTCGCTCGTTCGATGGGTGCGATGCCGGTTTCATGGACCGTGCGCAGCAGCGATGAACTCGCCCAGTGCGCCCCCTACTTCGACCGCCACATCTTCGAAGCGTTCGTCCCCGACGCAGTGTGAGGTTGAGGGCGTTATTGATGCGCCCATGGGGTGGTTACAGGCTCATCGGGCGGTAACTTGCCCATGGGGCGGTTTGAAGAATATGTGAAACCGCGGAATTAAGCCATTTTGGCATACCGCCCCATGAGGATTTTGCCGCCTCATGGGGCAATTACCGCCCCATGAGGGATTTCCCGCCCCATGAGGTATGGCGTTTTACTTGTGATACGGCTCGCCAGCGTTGATTTTATAAGCGCGATAGATCTGCTCCAGCAGAATCACGCGCATAAGCTGATGCGGGAACGTCATCTTCGAGAAACTCAGCAGAAAATCAGCACGACGCAGAATCGCGTCGTCAAGGCCGATTGAACCGCCGATGACCAGCTGAATATGGCTGGTGCCACGCAATCCAAGGTCGTTGATTTTGGCGGCCAATTCTTCACTGGACAGCTGCTTGCCATTGATGGCAAGGGCAATAACAAACGCGCCGTCCTTCAGATGCTTGGCGATGCGTTCGCCTTCTCTGGCCTTGATCTGTCGGTCAACGCCTTCGGAGGCATGGTCAGGCGTTTTCTCATCTGCCACTTCAATGATGTTGAGCTTGCAGTAGCGCGAAAGTCGCTTGGAATACTCGTCAATGGCGTCGCGAAGGTAACGCTCCTTCACGCGCCCCGGCGCAATAATGTCGATTTGCATAGATGTTCCGTTATGTTGGCTCCCCTCGGGGAGGGGAGCCAGGGAAATCAGTCAATTACGCCATAGAGACGGTCACCGGCGTCGCCGAGTCCCGGCACGATGTAGCACTTGTCGTTAAGACGTTCGTCGACCGCGCACACCACGACCTTGAAGTCGATGGACGGGTCGATGTGCTCCTCGACGTACTTGATGCCTTCGGGGGCCGCGATGATGTTGATCGCGGTCACGTCCTTGGCGCCGCGCTCGGCCAGGTAGTGCGTGGCGGCGACCAGCGTTCCGCCGGTGGCGAGCATCGGGTCGATGAGGAAGCACTGGCGGCCGGACAGGTCCTCGGGCAGACGGTTCGCGTACGTCACCTGCTGGGTGGGGTGCTCCTCGTCGCGCTTCATGCCCAGGAAGCCGACTTCAGCAGTCGGAATCAGGCGGGTCATGCCGTCGAGCATGCCCAAGCCAGCGCGCAGCACCGGCACGATGATCGGGCGCGGGGAGGCGAGCTTCTTGCCGGTCATCGGGGCGACCGGCGTCTCGATCGGCGCGGCCACCACGGACAGGTTGCGGGTGGCCTCGTAGGCCTCAAGCATCACGAGTTCGGAGACGAGCTCGCGGAAGGTGGAGGAGGGGGTGTTCTTGTCGCGCAGCACGGTGAGCTTGTGCTCGACCAGCGGATGATTCAAAACATGGAGTTCCATGATTCCCAGCCTAGTCCAAGTTTGCCGACCTGCCGAATTGGTAATGGCGCGGCTTGCTTATCGGATTGGATTTGTGGGTGATTCGACTTTTTGCTGCGATAGGCCAGTTGCAGCAGGACAATGCCCTGTCCGTGCCGAGATCTGCCTCTGATACCTCTGAGAGGGTAAAGCGTAAAAAAACAACACGGTGTAAAACAGGGAATGAAACTGGTGTAAAACCGGGAATGAGATAGGTGTAAAATCGGGAATGAAACTGGTGTAAAATCTATATTGTTAGAACGATAGAACTGGGAAAGGCTGCAATATGAACGATTTGAGTGGTCGCGATGGTACCTTGACCAGGCCTGATTATCGTTCACGCGTGGTAGATAGCAGATTAAGTAAACTGCTCAAGGCGTTCGGTGCAGTGGAAATCGTTGGGCCGAAATGGTGCGGCAAGACATGGACCGCGCTCTCCCGGTCTCGAAGCGTTGATCGTCTGGATGATGTGGCAGTTTTCGCGGCCGCCCAAACCGATCCTGCATTGGTGCTGATGGGGGAGGAGCCCCATCTGGTGGACGAATGGCAAGATGTACCGCAAATTTGGGATGCCGCTCGTCGCCATATAGATGACAATGCGAACCGCAAGGGGCAGCTGATTCTTACAGGTTCGGCTATTCCAAAGGATCGTGACGCCATTCATCACAGCGGCACTGGTCGCATTGCTCGTCTGCGCATGTGGCCCATGAGCTTGGCTGAATCCGGAGAATCCACGGGCGCGGTCAGCCTATCCGATTTGTTCGAGGGGAAATTCGAGCCTGCCGAATGCAATACGAGTATCGAAGACATCGCCAGATGGTGTTGCCGTGGCGGATGGCCCGCGAATCTTGAGCTAGACGATGAATTCGCCTTGGAAATCCCGGGCGAATATATCGCAAGTGTGCTGGATATCAGCGTGCCGAAGATGAAGAAGAATCCTGAAACTGCACGAGCTTTGATGCGAGCTCTTGCCGTGAACATCTCGCAGGCACCAAAATATGCGACGCTGGCTGCGGATATGGCATATGGCGATGAGCGGCGTGAGCCGGATACGCAGACGGTGAAGAGCTATTTGGAAATGTTCAAGGACTTGTACCTTCTGACGGATTTGGAGGGTTGGGAGCCGCCACTCCGCGCAAAGAGTCGTGTGCGAACCAAGCCCAAGCGATATTTCGTGGATCCTTCGTTGCCTGCTGCGGTTTTAGGTGCCGCGCCGAATACTCTGATGCGCGATACACAGACGCTCGGCGATCTGTTTGAAACGCTGTGCATTCGTGATTTGAATGTATATCTGTCGGCTATGCCGGGTGCCGGGAATCGCATTGCGTATTACCGCGATGACAAGGGGCTTGAAGTTGATGTCATTATCGAGTTGTCTGACGGCAGGTGGGGTGCTATCGAAATAAAACTCAGTGACCTTAAGGTGAACGATGACAATGCGGATAAGCTCAAATCCTTCCGCAACAAAATCTGCGGCAATCCCATGGCTCAGGTCCGAGACCCCGAATTCATGATGTTCCTTACCGGCCGAGGTGGGAAGGCCTATCGCCGCAATGACGGCATACTGGTCGTGCCCATCGCAACGCTCGGGGCGTGAATCTGGTAAAAGAAAAGAAGCGCCGAACCGCGAAAGCGCCTGTCGGCGCAAGGGCCGCTCGCGGCGGCAAAAAATGGAGCCCGGGGCTTAAGCACGGTCCGACGCGGATACTTAGTATAGCTTGCGATGGGTCTCGCCGCGCCGGGGAAGGGGTGGCGTTGGCCGGTAGCTGATTGTTGGGGTGCGGTCGGTGGGTTTCTCCCTCAGTCATGGGCATCGCCCGTGACAGCTCCCTCATCAGAGGGAGCCTGGAGCGGGGTTACTCCAACCGTCCGCGACGCCAGAGGTTGGCACCGTGTTGGAAATCCTTGGCGGTGGCCATGAGGCTGCCGGCGGTGTGCATAAGGCGGGCGGCTTTGGTGCGCACGGCCTTCTCATCGGCATCCGAGGAGAAGCCGCCGTTGGCCTCGGCCCGGGTCACCATGCGCCGCGCCTCCACGCGCAAGCCCAACGCCACCACATCGGTAAACGCCGCCGCACGCTCAAGCGCCACGGCAAAATCGCCCACAAAAGCACCGGAGAGAATCGAATCGGCCAATCGCACGATGTCATCTTCACTGGGAGCCTGATCCACGCCGGCGATGGCGGAGGCGGTAGTGGCCACCGGCTCACCCAAGCGCCACAGATGCGCGATCGAGTCGCGATTCGATCGCATCCACGTACGCAACATATACAGTCGCCACAGCACACCAGGCAGCGAATCCGGCTCGGTATCGCTCCATAGTTCGGCGATTTCATCCACGCCGACCGTCTCCACCAACGTGAGCACCCGCTCAACAACCGCCGGGTCTTCGCTATGGCGCACACGATCCAGCAATGCGGCAGCAGACAGATGACTCATCTCGCTCAACGCCTGCGGGTCCATGCCACCGGCCAATCCATCGGCCACAGCCGGGTCGAGCTGAGCCGGGCGCGAGGGGCGTGAAGAACCCATGCGAGCAGGTCCGAATGCCGCTCCGGCCGCACGCAACGAGCCGAAGCCTGGGCCCAGACTGCCGGCGGCACCATTGTGCGCGGCATGAGCTGCGGCGGCAGCGGCCGAGGAGTTGGATGAATCAGGAAATGCGGGTCTAGTAGACAAGCGGTTGAACCTTCTGAATATCGATGATTTTGGGACCATGAGGCGTCGGAGTGACGAACAGCGCCACCGCCGTGCCGGTCGGCATGAACGGTGTCTTGGCGATCAGGCGTTTGCTCAGAGACGGCGCAACGCACATGCTGCGCAGGTGTCCGAACATACCACCAATCACCGGCCGGTGCATGCATATCGCTATGGGCTGACGGCGCTCAAGTGCGAACTCGATTTCGCTGAGTAGACACTCCCATGCGGTGTCCGGCGCAGCGGCGTATGCATCTTCGGTGAGCGGATCGAGATGAACCATGTCTCGTCCGGTCTGCCACGCGAACATCTCCAACGTCTCCTGGCAGCGCACCCAAGGCGACGTGGCCAGTCGGGTCGGATTGAAACACGCCAGCTCGCGGTTCAGCGCGTATGCCGCAGCCGCGCCGCGCGGCGTGATCGGACGGTTCGCGTCCGAACCCTTCCACAGCTTGCGCGCTTCCGCTTTGCCGTGGCGCACGATAATCACCGGCACCGCGTCCAGTGCACCTTCTTCGACCCGATCAACGAATAGCGCGAGGATGTCCTTATCGGTGGAATGGCTGAGCTTCTTGCGGGCCTCGGCCGGCGTCAGCCACAAAACTTCGTCGATTTCGCCGATGTCCGCCCGATGCACCGGGCCAAACGCATGGGTACGCCGCAGGTTGTCGATGGCGCTGATCGGCGTGGCCATCCAGAACTGGATATGCTTGGTATCCGCCGACCGATCCTTGGTATGGCGCTGTTTGCTGCCTTCTTCGGACAGCGGGTACTCGATGTCGCCCAGATAGGGGCCAAGTTCCACGGACAGGCCCGATTCCTCGCCGATCTCGCGTACGGCGGCATGCCGGTGCGATTCGTTCGGGTCGACCTTGCCTTTCGGCCAGCTCCAGTCGTCGTATTTCGGGCGATGCACGACGCACAGTTCGATGCGGTTGAGTACGTTGTCCGCCGCGGCCGGGCTGTCGGCCTGCGTCGGGTCCGGGGTGGGAGCCGCGTCCGATTCGCCGTGTGCTGCCGTGGCCTTGCCGTCAGAATCCGTGGTGTTCGCGATGATGGTGCCATCGGTGGCAATATTGGATTTCGCTGATGGAGACGATGCCTGCGTCGGCTCGGCATCATCCTTCCACCGGTACAGAATACCGCCGGCGGCTTCCACGATTCGTCTCATACTGTTCGTACCCATCTCTTGTATTGTAGGTCACGTTGGACCGCTGCTACGTAGTTTTTGCGCGCTGAACAACGATGCCCGGCATCCTCTCGAAAGAGGAGCCGGGCATCGTAACCACCCTCAGTCAGCTCGTGCTGACAGGGAGCATCGAATGAAATCAGTTGTGCGAATTGGGGCGGCGCTGGTGCTTGCGAATCAGATATTCCTGACTGTCGACCAGCGGGCGGCCCTCGTCGTCCTTGGTGTGCAGCACATACGTGCCGTCGGGCTGCATGTGCCAGCTCATGGTGGAGTCGGCCATCTGCAGGTCCACGTACTTGATGAGCTCGTCAATCTGCTCCGGGGCGGTGACGCGCACCAGAGCCTCGACGCGGCGATCAAGGTTACGGTGCATGAGGTCAGCCGAACCGATGTAGACCTCCGGGCCGGAAGCCGGGCCCTCGCCGATCTGCGGGCCGTCCGCATTGCAGAAGGCGTAGATGCGGGAGTGCTCCAGGAAGCGGCCGAGAATCGAACGTACGCGGATGTTCTCGGACAGGCCGGGAACGCCGGGCTTCAGAGCGCAGATGCCGCGTTCGACGATGTCGATCTTCACGCCGGCCTGAGAGGCACGGTACAGGGCGTCGATGGTCTTCTCGTCCACGATGGAGTTGACCTTGATCTTGATCCAGGCCTCCTTGCCGGCGCGGGCGGCGTCCTCCTCGCGGCGGATGCGCTGAATCAGGCCGGTGCGCACGGTACGCGGGGCCACCAGCAGACGGTGGAAGCTGGACTTCGGCGCGTAACCAGAGAGCTGGTTGAACAGACGAGTCAGATCCTGGCCGACCACCGGGTCGCAGGTCAGCAGACCCAGATCGGTGTACAGTCGCGCGGTCTTCGGGTTGTAGTTACCGGTGCCTACGTGGCAGTAGCGGCGCAGACCGTCCGCTTCCTGACGCACGACCTCGATGAGCTTGCAGTGGGTCTTCAAGCCCACGATGCCGTACACCACGTGCACGCCGGCGCGTTCGAGCTTGCGGGCCCACGCGATGTTGGCGTCCTCGTCGAAACGAGCCTTGATTTCCACCAAAGCCAGCACCTGCTTGCCGGCATGAGCGGCGTCGATCAGGGCGTCGATGATCGGCGAGTTGGAGCTGGTGCGGTACAGGGTCTGCTTGATGGCCAGCACCTTCGGGTCCGCGGCGGCCTGCGCAAGGAAGGCCTGCACGGAAGTGGAGAAGGAGTCATAGGGGTGATGCAGCAGGATGTCGCGCTCGCGGATGGCAGCGAAAATATCCTGTGCGCGGGAGGACTCGACCTCGGCGATCTGACGGTTCGTGGTCGGCACGAACGGACGGTTCTTCAGGTCCGGGCGGTCCACGCTGCCGAGCTCAAAGAGCACGGTCAGGTCCAGCGGGCTGGGCAGACGGTATACCTCGTCCTGGCTCACGCCGAGCTGGTCGGCGAGCAGCTGGGAGAGGAAGGGGCTCGTGGTGTCCGTGATCTCCAGGCGGATCGGCGGTCCGAAGCGGCGGCGCAGCAGCTCCTTCTCCATGGCGTTGAGCAGGTTCTCGGCGTCATCCTCTTCCACGTCGATGTCCTCGTTACGAGTCACGCGGAAGGAGCGGGCCTCCTTGATGATCATGCCCGGGAACAGGGATTCCAGATGCGCGGCGATGAGCTTTTCCATGGCGATGAAGCCGTAACGCTCGTCCTTGGACTCCTCATCGGTCATGTCGTCCACCGGCACCAGGCGCGGCAGGTTGCCCGGGATCTTGACGCGGGCGAAGTGCGACTTGCCGGAGGCCGGGTTCTCCACAATCACGGCCAGGTTGATGGAACCGCCGGAAATGTAGGGGAACGGGTGGGCCGGATCCACGGCGAGCGGCGTCAGGACCGGGAACACCTGCTGGCGGTAGTAGCGCGAGAGGCGCTCCTGCTCGGAGGATGTGAGCTTGTCCCACGTCAGCAGGACGATGCGCTCCTTCTCCAATTCCGGCAGAATGGTGTCGATCGTGTAATGTGCGTGCTCGTCTTGCAGACGGTGTGCGGTCTCGCTGATCGCGCGCAGCTGCTGACGCGGGCTCAGGCCGGCGGCAGACGGCACGGCGATGCCCGAGTCGATACGGCGCTTCAGGCCGGCGACGCGGACCATGAAGAACTCGTCAAGGTTCGAGGCGAAGATCGCGGCGAAGTTGGCGCGCTCGAGCAGGGGCATGTCTTCGTTCTCCGCACATTCGAGCACGCGCTGGTTGAACTTGAGCCAGCTGAGCTCGCGGTCGAAGAAACGGTCCTTGGGCAGCGGTGCCTCGCCTTCCTGATCGACGCGGCGGTCGTTGTTGTCGTTTTCGGCAATATGCTCTGCGATTTGGCTGCGCAGAATTGCCTTCGAGGGTGCGTCAAATATCTGTGCCATAGCTTATATCGTAAGCTTTGGCGTGGCCGGAAAACGACTGAACGCGCCAGAATTCAACGGGTGTTCATGTTAGTTCGGTGTTGGTTGGTTTTGAGTGTGCTAGCGTCGCTCGCGACACGCCGTGAGCGGCGGTGAAACGAACGAAATCGAACATCGGACGGGTTCGATGTGAACGGTTCAGCTCGTTTTCCGATAGCCAGAAAGTGCGATTGAACAGTTGTGATAAAAAACGCACAACGACTCTCTGCAGGTTGCGAGAAACGGGAATGATGAATAGATTATGAGGTACAAGAACAACTGAACAGAGCAGAGCCCACAAATAGTGTATGGTCACGAGGACTGTTACGTTGGACGGGCATTGGAAAGACTTACCGTTACAACGATGATGTTGTGCAGAGATTCTGCTCCAGTAGTTGAACTTGTAGAAAAGGCCCGCTCCGGCGGGCCTTTTCGTTTGTGTGTACAGTGGAGGGCATGACGGAAACACAGCGTACGCCAGAGGGGATGTCGTCGAAACCTCGTATCAAGCCGGCCGATGCCGAAGACGGCCGTCCGGTCTCTATCTCTGCGCGTCTCGGACGACTGCAATTCCACTATTCCGGCAAGTTCCGCGTGCTGCAGATTGCCGACATTCAGGATGGGCCGAAAGTCTCCAAAGACACCATCACCCTGATTGAGGCCAGCCTTGATGCCACACGGCCTGATCTGGTGATTTTCTCCGGCAACCAGATCGCCGGCTACGATCCGGCGTTCGCCGATTCATTCCGTAAACGTCGCTGGTGTAACGAACCTATTGCCGAATCCGCGCTGAACCATACCCGAGCGCTGGTGCGCAAGGCCATTGGCCAGTTCACTGAGCCGTTGGCGGCGCGCGGCATTCCGTGGGCCGTGACGTACGGCAACCATGATTTCCAATGCGGGCTAAGCAATGCGGAACTGGACGGTATCTATCGCGAGTTCCCCGGTTGTGTCAATCCGCCGAGTGAGACCTTGCCGAACCAGATTGCATACACCTGTGGAGCGGGTGGTGCTGTGCAGACGCTGTCTGGTGCCACTGGTTCCGGTGAACCAGGCACCTTCGCGCTGCCGGTTATGGACGTTGACCATACGCGCAATGTGCTGGGTCTGGTCATTCTTGACTCCGGCGATTACGTGCATGGCGGCGGCTTCGGCGCACCATCGCCCGCAGCGCTCGCCTTCCTGAACGCCGTGCCCGACCGTATCGGTGCGAAATCAATGGTGTTCCAGCACATACCGATGCCCGAGTATTACAACGTGCTGAAGCCGGTGGCGGCCAACGCGGCGTTTGCCATGCAGGGCTATCGTTCGCACGCCGATACCTACTACGTGCTGGACGAATTGCAAACCCAGCCCGGCGGATATTTGGGAGAAGGCATATCCTGCCCTGATACGTCAGGCGAATTCGAATTGCTGCGCGAGGGGTATTTCGGCGTCGTAGCTGGTCATGATCATCGCAACGGTTTCGTCGGCGAACATGAGGGTCTGTTGCTTATCGCTACGCCAACCTGCGGATTCAATACGTACGGACCGGCTCCGGCCAAACGTGCCACGCGATTGATCGAATTTGATATCCGTCACCCTTACGAGCCGCGTACGCAATTGCTGGAGTTTGGCGAACTGGTGGGCAAGCCCAGTTCCAAACGCGCCTATACCTATGCGGTGAACCAAACCGCGCCTGGCGAGGGCGAGGGTGATGATTTGCTGCGCAAGCCGTCGCTATGGAGTCAACTGTCCGGTTTATTCAGGTAACCCGGTTTATTCAGGTAACTGTTCCTGATAGAGGCGGAAAGCGGCGCGAAGTATTCGAGGTTTCGGTGGCCTTCCGCTGTGTTGGACGATTAGTGGCAGAAATCCCGCGTCTCTTTCGTTGTGACGCGGGATTTCTGCCGGTTGGGCTATCGGTTGGATTGACTGGTATGTTTCAGCGAACGGCTTTGACCAGTGCCTCGGTGAGGTACTTGCCGGCGGCCATCACCAGCGGCGCATAGCGGCGTCCGGGAGCGGCGCCCATGCGGCCGGTCGGCCCAGAAATCGAGATGGCGGCGATGACCTGGCCGGAGGCGTTGCGGATCGGGGCGGAAATCGAGCACACGCCCTCTTCGCGCTCGTTCACGGACTCGGACCAGCCGCGCTTGCGTACGGCGGCCAGCTTGGTGGCGGTGAACTTGGCGTGGCGCAATCCCTGGTGCAGACGGTCGGAATCCTCCCAAGCCAGAAGAATCTGGGCGGCGGAACCGGCTTCCATCGACAGCATGGCACCCACGGGAATGGAATCACGCAGGCCGGAGGTGCGTTCCACAGCGGCGATGCACACGCGCTGATCGCCCTGGCGGCGGTAAATCTGCGCAGACTCGCCAGTACGATCGAGCAGGGTCTGCAGGATCGGGCCGGCGGCGGTCAGCAGACGATCCTCGCCTGCTGCGGCGGCAAGTTCGGCGAAACGGGAGCCGAGTACGAATCGGCCATGCTGGTCGCGCAGTACGAAACGGTGGCGTTCCAGTGCAATAGCCAAACGATGTGCGGTCGGTCGAGCGAGACCGGTGGCGGCCACAAGCTGTCCCAGCGTAGACGGGCCGGATTCCAGTGCGTCAAGAATCTTTACAGTTTTATCAAGGACGCCAACGCCGGAATGGATTTCCCCATCGTCCTTGGCGGTGGTGTCTTCAACCGGCTCGGACTTGGTCAAGCTGTTGTTCAATGGTTCTTCCCGGGAATCAGTCATAATAAGGGCGATTATGCCATCTCACATAGTGAAATGGCAAATCGGGGAAGTGTCTCACAGGGTGGCCATGAAGTTGAAAGGGCGTTCGTGGATGCCGAAGAGACATGTCTGGAGCGGAACCGAGTCATGACTAGGTCATGTTCGAGTCGGGTCCGAGTCATATTGAGGCCGTCATTTGACCGTATCTCAATATCCGGCATGCTCATGGCCGGGCCCATCGCAAGCACATAGGCTAATACCACGAACAAGGCGCGAACACAATGCCTCGCGCGGAATTTTTTGGAGGAATCACTATGGGAACGACACTGGCCGAGAAGGTCTGGGCCGATCATCTGGTGCGCAAGGGCAGCGACGGAGCCCCTGATTTGCTGTACATCGATCTGATGCTCATGCATGAGGTCACCAGCCCGCAGGCGTTTGAGGGCCTGCGCTTGGCCGGCCGCAAGCCGCGTCACGTGGATCAGCTCATTGCCACCGAGGATCACAACACGCCGACCGTTGATATCGATCGCCCGAACCCGGATGAGACGAGCGCGTTGCAGTTGACGACTTTGGAGAAGAACTGCAAGGAGTTCGGCGTGCGCCTGCACCCGCTGGGCGACGCCGATCAGGGCATCGTCCACGCGTTCGCCCCGATTCTGGGCCTGACCCAGCCGGGCATGACCATCGTGTGCGGTGATTCGCATACGTCGACGCACGGCGCGTTCGGCGCGCTGGCGTTCGGCATCGGCACTTCCGAAGTCGAACACGTGATGGCCACACAGACGCTGTCTCTGAAGCCGTTCAAGACCATGGCCGTCAACGTCAACGGCAAGCTGCCCGCGGACGCGACGGCCAAGGACATCATTCTGGCGATCATCGCCAAGATCGGCACCGGCGGCGGCCAGGGTTACGTGATCGAATACCGTGGTGAGGCGATTCGCAACCTCACCATGGACGAACGTATGACCGTGTGCAACATGTCCATCGAGGCCGGTGCGCGTGCCGGCATGATCGCGCCGGACGAGACCACGTTCGAGTACCTGAAGGGCCGTCCGCACGCGCCGGAAGGCGAGCTGTGGGATCAGGCCGTGGCGTACTGGAAGACGCTGAAGACCGATGACGATGCCGTATTCGACAAGGTGGTGGATATTGACGCCACCAAGCTCGGTCCATATGTGACGTGGGGCACCAACCCCGGCCAAGGTCTGCCGATCACCGCCTCCGTGCCGGAGCCGGGCAAGATCGCCGACGCCACCAAGCGCGCCGCCGCCGAACGTGCGATTACATACATGGGTTTGAAGCCAGGCATGCCGATCAAGGACATCGCCGTGGACACCGTGTTCATTGGTTCGTGCACCAACGGTCGTATCGACGATTTGCGCCAGGCCGCCGCGATTATGAAGGGCCACCGCAAGGCCGAGAACATCCACCGCGTGCTGGTGGTGCCGGCCTCCTCCCGCGTGCGTTTGCAGGCGGAGAAGGAAGGCCTCGATAAGGTGTTCAAGGACTTTGGCGCCGAATGGCGTAACGCCGGCTGCTCGATGTGCCTGGGCATGAACCCGGACAAGCTGGTGCCGAACGAGCGCTCGATTTCCACTTCGAACCGTAACTTCGAGGGCCGCCAAGGCAAGGGCTCGCGCACGCATCTGGCGTCGCCGGCCGTAGCCGCCGCCACCGCCATCCGCGGCACAATCTCGTCTCCCGCCGATCTCTGAGTCAATACACGTGAGCCCCCTCTGACGAGGGGCTGTCAGTCGAAGACTGACTGGGGGAGAGATCCCCGAAAGGAAAATTGTTATGGAAAAACTCACCACACTGACCGGCGTGGGCGTGCCGCTGCGCCGCTCCAACGTCGATACCGACCAGATCATTCCCGCTGTGTTCTTGAAGCGCGTGACCAAGTCCGGCTTCGATGACGCCCTGTTCTACGCATGGCGCCGAGACCCGAACTTCGTGCTCAACAAGCCGGAATACGCCGGTAAGGGCCAGATTCTGGTCGCCGGCCCCGAATTCGGCATCGGCTCCTCCCGCGAGCACGCCGTGTGGGCGCTGCACGATTACGGTTTCCGCGTGGTCATCGCGCCGAGCTTCGCCGACATCTTCTACGGCAACACCGCCAAGAACGGCGTGCTGGCCGCGATTATGCCGCAGGAGTCCGTCGAACTCCTGTGGAAGCTACTGGAGGAAGAGCCTGGTCGTGAGATGACTGTCTCGCTGGAGACCCGCACTGTCACTTGCGGCGACGTGACCCTGCCGTTCGAGGTCAACGATTACGTGCGTTGGCGTCTGATGAACGGCTACGACGATATCGATCTGACGCTGCAGCACGAGGACGACATCGCCGCCTACGAAAAGATGCGCGCCGAAAAGTTCCCCTTCAAGCCCAAGACCATCCCCGCCAAACACTGGGCCGAAGAAAGAATCGAGTCCGCCCGCGAGCCTGAGGACGCAGACTGGACAGGGCCGTTGGCCGATCGCGGCATTATTTAGCCGCGATCGGCCTGCTGAAAGCCCGGTGGGCTTTCAGCAGGCCCTGTGCCGAGCTGCGACAGCAGCGAGGCCAGCATTGAGCCTCGCCGAAAGGCGAGTCCATAATTGCAGGCCCAGGGCCGTTGGCTCTGTGTCTGATTGAGATTATTGGGTCGCTCGCATCGCATCAAACAAAGGTCTCACTGGTGCCCGCGCCCCACATCCATTGCGCGGCGGGCAGGAGTTGCGGCAATATTCCCTTCAGTGCCAACAACGCCATACGGTCGTTATCCACCGCAGCCACCAACACCGGCGTGGCGGCGCTTTCCTCAACACTCATGAACTCCGTCCTAGCGTTCGAAATACTGTGCCTGAATTCGTACACATTTGTGGACATAATCACGATTCATCCAGTAATGACGGTTAGGTTGAGCATCATGACCATGAATGGCATGAATCCGTCGAACGATTCCGATACGGCTCCGGCGCAATCGCTGTCAGCGCAACCGTTGCCACCTCGACCGGCACCGCAGTCTGCGGCACAGTCACAGACGCCGATGCCACAGACGCCACAGTATGTTCAGCCTGGGCCGAGTATGCAGCCGCAATATGCGGGTCAGCCGGAGGCATGGGCACAACCGCTACCTCCACAAGATGTTTCACGGGGTGTTCCACGGATTGTTTCACAAGGTGTTTCACAACCTGTGCCGCAAGCCGCAATACCTGCTGTGCAGCCTGCACAATACGCCGCGCAGCTCGTATACCCGACATATCCCGTCCAACCTACGTATCCTGCCCAGCCGATGTATCCCACGCAGCCGACGTATCCGGCGCAATCCGCCTATTCCCCATACCCGGCGCAACAGTCGGCTCCACAGCCCCTCGCTCATCCGTACTACGCTCAACCAGTGGGCTACGCGCCACAACCCTATTCCGCTGCGCCGCAACCATTCGTGCAAACGGCTCCGGCAATGCCAGTCACAATGCCCAACGCAATGCCTGCCACGATGCCCGCAGCAATGCCCGTGGTCATGCCGATCGATCCTCGCCGTGTATGGCGCACGTGGCGTCGCAAGGTGGTCAATCGTGTAATGGGACTGACTCTCGCCTATGAAGGCATGATGCTCTTGGGCGCAATGGTCGCCACCATTATCGTCGGCGTAATAACCGCGAGCGATTTGTCCGGCGTGCAGTGGGATGGCATCATCAGCCTGATATCGGTGTTCGTCGCGTTCGGATTTCTGCTGCTCATGCGCCACCGTGACATCTTCACCTGCGAATTCTGGCTTGGTGGCCAGCATCGCGACTCGTACGGGGAGCCCAATCAGCTTGGCCACATCAGCCAATATGGCGGCGGGCGCATGCAGCCTCTCTGGGCGTTGATGTTCATCGTGCTGGGCATGGGCGTGCAAGGCACATTCGCGTTCCTCTTTGGCCTGATTCTGGGATTCGTGGCCATGGAATACTCGTTGGTTTGGTCGATTGCACTGCACATCTTCAACAATGCGATTCTTTCCGGCGCCATCGATACCCTTGCCGGCAACTATCTTGATGACAACGCATATTTGATATTCTCATTGTCGCTATCTGTGATCGGCGTGATCGGATCGATTATCATATTCGTGATATACGGCAAAGAGATGCGCCAATATCACCGTACGAATCGTAGTATTCCAGACACGTACTTTGGCTGGGCAGCTCCGACGTTCATCATCTTTGTGGTAGCCAATGCCGCTTTCGCCATTATTTCGTTTGTCGGCGCGATGATGGGTTGAGTGTGCGTGTGCGCATGCAGGTTGGCTTATCGTTGAAGCATGAGTGATTTTGAGCCGTTTTACGATGTCAGCCGCAGCTACGAAGACAACTATGAGCAAGGGCCGTTCGGCGCGTTCGCCGAGACGCTGAAGGATGGCAACGGTGCCGATGCCGCCGGAACCACCAGCGAGGGTGCCTCCGAGGGTGCCTTGGCCACCTTTTTGGGCCAGCCGGTCAATCTGCCTTTCGGCATTCCCGCAGGCCCGCTGCTCAACAGCCGTTTCACCACGGCCGCTTTCCACATGGGTTTCGATCTGGCGACCTACAAAACCGTGCGTTCGCGCGCCTGGGGCTGCAACCCGTTCCCGAACGTGCTCGCCGTACACCCCAAGTCGGCGGACGGTTCACTGACGCCGGGCAGCGCCGAACTGGACGAAGGCGTGCTGGCCGACACCAACTATGAACAGCCGATTTCCATCTCCAACAGCTTCGGTGTGCCCTCGCAGAGCCCTGACGTCTGGCAGCCGGACATGCGCGCCGCCATCGAGGCCGCCGGTCCCGGTCAAGTGCTGGTCCCGAGCTTCCAAGGCTCGCGTGTGGAGGGCATGAGCGAGGAGGAATACATCGCCGACCATGCCACCACCGCCCGCCTGGTCAAAGAAACCGGTGCCAAGCTCATGGTGATGAACACCAGCTGCCCCAACGAGGGCCACAACCGCCTGCTATGCCACAATCCGCTGCTCGTGGGCCGCATCACCGAGGCCGTGAAGCAGGAGATCGGCGACATCCCGCTGATGGTCAAGCTCGCCTACATCCCCAGCGACGGCGACCTTGAACTCATGGTGCGTTCCACCGTGGGCCACGGCACTGTGCAGGGATTCAGCACCATCAATACGATTTCCGTCAAACTGGTCGATGCCAATGGCAATCAGGCCCTGCCCGGTGCAGGCCGTGATCGCTCCGGCGTGTGTGGCAATGCGATTCGTGGTGCCGGCCTCGACATGGTCGCCCGTCTGGCCGCGATCCGCGAGAAGCTCGGTCTTGATTTCAAGATCAATGGCGTGGGCGGCGTGGTTTCGCCGGCCGACTATCAGGCATACAGAAACGCCGGCGCGGATTCGGTGATGTCCGCAACCGGCGCGATGTGGGACGCCGAGCTGGCCCACAAGATCAAGGCGAGCCGGTAAATCGGCTCCAAAACAAGAAACAGCCTGTACGGGCCGTGATTCCCAGACAATTCCCAGCCAGTGCCCACGTTGCATTGAAACTGGTGTTGTTATATGTAATCACGGCCGAACAAGCTGCATAACTTAACCTCTTTCTTCTTCTTCTCTCCTTTCTCTCCCCGGCGCCCATCACGCCGGGGTTTCTTTTTGCGGTGGGTACAGCCGTCTTACTCGGCCGCCGCCTTCATGGCCACGGCGCCGACGTAGTAGACCGGCTTGTCGAAGTTCGGCTGGAACAGGAAGTCCACGTTGGCGAGCTGGTCGATGGTGAAGCCGGCCTGAATCGCCATGGAAATCACGTTTGCCGCGCCGGAGATATCGGCCTTGGAACAGAACTGGCCGCCCTTGACCTTGCGGGTTTCCGGGTCCCAGGTCAGAATCGACGTGACTGGGGTGGTGGTGAGCATGAAGTCCGGGCGATAATCCTCGGTGAGCGAGGTCTCGCGGACCGTGAGCCCGCGGCGTTCGGCACCGGCGCGGGTCAGGCCGGAGGCGGCGAGCGAGAGATCGTACAGCTGTACGGCGGACGTGGCCTGCGTGCCCATGTACTTCACGGTCGGCGTCTCGATGTTGCGGCCCACCAGCAGGCCCTGGCGCACCGCGTTGGTGGCCAGCGGAATGTAATCGTGCTGGCCGGTGGGGTTGTAGAACACGGTGGCGGAGTCGCCGGCGGCGTACACGCCCGGCGCGGACGCCTGCATGTAGTCGTCGACCACGATCGCGCCGTTCGGCAGCATGTCCACCTTGCCCTTGAGCAGGTCGGTGTTCGGCAGGAAGCCGACGGCCAGAATCGCCATTTCGGCCGTGTACTCGCCCTTTTCGGTGACCACAGTGACGGTGTCGTCGTCATTGTCGCGGAACTCGACCACCTTCTGGCCGAGCGCGAGCGTGACGCCGTGCTCCTCGAACGCGGCCGCCACCTGATCGGTGATGGTCTTATCGAAATTATTGGCCAGCGGGCGATCAAGGCCGTCGACCAGCGTGGTCTTGACGCCGGTGACGCTGAACTGCTCGGCGATTTCCGCGCCGATATAGCCCGACCCGATCACCACTGCCGACTTGGCGGTTTTCGCCTTTTCCTTGATGGCGATGGCGTGATCCCAGTTCTTGCACAGCAGCACATGCGGGCTGTCGATGCCGGGGATCGGCGGGATGACCGGGCGCGAGCCGGTGGTCACGACCAGTTTGTCGAAAGCGAGGGTCTGTTCGGCGGGGTCTCCGGCCTCGTCCAGCGCGCGGTAGGTGAGGGTTCTGGCGTCGAGGTCCACGGACGTCACGTCGGTGCGCATATGCATGGTCGCGCCGGCTTCGGCCAGAGCGGCAGGGGAGGAGTAGAACATTTTCTTCGGGTCGGATACGTGGTCGCCCACCCACAGGGCGATGCCGCAGGAGAGGAAGGACAGCGTACCGTTGCGCTCGAAAACATGGACGGTCCAATCGGGGTGCTCGGCGAGAATCGAGGTGGTGGCGAACGTGCCGGCGTGCGTGCAGCCGATGACGGCGACTGTGGTCATGAATGCTCCTTTGCTTGTGGACATGGCGTCTGATGCCATTGCCCTGAATCGTAGCGTAGAAGTATGGAGAACGCCGTGGCGGCAAATGTGAGGAAGATCACGTTATCGGTTTGATTCGACGGGGGTATGGGATCCGTTGTGCACGGTGATCAAAGTTCGGCTGGGGTGCATTTCACGGAGTCGGCACATGGCTTATGGCAAACTGGACGGTAGCATTTTTTGAATCTTGATTGATTGAGGAGAGTGGCGTGGCTGAGAATCCGGATGACGTGTTGCATGTCGAGGGCGGCAAGCCTTTGAATGGCACGATCAAGGTGCGTGGCGCGAAGAACTTCGTGAGCAAGGCGATGGTCGCCGCGTTGCTGGCACCGGGCAAGTCGGTGCTGAAGAACGTGCCGGAGATTCGTGACGTGCATGTGGTGTCCGATTTGCTACGTCTGCACGGCGTGGACGTGGATGTGGACGGTGCGAACGGCATTGTGACCATCGACGCCTCGCGTGTGCAGCTGGCCGATGTGGCCGACGTGGATACACTGTCCGGTTCGTCGCGCATCCCGATCCTGTTTTCCGGCCCGCTCGTGCACCGTTTGGGTGAAGCGTTCATTCCCGCGTTGGGCGGCTGCGCGATTGGCGGACGTCCGATTGACTTCCATCTGGAGACGCTGCGCAAGCTGGGCGCCACGGTGGACAAGGAACACAAGGACGGCATCCACATCACCGCGCCCAACGGCCTGCACGGCGCGAAGATCCACCTGCCCTACCCGTCGGTGGGCGCCACCGAGCAGACTTTACTGGCGGCCGTGCTGGCCGAGGGCAAGACCGAACTGTCGGGCGCGGCCACCGAGCCCGAGATCATGGATCTGGTGTGCGTGCTGCAGAAGATGGGCGCGATTATTTCCGTGGACGTGGACCGCACCTTCCGCATTGAAGGCGTCAAGGAGCTGCAAGGCTACACGCACACGTCGCTGACCGACCGTATCGAGGCCGCGTCCTGGGCGTCCGCCGCGCTCGCCACGCACGGTGACATTTTCGTCAAGGGTGCCACCCAGCCGGAGATGATCACGTTCCTCAACGTGTTCCGCAAGGTGGGTGGCAAATTCGAGGTGACGGACAAGGGCATTCGTTTCTGGCATCCGGGCGGGGACTTGAAGCCCGTGGCGATCGAGACGGACGTGCATCCCGGGTTCATGACCGACTGGCAGCAGCCGCTCGTGGTGGCCCTGACCCAGGCCAACGGCCTGTCGATCGTGCACGAGACCGTGTACGAGAACCGTTTCGGCTTCACCAAGCCGCTGGTCGAGATGGGTGCCACCATCCAGTTGTACCGCGAGTGCCTGGGCTCGCTGCCGTGCCGTTTCCGGCAGCGCAACTACAAGCATTCCGCCGTGATCTTCGGACCGACCCCGCTGACCGGACGCGACATCGACGTGCCGGACCTGCGTGGTGGGTTCAGCCATCTGATCGCGGCCTTGGCCGCGTCAGGCCCCTCGGACGTGCACGGCATCAGCCTGATCGACCGAGGCTACGCCGACTTCCGCGGCAAACTCGAAGCCCTCGGCGCCGACTTCGACTAATTCGGCCGTTCCGCGGCTCCCCTCTTTGAGGGGAGCCGCGATTTTGTTCTACAACAGCCCGTCCGCCTCGAGCGCGACGGCCATGCGGTCGAAGCATTCCTCCAGTAGCGGGTAGGGCATGGCAAAGTTCATGCGTACGCATCCATGCCCGACCTCGCCGCATTCACGGCCGTCCGTCAACGCCACATTGGCTTTCTTGAAGAAATAGTCGGCCGGGTCGTCAATGCCCAGTGGCGAGAAATCCAGCCACGCGATATACGTGCCCTGCGGCTCCACATAGCGCACCTTGGCGAATCTCGTGCGCATCTGCTCGTTGACCAGCGCGATATTGCGCTCGATATACGCCATCACGCCCTCGAACCATGCCGCGCCGCCGTCATAGGCCGCAGTGGTGGCTATGGCACCGATGGTGGCCGTCTGGTGCTCGGACCATTCCGCGTTCCTCATCCATAGTTCCAGATCGTCCGGATTGGTGAGAATCACCTGCGCGCACTTGGTGCCGGGAATGTTGAACGACTTCGAGGCTGAAGTGGAGGTGAAAGCCTGCATGGCCGTCTGCCGGTTGATTGAGGCGAATGGCACATGCGTGTGGCCTTGGTAGACGAACGGCGCGTGAATCTCATCGGAGAATATACGCACGTCGTACTTGGCGGCCAGATCGGACAATCGCAGCATTTCCTCGCGCGTCAATACCTTGCCGATCGGGTTGTGCGGGTTGCACAGCACGAAGGCATGGCAGCCGTTCGCGAACGCCTGCTCAATGGCGTCGAAATCGAACAGCCATTCATCATTGCGCCCGCTGCTCTCGCCGGCGCCCTCGCACAGCATCGGAATCTCAAGAACCTCCACGCCATACAGGCGCGGCACGCTCAGGAACGGCATATAGGCTGGAGTCGGCACCACGATGGAGTTGCCGGCGCGCACGATCTCGCGCAGGAACACTTCGAACGCCTCCAGCACGTCCGGCACCGGACGGATGCACGTCGGATCCACATCCCAGCCGTATCGACGCTGCCATGCGGCGCACGAGCGGGCGACCTCCTTCTTCCACGGGTCGGGAATGTAGCCGAGCGCGCCACGTTCGGTGGCCTCTTCGATGGCTTCGGCCACGCACGGCGCCAGACCGTAATCCATCTCGGCGATGAATGCGCCGATGCAGCCGGGGTAGCGGGTCCATTTATCCGAACCGACCTGCTTCAGATCCTCGATGGTCGTCACGTCGATGTGATTGGCATCAAAGCAAGAGACGCCGGCGGTTGCGTTGCTCACAGTCGTTGACTGGGGAATGTTGTTCATGCTCATAACATGTCATTGTTCCTGGTACAGAAGGGCTGCTCAACGGTCTGGCTCCCCGAAATCGTGATGGCGTTCGCAAGCTTGCTTATCGCTGTCCGACTACTTGGCACTCAAATATTTGAGTGACGTGCGCTCGAGCTCTTCGAGCAATGAACCGAGCGCGGGACGATGGTCGCCGGCACGAGTCACGATGCCGACCTCGCGCGCCGCAAAATCGTCGGCGATGGGACAGGCCACCAGATCGCCTTGCAGATTGATATGTGTATCGAGCGCCGGCACCAGCGAGACGCCCATGCCAACCTCGACCAGGTTCTGCGTGGCCCAGTAATCATCCGTGCAGTGGCGGATATCCGGCTTGAATCCGGCACGGGTGGCCAGTTTCACCAAATTTGCGCGGCAGGTGGGGCAGCCGGCGATCCAATGCTCGTCTTTGGCGGCGGACAGCGGCACGGGTTCGCCGGTCTCCTCGAATCGTTTGGCGATGTCGCTGGAGCGGCGGACCAACAATCGCATCGGATCGTAACCCAGCGACTGGAAGGTCAGATCGTCGCCGATGTGCAGGAAGTTCGGGATGCTGCTGTACCGGAACACGGCGGCGGCATCGGCCTTGCCTTGGGAAATCAGACCGATCGCCTCCGGCGGCTCCATCTGAATCAGGCTCAGCTCGATGTCCGTGAACATACTGAGCTTGACCACGGTACGGGCCGCGATAGTAGAGCAGATTGACGGTGGGGCCACCAAATGTAGGTGAGCAAACCGATGATGCCGATAATCCTCGACCTCACGGGCCGCCCGCTCCAGCCGATCGGCGATGGCCTCGCCGTGGCGGGCGAGCATCGAACCGGTGGCGGTGAGTTCCACACCATGCGAGGTGCGTTGCACCAGAGTCGAACCGCACTGTGCCTCCAGCTTTTTGATCTGCTGGCTGATGGCCGGCTGCGACCAACCCGTGGCCTTGGCCGTGGCGGAGAACGAACCATACTGTTCGATCTGCCACAACGTGACCAATGATTGGGGGTTGAGCGTGGCCATAGGTACCTCTTTCGTGCCTTTTCGTGCCTTTTCGTGCGGTGATTCAATTATGGCCGGGCGGCAGGATGTGGCGTGCGCGCCGATCGTCAGTCCTCGAACTGCTTGGCGAGCGGAACCATCAGCACGGTGAGCACGGCGAACAGGGCGGTGGTGATGAACAGCACGATGGCGACCGGCATTTGGTCGTAGGCCCAGCCGTACACCATCTGGCCGAGCGGCTGGGCACACATGCTCACGGCCGCGGCCATGGACATCACTTTGCCGGCCATTGCCTCGGGCGTACTGAGCTGGATGGCGGGCACGGCGATGAGATTCGTGAAGCAACTGGCGACCATCGTGCCGCAGGTGAATACGATCAGCACCACGAGTTTGGTCCATGCGTCGACCGGCAGCAGGAACACAATACCCTGTGGGACCATGGCCAGCGTAAGCGTCGCCATCAGCCCCGGCAGCCAGCGCATCGTGAGCTTGGCGGCGAACAGGCCGGCGATGAATGCGCCCGCCACGCCGGAAACACCGATCAGGCCGTCGGCGATGCCGTAGACAGTGGCGTCGAAGCCGAGCACTGTACGAATCGTGTACGGGAAGCCGACGCCGGAATAGCCGATAAGCACAAAGTTGAGCGCCGCCGCGAACAACAGCAGTCTGAACACGTTCGGCCGGTCCTTGATGAGGAATCGCACGCCTGCCTTGAGGTCTTCAAGTGGGGTGGGCAGCTCCTCGTCGCCGCGATCCGGGGCACTGAGGCGGATGAAGCATTCGAGCGCGGCTGCGCCGGCGAAGCTTGCGATGGCGATGATCATCATGAGACGGATGCCGAACATCGCATACAGCACGCCGCCGAGGAAGCTCGGCAGCAGACTGCTTAGTTGTTGGACCTGATTGATCACGGCCATGCCTTGGCGCATGGTGGCCGGGCCGTACTGCCGGAACATCTGGGGGAGTGCGGCCTGCACGGTCGGGGTTTCGAAGGCGCCGAGCACGGCGAGCAGCACCTGCATGGTGGCGATGGCTACGATATGGAAGCCCGTGGTGGCGAAGACGATGGCGCTCGCCAGCACGAGCACGGCGGAGATGGCGTCGAGCGCCACCATGATGGTGCGGCGGTTGACGCGATCGGCCAGCACGCCTCCGAACGGGGAGAGCAGGATGGTCGGCACGATGGAGATGGCCAGCACCGAGGCGAAGATGGTGGCTGAGCCGGTTTCGTCCAGCACCCACATCGACATCGCGAATCGCAGCATCACATTGCCGAACAGCGAGATGCCTTGTCCGGCGACCAGCAGCACGAAGTCGCGGGACAGCAGCGGGCGTTGGGTGGCGGTGCCGGCGATGTCATTCTCGGGTTTCACTGTGCTATTCATTCTGAGCCTTTCTCCGGCTCCCCTGCGAACGTCATCATGCCCTTCGCGGCGACCGTGATGAGCTCGTCATCGAAAATCGGCACGCCGATCGCGTCGAGCATGGTGGCCAAGCAGCGGATGCGATGCTCCATTTCGGGCAGGGTCACCGGGTAGAAATACGGCATCAGCCAATAATTCGGCAGCAACGAAAGCAGCTCTGCGGCCTCGCGCGGATACTCGGTGGGGATGGAGCCATCCTTGACGCCCGCCTCGATCAGCGGCAGGAAGCGTTCGGGCAGATGCTTGCTCCATACCTGCATATTCGCGGCGAACGAAACCGGATCGCTCAGCATCGGCATGGCGGCTCGCATGATCTGCACGTGGTCTTGCTTGGTCATCGAATGCCGCCATAGCACGCGGAACTTTTCGAGGGCGGTAAGGTCAGTGCGATTCATGACGGATTCGTTGAAGTCGTCCTGCATATTGTTGTCTCGGTTGGTGAGCTCTTCGAGGATGGCTTCCTTGGATTTGAAGTGATGGTAGATCGCGCCTTTGGAGAGGTCGCCGAGCTCGTCCACGATGTTCTGGATGGAGGTGTGCTCATAGCCCTGGGCCATGAACAGCCGTTGTGCGGCGTCGAGGATGCGGGTGCGCGTCACCTCGGGGTGAGCGTTACGTGCCATGGTGGCCTCCCTACTGTGCTTGATGTTGCAGATCACTATAGATACCGACCGACGGTATGTATAGCGGTTTCGGCGAGCCTCCAACGATTCCGGCGATTGTCGCCTACCCTTTTTCGCTTGGTATCTTTCGGCTGTGTGCTTGCCCCCGCCAGCAGGGGCAGCATATAGGCATACCAGGGCGCAAGTGTCGCCGTTCTCAGTATCCTTAGAAGAATGAGTCCTGAAGCCTTAAGTGAACTGATTTCCAGCATTGCCCACAACCTCGTCGCCGCCGGCCAGGCCGGCGCGTTGACCGACGAGCTGATTCCGCCCGTCGACAAGCTCGCCGTGATGCGCCCGAAGGACCGTGCGCATGGCGACTGGGCCTCCAACATCGCCATGCAGCTGGCCAAGAAGGCCGGCATGAAGCCGCGCGATCTGGCCGAGCCGTTCGCCGCCGCGCTCGCTGAAGCCGACGGCATTGCCAAGGTCGAGGTGGCAGGCCCCGGCTTCATCAACATCACGCTTGACTCCGCCTCGGCCGCCGCCGTGGTGGACACCGTACTCGCCGCCGGTGCCGTGACCGACGCCGACAAGCATCTCAACAAGGTCAACGAATACGGCCGCAACGACCATCTGGGCGGCCAGACCCTGAATCTCGAGTTCGTCTCCGCCAACCCCACCGGTCCGATTCACATCGGCGGCACCCGTTGGGCTGCCGTCGGCGATGCCATGGCCCGCGTGCTCGAGGCCAACGGCGCCAAGGTGGTGCGCGAATACTACTTCAACGACCACGGCGAGCAGATCAACCGCTTCGCCAAGTCGCTGGTCGCCGCTTGGGCCGAGGCCAATAACTTGGGTGAGGCCGGCTACCAGACCGAAACCCCGTGCGACGGCTACAAGGGTGCCTACATCAACGAGATCGCCGCCCGTGTTCAGGCCGAAGCCGAGTCCGACGGCGTGGACCTGACCGCACTGGCCCACCAGGATCAGGGCCTGAACGATGACGGTGAACCGCTCGGCGAGGCCGATACCGAAGTGCGCGAGGAATTCCGCAAGCGCGCCGTACCGATGATGTTCGACGAGATTCAGAAGTCCATGAAGGACTTCCGCGTGAACTTCGACGTCTGGTTCCATGAAAACAGCCTGTACGCCGACGGCAAGGTCGACGCCGCCATCGAAGAGCTCAAGTCCCGCGGCGACATCTTCGACAAGGACGGCGCCACTTGGTTTGAATCCACCAAGCACGGCGACGACAAGGACCGTGTGATCATCAAGTCCAATGGTGAGTTCGCCTACTTCGCCGCCGACATCGCCTACTACTGGGACAAGCGCCATCGCGCCGAAAACTCGGCCGACGTGGCCATCTACATGCTTGGCGCGGACCACCACGGCTACATCGGCCGCATGATGGCCATGTGCGCGGCCTTCGGCGATGAGCCCGGCAAGAACATGCAGATTCTCATCGGCCAGCTGGTCAACGTGATGAAGGACGGCAAGCCCGTGCGCATGTCCAAGCGCGCCGGCAACGTCGTGACCATCGACGACCTGGTCTCCGTGGTCGGCGTGGACGCCGCCCGCTACTCGCTGGCCCGCTCCGATTACAACCAGAACTTCGACATCGACTTGGCCCTGCTCGCCTCGCACACCAACGACAACCCGGTGTACTACGTGCAGTACGCGCACGCCCGCTCCAAGAACGTGGACCGCAACGCAGCCGCTGCCGGCATCAGCTACGAGGGTGCCGACCTGGCCCTGCTCGACACCGAGGCCGACGGCGAAGTGCTCGCCGCCCTCGCCCAATTCCCGAGCGTGCTCGCCACTGCGGCCGACGACCGCCAGCCGCACAAGGTGGCCCGTTACCTCGAAGAACTGGCCGCCACCTATCACAAGTGGTACAACGTAGAGCGCGTGGTGCCGATGGCCCTGACCGATCCGGAAACCCGTGGCGACGACGAGGCTCGCAAGGCCTTGGAGATTGCCAAGAACCCGGAGCCGGCCCGTGCCGCCGCCCGCCTGAAGCTCAATGACGCCGTCCAGCAGGTCATCGCCAACGGCCTCGACCTCCTCGGCGTCACCGCCCCCGAAAAGATGTGATTATGCCTATTTCTCCAATTTGGCCGGCCGCTACGGCTGTGAATGCCGAAGGCTCCATCGAATTTCATGGTCGTACCGCCGAATCGCTGCTTGACGAGTTCGGCTCGCCGCTCTATCTCATCGACACTGATGAAGTAGTCGCACGTGCTAGGCACTTCGTGCGCGCTGCCGCCGAAGCATTCAACACCTCCACTACGCACGTGAGCTTTGCCGGCAAGGCGTTCTTGTCCAAAGAAGTCGTGCGATTGGTCACCGAGACCGGCATGTTTGTGGACACTTGCACGATGGGCGAGATGAAAATCGCCCTCGCCGCTGGCGTTCCCGGACGTCGTCTGGTGCTGCACGGCAACAACAAGTCCGATGAGGAAATCGCGCTGGCCATCGAACAGGGCTTCGCCAAAATCGTGATCGACGAGCCCGACGAGCCGGAGCGCGTTGCTGCCATCGCCCGCAAGCTCGGCAAACGCGCCCGTGTGATGCTGCGCGTCACCGTCGGTGTCCACGCCGGCGGCCACGAGTACATCTCCACTGCTCACGAGGACCAGAAGTTCGGCGTGCCGCTGCTGGCCGCCGGGGCCGACGCCGCCGTGCTCGACGTGCTGAACGACCTCAAAGACGTGACGCCTGCCGCTACCAACGCGCGTATCTCTGCGACGCATTCCCCGGAAAATGGCGCGGAAAAGACCGAGAAATCAGAGCGCGAGCTGCACTACGACGTCAAGTACCCGTACGACCTGAGCCACGAGGAAGTCTCCGACACAGACAAGGCGCTGGCCGCCGCGATGGAAGCCATTGCGGACGGTCCGTCCATCGCCGTGCTCAAGACCATCCTCGCCAACCAGGACGTACTCGAACTGGTCGGAGCCCACTCGCACATCGGCTCCAACATCCACGATGCGGACGCCTTCATTCACGCGGCCAAGCGCATGATGCTGCTGCGCAAGACCCTGTGGGCCACCGACGCCTACATCCTGCCCGAAATCGACCTCGGCGGCGGCTACTCCGTGGCCTACACCGATGGCGAAGATTCAATGGACATTGACGTGGAACTCACTCGCTTGGCGGATGCGGTCAACAGCACCAACCGTGCGCTCGGCATGCCCGCCCCGGCCATCAGCTTCGAGCCCGGCCGCTACATCGTGGCGCCCGCCGGCGTAACCCTGTACCGCGTGGGCACCATCAAGCACGTGCACTTGTCCGATGCCAAAGACAGTGACGGCAACCCGATTGCCGAGCGCGTGTATGTGTCTGTGGATGGCGGCATGTCCGACAACATTCGCCCGGCACTCTACGGTGCCGACTACACCGCGCGTCTGGCGAATCGCACCGGTTCCGCTGAAACGATGCTTGCCCGTGTGTGCGGTATGCACTGCGAATCCGGCGACATCGTGGTTCACGAGGTGCAGTTGCCCGCCGATTTGAAGCGCGGTGACATTCTCGCCGTGCCGGTTACCGGCGCATACGGCCGCACCATGGCCAGCAACTACAACCAAGCGCTGATTCCGGCGGTGGTTGCTGTCAGCGAGTCCGGTGCGCACGTCATGCTCCGCCGCCAGACCGTAGACGACCTACTCAACCTCGACGTCAGCGAGTGATCCACGTGCAGAGGCGAGCGCCTGACAGTCTGTAATGTGCGGCCAAATCCGTCATAATACGAAAAGGACCGTCAGCTTTGATGAGTACTTTCGGTCTGCTGTCGGAAATAATCCGTAAAATAGCGGTGGGATATAGAAAACTTTTTGGAAGGACCCTGAATTGGCTCGCAACAACGAAACCCCGATTCGCGTAGGCCTGCTTGGTGCCGGCACCGTCGGCTCCCAGACCGCCCGCCTGATTGTCGAGCAGAAGGACGAACTGTCCGCTCGTATCGGCCGCCCGGTCGAACTGACCGGCGTCGCCTGCCTCGACCCGAAGGAAACTGAGAAGTTCCCGTGGATCGACCAGTCCATCGTCACCACCGATACTTTGAGCGTGGCCACCAACTCGGACATCGTCATCGAGCTCATCGGCGGCACCACCGTGGCCCGCAAGTTCGTGCTTGCCGCCATCGAATCCGGTGCTTCCGTGGTCACCGCCAACAAGGCGCTGCTGGCCAAGTACGGCCCGGAGATCTACTCCGCCGCCGAGGCCAAGGGCGTCGACATCTACTTCGAGGCCGCTGTGGGTGGCGCGATTCCGTTTCTGCGCCCGCTGCGCGAGTCCTTGGTCGGCGACAAGGTGACCAGCATGCTCGGCATCGTCAACGGCACCACCAACTACATCCTCGACGAGATGACCACCAAGGGTCTCCAGTTTGACGACGTGCTCAAGGACGCCCAGGCCAAGGGCTACGCCGAAGCCGACCCGACCGGCGACATCGAAGGCTACGATGCTGCCAACAAGGCCGCCATCATGGCCACCCTCGGCTTCCACACCTCCGTGACCATCGACGATGTGTCCGTTGAGGGCATCACCAAGATCACCGCCGACGACATCGCCGCAGCCACCGCCGAGCACAAGGTCATCAAGCTGCTCGCCGTGGTCGAGAACGGCGAGGCCGGCGTCTCCGCCCGCGTCTACCCGGCCCTGATCGACGAGAACCACCCGCTGGCCTCCGTGCACGGCTCCTTCAACGCCGTGTTCGTCAAGGCCGAGGCCGCCGACGACCTCATGTTCTACGGCCGTGGCGCCGGCGGCGCTCCGACCGCCTCCGCCGTCGTGGGCGACGTGGTGACCGAAGCCCGCCACATTGCTGCTGGCTGCACCGGCCCGTCCATCCCGCTGTACAAGAATCTGCCGAAGGCTCCGATTACCGCCTCCAAGGCTGCATTCGCCGTGCGCTTCCTGATCCACGACAAGCCGGGCGTGCTGGCCGCCATCGCCGCCGAGTTCGCCAAGAACGGTGTCTCCATCAACGGTGTGAACCAGGATCTGAAGCCCACCATGACCGACCCCGGCTACGACGGCGAGATTCAGCAGTTGCGCATCGTGACCCACCTGACCGACGAGGAAACCCTGCGCAACACCGTCAAGGCCGTGCAGGCGCTCGACTTCGTCACCGGTGACCCGTCCATCCTGCGCGTGCTGGACTGACAAGACCTAAGCTCCCTCTGATGAGGCGGTCGAACGGTGAAAGCTGAATACCCAAGCTCCCTCTGATGAGGGAGCTCCTTTTTAAGGAACAACCATGAATCCAATCTGCAATAGCGTTCACGTGCGCGTGCCCGCCACGTCCGCCAACCTCGGCTCCGGCTTCGATACCGTGGGTCTGGCGCTCGACTACCATGACGAGCTCACTTTCACGCTCAACGACGACCCGAACGACGGCATTGCCCACGTGATCATCCACGGCGAGGGTGCCGACGCCCTCCCATGCGACGAAACCCACCTCGTGGTCTCCACCTTCCGCCGTGCCTGTGCCACGTTCGGCCTCGGCCGACTCGGCTTCACGCTGGAAGCGACCAACAACATCCCTCAGGCTCGTGGCATGGGCTCTTCCGCCGAGGCCATTGTGGCCGGCATCGCCGCCGCCGCGGCCTTCGCCCAGACCGGTGACCTCAACCGTCCGGCCGTCTTCGATATGGCCGCCCAGATTGAAGGACACCCGGACAATGTGGCCCCGGCTGTGTTCGGTGGCCTGACCGTCTCTTGGGACTTCGAAACCGCAGAAGGCGTCGGCTCGGTCGCCGTTCCTGGTGGTGAACCGCTGCACGGCGGATTCCACGCCGTCAACTACCCGGTGGACCCGTCCATCACCGCCGCCGTGTTCGTGCCCGACTATGAGCTGTCCACTGAGAAGGCCCGTCAGGCGCTGCCTAGGGAACTGCCATACAAGGACGCCGTCTACAACGTGTCTCGCGTGGGTCTGCTGCCCGCTGCGATGAATCCCGTGGTGCTGGCTCAGGCCGCCCAGCAGGGCAAGTCCGGCGTCGCCGCTGCCCCGGCTCAGGATGCCGATACGTGCGCTTGCTCTGGCGGAACCCGTGAATCGGCGTTCGCCGACGAGCTTGCGGCCGCTCAGGCCCAGTCCAACGCGCTGCTGTTCACCGCCACGCAGGACAAACTGCACCAGCCGTATCGCGGTGCCCTGATGCCGCCGTCCACCGAGCTCATTGCGCTCTTCCGCTCCAAGGGCTATGCCGCCGCAGTCTCCGGTGCCGGCCCCTGCGTGCTCGTGCTGCATTACGGCAACGCCCGCGAAGCCATCGACCAGATCGCATCGGAGCAGCTTGCTTCCGGCCATTGGCGTGTGCTTCACCTGCCCATCAACACCGCCGGCGTCGAAATCGAGCGTCGCTAAGTCGAGGAGAAGGCTCCCGCTGGCGGGAGCTGGCCGCCGCAGGCGGTCTGAGGGTGGTCCGCCATACCGGCAGAGACCACCCTCAGTCTCACTTCGTTCGACAGCTCCCGCCAGCGGGAGCATAAGGACTTAAGTCATGCCCATTCCACTAATTCTTGCTTCCAAGTCCAAGCCTCGCCGTGACGTGCTGTATTCGGCGGGTATCTGCCCCACAATTCGCGTCTCGCATGTGGATGAGCCTGCTGCGCTGGAAGCGGCCGCCCGTGAAGAAGGCGTCACCGTCGACGATCTGAGCATCAAGCAGCGCGTGATGATTCTGGCCGCGGCCAAGGCCGAGGCCGTTCATCGTGCGTATCGTGATGTGGCCGATACTGCCGCCGCTGCGACCGGTGACCGCGTGATCGCCTACCCGCTCAAGGCCAAGGAAATCAAGGATTCGGAACGCGAAGCTGCCGTCGAAGACTTGCGTGAAGCCGCCGCTGGCAAGCCCATTGACTATTCCAAGGCGGAAATCGCCACCACGCGCGACTTCTCCGGCATCGATATGCCGACCGTCACCGAACCCATCGCCACCGCTATTGCCGGACAGCCGGGACTGACCGAGGCGACAGTCGGCCCGCTGATTCTCGGCTGTGATTCGATGTTCCTCTTGGGCGGCGAATGCTACGGCAAGCCGCACAGCGAAGCCGTGGCCCGCGAACGACTGAAGCGCATGAGCGGCGCGACCGGCGAACTGTGGACCGGCCACTGCCTGATCGATTTCGCGACCGGGCGTACCGTGCGCGGCGCAAGCCACGCCAAAGTCCATTTCGGCGAATTCACCGATGCCGACGTCGAACGGTACATTGCCACTGGCGAGCCGCTGGAAGTCGCCGGATCGTTCACGCTGGAAGGCTTCGGTGGTGCGTTCATCGACAGTATTGAGGGCGATCCGCACGGCATCATCGGCCTCAGCTTGCCGCTGGCCCGGCATCTGGCCGGCGAACTGGGCATCACGTGGACTGACCTGTGGAATGTCGGCCGTGGTGAACTGGAACCGGAAAGCAAGGCATCGGGCAACCAGCACGCTGGCATTCTGCCGCCGGTCGAAAACGTACACCAGCCCGGCGATGGCTGGGTGGACTGCGCCTGCGGCCGCAAGCATTGGGGCACCAACGGTGCGTCCGGCATTCTGCTGGCTCGCCGCGACTCGGCGAGCGGCAAGGTGACTCACGTGGTCATGCAGCACCGTGCCGCGTGGAGCGCCGAAGGTGGCACGTGGGGTATCCCCGGCGGTGCCACTGCGGACGGCGAATCGTCCATCGAAGGCGCGCTGCGCGAAAGCTACGAGGAAGCCAACATCACCCCCGAAGACATCGAGGTGGTCGGCTCCTACCGCGAGGACCATGGCCCGTGGGCCTACACCACCGTGTTTGCCTTTGAAAAGCCCGGCCACACCGTCGAGCCCAAGGCAAACGACGACGAAAGCATGGAAATCTGCTGGGTCCCGATTGACGACGTGCCCAACCGCAAGCTCCTCACCGCTATGAAGACCGACTGGCCCCGCTTCGCCGCCCGCCTGGACGAGCTGGCCTGTGCTGGACATCGATAGTGGTGTTGGCTGGGCCAATGTTTTGCCGATGAGTTCACTTGGGTAATGCCGTGTGAACCGCGTGTGGACCGGGACGGATTCTGCTGTCCCGGTTCGTCATTTCGTCTCTTTTGGGACAACCGGGACAGATTTCGCTGTCCCGGTTCGTCATTTTGCCTCTTTTTGGGCAACCGGGACAGAATCTCATTCACCTGACGCCCTATCGTGCGATGGTCGCCGTCGGGGAATGGCGGAATTCCGGGGTTTTGGATTTGCATATATCGGGTGTTCATGGAAGGGCCTGTCCCGGTTCGCCAAAAGAGGCCGAAATCCCGAACCGGGACAGCCGAATCTGTCCCGGTTCGTATGTCGATCGATTGACCCCGCCACCGGGACATCAACCGCGCATAGACAGGACGCTTCAATGCCTGGCGGGCATGACCATATCGGATGACACACGTTCCCTCGTGCGTTTCGCCACGACCTCCGCCCCAAGTCAGTGCAAAAATGGCATTTTTAGCGGTGTGGTCAGCTGTCGCATGCGGAAAATCCTAAATCAACCGCCGAAGAGACACATCGCCGACTCGGCGGAACTCGCTGGTCTGCGCGCAATGAGGAGTGTTGTGTCTGAATGCGATTCAGACAATGGTCGGCGTCAAATAGCGGTCTCCAGCCATTAATCATTGGTGATTGTGGACATTGAGCGGAGTAAACATTCTAGATGATTCAGGGATATGCCGAAAATCATATCGTTCAGAGAATGAAGTACCGCATCTCGGAGTAACTGACTGTCGACGTGCATGGTTTGAAATCTGATATCCACGCCCATCATGCCTAGCAAAATTACGGGAATGGGGTTCGGACTATTTCGCCTCAGCCAACCGGGAGCTTCCGAATGCTCAATGCTGTATGCACTTAGTGTGTGGAAACCAGCCAATCATTGACCAATGGCAGGCCGCAGTCGAAACCAGAAATATCCTCGCTCGCAGTCAGGTGCCGAGGCTCAGTGAAGTTGGTCACGTCCATATGGGATCACGCTCCAACAATTCATTCAGACGTAGGCCCATAGGTTCGTTTAATGCTGCGGTGAAATCATTCCACGCTTTACTGTTGAGCCGAACAACTCTGATTATCTCCAAAAAGCCCGGAAATACGGGCATTTCACGGGATATAAGAACTGAATTTACTACCGATTTACTACTTTCGGATTGAGCTTTGACACGCTTCTGCCTCCCGTGAAGCCCACCGCCCAAATAGTGACACATCGAAAATTGAATACGACACCGCAGACGGCGGCGTTCTCTTTTCCCCTTTGGGGAGATCGGAACGCCGCTTTTTTGCGCCCAAAACCAGAAAGGAGGCGACCGCCTATGTACTTTACTTCCGGCAGCGACCGGGCCTTTGAACAGCTCATGCAGACGAGGCCGGGCGCAGATCATTTTGACAACGGCGAGGCCGGAGCGCCGAAGGACTGCGGCACCTGCCGTTTCTACCGCCCGCACTGGAAGTACCAGTTTTGTGTGTATGAGGAATGTCCCTACCAGCCGGGCAAGCGCACCGCCCTTGACGGCGCGGTGAAATTTCAAGTGAAAGGAGTGGACGACGAGATGGCTGTTTTTCGAGTGGAGAAAAACCGGGGCTACACGGTGATGTCTAACCACCACCTGCGGAACAAGGACTTGTCCCTGAAAGCCAAGGGCCTGCTGTCGCAAATGCTGTCCTTGCCGGAGGATTGGGACTTTACGCTGAAAGGCTTGTCCCTTATCAACCGGGAACAGATTGACGCGATCCGGGCCGCAATCCGGGAGCTGGAACAGGTCGGGTACATCGTCCGATCCCGTGAGCGCGACAGCCAAGGGCGCTTGCGCGGCGCGGACTATGTGATCTATGAACAGCCCCAGCCTGTGCCGGATTCATCTACGTTGGAAAATCCAATGTTGGATAATCCAACGCAGGAAAAGCCTACGTTGGGAAAACCAACGCAATTAAATAAAGATATATCAAGTAAAGAAAAATCAATTACGGATGGATCAAATACCGATTCCATTCCTATCCTTTTCCCTCCCTCTCCTTTGGGGGAAGAAGCGGCTGCGCCGCCGGAACGGAAAGGAACGGGAGCGAAACCACAGAGCGCCGTAGAGATTTATCGGGAGATCATCAAGGACAACATCGAGTATGAACACCTTTGCCAGTACGCCAAGGGGATTGACCGAGATATGCTGGACGAGATTGTGGACTTGCTGGTGGAAACCGTATGCAGCGCCCGAAAGACTATCCGCATTGCCGGGGACGATTACCCCGCCGAGCTGGTGAAATCCAAGCTGATGAAGCTGAACAGTTCTCACATTGAGTTTGTCTTTGACTGTATCAGCAAAAACACCACGGAAATACGGAACATCAAAAAATACCTGCTGGCGGTTCTGTTCAACGCCCCAAGCACCATCAACGGCTATTACACGGCGCTGGTGGCCCATGACATGAACACAGGCAGTTGGGGACCCCCGCAAAATCGGTGATTTTGTGGGGAGAGGAGGAACAGCGAAATGAGCGAGCTTTTCACGCTTGCGTGGAAACAAGCGATATGGAGCTTGTGACGACGAGAAAGGAGGACGACCCTATGAAACAGGGTGCTTTGATTTTTGACGAGCAGACAGACCGCTACGACATCCGTTTTGACCTTGCGGACTATTACGGCGGCCTGCACTGCGGAGAAACTTTTGATGTGATGGTGGGCGGCAGATGGAGGCCGACCCGCATTGAAATGGCCGAGAACTGGTATCTGGTGGGAATCCATGCCGACGACCTCTCCGGCCTGCGGGTGCGGATTTAAGCCATCCGCCTGCCTGCTGACTTTCCAAAGGAGGGATAGCAGTTGCAGGAAGAAGTAGACCAGAAAACCATAGCGTTAGCGGTTAAGACGGGCAAGCTCACCGCCCAAGTGCTACAAGCGGCCATCCGAAAATATCTGGCCGCCCGGCAGAAAGGGACGGGCAAGGCCCATCACGGCCAGCAGAGCTTACGGCAGCTCAAAAAGGACGGTTCCGCCCTGTCCAACATTGAGATCACCGACGCCAACATTGGCTTATTTAAGCCCTGCGCCAAGAAATACGACATTGATTTTACCCTGCGGAAAGACCGCACTACCCATCCGCCCCGGTATATCGTGATCTTCAAATCCAAGCAGGCGGACAATCTGGAACAGGCGTTTAAGGAGTTTACAGCCAAGAAGCTCCAACAGCAGGAACGCCCCTCCATCCGAAAGACCCTTGCCGTCCTGAAAGAAAAGGCAGCGGCCAGAAGCAGCCAGCAGGCCAAGGAGAAAATCAAGGAAAGGGGGCTGTCACGATGAAGCCGGAAATGAAAAAGCTGATAATCGCCAACCTGCCCTACCTGCTGCTTGTTTACCTGTTCGGCAAGCTGGGACAGACCTACCGGCTGGCGGCTGGGGCGGACTTGTCGGAAAAGCTGCTGCACCTTGCGGACGGCTTTTCCCTTGCCTTTGAAAGCGCCGCCCCCAGCTTCCACCTGTTCGATCTGGCGGTGGGCGTGGCCGGTGCGGTGGCACTGCGGCTGATGGTGTACTGCAAGAGCAAGAACGCCAAGAAATACCGCCGGGGTGTCGAGTACGGCAGCGCCCGTTGGGGCGGGCCGAAAGATATAGCCCCGTACATCGACCCGGTGTTTGACAACAACATCCTCCTGACCCAGACGGAACGCCTCACCATGAACAACCGGCCCAAAGACCCCAAGACCGCCCGGAACAAAAATGTGCTGGTGATCGGCGGTTCCGGCAGCGGCAAGACCCGGTTCTTTGTGAAGCCCAACCTCATGCAGTGCGTGTCCAAGGACTACCCGACCTCATTCGTGATTACTGACCCGAAAGGAAGTCTGATCGGCGAGGTGGGCCAGCTCCTTGTGCGGTGCGGCTACCGGGTAAAAGTGCTGAATACCATTAACTTTTCCAAGAGTATGCGCTACAACCCGTTTCGCTACATCCATTCGGAAAAGGACATTTTGAAGCTGGTAAACACGCTGATCTGCAACACCAAGGGAGAGGGCGAAAAAAGCGCCGAGGATTTTTGGATCAAATCGGAACGCCTGCTGTATTCGGCCCTCATTGGCTATATCTGGTACGAAGCGCCGGACGATGAAATGAATTTCACCACGCTGCTTGAAATGATAAACGCCAGCGAAGCCCGCGAGGACGACCCGGAATTTCAATCCCCGGTAGACCAGATGTTTGAACGGCTGGAAGAAAAAGACCCGGAACACTTTGCGGTGCGCCAGTACCGTAAATTCCTGCTGTCGGCGGGCAAGACCCGCAGCTCCATTTTGATAAGCTGCGGAGCCAGATTAGCGCCCTTTGACATCCGGGAGGTGCGGGAGCTGATGGAGGACGACGAACTGGAACTTGACACCATCGGGGACAAAAAAACAGCCCTGTTCCTGATTATGTCGGACACGGACACGACCTTTAATTTCATTCTGGCAATGGTGCAAAGCCAGCTCATAAACCTTTTGTGTGACCGGGCCGATGACAAATACGGCGGGCGGCTGCCCGTCCATGTGCGGCTGATTCTGGACGAGTTCGCCAACATCGGCCAGATTCCAAACTTTGACAAGCTGATCGCCACCATCCGAAGCCGGGAAATCTCGGCTTCTATTATTTTGCAGAGCCAGTCGCAGCTAAAGGCCATTTACAAGGATGCGGCGGAAATCATTTCCGACAACTGCGACTGTACGCTGTTCCTTAGTGGCCGGGGCAAAAACGCCAAGGAGATCGCGGAGGTGCTGGGCAAGGAAACCATTGACAGCTACAACCAGAGCGAGAACCGGGGCGCGCAGACCTCCCACGGACTGAACTACCAAAAACTCGGAAAGGAGCTGATGAGCCAAGACGAAATTGCAACGATGGACGGAGGCAAGTGTATTTTGCAGGTGCGCGGCGTGAGGCCGTTTTTCAGTGAGAAATACGACATCACCCGCCACCCCCGCTATAAATACCTCTCGGACGCTGACAAAAAGAACACCTTTGATGTGGACAGCTACCTGTCGTCCCTGCGCCGGAAAAGGCGGCGCGTGATAACGGAGGACGAACCCTTTGACCTCTACGACATTGAGCTGTCGGAGGAAGATTTTTCCGCAGAATAAAGCGGCCATAGAGAAAGGAGCGTGACCGATGGGACACTCGGACGAATGGACATTTGCGGATTATTTCAGGTATGAGAAAGAAATCTACCGGGCAATCATTTCCGCTGCGGTGCTGTGCCAGTGGATCGCAGAACATGATACCCCGCCCACGGACGGGGAAGCCGAAGAACTTGCAAGGGAAATAGACCGCAGACTGTGTGAAGCATGGGGCGAAATTTTTTCGCTGGCTGTGCTGGAATGGCGGGACGGCCAGTAACTCCGGGCCGTCTGCGGATTGTGAGGCTGCCGCTATGTATGGCGGCTTTTTTGTACCCAAACACCATCACGATCTGAATTTATGGAGGTAAATTTATGGAATTTTTCAATAGTGCAGTTGATACTTTGCAGACCATTGTTGTGGGCCTCGGCGGCGCGCTTTGCGTATGGGGCGGCGTCAATCTTTTGGAGGGATACGGGGCGGACAACCCGGCGAGCAATGCTCATGTACGGTAAGGAAGCAAGCAACCGAAAACAAGAGATAGACCGCCAGCACTACACTATTCCGAACCAAAGACCAAAAGATAAGCATTGTGGGAAAATCTAAACTTTTGGATTTTCCTACAATGCCAACTACGGCGGAATCCCTCCCACTCCTTATATCTTTCTGTATACATTGAATTTGTATTTAGTAAAATGCAGACAACACCACGGATCGGCTTTTGGTTGGACAATTCCAACCAAACACCACAGCAGACAGCAGAAAACATTCTGAACGCTAGGAAGCCGGTATGATTGTTACATATAAGGGGAAGAAAAATTTCTTTTAGGTACTTGCTTTCCTAAAACTGATGTGATACAATGATTTAATCCAGAAAAGGAGTAAAAAATATGCGGCAAGGTATTCTTAAATAAAACTATAATCAAATAGTGGGAACAAAGGATTATGATAGCTCCTTTTGTAGGGGCTTAGTTTTTTGTACCCAATTTAAGAATACTTTTGCCTTATCAATTTTGACATATCCCCAAAAACAGCAATCACAAACAGGTGTATGCTGTATATGTGTATGTCCGCAACTTATAATCCCCAGTGGTAAAAGTATTTTACTGCTGGGGATTTTTATGCCCTTTGGGGCTGTAAAGGGAGGACAATCACATGAAAATAATCAATATTGGAATTCTTGCCCATGTAGACGCTGGAAAGACGACCTTGACGGAGAGCCTGCTATATGCCAGCGGAGCCATTTCAGAACCGGGGAGCGTCGAAAAAGGGACAACGAGGACGGACACCATGTTTTTGGAGCGGCAGCGTGGGATTACCATTCAAGCGGCAGTCACTTCCTTCCAGTGGCACAGATGTAAAGTTAACATTGTGGATACGCCCGGCCACATGGATTTTTTGGCGGAGGTGTACCGCTCTTTGGCTGTTTTAGATGGGGCCATCTTGGTGATCTCCGCTAAAGATGGCGTGCAGGCCCAGACCCGTATTCTGTTCCATGCCCTGCGGAAAATGAACATTCCCACCGTTATCTTTATCAACAAGATCGACCAGGCTGGCGTTGATTTGCAGAGCGTGGTTCAGTCTGTTCGGGATAAGCTCTCCGCCGATATTATCATCAAGCAGACGGTGTCGCTGTCCCCGGAAATAGTCCTGGAGGAAAATACCGACATAGAAGCATGGGATGCGGTCATCGAAAATAACGATGAATTATTGGAAAAGTATATCGCAGGAGAACCAATCAGCCGGGAAAAACTTGCGCGGGAGGAACAGCAGCGGGTTCAAGACGCCTCCCTGTTCCCAGTCTATCATGGCAGCGCCAAAAATGGCCTTGGCATTCAACCGTTGATGGATGCGGTGACAGGGCTGTTCCAACCGATTGGGGAACAGGGGGGCGCCGCCCTATGCGGCAGCGTTTTCAAGGTTGAGTACACCGATTGCGGCCAGCGGCGTGTCTATCTACGGTTATACAGCGGAACGCTGCGCCTGCGGGATACGGTGGCCCTGGCCGGGAGAGAAAAGCTGAAAATCACAGAGATGCGTATTCCATCCAAAGGGGAAATTGTTCGGACAGACACCGCTTATCAGGGTGAAATTGTTATCCTTCCCAGCGACAGCGTGAGGTTAAACGATGTATTAGGGGACCAAACCCGGCTCCCTCGTAAAAGGTGGCGCGAGGACCCCCTCCCCATGCTGCGGACGACGATTGCGCCGAAAACGGCAGCGCAAAGAGAACGGCTGCTGGACGCTCTTACGCAACTTGCGGATACTGACCCGCTTTTGCGTTGCGAAGTGGATTCCATCACCCATGAGATCATTCTTTCTTTTTTGGGCCGGGTGCAGTTGGAGGTTGTTTCCGCTTTGCTGTCGGAAAAATACAAGCTTGAAACAGTGGTAAAGGAACCCTCCGTCATTTATATGGAGCGGCCGCTCAAAGCAGCCAGCCACACCATCCATATCGAGGTGCCGCCCAACCCGTTTTGGGCATCCATAGGACTGTCTGTTACACCACTCTCGCTTGGCTCCGGTGTACAATACGAGAGCCGGGTTTCGCTGGGATACTTGAACCAGAGTTTTCAAAACGCTGTCAGGGATGGTATCCGTTACGGGCTGGAGCAGGGCTTGTTCGGCTGGAACGTAACGGACTGTAAGATTTGCTTTGAATACGGGCTTTATTACAGTCCGGTCAGCACGCCGGCGGACTTCCGCTCATTGGCCCCGATTGTATTGGAACAGGCATTGAAGGAATCGGGGACGCAGCTGCTGGAACCTTATCTCTCCTTCATCCTCTATGCGCCCCAGGAATACCTTTCCAGGGCTTATCATGATGCACCGAAATACTGTGCCACCATCGAAACGGCCCAGGTAAAAAAGGATGAAGTTGTCTTTACTGGCGAGATTCCCGCCCGCTGTATACAGGCATACCGTACTGATCTGGCCTTTTACACCAACGGGCGGAGCGTATGCCTTACAGAGCTGAAAGGATATCAGGCCGCTGTCGGTCAGCCGGTCATCCAGCCCCGCCGTCCAAACAGCCGCCTGGACAAGGTGCGCCATATGTTTCAGAAGGTAATGTAAAGATACATAATCGTCAAGACGGCAACAATCAGAAGTTATGGAGGGTAACAATGGAATATAGTAAGGAAGATTTAATGGAATGATATGAGCTTCATGGATGTCCCGATCTGCGGCGGCGAGCAGATTCGATAATGCCCATTGCAACGAAGTCATGCCTTTGGACTCGGCCGCTTGGTCGATTCTGGAACGTTGCTCTTAGGTGAGTCTCATTTCAAAACGACTGTTCTTGTTATTCTCTGTAGTCATACTCCTGTTGTACGACTTTTGTACGGACACGATTGGTGTGTGCGGGATGTCGATTGCGATGGCCATGTGGGCTCCTTTGCTTGGTCTGTTCGATGTACAGGCGCGCAGCGCGCTGGTTCCCTGAACATACCGTGCGTGCGATTCGCATATCCAGCCGAACCGGCCTATGTGGTTCCAGCTCCCGAACCGGTCTTCCACTGTTCCTCGTCTTCTCGAGCAATGAACATCTGATATATGGATTGTCGCGTCGACTGCGTATCTCTAATCCTTGCGGATGAGGAGCGGGCCGGTAATCCAGAAAGGTTCATACCGCAGCCCGATGGTCGGCTGGGCGTTCGCTCCGTACGCTCGGGAGTATGAATACAGCAGCATCGCAATTGCAGCAGCCTCAGCCGGCGCCGGGACCGGCGGCTCAGCCTCAGCAGTCTCAGCAACTCCAACAGTTCCAGCAGCCGGCATCGCACACCCAGCAGTGGGCCCCGGTCATCGAGGCCCATGACCTGGTCATGGACTACACCGCCAGCATGGCCCGCGCACAGGCCGGGCACGGCGTCACCGGCGTGATACCAGCCGGCACGGGAGCCGGTTATGCGTCGGCGAATCCCGCTGCGGCCGGACCGGGTGCCATTCAGGCCGGCCAGCCATCCCAGCCAGCCCAGCCCGGCTTCGCCATGCCGACCATGCACACGCTCGCCCTGAACCACGTGAACTTCACGCTCCGGGAGGGCGAGACGGTAGCCGTGATGGGCCCGTCCGGCTCCGGCAAATCCACTTTGCTGCACGCGCTCGCCGGCATCATTAAGCCGACCGCCGGCACCGTCATCTTCCGTGGTGCCGACCTGAGCCGCATGAGCGACGCCGAGCGCACCAAACTGCGCCGCAACGACTTCGGCTTCGTCTTCCAGTCCGGCCAGCTGCTGCCCGAACTGCCGGCGGTCGAAAACATCGCCCTGCCGATGATGCTTGACGGCATGCCCTACCGCACCGCCACCGACACGGCGATCCTGTGGCTGGAACGCATGGGATTGCGCGCGCTCGCCACGCACCGGCCGGGGGAGATGAGCGGCGGACAGATGCAGCGCATCGCCATCGCCCGTGCACTCGCCGTCAAACCTGCCGTGGTCTTCGCCGACGAGCCGACCGGCGCGCTCGACCAAGCCACCGGCCGCGAGGTCATGGGCATTCTCATGGCCGCCGCGCGGGACAACGGTTCCGCCGTGGTCGTCGTCACCCACGACCCCAACGTCGCTTCGTTCTGCGGCCGTACCGTAATGATGCAGGACGGCCGTCTGCACCAGACAGACGCCAACCCCAACTCCGCCCCCGCTGGCGGGGGCTGTCAGCCGCAGGCTGACTGGGGGTGGCCCGAGGGCGCTGAACCACCCTCAGCCTCGCTACGCTCGGCAGCTCCAGCCGGCGGGAGCGAAACCACCGCAGGAGGCACGCGATGAGCACGTTCGCCCTCTGGCGGCTGTTTCACCGCCCCGGCTTGCGCGGCAGCGCCGGCCACACCTCGATGCTGGCAATCATCGCCTTCGCCGCAGCCACCACCATCTTCCTCACCGTGCTCGGCGGCGTACACGGTTTCATCTGGCGGGCTTCGTCCGATCATACCGTCGCCTGCGCGTTCGACTTCGGTGCCTGCCGGCCCGATACGGTGGCCGCGTGGAAACGGCAGATCAGCGACCCGACGAGCCTGGCCCAATTCTCCACCGCCTATGTGGCGTTGGCGGTATTCGCCTGCATGCTGCTCGTCGTGCCGTTCGTGGCGCTCGCCGGTTCCGCCGCACGACTGGCCGCATCCCGCCGCGACGCCCGTCTCGCCGCCCTGCGTCTGGCCGGCGCGACCACCGGTCAGGTGGTGCGTCTCACCGCGCTTGACGCCGCCGGACAGGCGCTGATCGGCGCGCTTATCGGCATTGCCGGCTATTGCGCCCTGATGCCGGCAGTCATGCTGATTCCCTTCCAGGAGCAGCGGTTCACCTTCGAACAGCTATGGGTCGGCCCGCTGGCGCTGGTAATCACCTTGGCGGGCGTGGCCATCTTGGCGCTGATATCGTCGCTGGTCACCTTGCGCCGCGTGGCAATCACCCCATTGGGTGTCACCTCGCGCACCGCCACCGCATTGCCCTCAGGCACCCGTATGGTGCTGTTCGTGGTAGTCGTGGTGGTGGCCATGATCGTCTTCAAGAACCCGGCCATGCTGGCTCAGGCCGGCCAGGCGGTGATGTACGGCGTGATCATCGGTTTCATGCTGCTGTGCTTCGCGCTGGTGAATCTTATCGGCACGTGGGTGATCACCGCTCGCGCCAAGGCCAAGGCCAAGCGCCCCAAGGATGCGGCCACGATGATTGCCATGCGCCGTATTCTCGACAACCCTAAGCGCGCCTGGCGCAATGTGTCCGGCATTGCGTTGGCCGTGTTTATCGCCGGCATCACGTCGATCTGCGGATTCTTCGGATCGGCCGCCGTGGTCGATGACGCCAACGACCCGTTCACCGTGTTCATTCGCGACATCGGCACCGGCGGCATTCTGACGCTCGTGTTCGCCGCTGTGCTTGCCGCGGTCAGCTCCGGTGTGATGCAGGCCGGCAGCGTGTACGATCAGGCCGACGAATATCGCATGCTGGTGTTGGAGGGCACTGATGTCAAGACCTTGAACCGTGCGCGATTCATCGAGGTACTCACCCCGCTCAACATCGTGGTGATCGTGGCCGGCGGCTGTTCCATGCTGCTTATGGCCCCTCTGTTCGCCGCTTCGATGACCGAACCGGCCACGCTGGCCAGCTTCTTCGGCGGGCTTGTGTTGTGCTATGCGCTGGTTTCCATCGGCGCGTTCGCGTCCAATCATGTGGCGGCCAGCTTGAATCTGACCGATTATCGGGCTGATGACTGAGCCGAGCTGCGCAGCGAATCGTTCTCAATAACAACTGTGCGTACTTTCGTATACGCAAATCGAACGTAGAAACGCTGAAATCACCGCAAATATGCGGATGAGCAAATGTTCGTTTGTGCGATATCTGTGCATTTGCGCGCACGGATACTATTGAGAACGCTTCTCTGCGCACCCATCACGACAGCAGCGCCGCGATGATCGCGATAAACACCGGGCTGGTCATGGTGCTCATCAGAATGCCGTCGCGCGCGAAGGTGAGACCCACGTTGTAGCGGGCCGCGTAGTTGTATACGTTCTGGCCGGTGGGCAGAGCGGCGAGTACCACGCAGGCGTACAGCTCGGAGCCGCGGAAGCCCATCACGAAGTAGGCGAGCAGGAACGCGATAATTGGCATGATGATGTTCTTGAGGACCGCGACCGTGAAGATGGCCGGGCGATCGCCCTTCTGCTGTAGCGGCTTGGTGCCGTGCAGGGACATGCCGAACGCCATCAGGATCATTGGCACCGCTGAATCGCCGATCATGTCGATCGGGTCGAAAATGAATTTCGGCACTGGGAACCAGCCGCTTTTAGCGGAAATCGCAGAGACCACAATGCCCAGCAGCGAACCGATAAGCAGCGGTTGATGCAGTGGCTGCTTGGCGATTTCCTTGATGGAGACCTTGCCCTTGGTGGTCACGTCCAGCACTGTCAGGCCCACCGGTGTGAAGATGGCCTGCTGCATGACCAGAATCGGTGCCACCAGAGCCGGGTTGCCCAGAATGTAGGTGGCGATTGGCAGGCCGATGTTATTGGAATTGAGGTACAGCGAATTCAGGGCACCGATGGTGGCGTCCGGGGCGTTCAGGTGGAAGAACATACGGTTGAGCACCAAAAACACCACGCCTACCAGCACGGCGGAGAAGAACGCCACGATAATCGAGGGGTGGAAGATGTCGAAAATCGGCTCCTTGGAGAGAATCGCGAACATCAGGCACGGGCTCGATACGAAGAAGGAGAACCGGTTGAGCACCATCTGAGCGGACGGCCCGCCGATTCGCATTCGTGCGGCAACATATCCCACCGCGATCACGATGCCGATAACGCAGAAGCCTTGCATGGCGCTGATTAGACCTGGCATAATCCTCCCTTTCGCCACCCCAGTGTGGCACATAAAAATGTATTCGGCCGCAAAATCTCATGTAGTGAGTGTGCTGGGCCCGCCGCCCACGCGGTACGCTGTTCACATGACGCTTGAATTGAACCGCACCGCATCCACTGCCGAGCAGCTGAACAGCCTGCTCACCCAGATCATGGAGAACTTCTCCGTGTCCGACCACGAGGGCCCCCTCACCGACGAGGTCGAGGCCTTCCTTAACGAGCAAGAGCACCTGACCGTCCGCCGTCACGGCGACACAGTGGTGGCCAGCACCGACTTCGGCAAGCCGAGCCGTGTGATCTTGGCCGGGCACCTCGATACTGTGCCGGTCATCGACAATTTCCCACCAAAGTGGCTGGAGCCCGGCGATTCGCTGATTCGCGAAGAAATCGCCCACGCTCATCCCGAAGACCGCGTGCTGTGGGGCCGCGGTGCCACCGATATGAAGGCCTCCGACGCGGTGATGCTCTACCTCGCCGCCACGCTCGACGGCCGCACGCCGGAAACCACCCCGAAAGTCGACCTCACCTACGTCTTCTACGACCATGAGGAAGTCGTCGCCGAAAAGAATGGCCTACGCAAAGTCGTCGAGGCCCATCCCGATTGGATCACCGGCGATTTCGCCATCATCGGCGAGCCCACCAACAGCGGCATCGAGGGCGGTTGCAACGGTACGATTCGCTTCGACGTCGTAACCCACGGCGTGGCCGCGCACTCCGCCCGTGCATGGATGGGGGAGAACGCCATCCACAAGGCGGCCGACATTCTGAACCGACTCAACGCCTACGAGCCGGCCACCGTGAACGTGGACGGGCTCGATTATCGCGAGGGCCTCAACGCCACGCTGATCTCCGGCGGCAAAGGCACGAACGTCATTCCGGATGAATGCCGCGTACACGTCAACTACCGCTTCGCCCCGGACAAGTCGTTGGCCGAGGCCAAGGCTCTGATGATGGGCGCGGACGCCGGTGCCGAACTCGGCAATGGCGAGCATGTGGCTACCGGCGGCGTGTTCGAGGGCTACGGCATCGAAATGAAGGACGAAAGCCCCTCCGCGCGCCCGGGCCTGAACGCCCCGCTCGCCCAGGATCTGGTCCGACTGGTTAAGGAGCGCACTGGCCGCGACCCGCTGTCCAAGCTCGGCTGGACCGACGTGGCACGCTTCTCTCAGCTCGGTATCCCGGCCGTCAACCTCGGTGCCGGCGATCCGCTGCTGGCTCACAAGCACGACGAGCAGGTGCCTGAATCCGACCTGACCGCCATGGCCGCAATCCTTACCGACTGGCTGGTCTGACACCTCTCTAGCTCCCCTCCCTGAGGGGAGCTGTCACCGCGGGGGAGGGGAGCCGAGAGAACGTCAGCCTCGCCGGGCCACGCCCGCACAAAATATGTGGCATACTAAAGGATGGTGGTTCTGCATAACCATCAGCGTGCGAGATGGCGTCGATCCCCTTGCGGCTCTTGAGAATGAGACAACGCAAGCGCCGGTGTCCGCCACCCGCAGGACAGACTTGAGACGAAGTTGCCTTTACGCGGCGCGTTTTCGTGCGGCCACGGTGAGAGCGTGGTGTGAGACAAGCGTATAGGCCTGGAAATAGGCGTCGTGATGCAGCGCGCCGCGAGGAGCATTGTGCCCACTGACAACCGTGAAGGTTTCGTCAACGACGGAACCGATAATTCAACCGTATCCAATGCCGATTCGGCTGCAGCCGTGAACGCTGCGCCTGCCGCCGCCTCCCAGCCCGCCGAACCTGTTCGCCGTCGTCGTGGCGGCCGCCGCGTGGTCCGCGGCACCGGTGCTGCCGGCGCTTCTCTGGAACTGCAAGTGCAGGAACGCGCCCCGCTGTTCGAAGCCCCCGCGCTTCCCGATGCCGGCACTGCGGCCGATTCCAAGTCAGCCGATTCCAGCGATTCCGATGAATCCAGCGATTCCCAGGATTCCGCCGAACGTCCAACCCGCCGCCGTTCGCGCCGCGCCGCTTCCGCAGTGGCCGACTCGGATAGCGAGGATGATCGTCCTCGTCGTTCGCGCCGCACTGTCAGTGCCGATGATTTCGATGACGATGACGCCCCACGTTCCCGCCGCCGTTCGGTTGTGGACGATGACGATTACGACGAGGACCGCCCGGTTCGCCGCCGCTCTCGCTCCCGCCAGTCCGACGATGATGACTACGAGGATCGGCCGGTTCGCTCCCGCTCTCGCCGTGCGTCTATGGATATGGATGATGATGACGAGGACCGTCCGGTTCGCCGTCGTTCTCGCCGTGCAGTTGCGGATACGCACGAGGACACCCCGGATGAGCGCCTGTTCGACGCGGTCGAATCCCTGCCCTCTGGCCACGAGGCCGTGCGTCGCGGCAAGCCGATGACGTCCCTGCTCTTCCAGGAACCGGTACTGCCCGCCGCTGTGGATGCGCACGATACCGCTGACACTCGTGATGACGATGTTGACGACGACGAACGTCCGTCGCGTCGCTCCCGCCGCTCGCGCAGCCACGATGATGACGACGCGCAGCCGCGCAGCCGCCGCCGTGACGACCGTGACGATCGTGGCCGCAATGCCGCCGACCGTGATGCGTCTCGTGACGCTTCCCGCAACGCTGCCGCCGGTGACGCCAATGCCAGCGCCAACACGGACCATGATGATTTCGATTCCGATGACGCTTCCGACTCTCGCCGTTCCCGTCGCTCCCGCCGCCTGAACGCCCAGGAGCGCCGTGCAGCCGCCGAAGTCGAGCAGATTGAGGAAGACCTCGAGCTGGACGATATCGCCTACTCGCCGATTGCCGAAGAGGAGGGCGACGAAGAATCCGACGCCACCCGCACCCGTTCGCGCCGTCGCCGCCGTCGCGGCTCACGCGGCGAAACCGGTGCCAACGGCGAGCACGATACCGCCGAGAACGATGCCGAAGATACGCGTTCCCGCCGTCGTGACGATCGCGATGATCATGACCGTGATCGCGATGAGGACGATGAGGAGCAGACCGTTACTCGCCGTCGCCGTCGCCGTCGTGGCGGCAAGAACGGCGAGGGCACCGACGACCAGAGTCAGAACAGCGAACAGCCGCTGGTCCGACGCTCCCGCAAGCAGCAGTACATCGACGAGATCACTGATGTGGAGGGCTCCACTCGTCTCGAGGCCAAGAAGCAGCGCCGCCGTGACAACCGCCGTGAGCGCAGCCGCCAGAGCCAGCTCATGGAACAGGACTTCCTCGCACGCCGCGAGAACGTGGACCGCCTGATGGTGGTGCGTGAGAAGGAACATCACACCCAGATTTCCGTGGTGGAAGACAATGTTCTGGTCGAGCATTACGTCTCCGACATTCAGGAAGTACAGACCGTCGGCAACATCTACCTTGGCCGCGTGCAGAACGTGCTGCCCAGCATGGAGGCCGCATTTGTGGACATCGGCCAGGCCCGCAACGGCGTGCTCTACGCCGGCGAGGTCAACTGGGATGCCGCTCGTCTCGAAGGCCAGCCGCGCCGCATCGAGCTGGCGTTCAAGTCCGGCGACCCGGTGCTCGTGCAGGTCACTAAGGACCCGATCGGCCACAAGGGTGCCCGCCTGACCTCTCAGGTCACGCTCGCCGGCCGCTTCCTGGTGCTCGTGCCATCCGGCGGCATGACCGGCGTGAGCCGCAAGCTTTCGGAGCGCGAACGCAGCCGTCTGAAGAACATCGTCTCCAAGATCGCCCCGAAAGACATGGGCGTGATCATCCGTACCGCAGCCGAGGGCGCATCCGAAGACGCCATCGTCAAGGATCTCGAATCACTGGTCCGCCAGTGGGAGCGCATCAACGCCAAGCGCGAGGAATTCTGGCACGGCAAGCGCCCGAAGCTCCTGCAGGGCGAGCCCGACGTGGCCATCCGCGTGGTGCGCGACATCTTCAACGACGACTTCAGCAAGCTCATCGTGGAAGGTGACAAGGTCTACGACCGTATCGAGGAATACCTTGACACCATGGCCCCCGACTTGAAGGACAAGCTGGAGAAGTGGGACCCGGCCGAGCATGAAGGCAAGGACGTGTTCGACAAGTGGTCCATCGACTCCCAGCTGCGTAAGGGCATGGAGCGTCAGGTCTACCTGCCGTCCGGCGGCTCGATTGTCATCGATCGCACCGAAGCCATGACCACCATTGACGTGAACACCGGCCGCTTTATCGGCAAGGGCAAGTCCTTGGAAGAAACGGTGACGCGTTGCAACCTGGAGGCGTCTGAAGAGATCGCCCGCCAGCTGCGCCTGCGCGATATCGGTGGCATGGTGATGATCGACTATGTGGATATGGTCATGCCCGCCAACCGCGATCTGGTGCTGCGCCGCTTGGTCGAATGCTTGGCACGCGACCGCACCAAGCATCAGGTGGCCGAAGTCACCTCGCTCGGTTTGGTGCAGATGACCCGCAAGCGCATCGGCCAGGGTCTGGTCGAGGCGTTCTCCGAGGAATGCCCGACCTGCAAGGGCCGTGGTTTCATCCTGCATGATCAGCCGACCGTTTCGGCCGACTACGACGATCCCTACGCGCTTCGCGGTGGCGACCCGTTCGTCAAAACCAACAAGCACGGTCGCGGCACCGCTCCCGCTCCCGAACCGGCTGGTTCCAGCGCCGACGTCAAAGCCAAACTGGCTCAGATTGCCGCCGCTGCCGTCGCTGCCAACAACACGGCGGAAGAGTAAGCGGAAGAGTAACAGGTGTGTCGTGCTTGACACGCGGGCAAAAATCATTTGATTTAGTCCGCATGGTGGTGTAGATTCGAAACTCGGTGTCTGACCGCAAGCTCGGTGCGTGTTAGGCAAGGTAGCTTTCCAAAACATAAAAGGAACGATAATGTACGCGATTGTGAAGGCCGGTGGCCATCAGGAAAAGGTCGAGGTTGGCGACGTCATCCTCGTGAACCGTCTCGACGCTAAGAAGGGCGATACCGTGGAATTCCCGGTCTCCCTCGTTGTCGATGGTGACAAGGTCACCCTTGCCGCCGCCGATCTGGCCAAGGTGTCCGTCAAGGCTGAGGTTGTGAACGACGAAGCCAAGGGCCCGAAGATTAGCATCCAGAAGTACAAGAACAAGACTGGTGTTGCTCGCCGTAAGGGTCATCGCCAGAAGCTGACTATCGTCAAGATCACGGCGATTGCCTGAGTTATAGAAAGGACCATGAATCATGGCACATAAGAAGGGTGCGTCCAGCTCTCGCAACGGTCGCGATTCTAACCCGCAATACCTCGGCGTGAAGAAGTTCGGCGGCGAAGCCGTCGTGGCCGGCAACATCATCGTTCGCCAGCGTGGCACCAACTTCCACCCGGGCCACAACGTCGGCATGGGCAAGGATCACACGCTGTTCGCCCTCACCGATGGCTCCGTGAAGTTCGGTGTGCGTCGCGACCGCAAGGTTGTCGACGTCATCGCCTGAGCGATATAGCGTCAAGCTTTTTTCAAGCCGCGCCCGTAAGGACGCGGCTTTTTTGTAAGGTAATCAATATGAGTGATTTTGTGGATCGAGTAACCGTCCATGTCAAGGGCGGCGATGGGGGCAACGGTTCGGCCGGCATCCGTCGTGAGAAATACAAGCCGTTGGCCGGCCCGAACGGTGGCAATGGCGGCGACGGTGGTTCCGTGGTGTTCGTGGCCGACCGTAACGCCACCAGCCTGCTCGACTATCGTTTCATGCCGCATCGTGTCGCCGGCAGCGGCACCATGGGTTTGGGCGACAATAAGGACGGCTCCAAGGGCGAGGACCTGATTCTGCCCGTGCCCTGCGGCACCGTCGTCTTTGAGGCGCGCGGCGAACAGGGCAAAGCCAAGCATCCCGGCGCGCAGCTCGCCGACCTGCGCCACGAGGGCGACCGCTGCGTCGTCGCCCAAGGCGGTGCCGGCGGCCTCGGCAACATCGCCCTGGCTAACAAGACCCGCCGCGCCCCCGGCTTCGCCCTGCTCGGCGAACTCGGTGAAGAGCGCGACGTGATTTTGGAATTGAAGTCCATCGCCGACGTGGCGTTGGTCGGTTTCCCCTCGGCCGGAAAGTCGTCCCTGATTGCGGCGATGAGTTCCGCCAAGCCGAAGATCGCCGACTACCCGTTCACCACGCTGGTGCCGAATCTCGGCGTCGTTATCGCCGGCGACTCTCGATACACCATCGCCGACGTGCCGGGCCTGATTCCGGGCGCCTCCGAAGGCAAGGGCCTGGGACTGGAGTTCCTGCGCCACATCGAACGTACCGAAATCATCGCCCATGTGATCGATTGCGCCACGCTTGAACCGGACCGCGACCCGATGTCCGACTACCACGCGCTGGAAAACGAGTTGGCGCTCTACGCCGACAAGCTCGAGCTGCCGTTGGGTGCCATCCCGATTCCCGAACGCCCGCGCATCGTGATTCTGAACAAGATCGATGTGCCCGAGGCCAAGGAATTGGCTGAGTTCGTGCGTCCGGAGTTCGAGAAACTCGGGCTGAAGGTCTTTGAGATCTCCACTGCCTCGCACGAGGGTCTAAAGGAGCTCAACTTCGCGTTGTCTGCGCTGGTGCACGAGATGCGTGAGGAAGTGGCCAACCGCGAGCAGGCCGAAGAGGAGGCTCGCGTGGTCATCAAGCCATTGGAGACCAAGGGCCGCCGTCCGCGTCGTGCTGACGAGGGCGGCAGTGCGCTTGAGTTCACGGTCGAGCGCCGCGAACTCGGCAATGGCGAAGTGTTCTTCGAGGTGCGTGGCGTCAAGCCGGAGCGCTGGGTCATGCAGACCAACTTCGACAACGACGAGGCCGTGGGCTACCTGGCTGACCGCTTGGCCAAGCTGGGCGTGGAGGACGAGCTGCGCCGCAAGGGTGCTCACCCCGGCGACGAAGTGCGCATCGGTCGTGGTGCCCGTATGGTCGAATTCGATTGGGATCCGACCATCTCCGCTGGTGCCGAAATGCTCGACGGCTCCAACCTCGGTGCCCGAGGCAAGGATCTGCGTCTCGAAGAGCTGGACCCGCGCACGCACCGCCGCTCCAACGCCGAACGTCGTGCCCAATACCACGAGATGATGGACGCCCGTGCCGCCGTGCGCGACGCGATGATGGCCGAACGCAAGGCCGGCCACTGGGCCGACCCGACCGTTGACGACGATCGCCATGACGAAACCAGCCTGTTCGGCCACGGTGAGTCCAGCGAAGATGGTGAAACCGAGGAATAAATGAGCACTCCGAGTCAGGCCGAGGTGCGGCGCATGATCGCCGCAGCCGGAACCATTGTCGTGAAAGTCGGCTCCAGCTCGCTGACCCAGCCGAGCGGTCACCTCGACCCGGACAAGCTCGACGCGTTGGCCGCGGCCTTGGCTCAGGTCCGATTGATGGGCGGACGTGTGGTGCTGGTCTCGTCCGGTGCTATCGCCGCCGGTTTCGGGCCTCTGGGCTTTGACTCGCGGCCGGTGGACGTGGCCACTCAGCAGGCCACCGCAGCCGTCGGCCAAGGGCTACTGATGGCCCGCTACGAGACTGCGTTCGGTCGATTCGGTATTCGCGTCGGCCAGATTCTGATCACTGCCGAAGATACGATTCGTGCCACCCAGTACCGCAATGTGGAACGCACGCTGGACCGTCTGCTTGACCTCGGCGTGGTGCCGATCATCAACGAAAACGATTCGTTGGCCTCGAACGAGATTCGCTTCGGCGACAACGATCGACTCTCCGCGTTGGTGGCCAACCTGGTGCGGGCCGAAGCCTTGGTGCTACTGACCGACGTGGACGCGCTGTACACTGCGCCGCCCTCGCAGCCCGGCTCCCGCCGTGTGGAATATGTGCCCAACGTGATTGATGCGCTGGGCGACATCCAAGTCTCCGGCTCCGGCTCCAAGGTCGGCACCGGCGGCATGGTCACCAAACTCGAGGCCGCGCGCGTGGCGGCCGTCTCGGGCATCCCCACGGTACTCACCTGCGCCTCGAACGCGGGCCCTGCGATGATGGGCGATCCGGTGGGCACCGTGTTCGCACCGGTTAAGGCCCGCGGCTCCTCACGCCGTCTGTGGATCGGCTTCGCCGCCGACCCGCGCGGCACGATTGTGGTCGATGCGGGTGCCGGCCAGGCGATTCGCGGCGGGCGTGCCTCGCTGCTGGCGGCCGGCGCGCTCGAAGTACATGGCGATTTTTCCGCCGGCGATCCGGTCTGGATCGATGCCGAAAGCGGTGAACACCTGGCCCGAGGCCTCGCCGGCTTCGATTCCGAAGAAATTCCGCAGATGCTCGGGCGTAACACCGCCCAACTCAAGCGTTTCCTCGGCCCCCAGTACGCCCACCCACTGGTTCATCGCGACAATCTCGTGCTCGTGTGACTGATGGAATCTGTCACACGACAGATTCCATCACCATAGTGCGGCTCTGGCGATTTTTCGTGCTGTAGGTTTAGCATGGGAGCCATGACTATGGCGCAATGGCAGACTCTTTCCGACCGTATCAACACTGTGGCACCGAGCGCTACGCTCGCCGTCGATTCCAAGGCCAAGGCCATGAAGGCCGCCGGACTTGACGTTGTCGGCTTCGGCGCAGGTGAACCGAATTTCCCGACCCCCGCAAACGTGGTCAAGGCTGCGGCAGATGCCTGCCTTGACCCGAAGAATTACAAGTACACGCCTACGCCGGGCCTGCCCGAGCTGCGCGAAGCGATTGCGGCTAAGATGCTGCGCGATTCCGGCTATGAGGTCAATGCCGATCAGGTCGTGGTGACCAACGGCGGCAAGCAGGCCGTGTATGAATCCTTCCAGATCTTGCTCAACGATGGCGATGAGGTCATCATTCCCGCTCCGTACTGGACCAGCTACCCCGAGGCTGTGAAGCTTGCCGGTGGTGTGCCGGTCGAAGTATTCGCCGGTGCCGACGTGAACTTCGAGCCCTCGCTTGAGGCGCTGGAAGCGGCCCGTACCGAGCATACGAAGGCAATCATCGTCAACTCCCCGAACAACCCGACCGGAGCCGTCTGGAAGCCGGAAACCGTGGAAGCGATCGGTCGTTGGGCCGTCGAGCACCACATTTGGGTTATCTCCGACGAGATCTACGAGCACCTGAACTATGACGATGCGCACACCACCTACATCGGTGCCGCCGTGCCGGAATGCCGCGGGCAGTTGCTGGTGCTGAACGGCGTGGCCAAGACCTATGCGATGCCGGGCTGGCGTGTCGGCTGGATGGTCGCTCCGCTTGAGGTGGCCAAGGCCGCCGCCAAGCTGCAGGGTCATATGACCTCCAATGTGGCCAACATCTCCCAGCGTGCTGCTTTGGCTGCTGTGGCCGGCCCGCTGGATGAGGTGCACGAGATGCGTAAGGCCTTCGACGCGCGCCGCCGTGCGATTGTGACCGCCTTGAACGATATCGAGGGCGTCAACTGCCCGACTCCGACCGGCGCGTTCTACGTTTTTGCGGACATCACCGCTTTGCTTGGCAAGCCGCTGGGTCCCAAGGGCACAGTGTCCGATACGTCCGCTGACTTTGCCGCTGCACTGTTGGATGAGGCCCACGTGGCCGCCGTCCCCGGCGAGGCCTTTGGTGCTCCCGGTTACCTGCGTTTCTCCTACGCACTGGCCGACGAAGACCTAGCCGAAGGCATGCGTCGATTCAAGGAATGGGCTAACTGAGAAGAGTCGCGTGCTACGCGCGCGACACGCGATTTGCGATAATCCACCGGAGCCGTTACTATAACGACTTGGCGGTTTCGCCGTGGCGAAGCGTTCTCTACGGAACGCACGCCGAGGTGGATTTTCACCTAGGGAAGTGGCGCAATTGGTAGCGCAACGGTCTCCAAAACCGTAGGTTGTGGGTTCGAGTCCCGCCTTCCCTGCCAAGTTTCTAATAATCAAGCAGCTGACGCGAGGTACGGAATGGCTAAGACGAGCAAGAGTGAAAAGGCAGTCAAGCCGAATGTCTTCATGCGTATCGGTCTGTTCATCAAGCAGATCATCGACGAGCTTCGCAAGGTCGTGACCCCTACCGCCAAGGAACTGTTCTTCTGGTCTCTGGCCGTATTCATCTTCGTGCTGCTGCTGATGGCCCTCGTGACTGGCATGGACTTCGGTCTAGGCAAGGCCACGCTGTGGGTGTTCGGCTGATCCGCACAACCTAAGGTGAATAACAACGCATGAGTGATGAACTGAATCTCGAGAACCTCGACGCCGTCCCGGCTGAGGAGCCTGTTGTCGAGGCTTCCGAAGCTGCTGCCGATGAGGCAGCTGCCCCGGTCGAACCGGTCGCTGACCTTTCCGCAGAATCTGACGCATCCGTCGACAATGCAGATGTTGAGTCCGACGCTCCGGCGGCGACTGAATCCGCTCCCGTTGCTTCCACTCAGACCGAGACCGTTTCTCTGGATGAGGACGAGGAAGAAGTCAACGAATCCGAGCAGGCCGAGGAGACCGATGCCGGTCAGCAGGCCGTTGACGAATTCTCCAAGTCCCTGCGTTCCCTTGATGGCAAGTGGTACGTGCTGCACACCTACTCCGGCTACGAGAAGCGCGTGAAGACCAACATTGAGTCCCGCGTCGCCTCCTTCGGCATGGAAGACCAGATCTTCCAGGTCGAGGTGCCGATGGAAGAAGTCGAGAAGCACACCGAGAAGGGCAAGAAGGTCATCACCCGCGTGCGTGTTCCTGGCTACGTGCTGATTCGTATGTGGCCGGATGAGAACGCCCGCCGTATCGTTCGTGAGACCGAAGGCGTGACCGGCTTCGTTGGCCCGACCAAGGATCCGGCGCCGCTCTCCCGCAAGGAAGTCGTGGCGATGATGGCTCCGATGATTGCTTCCGAGGCACTCAAGGCCGCCGGCGACAAGCCCGCCGCCGCCAAGAAGCGCAGGGTCGAGGTCTCCTACGCCGTTGGCGATCAGGTCACCGTCACCGATGGGCCTTTCGCCACCATGGCCGCCGTTGTTTCCGACGTGGAGCCCACCACTCAGAAGCTCACCGTGCTCGTGTCCATCTTCGGCCGTGATACGCCGGTGGAGCTTGGCTTCCACCAGGTTCAGAAGCTAGATTAACTCCCAAACTTTGCAGAGCCCGACCATCGTGGTCGGGCTTTTTGTGTTGTCCGGGTGGATTTGCATAATAGGAAAGCTTGTGTCTGGAGAGGAGACTCGCTAGCACAGCACAGCAATATAAGTTGCGGGAGGAGACCGACCACAGGCCGATTGCCTACAGCATGCACGGATAAATAATGAGTCAAGACCGAGCATGATGGCAGACAGCCGAACCTGAGGACGGCGACCATTCGAACCGCGTTATAGAAAGAAGAACCATAATATGGCTCCCAAGAAGAAAGTCTCGGCGCTGATTAAGCTCCAGATCCAGGCTGGCAAGGCCAACCCGGCCCCGCCGCTGGGCCCGGCTCTGGGTTCGCATGGCGTGAACATCATGGACTTCTGCAAGGCATACAATGCCCAGACGCAGGACAAGATGGGTCAGGTCATCCCTGTCGAGATCACCGTTTACGAAGATCGTTCCTTCACCTTCGTGCTCAAGACCCCGCCGGCTGCAGCTCTGCTGAAGAAGGCCGCTGGCGTTGAGAAGGGCACCGAGAACCCGCTGACCCACAAGGTCGGCTCTGTCACCAAGGCGCAGGTTCGCGAAATCGCCGAGATCAAGATGGAAGATCTGTCTGCTCGCGATATCGAGGCCGGCATGAAGATCATCGAGGGCACCGCTCGCTCGATGGGCATCACGGTTACGGACTGATAAGGAGAAGGACAGATGGTAAAGCGTTCCAAGAAGTACCGCGAAGCCGCTGAGCGCGTCGATCGCAACAACCTCTACACCGCCAACGAGGCCATCGCTCTGCTCAAGAGCATGCCCTCCTACAACTTCGACCAGACCGTCGAGGCTGTGTTCCGTCTGAGCGTTGACCCGCGTAAGGCCGACCAGCTCGTGCGTGGTACCGTCAACCTGCCTCACGGCACTGGTAAGACCGCCAAGGTCCTCGTGTTCGCCCGTGGCCCGAAGGCTACCGAGGCTACCGAGGCTGGCGCCGACATCGTCGGTGATGACGACCTGATCGCAAAGGTTCAGGGCGGCTTCCTCGACTTCGACGCCGTGGTTGCTACTCCGGACATGATGGGCAAGGTCGGCCGTCTGGGCCGTGTGCTCGGTCCGCGTGGCCTGATGCCGAACCCCAAGACCGGCACCGTGACCATGGATGTCACCAAGGCTGTCAAGGACATCAAGGGCGGCAAGATCGAGTTCCGTGTCGACAAGAACGGCAACCTGAGCTTCCTCATCGGCAAGATGAGCTTCGATGAGTCCGCTCTGGACGAGAACTTCAAGGCTGTGGCCGACGAAGTCAAGCGTCTGAAGCCGTCCACCGTGAAGGGCCGTTACCTGACCAAGGCAACCATCACCTCCACGATGAACCCGGGCGTTCCGGTTGACCCGAACACCCTGGCCTGAGGCTAGCGAGCTTCAATAGCTACTGAAAGGGACTTCCCGTAAAGGGAAGTCCCTTTTTGCATATGCGATGACCGGTTGCGAGAAGGTGAACCTGGATGGTCACGCAATCGAATTCTTGAGACACGCCGTTGAACACATGAATTTGTTACGCATCGGCAATGCAAAACGGATTATTCTGATATCAGAACAGCGCAAATAGGCTGTTTGCGACACGCCGAGGGAACCGTGTGATTGCAACGATTCCTTGGGTTTTTGTGCGCCTTGATTTGCGTGAATCCGGACATGCGTGTAAGTTATTCACCTGTTGCCGCTCAGCGCGGCGGGTTCCTTCTTCTGGTTGGTTTCCCGTCTGGCTGGTGTGGTGGTGGTTTGAGAACTCAAGAGCGTGTTTGTACTACTTCTTTATAGTCAAT